>Ga0116179_1000018_pt1 | contig 124956 bp, 130 predicted proteins | sample AD_UKC071_MetaG_FD_89751 | JGI IMG/M metagenome (GOLD analysis project Ga0116179, IMG submission 89751) | Active sludge microbial communities of municipal wastewater-treating anaerobic digesters from USA - AD_UKC071_MetaG | ecosystem: Engineered > Bioreactor > Anaerobic > Digestate | place...
CTTCCAGGACTTCATGGGCACCCTCTATTTATTTGCCCAGATGCTGTTGACACCCTTTGTCGTCATTATTTCCGCCTTGGCAGCACAGGACATGTACCGCGGCGAAGCAGAGCAAATCTACCTTACCGGGGGGCTCAGCAAGCCCGTGGCCTTTACCGGGAGAATCCTCGGGCTGCTTGTATACATCTTCCTGTTGTGGTGGGCACTCTTTGTCGCGGCGGGGGCTACCGTACTTTGCACAGGCTTAGGGAATATTGAGCCATCAATGGTGGGAATTCTCGCCAAACTTCTTCTCAATTCGGTGGCGCTTTCTTTCCTCGTCTGCTCCTTAATCGGACTGACCAAGGTGGTAGTAGTGGGAATCACGCCGATATTAATCAGCCATTATTGGTTGACCGTTAACAACGATATAACCATGGAAACAGCTGGTAATGCTGTACATAACGCCGTCAACTATCTACTGCCCCTTTACACTTTTACCACCAGGGGCTTTGACAGCCCCCACATACTGATGAAGTACCAGGATTTATCCCCCTGGCATGGGACCTTTTCTCTGGTCGCCTTCATAGCATTCTTTTTGCTGGCTTCCGCAGTGCTATATATGGTAAAGCAGGACTAATAACAAGTAAAAACCACCCCTGCGGTGGTTTTTATCTATTCAGGGCCTAAAAAAACAGCTACAGGCTCCATACCGCTTGCCGGCCAGATTTCCCCTTAATAGCCCCGCTGAAGGTCGACAGTATTGGGAACGGGCTGGCCGGCCAGGATCCGGGTCAATGTAGCGGCGGCCTCCTCCACGGCCTCCTCCTGGGCGGTGAGGCCGGCAATGTGGGGGGTGATCACTATGTCCGGGTACCGCCACAGAGGCGAATGGGGCGGCAGCGGCTCGGTGGCCGTCACGTCCAGGTAGCAGCGGCCCAGAAGCTTGGCATCCAGGGCCCGGAGCAGATCCGCCTCCACCACCGTCCTGCCCCGGCCAATGTTGATGAAGTTTGCGGGTCCCAGGGTGGAGAAGAGTTCCCAGTCAAAGTAGTCCACCGTCTCCCGGGTGAGGGGCAGGGCATTGATGAGCCAGGCGAATTCCTGGCCCTGGTAAGCGCTGTACTCCCTTTCCACCCTTTGGAAAGGGGCCTTGGGGCTCCCGGAGCGGGACACAGCAGAGTAACTGTATCCCTCTTGGCTCAGCTGCCAGGCGATTTCCCGGCCAATGGCGCCGGTGCCGAAAACCAAGACCTCCTTGGGTGAATCCGGCAGTTCCGGCTGCCGCCAGATTTGCCTTTGGTTAGCGGCCAGGACATCGGGCAGCCGGTAAGCTTCCATGAGGAGGCACATCCGGCAATAGCGGGCAATCCGCCGGGGCATTTCTCCCACAGTGCGGGTAACCAGGGTGCCGGGGGAGAATCGGCCATTCAATAGCAGCCCGTCCACCCCGGCGCCCAGGGAGTGCACCCACTTCAGAGCCTGAAGCTTCAAGCCCGGGGCGAGGGCGAACCCAATATAGCCGTCATATTCAGCCTTTGCCGGCTCCCCTTCAGCTTGGAAGTCAAAGCGAATCCCGGGGAACCGCTTCTCCAGCTCCCTCAGCGCCTCGCGCAGGCGGCCGGTAACCAGAACGTTGCGGATATCCATATACACACCTGCTTTCAGAAAAACCCTTCCGAATCGGAAGGGTCCTGTATTGTTACTCTTTCTTGTCAAAGGAATTGGCCGCACCGCAACCGGGGCACTTGCGCGGCTTGCAGCGGCCTTCCTTCTCTTCGCCGCATTCCCTGCACACAAAGATCGCCATCTACTGTTCCCTCCTCTCCGCCAAATCTTTGCAGTCTGGGCACAACCCGAAGAACTCGGTGTTGTGGCCCATGACTTCATACTCGGGCAGTTTTTGCCTGAAAGCCTCCTCCGCATCCCGGCAAAACGGGAGGGGCACATCCTCGATGCGGTCACAGTTCAGGCAGAAAAAGTGGTAATGGGGCTCGGGATTGCCGTCAAACCGGGCCTGGCTGCCGGGGTACCGCACCTCCTGGATGAGCTCCTGCTCCTTTAAAACACCCAGGTTGCGGTAGATGGTGCCCAAGCTGACGTTGGGCAAAACCGCCCGCACCTGCTGGTACACCCAGTCAGCGGTGGGATGAGCAGTTGTCCCCCGAAGCACTTCCAAAATCAACTGGCGCTGCTTGGTATTGCGGGGTCTGGACATTACCAACACTTCCTATCAGAAATAGTAATTATTCTTAATAGGATAATAGCATTTACTCCTGCCCGCTGTCAACTCCGGCCAGGGCAAAATATGCCTGCTTTGCCCTGTAGTCCAATTTGTGTACCTTTATTTGTACCCGGTCGCCGGGGACATATTCCTGCAACTTGCTGCGGGCGCCGGCCACCACCATTCCTTCGGCAGTGTTGTCCAGCATCACCCACGGTCCGCCGGGCGTGGTATCCGCCACCGTAGCCGCAAATATCTCTCCTGGCCGCGCTTCCAGGTATTCCAGCTTTTTTTGCTCCAGGCATTCGCCCTCCACATCCTGGACCAGGCGTTCCTTATAGGAGCACAGTTCGGCTGCCCTGGGCAGTTCCCGGGCCAGTTCCGGCGCCTGCACCCCCCGCACCGCCGCTTTGATCTGGCGCTGCACGAAGAGGTCGGAATAGCGGCGGATGGGCGAGCTGAAGTGGGTATAGCGCTCGAGAGCGAGGTTGTAGTGGCCCAACGGCGCGGCGCTGTAACGGGATTTCTGCAGGCACCGCGCCAGCTTGCGGCTGACGGGGACCATCTCCGGCCGCCCCTGCAACCTGTCCAGGAACTGCTGCAGTTCCCGCGCCGGGGGAGGATACTGCAATTTGTAACCCCAGCGGGCTATGAAGGCATTGACCTCCTCGCCCCGCCCGGGATGAAAGCCCGCATTGCCCCGGTGCAGGAAAGCCATGCCCCGCTGGTGGAGGTATTCCGCGGCAAGTTCATTGGCCAGGATCATAAACTCTTCCACCATTTCCCGGGCGGCATCCCACCGGCGCGGGCCCATGGCCAGGGGCCGGCCGGCTGCATCCAAAACAATGGCGGTGGCAGGCAGGGCAATATAGGCCGCCCCCCGCTGCCGGCGCCTTTGGGCCAGGGCTCCAGCCAGCTGCATGGCAGCGGCGATCAGTTGCTGCCACGGGCCGCAGCGACCCTCGGCGGCCTGCTGGTAAGTCAGGCGCGCCCGCGAACAAATGACGGTTTCGGCAAAGCGGAAGCTCACCACCTGTCCCGCGGGGGTCAGCTCCACCAGACAGCTCACCGCCGGGCGCTCCCGTCCGGGCAGCAGGGAACACAGATCCCGGGACAGCCGGGCCGGAAGCATGGGAATCTCCCGGTCCAGGAGATAGATGCTGAAGGACCGGCGCAGTGCCTCCCGGTCCAGTGCCGAACCGCCGGCCACGTAGTGGGCGACGTCGGCGACGTGGACGCCCAGCAGCCAGTTGCCGTTTTCCAGCCTGAACAGCGAAAATCCGTCGTCCAGGTCCCAAACGTCCTGGCCGTCGACGGTCACCACCGCCATGTCCCGCATATCTTCCCGCCGGCCCAAGTCCTGGGCCGCCAGCCTGGCCGCTTCTTCCTCCACCGCCGGCGGAAACAGGGGCAAAATTCCCCGCCTGGCAGCGATGTTCAGCAAATCCAGGCGCCCCAGGTCCTCGTCGGGGAGGGTACAGACCACCCGGCCTTCATACCCCGAAACGGCCACCACGACGCCAGCGCCTTCCCGGGCGCCCCGGGCCGCCCGCACCGGGATCAATATCTTCCTGGTCCCGTCCTGCACGCTGCCCAGGCCGGAACCGGCGCGGAATTGCCCCACCAGGTAGCGCTGCCGGCGGTGCAAGATGTCTGTAATCTGCACCAAGGGGGCCTTGCCGGGCTCCCGGGCCTGCACCTCAGCCAGGACGATGTCGCCGTCGCCGGCGCCCCGGGCCGTTCCCGGGGGCACGTAGTACTGCCTGTCATCTCCTGTGTGCACAAAACCGTAACCCCGGGGATGAGTCTGAAAGTATCCGGCGATGAGATCGGCGCCGGGATTAAAGCAATAGCCCTCCTCGCCCCTTTTCAGCACGCCGCGGGCGCATAAAGATGCCAGGGCCTTTTCCACGAGATGTAAGGCCAGCTCCAGCTCTTGGGCCAGTTCCCGGGGCGCGGCGGGCCGGTAGAATTCCCGGGCCAAACGGGTGAGCACCTGTCTTTCCGCCCTATCCATTGCCGGTCAGCACATCCAACAGGTCGCCCCAGCCGCCCCGCCAGGTGGGAGCATGGGGATAACCGCGCTCGATGAGAAAGTCTTCCAGCAAAAAGGTGTCAAAGCCCAATTCCGCGGCGGCCAAATCTTCCAGGGTGTCGTTGCCCACCATCAGGCACTCTTCGCCCCGCAACCCGGTCGCAGCGAGGATGTCGGCGTAATATCCGGGATTGGGCTTGCAGTACCTGCTGTTTTCATAGGTGGTAATATGCCGGAAAGGAAACGCGTCCAGGCCCGCCCATTCCAGGCGCACTTCCACGGCCATCCGGGGAAAAAGGGGATTGGTGGCCAGCACCACCTGGGCGCCTCCGGCCGCCGCCAGTTCCACGGCCCGGCGCGCCTCGGGCCGGGCCTGGATGCCCCGGCCAAGCAGGCGGTATTCCCGGCGGTAGAAGTCTTCGAAGACGGGCACCAGCTCCCGGGGCTCAATGTCCACCCGGGCAAAAAAAGCCTCCATAAAAGCCTCTTCGTTGGTCCTGGAGCCGTCGTTGTTCATCATTTTTGCAGTTGACTCCAGCAGGGCTTTCCGAAACCGCTGCGGTTCCACGTGGGGTGCAACTTTTGCCGTGAGGGCCTCGATGTAGCGGGCGATAAATTCCTCCAGGTCGACGGGCAGCAAAGTGCCGTCCAGATCAAAGAAAACGCCTTTATACCGCATTCCCCTCTCCTCCTTCCCCTTCTAGGCAGCGGCGGTACAGCTCTTGCATGCGCAGGGCATCCTCCACCTGGGTGCCGGCAGATTCGCTGATGATTACCGGCGTCAGGCGGTGGCGGACAATTATCTCCGCCAGGGGTTCAAAATGTGGGCCGTATTCCCTTTCCGCCATGGTGCGGTGGCGGAGCTCGCCGCCCTTGCCGAACTCGATGGGGCTGAAATGTATATGCAAATCCTGGACGACTTCGGCGCCCAGGCCGGCAGCGATGCGCGCCAGGATTTCTTCAAATTCGCCTTTACCCTTTACTGCGCCCAGGCCCCGGGCATGGAGGTGGCCGAAATCCACGGCTGGTATCAGGCAATCGGCCAGTTGACAGAGCTCTATGATTTCCTCCAGCGTCCCCACCTGGTTGATCTTGCCCATGGTCTCCAGGCAAAGCTTTATGCCGGGGTAGTCCGACATCAGTTCTTCCAGCACCCGCTCCAGCAGACGCCGGGCCCGGTCCACGGCTTCCCCGCGGGTTACCCTGCCCACAGAACCGGGGTGGACGACGATGCGCTCCGCCTCCATGGCCGCGGCTGCCGCCAGCGCCTTGCGGATGTGATTGAGGGAACTCTCCTGCACCTTGGGATCATCGGAAGCCAGGTTGATAAAATAGGGGGCGTGGAGGCTTAGGGCAATCCCGTGTTCCGCTGCCGCCCCAGCCAGCTTGCGGCAGAATTCCTCTTTGACATTGACCCCGCGGCCGCATTGGTACTCATAGGCGTTGAGGCCAACCTGGGCCAGAAATTTGGGCACATCCAGAGAAGAAGTGTAGCCCGCGTCGTAAAAGGACTGGCCATTGCCCGCCGGGCCGAATCTGATCATGCATATGCTCCTTTCAAACCTGTTCTTTGCCGGCAAAGCGCGCCGGACGCAGCCGGTTTCCTCTCATTTTTCCCGGGCAAAGCTGTAGTATTCCGGCCCCGGGGTCACTGCAGCCTGGCCGTTGGTGACGTCGGTCAGCCAATGAGCTACGGCCTGCGCCTCCGCCGCCGGCACGCCCAGGGTCACCGTCACCAGCTCGGCAAAGGCAGTGTCCAGTACCGTCAGCTCCCGCTCCCGGATCTGGTTTTCCAGCCTGCCGTACAGGGCATAGTCCACGGCCACCGTGAGTTTGCGGTGGGGAAGCATGCGGCCCATGCCCGCCGCCTCCAGACCCGCCTTGCAGGCCTGGCTGTACGCCCGGACCAGGCCATTGGCCCCCAGGAGCACGCCGCCAAAGTAGCGGGTGACTACCACCGCCACCTGCTCCAGGTTCTCCTTGCGCAGCACTTCCAATATGGGCCGCCCGGCAGTGCCCGCCGGCTCGCCGTCGTCGCTGGAGCGCTGGTTCAGGGGGTCGATGATCCAGGCATGGCAGTTGTGGGCGGCGTCGTAATGTTTTCTCTTGATCTCCGCCACAAAGGCGGCGGCTTCTTCCTCACTGTTTACGGGGCAGACCTGTCCAATGAAGCGCGATTTTTTTACGATGATCTCTGCTTCGCCCCGGCCTGCCACCGTCCGGTATTCCCGCACGCTTCTCCCCCCAACTACACCAGACCGGGAAAATCCCACTGGCGCAGGTATTCGTAAACCGCCACCGCCACGGCATTGCTGAGGTTCAGGGACCGGAAGCCGGGAGCCATGGGCAGGCGTACGCTTTGGCCCAGGGCCATAATTTCCGGGGGCAGTCCCGCCGTTTCCCGGCCAAAAACCATCATGGCATCCCGGGGCCAGCGCACATCCACATGGCGCACCTTGCCCCTGGTGGAAAAACACCAGATGCGGCGCCGGCAATGCCGGCTCCAGAATTCATCCCAGTCCTTGTAGACCGTAACATCCAGCAGGGGCCAATAATCCAGGCCCGCCCTCTTAACCGCAGCGTCGGTGACCGAAAAGCCCAATGGTCCCACCAGGTGCAACCGCGAGCGGGTCACCACGCAGGTGCGCCCGATATTCCCGGTGTTGTGCGGAATCTCCGGCTGCACCAAGACTATGTCCAGCAAGCTTACTCCTCCCTGAGCATGCGCTTGTAGAAATCCCGGATTACCTTAAAGTCCTCCCACACCGGCCGCTTGAGGTTGGGGTCCCGCAACAAGGCGGCGGGGTGAAAGGTGGCCGTGATATCTATGCCCCGGTACTTGGACCAGGTGCCCCTGTCCCGGGTAATGCGCAAATCCGGGCTGATCAGGGTCTGGCCCGCCAGGGCTCCCAGGCAGACGATAAGCCTGGGTGCTATCAGCTCTATCTGCCGCTCCAGCCAGGGCAGACAGCTCCTGGTCTCGTCGGCTTTGGGCAGACGATTGCCCGGCGGCCGGCACTTGACCACATTGGTTATGTACACATCTTCCGGAGGCAGCTCGGCGGCGGCCAGGATCTTGTCCAAAAGCTGGCCCGCAGGACCGACAAAGGGCTTGCCCTGCTCGTCTTCCTGGCTGCCGGGCCCTTCGCCCACCAGCATGACGCGGCCGGCGGGATTGCCCCGGCTGATGACCACCTGTTTGCAGCCCTGGCGCAGGCCGCAGGCCCGGCACTCCAGATTGGCGGCATACAGGCTGTCCAAATCCTTGTATTGGAGCATATCCAGCATTATACTCCCTCCCCGATATAGTTTTAATATATCATTTTTCCGCCCCGGGACAAAGGCCCGCTGCCAAATTCCCTTGACCTGTGCGCCGGTCCCCGGGCGCCGGGACATTATCTCCGTCGGTTCTTCATCTGCCGGAGGCAACCTCATGGTAATACGGCTCTGAAACTGCCTGCTGCAAACCGCAGCAAAAGAGGGCCGGGTAAATCCGGCCCTCTTTTTTTGTGTCCTTCCCGGTTCCCCGGTATCCCTTCTTAGCAGTGGAGCAGGGTAAGTTGCGGACTGCCCGTTTGGGGATGGCGGCTTATTGCCACCGGGCAGCCGTAAAGGGCTTCTATGTTTTCCCGGGTAATAACCTGGTCCGGGGTTCCGCTGGTAAAAATCCGCCCCGCCTTCAGGGCCACCAGCTCTTTGCAGTACAGCGCCGCCATGTTGACGTCGTGGAGCACCGCCACCACGGTAATCCCCTCCCGGTTGAGGCTTTGCAGCAGGCAAAACATGCCCTGCTGAAAGGCCAGATCCAGGTAGGTGGTGGGTTCGTCCATGAGGAGGATTTCCGGTTCCTGGGCCAGGGCCTGGGCTACCAGGACCCGCTGGGCCTCGCCGCCGCTGAGGCGGCTGAAAAGCCGGGTGCGGTACCCTTCCAGCTGGGTCAGGGCCAGGGCCCGTTCCACAGCCCGGGCATCCCCAGGCCCTTCGGAGCTCCACCGGCCCAGGTGAGGCAGGCGGCCCAGGCGGACCATTTCCTCCACGGTAAAGGCAAAGCCCGTCTGCACGCCCTGGGATACCACCGCCACCCGCCGGGCCATTTCCCTGCGCTCCAACTTGCGCACCGGCTGCCCCGCCAGCAGCACCCGGCCCGAGTCGGGCCGGAGGTACCCGGCCATGAGCTTGAGCAATGTCGACTTGCCCGACCCGTTGGGGCCGATGATGCCGGTAAAATCTCCCGCCTTGACTCCAAGGCTGATGTCTGTCATGGCAAAGGCCCCGTTGTAGGAAAAGCTCACCTTGTCCAGGGTCAGGACTTCCATCAGGCCACCCTCCTTCTGCGGAGCAGGTAGAGGAAGAAAGGCCCGCCCACCAGGGCGGTAATCATGCCCACAGGCAGTTCCAGCGGCGCCAGCAGCACCCTGGCCAGCAGGTCGGCCAGGGCCAGGAACACCGCCCCGGCCAGGGCCGCCGCCGGCAGCAGCCGGCGGTGCACCGGTCCCCCGATGAGGCGCACGGCATGGGGGACCACCAAACCCACAAAACCGATGAGGCCGCATATCGAGACGGCCGCCGCCGTCACTAGGGCGGCAGCCCAGAGCAGTCGGCCCTTAACCCGTTCGACGTCGACGCCCAGGTAGTATGCCTGTTCTTCGCCTACGGCCAGGGCGTCCAGTTCCCGGGCATGCCAGAGCATGACGCTGCCGCCCGCCAGCAAAAAGGGCAGGATGCCGGCGACGTGCAGCCAATTGCGTCCCGAAAAGCCGCCCATCATCCAGAACACCACCTGTTGCAGCTGCTGGCCGCTGAAGAATATCAGCAGGGACAGGATGGCGCCCAGAAAGGTGCTGACGGCCACACCGGCCAGCAACATGCCGGCAGTGGACCGGCCCCCGCTGCCGGCCAGGCTGTAGACCAGCACCAGGGAACCAATGCCGCCGGCAAAGGCCGCCAGGGGGATGGCAAAGGCGCCCAGCGCATTCCAGGCCAGTCCCGTCAGCATTGCCGCCGCCGCGCCCACGGCGGCGCCGGAGGAAACGCCCAGGATATAGGGATCGGCCAGGGGATTCTTAAACAGCCCCTGCATGGTGCTCCCGGCCAGGGACAGGCTCGCCCCCACCAGCATGGCAGCGATGGTGCGGGGCAGGCGCAGGCGCAACACGATGACAGCCCAGGTTCCGGGAATGTCACCGCCGAAATTCTGCCAGGCGGGCCGGGCCAGCACCCTGCCCAGGGCCCGCACCGGCGGCGCTGCCATAATCTTCAGGATATCCGCCACGGGAATGGCCACCGAGCCGATGCCGACGCAGGCAATGAGCACAAAGAGCAGGAGCAGGGCCAGGGTGAGGCAAACCCCGGTCCCGGATGCTTTCTTCCCCGCCATCACTTAAACTTGTCCGGGTGGAAGAGCCGGGCCAGTTTCTCCACCGCATCCGTCACCCGGGGGCCCGTCCGGCTGATGATGTCGGGGTCGATGAAGTAGATCCGCCCTTGCTGCACAGCCTTCACCGCTTCCCAGCCTTCCCGCTGGGCAAAGGATTCCACCGGCCAGGGCTCGTAGTAGCCGTGGATTATAATGTCGGGGTTGCGGGCCAGCACTTCCTCTTCCTGGATTTCGGTCCAGCGGGAAATGCCCCAGGCCAGGTTCCTGCCCCCGGCCCAGGCAATGATCTCGTCGATAAAGGTATCCTCCCCGGCTGTCCAGATGCCGGGATACCAGTTCTCATAGAAGACCACCGGCCGCTCATCCGCCTCCAGCTCCCCCAGGGCCTCGGCCACGGCGGCAAGGCGGTTCTTCATGGCGGTCACCAGCTCTTCGCCGGCCTGCTCCTCGCCAATGGCCCTGGCCAGGAGCAGGATGTTGGCATAAATTTCCTCAAAGGTCATGGGGTCCAGGGCCAGCACGGGAATGCCCAGGTCCTCCAGCGCCTCCACCGTCTCTTTGTGCAGGCTGGCCGCCACGACCAGGTCGGGCTCAAGGGCGACGATGGCCTCGAGGTTGGGACCGTCAAAGTCGCCCACCCGGGGAACATCCAGCGCGGCCTCGGGGTAATTGCAGTAAGCCGAAACCCCCACCACCAGTTCCCCGGCCCCCAGGGCAAACATAATCTCGGTTACCGAAGGCACCAGGGATACTACCTTCTGGGCCGGCTCTTCCAGGGTTACTTCCCGGCCAAAGTCATCCACCAGGGTCAGCGTCCCCGGTTCTTCCTGTTGCCGGGTGCAACCTCCCAACAGCAAGGCAAAGACCAGTATCGCGCACACCAATGTCTTCTTCATGCTTCTGTCTCCTCTCGTTATCTTGACGACAAAACACAAAAAACCCCCACCGCACAGGTCAGGGGTCAACCGGGCGCAACCCGGCAATTGACAAGCATGTAACGTACCCCCCTTTCTCCGCGAAGGAACAGTACATCAGGACTCAGGCAGGTCTCCTGGCTTCCGGCTCATCTCCGACCGCCTTCCCACGCCCCGTGGGCGCAGTGGCCGCTGGTCGTATTCCATCCGGTTACAGTGGCGGGACCGCCCGGGACTTTCACCCGGTTCCCTATTCTCCCCCGCAGGGGCACCTGAATCCGACGCTATTGATTTGTCTTTTTTATTATACCCCCGCCGGGGAACCGGCGCAAGGGATTGACGGAACCCCCCGTTTCTGCTAATCTTGATGTGCAAAGCAATAGCGGAACGCTTCGTTAGGTGAGGTTCCTTGCATGAGACAGGCTGCTGCCCGGAAATGTCGAGAGACGCCAACGGGTAGAGCAGAACCCATCGGCTTAAGGTGGATTCTAAGGCAGCTGAGCCCCAGGCTCTATGCATGCAAGTGCCAAAGCCCGGACAAGGGGGTTATTTTTCATGCTCTTTTTGCCCCCTGCCGGGGGCATCGTTAATTTATTGGGGGGTGATGATCTTCAGTCAGGTACCGCGACGCACTAAGAAACCGTTTCCTGGACAAGATACAGACAGGAGGTATTGCCATGACCGAAAGGATCACCACCCTGCTCGAGGAGCACAAACTTACCCAACTCAAGGAACTGCTCAATGAAGAATTGGCCTTCCAGGAACTTTCGGAACTGCTGGAGCAGTTTCCCCCCACGGAACAAGTGGTGTTGTTCCGCCTCCTGGAAAAGGATACCGCTTTGGAAATTTTCGAGCTCATGGAACCGGCCCAGCAAAAAGACCTGCTGGCTGCCTTCACCGACGCCGAGGTAATCGAGCTCTTTTCCGGCATCGACCCCTCGGACCAGGTCCGCCTGCTGGGCGAACTGCCGGCCAAGGTGGCCAAGGAACTGCTACGCTCAATTCCCCAGGATGTTCGCGAGTCTGCCGCCATCCTCATGGGCTTTCGGCCGGGCACTGTGGGCCGGGTCATGTCCCCCCACTACCTGCGCCTGCGCCGTGACGACACCGTCGGCCAGGCCCTGGAAAAAATTCGCGCCCTCAAGCCCGACCGGGAAGTGCTGCTGGACATCTGGGTCACCGATCAGCACCGGATTTTAGAGGGAGTAGTCACCCTGCGCGACCTGGTCCTGGCTGACCCAGACGCAAAAATCGGGGAAATTATGGACGACGACGTGGTCTTCGTCACCGCCGACACCGACCGGGAAGAAGCCGTCAACATCCTCAAGAAGTTCGACCTGGTCAGCCTGCCGGTGGTGGATTCGGAAAACCGCCTGCTGGGCGTCCTGGAACACGACCGGGCCCTGGACATCATGCAGGAAGAAGCCACCGCCGACCTGCTGGAAAAGGGCGGGGTCATCGCCCTGCAGAAGCGGGAAGAAAGCCTCAGCCAGCGCCTGGTGCACGGTTCCATCCGCCAGGCCTTGGCAGTAAGACTGCCCTTCCTGTTCATCACCATGCTGGGCGGACTGTTAGCCGGCTTGATTATCAGCCGGTTTGAACACGCCCTCAGCCAGGTCCTGGCCCTGACCTTCTTCCTGCCCATCGTCATGGACATGGGCGGCAATGTAGGTACCCAGTCCACCACCATCTTCACCCGCAGCCTCGTCCTGGGGCACATCCGCCCCAACAAATTTCTCGGGGCCCTGCTCAAGGAAATATCCCGGGGCATAACCATCGGCGCCATTGTCGGCAGCCTCACCGGCATCGTTGCCTCTGTCTGGCAGGGCAACGCCCAGCTGGGCCTTGTCGTGGGCCTCGCCATATTGTGTACAGTTACCCTCGGTTCAACCCTGGGCTTCCTGATTCCCTGGCTGCTGTTCAAACTCAGGCTGGACCAGGCCGCCGGCGCCGCCCCTATCCTCACCACCCTCAAGGACATCACCGGCTTGCTAATCTATTTCTACCTGGCTGCTTTTATTTTAGGGCTGGCATTGTAATTCTCCCTTGCCGGCAACACATTGAAAAAACCGGACTGCAGTCCGGTTTTTTACTGTACAGTCTTGCCAAAGGGAACCAGGCAGAGGGAAGCCAGTTTGGCATGTTGCCGGGCAAAGGGCAACCCCACAACGGTGAGGGCAAGGAGCAGGCCAAAGACAAGATGGAGCACGGCCAGCTCAAGCCCCCCGACGAGGAGCCAGATGATATTCATCAGCGTCGCCAGGCAGCCCGTTGCCGCCGGGCGTTCCACAATTCTGCGGCCAAAAGGCATGAGCCCCAGCATCGCCAGTTTGAAACACTGGATGCCAAAAGGTATTCCCACCACCGTCAGGCACAGGACCAGGCCGCCCAAAAAGTAAAAGAAAAACACAAAAATACCTCCACCCAGGACTATCCAGAGCAAGTTGCCCATCAAGCTCATTTTCTCCTGCCCTCCCCGGCGTTAAGTCTGCAGCCCGCCTTGGGCCGTATTTTCACCCCTTGGTTCACAATCCCGACCCGGAGCTGGCCAACGGCAACAAAACAAAAAGGAGGCCTCCTGCCTCCCCGCTTGTTATTGGGAGCAATCTTCCAAATGGCAGATACCCACCGTCCGCTCCACATTGAGGACGAAGGCGATGCCCTTGCCCGCCTCCTGGAGGCCCACTTCGTCGGAAATGGCCTGCAGCACCTGTTCGGTCTTGGTGTGATCGATAAGGGTGAGCACTATGTCCTTTTCCGGCTCAATGGGGATGCCAAAAAGCTTGGCAGTCTCATGGATGCCGGAACCGCGGCCGTTGATGATGGTGCCGCCTTCGGCCCCGGCCCGCTTGGACGCCTCCACCACGTCAATGGCGGCGCCCCGGTTGACTATGGTTACAATCAAGTCGAACTTGATTTTGTCGGCAGTCATGATAAATACCTCCTCCGGATTAAAGCCATATTACACCATTGAGCCAAGATGTGCAACCCCGTATACTTTCGCCAGGTCCAGGACAAAGCCGATTCCCTTGCCCGGCTTATCGAGGTTGCCCGTCTCGGTGACCGCCGCCAGGACTTTATCCGCCAGGGACGCCTCGACGCTGACGAGAACCAGCTCCTTTTCGGGCTCGTAGTCGATGCCGAGAATGGTCTCGTAAATGCTCCTGGGCGCAGTCCCCCGCCCGTGGATTATGGTCCCGCCGTGGGCCCCCGCCGCTTTGGCGGCGGCCACGATCTTGCTGGCCATTCCCTTGCCGACAATTACACCAATTAACTTATGCCCGCTGCCGGACGGCATCTCTCTCTCCTTCCTTTCCTTTGGCTTCGCTCCTGGCATAAAGAGCGCCAAGAATTAAGAGGGACAGAATCGGCACCATGGCCACCAGCGCTATCATGCCGAACCCGTCGAAAAGGGGATTGCTCCCCGGCACGGCCTCGCTGCTTCCCACAGTAAACGCCAGGATAAAAGTGGCGATCATAGGGCCGGTGACAACTCCGCCGGAATCAAAGGCCAGCCCCACAAAGAGTGGTTTTACCTTGCGGGCCAGGATAAATATAATCAGATAGCCCGGGACAATAAAGTACCACAGGGATATGCCCAGCAGTATCCTGAGCATGGACAGGGCTACCGCCACCGCCACCCCGATGGAGAGGAAGTACAGCATCACTTTATTGTGGATGTAACCCCCGGTGACTTTCTCCACCTCCATGTTCAGGACCTGGATGGCGGGCTCGGCCATGGTAACCACAAAACCCAGGACAAAGCCGATGGGAACCAGAATCCAGTTGTAACTGGCCCCGCCCAAAGCACTGCCAATGGCCTTGCCCATTTTGTCAAAACCGACATTTACCCCCTGCATGAACAGGGTGAGGCCGATAAAAGCAATCAATATGCCGCGAAAAAACCGGAGTACCTGGCGCCGGGGGAGCTTCCAGTAAAAATAGTTAAAGAACACGTAAAATACAATCAGGGGTAAAAAGGCCAGGGTGACGTCCACGATGGTTTGGGTAAACCCGGCAAACAATTTGGCCATCACTTGAAGATCACCCCCAGCAGCAGCACGGCAAGAATGGGGCCGACGGAACCCAGGCCCACAAAGCCAAAGCTGTCCTGGGAAGCGGTCCGGGACCCCCGGATTGCCGAGACCCCCACGCCCAGGGAGAGGATAAAGGGCACCGTCACAGGACCGGTGGTGGCCCCTCCGGCATCAAAGGAGACGGCAAGAAATTCGGGGGCTGTGAAGATGGCCAGGGCAAAAACCAGGATATAGCCCACCAGCAACAGTTTGAGCAGCGAAATGTTGAAGATTACCCGGAGCATGGCCAGGGCCAGATATATCCCCACTCCCAGGGCCACCACCGCCACCAGGAGGTAACGGGAAATCTCTCCGCCCGAAACAACGTCAACCTGGTTGGCCAGCACCTGCACCCCCGGCTCCGCCACCGTCACGGCAAAGCCCACGGCAATGGCAAAAGCCACAATAAACCAGAGTTTGCCGCTTTGGAGCAGGGACTTGCCCACCAGTTCGCCGATGGCCAGCAGACTTTCCTTGACCCCGATTAAAAAGAGGGTAAGGCCGGCCATGGTCATGAGCACGCTGAACAAAAAAATCAGGAATTCGGACCATGGCTGCCGTACCACGGTTATCTGCAACAAAATAACCGCTGCAGTAATCGGTAATACAGAGCGCACTACTTCGTTGACTGTCTCCTTTACACTCACCACAACACCTCCAACGATGACGAGTGGGGACCCCCGGCAAGAAAAAGCCACAAAAGGAAATATATCCTTGCCTTTTGTGGCTGCATGCTTACGGGGTTAGCTGTCGGGTTAGGGTAACCGCCCCTTTTCCAATCTGGAAATTCACCCCAGGGAATTGGGTCCCCCCGCTTCGAATCCGAATACAGCTTTTTTTTAATTATAGCATATCAGAGGGGGGAGGATACAATAAGTCACTTCAGATTTTCGCCCGTCTCAGCAAATTGGCGTTGCTCACCACGGTGACAGAACTCATGGCCATGGAGATTTCGGCTATCACCGGGTGCATCAGGCCAAGAATTGCCAGGGGGATAGCCACGGTGTTGTAGATGAAAGCCCAGAACAGGTTCTGGCGGATTTTGCGGAAGGTGGCCCGGGCCAGTTTCACGGCGCTGACCACGGCGCTCAAATTCCCCCGCACCAGCGTGATATCTGCCGCCTCGATGGCGATGTCGGTGCCGGTGCCGATGGCGATGCCGACGTCAGCTTGGGTCAGGGCAGGGGCATCGTTGATGCCGTCGCCCACCATGGCCACCCGCAGGCCCTGTTGCTGCAGGCGTTTAATCTCCTCTACCTTGCCGTCGGGCAGCACCTCCGCCAGCACCTGGTTAATGCCCACCCTGGCGGCAATGGCCTGGGCGGTGCGCTCGTTGTCGCCGGTGATCATGGCCGTCTGCAAACCCAGGTCCTGGAGTTCCTTAATGGCCCGGACGGAATCGTCCTTGAGGGTATCAGCCACCGCCACGATGCCCTGGACTTTGCCCCGGGCGCCCACCAGCATGGCGGTCTTGCCCTCCCCTTCCAGCCGGGCCAGTTCCGCCTCCAATTCCCCCACCTCGATGCCGTTTTCGGACATCAGGCGGCGGCTGCCCACCAGCACCGCTTCGCCTCCGACCTCCGCCCGCACGCCCAGGCCGGTGAGGGCGGTGAAATTCTCGGGCTCGGTCAGCTCCAGACCCTGTTCCCGGGCCCGGTTGACCAGGGCCTTGCCCAGGGGGTGTTCGGAGCCCAGTTCGGCACTGGCCGCCAGGCGCAGGACTTCGTCGGCGCCGTTGCCGGCTGCGGGAATGATGTCGGTGACCTCTGCCTTGCCCTGGGTGATGGTCCCGGTCTTGTCAAAGACCAGCACATCCACGGTGCTCATGGCCTGGATGGCCGCCCCGTTGCGGATGAGGATGCCGTTTTCGGCGCCCAGGCCGCTGCCCACCATCAGGGCGGTGGGAGTGGCCAGGCCCAGGGCGCAGGGGCAGGAAATGACCAGCACGGCAATGGTGGCAAAGAGGGCCAAAGTAACCCCGCTGAGCCCGGGATCCACCCAGGGCAGGATGTCCCGCAACCGTGCGCCCGCCGCCGCCATCTCCGTCGGGAACAACAGCCAGGCGGCAAAGGTCAGGGCGGCAATTATTAACACCGCCGGGACGAAAATGCCGGTGACCCGGTCGGCAAACTCCTGGATGGGCACCTTGGTCCCCTGGGCTTCTTCCACCATTTTGATGACCTGGCTGAGGAAGGTGTCTTTGCCCACCTTGGTTGCCCGGACCTTGAGCAGGCCGTGCTGGTTGACGGTGGACCCTATGACTTCATCGCCGGGACGGCGGCTCACCGGCAGAGATTCGCCGGTGGCCATGGATTCGTCCACGGCGCTCTCTCCTTCCAGGATGACACCGTCGGTGGGGATTTTTTCACCAGGACGCACAATCATGACGTCGCCGATTTGCAGCTGCCGGATGGGCACTTCCCTTTCCTCGCCGTCCACCAGGATGGTGGCGGTCTTGGCCCCCAGCTCCAGCAGCTTTTTAATGGCCTGAGACGCCCGGCCCCGGGCCTTGGTCTCGATGTAGCGGCCTGTAAGATGGAAGGCCATGATCATCGCCGCCACTCCGGCATAGTTCTCCACCGGCCAGAAGAATACCATGACGCCGGTGGCGATGGCGGCAAGGGTGCCCACGGCAATGAGGGTATCCATGTTGGCGCTGCCGTGCCGCACCGCCCGCCAGGCCGACCGGTACACGTGGCCCCCTGCCCAGCCCAGCACCGGCAGTGCCAGCAGCACCATGCCCAGGTTGAAAGCAAAGGGGGTGGGCCAGCCGTGGTCATGCCTGCCCATGGTCATAGCGATGAGCATCCACACCGCCGCCGGCAAAGTAAAAGCCCAGGCCGTCCGCATCCTCCTGGCCGCCAACTGCAGTTTGGCCTCGTCCTCGTCTTGCCGTTCCTCGTCCTCCTCCTGATGGAGATGGGCCAGGTACCCGGCCTTTTCCACGGCGGCCAGCAGCTGGTGCACATCGGCCTGGGCGGGATCGTATTCGATGCTGGCCCTTTCGGTATTCAGGTTGACCACCGCTTCCCGCACCCCGGGAGCAGCCTGCAGGCTCCTTTCCACCCGGCTGGCGCAGGCGGCACAGGTCATGCCTTCAATCCTCAGTTCCAGCTTTTGGATTTTGGGCACCGCCCGGTAGCCGGCCCTTTCCACTGCCGCGTACAGCTCCGCCGCCGTTATCTGGCCGGGCCGGTATTCCACCCGGGCCTCTTCGGTGGCGAGGTTGACGACGGCGGAAACAACCCCGTCCAGCCGTTGCAACGCCTTTTCCACCCGATTAGCGCAGGCGGCGCAGGTCATGCCCTCGATTTTAAAACTAATGGTCTCAACCATTAATAATCACCTCCATATACCCCATCCGGGTATATTTAACTTACCCGATTTTCACTGGCCTGTCAATTGCTTTTTCCCGCCCCACCACCAGACCAGGACGAAGCCTGCCAGGCCCAGGAAGACCTGGCCCGCCGGGTGCACCCAGGCGGCGGGGATGAGCATCCGGGCCGAACCCAGAATGAGGCCGGAAAACAGCCAGCTGATGGACGCCCGGTGCCGGGCAAAGAGATTGTCCAGGGCGTTGGAAAGCCCAAAGGCGCCCACGGCGGCGCCGACAATAAAGACGCTTAACAGCGGCCAGTCCAGACGGCCCAGGGCTGCCAGCATGTCGTCATACACGCCCAGCATGAGCAACACCGAGCTGCCCGCCACCCCCGGCAGTATCATGGTGGCGCAACCCAGGGCGCCGGCGATAAAGATGAGGCCCGGACTGGGGCTGGCCCTTCCTTCCGCCGGCGCCAGCGGCTGCCCGGCCAGGAGCAGGCCAATGGCCGCTCCCAGCGCCAGCAAGCCGATGCGGCGCCAATTGGGGCGGAAATTGCCGCCCATTACCGCCCGCACCGAAGCCAGCATGCTGCCCAGCAAAAAAGCCGTGACAAAGGGGGCATAGGCTTGCAGCAGCCAGGAAAAGGCGGCTCCATTAATCAGGATACCCGCCGCCGCCCCCGCCATAAACGGCAGCCACGGCCATATCCGCAGGCGGGACAGATCCCGCATCAACTTTTCATACAACCCCAGCAACAGGAGCAGGGTTCCGCCGCTCATGCCCGGCACCACGAGAATAAATCCGGTAAGCATTCCCTTTAACAGCATTTTCATTGTGCATTCCATCCTCCCTAGCACAGCCTGCGCCAAGGGCAGGCCATAGCCTGTCCTGTTTCCGCCGGCAAAAAGCGGCGGCTTGAAAAAGACCTCTTTTTCTTTTATAATGCCTGAAGTGACTATAACTATTATAAGGGAGTGGAGACCCGATGGCCAAGCAAAATCGCGGCAAGAGCCTGTGGAGCAAACCGGGCCGCGGCAAAGGCACCTGTCCCCTGTGCGGCCGCACCAGCGCCAAATTGCTGTGGCAAACCAAGGACGATAACAGCAACGACGTGCAGGTCTGCAAGCGCTGCAAAAACCGCTAGAAAAAAGCCGATCCCATGCTGTGCAACAGCCGGGGAACGGCTTTTTCCTTATACCAGTCCCAGCAGCCTGGCCGCGGCGGCGGACAGCAAACAGGCCGCTGCCCCAGCCGCAGTGGGCACCAGGAAGGCAACCAGAGTCCACTTCCAGCTCCGGGTTTCCTTGCGAATGGTCAGCAGGGTGGTGCCGCAGGGAAAATGCATCAGGGTCAGCAGCATGACGTTTAGCGCCGTCAGCCAGGTCCAGCCGTTGGCCGTCAGCACGTCCCGGAGGGCAGCCAGACTCTGCGGCTCTTCCAGGACGCCCATGCCCAGGTAGCTCATTACAGCGATGGGGATGACGATTTCATTGGCCGGCAAGCCCAGCAAAAAGGCCATTAAAATGCATCCGTCCAGGCCCATGGCCCGGCCGGCGGGCTCCAGCAACCCTGCTCCGTAGGCCAGCAGGCTCCTGCCCCCCGCCGGGATATTGGCCAGCAGCCAGATCACCGCCCCGGCCGGAGCGGCCACCATGACCGCCCGCCCCAGCACAAAAAGCGTTCTGTCCAGCACGGACCGGACAAGTATTCTGCCCACCTGGGGCTTCCGGAACGGGGGCATCTCGAGAATAAAAGATGAGGGCAATCCCCGAAGTATGGTCTTAGCCAGCAATTTGGACATGGCCAGGGTCACCGCCACTCCCACAAGGACCATAGCCAATACCGTCAGCGCCGCCAGGCCGTTGCCCGGGGCGCCGCCGGCGCCGCCGAAAAAGATGGCGGCCAGGGTGATCAGGATGGGGAAACGCCCGTTGCAGGGCACAAAATTATTGGTGATGATGGCCAGCATGCGTTCCCTGGGCGAATCGATGATGCGGCACGCCGTCACTCCGGCGGCATTACAGCCAAAACCCATGCACATGGTCAGGGCCTGTTTGCCGTGGGCGCAGGCCTTTTTAAAATAGTGGTCCAGGTTAAAGGCCACCCTCGGCAGGTACCCCAGGTCCTCCAGCAGCGTAAACAAGGGAAAGAAGATTGCCATGGGCGGCAGCATCACAGAAACCACCCAGGCCAGGGTGCGAAACACTCCGAGGACGACCAGGCCGAAGACCCATTCCGGGAGCAGGGCCCAGAATGCCTGCCCCGCCAGCCAGCTTTCGGCCCGGGCAAAAGCCCCGGCCAGCAGTTCCGAAGGGTAGTTGGCCCCCTGGACGGTCAGCCAGAACACCAGCCCCAGCAAGCACAGCATGAGGGGAATGCCCCAGGTTTTGGAGGTCAGGGCCTCGTCGATTTTTCTCCCCAGGTCGGGCCCCCTGTCCTGTTCCAGCGTCACAACCCGGCGGAATATCTTCTCGGCCTCCGCCACGATGGCCGCCGCAATGGCGTCCCGCATGCCGTCGCCTCCCCGGTTCCCGGGCGGCAATTCCCCGGCCGTCATTCTGGCCAGGGAAGCCAGCAGGGCTTCATCCCCCTCCACCAGCCTCAGGGCCAGCCAGCGCCGGTTGACTGCCGCTCCCGACAGGTTCTCCAGCAAGGGCTTGACGGCGGCAACAGCCGCCTCTACTTCCCGGGGGTACGCCACCCGGCGGGGCGCAGTTTTTTCCCCCGCTGCCACCCTGGCGATGGCGGCCTTGAGCTCATCCAGCCCCTGACCGCTGCGGGCGCTGGTTCCCACCGCCGGCACGCCCAGTTCCCTGCTCAATTTAGCCAGGTCAACGCGGATTTTTTTCCGCGCCGCCTCATCCATGAGGTTGACGCAGACCACAACCCGGGGCGTAATCTCCAGCACCTGCAATACCAGGTTGAGGTTGCGCTCCAGGCAGGTGGCGTCGGTCACCACCACCGTAACGTCGGGGCGGCCAAAACAAATAAAATCCCGGGCCACCTCCTCTTCCGCCGACATGGACAGCAGGGAGTAAGTCCCGGGCAGATCCACCAAACGGTAGCTGCGCCCGCCGTAGCGGTACCTCCCCTGGGCGACGGCTACGGTCTTGCCCGGCCAGTTTCCGGTGTGCTGGTTCATCCCTGTCAGGCTGTTGAAGACGGTGCTCTTGCCGGTATTGGGGTTGCCCGCCAGGGCGATGACCGGCTCCCCCTCCCGGCCCGGGGGCGCCGACAGCAATTCCTTTAAGACACCGCTTCCCGTCGACTGTTTGGTAAGCCCCACGTCCCGGCCCTCACTTGGGGCATTCCACCAGGATTTGCCCGGCTTCCTCGCTGCGCAGCGCAATCAGCGCTCCCCGCACCCGGTAAGCCTTGGGGTCTCCGGCGGGACTGCGCAACACCGCCTCTACCCTGGTTCCCTGCACCAGGCCCAAGTCCAGCATGCGCCTTCGGGTTGCACCGCTGACCGCCAGTTCCCGGACGATACCCGCACCGCCCAGGGGCAACGCACACAGGGGTATTTGCTGGAATTTCATCATGCACCCTCCCGACATTGTTTTCGGACCCAAACAAAGTTTCCTACAAGCAAGTTTATGCAAATATTACCCCGGGGTGCTGAATAGTCATAACACAGGGGCAAATGTCCAGCCCGCGGAGGAGGTGGCTAGGGTGCAAGAAAAGGAATTCCGCACCGCCCGGGGGTACCAGCGCCTGGTGCAGGAACAAAAAAACCTCACCCCCAGCATGGAAGACTACCTGGAAATGATTTACCGCGACTGTCTCAGGGAGGGCTACACCCGAGTCAATATCCTGGCCGAGCGCCTCAATGTCCAGGCCCCCTCGGCCAGCAAAATGGTGCAAAAGCTCACCGAAATGGGCCTGCTGGATTACGAAAAGTACGGCATCATCCGCCTCACCGATGCGGGCCGGGAATTGGGGGAATTCCTGCTTCACCGGCACATGGCCATCGAACAATTCCTGGCCAACCTGGGAGTGCGGGAATCCCTGCTGGCCGAAACCGAGATGATCGAGCACCACTTCAGCCTCGCCACCCTGAACAAAATCATAAAACTGAATCAGTTCTTTGCCGACCACCCCGAAATCCACGCCCGGTTCCTGCAGTACTCCCGCCAAACCGACCCCTGACCCCGGACACCGGGGACGGTTCTTTTTGTCCAGTTCCGGACACTGGGGACGGTTCCTGTTGTCCAGGGCTGGCCCGCCCACATAAAAAAGCTCAACCCCTGCGGTTGAGCTTTTTGTTCATACTTGTTGCCCTTGGCAAACAGTGCGAAATGTAATAGAATGTTCATAAAAGTTACTTTGGGGGTGAGACCATGCCCAGACGCCCCAGGCGGTTGAGCCCCACCGATATCTACCACATTGTAGTCCGGGGCCTGAACAAGGCGGTGCTGTTCCACTCTCCTGCCGACTACTCTTTTTTCCTCACCGCCCTGGGCAAAATCCTCAAGGACGGCGAATTCGATTTGTACGCTTACTGCCTGATGAACAACCACGTCCACCTGTTGCTCAAAGCGGAAAGCCAGTACCTGGAAAGGACCATGAAGCGCCTGCTGGTAGTTTACGCCAACTACTACAACAAAAAGCTCCAGCGCATCGGCCACGTGTTCCAGGACCGGTTCCGCAGCGAACCCATTGACAGCCAGCGCTACTTCATGGCATGCGCCCGCTACATCCACAACAACCCGGTAAAGGCGGGAATCGTTTCCGCTCCCCAGGCCTACCCCTGGAGCAGTTACCGCGAATACATCGCCCCGGGGCAAAAGAGCCTGGTCAACCGAAGGCCGCTGTACGACTGCTTTGCGCCCCAAACTGCCGATGCCGTTAAATTGCTGGTACAGTTTACCGGCCAGGATTCGGATTTGACCTTTTTGGATGTGACAGATCAAAAACAGGTCGTCGCAACGATACAGGAGATCCTCAAAGAACATGGCCTGGCCCGTCCGGAGGAGCTCAGGCTGCTGCCGGCGGAACGGCGCAACATCTTGATTCGCAAAGTTTTTGCTGCCGCCAACGTCTCGCGGCGCGAGCTGGCGCGTCTGCTGGGACTCAACAAGCAAATGGTCTACAATGCTCTGCCCACTGGACAGAAAGAACCGTCCCCGGTGTCCGAAACTGGACAAAAAGAACCGTCCCCGTTGTCCAGCTAAGGCAGTATTATCTCCACTTGCTCCCGGTCTTCCAGTACAAAGCCGCCAATTTGCAACACCCACTGGTCCCCGGCGGCACCGGGGAAAACCAATTCTATTTGGTCTTCCTCGACACTGAAACCCTCAAGGCGCAATTCTCTCTCTTCGACCGGATCGCGCAGGGCAGCATCCATCTTCGCCACCTTAGTCTCTCCCGTCCAAGTGAGAGTAACCCGCGTGTCCCCGTTTCGGACAATCCCTGCCACCGAAAGACTTCCCCGGCCTGTGTTGACTGCAACTCCAACTTTTAAAGGCAGCGCAAAGTGTTCTGCGACAAACTCGCTTTGTCCCAGGAAATTTATAACGAGACTGCGCTCGTCAGTAGGCGAAAACCGGCTTACTCCTTTATACCCCGAGCCATGGGAGCCGAAAGTTCCGCCCAGGGGCATTAGTTCAGCGCCTTTCGGGGTTTTGACAGACCAATTGCACATCGCCCCCCGACCCCCTTTGACGGTGTACTTCAGCACTGTCTGGGCCGGGGAAAAAGCTATTTCATTCAGAGTCACTTCCATATCGCCATAGGAAAAGGTTTTGTTGACCTGAACAGTATCAATATGCCGGCTGGAAACGGCCTGGACAGGGAACCTCACCTGCCATACCGGTTCGCCGTAGGGCTTGGCTGCTATCTGCAGCACTTCGGAGCGGCCAAGGCCCAAAAAACGGCGGTGATTATCGGCACTGACCAGGCCATAAATTACGCCTTCAGCCTCATCCAGTTGCAGTGTACTGCTTCCGGACCCTGCTCCTTTTAACCGCGGCCACAATTCAAGGTTCTCCGGCCTGCTCTCTGCCCAAGGTGCATATGTGCCGTCCCATACCTGCCGGATAAGGTTTTTGTCAGCGCTGGTCAAAGTGAACATCACCGTGGTCTCCGTTGGGTCGGCATAGGCGCCAAGGACAGTAAGCGTAATGTCGTACCGGTGATCCTGGCTGCCCAGTTCAGTTACAAACCCGGCCTGATAGGCAATGTCCAAACCGCTCCCCTTGATGAAGCTAAGGTAGGCCTCGCCAATCAGGGGAACCGAAGAGATGGCCCGGGCCACCGCAGGCATGTTCAGGCTGGCAAAAGCCAGGAGCAAACACGCAGCGGCAGCAATACCCGAGTTTATAAGCCGTTTCCTCCGCCGCTTTCTGGCTGCACTCAAAATTTGTCTTGCAGTCCGTCCCGGACCTATTTCTGCAAAGCCTTTTGCCAGCAGGGCCTTAATCTCCCCATGCTCAAAAAGGTATCTGTCTTGCACCAATCTCAGCCTCCTTCATCCGGGCTTTCAGCTTGGCCACACCTTGGTAAAGTCTGGTCTTGGCAGTGCTCAGGGGAACACCTGTCAGGGCAGCGATGTCCTCCAGAGACAAATCCAGCCAGAAACGGAGCAGTATTGCCTCCCGCTGCTGTTCCGGGAGAGAGACCAAATAATCCTGCAGAACCAGTGAATCCGTCCTGTCCTGGGTTTCAGTGCCTTCCGGCAAAGAGGGAACGGGAATTGGAGCCCTCCGCCGCTGGCGCAGTATTGCTTTGGCTTCATTTAAGAGAATCCGGGTAATCCAGGTTTTGAAATGGGGGCCGCGCAAGCTTCGGATATGGCGCCATGCGTTGAGGACGGTATTCTGCCAGGCATCTTCAGCATCATGGCAATTGCCGAGAATGCCCAAGGCCGTCTGGTACAAATGTCTTTCTAGTGGCTCCACCAGGGCAAGAAAGGCCTCCTGATCGCCCTTTTTAGCAGCAGTAAGCAGGCTCAGTTCATTCAAGCGCGTTCCCCCCTTGCTCTTATTAGATGCCGGCAATGCCCGAAAAAGTTTGCCTGCCGGACAAGGGGGACGGTTCTTTTTGTCCAGCAGGCGCGGGATATAAGTTATCCTTCTGGCTCTGGTCGCTCTTGCCCTGGTTTGCCTGCCCAAAAAGCTTCGGAAGCTGTATGAATCCCTTGGATTATCAACACCTGCTGTTACTTCAGCAGCATGGGCAACTGAGAAGCAACTGCCGTCAGATGACTTTGCGGAGGATGGACAAGCGGAACCGTCCCCGTTGTCCAAGGGTAAAGCCCCTGTAACAGGGGCTTTACTTTTGCAATGGGATTTGGGTGGACAGAAAGAACCGTCCCCGGTGTCCGGAACTGGACAAAAAGAACCGTCCCCTATGTCCGGGTTTGGGTGAGGATGAAGGTGTAAATGTCGGCGGCTTCGTCGATGAGCTTGGAAACGGGCTTGCCGAAGCCGTGGCCGGCCTTGAACTCCACTCGCAGCAGTATGGGGTTTTTGCCCTTGTATTTCTCCTGCAGGGTGGCGGCAAATTTCAGGGCGTGGCCGGGGACAACCCGGTCGTCGGTGTCGGCGGTCATGATCAGAGTGGGAGGATACTCCACCCCTTCACGGACGTTGTGCAGGGGCGAATAGGCATACATAAATTTAAAGTGCTCGGGGTTGGCCTCGGCGTTGCCGTACTCGGGTATCCAGAAGCGGCCGACGGTAAATTTGTGGTAGCGCAGCATGTCGATGACGGGAACCCAACAGACTACGGCGCCGTACAGGTCGGGGCGCTGGGTCATGCACGCCGCCACCAGCAGGCCGCCGTTGCTGCGGCCCAGGATGGCCAGGCGCTCCCGGCGGGTATACTTGTTGGCTATCAGCCATTCCGCCGCGGCGATGAAGTCGTCAAAGACGTTCTGCTTGTTCTCCAGCATGCCCGCCCGGTGCCACTCTTCGCCGTACTCACTGCCGCCCCGGAGGTTGGCCACTGCATACACTCCTCCCCGCTCCATAAACATCAGGTGGGCCGGGGAAAAGGCGGGAGTTACGCTGATGTTGAAACCGCCGTAGCCGTACAAAACAGCGGGGTTGTCGCCGTTTAGCTGCAGACCTTTTTTGTGGGTGATAAACATGGGCACCCGGGTTCCGTCCTTGGACTGATAGAAAATCTGCCTTGTCTCAAAGGCCCCGGGGTCAAAGGAAAGCTTCATTTCGCCGAAGGGCTCCAGCCTGCCCTGCTCCAGGTCATAGCTGAATACCGTGGGCGGGCAGAGGAAGGAAGTGAAGCTGAAGTAGAACTTCTGCGCCGCGTACTTGCTCCACAGCCCCACCACTGTACCCAGGCCGGGGAGCTCCACTTCCCCTTCCCGCTCTCCGGCGGTGCTGAATATTTCAATGCGGTGGCAGGCGTGGCGCATATACACCACCACCAGCTTGCCCCCAGCCAGGTGGGCGCGGGCCATGACATCTTCGCCCTCGGGGATAATCTCCTGCCACTGGTCCCGGGCGGGGTTGTTCACGTCGATGGCGATAATTCTGCCCCGGGGAGCGTCCAGGTTGGTGCGGAAGTAAAACTTGCTCCCCAGGTTGCCAATGGGCCAGTATGCGGCATCTTCATCGTCCAGCAAGCGCACGAAATCCTCCCGGCTGTCCAGCGGCCGGTAATAGAAGCGGTTGCGGGAAGCCGTCCCGCGGACAACCACCAGGCCCAGGTACTGTTCGTCTTCGCTGATGAAGGGAGAGAAGCTCAGTTCCTTGGCATCGGGCCGGTGATAGACCAGGATGTCTTCCTCCTGGCTGGTCCCCACCCGGTGGTACCAGACCTGGCAGAAATTGCTCTGGTCTTCGGGAGGCACGCTGCCGGGCTCGGGGTAGCGGCTGTAAAAGAAACCCTTGCCGTCGGGTGTCCAGGGCAAATTGGTAAACCGGCACCAGCGGATGGTTTCGGGAAAGTCTTCGCCGGTGTCCACATTGCGGATGCGGACCTGCTGCCAGTCGCTTCCGCTTTCCGAGGTGGCGTAGGCCAGCAGCTTGCCGTCCTTGCTTACCTCAAACCGGGTCAGGGCCACGGTGCCGTCGGCGCTGAAAGTATTGGGATCCAGCACCGCAAAGGGCTCGCCGCCGGGCTCCTGACAGTAGAGCACGGGCTGGTTCTGCAGGCCGTCGTTTTTCTGGAAAAAAAGCCGTCCGCCCGCTTCCAGGGGCAACTCGTATTGGGGATAGTCCCACAGTTCTTCCAGGCGCCGTTTCAGCTCCTCCCGCAGGGGGATGTCCAAATGCTGCCTGGTAATCCGGTTCTGCTCTTTGACCCAGGCCTGAGTGTCGGGATCGTTGCTGTCTTCCAGCCAGCGATAGGGGTCGGCCACCAGAGTGCCGTGGTAATTCTCGACGATGTTATCCTTGCGCATAAACAACCTCCAGGCTTATGTTGTTAAAGATTGCTTCTACAAAAAAAGGGAAAATCCTTCGCCTGGCGAAGAATTACCCCTGCTTGCCCGCCGCTTCCGGCACCGCCGCCCTGCCCCGGCGGCGGGTGAGATAAAGGCCGCTGATGATCAGCGCGGCGCCGGTCGCCTGCAGCCAGGTGACTGTTTCGTCCAAAAAGAGGCTTCCCGTCACCATGGCCGTCACCGGCGTTAGGTTGTTGTAAACAGCTGTCCTGGCTGCGCCCAGCTTGCGCACGCCGTTGGTCCACACGTAGTTGCCGGCCGCAATGGCCAAAGTTGCCGAGTAGACCAGTCCGCCCCAGCCGGTGAGACCCACGGCGCCCCAGTTCTGGGCGGCCAGACCCCGCAGGGACAGCAGCGTCAGCCCCGCAGCGCCCGCCGTCATGGTCCAGGCGGTAAACTGCAGCGGAGAATACTTTTGCAACAGGTCCTTGCTCTTGAGGGTAAAAAAGGCAAAGAAAAAGGTGCCGAAGACCAGCAACAGGTCCCCCCGCCAGGTGTCGCCGCCCAGGGTTACGCTCTTGCTGCCGCCCAGGGTGACCAGGACTATTCCGGCCACCGACAGGCCGATGCCCAGCCAGATCAGGGGCCCGGTAGCTTCAGCCCTGGTCAGGGCGGCCATAGCGGCCACCCAAACGGGTATGGTCGCCAGGAGCAGGGCGGTGTTGCCCGCCGAAGTGAGGTAGGTGCCCTGGATGAAAAGGGCCTGGTACAGGCCATGACCCAGCAGTCCCAGAGCCAATATGCGCCGGCTGTCAGCCCTTTCCGGCCACAGCTTCTCTCCGGAAGCCGCCAGCATAGCCCAGCAGAGCAGGGCCGAGAGGGTAAAACGCAGGGAGTTAAAGGGCAGCGGCGCCAGTTCAGTCAGGGCGGCCTTGACCACCGCCACGTTGACCCCCCAGATTATGGCCACCGTCAAGAGGAGCAGGTCGGCAGGGGAAAATCTCCGGGACGTCATGGGCCTTCATCCTTTCGGGAAAAATTTCGCTACTCAAAATATAATATCTCGCCAACAGCCCGCTTTGTCAAGGTCAGTACGGCCAGGGAAAACAGGGGCTGGCGGCGTTTATCCGTGGGCGAACCGGGATTGATTAACAATACCCCTTGTTTTACCGCCTTAAGGGGCTGGTGGCTGTGACCGAATACCACCACGTCGGCCTTGCCCCGGAAGGTATTGAAAGCCCTGTCCAAACTGGTCTGCCCCCGGCCCAGGTGGCCATGGGTCAGCCCTATGCGAAAACCCGCCAGGTCCAGGAGCAGCTCGGTGCCCAGGGCTTCCACCATGCCGGGCGGATCGGTGTTGCCGGCCACGGCCTCGGTGGGCGCAATGGCGCTGAGCGCCCGCAACACCGAATAGTCGTTGATGTCCCCGGCATGGAGAATCAGCTCCACGCCGGCAAAGGCCCGGGACACAAAGGCCGGCAGTTGCGGCGCCCGGGAAGGGATGTGGGTGTCGGAGATGATGCCTATGCGCACGGCAGGGCCTCCCTGTCATATGGTATAATTCCGTCAGATACATAGTATTGCCGAAAAAAAGCGGCGGTGCAAACCAGAGCCGGTTAAAGGGGGAAGAACAGTGGCAGCGAAATACCAAGGACTCATTGTGTTTCTGGGCGTCCGGGACCTGGAAGCGACGGACAGGTTCTACTCCGGCCTGCTGGGCCTGAAACTCTGGAAAGACCAGGAGGTGTGCCGAATATACGAAGTGCCCGGCGGCGGGCGCCTGGGCTTTTGCACCCACCTCCCCGTTACGCCGGCGGAAGGAAACCCCATTATCACCTTGCTCTCCGCCGACGTCGACGCGGATTATGCCCGGTTGCAGCAAGGGGGATGCGCCCCCCTGCACCCGCCCCGGGAAAACTCCCGCTTCGGCATCTATCACTTCTTTGTCCGGGATCCCGACGGTTATTTGCTGGAAATTCAACACTTTTTGGACTAAAAGAAGGCGCCTCGTCCGGAGACGCCTTCATTTTATCGCCCTGACTCCTCGGGTGTCAGGCCGCAAAACGACCCACCGCGCCTGCACGCCCCAACGGCCGAAGGCGGCCGCCATGGCCCGGCCCGCCTTTTCGCCGTCGGCTGCGGAGACGACGAAGGCCAGCAGGGAGGGGCCGGCTCCCGACAGCGTACAGGCCAGGGCCCCGGCCTCGACAGCGGCGGTCACCACCGCATCGAAGCCGGGGGTGAGGTCCTTGCGGTACTCCTGATGCAGGCGGTCCCGGGCGGCCGTCCCGAGCAGGTCCAGGCGCTTTTGGGCCAAAGCCGCCAGCAACAGGGCGGTGCGGGACAGGTTGAAGACGGCGTCAGCGTGGGCCACGGTGCGCGGCAGCACTGCCCGGGCCGCCTGAGTAGAAAGGGAAAAGTCGGGAATGCAGACCGCCAGGCGCAAGTGCGGGGGCAGGTCCCAGTTGAGGGCAATGGTCCGCCCCGCTTCCGTTACTGACAGGCACAGGCCGCCCAGCAGGGCCGGCGCCACGTTGTCGGGGTGCCCCTCCAGTTCGGCGGCAAGCTGCAGCAGTTCCTCCTTGTCCAGGGGCTTGTCCAGCCAATGATTGGCCAGGCTCAGACCCCCGACAATGGCGGCTGCGCTGCTGCCCAACCCCCGGCCCAGGGGAATTCCGTTGACCAGCGTCAGTTTTACACAGGGCACAGGAGTCCCCGTTTGCCGCCAGAGGTGCTCCATGCTCTGCCACACCAGGTTGCTCTCGTCCCGGGGCAAACCTTCGGCGCCCTCGCCGCGGATAACCAGCTGCCAGCGGCGAGCCGGTTCCAGTTCCAGGTAATTGTACAGTGCCAGGGCCAGTCCCAGGCAATCGTAGCCCGGACCCAGGTTGGCCGCTGTGGCAGGAACCGCCAGCCTCACCATTCCGTCACCCCCAAGGCCCGGGCAATATCTTCCTTAACCGGATCCACCGCCTGCGGCTGCCCGGCGCCGGCCATGGCGTTGTCCGGGTCCTTGAGCCCGTTGCCGGTGAGCACGCAGACCACCCGGGCCGGAATGTCCAGGCGGCCTTGCTTGTACAGCTTCTGCACCCCGGCCAGGGACGCCGCCGACGCCGGCTCGCAAAATATCCCTTCGGCCCGGCCCAGCAGGCGGTAGGCTGCCAGGATCTCTGCATCGCTGACCCAGTCGATGCAGCCCCCGGACTGCTGCGCGGCGGCCACTGCCCCCTGCCAGCTCACGGGGTTGCCGATGCGGATGGCAGTGGCCACCGTCTCCGGCTGCAGCACCGGTTCCCCCCGGGCTATGGCCGCCGCCCCTTCGGCTTCGAAGCCCAACATCCTGGGCAACCTGGCAATCTCCCCCCGCTCCCGGGAGACCAAAAAGCCCTGCCAGTAGGCGGTGATGTTGCCGGCATTGCCCACCGGGATGGCCAGGTAGTCCGGGGCATCACCCAGCTCCGCCGCCACCTCCCAGGCGGCGGACTGCTGGCCCATAATCCTGTAGGGATTGACGGAATTGACCAGGGTCAGGGGATGCTCGGCGGCCAGTTCCCGGGCAATGGCCAGGGCCTGGTCAAAATTGCCCCGCACCGCCACCACCCGGGCGCCGTAATGCAGAGCCTGGGCCAGCTTGCCCAGGGCGATTTTCCCCTGGGGAATGAGGACGACGCACTCCAGCCCCGCCCGGGCGGCATAGGCCGCCGCCGAAGCCGAGGTGTTGCCGGTGGAAGCGCAGATCAGCGCCCGGGCCCCCGCCTCCGCGGCTTTGCTCACCGCCAGGGTCATGCCCCGGTCTTTAAAAGAACCCGTGGGATTGGCCCCTTCATACTTGGCATAGATTTCCAGGCCCGGCAGCATCCGGCTGATTCTGGCCAGGGGAATGAGGGGAGTGTTCCCCTCGCCCAGGGTCACCACCGGCGTGTCCTCCCCCACGGGAAACCTGTCGGCAAAGCGATGAATAATGCCCCGATACATTGCAAACCTCTCCTCTCGCTGTTCAGGCCTGCCTGCCCGCTTCTGCCCTAACGGTCAGCGGCCGTCAGTTATAATATTGTATACTTCCAGGGGCACGTCAAGGATGGGATAGCGCCACCAGGCGTTGTCCTCGAAATGCCACCATTCGTGCTCGATGGCCTCAAAGCCGTGGCGGCACATGACCTCGGTCAGCAGGTCCAGGTGGGCCCGGGCCGCCCCGGACATGGGCGCATTCCTGTGTCCGGCCCCGGAGAAATCGTCGAAATCCGAGGGCATCTCCACCGGCCGGCCGCGGGCATCCACCAGGGTGACATCCACCGCCGCGCCCCGGTTGTGCACCGAACCAAAGCGGGGGTCGGCAAAGAAATGGCGCTTGTCCCCGGCGGCTTGCCACAGTTGCAGGTGCAGGCTGTACGGCCGGTAGGCATCCCAAAGCTTAATGCGATAGCCCTGCTCCATGAGCTCGGCATTGGCCGCCGCCAGCTTGCGGGCTGTCTCCCGGCGCAGCAAGGCGATGTGGACGGGATACACCGCCCGGCCGGTGAAATTGTCCGCCGTGGCATAGCGCAGATTGACGACGACGTCCGGCGCGACTTCCTCCACCCGGACCAGGTCGGCGGCGTCAAGCAATGCCTCCCAGGCCAGCCGCCACCGGGCATTCTCGGCCCGCAGCGCAACCATCTCTGCCTCAACTTCCTCCGGGGCAGGCGCAACCGGCCCGCAACCAAAGTGGTCGGCGGCAGCCGCCGCCAGTGCCAGCAGCATGATCAGCACAGGGATCAGCCCCTTCATGCTTTCACTCCTTAGGCGCCATTCTCTTCTTTATTCTGCCCCAACCCGTCCGGCACCAAGCGCACGGCACATCATAAAAAACGGAGCAGGCCCGGGGCCTGCTCCGTTTGCGCTGTTTAAATCCCGTCCGGCAACAACTCGCCTTTGAAGACCAGGACGGCCTGACCGCCCAGTTTGACCCGGTCCCCCTCCAGGCGCACCCGCACCGCGCCGCCCCGCCGGGACGCCTGCCAGGCCATGAACTGATCCTTGTGCAGCCGCTGCTGCCAGAAGGGGCCCAGGCAACAATGGGCCGACCCGGTAACCGGGTCTTCGGCGATGCCGATGCCGGGGGCGAAGAAGCGGGAGACGAAATCGTAACCCGCCCGGGCGGCGGGGGCAGTGACCATTACCCCGCGCTCAGTCAAGGCGCCCAGTTTGGCCAGGTCGGGCTTCAGTTCAAGTACTTCCTGCTCGGTGGCCACTTCCACCAGGTAGTCGATGCGGTTGCGCCCGGTAAACAAAGGCTTGACTCCCAGAGCCGCTATGATGCCGGGGTCAATTTCCTCGGCCCAGGGCGGCTCGGCCGGAAAATCCAGCTCAATCCACCGGCCCTGTTGCCGGGCGGTGAGCAGGCCGCTGAGGGTGTGAAACCGTATTGTCTCGCCGGCCCCGGCCAGACCCTGGCTGAAGAGGACATGGGCGGCGGCCAGGGTGGCGTGGCCGCAGAGGTCCACTTCCACCTCAGGGGTAAACCAGCGCAGCTTCCAGCCCTCCGGGTGCGGCATCACAAAGGCCGTCTCCGACAGGTTCAGCTCCCCGGCCACCTTTTGCATCCATTCCGCCTTCCGGTCGCCGTCGAGAAGCAAGCACACCCCGGCGGGATTGCCGGCAAAGGGCTCGGCGGCAAAGGAATCTACCTGGAATATGGCAATGCCCATCAGTCTTCCCTCCAGTTCTCCAGTATCCCGGCAGCCTCCGCCTCGTCCAGGGCCCGGGAAATGTATGCCCACAGCGTCACCGAACCTTCAGCCATGGGCGAATTGCGCTCTTCAACCTGAGCCCGGGTGATGCCGTGGCGGGTCCAGGTGCCGCCGCCGGTGTGCAGGTTGTGCAGTACCGGCATGAACCTGTCCAGGGCGGCGGCGAAGCGCGCCTCGGGAGTAGCCCGCTCCTCAAATTCCTGCCACAGGGCCCGGAATTCCCTGCCCTGCTCTTGGGGCAACAGGCCGAAGATGCGCTCTGCAGCCCGCTCTTCCCGCAGGGCCTTGTCCGCGTAGCCCGCGTAGTCGTAACAGAAAGTATCCCCGGCATCGATTTCCACCAGGTCGTGAATGAGGACCATTTTAAGGACTTTGGCCAAATCGATGCTGTCATTGGCGTGCTCCGCCAGCACCATGGCCGCCACCGCCAAATGCCAGGAATGTTCGGCGCTGTTTTCCCTGCGGTCGGCGTCAATAAGGCGGGTTTGGCGCAAAACGGTTTTCAGCTTGTCGATTTCGACGAGAAATTGGATTTGCTGTAACAAACGCTCCATCCATTGCCCTCCCGGGAGCTTTTTTCTTTCTGCCTAACTTCTCCGCCCCGGGGGCCAATTCCTGCAAAAAAGGGCGCCGGGGCGCCCTTACTGCCGGAATCGGGTATGGGTCAAAGGCCGCAGCGCCGCAACGGGGATGTCTTCGGCGGTGAAGAACAGGAACAGCGGCGGCGTCACTGTTTTGCGGTCGGGAACAAGGGTAAATTTGTGCCAGATTTCGGCAAACATGACATCTTTGTTGGTGTAGGCAACGATGTCAGCCGTGCTGAATGCCAGCAGCCTTTCCCGGCAGCCTGCCGAGCCGTACACCGCTTTGTTTACCCCGGGGGACTGAAAACCGCTGCCCTGTTTGTAGCACACCGTTTCCCCCTGGGGGGTAACCACTTCTGCCCAGCTGCCTGCCACAGCGCCGCCGGGAGCCAGGAAGACCTCGTGGTAAAACTCAGCTCCCGCCAGGGCCAGCCCGCTGTGTTCCAGCTCAACAAAGGTGCACAATCCCGCCAGTCCGGGCAGGGTGAGGAAATAATGGCTGAATTGCAGGCCCCGGAGCTTTTCGTGCTCCTGCACCTCCACCCGGAGGACCAAGCCCTGCCAGCGGTTGCCGGCGCTGTCCTCCCGGACGGCAAAATCGCAGGTGCGGGGCTGTTTGAGCAGGGAATGCCTGGACAGCCCTTCAATGTTCAGGCCGCAGCCGCCCAGCCAGGGATGCCACCAGGAACAGGGGTGCGGCGCCGGGAAGGAAGAGTCCAGCCATTCCCGCCCCCGGTACTGCAGGCTGAACAACACGGGGCCAAATTCCGCAGCAGCGGAAAAGCGCAACACGCCGTTGTCCGCCGTCACGATGTCCATGTCGCCCTGCCGCTGTTGCCGGCAACGGACGGCGCCGCCGATTCCAAACACGGCCACCTGGCGCCGCAGCACCACCGTCTCGGTATCGGCTTCCACCCGGATCAGATCCACTGCGCCCGGCGCCGGGGCGGCCAGGGTGAGGCGCGCCGCGTTGGCTTCAATGGGCGCCGAACCTGCAACTTCCCGCCCGCTAACCTGCACCCGGCCGGCCAGGGCGACGTTCTTGCAGTCGGCCAGGGTCAGCTCATACTCTCCCTGCACAAAGGGATTGCCCCCGTTGACCAGCACCGCCAGGCTGTCAGCGCTGACTGCCCCGGCCTCCGCCCGCCCCAGGGCAAAGTTGCGAAACTCCTGCCAGGAGGCAAAGGCGCCCAGGGCAACGGTGACGGGCTCGATAACCGCCTCCTGTCCCGGAAGCAAATCACCCAGTGCGCAGGCAAAGCACAGCGTGCCCTGGACACAGGCGGGCTTGACGTCCCGGGGCCAGCAGATTCCCCAGCCGCCGCCCCGGCTGTAGAGCCAATTCTCGGTGAAGCGGGACAGGGGAAAGTTGGAAAGCAGCTCGCCGTAACCGTCCCGGGCCTCAACCGCCTGGCCCGCCAGTGGCGCCACGGCGCCCTGCAGGGTTGCGCGCACCATGGTGCGAAAATGGAGGTCGGCTGCTGCCGCAGACCCGGTGTTGCGCAGGCGCCACTCCTGCCAGGCAATTCCGTCGGCCCGCAGGAAGACAAGGCGCTCCACTTCCAGGCCTGGGTGCGTCCGGGACAGGTACACCGCCTTGAGGTAGGCGACCCCCTTTTCCACCCCGTGTTCCACCGCCGCCGGCCTGGTCTTGGCAAATTCCACTGAATAGGGGAGCCCCAGCTCGGGCCGGAAAAACTGAACGCCGGAACCGGGCCTGCCGTTCCTGGGCCCGGCTTCCAGTATATTGCTGGACTTTTGCAGGGTCAGGGCATACCGGCCGTTGACGGCAAACCAGCTCTCGTCGTCTTCGCCGCTGAAGGCCGCCCCGGGACCGGCAAAGACCGCCGTCAGTGTCGCCTGGAACTCGATGGCGCCGCCCCCGCGGGGATGGGCCGTCGCCCTCACGGCGCCGGTCAAATGGCCCGGTTCCTTAAGGGTGTATGCAACGGGCACTGCCTTCTTTGCGCCTGCCTCCAGGTCCAGTTCCAGCTGCTGCCGCTCCAGGCTTACGCAGTCCGCCCGGGGCAGGAGGAAACTGAAGCGGGCCGGCTCGGCAAATCCGTTCTCGACGTTGAGCCAGAGGAAACCGGAACTGCCGGCATAACATTCCTGCTCCGGCACAACCGCCTTGAGTACGGCAGGGAACTTGGGAAGCAGCCCCACTTTAAACAGCGCCTTTTTGCCGTTGATGAGGATTTCGGCGCCTACACCGGGATGGGTGCGCCAGTCGTTGTGTTCTTCGGCAATTTCGCCCACGCTGAACCGGCCCTCCACCACCGCTTCGTCCTGCACCGAAAGGGAGCGCTCCAGGGCAAACGAGATGTTCTCGTCATCCCTGCCCCGGATGGTCACCGTCAGGGGTTTGCCGCTCTTGTTGCGCACGCGGTAGCAGGCTTTGTAACTGCGGCCAAAGACCAGGGCAGGACCTTCAATCCATGCTTCCACCAGCCAGTCGTCGGTCTCGATGAGGCGCAGACCCCGGCCCCGGCGCTCAAATTCCATGCGCAGCATGCTGTCGCCGTGTTGCCAGCGGTACTGGTAGTACTCAAAACCATTTTCGATGCGTCCGTCGGGCTCGGCGGTAATCTCCCGGACTGAGTCGGCATACCAGTCGGCGTGCCGGAAAAAGTCGGCCACCGCTTCGGTGCGCAGCACATAGGGCATGAAATTCATCAGGTGGGTGCTGTCGTCCCGGTTTTCCCAAAAGAAACCGCATTTTTTGTACAGGGGCATGGCCTTGGTGTTGCCCGGCCATGTAAACAGGTCCAGGCGCGGCCAGGGGTGCCGGCAGGCCTCCTCCACCGCTTTAAGGACCAGGAGTTTGCCCACTTTTTTGCCGTGGTAGTCGGGGCGCACATTGAGCAGGGGTATGTACGACGCCCCCTGGTCCTGCCTGTATTCGGAAAAGCTGCAGTAGCCCACCACCTCGTCGCCGTCCAGGGCCACCCAAATTTTGATGTTCTCGGAGTTCTCATTATCCCGAATCACCGACTCTTCTGTCTCCACCGCCTGCAGGCCGCCCCAGTAGTCGGCGCTCATATTCCACATTTTGGCCAGCCCGGCAGCATACTGACGGGCGTATTCCACAATGCGAATGCCGCTCACTTTTGTTCCTCCCCATCTCTCTATAATGCCCAACAAAAAAACCCTTTTCCCGGAAGCGGGAAAAGGGCCCTCGCCTTCCAAAAAGCCAGAGCACAATCAGCCCTGCAGGCAGAACTGCACGGGCTGTGAAGCGTGACCCAATCCCGTCGCCGGCGCAACAGCAATCCGGTATACCTTGGTCATCTTCACACCCCCTCTCTGCACTGCTTTTCATAGCTTAACCCAATTCCCGCTGGCCGTCAAGGGATTTTTTGGCACAGGCGCCGCGCCGGCCGGCAAGCGAAACTTTTCCCTTGTTTTGCCGCTTGCTTTCTGCTTAAAAGATACTCCTGCCGGGTACAAAAAACAGGCCGGGCGCCGGCAAAAATAGCGCCGGCGGAGCGAAATTCCTTGTCAGGCGCCCCGAAATGTGCTTATGTACTTCTTATAGTCCATCTTGTGCGGAGGGGAAACCATGCAGACTGATTCCAACCGACGGCCTTCTCTCAATCCCCGGTGGGTGCTGGCCCTGGGGGTAACGGCGGTATCATTTTCCGCCATCCTGGTCCGCTTCACCCTGGCCCCGCCCACCGTCACCGCCTGCTACCGCCTCCTCATCACCTGCCTCCTCCTGCTGCCCCTGGCCTGGGGCAAGAGGAGGGAAGCAGCGGCAATAAAAAAAGGCGACCTGCTCCTCTGTTTGCTGGCCGGGATCTTCCTCAGCTTCCATTTTACCTTTTGGTTCGCCGCCCTCAGGCTGACCAGCGTCAGCACCGCCACCCTGCTGGTCAACATCCACCCCTTGCCGGTGATATTTCTGAGCTGGCGGCTTTTGGGGGAAAAGTTTCCCCTGAGAGCATTGCCCTGGGCCCTGGCGGCTGCGGCAGGAATTGTGTCGTTAAGCTGGGGCGAGCTGCAGCTGTCGGGCACCCTGTCCGGCAACATATTGGCGGCCGGCGGCGGACTGATGCTGGGCGGTTACTACCTGGTGGGCCGGCGGGTGCGCCCCCGCATCCCCACCGCCCTCTACGCCCTTCTGGTCTACGGCGCCAGCGCCCTTCTGCTGGTAGCCTACAACCTGTGCGCCGCCATCCCCATGGCGGGCTACTCCGCCCGGGACTGGCTGGTCTTTGCCGCCCTGGCGGCGGTGCCCACCATCCTTGGGCACACGCTGCTCAACTGGTCCCTGCGCTACCTGCCGGCCAGCGCCGTTTCCATCAGCGTGCTGGCCGAGCCGGTGCTGGCCACTCTGGCAGCCATTCCCCTCTTCGGCGAAGTGCCGGGTCCCCTCCACCTCGCCGGAGGCATACTGGTGCTGGCGGGAATCGGCATGATTATGCGGCACAGCTGAAACTGTTGCCGCCTTCCCGGACACACTATACGGGGAGGTGTTGGCGTGCGCAGAGTTCTTTTTGCCCTGCTGGCGGCCCTGGGGCTGGTGGCCCTGGCTGCCGCGCTGGATTGGTTTGCTTTTTCCGAGGATTTCGGGCTTTGGACATATACCCTGGGCACCATCGGCGGCCTGGGTCTGGTCCTGGCGGGCCTGCTCATCTCCATCGGCACCCTGCTGGCCGCCAGGAAAAAATGGCCCGGCCTGGCCCTGGGCGGTCAGATTATCTTCACCGGGCTGCTGGCCTTTGCCCTGGCCCTCCTAATCTGGTTTGCCACCGGTCAGCCGGTCCACGGAGCAACAAGCCGCCCCGGCCCCGTTTATTCTCCGGCGGCAGCGGCCAGGGCGGGGAGAATTTCACCGGCGCGGCCCCGGATTACGACCTCGGCCAGGTAATCGCACTGGGTGCTGCCCATGTTGATGATGGCCACCCGCTTGGCTTCGGGGACCAGCCAGCAAACCGGAGCCACCTCCAGGCTGGAACCCACCACCACCAGGAGGTCGCACACCCGGGCCCAGCGCCAGGCGGTATTAAAGCATTCGGGCAACTGGTCGCCAAAGAGCACCACATGGGGACGGAAGATTTGCCCGCACCTGCACTGCAGCGATTCCCCTGCCGCCACCCGGTCCAGAAATGCCGGCATGTCTTCCTCTGCCCCGCACCCGGGACAGTACACGCTGCGCAGGTGGCCGTGCACTTCCAGGACGACGTTGGCGCCTGCTTTTTGGTGCAGGGAATCGATGTTCTGGGTAACCACCCCGCGAATGAGGCCGGCTTTTTCCAGCCGGGCCAGGGCATAGTGGCCCTCATTGGGACGGGCCTCCGCCATCTGCCTGAACATGGGCTCCACCCGCCGCCAAAAGCCCACCGGGTCTCTCTCCAGCGCCGGGCGCGACAAAAGTTCCATGGGATCCATCCTGGTCCAAAGCCCGGTGCCGGGACTGCGGAAATCGGGGATGCCGCTCTCGGTGGAAATACCGGCCCCCGTCAAAACCAAAGTGTCCTTGCTTTGCCGAAGCATTTCCGCCAGTTTCTTAATTTCATCCATGCTGCTTTCCCCTTTCCTTGGCCGCCGCCAGGCGGCCTTTGTGTTTGCGCGCGGTCCGGCTCCCGCCATGCGCACCCGAAGCTGCATCTTTCCTTTCCAGGCCGTACTTGCAGTGGGGCGCCAGGGGGCACTCCCCGCACAGGGGCTTGCGGGCCTTGCACAGGTTGCGGCCGTGAAAAATCAGGAGGTGGTGGGCATGGCTCCAGCGCTCCCGGGGGATGACCGCCATCAGCTGTTCTTCGGTCTGGCGGGGGTTGGAAGCGTTGCTGAGCCCGATGCGGTTGGCCACCCGAAACACGTGGGTATCCACGGCAATGGCGGGGACGCCAAAGGCATTGCTCAGCACCACATTGGCAGTTTTCCTGCCCACCCCGGGGAGGGCCTCCAAATCCTCGCGCCTGCCGGGGACCCGGCCGCCGTGCTTGTCCAGCAACACCCGGCAGGCGGCCAGGATGTTGGCGGCCTTGGTGTTATACAGGCCGCAACCGCGGATGAGCTCCCTGAGCTTGTCCTGGCCCAAAGCCACCATATCTTCGGGAGTGGCGGCCCGGGCAAAGAGGCGCCGGGTAATCTGGTTGACCCTGACGTCGGTGCACTGGGCGGAAAGGATGGTGGCAATGAGCAGCTCAAAGGCATTGCGGTGCTCCAGGGCGCAGGCGGCCTGGGGATAAGTCTCCGCCAGAATGTCCAGTATTTTATTTACGTCCACATTCTCTCTCTCCCTTGCGCATATAAACCCAATCTATGCCGTGAATATCTACTTCCAGCACGGCTTCCGGCACATAACCCAGCCTGGCAAAGAACTGCTGGCTGGGGCTGTCTTTATAAGTCTTAAGAGCCAGCTTATGACAGGCGGAACATTCCCGCTCAAAGGCGGCAACCAGCCGGGCGCCAATGCCCCGGCGCCGGTGGGCGGCACTCACCAATATTTGACTCAGGTAACCCACCCCGCCCATCTGCCAGAACAACGCCGCCCCCAAGATTTCCCCGTTTTCCTCATAAGTCAGCAACGTATACTTCTTTTGCCAGCGTTCCTGTTCCCCCCAGCCAAAGATTTCGCGGTTGGCCTGGGGCCAATTATCCTGGAAAAACCGGCGGCAACGCACGTCAGGCGGGCCGGAACGCATATTAATAACCACGGCAACTCCTCCCGGTTGTGAACCGGAGCACTTTTCCCGCATATTCCCGGCGCCGGGCGACCCCGGACGCAGGAAAAATCCCCGGCCTGTATATCTATTATAACCCATGGCAAGTACCGTGCGGAACTTGGTCCCAATTGGCAGGAAAGCCGGCGCTTAGGGCGAAGAGATTACTGCGGAGGTGAAAATATGCTCTATAACCTCTTACACGCAGCGGTGCTTCTGGCCCTTTTGGTCAAGGCCTTTACCAGCATCATGAGCGTTCTTTCCGCTTCGCCCCTTTGGTTTAATAGCTCCGGCATTTCCTCCGGCGCCACGGTCATCCTGGGCATAGTGTGGGCCGCAGTGTTTCTGCGGGGAGACAACTTTGCCAAAATCCCCGCCTGGGCAAAAATCCTGCTTCCCGCCGCCGCAGTCCTGGCCGTAGTCAGCATCATTATCAGCGTTTAGGCCACCCCTGCAATCCTGCGGGGTTTTTTTTGCCCGTGGGTTAGACATAGAATATGCCCTTGAGCCGCCGGTACTGGTCCTCAATTATGGCAACGTCAATGCTGCCCAGGCCGTACAACCGGTAGACTGCCTGGTCGAGACCTCTGCCCCGGGCGCGGAAACAGGCTTCTATTTCCCGCTGCATCTCCCGGGAACCCACTTGCAGGGGCAGTTGTTTCAGGTGCCGCGTCAGCACCTTGCCGGTGGAAAATCTGTACATGTACAGGGTATTCAGCAGCCGGCTGTTGAAGAGGGCGGCCAGGTATTCCAGGGAAAAAGGCAGGCGCAAGGGCAACAAGATGTTGAGGTCGTTGAGGGTCAGTGAGCCGCTGTAATCAACGGCAGCAATTATTTCCCGGGCGACGAACCTGTAGACAATTTTGGCCGGAACCCGGTACTTTTCCAGCGGCGCTGCCTGCTGCAGGGAACTGGCGTCGTATTCCAGCCACCAGCCCGGCGGCGCAATGCGAAAGGGTTGCACGTCCCTGGCCCGGAGCAGGGGCAGGTGACGGGGGGTAAAGCGTTCCCGGGCCAGAAAGCGCCGGTTGTCGCCGGTGACGATGCCCAGGGAAAAATCCACCACCGCCTCCCCCGGCGGCGTCTGAGCGCCCCAGTTGCCTTCCCGGAGGAAAACAGCCCCCCGGCTGCACTGGGCCCAAATCCTTTCCATCTCCTCTGCCCAATTGAGGTTGAACCGTTCCGGCGTCAAGGCCGCCGGCGGCAACGTGTTGTAGCGGGTCTTGGCCCGGCGGAGCCCGGCCTGGTACCACACCGGTATTGCGGCGGGGGCAGGGGCAGGACGGCGTCGGGCAGCCAGAATCAGGGCAGGGGCATAGTAGTCCTTGAACAGGTTGGGGATATAGTGCAGGGCGGTAATGGCAAAATGCGCCAGCAGCCACTGCCGCACCTGGCGGTAGGCCCAGACCTTGCACAGGGCTTCCGGCAGTATGTACACCATTTGCCCGCCGGGCCGCAACAGGCGGGCCGCCAGCTCAAGAAAGTACACAAAAGCATTGGCAGGGGCTGGAAAGGCAGTGGACCGGGGCGCCTCTGCTGTGGCCGGGGTGCGGCCCCAGGGCGGGTTGCCCACCACCAGGTCAAAATCCGCCGCCCACGCTCCGCTCAGGGCGTTGTCGTGGCGCAATTCCGCTTCCACCCCGGCCAGGCGCAGGCGCACGCCGGCCACCGCACAGGCCAGGGCGTCGATTTCCACCCCTGTCAACAGCGCGCCGGGCCAGCGCCGGGCGGCGTGGAGCAAAAAGTCTCCAGCCCCGCAGGCCGGGTCGACAATTCTTTGCGGAGAACCCTGCACCAAATTAAGGGCAGATTCCACAGCCGGAGCCGGGGTAAAGACCTGGCCCAGGCTCTTTTTTTCTCCTTTCCGGCGCAGGCTCTGGCAGAGCTGGCCCAGATCCCTGGCCAGACCGGCCTTGTCAGCCAACACTGCCGCCGCCACGTCCCGGTTGCCCCGGCAGGCAAACAGTCTCAATTCGGGAAAACCGCCTGAATCGACAAGACGGGCCAGTTCCTCGGGAGAGGGATACCGGCCCGTCCTGTGTAAGGCAAGTCTGGCCCCGGCGTGGTGGGCCAGAATTTCTTTTACTCCCCTCATAGTTTCACCGCCCGGCGCCGCCGGCCAGTGCTCAGCGCTGGCATGGCATTCTCCTCCTGTTTCCCTAAATCAACTGCTTGGGAACAGAGAATCGCTGGTCCAGAGCACAAAAAGGACAGCAGTATAAATGGACGCAGTCCCCGGTCCCGGCAAAATTCTCGCCCAGTTCCTGGCTGAGATAAGGGCTGTACGGGTCGATGAACTCCTGCAGCGCTCCCTTATCTTCCATCTCCTGTCCGCAGCGGGGGCACAACTTCGGGGCAACCTGCAAACCGTTGCACAGAGGGCAGACTCGTACCACGCTATTTTCCTCCCGGCTTTTTACTGGTAGTATGCCACCCCGTGCTCAGGTTATCTGTTCGCGAAGGCCTGCAAATATTCCTCCAGGGGCAGGACGCCCTGCACCAGCTTTTGCAGCTCCTGGTAATCCTTCCTGGTCCCGCCGCCCCGGTGCACCGCCCGCAACATGATGTTCTTGGGCGTGTCCAGGGGCGACACGTATTCCACCACCGATACTTTGTATCCCCGGGCCTCCAGGGCGGCAACGCGCAGGCCGTCGGTGATGACGTCGGCCAGCCGGTTGCGGAATATGCTGTGCCGGGCCACCGCCTGCCACGGCCGGTAATCGATGCGTTCCCGCAGGGCAGCCTGGCAGCAGGGCACGGCAATGATATACCGGCAGCCCAGATGAAGGGCCAGGGCCAGGGCTTCATCGGTGGCGGTGTCGCAGGCATGGAGGCTCAACACCATGTCCACCGGCCCCGACGGCCGGTAAGAACGGATGCTGCCCACGATAAACTCCATATTGCGGTAATTGAGCCGGCGCTGGATTTCCCGGGCGGTGCGGATTACCTCCGCATTGCCGTCGATACCGATTATGCGGCAGGGAATGCGGCGCTTTTCCGTCAGCCAGTAATTGAGGACAAAGGAAAGGTAGGACTTGCCGCAACCGCAATCCAAAATGACCAGGGGACGTTGCCTTTGCTGCTCCGCCAGCATCTCGTCCACCAGTTCCACAAACCTGTCCACCTGGAAAAACTTGCGGCGCTTGTCGGCCCGGATTTTACCGTCGGAGGAGGCAATATCCAGGGCCTGCAGCAATTCCATGGCCTCCTGCGCCTTGATGAACTGCTGGCGCGTGCCGTACGCCACCGGGTGGTGCTGAAATTCCGCCGGCGCGTCCAGCGTACTGATGCTCATCTTGACGTCGGCGGGAAACAGCTCCAGATTGACTGCCGTACCGCGCTCCACAATGCGGATGAGGGCCCGGGGCTCGGCGGCCACCTGAGCCTTGAGATAGCCAGGCAACCCGGCAAGGAGAACCCGGCCGTCCTCGCCGCACAGGGCGCCGCCATTGGGATCGGCCTGCAATACCAGCTTACGCCGGCCGGCCTCCACCTCCACCCGTTGCAGAGCAGCGCCGTCCTGCACCCGCAGCATGGCCAGCTGCAGGGCCTGGTCCAGTTTTTGTGCGCGTTTATCCATACGTACCACCTGCCCCTATCCTAACCCATCCCCGTCCCCGATTGCAACCGCTGAAGTATAGGCCCTGCTCTTCCCCGGCAAACTAAGAGATGAGGTGAATTGTCATGGAAAAACCCAGCAACACAGGGCTGTTCTGGGCTGCTCTGGCCGGATTGGCCGCGGCGGGGGGCGTGTACACCTGGCAGCGCCTGCGCCAATTCGCCCCGGCGCGGCCCGGGGATGCCAAAGACGCTGCCCACATCATGCTCCAGGGCGGGCAAAAGGTGCTGGCCTTTGCCCTGTCCCCGGCTGAACTGGAAATCCTGGCCGGAGGAGCACTGCGCCTCCTGCACCGCCTGGGCAACCCCATCACCGCGGCGACCGTTGAGGAGTCCGGAAACCGCCGGGCACGGCGGCGCAACGGCATTGCCGGTTGCGGCGAAATCAAGCTCATATCCCTGGCCGGCGAGGCCGGGCGGGACGGCAACAGGCTCCGAGACCAGGTGCGCGCCGCCATCGACGCCGAAAACCCCCACCTCATCCTGACCTATGACCATGTCCACCTGCATCCCTGGCTGGACCATCCCCGGCGCACTGCCCTGGGCGAAGCCGTAGTCCATGCCGTCAATGAAAAGGATTCCGACGCCCTGGTCTACCTGTGCGGCAGCGCCAAACCCACAGTGGCGGTGGACATCGGGCCGGTATTGCAGCCAAAGGTCCGGGCCCTGGCCGCCCGCTGCGGCCGGCTTGCCTTCCTGGCGCAAACCCTGGCCGCCGTCACTGCCTGGGGCAGCGGCTATCGCCATGCCGAAGCCTTTCGCAGCCTGCACAACGTCCACACCTTTGTCCCGCCCCGGAAGCATTCCCCCCGGCACTCCCCGCCCGGGGGCGCCGCTTGCCCGGAACAGGGATTTGGCTGTCGCCTGGCAAGTAATGTAAAGGTACCTGTACACAGCTAAGAGCAGGAGGATGACCTCCTGCTCACGCCAGCGCCTGCCTTTACAGGTCCAGGAGAAACTTGCCCCCCTGGTAAATCAGTTCGTCGTCGGCGTAAATCTCCCCGCCCTGGCGCATGTCGCACAGCATATCCCAGTGGATGCCGGACTGGTTTTTGCCGCCGCTTTCGGGATAAGAAGAGCCCAGGGCCAGGTGCACCGTGCCGCCGATTTTTTCGTCGAACAGCATGTTGCGGGTAAACTTCTGAATGCCGAAATTGGTGCCCACGGCTACCTCGCCCACGTAACGGGCCCCGGCGTCGGTCTCCAGCAAAGCGTGGAGCAACTCCTCGCCCTTGGCCGCCGAAGCCTTGACCACTTTGCCGTCCTTAAATTCCAGGCAGATATCTTCGATTTCCTTGCCCGAAAAGATGCCGGGGAAGCTAAAGCGTATGTGGCCGTTGACGCTGTCCTCCACCGGACCGGTGAATATCTCGCCGTCGGGGAAGTTTTCATGGCCGCTGCAATTGATCCATTTGCGGCCGGCAATGCTCATGGTGATATCTGTATCCTGGGATACTATGCGCAGCCGCGACTTGCCGTCGAGAAACCGGCAAATCTTTTCCTGTTGCCGGTCGATCTCCTGCCAGCGGGCAACGGGGTCCTCTTCATCCAGCAGCCCGGCGGCAAAGACAAAGTCGGCGTATTCCGCCAGGGACATATTGGCGTCCTGGGCGGCGGCGTTGGTGGGGTAAGCCGTCAGGGTCCAGCGCAGTTCACCCCGGGACGCCCGTTCCAGAAAGCGCTTTTGCAACTCCGCCCCGGCCCGGCGCGCTTTGGCGATGCGCTGGGGGTCGACGCCGGACAGGGCCTTGGTGTTGTATGATGCTATAATGTTGAGGAAGGCGTCGAAATGTTCATTGATGAATTTCTCCAGCGGGCTGACGTATTCCAGCTGGGCATCGCTGGCGTTCTTGTAAAAAATCTCGGGGGCATTGGGCAAACCCAGCATGCAGGTGACATGGGCGCCCGCCTTTATTGCTTCTGTATACACAGCCTCCAGCAAGGGCTCGGCTTGCAGGGTGCTGCGCAGCAGCAGGCTCTGCCCCTCCTTTATGCCCAGGGAATAGTGCACCAACAGCCTGGCCAGCTTTTCAATCCGGGGATCAAACATAACACATTCACTCCTCGCTATATTAATTTACCGCGGACGTATTCTCTTCAACCCCAGTTCGGCTAAATCCTGCCGCAACTCAGGGGTAAGCAACCCGCCCACAAAGGCCTGGCCCAGGGTAGGATCCCATGCGCTGTTGCCCTCCACCAGCACCGGCCCCGATGGGGTAATGGCCACATCCCAGCCCACCGTGGCACACGGCAGAGTCAAGGCAGCCCTTTTCACCAGGTCCAGCAATTCCTGCCAGTGGGGAAGAACCTGGCCCACAAAGGGCTTGCCGCTGTCGGGATGGCAGTCCACCCAGCCGCCGCCGTATTGGGGCAGGATCCGGCCCCGGCCCATGACACCGGTGGGCAAATCGACGCCGACAGCCACCCCTCCGGCGCCCCAGTTGTCAGCAACGCTGCCCTTGCGGCCAAAGCGGGCTGTGGCAAACAGGAACTTGCATTCTCCCGCCGCGGTGACCAGGGTCACCACGCGGCAGGTGTTGAGGGAACTGGGGTTATAGGCCCTGATCTCCGGGTGGTTGACCAGGCATTCTTCCAGGAGGAAGCCGTCGCTCCACCCGCAGGCTTTTGCCAGCGCTTCTCCTCCCTGGACAACTTCCCCCTGGGCTCCCGTCCGCACCTTGAAAACGCCGCTGCCCTTGAATCCGCCCACCGGCTTGACAATGAGCTCCCGGCCGGGCAGGGTCGCCAGCAGGGCCTCCAACTCCCCTGGAGCGCGCAGAGGAGCGCCGGCGGCGGTGCGACCGAACCGGGGATGGAAAAAGCCGTAGAACTCCGCGCCCGGCAAATTATGCGCCGTCAGATGCTGACGGAAAAGGACCTTGTTGCGCAGTACCTGCCCCCACAGGCTGGAAGTGAAGCGGGGGCGCATTACCTTTACCGCCCAGCGGGTTATGATGTATTCCCGCAGTGCTTGGGCGGGAAAATCCCGCCGGCCCATTTCATACAAGCTGTACTCAATGGGAGAGAGGCGGTACAGCAAAAACAGCCGCGTCATTTCCCAGTACTGGCGCACGCCTGTCTTGTACTCCTTGCCTTTGGTGGCCCGAAACACAGCGAAAAAATCTTTCAGTCTTTGCAGCATATTCATCCCTTCTTTCCGTACTAAGCCAATTATACCGCAATTGCCCTGGCCCAACCAGCAAAATTATCCAGCAACCCCGTGGAGGAGGTGATTGTAATGTTTGCCGATCGCAGCCATGCCGGCAGGGAATTGCTCCCGCTGGTTAAGCAGTACAGCCACGACATCGACCTGGTGCTGGCCATTCCCCGGGGCGGCGTCGTCGTGGCGGATGTCATTGCCCGGGAACTGGGCAAGCCCCTGAAGCTGATCGGGGCCGGCAAAATCGGGGCGCCCCACAATCCCGAGCTGGCCATCGGCGCAGTGGCCCCCGACGGCGAGACCTGGATTAACGAGGAAATCAGCCGCCAGCTCAACCTGGGTCCCCAGGCCGTCGAGGATCTGGGCCGGCAAGTTGCCCGCCAAAAGGCCGGCCAGGGATATGGCCATGAAGCCGACCTGGAGCAAGTGGCCGAAAAAGGCGTCCTCGTCGTCGACGACGGCGCCGCCACCGGCGCCACCCTCATGGCCTGTGTCCAGGCCCTGCACCGGGCGGGCGCGCGCCCCATCGGAGCCGCAGTTCCCGTGGCCTCCCTGGAAGCACTCTCCATTCTGGAAGACCATACCGATTACTTTTTGGCCGTGGAGACGCCGCGGGATTTCATGGCCGTAAGCCGGTACTACCGGGATTTCAGCCCGGTGGAAGACGATGCCGTGCAGGAAATTCTCAGCAAATACTAAAAACAGGCAGCACAACCTGCTGCCTGTTTCTTGTGCAGTTCGGTTAGCGGGCGCTCTTGTCGTATGGCACGCCGGCAGCCTTGGGCGCCCGGGACTTTTTGGAAGTGAAGGTCAGCACCACCAGGGTGGCTATGAAGGGAGTCATCCGGTAAAAGTAGTTGGGGATGCCCAAACCGGCCAGGAAGGGAATCCCCGAATAGGCCGAGGCAATGGCCTGCATTAAACCGAAGAAGAAGGCCGCCAGGAGGATGCGCCCCGGTTTCCACTGGCCGAAGATCAGCACCGCCAAAGCCAGGAACCCGTAACCCGCCACGGTGGCGTTAAAGTTGGTGGATGTGGGGATTACGAAGACCAGGCCGCCAATGCCCGCCAGCAGGCCCGAGATCAGTACGCCGGCATAGCGCATCTTGTATACATTGATGCCCACCGAATCGGCGGCCTGGGGATGCTCGCCGCAAGCCCGCAGGCGCAGGCCAAAGCGGGTGCGGTACAGCACCAGGGCCGAAACGATCAGGATGGCAAACCCCAGGTAGGTGGTAAGGTAAGTATTTTGGAAGAACAGGGGTCCGAGGACGGGGATATTGCCCAAAAGAGGCACCGAGACAATGCGGAAGGTGTTGACAAAGCCGATTTGCTGGATTTGCTGAATCATGCGGGCGACGTAGATGGCCACCGCCGGCGTCAGCATGTTGATAGCGGTGCCGCTGATGACCTGGTCGGCCTTCATGTGGATGGAGGCATAGGCGTGAAGCAGGGAGATCAGCATGCCCGACACCGCCGCCACCGCAATGGCCAGAATCAGCAGGAGCTGGCCCTGCATGGTGTCCTGCATCTGATTAATGAAGAGGATGCTGGTAAAGGCGCCAAAGACCATGATTCCCTCCAGGGCGATGTTGACCACGCCGCTGCGCTCGGAAAACATGCCGCCCAGGGCGACGATGAGCAACGGTATAGAAAAGGCCATGGTCTGTTGAACGATGAAATAAATTATTTTCACTTGGCTCCTCCTCCCCCGGTTCTGATGGCGCGGCGCTGAATAAAGGTCCTGATAATCAGGGCAAAGGCGCTGAAGTAGATGATGGCGGCCAGAATGACGTCAATGATTTCGGGAGCAAAATCGTAGAGTTGCAGGTAGTCGCCGCCCACAGTCAAATAGCCGATGAACAGACCGGCAAAAAGGATGCCGATGGGGTGGGACAGACCCAGCAGGGCGACGGGAATGCCGGTAAAACCTTCCGGGGCCAGGTGATTGACTACCTCGATGTGCTTGCCCGTCCCGGCCAGGTAGAGGAGCCCGCCGCCCAAGCCGGCCAGTGCGCCGGCGATAACCATGGAGAGGACGATGTTGCGCTTTTCGTTGATACCGGCATACCTGCTGGCATCCCGGTTGTAGCCCACCGCCTTGAGCTCAAAGCCGAATTTCGTCTTGTAAAGGATGACGTACATGGTTACAGCGGCCAGCACGGCAATGAAAAAGCCGGCATTGACGTTGGAGCGGGGGAAAATTTTGTCCAGGCCCCATCTGGGAATTACGGCGCTTGCCGCCACCGGCAGCGACTGGTTGCGCAGCTGGTCGAAAACGGTCTGCACCACCAGGTAATTGACCAGGTACATGCCGATGTAGTTCATCATGATGGAAGCGATAACTTCGTGGACATTGGCCAGGGCTTTGAGCAGCCCGGGGATCAGCGCCCAGAGGGCGCCGCCGGCGATGGCGGCCAGCAGGGCCACCACCCAGTGCGCGCCGCCCAGGGCAGCGCCCTTGTTCCCCACCAGTACCGCCAGGTACGCCCCGACGATTAACTGTCCCGAGGCGCCGATGTTGAAAAGGCCGGTCTTAAAGGCAAAGCCCACCGAAAGCCCGGTAAGGATTATTGGCGTGGCGAAATACAACACCCGGCCGACGCTGCGCATGTCCCGGAAAGCGCCGGTAAGGATGGTCCCAAAGCCGTCACCGGCCTGGGCCGGATTGCTGATGAGCAGGATGACGTAACCAAAGAGAAGGCCGACGCAAATTGCAAAGAGGGATGACAAAAAGTTGAGATTCAGGGGACGTTTTTTCATACCACTTCACCTCCCGCAGCGACTCCGGCCTGGCGCCTGGAGCCGGCCATGTACAGGCCCAGTTCCTGGATGGTAATTTCTTTGGGGTTGAGGTCGGCGACGATGGCACCTTCGTAGATGACCAGGATCCGGTCGCTGAGGTTCATGACCTCGTCCAGTTCCAGGCTGACCAGGAGCACGGCCTTGCCGGCATCCCTTTGCTGAACCAGCTGCCGGTGAATGTACTCGATGGCGCCGACATCCAACCCCCGGGTGGGCTGGACAGCTATGAGCAGGTCGGGGTCCCGGTCAATTTCCCGGGCGACTATGGCCTTCTGCTGATTGCCCCCGGACATGCTGCGGGCAGGAGTGTAGGCCCCCTGGCCGCTGCGGATGTCGTACTTTTGAATGAGGGTTTCTGCATAGGCGTAAATATTGTCATAACGCAGGAACCCGTACCTCTGGAAACGGGGCTGGAAATAACTTTGCAACACCAGGTTCTCCGCCAGGCTGTAGTCCAGGACCAGGCCGTGTTTATGCCGGTCTTCGGGGATATGGGCCAGACCGTGGGTGTTGCGATGGCGGATGCTCTTCCTGGTCACGTCCCGGCTCAGCAGTTCGATGCTGCCGCCATCGGGGGCGATGAGGCCGGTGAGGGCATAGACCAGTTCCGTCTGGCCATTGCCTTCGATGCCGGCAATGCACACGATTTCGCCCCGGTGCACGGTGAAGCTGACGGCGTCCACCACCTTCTTGGTTTGGCCCCGGCGCCGGGAGTGGACGGTGAGCTTGTCCACCTTCAGCACAGGCTCGCCCGGCTCCCGGGGAGTAAGCCGGATATTGAGGTCGACCTTGCGCCCCACCATCATTTCCGAAAGGGTTTCCTTATCGGTGCCGGCCACGTCCACCACGCCGACCAGCTTGCCCCGGCGCAACACGGTGCAGCGGTCGGCCACCGCCTTGATTTCGTTGAGCTTGTGGGTGATGAAGATGATGGACTTGCCCTCCGCCGCCAGGCCGCGCATGATATGCATCAGCTCGTCGATCTCCTGGGGCGTCAGCACCGCCGTGGGCTCGTCCAGAATGAGGATTTCGTTGTCACGGTACAGCATCTTGAGGATTTCCACCCGCTGCTGCATGCCCACCGAGATATCGGAAATCAGGGCGTCGGGATCCACCCGCAGGCCGTACCGCTCGCTGAGGGCCAGCACTTTTTCCCGGGCCTCGTCCATTTTGAGAAATCCGCCCCTGACCGTCTCGGCCCCCAGGACGATGTTCTGGAGGACGGTAAAATTCTCCACCAGCATGAAGTGCTGGTGGACCATGCCAATCCCCAGGGCATTGGCTTCCCTGGGCCCGGCAATGTGTACTTCCTTGCCCCGGACCTTAATCTTGCCCCGGTCAGGCTGATAGAGCCCGAAAAGCACGTTCATCAGGGTCGACTTGCCCGCTCCGTTTTCACCCAGCAGGGCGTGAATTTCTCCCCTTTTCACCCGCAGCGTGACATTGTCGTTGGCCACAATGCCGGGGAACTCCTTGGTAATGCCCAGCATTTCGATAATATACTCCACATAATCCCTCCTGACCCCATACAGATACCCGACAAGGTTTATATTATGGCAAGTTTATCATAGCACTAACCCCGGTGGACATCAATGCACAGGAACGGCATTTGCCGCCATAAAAATACCGGGACCTGGCCAGCCAGGTCCCGGAAATATACTTTGCCTACTCTACATAATTGACCTTGACGATCTCGGTGCCGAGCTGGGTGGGATCGTCGGCATCGGTATCCTTGAGCAGAGTGATGGAGCCGTCCACCAGCTTGGCGAAGATGGCGTCGTAATCTTCCTGGGTAAAGGTCTTAAACTTGGAGCTTTCCATGGGCAGACCAACGCCTTGCACCTTGGCATCCAGGGTAACGGATTGGCCGCCGGGGAAATTGCCCGCATAGTAGGCGGCGATGCCGTCATAGACCGAGATGGCCAGTTGCTTCATGGCCGAGGTGATGACGGTGTCGGATTCGCCGGACTGGTCGACGTCGACGCCGATGACGGCTGTGCCCGCTTCTTCGGCAGCGCGCATGACAGAGTTGCCCATGGCGCCGCCGCAGGCAAAGATTACTTCGATACCGGCGTTGTACCAGGAAGCGGCCGTGGTCTTGGCTTCCGGTGTGGAATCAAAGCCGCCGGTGTAGTGGTAGTTCAGTTCGATGGAGCTGATGCCCATTTCTTCGGCAGCATACTCGGCGCCCTGGACAAAACCGTAGCCAAAGCGGATGACGGCGGGCACCGCCATGCCACCCATGAAGCCCAGCTTGGTATACCCGTCCTTGACGGCAGCATAGCCTGCCAGGAAGCCGGCCTGCTCTTCGGCATAAAAGACAGAGTAGACGTTGTCTTTGACCACAGGCGTATAGTCTCCGGCATGGGGAACGCCGTCCAGGATTATAAATTTGACGTCAGGATACAGATCCTGGGCCTCATAAATGGCGCCCTCGAACAAGAAACCGGGGCAGACCACCAGCTTGGCGCCGCCCTGCACCGCCAGGTCAATGGCGTCCAGGTAAGCAGCGGTAGTCTTGTCTTGGGGCTGGTAATACTTGTGGGTGATGCCATGTTCTTCGGCATATTTCTTGAGGCCTTCCCAGGCGCCCTGGTTAAAGGACTTGTCGTCGATGGTCCCGATGTCGGTGACCAGGGCCAGTTCATAGCCTTCTTCCTTGGGCTCGCCGTTGCCCGGTTCATCATCCTTGGGCCCGCAAGCGGCAAGCGGCAGCACCAGGGCCAAGGCCAGCAACACTACCAGAAATTTTTTCACAATACACCCCTCCTGAATTTATGTTGGTGCCTGCTCGTACTATACTACAGATGCTATGATTTTACAATATGTGATATGCGATTGGCGCCTGCCCGGGGCGTTCAGCGGCAGGCGCCCGGACAGTTCACGCCCCGCCGCCCCGCAAGGGATAGTGGCAGGCAACGAAACGGCCCGGCTTCAGTTCTCGCCACCGGGGCGCAACTTCTTTGCACTTGTCCGCGGCGTAGCGGCACCGGGTGTGGAATTTGCAGCCGCCGGGCGGGAAGATGGGGCTGGGGGTTTCTCCCTCGAGGACAACCGGTTCTTTCCCCGCCTCATCCGCGGCAGACGGTATGGCGGCCAACAACGCTTCGGTATAGGGATGAAGCGGTTCCCGGAAGATGTCTTCAGCGCTGCCCAGCTCCACCAGCGAGCCCAGGTACATTACGCCGATGCGGTCGCTGATGTACCTGACGGTACTGAGGTCGTGGGATATAAACAAGTACGTCAGATCTTCCTTTTCCTTGAGGTCCATGAGCAGGTTGATGATCTGGGCCTGGATGGAGACATCCAGGGCGCTGACCGCCTCGTCGCAAATTATAAACCGGGGGCGCAGGGCCAGGGCCCGGGCTATACCCACCCGCTGCTGCTGCCCGCCGGAAAGCTGGTGCGGATAGCGGCGGTACAAGGATTCCTGCAGTCCGCACTTGGCCATTATCTCCAGCACGTATTTTTCCAAACTGGCGCGGTCCCCTGTAAAGAATTTATGCGCCCTGAGGGCATCGCCAATCAGCTGGCCCACCGTCATGCGCGGGTTGAGGGAAGAGTAGGGATCCTGGAAGATAATCTGCATTTCCCGGCGCAACAGGCGCATCTCCCTGCCGCTCAGCCGGGCCAGGTCGATGCCGGCGTCCCGTTCCCGGTCCAGCTCGGCAAAGCCCGGCGTGTCGGCATAGCGTGCCCGCAGCCGGTCAAGAGCGGCGTGCCTGGCGGCCAGCGTCTCCGCCGCCTGGGCCAGCTTCCCCTGCAGTGCCCGGATTTCCCGGTCCAGCCCGGCCATTTCCGCCGGGCTGTCTCCCCGGGCAGCCAGGGCGGCGCGCCGGGCGGTCAGGTCATCGAGCCTGCTCCGCAGGGCAAAATGGGCGACGCCGGCCTCATATTCTTCCAGCAGAACCCGGGCCGCTTCGTCAGGATCGGCAGCCAAAACCAGCCCCCCGGCGATGCGCAGGGCATCGCCGTATCTGCGCAGCACCCTGGCCGCGCCTCTGTCCCGCCGGGCTTTTTCCTGCAACAACCCGCCGTACTTCCGGCTTAACTTTCTGTACCGGGCCACAATCCCTGGCAGGGCCGCAATGGTGCGCCGGACGTAGCGCGGCCGCAACTCGGATATTGTCCTGCCGTAGTAGAGGACTGTTCCCGCCTTCTGCCTGTACAGCTGCAGAATGACCCGGGCCAGAGTGGACTTGCCGCACCCGCTTTCGCCCACCAGGCCAAAGGTCTCGCCGGCATAGATGGTCAGGCTGATGTCTTCATTGGCCCGGACGTGCAGCCGGCGCCTTTGCAGCAACCACTGTTTTTTTACGGGAAAGTAATGGGTCAGGCCCTGGATTCTGAGCAGGGGTTTTTTATTCTCCACCGCTTCTCACTCCCTTCCGGGGATAGAAGCAACGCACCGTCTGGAAGGCACTGACCACCTGCAGTTGCGGTTCCTCCTGCCGACAGCGGTCGGTGGCGTACTTGCACCGGGGGGCAAATTTACATCCCGGCGGCAGTTCCAGGGGGTGGGGCGCAGAACCGGGAATTGCCTCCAGCCGCCGTCCCCGCCGGGCGCCCGGGAGCGGGACTGAGCGCAACAGGGCCTCGACGTAGGGATGGGAAAAGGGGCTGCGGTCCTTGAAGATATAGTCCACTGGCGCCGTTTCCACCACCTGGCCGCAATACATGACGGCGACATCGTCTGCCATCTGGTTAATCACCGCCAGGTTGTGGGTAATGAACAGGATGGACGTATTAAACCTGGCTTTAAGCTCATTCATCAGGCGCAGGATCTGGGCCTGGATGGTGACGTCCAAGGCCGTGGTGGGCTCGTCGGCAATGAGCAGCCTGGGTTGGCAGGCCAGGGCCATGGCGATGACAACCCGTTGCCGCATACCGCCGGAAAGCTGGTGGGGATACTGCCTGGCCACTTCCCCGGGGTTGGGGATTTTGACGGCTTCCAGCATTTCCAGGGTGCGGGCACGGGCCTGCTTCCTGGTGAGCCCCTGGTGCAGGATCAGCACTTCGCTGATCTGGCTCCCCACGGTAAACACCGGGTTGAGGGACGTCAGCGGTTCCTGGAAGATCATGGCTATGTCATTGCCCCGGAGGGCGTACATCTCTTCCCTGGGCAGGCTGGATATTTCGCGGCCGGCAAAGATAATTCTGCCGGCATATATGCGCTGGTTGGGCTCAAAGAGTTGCAGTATGCTCAGGGCGGTTTGCGTCTTGCCGCTGCCGGACTCCCCGACGAGGCCCAGGGTTTTGCCCTCGTCCAGCTTCAAAGAGACCCCGTTGACGGCCCTGATAAGGCCGCGCGGGGTTTCAAAATAGGTATGCAGCTCCTTTATCTCCAGCAGACTCATTTCCTCTCCTCCCAGCTGCGTCGGGATTCCGGGCAGGGTGCCTGAAAACAGCCTGGACAGCAACCCGGTTGCTCCGCATTCCTCCGGGCTGTCGCCCCAAAAAAGGGGGCGCCTGCGGCCCCCAATATTATATCAGATTTAGCTCCCGCCCCACCTTGGCAAACACTTCCAGGGCAAAGTCCAGGTCCTCCCTGCTGTGAGCGGCGGAAAGCATAACCCGAATGCGGGCTTTGCCGTGGGGCACCAGGGGGAAGCCGATGGAGGTGGCAAAAATCCCCTCTTCAAACAGGCGCTTGCTGAACTGCGCAGCGTCCCGGGCGTCGCCAATCATCACCGGGGTGATGGGAGTCTGGGTGGCGCCGGTATCAAAGCCCAGCTCTTTCAGGCCGGCCTGGAAGATCCTGGCATTGTCCCACAGTTTTTCCACCAGATCGCCGCTTTCCCGCAGGATGCGCACCGCCTCCAGAGTGGCGGCGGTATCGGGAACCGTCAGGGCGGAACTGAAAGTAAAGGGACGGGCCTTTTGCTTGATGTACTCCACCACTTCCTTGCTGCCGGCGATGCAGCCGCCCATTACGCCCAGGGCCTTGGAAAAAGTGCCCACCTCCACATCCACCTGGCCGTGGAGGCCGAAATGGTCGACAATGCCGCGGCCGGAACGGCCCAGGACGCCCTCGCCGTGGGCGTCGTCGACGTAGGTCATGGCCCCGTACTTCCTGGCCAGCGCCACGATGTCGGACAGCAAGGCGATGTCCCCGTCCATGCTGAAGACGCCGTCGGTAATAATCAGCACCCGGCCTTCCAGGTCTTCCTGCAGAATCTTTTCCAGCTCTTCCATGTCGTTGTGGGGGTAGACGCGAATAGTCGCCCGGCTGAGGCGGGCGCCGTCGATAATGCTGGCATGGTTGAGCTCGTCGCTGACAATGGTGTCTCCCCTGCCCACCAGGGAAGGAATGGCGCACAGGTTGGCGTTAAAGCCCGACTGCACCGTCAGGCAAGCTTCCACGCCCTTGAACTCGGCCAGTTCCCGCTCCAGCTCCTGGTGGATGGACATGGTTCCGGCAATGGTCCTGACAGCGCCGGGCCCCACGCCGTACTTGTCGATGGCTTCCTTGGCAGCCCGGCAAATCCGCTGGTGGGCGGCAAAACCCAGGTAGTTGTTGGAACAGAAATTGAGCACCTTCCTGCCTTCGATTTGCACCCAGGCGCCCTGGGCGCTTTCGATGGTGCGGATATTTTTGTACAGTCCTTTTTCCCTCAGTTCATCCAGTTCCGGCTGGATGAAGTCCAATGTTCTGGCTCCCATGCTATCTCCCTTCCTTAATTACGGATACAGAATGATTTTGCCGCTGTTGCCGCTGGCAGCCAGGGCAAAAGCTTCTTCAAACTCTTCGAACTTAAAGCGGTGGGTAATCATGGGTGTCAAATCCAGCCCCGCCCGGAGCAGGGCCTGCATCTGGTACCAGGTTTCATACATCTTGCGCCCGTTGATGCCGTATACCTTGGCCCCTTTGAAAATGATGCCGTCGGCCAGGTCGACTTCCACGGGCTTGGACGGCAATCCCAGCAGGGCTGCCCAGCCGCCTTTGCGCAGGGCCCGGAAGCCGTCGTTAATGGCACTGGCGGCGCCGGCCATTTCCAGCAGCACGTCGGCGCCCAGCCCGTCGGTTTCCCGCAGCACGTCGGCCACCATGTCGTCCCGGCCCGCCTTGTAAACCTTGTCGGCGCCCATTTTTTTGGCCAGTTCCAGGCGGTAGTCGTTGACGTCGCTGGCAAACACCTTGACGGCGCCGGCCTTTTTGGCTATGGCAGCGGCAGCAAGGCCGATGGGACCGCACCCGGTGATGAGCACCGTTTTACCGACGATGGTGTCGGCCAAAGCGGTGTGCACGGCGTTGCCAAAGGGATCGTGAATGGCTGCAACCTCGGTGGGGATTTCGGAATCCAGTTCCCAGATATTGGACCGGGGCACCCGCACATATTCGGCAAAGCAGCCGTCGGTGTCGACGCCGATAATTTCCACGTCCTGGCAGATATGGGCCTGACCGGTACGGCAGAAATAGCACCTGCCGCAGACAAAATGGCCTTCGGCGCTGACCCGCGTACCGACGGCCAGGTCATCCACACCTTCCCCCAGCGCCGCCACCTCGCCGCAGAATTCGTGCCCGAACACCAGGGGCGGCTTGATGCGGCCGGCGGCCCAGGGATCCCAGTTGTAAATATGGATATCGGTACCGCAGATGGCGGCAGCGGTGACTTTTACCAGCACCTCGCCGTACCCGGGCTTGGGAACAGGAACCCGCTCCAGTCTTGCGCCCTTTTCCGGGGCATGCTTGACCAGAGCCTTCATAGTGTCAACCAAGGCTACCACTCCTCAAAATAGATTTAACGCCCAATTGCATTGGCTATGCAATGAATACGACAGAACAAAGGCAAATTCCTGCCATGTTTCTCTCTTCTTCGGCCCTGGCGGGGTAAACACAACACCGCAGCCGCAGGGTTCCCTGCTGCCGCGGTGCAGCAATTATCTCTTTAGTTTGAGTCCGGCCGCGACGATCTTTTGAGCCGTCAGGCCGTACTTCTCCAACAGTTGGCCGGGTTTGCCCGACTCGCCGAAGGTATCCCGGATGCCGATGCGCACCATGGGGGTGGGGTGCTCTTCGCCCAGCACCTCGGCCACGGCGCCGCCCATGCCCCCGATAATGCTGTGTTCCTCCACAGTAACCACAGCACCGCACCGTTGGGCATACCGGACCACCGTCTCGACATCCAGGGGCTTGACGGTGTGCAGGTTGACCACTGCCGCGGCGATGCCCTGCTCCGCCAGCCGGTCGGCGGCCTCCAGGGCAATGTGTACCATGTAGCCGCAGGCAAAGACAGCCAGGTCCCCGCCGTCCCGGAGCACAGAGGCCTTGCCGGGCCGGAACTGATAGTCCGGGCCGTGGATTACCGGCACCCCTGCCCGGCCCAGGCGCAGGTAAACGGGGCCCTCGTGGGTTGCCGCCCAGCGGGTCATTGCTTCGGTCTCAGGCCCGTCGGCCGGGACCAGCACCGTCATGTTGGGCAAAGCCCGCATCAGGGCGATGTCTTCAAACATCTGATGGGTGGCGCCGTCTTCTCCCACCGTAATGCCGGCGTGGCTGGCGGCAATCTTGACATTGAGGTTGGGATAGGCCACCGACGTCCGGATTTGGTCGTAAGCGCGGCCGGCGGCAAACACGGCAAAGGTGCTGGCAAAGGGTATTTTGCCGGCTGCGGCCAATCCGGCGGCAGTGCCGATCATGTCTGCTTCGGCGATGCCGATGTTAAAAAAGCGCCGGGGAAACTCTTTGGCAAAGTACGCCGTCTTGGTAGACCCCGAGAGATCGGCGTCGAGGACGACGATGCGCTCGTTTTCCGCCCCCAGTTGGGCCAGGGCCTTTCCGTATGCCTCCCGGGTGGCAATTTTAGTCATGCTGCTCCACCTCCAGTTCAGCCAGGGCTTGTTCTGCTTGCTCCCGACTGGGTGCGCTGCCGTGCCAGCCGGCTTCGTTTTCCATAAAGGATACGCCCTTGCCTTTGACGGTCCGGGCAATGATTACCGACGGCTTGCCGGCAACGGCCTTGGCAGCGTCCACTGCCGCCAAAATCTGGTCGAAGTCGTGGCCGTCGATTTCCTGAACATGCCAGCCAAAGGCCCGGAACTTATCGCCCACCGGATCGACGCCCATGACAGCGGAAACCCGGCCGTCGATCTGCAGGTCGTTGCGGTCCACAAAGGCAATTAAATTGTCCAGTTTATAGTGGGCAGCCGTCATGGCCGCTTCCCAGATCTGTCCTTCCTGGAGTTCGCCGTCACCCAACAGCACGTAAACCCAACGCTGGGCCTGCCCGTCCAGTTTGGCGGCCAAGGCCATGCCGTTGGCGGCGGACAGCCCTTGCCCCAGAGAACCGGTGGTCATGTCCACGCCGGGGGTAAGCTTGCGGTCGGGATGCCCCTGCAACCTGCTGTCAATTTGGCGAAAGCTGAGGAGTTCCTCCCGGGCAAAAAACCCCCTTTCCGCCAGGGCGGCGTAGTACACCGGCGTCGCATGGCCCTTGCTGAGGACAAAGAGATCTCGCTCCGGCCAGCGGGGCCGTGCGGGGTCCACCTTCATAATTTTAAAATACAGGGCGGCCAGTATTTCCACCGCCGACAGGGAGCCGCCGGGGTGACCCGAGGCCGCTTCCGTCACCATGTTGATGATGTGGCGGCGCATATTTCTTGCCACCGCCTTCAAGCTGACTTCTTGCACTGTTTCTCACCTCGTCATCGCTTTATTATAAAGGTCCAACCTGATTAGACTGGCGTCCCGCGCCGGGAGGTGCCGGTCCCCCGGGCCCGTCTGCCCAGGGCTCATTCTTTGCCGGCAACCACTATCATGCGGCGGCTGGCCGCCGAAAATTGGCCGCCGCCGGTGTCGCCATAAATTTCTTCCGCGGCAAACCCGGTTTGCCGGAGCAAGAGCAGCACTTCCCGGGGAAAGAGCAGGCTGGTGCAGACCTCTTCCAGCACCTGTTCCGACAAAACCCCGCCCTGGTAACACTGGTAAATTATGGTCTGGCGGCAGAGCTGGCTGTTGAGATCGCAACGGGTGTGGACGGTGCGCAACAAGCGGATGTCCCCGTCCAGGACGACGCTGCGCCCGACGCTGACGCCGCCCTGCAACATCTCCCCATGGGGCGGGATGAGGTCCAGCACTATTTTTCCCCCCACGGCCAGCAGATTACGCACGTGGCTGAGGCAACGCAGCTGCTCCTGGGTGCTGAGCAGGCAGGCAAAGCTGTTGCGGGCCAACAGGGCGCTGGCAAACTGCTTTTCCCAGGGAAAAGACTGCATGTCCCCTTCAAAAAAGCGGACCCTTTCCCGGCTCCGGGGCGGGAGCTTGTCCCGCTTTTCCCGGGCAATATCCAGCATGTAGGGAGAACTGTCCACTCCCACCACCTCCAGGCCCGCCCCGGCCAGATCCAGGGCGATGGTGCCGGTACCGCAGCCCAGGTCCAGCACCGGTCCGCCCAGACGCAACATCAGGCGGCGGAAAAAAGGGACATCCTCTTTGCCGTCAAAGTAGTCGTAATAGCGGGATGCCTTGCGGCCAAACATCCATCACCCCTCCCGGATTCCCGCCTGCCAGCGCAGCCAGGAATCAATGAAAACGTCGAGGTCGCCGTCGATGACGGCGCCGGCGTTGCCCACCTCCACATTGGTGCGATGGTCTTTGACCAGGCTGTACGGATGAAATACATAGGAGCGGATCTGGCTGCCCCAGCCGATTTCGCGCTGTTCGCCCCGGATGCGGGCCAGTTCTTCTTCCTGTTCCCGGCGCTGCAGGTCGGCCAGCCGGGCGCGCAGGATCTTCATGGCGGCCAGGCGGTTGGCGTGCTGGGACCGTTCGTTTTGGCAGGTTACGACTATGCCGGTGGGCAGGTGGGTTATACGCACCGCCGAATCAGTAGTGTTTACGTGCTGGCCGCCGGCGCCGCTGGACCTGAAGGTGTCTATGCGCAGGTCCTCGGCCTTGATTTCCACCTCGACATCCTCGGGCACCTCGGGTATGACGTCCAGGGAGGCAAAGGAAGTATGCCGCCGCCCCGAGGAATCAAAGGGAGAAATCCGCACCAGGCGGTGGACTCCCTTCTCTGCCTTTAAGTAACCGAAGGCGTACTCACCCTTGACCAGCAGGGTTGCGCTCTTGATGCCCGCCTCTTCGTCGGGCAGGTAATCCAGGACCTCCACGGCAAAACCTTTCCTTTCCGCCCAGCGCGTGTACATGCGCAGCAGCATTTCGGCCCAATCCTGGGCTTCCAGGCCTCCGGCCCCGGAGTGCAATGTAATGATGGCGTTGTTGCGGTCGTACTTGCCGTTCAAAAGCTGGGTCAATTCCAGCTCGGCGAGCTGAGCCCGCAGCGACTCTAGATTCCGGCCGATTTCCGGAGCCATATCCTGCTCGTCCTCCAGCAGCGCGATTTCGGTTAATTCCATCAGCTCTTGCCATTCGCGCCGCAGGCGGGACCAGGTTTCGGCGGTTTTCCTCAGGGAATTCAGGCGGGCAATGACGGCCTGGGCCTCCTGCTGGTCATCCCAGAAGCCCGCTTCCGCCATCCGGGCCTCCAGCTCGGCTATTTCCTTGAGCTTGGCTTCTGCCTCAAAGGGAGACCCCCATTTCATCAATGCGTTTGCCCAGTTGCACCAGTTCGGCCTTGTATTCGCCTAACATGTCATCACCTCATCATCGTTAATTCGCCGCAGATGCGGCCTGCAGTTCATGCCCCGCAGCAGCGCTTGTACTTCTTGCCGCTGCCGCAGGGACAGGGATCATTGCGGCCCACTTTTTTCTGGCTGCGCTGCGGCCCCTGGCCGGCGCCGCCGCCGGAGGGCGTGGGGTTGGCCACCGCCACTGAACGGCGCTGGGGCGGGCTGGCCAGGCGCACCCGCATGATCAGGCGGGCCACCTCCTCCTGGATGCTCTCGGTCATATTGTTGAACATGTCGTAGGCCTCGAATTTATATTCGGTAAGGGGATCCTTCTGGCCAAAGGCCCTGAGGCCGATGCCCTGGCGCAGGTCGTCCATGGCGTCCAGGTGGTCCATCCACTTGCTGTCCACCGTGCGCAGCACCACAACCCGCTCCAGTTCCCGCATCAGTTCGGGACCAATGGCTTCTTCCCGCATGGCATAGAGGCTGCGCACCCTGGCCTTCAGCCAGTCCAGAATCTCGTCGTGGTGCTTGCCTTTCAGGTCCGCCGGCCTGACGCTGCCGGGCAGCAATACGCTGTTTTCCACATACTCTGCCAAACCCTTGAGGTCGTATTCTTCGGGGTAGACATCTTTGCTGGCCCAGGTGTCAACGGCCCGTTCCAATACGGCGTCCATCATCTTGAGAATTTGCTCCTTGAGGTCCCCGTCCTCCAGGACCTGGCGCCGCTGCCGGTAAATGACTTCCCGCTGCTGGTTGAGCACGTCGTCATATTCCAGGACGTGTTTGCGGATGTCAAAATTCCTCGCCTCGACGCGTTTCTGGGCCGACTCGATGGCCTTGGAAAGCAGGGCATGGTCGATGGGGGTATCGTCATCCATGCCCAGCCTGGCCATCATTCCCATGTAGCGGTCGGAACCAAAGAGGCGCATGAGGTCGTCTTCCAGGGAAATAAAGAACTGGGACGAACCGGGGTCCCCCTGGCGGCCGGCCCGGCCCCGGAGCTGGTTGTCAATTCTCCGCGCTTCGTGGCGCTCGGTGCCGATGATGTGCAAACCGCCCAGTTCGGGCACGCCCGGGCCCAGGACGATGTCGGTGCCGCGGCCGGCCATGTTGGTGGCAATGGTCACCGCGCCCTTTTGTCCGGCCTGGGCTACGATTTCCGCCTCCCGTTCGTGATGCTTGGCGTTGAGCACGTTGTGGGGGATTCCCCTTCTCTTGAGCATGGCGCTGAGGAGCTCGGATTTTTCGATGGAAATGGTGCCCACCAGTACGGGCTGGCCGGTGCGGTGGCGGCGCACGATTTCCTCCACCACGGCCTTAAACTTTCCCGCTTCGGTGCGGTAGACGACATCAGGCAGGTCCTGGCGGATCATGGGCTTGTTGGTGGGGATCACCACCACGTCCATGCCGTAGATTTTCCGGAATTCCTCTTCTTCGGTCTTGGCAGTTCCCGTCATCCCCGCCAACTTGCGGTACATGCGGAAGTAATTTTGCAGGGTGATGCTGGCCAAAGTCTGGCTTTCCCGCTCAATCCGGACATTCTCCTTGGCCTCGATGGCCTGGTGCAGGCCGTTGGAATAGCGGCGGCCAAACATCAGGCGACCGGTAAATTCGTCGACGATGATGACCTGGCCGTCTTTAACCACGTAATCCCGGTCCCTCTTCATGAGCACGTGGGCGCGCAGGGCCTGGTTGATGTGGTGGGAAATTTCCATGTTGACATGGTCGTATAAGTTCTCTATATTCAAGGCCTTTTCCACCTTGGCCACCCCCGCCTCGGTGAGGGTCACCGTCCGCGCCTTTTCATCCACGGTGTAATCGTCTTCGGGACGCAGCCGCGGCACCAGCCGGGCGTAGCGGTAGTACTGGCTGGTGTCCTGCTCCACCGCACCGGAGATGATCAGCGGCGTGCGGGCCTCGTCGATGAGGATACTGTCCACCTCGTCGATGATGGCGTAGTTTAGGGGGCGCTGCACAAGATGTTCCTTGTAAAGCACCATGTTGTCCCGCAGGTAATCAAAACCGAACTCGTTGTTGGTGCCGTAGGTGATGTCCGCCAAATACGCCTGGCGGCGCTGAGCCGGTTCCAGGCCGTGGACAATCAGTCCCACTTCCAGACCCAGCAATTTGTAAATCTGGCCCATCCATTCGCTGTCCCGGCGGGCCAGGTAATCGTTTACGGTGACGACGTGCACACCCTGACCCGGCAAAGCATTGAGGTAGGCCGGCATGGTGGCCACCAGGGTCTTGCCCTCGCCGGTTTTCATCTCGGCGATGCGGCCCTGGTGGAGGACGATGGCCCCGAGGACCTGGACGTCGAAATGGCGCTGGCCCAGGGTGCGCTTGGCTCCTTCCCGCACCAGGGCATAGGCTTCGGGCAACAGGGAGTCCAGGGTTTCTCCCCGCCGCAGGCGTTCCCGGAATTCCCCGGTCTTGGCAGCCAGGCTGTCGGTATTCAGTTTCTCAAATTCCGGTTCCAGGGCGTTGACCTGCTCCACGATGCGCATCAGGTTTTTGATTTCCCGGGCGTCATCGCCGGCCAACAGCCCTTTTATTAGCTTGAACATCTTTCCACCCCATTTGCCCAATGTCTGCACCGAACATTACTTTTTATTCTATCATCAACGTGAAGGAAGTGGCAACCAATACGCCCCGCCGGCCTTAAAGCAAAAAGAGGATAACGGATTCGTTATCCTCTCTGCTCGGCCTGTCCCAGTCCCCGGATGTAATCGCCCAGGGCCTTGTCAGAGCGGCGGATATGGGTGTTCAGCCAGCCCGCCAGGATCCTGTTGGTAATTACCACTATATGCACCCCGGGGCCTTCCGCTTCAAACCGCTTTCTGATTTCCGCCAGGTTGTCCATAAACTCCTGGTGCTGGCGGCGGTGGACATCCAAACCGGGGTATTGGTACCGCTCCATGTAGCCCTCTTCGGTGCTGAAGTGCATGCGGGCGTAGCGGTCCAAAAAGACCAGAGTTTCGCCCACGGCTTCAGCCCCCTTGCCCTTGTGGCACGCATCGATGAGGACGTTGATCTGGCGAAACAGCTCTTTGTGCTGGTTGTCTATTTCGGTAACGCCAACGGAAAGGGAATCAGTCCACTGGATAGCCATTCTGTCGGCTCCTAAACCAAATAATCCCTGACCAGGTCGTCGGCTGCAACCAAAAGCACGCCCAGCACAGCCAGAATTATCCCTTCCAGTCCCGCCTTGGCCAGTGAACAGTTGCGGGCGCGAACCGCTTCACTGAGCCGGGCGACAAACAAGCCCAGCACCAGCCCGGCCTTTATAAACAGGGCATTGCCAGTAACGGCAGTAACGACGGCCAGGGCTGCGATACACAGTGCGCCCGCCGCAACTGCCAGGATAAAGCTGGTATGCGAACACTGGGAAAATTCCCGGAACACGGCAATCCCTCCCAATGAGAAGTGCAAAATGGAGGTTCCAAAGCGGGTGCAAGTGCTGGTCTGTTTGTTAAGGCGTAGAAAGTTAAAAGAAGTGGAAATTGCTCTGCCTGTGCAATGGAACCATACTTACTATACCATAAATATACATAAATGCGGAGTTTGTAGCCAATTTCTAACCTCTTTGTAACATAACGTTAACAAATGGACAACCCCTTGGTCTGCCCGCTCTATTCCTGCCGGGGAATGGGCAGGTAGGGGAAAATGCTGCGGGCCAGATTGGGCAACGGCATGGTTTGCAGCCAGACCTTGCCCGGTCCGCGCAGGGTGGTCAAAAACAAGCCTTCGCCGCCGAAGAAAATGTTTTTGAAGCCCCTCACCGCCTCGATGTCCATTTGCACCGACTGCTCATAGGCAGCGACGCTGCCGGTGTCCACCTTGAGGATTTCGCCGGGAGCCAGTTCCCTGACGACGCATTCGCCGTCAATTTCCAGAAAGGCCATGCCCCTTCCCTGCAGCTTTTGCATGATAAAGCCTTCGCCGCCAAAGAAGCCCGCCCCCAGCTTGCGCTGAAAGGCCAGCTCCAATTGCACGCCCTCCTGAGCGCACAGAAAGGCCCGCTTTTGGCAAACGATTCCCCGGTCGGCTTCAACGGGAATGATGTGCCCGGGATAGCTGTGGCCAAAGGCTATTTTGGCGCCGTCGACGCGGGGATAAAACCAGGACTGAAAGAAACTCTCGCCCATCAGGCTGCGCTTGAGGCCCCCCAGCAGCCCGCCGGCGGATGTTTCCATGACGATATCGCCGTCCATCCACATCATGGCTCCGGGCTGCGCAAAGATCCTGTCCCCCAGCCTGAGGGTCAGCTCCACCACCGGCATTACCGACCCGATAATTTTGTATTCCATCGCGAACCCTCCCAAGTATGTAATTCAGGGCGCGCCGTGCAGTACTTCGCTCCTGCGCTGCACCCACGCTTCGGCTTCGGCCAGGTCGGCGGGCGAGTTGATGTTGAAAAAGCTCTCGCCCAGGGGATCCACCGCTGTCGCATCGGCCACCGCCGGTTCCAGCCGGTCCAGCAAATTGGCCAGATGATAGCGGTTCTCGGCCAGCATGGTTTCAATGACCGGCACAGCCCGGCGGGGATACAGTCCCGGTAGCGGCTGCAGGCGCTGTTGCCAGCGGAACACCGCTCCGCCCGCATTGCGAATGGCCCACAACAGCTCCACTGCCTCCCGGCGGATAAAGGGCATGTCGCAGGCGCTGATGAGCACCCAGGGACTGGAACTGGCCAGCAAGCCAGCATAAAATCCCACCAGCGAACTGGGGGGCAAGCCCGGCGGGTCGGGCACGTACTCCGCCCGGGGCCAGGCCCGGGGCGGACCCGCCACCAAAATACGCCGGCCTCCCCAGGTGCGGGCGTTGTCCAGGGCGTGTTCCAGCAAAGTCTTGCCTGCCAATACCACATCGGCCTTGTCCCTGCCCATGCGCCGGGAAAGACCGCCAGCCAGTATGACGATGTCAAAAACCATCTCCTCACCCCATTCGGGCAGCCGGCCGGCAGCTTGTCCTGCCGGTACACAGTCGTACTCCCATCCGGTTAGAGGCATCCCCAAAGCCGGTTAATCCGGCGCCCGCAGTTAATTTTCCAGGGGGATTATCAAAGCGGCGATGATGTAGAAAATTACTCCGCTGAACAAAGTAAACAGCGTCAGCAGGACATAGCCCAGGCGCACCAAAGTGGGATCGATGTCAAAGTACTCGGCCAGCCCGCCGCAAACACCGGAAATCATCACATTGGTGCGGGAACGGTAGAGGCGTTTCGCAGCCATGGGTATCCTCCTTTGCTTATTTTTTGGTCAGGAGCAGTGCCAGACCCAGAATAATCAGGGCCAGGGGCCACAGGGACACGGCTTTGGACAAAAAGAGGGCGAAGTACCTGTTGTGGCGAAGCAGATTGCCCAGCAACAGCAGAGTTCCCGTCCCGATAAAAATCAGGGCCAGCAAGCGCCGGGGTCCGCCTCCCTTTTCTTCATGGGGATGGTGGACCACCTCCACCTCGCCCGGGACCGGCCCGTGACCGACAGGCAGGAGGATAACCGCCGCGGCGTAGGCCAGGATGCCCAGGTAAAACGAAGATATGGCCAGGGCAATAAAGCCCAACCGGACGACAAGCGGATCGACCTGAAAGTGCTCGGCCAGCCCGCCGCACACCCCGGCGATAATCTTGTCTTTGGAAGACCGGTACACGCGCCTACTCATCCCACTCCCTCCCCAGCTGGGCTTTGATTTCTATCTTGGCGTCGCGAATGAGCGACTGGGTCCCTGCAATGACCACCGCGCCGTTGCTTCCGGCGGCCGCCACCGCCTCTTCGAGGGCAGTGGCCATATCTGCCGCCACCCTGCTGTTGGCGGTGTGCCTGCGGGCAACGGCCAGGGCTTCTGCATCCTCGGGAAAGACCAGGTGGTTGTTGCTGGCCCTGGTTAGCCACACCGACTCCGCCAGCGGCGCCAGGGTATCGATTACGCCCCTCCAGTCCTTGTCGGCCGGCACGCCCAGCACCATGTACAGGGGCTTGCCCGCCTGCACCAGGAGCTCCGCCAGGTACCGGGCAGATTCGGCATTGATGGCGCCGTCCAGAATAACCAGGGGCTCCCCGGGCAACAGTTCACACCGGCCCGGCCAGCGCACGCTGTCCAGTCCGGCCTGCAATTGGCCGTCGTCGATGCCGGGCAACATTTCCTCCACCAGAGCCAGGGCCACCCCTGCGTTGTACGCCTGGAACTTGCCGGGCAACGGTACAGTAAATATACTTTGGCGGCGGCGGGATTTATACATAAAACGGGTACCCATGAGGCCGGAAGCCAAAACCTGCACGCTAAAGTCCCGGCCCGCCAGCTTCAGGGGCACGGCCAGGTGCCGGCACAGAGATTTGAGCAGCTTTTCCACCTGGGCATCCTGGCTGTAACTGACGCACAGCTCCTGCCCGGATTTGATCACCGCCATTTTGTTGGCGGCGATGTCCAGCAGGGTGGGACCGAGGTTGTTCGGGTGTTCCAGCATGACGGGCGTCAGCACCGACCAGCGGTTTTCGATGACATTGACGTCGTCGGCCAAAGCGCCGCGGCCGCATTCCAGGACGTGGACATCCGTCCCCTGCTCCCTAAACCACAACAGGGCCACCGCCAGCACCGTGCCCACCGGCCCCAGATAATGGTCGGGAGGCATGGTCCGGCTCAGCTCCTCCACATGGGGTTTAATGACCTGAACCAGGCGGATTAAATCCTGCTCGGGGATTTTCTGCCCGTTTAAGCGTATGCGCTCGCAAAAGTCCACCAGGTGGGGTCCGGTAAACAGGCCGGTACGATGGCCCGCAGCCTGGAGCAAGCGGGCGATCATGACACTGGTGGAACCCTTGCCTTTGCTGCCGGTGATCAGCACCGAGGGGGGCCGGGACAAGCTGAGCTCCAGCTTTTCCAATAGCCGGCGGCAATACTCGGGATGCCGCTTGTAAATGTCCAGCAATCCGGGGGCGATATGGGGCTGGGCTTTGACATATGATTGATAGATAAATTTAATGGCCTGGTACGAATCCACTGGGCACCCTCCCCTGCTGACAAGTAAGAAGAGCCGACAGCTCCCTGCCTCTAATCATAAAACAAAAGGGCCGGCAATGCCAGCCCTATTTGCCAAACTTATATCTGCGGTTCGATGAGGCCGTAGTTTCCGTCCTTGCGCCGGTAAACCACGTTGGCCTCATTGGTTTCGGCGTTGATGAACACGTAGAAGTCGTGTTGCAACAGGTTCATTTGCAGCACTGCCTCATCGGGAAGCATGGGCTTGATGGGGAAGCGCTTGGTCTTGACTATGCGGGGTTCATCTTCTTCGACGCTTTTGCCCTCTTCACCGATAATGCCGCCAACCAGGCGGGCCTTGCGGTTGATTCTGGTCTTGTATTTGCGGATCTGCCGTTCCAGTTTTTCCACCACCATGTCGATGGAAGCATACATGTCGGGAGACTTTTCCTCGGCCCGGATGAGCATACCGCCGTTGAGGAGCAACATGGCCTCCACTACGTGGGCGCCTTTCTCGACGCTGAGGGTTACCTGGGCTTCTATGTTCTCCTCAAAGTACTTGCCGATTTTGCCAATCTTCTTTTCGACATGGGCGCGAAGCGCATCGGTGACGTTTATATTCCTGCCCCAGGTAGTAATCCGCATTCAACCATCTCCTTTCACAGCGCTGTACTATATTTATTCCCCAAATACTGCTGAAATCCTGCCGCAACATAAAATCCCGCCGGAGCGGGATTGATAGTCTACAGTTTCACAACGTTGGCTGCCTGCAAGCCTCTCTCACCGTCGACCAAATCGAATTCAACGGTGTCGCCTTCGTCAAGGGTCTTGAAGCCTTCGCCCTGGATGGCGGTGTAATGGACAAATACGTCGTCGCCATCCTCGCGCTGGATGAACCCATAACCCTTTTTCTGATTAAACCACTTGACTTTTCCTTGCACTAAATTTTACCTCCAAAAAATGATGTAGCTTGTAAAGCTCCAGTCCATACTAACACAAGCCGGAGGCCAAGTCAATTTTCCCGCACGCCGGCGCAAAAAAAAGAGCGGAAGCCCGCTCTGCCCGACAGCTGACCTGGTCTTTGCCCCCACACTTGCCTGCTGGTGTTCTGTCAGGTCTTACTTCTAAGCCGCACCATGCTCAGCAGAAAATGGTAATTTTTTCCTGCCTTACGTGGGTCGTTTCGCCTGCGGCTGGCATCGACTTTCAACCACAGACCTGTCAGGCACCACCAGCTTAACTTATTTCCCGTTTTAAAGCAAGCCCGGTGTGCTTGGTCAGGCGGCCAGCACCAGTACGCAGACGGCACGGGCCCCCGCCGCCTGCAGAGCTGCGGCGCAGGCCGAGGCAGTGGCCCCGGTGGTGTAAACGTCATCCACCAGCCATACCACGGCGTCCTGGAGGCCGCGGCTGTTTTTTACATATATGTAGTCCTCCAAGCCCTCCAGGCGCTGGCTCCGGCTCAGGCGGACCTGCGGCGGCCGGCCCGGCCGGCGGGCCAGCGCCGGCTGTACCGGCACTGCAAAGCACCGGCCCAGTTCGGCAGCAAGCAACCGGGCAATATCGAAGTTTCGCCAGTGCCGGGAGGCAGTGGGCGCCGGCACCACTGCCCGGGGCAGGGCAAGTCCCGCCTCCCCGGCCAGGCGGGCCAGTTCCCGGGCCAGCTCGACAGCCACGGCGCGCTCCCGGGCAAACTTGGCGCTCTGAACCACCTTGCGCCAGGGACCCCGGTAGCCGGCCAGGGACAACATCCGGCTGTAGCGATGGGCGGCAGGGGCGCAATGCCGGCCCCGGCAGTCCCGGCCGCAACGAATGCAGGCATTGAGACCGGTAAATTCCACCTGGGCCAGACACCGGCTGCACAAACCGAACCTGACGCGGCCCGGGTTGCGGCAGTTGAGACACAGGGGCGGGAAAAAGGCATCCAGGATGCTGCCCATGTCATCATCCTCCCAGACAGCACTGCTTCTGAATTCTCCGCCCGCCGCCCCGGTTCCTGCCCTTCAGCGGATATAATCGGAAATCAGGACAAACCGGTAGCCCCTGGCCCGGACGGCATCGATAAACCGGGGCAACACTTCCAGGGTTACCCGGGGACCGTCGTGGAAGAGCACGATGCTGCCCGGCTTGAGACCGGTCAGGGCCTTTTTCAGCACCGTTTTGGGGCAGTCGTATTCCCAGTCCCGGCTGTCCACATCCCACAGGACCAGGTGGTAACCCAGCTCGGCGCAAACCGCCAGGACATCCTCGTCCCACCTGCCGTAGGGCGGGCGCAGGTAAGGGCGGACCTCAGCCGCCTGGGCGGCCAGGACGGCAGTGCACCGTTCCACTTCAGCCGCAATTTCGTCCCGGCCCAGTTTGGTTAAGGACGGATGGGACCAGGTATGGTTGGCAATTTCACAGCCGGCGCCGGTGATTTCCGCCACCAGCGCCGGGTTTTTGCCGGCATTGGCACCCAAAAGGAAGAAGGTCCCGGGAACTCCCTTGTCCCTGAGGATGGCCAGGATTTTCCCCGCCGTCCCCCGGGGGCCGTCGTCAAAGGTGAGGGCGACGACCTTTTCCTCCGTCGGCAGCCCCCGTATAACCTGCACTGAAAATTCCCGTTGTTTCGGCTCCGCGGCAGCAGGGGGGTCCTCCGGCAGGACAGGCGCCTCCGCAACGGGCATCCCGCCGTCCGGGTCAGGAAAATCTGCCGCAACCCTTTCCTCCGCCGCAGTTATTTGGGGCAGCAGGAGCAAACCCAGCAAAGCCAGGTTGGCCAAAAAATATCCTAGATTGATCCAGCCATTTTTTCCCACCGGCCATCACCCCGTACAAGGTATGAGCCGGGGGAAAAAGATATGAACCTACCCTTTGGACAGCAGTGTCCTGAGCCAGTCCAGCTGGCGCAGGGCATCGGGAGACAGGGGAAACAGGTCCTTTTCGGCCTCGCCCAGCACCAGCTGGGCGCGCAGGATGCGGTTGTGCACCGCCCCCGCCGACAGATAACAGTCCAGGACGCAACCGTCTCCCACCATAACCTGGCTGAACTTGTCCCGGGCGGCGACGCCCTTGTATTCCAAAAGGTTTATATAACCCATCCTTTCCCCGCCGCAGCCCAGGGGCAGGGGAACCAGCACCAGGCGGGGGCTGAAGGGAAGGGGCAGGTAGTTGCGGCCGCGCAACAGCTCGCTGCAGCGCCGGCGCAGGGCCACCAGGTCGACGGCGAAAAAGCGCGCCAGGGCCTCCACCAGGCCCCTGATGCTGCGCGGATCATAGCATCTCCCGTCACGCAGCAGCAGCTCGCTGACCCGGCCCAGCCCTTCCAGGCAGACAGGGCGCATGGCCACCAGTTCAGAAGACAATCGGGCTGCCGGTACTTTTTCCATCACAAGCCTCCTTGCCGGCCATGCAGCCTGTACAGTATATGCACCCCCGCCCGGCTGAGTTCTGTGCCGAAACCACGCCAGGCAATTACAAAGGGCAAGGGGAGGAAGGACCTCCCCTTTGCCTAAAATTCCACCACGACCTCATCGGTCCGGGAGACTATCGTCGCCCTGACCTTGCCGATTAAGCCGCCGCCGGAAGTGGTGACCACATCGGCGGCAATTACAGCGTCCATTGCCTGTTCCACCGCCGCAGGGTCCAGTTCGTCCAGGGGTTCCGGGACATTGATGGTCACCCTGCCGCCTTCGGCGTTTAAGAACACCAGTTGCAGAGTTCTGTCCACTGGCTTCACCTCCCTTCGTTAAGCCTTTATGCTTCGGCCAGCACGGCGCTGTCCACTCTGCGCACTTCGGCCACAGGGTATTTTTGCAATCCGGAGATGGCCGCGGCCGCTGCCCACAAGGCCTCGTCGTCGCTGTCGGCCCTGACGTTGGCCAGGGTGCGGGTCCGGTAGACGGGCATGCCCTCTTCGTTGAGCCCCACCTGGTAGCGCACCTGCAGACGGGCGGTCTGGGCAATTCTTGCCACCGGCATTGCTGTCACCTCCCTTCACTTATACCAGGTGCACTTTGGGAGCCCTTTTTGCCACAGGACATGCGCCGGGCCAAAGCGGCCAATCCCCGTTGTTTGTGGGTGCTGACCGCCGAAAGGCTGATGCCCAGGCGCCGGGCAATGTCGCTTAGGGTCAGGTCCCGGCCAAAATACAGGTCCAGGACCTGGCGCTGTCTGGGGGTCAGGGACCGGGTCCACTGCCAGAGACCGTCCAATTCCTCCCCCGCAGCCAGGGGAATATCCCCCTCCAGCGGCGCCTTGTAGAACAAAGCATCGCGCCGAAACCTGCGCAAGGCCTGGGCCAGGGCCGCCCGCACCCGGCTTTTGTAGTAGGCCGGGCGCGGGCCCAGTTCCGGCCGGTACTGGGCCCGGGCGGCCACCAGGGCCAGCCATGCCTCCTGCTCCAAATCTTCCCGCTCCAGGCCGGGGCCAAGGTAACGGCGGGCCATGGCCCGGACCAGCGGAGCGTATTCCAGCAAGTGATCCACCTTGCTCCTCCCCGGCCGGCCGCCCCCGGGATTTCGAGTATACGCTGCAAGCCCGGGAGCAGCAAAACACAGCCGGCTACCGGGCAGCACCGGCGCCCTTTGCGGCCGCCGGTGCCGGCGGCCGCCGGTGGCCAAGCCAACCCCGGCGGCGGCAAAAAGGCAAAAAAAAATACCGGCGAACCGGCACTAAAAACTGGCCTCCTGGGCAGGCCGGTCTTTGGCCTTGCCCGAAGGGCGCTTCTGCAACAGCCACCGGGCTGCCTCCAGGGCCTGTTTGGCCGAAAGCACCCGCAGGTCCAGCACCAGGACCCCCAGGCTGAGTTCGGGGAGGATTTCTGCCGCCAGTTGTTCCTCAGTCATGGTGCGGAAGTGAAGGAAACTGTATTCAGTGGCCAGCCGGCGCAAGATGGCCGGAGTCTGATCCTTGGAACCCAGGTCCACGGCCACAACCCGGCCGGGGGCCGCATATCTTCCCGAGAAAAAGCGATCCCACGCCAACTGACGAAACAAACCTTCGACACTGTCCTGATTGTTCTTGACCAGAAACAATAAACTAACCTGTGGAGGGACAAACCGGAAGGAGAGTAACCAGCGCCAGATAAGCGAGGCCAATTGCCACAGCCCAAACAGGGCCAGTATCCACAACAGAGTTTCCACATCCTTCACCTCCGCATTTTATATATATGCGGAGAGCGGGAGAAAGTACCTCTACCCCCGGACAAGGGGGACGGTTCTTTTTGTCCAGGGGCAGGCCAAATTCAAGGCAAAACCCTGGACAAAAAGAACCGTCCCCCTTGGCCAATGTCCGGTGTCCCCGCTAGTCTTCCAAACCGGCTTCCCGGCGCAGGAGCTCCGCCTTGTCCGTCTTCTCCCAGGGCAGGTCCAGGTCGGTGCGGCCCATGTGGCCATAGGCAGCCAGCTGGCGATAGATGGGGCGGCGCAGATTGAGCTCCCGAATGATGCCGCCGAGGCTGAGGTCGAAGTGCCTGGCAATCAGTTCCTCAATTTTGGCGCCGGGCACCTTGCCGGTACCGAAGGTCTCGACACTGATGGAAACGGGCTGGGCCACGCCGATGGCATAGGCCAGCTGCACCTCGCACTTGCTGGCCAGACCGGCGGCCACAATGTTTTTGGCCACCCAGCGGGCGGCGTAGGCGCCGGAGCGGTCCACCTTGGTGGGGTCTTTGCCCGAGAAGGCGCCGCCGCCGTGGCGTGCGTAGCCTCCGTACGTATCCACGATTATCTTGCGTCCCGTCAGGCCGGCATCGCCCTGGGGTCCCCCGATGACAAAGCGGCCGGTGGGATTAATGTAGAACTTGGTCCCCTCGTCCAGCAAATCGGCGGGCAGGGCCTTTTTTATGACTTCGGCCATGATGTCGGCATGCAACTGCTCCATGCGCACTTCGGGCTTGTGCTGGGCCGATACCACTACGGCGTGGATGCGGGAGGGCCTGCCGTCGACGTACTCCACCGTGACCTGGGTCTTGCCGTCGGGGCGCAGGTAAGGCAAAATCCGCTCCTTGCGCACCTGGGCCAGACGCCGGGCCAAAGCGTGGGCCAGGGAGATGGGCATGGGCATCAATTCGGGGGTTTCGTCACAGGCAAAACCGAACATCATACCCTGGTCGCCGGCCCCCAGCATGTCGTCGCTGTTCTGCCGGTCGCGGGCTTCCATGGCCCGGTTTACGCCCTGGGCGATGTCCGGGGATTGCTCGTCGATGGCGGTGAGCACGGCGCAGGTATCGCAGTCAAAACCGTACTTGGCCCGGGTATAGCCTATGTCCCGCACCGTTTCGCGCACCAGGGCGGGGATGTCCACATAACACTCGGTGGTGATTTCGCCGGTGACCATAACCAGGCCGGTGGTTACCAGGGTCTCGGCGGCCACCCGGGCGTATGGGTCTTGCTCCAATATGGCGTCCAAAATGGCATCGGATATCTGATCGGCAATTTTGTCGGGATGGCCTGCCGTAACTGATTCCGATGTAAACAAGAATCTGTCACCCCTCATAATCGGCACCTCCAAAATTTATTCTGCGCAAAGGAGCAATAAAAAACCCCTTCACGATTGAAAGGGCACACATCACCCCTCATCTGCGGGAATTGGCACCGTGCCCGCGGGCCGGTTGCCGGGTTTCATTGGGCCCGTCCCTCCACCTCTCTGGATAAGAGAAAAACCATTTGCAGTTTAGCCTTATTGTACCTGCCGGGACAGGCTTTGTCAATGAAAAGGCGTACCTCGCCTGTCCCGGTTTTGTGCGTCCCGGACTGCGGGCAGGTATTTCCCCGTTTCCGGCGAATACTAATTCAATTACAGTTCCGGAGGAAGCTCCAAAAACACAAAGGGGGGAATATGATGGAAACTGTGCTGGTCGGCATTGACCTGGGCGGCACCAACGCCCAGGGAGCGGCAGCCCTGGACGGGAAGATCATCCGGCAGGAGAAAATCCCCACCCGTTCCCAATTGGGCGCCGAAGCCGTCCTGGATGACCTGGCCCGACTGGCCCTGGAACTGGCCGGAGGCAGAAAAATTGCAGCCCTGGGACTGGGGGTGCCGGGACTGCTGGACCTGGAGCGAGGCCTCTGCGTGTTTTCAGGCAACCTGGGCTGGGATAATGTGCCGGTGAAAGCAAAGCTGGAGGAAAAGACAGGAGCACCGGTTTTTATGGACAACGACGTGCGGGTGGCCGCAGCGGGGGAACTGGCCCGGGGTCTGGCCCAGGGTTGCAAGGACTTCATATACCTGACGGTGGGAACCGGAATCGGCTCCGGCATTTTCATCGACGGGCATCTGCTCAGGGGACCGCGCTGGTCTGCCGGAGAGGTGGGGCACATGGTGTTGGATCCCCAGGGTCCCGACTGCACCTGCGGCAGCAAAGGCTGCCTGGAAGCCCTGGCCTCAGCCACAGCCATTGCCCGGGAGGGCCGGGCGGCCGCCGCGGCCAACCCCGACAGCATCCTCAACACCCTGGCCGCCGACCCCCGGGACATCGACGCCGCCCTGGTTTTTGAAGCCGCCGCTGCCGGCGACGCCGTTGCCGCCCGGGTGGTGGAAACAGCCATGACCTGGCTGGGCATCGGCGTCGCCAACCTGGTCAACATCTTCAACCCGCGCCTGGTGGTCATCGGCGGCGGCGTTTCCCTGGCCGGGGAAAGGCTGCTGGCGCCGGTGCGGACCCAGGTAGAACGCTACTCCATGCCGGTGCAAAGAGAAACCGTCAGCATTCGCACCTCCGCCCTGGGCGACGCTGCCGGTGTGGCAGGGGCTTTGGAGCTGGCGCGCCGGGGTTTGGAGGGATAGGCATGCTCATCAATCCTGCCCGCCTCCTCAGCCAGGCCCGGGAAGAAGGCCGGGCTCTGGCCGCCTTCAACATATACAACCTGGAGACCCTCCAGGGAGTGGCTGCCGCTGCAGCCAGGGCCGGCAGTCCTCTGCTGCTCCAGGCCTCCCCCGCCACCGTGCTCTTCGCCGGGGCCAAGTACCTGGCCGCCATGGCCCGGGCCGCCGCCCAAACCTGGCAAATCCCCGTCGCCCTGCACCTGGACCACGCCACCAGCTTTGATCTGGTGGCCGAATGCCTGGAAGCGGGCTTCACATCGGTGATGTACGACGGTTCCCGACTGCCCCTGGCGGAAAATATCGCCAACACCCGCAAGGTGGTGCACATGGCCGCCCGCTACGGCGCTGCCGTGGAAGGCGAACTGGGCCAGGTGGGCAGCGCTTACCTCAATCCCGACGACGAACTGTACACCGATCCCCTGCAGGCCCGGGAGTTTGCCGAAGCCACCGGCGTCGACATGCTGGCGGTGGCGGTGGGCACCGCCCACGGCGTCTACAAGGGCGAACCCCACCTGGATTTTGCCCGCCTGGCCGAGATTGCCCGGGAAGTGAAGACGCCCCTTGTCCTGCACGGCGGCTCGGGAATCCCCGCCGCCGCCATCCGCAAGGCCATCTCCCTGGGCGTGGCCAAGGTGAACTTTGGCACCGAATTGAAGATTCCTTTTACCAAAATCCTGATGGAAGAGTTGGCCCAGCTGGGCGACAAAAGTCCCGAAAGGTTTGACCCGCGCAAGTACATGGCTGCGGCCCGCGAGGCAGTGGAAAAAGTCGCTACGGCCAAGGTGGCCATGTGTTGGATACAAACCGCGCAAAGGAGTGCTGACTATGATTCTCAATGACCCCTCCGCCCTGCGCCGCCTGGACACTCTGGGTTCCCTGGCCGCCACCGAGGCCTACCCCGAGCAATTTGCCCTGGGCCTCCAGCTGGCCGAGAAGTTTGACCTGCCCGCAACGTACCGCCGCGACTACCACGAAATCCTGGTCCTGGGCACCGGCGGCGGCTCTTCCATTACCGGCGCGTTGCTGACCTCCCTGTTTTTCCACCGCTTGCAACAGCCCGTCATCATCAGCCAGGGTTATAACATACCGGCATTTGCCGACGCCAACACCCTGACCGTCGCCCTGTCCCATTCCGGCAACACCGAAGAAATTCTCTCCGCCGTGGAGCAGGCCCGCCAGCGGGGCTGCCCGGTAATGGCCATCACCGCCGGCGGCGCTCTGGGGGAAATTTGCCGCACCCACGGCATTCCCCACCTCATCGTCCCCAGAGACATCGGCCATCCCCGCCGCAACCTGGGCTACCTCGTGCCACCCCTGGTCCTGGCCCTGGCCCGCCTGGGTCTGGTGCCGGACATCAGCGCCGACATCCGCGAAGCCATGGCCCTGATGGAAGAACTCCGGGACCAGTACGGCGTCGACGTGCCCCTGGAACGCAACCCGGCCAAACAGCTGGCAGCCCGGTTGCGGGGCCACATCCCCCTGATCTACGGCTCCAGCGACCACCTCCAGGCCCCGGCCTGGCGCTGGAAAAACCAGTTCGGCGAAAACAGCAAGCTCCTGGCCTTCTACAACCTGGTTCCCCACCTCCATCACGATGAAGCGGTGGGCTGGGATATGGAACCGGAGTTGCTGCAGAAGTTCTTCCTCATCATGCTCCGGGACGACCAACTGGACACGCCCAAGGTCAGCAAGCGCAAGGAAATCACCGTCGAAATGCTGCGGGAACGCCTGGGCGGAGTGGAAGAAGTCTGGGCCCAGGGGCAGTCGGTCTTTGCCCGGCTCTTCTCCCTCATCTACCTCGGCGACTTCGTCAGCCTCTATGCCGCAGCCGTCCGGGGCATTGACCCCACCCCGGTGGCAATCATCAACCTGTTCAAGGAGAAAATGGGCCAGTGATTCTAGCCTTATGCCTCAATTGCTCCCTGGACACCCGCTATACCGTGCCCGGATTCAGGGCAGGAGCCATCCACAGCGTCCCGCCGCCCAGCGTCACCGCCGGCGGCAAAGGCCTCAACCTGGCCCGGGTGGCCGCGCAGCTGGGCGCCGAAGTCACCGCCCTGGGCCTGGTGGGTGAAAGGGAACTGGACTTTTTCACGGCGGCCATGGCCGCCCAGGGAGTACAGCCCCGCTTCACCCCGGTGCCCGTTCCCAGCCGGCGTTGCCTCAACATCGTCGATCCCCGGGGAGACGCCCCCACCGAAATTCTGGAACAGGGCTGGCCGGTGTCGGCAGAATACCTGGATGCCGTCCTCGGGCTTGCTGAAGAACTGGCCCCGCAAGCCTCGGTAATCTGCGCCAGCGGCAGCGTTCCCCCCGGCTTGCCCGCCGACGCCTATGCCCGCCTGGGCAAGCTGGCCAGGAAATTCGGGCGCCCCTTTATCCTGGATGCCCGGGGGGAACACCTGCAACAGGGCCTCCGGGGACTTCCCTTTGCCGTTAAGCCCAACCGGGCCGAACTGGAAGCCTGGGCGGGGACACCGCTGCAGACCGAATTGGACATTGCCGCCGCCCTGTGCCGCCTTGTCCGGGAGGGAACAGAACTGGCAGTGGTCAGCCTGGGCGCAGAAGGGGCCATGGCCGTCGGCCAGGGCCGTCTGTGGCGGGTTAGGCCGCCCCGGGTACAAGCCGTAAACACCGTGGGCTCGGGCGACGCTTTCGCCGCCGGGCTGGCGGTGGGCCTGGAAAGGAACCTGCCCCTGGCCGAGGTGCTGGCATTGGCCTGCGCCAGCGGCACCGCCAACGCCCTCCACCCCGAGACAGGGCATGTGGACCGAAAAGCCCTGGCCGACCTGTTGCCCCGTATTGAGATCAGTGCAAAGGAAGTGAGCCGATGAAAGTGGGTACTGCGCGCTTGAGCTTCCGGCACGCCGGAAAGAGGGAAACCATTGTACTGGACAACCTCGCCGGTCGCCGCGCGCCGGTAACAGTCAGCTCCCGGCGCCAGGACCTGGCCTGCGGCCAGGTCATCACCGTCACCCTGAAGAGCACCAGCCCTGTGGAGCTGGAAGAATTCGTCCTGGAAGCGGAACTGGACGCCGCCGAAGCCATGGTGTGCAACGGGTTCCAGAGCTGGTCCCGCACCCTTGCCTACCGGCCCCAGGACTCTGTCGTGCCCCTCTTTGCCCCGGCCCGGCCCTTGCTGGCCCCGTACGGGGATTACCACATCGTCCGGCGCAGCGGCAAAAAGGGGCAGTTTCACTCCTGGTCCTGGACGGAATTTGTCCGCGGCGACACCCGCCTGCTCCTGGCTTCGGCGGATGAAGATTCCGGCTATACCCTTTTTGCCGCCGACCTCAACCGCAGAACCCTGCGCATCAGCCGGGACTGCAAGGGAGCCCGGTGCAGCCAATACACCCTGCTCCGGCTGTACATAGGCCAGGGCAACCAAGGACAACTGTGGGACGAATACGCTTCCCTGCTCAATCCCAGGCGTCCCCGGGCGCCCCGGTGCACCGGCTGGACCAGCTGGTACAACTACTATACAAAGATCGACGAGAAGATAATCCTGCACAACCTGGAAGCCCTGACCGCCAGCGGCCACCCCTTCCAGGTCTTCCAAATCGACGACGGCTGGCAGGCGGCCATCGGCGACTGGCAACACGTCAACGCCAAGTTTCCCTCGGGCATGGATAGCCTGGCCCGGGCCATTGGCGCCAAGGGGCTCCGGCCCGGCCTGTGGCTGGCTCCCTTTATTTGCGACGCCAAGTCCCGGCTGTGGCGCGAAAACTACGACTGGGTGCTCAAGGACGAAAAAGGCCGCCCCGTCAAGGCAGGCTGGAATCCAGGCTGGAACGGCTGGTTTTACGCCCTGGACTTTTACGCCCCCGGCTTCCAGGCCTGGCTCCGGGAAGTGTTTGACACCATCTTTAACCGCTGGGGCTTCGAAATGGTCAAGCTGGACTTCCTCTATGCCGTCGCCCTGCGCCCCCACCACGGGCGCTGCCGGGGGCAGATCGTGGCCGAAGCCATGGAATTCCTGCACCAGGTCTGCGGCGACTACCTTATCCTGGGCTGCGGCGTACCCCTGGCCCAGGCCGGCAGCCGGGTGGACTACTGCCGCATCGGCGCCGATGTGGCTCCCTATTGGGAGGACCACTTCCTGCGCAACATTTGCTACCGGGAGCGGGTCTCCACCCGCAATTCCCTGGCCAGCACCCTGCACCGGCACATGCTGGACGGGCGCTTCTTCCGCAACGACCCCGACGTCTTCCTGCTCCGGGACGGCAAGCGGGGCCGCAATTTCAACAAACTCACCCCCGCCCAGCGCCACACCTTGTTCTTCCTCAACAACCTCCTGGGGGGACTGGTCTTTTTCTCCGACGACATCAGCGAATACACACCGGAGCAAAAACAGCTGCTGGCAGAGATGTTCCCCAGCCTGGAGGCAAAAGTTACCCGTTTTACCAATGCCGGTGATCTGTACACCATTGAATTCCAAGTGGAAAATAAGGAGTATACCGCCCTGGTCAACCTGGGTCCCAAACCCGCCTCCCTCGATTTGCCGCCGGGCCAGTGGTTCCATCCCCGGCTCCTGATCTGCACCGGGTCGCTGCACCTGGAGCCCTTCCAGACCCTCTGCCTGGCCAAAGTAACGCCCCGGGACGAGCCTTACGTCCTGGGCAGCAGCGGCCACCTCTACCCCGGCGCCCAGGTGGAGTCCTTTACCCGGGAAGGCGAAGGCTGGACCCTTACCCTGAAACCCCACGCCGCCCCCCACTCCCGGGTGTGGATCGCCCTGCCCGGGACACCGGAGACCTTTGAGACCGTCTCCTGCGACACCGGGGAAGTTTCCGGCCGCCTCAACATCCGCATCCGCAAGCTCCCGGCGCCGGGCAGGTGACCGGCGCATACTCACAAAGGAGGTTAAGCAATGACTGCCCTTGGCAAACCGCGCATGACCACCCGCGACAAAGTCACCCTGGCAATCCTCGTCCTCATGTCTGTCTTCCTTTATGCCGACATGAACGCCATCACCCCGGTGGTCACCGACATCATGGCCGAATACGGCATCAACGAAACCGACATCGGCCTGGTGGGCTCGGCTTTCACCCTGATTGGCGCCATCGTCAGCATCGTCTTCGGCTTCCTGGCCGACCGCACTTCCCGCAAATGGCTGCTGGCCTTTGTGGTCCTGGTGGGGGAAATCCCCTGCTTCCTCACCGGGGTCAAGTTCTTCACCCAAACCTATGAGCAGCTTCTCTTGTTGCGGATTTTGACCGGCCTGGGCGTCGGCGGTATTTTCCCCATCACCTTCTCCCTCATCGGCGATTACTTCCACGCCCATCACCGCCCCATGGCGTCGGCCTTTGTGGGCGCAGCCTGGGGCATCGGCGAAATTGCCGGCAGCCTCATCGCCGGCTACCTGGCCGAGCCCTTCGGCTGGCGCCTGCCCTTCATGGTGGCCGCCGCCCCCAACTTCCTCCTGGTGCCCCTCTTCCTCCTCATCGCCCGGGAACCGGCCCGGGGCGCCCAGGAAGAGCAGGTCCAGGAACTCATGGCCCAGGGCATCGAGTACAAGGAAAAGATCCGCCTGTCCGACCTGAAATACGTCCTCACCAACAAGACCAATGTCCTGGGTTACCTCCAGGGAATTCCCGGTTCGCTGCCCTGGGGCATCCTTCCCTTCTACCTCATCGCCTATTACGAAGTGGTCCAGGGCTTCAGCAAGGAAATGGGCACCACCATCTTCTTCCTCTTCGGCGTCGGCGCCACCATCGGCGGCATCCTCGGCGGCTGGCTGGGCCAGGTGGTGTACAAGAAGGACCCCCGCTACATGCCCCTGCTGGCCGGCGGCACCGTCCTGGCCGGAATCATCCCCACCCTGTTCCTCCTCAACATAACATGGCCCACCAATCCCGGCCTGACCGACTGGCTGCTCCCAGTGGCCTTTGCCGTCTTTTCCGGCGCCCTCATCACCATCGCCGGCCCCAATATCAAATCCATCCTCCTCAACGTCAACCCGCCGGAACACCGGGGCACCGTCTTTGCCCTGCACAACATCTTTGACTCCATCGGCAAAGGCGTCGGTCCCTTCATCGGCGGCCTGCTCATCACTAACTTTGGCTACGTCTTTACCGTGTACTTTTCCGCCCTGATGTGGATTCCCTGCGGGCTGCTTTTCCTGGCCATCTACTGGACCATTAAGAAGGACATCGAGTACGTCAACCGCTACCTGGACGAAAAAGCGGCCAGACTGGCCGGGTGAGGTGATAACATGCAGGGTTTTGAACTGGGCCGTGACTTCCTCATGGGTACCGCCACCGCCGCCCTCCAGATCGAAGGGGGCGACCGCAACAACAACTGGTACCGCTGGTGCGAACTGGGCAAGATTAAGGACGGCTCCCACTGCCTGCGGGCCAACGATCATTACAACCGGGTGGAGGAAGACATCGCCCTGATGCGGGCCATGCACAACGACACCTACCGCCTGGGTCTGGAATGGAGCCGCATTGAGCCCGCTCCCGGCCAGTGGAGCCGGGAGGGCCTCGACCACTACCGCCGGGAGCTGGAGCTGCTCCTGGACGCCGGCATCACGCCCCTGGTTACCCTCCATCACTTCTCCCATCCCCTCTGGTTCGAGGACATGGGAGGCTGGGAAAACCGCCGGTCCCCGGAAATCTTCCGGCGCTACACCCGCACCGTGGTGGAGAATCTGGGGGACCTGATCCGGGATTGGATTACCATCAACGAGCCCAATGTCTACGCCATGGGCAGCTTCCTCACCGGAGAATGGCCCCCGGGCAAAAAGAGCATTCCCGCCTACTTCCGTGTATTGCGGAACATGGTCCTGGGCCACATCCTGGCCTACCGGGAAATCCACGCCGTGCGCAGCGCCAGGAACTTCCCCTGCCCCACCCGGGTAGGAGTGGCCAACCACATCCGCGTCTTCGACCCCGAAGACAATGCCCTGGCCCGCGGCGCCGCCCGCCGCCTGGACTACCTTTTCCACACCATTGTCGTCCGGGGCATGGCGGAGGGCAAGCTCTCTTTCCCCCTGGGGACCGGAGGCTGCCCCCTGGGCAAGGGGTTCTACATGGACTTCTTCGGCCTCAACTACTACTCCCGGGACATCGTGGCCTTCTCCTGGAAAAACCCGGGCATGCTTTTCGCACGGCTCAAGACAGACCCGGAGCTCCCCAAAAACGACCTGGGCTGGGACATCTACCCTGAGGGCCTGTATCGCATCTGCAAGGAGTATTATGCCAAGTACAAAGTCCCCATCTACATCACCGAGAACGGCATCTGCGACGCCGACGATGACCAGCGTCCCCGCTATATCTGCGACCACCTGGAACAAGTGGCCCGGCTGCGCCGGGAAGGTATCCCCGTGGAGCGCTATTACCACTGGACACTGATGGACAATTTCGAATGGACTGAAGGAGAAAGCGCCCGCTTCGGCCTCATCCACTGCAATTTCGAAACCCAGGAACGCACTCTGCGCAACAGCGCCAGGCTGTACGGGGAAATCTGCAAAGCCAAAGCGGTGACGCCGGAAATGGCGGCCAAATACCTGGGCGCCTGAATCTTTTTTTAAAAGATACAGCCCCGGCAGCCGGGGCTGTTTTCATTATCTCGGTGTTGCCCAAAAGGGCTGAAGGAGGAAGCTCACGCACGCCTTTGCTGCCGAATATTTCCGGCACTCTGACAACGCCGCTAACCCTTGCCACATCGCCAGCAATGGTGTTAGTATGACAAAGAGATACCGCTTGCTCGAGAATACGTTCCGGAGGCATAAAAATGACGGCACCCAAAGCCGTGGTGTTAGGCGCCAATTATTACATCGGGCTCAGCGTAATTCGCTGCCTGGGCTCACAAGGTGTCCACGTAACTGCTGTGGATTACTCCCCCCGGCGGGCCTATGCCTTTTCTTCCCGCTGGTGCAGGGAAAAGTTGGTTTCTCCCCATTATAAAGAAGAACCCCGCGCTTTTATAGATTTTCTCCTGGATTACGGCAAACAACAAAAGTACAAGCCCGTCCTCATTCCCACTGCCGATGCCTATGCCGAAGTATTGGACCAAAACTTTGACGCTCTGCGGGAATACTATCTGCTGCCCAATCCCCGCCAGGATTTCTACAGCGGCCTCATGAACAAAAACCGTCTCCACCAGCTGGCCAAAGAACACGGCATGGCTGTGCCGGAATCGCTGCCGGTGGAAGAAATCGACCGGGCAGAGCAGGAAATTGGCTATCCCTGCCTGCTCAAACCCACCTCGTCGCCGGACTTTGTCCGCATCTTTCGGGTCAAGGTCTTTGTGGCCAAAAACCGCGCCGAACTGGAACAGGCAGTTGCCAAGGCCCGGGAACACGGCCTGGACACCATCATCCAGCGCATAATCCCCGGCTTCGACGACCATATGCACACTTACGACGCCTACGTCGACCAGGCGGGCAATATTACCCACTGGACCACCTGCCGCAAAAAGCGCCAGTACCCCATCAATTTCGGCGCCTCGGTCTATACAGAACAAAGGCATGTCCCTCAACTCCATGAACTGGGCTCTGAATTCTTCCGGCGCATCGGCTACCGCGGCTTTGGCGAAATTGAGTTTAAATACGATGCCCAGCGCCAGCAATTTTACATGATTGAAATCAATGTCCGCATCAGCAACCTCAACGCCCTCCTGGCCCAAGCCGGCCTCAATTTCCCCTATATCATGTACCGTGACCTCATCGGCGACCCCCTTCCTCCTAAAGCCATAACCTGGAACACAGGCCTCCACTTTTGGTCGGCCTCGGAAGACATCTTCGCCATCAGGGACTACCTGCGCCGGCGCCAGCTGAGTTTTGGACAAATAGCAAAATCCCTGCTGGCCAAAAAAGTCCCGTCCATCTGGGACTGGCGGGACCCCCTGCCGGCTTTTCGTTACTGCTGGCTGCTGTTTTTAAGACTTTTAAATAAAATCGTCCCCGGCCGGCGCATTGAGTAAAGAAAAAGGCCCCGGCTTCCCTGGCCTTGCCTTAGCGTCAGGAAGGACAGGCATCCTCTGCATTCCGATGCCCCTGCCGGCCCTTTGCCGTCCCCGTTGACGCCGTCTGGCGCCAGGGCTCAGCAGGTATAAATCCAAAGGCTCATAAAAAGCAGCAGGTCAATACCTGCTGCTTTTATGGTCTTTGGTCACTTATTGAGGCATTGCTGTTATTGGCGCTGAGTATCGTCAGGGGGTCATAGGGGGGCCCGGAAATTGTACCCGTCAGCAGCGCAATATCCACAGCGTTGTCGGGTATCCCCCAGGAGTTGCCGGAAAAGACGAAAACCGCCCTGTCCACGACAAAGCCCCTGGTGTTGTATACGACATTGCCTATGATATGCCCGGTGGTATTGGGGTTCAAATAAGCAGGCTGGCGCAGGGAAAAGAAAATATTGTTCCGCACCAGGATGTCGGTGGCGTTATTGGCCTGGGTGACAAAACCGCGATTGACCACCCAGCCGGTGGACGGTCCCGCTTGCTCGGGTCCAAAAATAGTGTTATTGATGATGCGGTGATTGCTGCCGCCTATTTGAATGAATTCCACGGCATATGCTTCGTCGCTGGTGATGGTAAGCCCGTCAATGGTCACCCCGCTGCCCAGAACGGTTAAGGGGATGACGGCTGCCCGCAATTCGATCAGGGCGCCGGGGTACCCCTTGATGGTTACCCCCGGCTTGTTGACAACCATTGGAGCGGTGATGGGGTAGGTTCCCGCCAAGACATGCACCGTGCCTGCAGGCTGAACAGCATTTATACCTTCCTGAATTGTGCCAAAGGGATTGGCCTGGGAACCGTCGCCGTCAACGGCTCCGGCCCGGACATAGACCGCAAAGGGATCCGCGGCCGCCGCCCCCCGGGGGTCAACCTGGGCAATGACCAGATGGGCGGAAACCGGAAATGTTCCCCCGGCATTGGGAGTTATGGTCAGCGGCGTCCCGTTGGCGAGGGGATTGCGCACGGTGAGAATGGAATCGGCTTCGGTGGTGGTAACCATGGCCATGCCGACAATTTGGGTTGTACCCGTTTCCCGCCCCACAACGGTATAGTCCAGTTCTGCTCCGTTGAGGGTCAAAACCAGTTGCCCCGCGTCTCCGACACTCACCTGAAACATGACCAGGTAAGTGCCGATTTCTGCCAAATTAAACTCGCTGGCGCCTGCGCGAGAGATAGAAGTTCCCTGACTGGGTCCATCATGGGGGAATGCCACATCGGCGCCCGCAGCGACGGGTGTCTCGTTATCCGCAGGCATTAAGGCAAAATAATTGGCGTAGCTGGCAAAGCCCCCTGCAGGGCCCGGCGGCCCGGGAAGGCCCTGTGGCCCCCTTGGCCCTTGCGGGCCCGGCGGGCCCGGAGGGCAAACGCACCTGCCCAACACTTATCCCCTCCTTGTACGTGTGGTAATTTATCCTATTCGCCTGCCGGCTCCGGAGTGATGTGGGGCAGAATTATTGCCCAATAAATATATGTCCAATCCTCAACTCAACCCGGGACATAGAATATTGCAAAAGCCATTTGGAGTTGAGGACGTTGAAAGATAATCCCTGGATAGGCCTGTTGGTGCCCGAGAAAGCACAGAGAAAACAGGTATTGCAGCTTTATTTGCGGCACATTAAGATCCCCCTCAAACTCATCGCATTCACTCCCGCCGACATCCTCCGGGAAGAGCAGAGAATTGCCGGCCTCAGCCAAATTGGCGGGAAATGGGTGGAGGGGGTGTTCCCCTTTCCTGCCGCTGTCTACAACCGCTGTTACAACAAGAACCGCAGCATTATACAACGCTTGGAGGAAGTACTTGGCCGGGGAAGGTGTTTTAACTCAGTAAATTGGTTTAACAAGTGGAAGGTCTATGCCCTGCTGAAACAATCTGCCCTTGGCCAGTACTTGCCGGAAACTGTCCCCTGGGCACAAGCAAACCTTGGCAAAATAACGGAAAAGCACAGGCTGATATTTTTAAAACCAGCCTTTGGCAACCAGGGGAAATCTGTCTACAGAGTTGAGCTCAAAAAAAATGGAGAGGCTCATATATCGCAGCACAGCCTGCCTCCCTGCAGTATTTGCCGAAAAAATGAGGACCTGAAGCAAAAACTCCTTCCCCTTGTCGACCAAGACTTTATTGTCCAGCAAGGCATTGAATCCACCCTGGCACAGAATTGCCACTTTGATATACGGGCGCTGGTGCAAAAGAACAGCCGGGGAATGTGGACAGTTTCCGCCAAAAGCTGCCGTCTGGCACATGAGCTGTACTTCAACACCAGTGCGTATCGGAGAATCTTCGATGCCAACGAGTTCTTCTCCCGAATACTTCCCCTGGGAAGACAAAGAAAATCTGTGCTCCAATCCATTGACGACATAAGTGTTAAGGCTGCTGAAGTATTGGACGGTCCCCTGGGAACGCTGGGGGAGCTGAGCGCGGATTTCCTGCTGGACAGCGCAATGAACCTGTGGCTTGTAGAGCTTAATGGCAAGCCGCAAAAATGCATATACAGCGATATAAAAAACTTCAGGCATGAAGCCCTCATTTACAGCCGCCCGTTGCACTATGCTCTTTTCCTTGCGCAGCGGTAACCCTGGCCGGGAGTTCCCGGGCCATCGAAGGAAACGTATTGCGGGTAAAACTGGGCGACAAGGTAAAGACCTTTGCCCTGCCCGGCGCCGAAAACTACAGGCCCATCAGCTGGTCACCCAGCGACAAGCTGCTTCTGAATCATAACGGGCAGGCTTGTCTGGCAGACTTCAGGAGCAGCCAGATTATACATTTGCAACTGCCTTCCCATGTGGAAGTCCTAAGCTGGCTGGACGGAGACAATTTCATGGGCACAGCATCTTTGGTCCATCTTGATACAGGCTACGAAGTTTTGGTTAGGGTGAACATCGAAACGGGAGAGGTAAAGTACTTGGGCCTTGCTGTTAACGGTTCCTTCACGCGCTTTGAAGCCTGGGGCAAGTTCCTGGCCGTTACCAACATCGGGGAAGAAGTCTGCCTCTACGAAATTCCCTGGGAATAAAGACAGACCTCGGCGAGAGGTCTGTCTTTAATTGTGCCGGGCTTGTCTCTGCTGCGCCAGGAAGAGTGCTGCAAGCACCCGGGCCGCCGGCAGGCAAATAGAGTTGCTCAAAAAAGAGGGAGCCGATGTGCTCCCTCGTGTTTATTCTGCCAATATCTCGACATTGGCCCGGGGCACGGTGACCCGCTGGCCGGTGTCCAGAGTAACCTCCAGTACCCGGACCCTGGCCTCGCTCTCGATTTTCTGCAACTGGACCGGAAGGGCGCTGACAACGCCCAGACGGCCGAACCAGGGGGTGCGGATTACCCTTACCCGGGTCCCTATCTCCAATCCGGTTGCGACAGTTTCCGTCTCCGCTGCCGCTATCCCCGGCCGGGACACCACCACTTCGGGGCGCAGCACTCCGGCCCGGATCTGGGTGGTTCCATTGATGGACGCCGTCTGCCCTTCCAGCTTTTGAAAGAGGGCGAAGGTTTTTGCGGCCATGGGCAGTTTGCCGAAACCCTCGGTGACCACCAGCGAGAGGGAGATGTCTTCGTGGCCGGTGATGGCCACGCCGATTTCGTAGCCCAGGTACTCGTGCAGGTCTTTGTCCAGGATGCCGCCGCAAACCAGGCCCGTCACGCCTGCTTCCTCGGCCCGGCGCAGGGCTTCGGCGGTGACCAGCGCCCCGCCCACCAGGATCCGGCCCCGGTCGTCGTCCCGGATGTGCCGGGCGGTGAGGACTTCGTCGGGTTGTTTCACCGCCATCCGCAACCGGCCGCAGCCCTCGCCGCCGATGCCGAAAATGCCCTGGGCCAGTGCGGCGGGGGTCTCCACCATCACCCCTTCCCGGGGCAGAATCTCGGTGACCACCCCGGAAATATATGCTTTGACCGCCACCGGCACCGCCGGCTCGCGGATGGTAACCTGGCCGGTGACGGGGGAAATGTGCTCAATGGTCCCCGCAGCGGGGGACTGGCACTGGCCCCGGAAAAGGCCGAAAAAGGCGGAATAGCGGGCGATGACCTCCCCTTCCTCCACCGGATCCCCCACCGCTTTCAGCATGACTTCTTCCACTTCCGCAGGCTCTATGTTGAGCAGGTTGGCGACGGGCACCAGATGGGGACGGCCGGGAATAAAGGTCCGGGCCACAACCGTCTCGGGCTCCACCCGCATGCCCCGCTCCACCAGAACCTCGCCCTTGAGGGGCAGGCGCCGGACTTTGCGGATTATCGTCGCTTCGCTGACTGTCAGGCCGGGCAAATATGCATCGCTCATAATCTTCCCCCCACCAGCATCGGGTACATTCCCACCTGCTCATACCATTTCAGCAGCTGGCGCACCCGGGTTTTGTCGTCTTCGGCCAGGAACAGGGGCCTGCCCCGGCAATCCAGGAAGAGGCCGCACACGCCTCCCGGCAATTCCCTGTGCAAAGTCCTGCCGCGCCCGGCGCCGATGTCCGCCCCCTGATGGGGATGGAGCTCCACCTGGAAGGGACCCTGGCCGGGAATGAGCCGGATTTCGCCCCAGGGCACTGCCACATCGGCGCTGCCTCCTGCCCAGCGGACCCGCCCGGTAATGGCCTTTTCGCCGCTTCTGCCTCTGCCCCTGGGCGCCACCACGGTGCCCAGGTGGATGAGACAGTCCTTCTCAAAGACCTGGGTGGCCGCCCGGGGATGGATGTCCGCCAGCACGCCCAGCTGGGGCATCATGAAGATGCTGTCCACGGCCAGGCGGGTAACCCCCTCGGGCTGGAAGGCGTCCATCAGCATCATGGCGCTCTGCACCCGGCGGGGAGCATGGGATAGAGTACCGCCGCTGCCCACCAGCATATCCAGCTCCAACATGTCGATGATGGTGTCGGCGCCGCTGGTCTGCTGAAAAGCTTCGCCGATGGTGCGCTGGCGCTGAATCCCCCGCAGTCCCACCGCCAGGGTTTTGTGGTGGGCAAAGGCCAGGCTGAGGGCCTCCCGGGCAATGGCCTGTTCGATGAGGAGATCCTCCAGGGTGTGGGGTATTGTGGTGGGGCGGATCATCTTGTTGCGGATGCGGTTCTTCAGTTCCGCCGGGTCGATGCTGAAAGGCAGCCAGCGCAGGATGTTGTCTGTGCCCGTCTCCACCAGCACATTGCAGACGCTGTAGCTCATGCCCAGGTTGGCGCTGACAGTGCGGTTGAAGACCCCGTTGAACATGGAGAAGACGTCGGTGGTGGCGCCGCCGATGTCGACGCCGATGATGTTGACTGCGTTTTCCCGGGCCACCGTCTGGATGATTTTCCCCACCGCTGCCGGCGTGGGCATGATGGGGGCGTGGGTCCATTCCAGCAACGTCCGGTATCCCGGCGCCTGGGCCATGACGTGCTCCATAAACAGGTTGTGGATGGCCTCCCGGGCCTGGCCCAGCTCCTCCCGCTCCAGCACCGGCCGGATGTTGGGCAGGAAACGCAGGTCGGTCTTGTCCTGCAACAGCTTGGCCACCTGAGGCTGGGCGTCGACGTTGCCGCAATATATCACCGGGAGGTTGTAGCCGCTGCCCAGGCGGGGCCGGGGATCCGAGGCCGAGAGGATTTCCGCGATTTCCACCACATGGGACACGGTGCCGCCGTCGACGCCCCCCGCCACCAGGACCATGTCGGGGCGGAGCTGGCGGATGCGTTCGATCTTCTGGTACGCCAGGCGCCCGTCGTCGACGGCAATGGTGTCCATGACGATGGCCCCCGCCCCCAGGGCGGCCCTCTGGGCGCTTTCGGCGGTCATGGTTTTCACCACCCCCGCCACCATCATCTGCAGGCCGCCGCCGGCGCTGCTGGTGGCCAGAAACAGGTCGGTCCCCCGCCTGTCCCTGGCGGGAGTGATGATGCCCTGCCCGTCCAGCAGGGTCCGGCCCGACAGCTCTTCCACTTCCTTGACGGCGTTGCGCACTCCCATGGTGACGTCCTCAAAGGGCTTTTCCACCGTGGTCGGCGCTTCGCCCCGCACCTGCAGGCGGTACTCGCCGTCGGCCTCCCTTTCGATGAGGATAGCCTTGGTGGTGGTGCTGCCGCAGTCCACGGTCAAAATTACGTTAACGGGTTGTTCAGGCATATGTTGCCACCTCCTTGACAAAGGCCCGCCGAAGCGGGCCTTTGGCCAAACACTATAGTATCGCCAGCCATTCTCCCAGCAGGTAGTAAATCCTGCCCACCAGGAGGGACATCCGGGCCATGACGGTATTGCCGAAGGACGCGCCAAAGGCAATCATCATCACCCATTTGCCGATGCTGGCGCCCACCTTGAGCGGGCCTTTCTGCTCCCGGGAAAAATAGAAATAGATCAAGGTTCCCAAAACGCCCAGGATAAACAGCAGCGAATCTATGCCGAACTTGGACATGACGCCCCACAGGGGCAGGCTCATGGTGGCGGTAATTTGGTTCATAAAGGATGCCCCGATGACGCCCCGAATGGCCAAGGCACTGCCTACGCCCACCATAAAGCCCAGGGGAATGCGGCTGATCCACTTCCCCTTCTTCAGGAAGCGGGTGTAGAGAAGCACGCCCAAAACCAGGGGCACGATCATAAACCACTGGCGGGGCTCATCCCCCGGATTGAAAAGCGGGTTCCATGCATTGGTTACTATGGACTGGTAGCCGTAGAAGATGCCGATGCCTGCGGCCATTCCGATGAACAGGTGTTCCGCAGTGCGGAAGAAGGGGTTCTCCCGCAGCAGGTAACTGAAAATGGCCAGGGTACACAGAGCACCTATCCAGATTCCCAAGGTCTCCATTGTTTCACCTCCTTACAGTTCTTTTCAATCCGGACTATTTTTTCTTTCTGCCCACGGCAACATAGGCGATGTTGCCGATGAAGATGAAAGCGATGATAAGCAGGTGCGCTATGGACTGAGCATCCATGCCGCCCATCCCCAGGCCGGGACGATCCACCAGCATCTCGTACTGGGCAGCACCGCTCATGCCTCCCAGCAGGCCTACCAGGTCGCCCGATTGCAGATAGGGAAGCATGCCGGGCACCGAAACCGCCGTCACCCCGCCGGTTATGGTTACAGGGTACTGGGCGCCAATCTGCTCGATATATGTCCGCAGCCCCGGGTCGCCGGCAGACAGGCAGACGATGAGGTCAATGTCCTCAATGGTCTTGATGTCCTGCATCATGGGGATGCTGGCAGTCCGGGTCCTGGTTACATCCTCGGGGAAGGTGGCATGGATGTCCCGGGCCAGGGAGTTGAGCACCACGGCCTGGCCGGGGCGGTAACCCAGGTTGACATAATCCTTGCCGTATTCCGCTCCCACTTCGGGCGCCACGGAGTTGTGCACCCGGTCGGCAAAGGTGGCGCCCTGATTCCAAAGGGCCACGGCCACCAGCTTGAGTTTTTTCTCCAGGATGTGCTTGGTTATCGCTTCGGCCTGAGGCAGGAGTTCAGGAGCGCTGGCCGCATCCCAGTCATAGGAAACGAGAACAACCGAGCCCGGAGGCAGCTTGTCGATCTGCTCGTAAACAGCTTGCGTATTCTTGGAAATTTCCAGAGGCAGGCCGATGGGGAAGAGCAAAGGCAGGATGATGGACAAGGCCAGGAGCAGATAGATGATCCTCCGGTCAATGGTTTGCAGCTTTTCCAACCACTTCACAAGTTTCACCTCCCTATAGGCAAGTTGCTGCGGCGGCGCCTACTGCCCGCCGAAATAGGACCTGTCTATGCCAAAGATTATCCGCAGGGCGGTGACCATGGCACCCAAGGAGGCGCCAATCATAATTCCCCGCATGCCCGCAGTGGTAAACACCGTCTGCAGCCAGTCGGAGTACTGCGGGAACCCCTTCCAGATGGCGGCGCCAATGGGCGTTGCGCCCAGCATGACCACCACGGCGGCGATCAGCAGCACAGTGGCCTCCTTGGTTCTGATGCGGAAGGCCCTGTATGCCGCCGACGCTATATAGAAAGCCAGCAGGGAAAACATGGTCCCGTTGAGGTGTTCGAAAAAGTGTTTGAAGAGGTATTCATAGACCGCATTTTGCTGGGTCCAGATGATGGGGACAATGGCCATTACAAACATGGCCACCAGCAAAATGAGGCTGTTCCACCACTCTTTCTTGCCCTTGACAATCCGTTGCACGTGAATGCGCAGGAGGTTGGCCGCGCCCAAGAGCAAGGCAAAGGCTGCCACCACTATGGCCCAGTCCAAGAAGTGGCCGACGACGTATTCGGAGAGGTAGGGGATCTTGACAAAGTAATCCAGCAAGAACAGGATTCCAGACACAAAGGTGATGGCGATGGGAAGTTCACGACGCACTAGACTCACCTCCTCTTATGAAAATTTCGCCACCTAAGATGCATACCTGCTGAAGAAATCGATGATTACCGGCCACTTGCAGGTGGTGGTGATGGTTCCGATGAGGATCAGAACAGCAGCCACCAGTTTGCCCCAGTCCTGCACCTTGATTCCCGCCACCTGCATGGGCTCCTGGGACAGGTAGGCGCCGGCGGCAAACAGCTCTTCGCCGATGAGGCAGTAGTCGCAGGCGGCAATGAAGAAGGGCAACTGGTGGGTGTTGGCGGTCCCGGCCACCTGGATGGAACCGGCGATGAAGCCGCCTTCGGCAAAGATCAGGGATTCGGCCCAGAAGGCGCCCATCATGATGTTGGCAGCCACCTTTTCCCTAGCCATGATGCCCATGCATCCGGCAGCGTAGGCGAACTGCTCATCGGAAAGGAAGAGAATGTTGTCGGGGTTATAGCTTTCGGGCTTGCCCTCGGCCAGGTAGCTCTGACGCACCACCTCTTCGGTAATGGGCAGGACTTCGGGCATTCTGTTGGTGACAATTAAATCGGTGTCATACCTGGCGGTCAGCCGGGCAACATAGCCCAATACCGCCAGTCCGGCCAGGGTCTGGGCGGCAGTTTCTTCACTGAGGGCGGCGATGCCGGGGCTGAAGTGGACGGGACGTCCCATTTCTGTGGCCCGGCCCACGGCCTCGTCGATGGCCTCCAGGCCGGCAATCCTGCGGATAAAGAACTTCTTGCCCTTTTTAGCCTGGCGAATGGTCACCAGCAGCACCACAGCCACCAGGATGGTGAGGACAAACAACACCAGCCGATTGACGACAAAGATCTCCTCTAACACTGACTATTCACCTCCTTGCCTCGTGTTTTATCCAACTCCTCGATGCGCGCTATGAGCTTTTCCACCCTCGCGCGGTCGCCGAGGAGAGCGGCCAAATCTTCGGTGTTTTGTTCGCCGAAGATCCAGTCCACGCCCGGGGCGACGAGCTGGATCAGGGCGCCCCCCACACCGGCCAGGGGTTTGTGCATTTCCAGAAGCATTATTGCCGGCAACGTCAAACCGTGGCGATTGATTCTGCGGGCAATTCTCTCTGTAAGCTGCTGCAGGCGCTCTTCCACAAAAACCACCCCCCAAGCATTACTGGTAAAATATATTGACGAGACTTGCCAAAAATTCCTCAAGTTAAAAAAACCCCTGACCGGCCGGGAAAATGTCCGGTCAGGGGGCCGGGGCCTAAAAAATTCAAATTGCCCTCCCATTTCCTTCTGTGCTATATTACCTTTGTGTGTACTAATTCAGAGGAGTTGGTGGCAATGGAAATACTGATCAAAACCCTGGGGCTGACCAAGCGCTATGGCGCTGTGCCCGTAGTCGACAATCTGAATTTGGAAGTCAGGGCCGGGGAAATCTTCGGCTTCCTGGGCCCCAACGGGGCCGGCAAGACCACCACCATTCGCATGCTGACGGGGCTGCTGGAACCCAGCGCCGGCCAGGCTTTTATCTGCGGCCACGACATCGTCAGGGAACCGGCCAAAGCCAAGGCCCTGCTGGCCTATGTGCCCGACCAGCCCAAAATCTACGGCAAGCTCACCGCCCGGGAATTCCTGGCCCTGGTGGCCGACCTGTACCGCATGCCCCGCGACTTTGCCCGGCAACAGGGGGAGGCGCTGCTGTCACTGTTCGGCCTGTCTGAGCGGGCCGACGAGCTGTTGGAAGGCTACTCCCATGGTATGCGCCAGAAAGTCGTGCTGGCCGCTGCCCTGATTCACCGTCCCCGGGTCCTCCTCATGGACGAGCCCACGGTGGGCCTGGACCCTGCCAGCGCCCGGCTCCTTAAAGACGTGCTTCTGGAACTGGCCCGCCAGGGCGCAGCAGTCTTTGTGTCCACCCACATTCTGGAAATAGCCGAACGCCTCTGCCATCGGGTCGGCATCCTCAAGGACGGCCGCCTCATCGCCGTGGGCAGTCCCGAAGAGCTCCGGCGCCAGGTGGGACGCAGCGAAAGCCTGGAAGACATCTTTCTGGAGCTGACGGGCGGCGCCGAACAAAGCGAACTGATCAGGAGTCTGGAGGGAGACCGGTGAGAATCCAGTTGCCTCCGCCTCTGGTCCAAGCGCCGCCGCCGCGCTCCTTCTGGCAGGATTTTCGGCTCCTGCTGGCCACCCAGGCGCGCGTAACCTGGAACAAAATCCGGCACTGGCCGGCCAGGGTATGGTTAGTCCTCATCGCCGTCGGCCTCGGGTCGCTGGGCCTGTTGTCAACCATCGGCTACATGCTCTCCCTTGCCCTTGCCGGGGCGGGACCCGAAACCGCCCAGGGCGTTTTATCCCTGTTCTTTATGGTGGGCTTGGCCGGCGAGATGTTTTTTGGCCTGACGGCGGCCTTCGCCGCCCTGTACATGTCCGAAGACCTGGAACTGCTCTTCGCCACCCCCGTTTCCACCCGGGCCGTCTTTGCCGCCAAGACGATATCGGTGGCAGTCAGCAACCTGTTTGCCGTCGGCGTCTTCATTGTCCTGCCCGGCATTTTCTACGGCAGGCTCTGCGCCGCCGCTCCGGCTTACTACCTTTGGCTGGCGGCCGTTGCCCTGGCCCTGCTGGCCGTAGGCACCGGCCTGGCCGAACTGCTGAACATGGCCGTCATGCGCATCGTCCCGCCCCACCGCAGCCGGGAAGCCGTCGGCGCCATCGGAGCGGTATCGGGAATCCTCATCGCCCTTTTCTTTCAGCTGCCCGGTATCATCTTGAGCCGGTCCGGCGGATTCAACCTCGGCGATTGGCTGGCCGCCCGGCACCAGTTGTTGCAAGTCATGAGCTATTTCCCCTGGGGCTGGAGCGCCCAGGCCCTCATCCGGGCCGGCTCCGGCCGGCATCTGTCGGCCCTGGGCTGGACCCTGCCGGTACTGGCCCTGGGCGCAGGCATCTTTTTTCTGGCCTTCCTTCTGGTGGAGCGCGGTTTTCGGCGGGGCTGGATTTCCCTCAGTCAGGGCGGCGGCCGCCGCAAAAGCAGGAAAACCCGGCCGGCGCCGCAACTGCCCGGCGAGTTCCCCGTTTGCGTCCCCGGGCTGCCCGCACCCCCGGCATCGCCCTGGCACGGCATGTGGGCGGTGGCCAGGAAGGACCTGCTTTACCTGAAGCGGGATACCCGGGAATGGTTCGGTTACATTACGCCCCTCCTGCTTATGCTCTTCTTCGTCGTCAGGTTCCTCTTCTTCCCCGGTCCCGGGGCCCGGGAAAGCCTGTTAACGGTGCTGGTGATGTACACCATCATGTTCAGCGGCAATATGGCCCTGCAATCCTTCGGCAGGGAGGGGGAAGCTGACTGGCTGCTCAACAGCGTGCCCCAGGCAGGCTGGCCTGTGGTGTGGGGCAAGCTCATCGCCGCCGTGTTGCCCACCCTGGTGCTGATGGAAGCGCTCATTACCGGCACCGGCCTGGCCCTTGGTCTTGCCCCCGGCATCCTCACGGCCATGGCACTGGGGGCGGCGCTGATTTCCCTGGGCTCCAGCGCCATCGGGCTGTACTATTCGGTGCACAACTGCCGCTATAACCCCGATGTCCCGCAGCAAAGGATAGCCCCCGGCGCCACCCTGGTGATGTACTTGATCAACCTGTTGTTCATCGCCCTGCTGGCCGTCTGCCTGCTGTATATTTTCCCGCCCCGGGAACTCCTTGCCCAGGTCGGGCAACTGCCCCCGGTGCCCTTTGCCTGGGACTTCCCCGAAATCCTGTTCTGGTTCCTTTCTCTCCTCCTGGTCCCCATGCGCTGGGCGCCGGCGGTGCGGACAGCCTTTGGCCTGCTGCTGGCCGGCTCCTTTTGGCTGGCCGTCTTCCTGGGCTTTATGAAAGCCACGGTGCGCCAAAGCCTCAAGGGCTTCCGGGTGGAGCTGGTAACAGCAGCCGGAAGAAAAAGAAATCGGTTTTAAGCGCAATAAAAAAGACCGCCGCAGGCGGTCTTTTTTATTCCACAATTTTGAAGGCCCGGGGCCCGGCTCCGCAAATGGAGCACTTATCCACCGGCCCCAGCTCGATGTTTCCGCACACCGTGCACAGGTGGAAGGTCAGTTCTTCCCCGGAATCCAGATTGTCCAGCAGCATCTGGTAGAGGCGGGCGTGAACCCGCTCGGCTTCCATGGCAAACCGGAAAGAGCGGGCGGCTTCCTTTTCCCCGGCTTCTTCGGCGCGCTTTACCATGCCGGGGTACATGCTCTCAAATTCATAGGTCTCGCCGGCCACTGCCTCCTTAAGGTTGTCGGCGGTGCTGCCAATGCCTTTCATGGCCCGCAGGTGGGAGTGGGCATGTACGGTTTCCGCCTCGGCGGCGGCCCGGAACATCCTGGCGGCATTTTTGTAGCCCTCCTGCTCCGCCTTGGCGGCAAAAGCCAGGTACTTGGTTTTGGCCTGGGCCTCGCCGGCGAAGGCTTCCTTTAGATTCTGCAAAGTTTTCTCATCCATCGCTGTTTCCCCCTTATCAGTAATAATTACTATTTAAATATAGTCCATTCCAGCCCCGTTGTCAAGAATGTATCTTGCCAGAGACAATCCAATTGGCTATGCTCTCAGTAAGAGGTGATTGCCATGCAACAGTGCCCCTGCAACAACACCTGCGCCGCCCGGGTTCCCATCTTTCAGGGCCTCACTCCCCAGGAACTGGGCCGCTTCCACGCCATTCTCACCACGCGGGAATACGCCGATGCCGAGATCATATACACCCAGGGCAGCCCCGCCCGGCTGCTTTGCATAGTCAATTCCGGGGCGGTAAAGATCTTCAAAACCTCTCCGGACGGAAAAGAACAGGTCCTGCGCATCCTCGGCCCCGGGGACTTTTTCGGCGAAGCGGTGCTCTTCAGCGAGCAGACGCGCACAGCTTCGGCCCAGGCTTTGGGGCCCACCAGGGTCTGTCAGCTGGACAAAGCCCGGGCAGAGGAAATCATCCAGCGCCATCCCGCCATTGCCCGCAAGCTCATCGCCGCCCTCAACCGCCGCCTCATCCAGGCCGAGGAGCAGATCGAATACCTGGGCACCCGCACCACTCTGCAACGGGTGGCCCGACTGGTGGCGGACCTGGCCCGGGAACAGGGGAGCAACACCATCACCCTGCCCCTGAGCCGGGAAGGGCTGGCCAGCCTCACCGGCATGACGGTGGAGAATTTCAGCCGCAAGCTCAGCGAACTCACAGCCCAGGGACTGATAACCCCCCAGGGGCGCAGAAAAATAATTATTGAAGACCTGGAGGGCTTGATGAAGCTGACATAAAAAACAGGCCAATCCCGCAATTGGCCTGTTTTTTAATTGCCGAGTTCTTCCCTTAGCTGCAGGACCTCGGCCAGGGAAAGCTCGGCCAGACGGGCCACTTGTTCAGGAGCCAGCCCCATCCGCAGCGCATTACGGGCCGTCAGCTTCTTCCCTTCAAGAATACCCTCTTCCCTGCCCAGGGCGAGTCCTTCAGCCCGGCCCTGGGCCATTCCTTCTATCCGGTACTTCCGCCAGGTTTCCTGTATAATCCGCTCAAAATTGGTTATCAAAGTTTTCCCCCCCTTTCTCCTGATGAGGTCGAGGACTTTTTGCCGCTGCTGGTCCGACATGCCCTTTATAACCACTTTCCCAGCCCATGCCGAAAAGCGCTGCACTTCTTCCTCCGGCATCCGGTCCAGCACGGCCGCCAGTTGGCTGAGCCCCTGCAACACCTCGTCAATACCCCGGCATTGCTCCATGTAAAAGACACTGCCCATCAGATTGCCCAGGGCCAGCAACTGCTCCTTGTCATACCGGTTGACGTCGATGAGGATGTAGTTAAAATCCAGGGCGTGCTTCTTGAAGAGTGCAAATCCGGCCTGGCAACGGCCGAAGCTTGTCCCCGCCGTCCAGTTACCTTTGCCGTTGTAGAGCACGCAGGGAACAATGACCGGCAGCGAGAAACTCCCCTTGCCGCCAACCTCATTAAACCAATAGTGGCGCCAGATTTCCACCATGTACATCAGCAGGCGAAAGGGCATCATGGAATCGACGGTGGACTGCAGCTCCAGCAACAGGTAGAAGTACACATCCTGTCCGGCCAGACGCAGCTTGTAAACCATGTCCGCCTCTTGATGGCGAAAGTCCTGCAAAATAAATGATCTGGGAATCAGCGTGACATCCTCGACGTCGACATCCTTGACCCAGTCAGCGGCAATGAAGGTGCGCAGAAATTGCACAAAGGTCGCCTTACGGGACAGCAAGTACTTGTATCCCGTATCGTGTTTGTTGCCGGGCGCATCATAATCCTGCCCGGGTTCCCGGACCAGGGCTAAAGACATAATAGTCACCGCCTACTATATATTAACACAGTTCGCATTAATATTATATAAGAACATATGTTTGCAATCAAGAAAACCACAGTTTTATTGGCCAAAATTGATTTTTATCATGTTTTCCCTGGCTTCGCTCCCCCATACTAAAGACAGGAACAACGCCAAAGGAGTGTGGAAAACATGAATAAAATTACCTTGCTGGGCGTCGAAGGGTGCCCCACCTGCGCCCGCCTGGACGCCCATGTCCGGGAAGCCCTGGCCGCCCTGACTGCCCCGGTTGCCGTTGAGAAAATCACCGATCCGGCAAAAATAATGGAACTCAACGCCGGCGGCCTGCCCGCCGTGCTCGTCAATGGCGAAGTCAAGGCCGTGCGCCGGGTCCCCGCAGTAAAGGAGCTGATAGAATGGCTACAGTAAAGGTAACCGCCCGCCTGGAACAACTGTCCTGCCCCAGCTGCGCCGACATGATCACCAACGTCGTCAAAAAGATCAAAGGCGTCCGGGAAGCTGAGGTCCGCTACGCCACCGGCAAGCTGCTGGTCACCTTCGACGATGCAGAGACTGGCTGGGATGAGATCGAAAATGCCGTTACCCGGCTGGGTTATCCCGTCCGCGAAAAAAAACTGAGGAGGGAGTGACATGGCCGTGGCCGCTAACCGCATGCCCAGGCCCGCCCGCCTGTGGCTGATAAAGAATGAAAAGCTGTTAACCTTAATAATTTCCGGCGCCCTCATCATCCTGGGCTGGCTGGCGGGATTTATTTCCCCCTCCCTCCGGGCTGCCGCCATGGTGGCGGCGGCAATCGTGGCCGGCTGGCGCATCGCCCAGGCGGCCTGGTATGCCCTCAGGGCCCGGGTAGTCAGCATCCAGCTGCTGGTCACCATCGCCGCCATCGGCGGCGTCCTCATCGGCGACCAGTGGGAAGCCGCCGCCGTCACCTTTCTCTTTGCCCTGGGCAATTACCTGGAAGCCCGCACCCTGGACAAAACCCGAAACGCGCTGCAACAGCTCATGAGCCTGGCCCCGGCCACAGCCGTCGTCCTGCGGGACGGCGGGGAAGTGGAAGTGGACGCCGGAGAGGTGCTTAAAGGCGAGATCGTCCTGGCCCGTTCCGGGGCCAAGGTCCCCGTCGACGGCATAGTCGTCAAGGGCAGCGCCTCGGTCAACCAGGCCGCCATCACCGGCGAATCGGTGCCCGTTGAACTCGCCCCGGGCAGCCAGGTCTTCAGCAGCACCATTGTGGAAGCGGGCTATTTGGAAATCCGGGCCCAGCGCGTGGGCGAGGATACCACCTTTGCCCGCATCCTCCACATGGTGGAAGAGGCCCAGGAGCGCAAGGCCCCCACCCAGAAGTTCATCGAACGATTCGCCCGCTGGTACACCCCCGCCATCATTGCCCTGGCAATTAGCACCGGCCTCATTACCGGCAACCTGCGCATGGCCCTGACCCTGCTGGTCATCGGCTGCCCCGGCGCCCTGGTCATTTCCGCCCCCATTTCCATGGTGGCCGGAATCGGCAACGCCGCCAAAAGCGGTGTCCTGGTCAAGGGCGGCGAATTCCTGGAAAAGGCCGGCAAGGTCACCCTGGTGGCCTTCGACAAAACCGGCACCCTGACGGTGGGCCGGCCCGATGTAACCGCCGTCCTGGTTGTGGAAGGCAGCGAAGAGGAGCTGCTCCGCAGGGCAGCGGCGGTGGAACAGGGCTCCGAGCACCATATCGGCCGGGCCATTGTGCGCCGGGCCGGGGGCCTTGACCTGCCCGGGGCTTCCGACATCCAGGTCTTCCCCGGCGGCGGTATCTCCGGCCGCGTAGAGGATGAAGAAGTCCTGATCGGCAATCCCAGGCTCCTGGCCGCAAAAGGCATCGCCCTGCCCCGGCAGGTCCGGGAGTGGATAACCGCCCGGGAAGAGGGAGGCGAAACGGCAGTGCCGGTGGCCGCCGGCGGACGGGTCTTGGGCGCCGTGGCCATCGCCGATACCCTGCGCCCCGAAGCCCGGGAAGCAATTGCCGCCCTGCGCCGCGCCGGCAAAAAAGCAGTGATGCTGACGGGAGACAACCGCCGCACCGCCGGGGCCATCGCCGCCCAGCTGGGCCTGGACGAGGTCAAGGCCGAGCTGTTGCCCCAGGACAAGGTCAAGGCCATCCGGGACTACCGCCGCCTGGGGCACGTGGTGGCCATGGTGGGAGACGGCATCAACGACACCCCCGCCCTGGCCGAGGCGGATTTGGGCGTGGCCATGGGCGCCGCCGGCACCGACGCCGCCATCGAAACTGCCGACCTCACCCTGATGAGCGACAACCTCAAGAGGCTGGTCCGGGCCCTGCACCTGGGCAAAGCCACCCTCAACAACATCCGCCAGAACGTCGCCTTCGCCGTGGCCGTCGTCCTGCTCCTGGTCCTGGGCGTCCTGGGCCAGAAGGTCTTCCTGGCCTCCGGCATGCTGGCCCACGAGGCCAGCGTCATGCTGGTCATCTTCAACGCCATGCGCCTCCGGGTCTGGAAGCCCAGGGCAGGCTGAGGCACTAAAGCAAAAAACGCTTCTCAGCGCGAGAAGCGTTTTTTATTCACTTGTCCCTGCTTATTTCAATGGCGGCGCCGACGAGGTAGCCCTGCTCACATGGGTATTTAAAGGTATAGTATTGCGCGTCCAGGTCCAACAGGATGCGGGCAATCTGCATGCCCTCAGCGCCTTCGCTGTGGGTTTCCGCTATTGCATAGGCGCAGTCGGGGTGCAGGACGATTTTGTCGGGGATGTCTTCCGCAGTTATTACCGTGGCTTTAAGCAGTTGATCGTTGCCATCAAACTCCTTGATTACATCCTGCACAGGTTTTTCTACCACTTCCATGGCCACCGTTACCTTGACGGAGTACTTTTCCTCCGGACTGTCATAGGATTCTGAGATTGTAGCTTCCGTCAGGCCTGGACCTGTGAACCCACTACCGGCCAGCATGTAAACTTCGCCGGCAGAACTTTGGTAAACCTTGTTAAGCCAAACCGTCTTGGGTTCCAAACGGTAGAGTTTGCCCGAGAGTTCCAGCTCCTCTCCGTCGTCCTTACAATGGATGCCTATGTGGACATCCATCATCCCTTCGTCTGCTGTCGGGACCCAGTAACTTTCCGGTTGCCCTTCATCGGTTACCAATGCCTGAAACAGGGCAACCCCCGGGACACCCTCAAACACATAGTAAGTGGTTTCGTAACCTTCATGTTGCCGCTTCCTGGGCACGGCATAATAATCCCTGTCAGGGCTCAGCGGCGCAAAGGTCACATACACGCCGATCATTCTTTCCCAGGCCACGGCGTCTTCGCCCAGGTCCTCCCTGGCCAGCTGGCAGCCCCCCAAAGAGACCAGGAGCAGCGCCGCGCCGATTATCCCCGCCAAGCGCTTAAACATCGCCGTCATCCTCCTCCAATTCCCCGTCAAAATCCAAGATATCCCCCACGTTGCAGTCCAGGTAATAGCAGATTTTATTGAGGGTGCTGAAGCGCACGCCCCTGGCTTTGCCGGACCGCAAAATGGACAAATTGGCCTCGGTTATGCCCACCAGGGCCGCCAGTTCCTTGGCAGTCATGTTCCTGTCCTTCAGTACTTCGGATAACTTAACGCGAATCGCCATTCCCGCCACCCTTAGATAATCAGCCGGTTATCTTCGCTCAACTTGCTGCTGTCGTCGATATACCGGGCCAGCACCAGCAAAACCAGCGTCAATGCCAGAGAAGCAAAAGGAAGGTTGAGCTCATAGCTGGCCTGCAACAAAGACTTGCTGAAAATCAATTGCATAAGGTTGGCGGCGACGGCGACCACCGCCATGACTGCCACCGTCACTTTACATGCCGCCGCCAGCCTGGCCGCCGCCATAACAGCCGCGCGGCCAAACTTCTCCCTTTTCAGGGCCGCCGCCAGTTCCATGGCCAGGAGCAGCAGCCGTATGCTTAGGACGGCGGGAATCTGCTGCAGCACAAAGCGGATGACAATGAAAGCGTTGGTGGCGGCCAGGGAAATGCCAGGATCGGTATTGGCCTCCCTGAGCCCGGCAATGGCGCTCCGCACTTCGCCCACCCCCAGGAAGAACACGCCGAAGACCAGCGCCGCGGCAATGAGGGCCAGCAACAGCTGCAGCCAGCCCAGCATTTCCGCTGCCCCGCTGCGGCTGAGCCGGCGCAGCAGCCGCAGGACCAGGTAACCGGCGAGCGCCGAATAAAAGACATTGCCCAAAACCTGACCGCCCATGGCAACGGTCATAAATCTCTGGCGAAGCAGGGCGGGGTTGGCCAGGACATACAGCATGTAAAAGAGCAGGGCGCTGAGCACCGGCAGCAGCAAATCCTCCGGGCCGGCCTTCTTTTTCGCCGCCCGCCTCACCAGCACCAGCAACGGCGCCAGGCCAACGGCAGCATAGATCAGGAGTGCCGCCATGTTGCCCGCCGCGCCGGCCAGAGAAAGCCTGCGCAGCAGGGCGCCCGCCTGGGCAAAGGGGAAGGAAAACGCGCCGGCGACGACGCCGGCGGGCGCGGCGCTTCCGAGGGCGATGATAAAACAGAGGAGCGCCTCGACGCCTAAAACAGCGGCAACATTTTTGGAGTTCACATCCCATCCGCCTCCGAATTATCGTTTTGCAATAATCGCACCCCGATAATACCAGATAAATTATCGTTTGTCAATAATTTTTTTACCGCCCTCCGCCCTGCACGCGTTCCCGCCCGCCCGCCGCCCTTGTTCCCCCGGAAAAGAAGGGATATAATCATCACTGAAATCAACTGTAAAGAGGAGGCGGACCATGAACACCATCGGCCAAGACTTTCTCGAGCTGACCAAGTACCCCCATCTTACCGAATCTCACAAGGAACAGGGCGTTCCCTGCCCGCCCCTGGAAGTTCCTGAACCCAATGCCCAGCTCATCTCTCTGCCGGCCCCGGAAAGCCTGAATTTTTCCGCCGTCAGTGTCCAGGCAGCCATCAACAACCGGCGCAGCCGGCGCAAATTCAGTTCCGCGCCCCTGGGGCTGGCCGAACTGACCTGGCTGCTGTGGGCCACCCAGGGAGTGCAGGAGCAACTGCCCCACGCCACCCTGCGCACCGTGCCCTCGGCCGGCGCCCGGCACCCCTTTGAAACCTACCTGGCCGTCGCCAACGTCACCGGGTTAAAGCCCGGCCTCTACCGCTACCTGGCCCTGTCCCACCAGCTGGCCTTGCTCCGGGCGAATGAAAACATCGGCCGGGAACTGGCCGCTGCCTGCCTCAACCAAAAATGGATTGCCAATGCCGCCGCTTCCTTTATCTGGGTAGCGGTGCCCTACCGCACCACCTGGCGTTACAGCGAACGGGGCTGGCGCTACATCTTCCTGGATGCCGGCCACATCTGCCAAAACCTGTACATCGCCTGCGAGGCCATTGGCGCCGGCTGCTGTGCCGTCGACGCCTTTGATGACGACGCCCTCAACGCACTGCTGGCCGTCGACGGCAAAGAACAGATTGCCCTCTACGCCGCCCCCGTGGGCTATAAAATATAAGAAAAGACCTGGACCGGGCTCACTGAGCCCGGTCCAGTATATTAACAAACGCCCGGGTCCGGCAATCCGGCAACCTGCCGCGGGTACCGTAGCAACGGCAAGTTTTGCCGAACAGGCGTTTGGGGCAGGAAATTGTCCCCTCGCTGGGGGAGTGGGAAAGCGGGGCAACTCCTGCCTGGTATATAGTATTAATCCGCGGCCGGCAGGGTGCCTGCCGGAAAATAGACATCCGCCTCATGTGAGGCGGCGTCTCAATATCCCGCTTACGGTGTCCACCAGCAACACCGAGGCGATGAGACCCGCCAGCAGCAGGCCCACCCGTTCCCAGTTGCGGCCGGCGAGGTTCATCATCAGCCAGGTGCCGATGCCCCCTGCGCCCACTATGCCCAGGATGGTGGCGGTGCGCATGTTGGACTCCAGCCTGTACAGCGAAGCGGTCAAAAAGTCGGGCAGCACCCGGGGCAGCAGCCCGAAGTACCACACCTGCACCGGCGAAGCTCCCGTCGCCGCCAGGGCTTCCAGGCACCGGCCGTCCACGGCTTCCACCGCTTCGGTGTAAAGCTTGCCCAGCACGCCGGCGGTATACACGGTAAGGGCCAGCGCCCCGGCCAGGGGGCCCGGCCCCACCCCCCGGAAAAACATAATGGCCAGAATCACGGCGGGAAAGGTGCGGATGAGGTTTACCGCCGCCTTGTTTAGGAAGGGCCAGGTCCTGTTTCGCCACAAATTGGTGGCGCCGAGGAAGGCCGCCGGCACTGCAGCCAGACTGCCGGCAATGGTGGCGAAGACGGCGATGGACAGGCTTTCGGCCAGGCCCTGACCCAGGCGGGGCAGGTAACTCCAGTCCCAGTCCAGCATGCGCACCAGTATGACCCGGGCCTGTCCCAGTCCCAGCACAAAGCGCGCCCGGCTTATGTCCAGCAGGGAACAGCACCACAGCACGGCCGCCGCTGTTGCAGCCAGGCCCGCCGCCAGCTTGGCCCCCTGCCACATCCTAAAAGCCCGGTAGCCGGAAAAGTTCGGGGCAGGCGTTTCCACCTGCATCTTGCGGGCCAGCCAGCTCAGCCCGTCGATACCGGCCACAGTAACAAAGAGAATGAGGATCAGCGTAGCCAGGCGGTCGTAACGCAGGAAATTGAGGTCCCGCCACAGCAGCTGGCCGATGCCGCCTGCCCCCACCAGGCCCAGCACCGTCGCCGCCCGCACATTGACCTCCAGGGTAAAAAACAACAGCGACCACACCTGGCCGGCGATGCGGGGCAGCACCCCGTACACCACCATGGCGCCCCACCCGGCCCCAACGCCGGTCAGGGCTTCCAGCTGGCGCCCCTCCAGATTCTCGATGTACTCGCTGAGGAGCTTGGCCACCACATTGGCGGCGGTGATGGTCAGGGCCATCACCCCGGCGCCGCGGCCGATGCTGAATACCGTCACCAGCAGGGCGGCCCACACCACGTGGGGAATGGTGCGCACCCCCGCCAGCAACACGCGTATGGCCCGGTACAGCAGGTGATGGGGGGAGGTGTTGGCCGCCGCGGCAATGGCCAGGGGCAGGCCCAGGACGGTGCCCAGCAACGCCCCGGCCGCCGCCATTTTCAGGGTTTCCAGCAGCACCGCCGCCGCTTCGGCGGCATAGCTCCACTGGGGCGAGGCCATCCGCACCAGCAAAGCGCCCATATCCGGCAGCCCCAGCCAGATGCGGCGGACATCCAGACCGATGTGCCAGGCGCTGACCAGGAGCACCGCCAGGACAACCAGCAGGCTAATCCGCCGCATGGCCAATCTCCTCCAGGGAACGCCGGTAAATGCGGGCAAAGGTCTGCTTGTCAACCTGGGACGCCGGCCCGTCGTGGACTATTTTCCCCTCCCGCATGCCCACCAGCCGGCCGCCAAACTCGGCGGCCAGGCCGATGTCGTGGAGGTTGACGATGACGGTGATGCCCTCCTGTTCATTGATGCGGCGGAACCAGCCCAGAATGTCCCGGGCGGTGGGCGGATCCAGGCTGGCCACCGGTTCGTCGGCCAGGATGGTGTGCGGCTGCTGGACCAGGGCCCGGGCTATGCTCACCCGCTGCTTTTGTCCGCCGCTGAGCTCCGCTGCTTTTGCAAAGGTCTTGTCGGCCAAGCCCAGCCTGTCCAGGGCCTGGCGGGCCATGGCCACGTCGGCGGGGGGAAAGATGCCCAGCACCGTCTGCCAGGCCGGCAGGTAGCCCAGGCGCCCGGTAAGGACGTTGGTCAGCACCGCAGCCCGCTCCACCAGGTTGAAATCCTGGAAAATCAGGCCGATGCCCCGGCGCAACCGGCGCAGCTCCTTCCCCCGCAGGGCGGAAATGTCCCGGCCCCCGACCAGGACCTGGCCGGAATCGGGCCGGACCAAACCGTTGATGGTGCGCAGCAAAGTGGATTTGCCCGCCCCGCTGGCGCCGACGATGACGACGAATTCGCCCGGCCGCACCGTCAGCGACACATTGTCCAGGGCACGGATACCGCCGGGAAAGGTTTTGCTGACCCGGCGCAGTTCCAGCGTTGTACCGCTCATTGCTCCCGCAGGTCCACCGACAGGACCTCGGCGGTTTCCCGGACCACGTCGTAGTCGCTGTCCTTGGCCCGCACGAAACCGTGCATGTTGAACAGGGTCTTGAGCATCTCCAGGCCCTCGCTGTCCCCGGCGATGGCCAGGAAGGCCGCTGTAATCCGTTCCGCCAGCTCCTCGTCCATGTCCCCCCGCACCGTCACCGAAACATTGGGAATTTCCCGGGTGTAACCGATGACGACGGTTTCTTCCAGGGCGGTGGGAAATTCCTCGGGATAGCGGGTACGCACGTCTACAAAGGTGGCCGCCACGTCGACGTCGCCGTTGAGGACGGCCTGGAGGGCCTTGTCGTGACCGCCGGCAAAGACGGTTTCAAAATCCCGGTCGATGTCGTAGCCCAGACTGATGAGGTGAGCGGCGGGATACAAGTATCCCGAAGTGGAAGAGGGGTCGACAAAGGCCACTTTCTTGCCCCGCAAGTCGCTGAGGTCGGTGATGCCGCTGTCGGCCCTGGCCACAAACTGGGACCGGTAGTAGGGCAAATTGTCTTTGCCCAGGGCGGTGAGGATGACCCGGGCATTGCTTTCGCTGTAGGCCAGGACATAACTGAAGGGCGGGATAAAGCCGAAATCCACCTGGCCCGAACCCAGCCCTTCCACCACTGAGACGTAGTTGACGGCGGTAAAGGGCCTGACCTTGATGCCCAGCTCCCGGGACAGCATGTCAGCCAAGGGGGTTACATCCTCGATGAGGGAGTCGGCGTCCTTGATGGGCACAAAACCCATGACCAGTTCTTCTTCCCGCTGACCGCCGCACCCGGTCAGCGCCAGCACGGCGGCCAGCAGGGCCAAAAACAAAGCTGTTCTGCGCATGGCAATTCCACCTTTCTGCCCAAAGTGCTTTACATATCCCGGCGCGCCGGGATATAATAATTGTATCGATACAATCTTTTTGATTGTTTCCACTATTATTATGACACCCGATGTCTTTTGCTGTCAATAGAACCAAGGAGGAAAATCCCAGTGGCCGATATTTTAAAAAATGTATCGATACAATTGCAACGGGAAGGGGAAAAGCCCCTCTACGCCCAAATTGCCGCCGCTCTTAAAGAGGCCATAGATGCGGGGCAACTCCCCGCCGACAGCCGCCTGCCCTCCATCCGCGCCCTGGCCGCCCAACTGCAGGTTAACGCCGTCACCGTGGTCAACGCCTACCGCGAACTGGAGCTGGAGGGTTATGTCTGGTCCCGGACCGGCAGCGGCACCTACGTGCGCTCCCAGCCCGCCGGCGAAACCGCCCGTCAGATTTTCATCCCCCACCAGGGCATTAACTTCGCCAGCGCCACGCCGACGCCCGAAATCTTCCCCGTGGGGGACTTCAAGCGCCTCCTCAACCTGGTCCTGGACCGGGACGGCGGCCACGCTTTCGGCTACCAGGAAAGCCAGGGCTGGCCTCCGCTTAGGGAAGCCATGCAGGAATATCTCGGCCAAATCGGCATCGCCGCCCGGCTGGAAAACATCCACATCATTTCCGGCGCCCAGCAGGGCATCGACCTGGCCGCCAAGATCCTGGTCAGGCACGGGGATACCGTCCTGGTGGAGAGCCCCACCTACCACGGCGCCATCGCCACCTTTCGCTCCCGGGGAGCGCGCATCCTTGCCGTGCCCCTGGAGCCCGACGGCCCAGATTTGGCCGTTTTAACCAGGCTGCTGCGCCGCCACAGGCCCCGCCTCTTCTACGTCATGCCCAATTTCCAGAATCCCACCGGGTACTCCTATTCCAGGCATAAAAAACGGGCCCTCCTGGACCTGGCCCGGCAATATGAATTTACCGTCGTCGAAGACGACCACCTCAGCGAACTGCACTTTGCTCCCGCCCAGGACCGGGGGCCCCTCAAGGCCATGGACGTCCATGAGCAGGTCATATATGTCAAGAGCTTTTCCAAAATCCTCATGCCCGGCCTACGCCTGGGCCTGCTGGTGTCGCCGCCGCCCTTCACCGGCGCCGTCGGAGCGGCCAAGCAGTACTCCGACATCTCCAGCTCCGGCCTGTTCCAGCGTACCCTGGACCTGTACTTGAGGGAAAAGGCCTGGCAACAGCACCTGCAGGCCATGCGGGCGACGTACGGGACCCGCTACCGGACCGCCCTGGAGGCCCTGGCCCGCCACCTGCCCCAATTCCGGTTGACGCCCCCCGGCGGCGGCCTGCACCTGTGGCTGCAGCTGCCCAAGGGCATCGACGGCGACCAGTACTGCCGTCTCTGCCTGCGGGAAAAAGTCCTCCTCACCCCCGGCAGCTATTTCTCGCCCAACAACAGCTACGCCGACCACATCCGCCTTAGCTTCGCTGCCGTGACCGGGGAAGAAATTACCCAGGGAATAGAGCTCATGGGCAAAGTGCTGAAACAAATACACGCCCCCCGCACCCTGCAGCCCCTTCTGTAGGGCTTACATCAGGGCGCCGAGGACAAAGCCGCCCACGAGACCGATGTTGGCCCAATAATGGTGGTAATTCCTGGCATGGGGAATCAGTTCATCGCCAACTATGTAGAACATCGCCCCGGCGGCAAAGCCCAGCGCTCCGGCAATCGTGCCGGCGCCGGCCTGGAAGACAAGACCGCCAATCGCCGTGCCCGCCACCGTCATCAGGCCTGCAGCGGCTGCCATGAAGAGCAGGGGCGCCCAGGCCATGCCGCCAATCCTCAGGGGCACGGCAGTGGCCATGCCCTCGGGAATGTTGTGAATGCCGATGGCCACGGCAATGGAAAGGCCCAGTTCCGGCCAGGCAATGGCGCCGGCCCCTATGGCCAGGCCTTCGGCCACATTGTGCACGGCAATCCCCAGGAAGATCAGGAAGCCTACTTTGAGCATTTCCGCCTGCTCCTGGTCGCAACTGCCGTTGCGAAAATGCAGGTGAGGGATGAGGTAATCCAATAAGTGCATGAGCAGGACGCCGCACAAAAACCCGATGATGCCCTTGACGGTCTGGCCCATCTCCCGGGTATGGTGCAACAGTTCCAGGGTGGCAATGGCCAGCATGATTCCCGCCGCAAACCCCAGGAACAGGGACAGCACTCTTTTGGACGGTGTCCCCAGTACCAGGACAATGCCGGCGCCCAGGGCGGTGGCCAGCCCGGCCACGGCGCTGTATATCAGCATCTCTTGCAAGTCCGTTCCCTCCAGCCAGTTGAAAATATTTCTCACCTTCACCAGTCTACACCATCGGCGGGTAAAATTCTACTCCCTAAACAGTTACGGCAGCACCAAGGCTGCCTTTTATTTTACGCCTGCCGGCCCGGCACCATTCCCGCCGCCGCCAGGATTTCCGCCGCCATTCGCCCTGCATCCCAGTGCGGTTCCACAGCCAGTCCCGCCCGCTGGAGGATGTCAGCCAGGACAAAGAGGCCGGGCGGGCGCAGGCGGCTTTTGGCCAGGGCGTCCAGGTTGCTGAACACCTCCCGGGGCGTTCCCCTGGCCGCCACCCCGCCGCCGGCGAGGACGTACACCGTCTCCGCCAGCATTGCCGCCGGCTCCGGCTGGTGGCTGGTAAAGATGATGGCTGTGCCCCAATCCCGGTTGATTTCCTTCAGCAACACCGCCAGTTCTTCCACCGCCTGGGTGTCCAGCTGGGCAAAGGGCTCATCCAGAATCAGCAGCTCCGGCCGCGCCGCCAGGGCCCCGGCCAGGGCCACCTTTTTGAGCTCGCCGGCGCTGAGGTAATGGGGAATACGCCCGGCCAGGTGAGCAATGCCCAGCCGCTCCAGGACGGCATCCACCCGGGCGCCCAGTTCCTGCCGGGACAAATTCAGATGCCCCAGGCCAAAACCGACGTCGTCCCTTACCGTCGGCCCGATGACCTGCTCAGCGGGGTTTTGAAAGACTGCGCCCAGGCGGGTGCGCACGCGCTCGAAATCCCGGTACGGATCCAGGCCGAAAACCCGGACTCTGCCTTCCGCCGGCCGCAACAGCCCGGCGATGAGTTTAAGCAGGGTGGTCTTGCCGCCGCCGTTGGCGGCCAGGATCGCCGCCACCTCCCCGGCGCCGATGCTCAGTTCCACCCCCTGCAGCGCAACCTCGGCGCCATCGGGATACACGTAGCGCAGGCCCTTTGCCGCTGCGATTACCTCAGACATAATACCACCCCGCAGTCAAGAGAATCAGCATGACCAGCAGCGCCCAGTCGGGCCGGCGCCAAGTCCGGTCCAGGCTGACCCGCAGGCCCTCACCCAGGCCGCGCAGGCGCAACAGCTCATACTGCCTGCCTGCCAAATCCCAGGCCCGGAGCAATAACATGCCGTACACCCGGGCCATGGCCTTGAGCCGAGCGAGGCTGAAGCCTTCCCGCCCCCGGCGCAGGCGCACCGCCGTCAGGGCGTCGGCCAGCGTCGACCCCAGCAGGAACAGCGCCCTGTACGTAAAGTAGAGGAGCTCGCCAAACACCGGCGGCATTGGCGCCGCCAGCAGGCCCAGCAACCGCACCGGCGGCGTGGTGGCAAAGACCACCGCCGCTGTCCAGCCCGCCAGCCCCGCCCGGCCGACGACCAGCAACCCCGTCCGCCAATCCCCCAGGCTGACGGCAAAGACCGCAGCGAAGAGCATGGGCAACAGGGCCAGGGAACCCAGCACCCGCCAGGGCAGGCAGTTGGCGGCGGCCAGGGCGAACAGAAACAGGGCCAAAGCGCCCAGGAAAGGCAGGGACCGGGTGGTCAGGAGCAGGACCAGGATGCCAATGGCAAAGAGGGCCTTGGCCGGCGCCGAACAGCGCTGCAGCCAACAACTGTGGTTTACCGCCAGGTTATCCAATACGGCAATGTCCAAGTGCTCACCCCCGCTCCAGCCAACCGCCTCTGACTTTGCGGACGTAACCCACTATCAGCAGGGTCAGGGCCAGCTCCACGGCCAGCCACACCGCCGCCAGCGGCGCCATTATGGCGACAAAGGTCGCCCAAAATTCCCCCGCACCGGCAGGGGCGTGTCGGCCATTGTGGACATGGGAAGCCAGGGCCTCCAGCTCCACCCCGGCCGCGCCTGCCACCGCCGCCGCCAGCGCCAGAGAAAGGAGCAGAGCGGCCAGGACGGACAGGCACGTGTTCAGCAACAGCCGGCGGGACCCGCCCAGCAGGCGAAAGAGTCCGCCCGCCGCCAGGGCCTCGCTGCCCACCAGCAGGGCATTGACGCCCAGCACCGTCAGGCCGCCGTGGCCGATCAGGGTGTTGAACACATTGGCCACAAAAACCGCCAGAAAACCCAGAGCCGGCCCCAGCACTATTCCGGCCAGGGCGGCCAGATTGACGTGCAGGGGCAAACCCAGGGGAATGTTGGCGGCTGCCAGGGACGCCGCTGCCATTACCGCCACCGCCGGCAACATTCGTCGCCGCCCCTCCAGCCTCTTCAGTGCCGCCAGGACCGCAACCAGCGTTGCCGCCAATGCGCCCAGCCACAACCACCAGGGCAGCACTCCGTCGGGCAAGTGCAAGTGACTCATAATCCTACCTCCCCGTCGCCGCAATCCGGCCGGTTGGCGTTCAGCCCACCGACAGCTCTTTTTCCTGGCATTCTTTGCAGATGCCCAGGATTTCAAACTGATGGTCCAGGACCTTGAACCCGTAGCGCCCGGCCGCCTCCAGGATCAGCTGCCCGGGGCAGGCGTCAACAGGCGCCACGGCCCCGCACTCCAGGCAGGCCAGGTGATGGTGGTGCCCGTGCCGCCGGACGGGCTCATACCAGCTCCGGCCCCGGCCAAAGTGCAGTCTGCGCACCACGTCGGACTCCACCAACATATCCAGGGTACGGTAGATGGTGGGAAAACTGATGCTGTCATCCCTTTCCTTGCATCTCCGATAAATTTCCTCGGCACTCTGCAGGCAGGTGCTGTCAGCCACGATTTCCACCACCACAGTGCGTTGCCGGGTAATCCTGTGTCCCGCCTGGCTGAGTTTGGCCAAAATCTCGTCGGCAGTCATGGGATTCACCTTCTTGTAAATGATTATCATTTACAATATTTATATACTATGCTCCACAGCCTGTCAATTATTCCCTGGAGCCGCGCCTGCGGCGCGCTGGTCTCTGTCCCGGCAATCTGCTATACTTTATCCAAACCAAGAATGGAGGGATTTTATGGAAAAGTACTGGGAGTACATTAAAAAGACCCTGCTCGATCTTCTGGCCATCCCCAGCCCCAGCGGCTACACCGATCGGGCCAATGCATATATCAGCGGGCAGTTGCAGGATTTGGGGGTGAGCTTTCACGTCACCAACAAGGGCGCCATTGTGGCCACCATTTCCGGCGCCAATGACGACAGCCAGCGCACCATCTCCGCCCACATCGACACCCTGGGCGCCATGGTCAAGGAAATCAAAAGCAACGGCATGCTTAAGCTGACCAACATCGGCGGCCTGGGCTGGGCCAATGTGGAGGGCGAAAACTGCATCATCATCACCTCCTCCGGCGCCGAGTACACCGGCACCCTCCTCCTCAACAAGGCCTCGGCCCACGTCCACGGTTCCGAAACCGCCACCGCCGAGCGCAAAGCCGATACCATGCAGGTTCGCCTGGACGAAAAGGTCAAGTCCGCCGAGGACACCCGCAAGCTGGGCATTGAAGTAGGGGATTTTGTGGCCTTTGCTCCCCGCACCGCCGTCACCCCCAGCGGCTTCATCAAATCCCGCCATCTCGACGACAAAGCCGGCGTGGCCATTATGCTGGGAGTCATCAAGGCCATCGTCGCCGAAAAAGTCCAGCTGCCTTACACCACCAATTTCTTTTTCAGCCACTTCGAAGAAGTGGGGCACGGCGCCAGCGCCGGCATCCCCGCCGCCACCAAAGAACTGCTTTGCATAGACATGGGCGCCCCCGGTGAAGGCCAGCAGTCCGATGAGTTCAGCGTCTCCATCTGCGCCAAGGACTCCTCCGGCCCGTACAGCCGCGCCCTCAAGGAAAAGCTGGTCAAGCTGTGTCAGGAGCACGACATTCCCTACCAGGTGGATATTTACCCCTTCTACGGCTCCGATGCCTCGGCCTCGCTGCGGGCCGGCTGCGATTTCATTACCGGCCTCATCGGCCCCGGCGTCGACGCCTCCCATTCCTACGAACGCACCCACAAGGACAGCATCATGGCCACCGCCAACCTGACCTGGCGCTATGTCCTGTCTCAATAGGTAAAGGGCCGCCCCCATGCGGGAGGGCGGCCCTTTTGCTTCTTTACGGTATTTCCACCTCGTCCAGTATCCAGCCTTCAATCCTGTCGCCTTTTATGAAGAAGCCCACCATGTAGTACGTGCCTGCCGGCGCCTCCATTCCCGGAACAGTCTTGTCCCAGTAGAACTGCAGGAAGCCCGCCGGGACATCGTAGAAGGCGGCCAGTTCGGCTACCGGCACAATATTCAGGGTATAGAGGTCGAAGTATACGGCATCGGCGCCCAGCGGCAGATAGACCTCCACCAGGTACTCGTCGCCCCGGTCCCCGACATAAGCCGCACCCAGGAGAGGACAATCGGGTTCGCCGACAAACAGTATGGTGGGCACCCGGATTGTCGTCGTTCCGGTATCGATGAGGATTTCTCCCGGGTAATGTCCGGGGGTCAGGGCAGAAGCGTCCACCTGCACGTTGAGGTTTACCTGCTGGGATTTGCCGGCGTTGATGTTGAGGTTATTGCTGGTGGTTACCTTAATCCCCTTGGGATTCCCGTCGAATTTTACCTCCAGGGAACAGCGCAGGCGCTGGCCGGTGAGGTTTTTGATCTCGAATTTCTGCTTCTCCACCTGCTTGCCCCGGGCCTTGTCAAACAGGCCGAAGGAGTGGCTGCCGGGCATGACCAGGACCTCGGCCTCGATGGCCTTGTCCACCCTGATGCTGCCCGCACCCTGGCTGTTGTGGGAATAGAGCTCGCCTGTATAGGGATCGGTAAGGGGTACCGCCGTGTTCATCAGGGCGGCCTTGATCTCATCTACGCTCCAGTGGGGATGGGCTTCTTTTATCAGGGCCACCGCACCGGCCACGTGGGGGGAAGCCATGCTGGTCCCCTGGTAGCTGGCATAGCCGTGGGGAGAGGCCGGATTGTGGGTGGGCACCGTGCTGATGATGCCCACGCCGGGAGCGCAGACATCGGGTTTGATCATCCAGGTGCCAATCACCGGGCCCCGGGAAGAGAAGTCGGCGACGCTTTCCATATAGCCCAGGTACTCAATGGAAAAGGTGACGGTGTTGTTGCCGGCCTGCAGTTCCCGGAGCATCTTGGCCCCGTCCACGCCGGACAGCTTGAAGGTGGGGATGACCTGACCGCCCACCGTCGGACCCATCTCCCCGGGTTCGTTGTTGAAGATGATGGCGCCGACGGCTCCAGCCGCAGCGGCATTGGCGGCCTTGTCCACAAATGTATACGTGCCCCGTTGAATCAGGGCAATTTTGCCCGTCAAATCAAGACCGGCAAAATCCTCCGGACCGCCCAGGCCTGCGTACACAAATTCGTAGCTGTTTCCGTCCAGGGCCATGACATCTTCGGCATTGGTGAAGCCCATGATTTCGAGACTGGGATAGTCCACCCCTGCAGAGGTAAAGATGCCGGGGCGGAAAAAGTGTTGCGGCAGGGCGGTGGCGCCCACCGAAATGGCCCGGCGGGAAGTGCCGGGGGAACCGACGGTCCACTCTGCGGGGCCGTTGTTGCCGTTGGAAGTGACCGCCACTACCCCTTCGGCCATGGCCCAATCCAGGGCCAGGCTGGTGGCGTAATCGGGGTAATTGATGTTGGCCCCCAGGGACAGGTTCATGACATCGGCGCCGTCCAAAACCGCCCGCTCAATGCCGGCCAGCACATCGGTGGTGGAACCCCTGCCTCCGGGCCCCAGGACGCGATACGCCAGCAGCCGCACATTGGGGGCTACGCCTTTGAGCATGCCGTTGGCGGCAATGGTCCCCGCCACGTGGGTGCCGTGGGCCGTCTCACCGCCCTCGACAATACCCGGCGGGGTCTCCTGGGGATCGTCGTCGTCATCCACGAAGTCCCAGCCCTTGTACTCACCAAAAGCGTGGGCCAGATCGGGATGGGTGTAGTCGCAGCCGGTGTCGATGACGGCCACGGTGACTCCCTTCCCGGTATACCCCAGCTCATTCCACACCCTTTCCGCCCCGATGTAAGGCGCGCTGTTCATCATGTCCGGGGCCTCCACCAGCGTGCCGGTTACGGTGTACTCCACATTGGGATACACCGCCTTGACGCCGGGAATGGCCGCCAGCCGGGGCAGGGCGTTGGCAGGCAGGCTGAGGGACATGCCCGAGAGGACGTGGTAGTACTCCCTGTTGACTTTGACCCGGGTTGCCCGGGCCAGCTCCTTGACCACCCTGTTCTGCTCCGCCTTTAATTTACCCACGCTTTGCGTGCGCCCGGTATGTTTGGCCTCCAGCAGGGAAACCGCTTCCAGTTCCGCGATGACCGTGACGACTTCGTCGGAACTGAAGTCATACCTGCCGTAAATTGGCGCAAGCTTTACCGGGACCGTCGGCCTGGCCGCCGCCCCTGTTTGGGCCAGGGACAGGACCAGAACCAACACCATGCAAAATGTCAGCAGCCGCAAGCCCTTTTTCATTTCTTCTCCCTCCCAGTTGTTTTTTCTGGACGCCCCTTCCGGCTGCGGAAGGTCGCCCTTGGCATCATTATAGTATACGCCCTTGCAAATATCAAGAGAATATTTCCACTTAGCTTGTTTTTCAGAAAAAACGACAAAAGTCGACCCGGCCTGCCAGGAATCTGCCCGCACGCAAACAAAAAAGGCCGTCACGGCCTCCAGTATGCGGCGCAGCCTACACCCCCGACTTTTTTCCGGCCAGCGCCAGCAACGCCCCGCCCAGGGCGGCCAGAGCCAGACCCAGGGGAACCAGCACCATGATATTGGTTCCCGTTACCGGGAATTCCCCGGCCCCGCCGCTGAAGAAAAGGTAGCTGAAGCTCAGCGCCGCACCCTGCAACGCGTCGCCCGCCGTTTCTGCCAGGGCGTGCTGCACCGCAAAGCAACGCGTCTCACCCGGCGGCACCTCCCCCAAAAATACCGGCTCAGCATCGGCCAGGGAACCGGCATACACTTTCCGGCCCTGCCAGTCCTCTATTTCCAGCAGCACCTCCCGGTCCAGGCCCTCCGAAGCAGTGTAAATTTCCCAGCTCATGTATACCGGCAACCTGCGGCTGCCCCGGTTCTCGATGTCCACCCGGGCGCCGCCCCGGTCCCCCGGCGCCACGTTCACTGCCGGGACCAGGGCCTCGGCGCTGATGCGGATAGTCCCGTCCTCTTCCCCAACCAGGGCAATGCGCCCGTCCTGGGCGCGAGCTACAGACAGCACAAGCCCCAAAACGACGGCCGCCGCGCCCGCCCATCTCAGCCGCCTGCCCGGCCTCATGGGCAATCCTCCCCGGCGTCGGTTTCCCCGGCCTCTTCCCCAGCGCAGGCCCCGGCTTCTTCCGTTTCTTCCGTTTCTTCCGCCGCTTTAGTGCAGGCAATACGCCAGGCCGCTTCCGCCTCGGCCACAAAGAACCCCCGGGTGCTCTTCCCGGCCGCCCCCAGGGCCAGGACGGCGCAGATCAGCAGGCACAGCAGCGCCGCCGGCAACCTACCCGGACATTTCGCCATTGGTCCCGTCGCCTCCCCGCTCCCGGGATTTGGCCAGCCACTCCTGACCCAGCAGCCACAGGCGGCGCACTTCTATGACAATAAGCATTATTCCCGGCCCCAGCACCGTGACCACCAAACCCAGCGGCGTCCACACAAAGTTCAGGACATGGCCCAACAGGGGAATTGCCCCCACCACCTTGCCCACGACGTCGCCGGGGTCGACGACTCCGGGATCAGGGCTGTCGTTGGCGTCGCCCCGGGTCACAAACCCCTCGCCTTCCCGGGCCACCACCCGGTGGGTAATGAGGCTGTCCCCCAGGGCATAAGTAATTATATCCCCCGGTTTGATTTCGGCGGGGTCGACGGGTTTTACCAGCACCGCCGACCCGGCGCCAAAGGCCGGCACCATGCTGCCGGAGTTGACCGCCAGCACCTGCAGCCCGGCAATGCCGGGCGGACGGCCCTCCAGCCGGCTCTTGACCACAAAGAGGGCCAGCGCCGCCGCCGTCACCAGCAGCGCCGCCATCCCCGCCTTGCCCAGTATTTTCACTGCCTTCCGTACCCGCGCCCTGGTGCAGAAAGCCATTGCCCGCCGCCATACTTCCTTCATCGGCAGTCATACCCCCTACTTTACAAAATGCATTAGTCCGGCCGGGGCGAACCCCGGCGAAATTGCAGCTGTCTTAGTGGCGCTCATCGGCCAGCTGGGCGGCGTAGTTGTAAAAGTGGGTCGGACCGTCTGTCCGTTCGGCAAACAGGGCGTCCACTGCAGCCTGGTTGGGCTGGGTAGCCATGACCCGCAATCTCACCGCAGCTGACTTGCCCTGGGCACTGTTGCCGGTGTCTTCCCGCAACAGGAACCGGACATCAATTTCATGGGTCTCACCGGGCTTGAGCACAAGGCCAAACCAGCCGTTGCCGTAGGGCTTTTCCCTCTTGCACAGGTCGTACAGCGACACGTGGCCATCACCGTCGCTGTCCCAGCGCCAGGTGCTCCAGTGCGGATGCCCGGTCATGTCCAGCGGCCCCTGGGTACTCCAGTCGTTGACGGTGTACTGGATTACCTCCAGTTGTCTGGCCAGGTATTCGCTGCCGGAGTATTCCCAGCGGGCCCACATGGCCATGGGCAGGGTGCCCTCGTTTTTGATGACGATTTTCGCCGTTTCGGTCTCATCCCCGGGAGCCATGTTGTCCATCTGGCCGAAATCAACGGCGGTTTCTCCTGCGCCGCTTATGCTGACCTTCAGCGTTCCGGCGGTAAAGGTCACCCTTTCAGTGGCCGCCTGGCTGGTAAACCAGGCCAAGGTCGCTCCGCCCACCAGGGCAGCAGCCACAATTACGGTCAGCAAACTGGCAAAAAACCTCAGCTTCATCTACCATCCCTCCTGGTTTTATTTCTGGCCTTTCTCAATGCTGGGCCCTTCCTGACGCTGCCACCTCCCCAAGCTGCACTGTTTCTCAACCCTTATTCTTCCAATTTCGGGGAAAATATTCATATTCGCCAATTATTACCCCAAAAAAAACACCCTGGCGGGTGTTTTATCTCTTTTTGGGCGTCAGTTTCTCCAGCCCGTTCATATACGGCCGCAGGGCGTTGGGGATGGTGACGCTGCCGTCGGCGTTCTGGTGGTTTTCCAGCAGGGGGATGAGGATCCGCGGCGAAGCGATACCGGTGTTGTTCAGGGTATAACAGTACTTGGACTTGCCGTCGCTGTCCCTGTACTTGATGTTGAGCCTGCGGCTCTGGTAATCGTTGAGGGTGGAGCAGGAATGGGTTTCGCTGTATGCATTGCGGCTGGGCATCCACGTCTCCACCTCGTGTTTGCGCACCTGTCCCGCCCCGATCTCGGCGGTGCAGGCCAGGGCCACCCGGTAAGGCAGTTCCAGGGCCTGGAGGATTTCCTCGGCATTGGCCAGCAGTTCCATGTGCAGCTGCTCCGCCAGCGCGTCGTCGGCGGGGCAAAAGATGACCTGCTCCACCTTTTGGAACTGGTGTACGCGGTACAGGCCCCGGGTGTCCTTGCCGTAAGTCCCCGCCTCGCGGCGGAAACAGGTGGAAAGGGCTGTATAGCGCAGGGGCAAGTCCCGGTACGAGAGGATTTCGTCCTGGTGGAAGGCCACCATGGGCACTTCCGAAGTCCCCGCCAGGAAGAGGTCGTCCTCGGGCACAGCGTAGGCCTGCTCCCGGCCAAAGGGGAAGTAGCCCGTCCCGATCATGGCCCGCTCCCGCACCAGCACCGGCACCGTCAGCAGGGTGTAGCCCTTGGCCATGAGCCGGTCCAGCACAAAGCGCGTCACCGCCAGCTCCAGTAACGCCCCCTCGTTTTTGAGCATGTACGAACGGCTGCCGGCAATTTTCACCGCCCGGGGAATGTCCACAATGTCCAGGGCTTCGGCCAGCTCCAGATGGTCCTTGAATTCGAAATCAAATTGGGGGATTTCCCCCACCCGGCGGATTTCCACATTGTCCTCTTCTCCCTGGCCGACGGGGACTTCGGGCAGGGGAACGCTGGGCACCTGCAACATGAGGTTTTCGTATTCCTCCCTGCACCGGGCAAGCCGGCCCTCCAGGGTACCAATTAAGTCCTTGAGCTCGCGCACCCTGGCGATGCCCCGTTCTTTTTCCGCCCCCTGCAACTTGGGAATCTCTTTGGAAAGGCTGTTGCGCTCGCTGCGCAGAGAATCGGTTTCGGCCGTCAGGGCCCGCACCTCGTCGTAGACAGCCAACAGCCGGTCGATGTCCACATCCATGTTTTTGTCCCGCACGGCCTTCTTGACCAGGTCCGGGTTGTTGACGATAAACTTGATGTCCAGCAAAGCTACCACCTCCCAATATAATAAAAACCGCCCCTCCAGGGACGGGAATACCCGCGGTGCCACCCACATTGACCGTAAACCGGTCCGCTCCTGTGCGCCGGTAACCGGGCGCAACGGTCCGACTCTTCGCCGGAATCCTCCGGGGCGGAAATTCACAGCGCCTCCCGACCGATTCTCACCGCCATCGGCTCTCTGTTCCGGGGCAAGAGCTGCTACTGTTCCCCTTCATCGAATAGCTTTTTCCTATTTTAACCCATTTGCCGTCAAGAATGCAAACGGGTATTTTCCCCATTATTGCCAGTATCAAAAATAACCTGCAGCCAAAATACTAAACAGAGGAGGGATTGTCAATTGAAAATGCAAATTCTCAAGCACATGCTTCCCGGTCCCCGGCGGGGTATGGGCACCATGACCAAGGTGTTGCTGGTGGCCCTGCCCATCGCCGCCTTTATGGCAGGCAAAATGGTGGGCGCCCGCATGGAGAATAACGAGCACAATTAGCCCTCCCACGGTCCCCTGCGGGGGACCGCATTTTATCCCCGCCCCTCACAGGGTACCCTTGAGCCGGCAGCGTACGATGAGGCGTTTGGCGGCGGAATCGGCGCCGACCCGCTGGCAGGTGGTTATGGTCAGGGCGGGGTAGTCGGTGGGAGCCACCACGCTGAAATCCGTGGGCTCGGTGACAAAGACCCTTTCCACCTCGTACTGATAACTTATTTCCGGGGTAGCAAGGATAATGGTGTCCCCGGGTTTTAATTTGTTTACCCTGAGAAAGTACCCGGCCGGTCCGTCCCGGTGCCCGGCAATGGTGACGTTGCCGGTCTCGCCGGGAAAGCTGCTGGTGGGGTAGTAACTGGGCGGGTGGTTGAGCCGCCGCGACAGCACCGACATATCCTCGACGGCCACGACATTGACGTTTACGCCCAGGGCGGGAATGATGATTTTGGTGGGCGGGAAATCGGTCCACTGGGGCAGCGGCCGCTCGCCTTCGTTGGCGTTGGGGTCGGTTTGCCAGTAACCCTCATCAGCGGGAACCTCGATGACGGGATTAAACGCCCGGTCCAGCCGGCGCTGTTCCAGCTGCCCCTCCAGCCACAGCCAGGATGGGTATGCTGCGCACCCCAGCCCCACCAATATCAGGGACAGGGCAACCAGCGCCTTATTGCGGTTTTTGCGCCTTAGCTCCCGGTATTTCTCCAGCCGGGACATGGAATCACCTCCCGCAACCCCGTCAAAGTTCTCCTGACTATGTCTCTGCGCGCCGCCTAGTCCCGGCCGAACACGTCCCGGGTGTAGACCTTTTCTTTTACATCGGCCAGTTCCGCCGCCAGGCGGTTGGCGACGATAACATCCGCAACCCGTTTGAATTCCGCCAGGTCATGCACTACGGGAATCCCGTCGTACTGGGCGGCTTGCAGCAGCGGTTCGTAGATGACCATTGGCGTCCCCCGGGCCTGCAGCCGGCGCATAACCCCTGCGATGGCCGCAGCGCGGAAGTTGTCCGAGCCCGCCTTCATTACCAGCCTGTAGATGCCGACGACGCCGGGATTGCGCTTCAGGATCATGGCGGCGATGTGGTCCATCCTGGTCTCGTTGGCATCCACAATGGCGCCGATGAGCCGGTGGGGGACGCCGGCAAAATTGGCCCGCAACTGCCGGGTGTCCTTGGGCAGGCAATAGCCCCCGTAGCCAAAGGAAGGATTGTTGTAGCCCTGGCCAATCCGGGCGTCCAGGCACACCCCGGCAATGATGTCCCCGGTGTTCAGGCCCTGCAGCTCGGCGTAGGTATCCAGCTCGTTGAAAAAGGCCACCCGCATGGCAAGATAGGCGTTGGCAAAGAGCTTGATGGCCTCGGCCTCGGCGGAATCCGTCAGCAACACCGGCACGTCGGGCTTCAGCGCTGCGTCCTTCAATAACCGGGCAAAGCGCCGGGCGCGGGCCGACTTCTCGCCCACCACGATGCGGGAAGGGTAAAGGTTGTCGTACAGGGCCCGGCCTTCCCGCAAAAACTCCGGCGAAAAGATGATGTTGTCAACGCCCGTTTTCTCCCGGATGCTCCGGGTGTAACCCACCGGAACGGTGGACTTGATGACCATGACGGCGGCGGGATTTACCGCCAGCACGTCCCTTATTACCGCCTCGACGCTGCCGGTGTCAAAGTAATTGCGCTGGGGGTCGTAATCCGTCGGCGTGGCGATGATGACGTATACGGCGCCGGCATACGCCTTTTCTTTGTCGGTGGTGGCCGAAAGGTTTAACTGCCCGGCGGCCAGGTACTCCTCCAGTTCCTTGTCCCGGAGGGGGGAAACCCCCTTGTTGATCATGTCCACTTTGGCAGCATCGATGTCCAGGGCCGCCACTTCATTGTCCCGGGCCAACAACACCGCCAGGGACAACCCCACATAGCCCAGTCCGGCAACGGCAATCTTCACCCCACGACGCCCCCTTGCTCCCTTTTGGGCTTGCCCAAAAGGGCAAACATATTCTGTTTGTATGCCTCGACTCCCTGCTGGATAAAGGGGTTTACGCCCAGGAGGTAGCCGCTTATGGCGCAGGCCTTTTTCATGAAATAGAAAAGGTAGCCCAGGCTGTACTCACTCAGTTCCGGCAGCTCCAGCACGATGTTGGGCGTCCCGCCCTGGACATGGGCCTGGAGGGTGCCCCGGAAGGCGCAGGAGTTTACGAACTCCATGCTCTTGCCGGCCAGGTAATTGAGCTGGTCCAGGTCATCTTCCAGATGGGGAATGGTCACCTGCCGCGAGGTTTCTTTTATGTACAGCACCGTTTCAAACAATATCCTGGCCCCGTCCTGGATGTATTGGCCCAGGGAATGGAGGTCGGTGGAAAAGACAACCGAAGCCGGGAAAAGGCCCTTGCCGTCCTTGCCCTCGCTTTCGCCGAACAGCTGCTTCCACCATTCGCCAAAGGTATGCAGGCAGGGCTCGTACATCGCCAGCAGTTCCACCAGCTTGCCCTTGCGCAGCAGGATGTTGCGCAGGGCGGCGTAGCGGTAACAGGGATTGTCCGCGAGCTCCGGAACCTGCAGCTCCTCCATAGCCCTGTGCGCGCCCTGCACCAGCCGGGCTATGTCCAGCCCCCCCGCCGCCATGGGCAGCAGCCCCACAGGAGTGAGCACCGAATACCTCCCCCCGATATCGGCAGGAATTACGAAGGAAGCGTACCCCTCCTGCTCCGCCATTGCGCGCAGGGCGCCCCGGCCGGCGTCGGTGGTGGCGTATATCCGCCGGCGGGCGCCGTCCCGGCCGTACTTTTTCTCCAGCAGCTCCCGCAACAGGCGGAAGGCAATGGCCGGCTCGGTGGTTGTCCCCGACTTGGATATGACGTTGACGCAGAAGTCCTTGTCTGCCAAATAGTCCAGAAGCCGGGCGTGGTAAGTGCTGCTGAGGTTGTGGCCGGCAAAGAGGACGCGGACGGAACCGGTGGCAAACTCGTCGGTCAGGGCGTCCAGGGCTGCGCGGGCGCCCAGGTAGGACCCCCCGATACCCACTACCACCAGCACTTCGGCCCGGGTCTGAATTTCTGCCGCCGCCTGCTGTACAGCTTCAATGTGCTCCGCAACCTTCACCGGCAAATCCAGCCAGCCCAAAAATTCCGCTCCCGGCCCCGTCCCCGCCCGCAGCTGTGCACAGGCGGCTTCTGCCTGGGGCCGGATATAGTCCAGCTCATGCTCCCTGACAAAGGGAGCCAAGCCCTCCTCGATCAGGGTAACATACGGCGCCATGGTCAACCTCCACCTCCACAAATCCGGAAAGTC
>Ga0116179_1000032_pt1 | contig 101486 bp, 73 predicted proteins | sample AD_UKC071_MetaG_FD_89751 | JGI IMG/M metagenome (GOLD analysis project Ga0116179, IMG submission 89751) | Active sludge microbial communities of municipal wastewater-treating anaerobic digesters from USA - AD_UKC071_MetaG | ecosystem: Engineered > Bioreactor > Anaerobic > Digestate | place: USA...
ATGGAAGCAGCAGACGGACAGAGACCAAGGCGCTCGACGGCCTCTCGATCGAGGTGCAGAAAGGCAGGTTTGTTGGGATTATGGGTCCTTCTGGCAGCGGTAAAACAACTCTGCTAAACCTGCTGGCCACCATTGACACACCCACTTCCGGAACCGTCTGGGTGGATGGAGTCAACGTCTCGAAGTTAAGGGGCGAGGCACTTGCTGCCTTTCGCCGCAAGAAACTCGGGTTTGTCTTTCAAGACTACAACCTGCTGGACAGCTTGAGCATAGGGGAAAACATCGCCCTTCCTTTGGTGCTTGACCGCAAGCCGCCTTCATTTATCAAGAAGCGTGTCAAGGAAATCTCTACGCAATTGGGGATCGAGGCGCTCTTGGACCGCTTCCCATACGAAGTATCTGGGGGCCAGCAGCAGAGAGCTGCGATTGCACGCGCTATCGTTCACGAGCCAGCGCTGATTTTGGCAGATGAGCCGACGGGCAATCTCGACTCGCGCTCTGCACGGGCGCTCATGGATACCTTTACTTTGATCAATTCTACTGTCGAAACCACTATTCTCATGGTCACTCATGACCCGTTTGCAGCAAGCTTCTGCCAGAATGTCTATTTCATCCGCGACGGTCGGCTGTATGCTGAAATGCACAAACGGGATGACAGGAGGATGTTCTTTAGGCAGATAATGGACGCGCTGTCGCAGATGGGAGGTGGGTACTGTGAGCACCTGGCAGATAGCTTGTAAGTTCTTCCGAAGCGACTGGCGCAGGTATGTCGCGTTTCTGACAAGCACTGCGTTCACTGTGATGGTCTACTTCCTCTACACTGCGTTATCCAAGCACCCTGACCTTCAAGGCGGATATGCGTATTCAGGATTTGCTGTGCAGGGTATGAGGGCGGCTGCAGTTGTGATCGTTATTTTCTCCTTCTTGTTTTTGCTGTACTCGAGTTCGTCGTTTGTGCGCCTTAGGACGAAGGAGCTGGGGTTGCTGAGTCTCCTCGGAGTGTCGAAGAGACAGCTAGCCCAGGTGATCCTTGGTGAGCACTTGCTCATTGCGGGAGTGTCTATTGCAGCGGGCTTAGGCGTAGGCTTCCTCCTGCTCAAGCTGTTTTTTATGGGTATATCAGCCGTGATGCAGTTGCCTAGACAGCTTTCGTTTAGCGCGCGGGCCGATGTCTGGCTGCATACGATCGGAGTATTTGGCGCTATGTTCATTGTGGTGGCTATCTCCTCTACGTATATGGTGCTGCGCCGCAGTGTAGTGGAGCTAGTCCGATCAGTGCGCAAGCCCAAGGCTACTCCGAGGTTCTCTTTCCTTCGGTTGGCCCTCGGTCTGTTATTGACGATTGGCGGATATCGGTGGGCAAGTTCACCAGACCCTTTTACAGTCGTTGCAGGAGTCGTGCCCGTGACACTGATGGTCTCTGTGGGCACTGTCTTTTTGATGCGCGAAGCCAGTATTGCTTTGTTGAATTGGATTCACGGCACTGACAGGTTGTACTATCGCACCTGGCCGTTTCTGACCGTGAGCCAACTGGCGTACAAGATACAGGACAACTACCGCGTCCTGGCTGCTGTTGCGATCCTGGTAGCCGTGATACTGTCTGCGGTTGGCACCATCTTTACTCTATATGCTTTGACCATGGAAGACGCTCTGGCGAGTCATCCCAACCCCATTCAGCTGGCGCAATATGGCGTTGCTTCTGAGCAACCGGGCATAGAGGCAGTCGAAAGAGCACTCGAGAGGCACGGTGTAGGCTCCATGATGCACAGAAGTGTGGTCGGACTGCGGGGCAGGCTCATTGACAAGAAGACCGACATCGTGGTTTTGCCCTACAGCTTCTATCTCGAGCAGCGGAGGAGCAAGGGGTCATACGCGCTGGCGGACATAGATGAGGACCGCAAGTACGCGTACAGGCTTAAGCAAATCGGCGTGACGGATAGGGAGCTGCGCGGACAGGCGCTCTGGCAGATGGCAGTGATCTTTTTCTTGCCGTTCGTGGTCGGACTGGTCCACTCGACTATGGCCATGAATGCACTCGGCACACTAACGGGCCGCACCGTACTGCACTTCGGCTGGACAGGCGCGCTGCTGTTTCTCGTGTTGTTTGCCGGGTCATTTATAGGCTCGGGCCGGCTGTACTGGACCTCGTTGAGAGAAGGATTGCGCTAGGTGGCATAGCCGATATCAACCGACACATAGGATAAAGGGAAACGGGGCGGGCAGAGTCAAGCCGTCCGACCCGTTTCCTTTTTTATTGGGATGAAGGGTTCGGACTCTATTTGTCGAAACAGCGCGGCGGAGGTGATCCTATGGCGTTGATCCAGTGGTCGGAGGATCTCAGTGTCGGCGTCAAGCGGTTTGATGACGATCACCAGCGGTTGTTTGAGATGATAAACGATTTGAACGACGCCATGCTTAGAGGCAAGGGCAGAGAGGCTCTGAACGACATCATCACCGGACTTGAGGAGTATGCGAAAACTCACTTCTCGGCAGAGGAGAAGTTATTTGCCGAATACGAGTATCCTTTTGCACAGAGCCACAAGAAACAGCACGATTTCTACATCGGCAAGGTAGCCGAGTTCAAGCGCGAAAACGACGAGGGAAGGCTAGGGGTAACTGTCAAGGTCTCGCAGTTCCTCAGTGACTGGCTTAAGAATCACATCAAGGTCGTAGACAAGCAGTATACACAATTTTTCAATGAGCGGGGCGTAAGATAGCGTGTCCGCATCCGCTGGGGACCGCACATCGGATTGAGGGTGGTTCTGCGCCTGCGGGACGACACGCACCGGGTCGTGTGTGAGGACCTGCACCGACTGGGGAGTGCACCGATTGAAGGGTTCGAACCCTGTTCGTCGAAACAGCGCGGCGGAGGTGATGCTATGGCATTGATCCAGTGGTCGGATGAGTTGAGTGTCGGCGTCAGGGAGCTCGATGCTCAGCATCAGCGTCTGATACAGATGATCAACGAGCTAAACGACGCCATGCTTCAGGGCAAAGGCAAAGACGCTTTGAGCGAAGTCATTGCCGGGCTGCATCAATACGCAAGAACACACTTCGCCTCGGAGGAGAAGCTCTTTGCCGAGCACGGCTATCCCGATGCTGAGAAGCACAAAAATGAACATGACTACTTCGTCGGCAAGGTTGATGAGTTCAAGAGTGAGCTGGAACAAGGGCGACTGGGCTTGTCTATAAAGGTAGCGCAGTTTCTTAGCGGTTGGCTGCAAAACCATATCAAAGTAGTGGATAAACAGTATAGCCAGTTCTTCAACGAGAGAGGCGTGAAGTAGTTTGTGAGCAGCTCGGCGCCGCAACAGCTTGGTGTCGGGTTGCAGTTGATCAGAGTCGCAAGGATTGAGGCCGCGGAGCAGGGGCAGTAAACCCCCTAGATTGAGACAGCGACGCTGTGAGGGAGGGATCGTAATGACCTCTTTGGCCATATACTTAGTGCCTGTGGCCATTTACAGTATTGTGGTGGGTCTTGTGGAAAGAGCAAGCGGCAAGGAGATTGCAGGGCGGCTAGGGCTGACTCTTGGGGAGAGGAACTACTACTTGGGAGCAGTTGGGCTCGGCATCGCGACGTCAGTCTTGCCGTTCTTGATCTTGAGGACGGTTCCTGCGGAAGTGCTCGATCATGAGAACCTCGCTTTGAGCAGATTTGTCGGTCAGACACTGACGGGATCTAGTCTTCTGTCTGCTCTAAGGTTCGGAGTGCTAGAAACCGGGTTAGGAGAGGAGTTCTTCTTCCGCGGTCTGATTGCAGGTGTCCTTGGTAGGCGAATGCGGTTGTGGGTAGCCAACGCTGTTCAAGCCGCTATCTTCGTTGTGCCACATGTGCTGTTGATGACCGTAGATGTCAGGATGTGGCCACAAGCTTTGTTAGCCCCTTTTGTGTCCGGCTTGGTCTTGGGCTGGCTGAGGCTGAGGTCGGGAAGCATTTTTCCTGGATGCATAATGCATGCCCTAGGCAACGTTATCGCTGCTATCGCTGTGATGACTCGAGCCTGAGGTGATGCAGAGTGAGGGGTGCGGCCAAGTCTGTTTGCATCGCCCTGCTGGAGGTGCTGATGCGCGGCGGGCCTAGCCTGGCAGCAGAGAGTCGTATCGACCAACAGGCCTATCGCTCGATCACGGGCGGTACCTACCCTGCCGGGTACAAATCAGGACTGCGGATCCTGAACTGAGTGCGTCAGAATCCGCAGTCTTTTTGTGTTTTGTTATGGTAGGCAACCTCACCTGTTCACCAAGTCGTTCACTGCGTTCATCAGATATAGGTAATGGGCACCCAGATCGACGACGTACTCATTCTCTCCCCACAGGAACGGCCAGTCGAGCTTGTTTTCCGGAAAATCTGGCTTCAAGATGAGTATGCCTGGAACGACGCCTCCTGCGATGAAGGAGAAGTCGGCTCTGTTGCTGCCATAGGCTATTTCCTTTGAGAAGGCGCCAACGCCGGAGGCCAGCGATACGTCGGACGCAGGGTGACATCCGAGTATGTAGTCTACGCACCTAAACACCGGCTCCGGATCAACTAGATCAGGGAAAGCCTTGTGTAGCATGTATGTTACTATTCCAAAGTGGATCACTGCGCCGGCGCCCGCCCATCCTCCTCCTGTGATAGGAACGCCAAACGGGTTTTGCTTTTTGAGGTCTTCAACGAGTCTGTCATATTGCTCGGCTATGGCTCTCAGTCGTTGTTTGTAGGGCTCATCCATAAAAGGAGCTGCTTGGAGTGCCGGCACTATGCTTCTATAGAGATTGCGCTCCATCACAGGCCAGAGTTTCTTGATTCTCTCGGCATACTTCTGATCTTTGGTTGTGATCAGGAGTTGCACGGCAGCTCTGAACTCCTCATCTTCGAGGTTGCCGCCCGTAGTGTTGCCGTGCTTGAAGATGTCAGGCTCATGTTGATGCTCTTCTTCCCAGACCCGCTTCGCGGTATCGAGACACTCATCAGCCAGATCGTCGTTGTATCCTCTAAGGGCACGGCTGGCAGCTGCCAACGCAGCTATGGAACCGTAGTTGAGTGGAGTTGACTTAGTGGTAAACGCCCACCTGTCGTCTGGGGTTCCACTGGTGAAGCCGTCGGTCTCGCCTTCTGCTAGGCTTGGGTTGTAGACTAGATTGTCTGTCTTTGTCGCAGCGTCGCCCAGGTGAGTGTATTGCTGTAGATACGGCTCGACAATCCCACAGATGGCGTGGCCAACTGCACGGTGCTGTGCGATCAAGGCCAGGGTCCCGTGCTCGATTTGCTGGATGATATCCGGGATCCCGTCAGGTGAGTGGATCTCCACGTAACGCCTTTTCTGGTCAACAGTCGTTTCGTCTCTTGTGATCTTGAAAGTCTCCCAGACGTCAACCAGCTGGAGCACGGTGTTATACTGGGTCTGTGTTCGGATGTCGTAGTCTCCGGCGTCGAACCAGCCTCCGATGTTCAATCCGGGGATGTGCTCGCCGGGTTTGTACGGAGTGTCTGTCGTCGGGCCCTGAGCGTACAAGTCGAAGTGCTCGTGGTTTACGGGAGCTTGACGAGCGTCGTCCAAGTGACAGACTCCGTGCCAGACTCTATAGGCCTCTCGGACCTCCATGTGGTCCATTTGTACAGGAAAGAACACGTCGAGAGTAGCGTGCCACGTGTCTTCGTAAACGTCTTCAGCTATCCGGAACGGCAGTGTACGGGTATTGCCATACTCAATGACGTATATACCCGGCTCTCTCACAGATGAGAAGTCGTATGTGAGGTAGTTGTAGCGGAGGTAGTTGCCCCAGGGCTTGACAGGCCCCGAGTGAGCGGTCACGAACTCGCCTTCTTCCGTCACCCTTAGGACCGAAGCAGCCTTGAGCGGTTCGTCGTTCTTGTCGAGCTCTATGATAGCCAGTTTTGTCTGGTCTGGATGGTAACCGACTTGGGAGTGGCCGATCACAGGCGCCTTCGTCCATCCATTGATCGTGTTGGCGGATATGAACCACTCTATCACCCTGCCCGACTTGTCGGCGGGTATGAGGCTTCTGACTACATACCATCCATTCTGTGCGTAGTTGCGGCCGTCGTACAGCATCAGGTCTGAATCGTCGGATTTGATCGTAACTCTGCGTTCTGGATCTTCGGGTGCCAGGACTAGAGTTCTGGTCACTGCTATCGGCTCCGGCTGGACCTCGCCTTCGGATGATCTGCTGGTCGGCCCTGTGGGATACCGAGGAAATAGGCCCGTTCGGCCGGATGCGATGAATGTCTTTCCAAAATACGCCGAGGGGAGAAACTCCAGGTTGAGACCTGCACGGCCTATCAGCTCTTTGGGCAGCGGGCTTTCCAAGTTTAGCCCGATCACTATTCCATCCGCTCTTGGATGAGCGTCTATCGAGTATCTGAAGTTGTAATCGGGATACGCAAGAAATGCCTCTATGCGGGAGTTTTCTACATTGACCTTTCGGTCCAGGAATGTGGGGACCGGGTCCCACTGTCCAGGAGTCGGGCTCAATCTCACGTCTCCGTTGGTGGCTGTCCGGACCTCGTGGTGTATGAGCTCTATACCGCTCATCTTTGCATCGCTGAAAAGGCCGTCATACCAATTGCTGAAGACTAGAACGTTGAGTCCACGAGTTTCGAAGTACTCTCGATCATTGAGTTGTAGGGTGCTGCCGATTGGACGTTTGGACAAGGTCTGTGATGCATGGCAGTCTGAAGGTTTTTGCTGCATGATAGAGACCTCCCTAAGCGACTGCACCGTCTCAGAAATGCAGTCGAAGTAGACTGGCCAACCTCGACCCTACTTCCGTTATACCTTCGGGCTAGAGGAGTGTCAAGGACAGTCAATCCAGTAGAGAGTTGTAAGCGATGCGCTGTGAGCGGGGTCCGTCAAAATCTGCTGCAAGACGAGCTTCGGATAGAGGAGATTTGCTAGGGCGAGCAAATAGTGTACTTGAACGGCCGTATGTGAATGCTTGAAGGTGCCGTCTGACGCCTTCCCCTTGACGCGTCAGTCTGTGTGACTCTCGTCACGCGAAATGGGGCAGATTCGTTCAACGGAAAAGGTTTTTGACATCGGAAAACCCGCAGCGCTTGCTAGCGCAATGCAGTGAACATGGTGTTTAGCAAGGTACGGGTGGGGTCGCAACTGTACTCCCAGAACATGATTCCTGCTAGGCCGTGCTTCTTGATATACTCGCACTTGGCCTTGATGGACTCTTCGTCATCGTAGGATATGAAGTTGGTGCCGTCGAAGAGATACGGAGCTTGTGCTTCGGCGTCCCAATAACGTGTATAACCGTTCTTGTTGATGTAGTTGGCTACGAGATCCGCGTATGACGGGCCGTACCCTCCTGCTCCCGGACTGTTTTGGAACAGGCCGTTGTTCCTGTTGGGTACATCTCTCCACATCCGCGAATAGAAGGCGGCCCCTATCACTATTTTGTCAGCAGGAACCCCGGCAGAACGGAAGATCTCAACGGACGCATCCACGCTTATCCTAAACAGGTCTCCAGTCGGTGTGTAGAGGTTGGTATGATGCCCGGTGAGTGTTTGGAAACCGCCTCGCATGTCGTATGTCATCAGCAGGACGTAGTCGAGGTGCTCTTGAACTTCATCCATCTGCGTCCCGTCTACGTAGTACTGGCCGGCACCTGCGGCAATAGTCAAGAGATAGTGCCTGCCGTCGTTCTGTCCTAGAGCGTTCAGCTTGTTTCTCAACTCCTCTATGAGCAGTGTGAAATTCTCCTTGTCTTGTGGGTGCGACGCTATCCCTGCAACCGAGTAGCATGGGTATTCCCAATCCAGATCTATGCCGTCCAGCCCATATCTGCGCACCAGCTCAACAGCTGAAGCAGCGAGTTGGCTGCGCGACTTCGCAGACGAGGTGGATTCAGAAAACCCGCCTGCGCCCCACCCGCCGACAGAGAGGAGAACCCTTAGGTCTTGGTTGTAGGTCTTTAGGGTCTGTATGTAGTCCAGGGTCGTGGTCCTAGAGACGCGTACCTTGCCGTCAACCACGCGGCCGAAGGCGACATTGATATGAGTCAGCTTGCGGGCGTCGTCCTCTGTGACTGAGCATAGGGCCTGATCTTCTACGTAACCGATTATGAAGGGTCTGTGACTATGCATGCGCTTCGCTCCAACTTCTGAACTTCGCGACCGACGGAACACTGTTGTTGGACAATAGGCTTGGTGAAGGAAATCCGACTTCTCCGTCGTAATTCTCAAATTGGAATGGTATAAATATCAGACAACTAGCTAAATTCAACCTGTGCCGAACATATTCCTTCCCGAACGACGCTACTGGAGTGATTGGCGTGGAATCACTGAGATGGAGTGGCGTTCCCGAACCTGTCATCGACTACAACCCTCACGTCTATATCTGCCGCCGAGCTACCTCCGCTCTACTGATAGACGGCCGGCTGGACAAGCCGTTTTGGGATCAAGCTCCTTGGACAGAGGATTTCGTCGATATCGAGGGAGATGCAAGACCCAGACCAGCCAAGCAGACCAGAGTCAAGATGCTCTGGGATGACGAATATCTCTACATAGGAGCCTACCTTCAGGAAGATGAGATTTGGGCGACAATCACTGAGCGTGACGCAGTGATCTTCTATGATAATGACTTCGAGGTGTTTATTGACCCTGACGGCGACACTCACAACTACTACGAACTAGAGATCAATGCCCTCAACACTGTCTGGGACCTGCTCCTGCCCAAGCCTTATCGCGATGGCGGGCCTCCGATCAATTCGTGGGACATCAGAGGCTTGAAGACTGCAGTACATATTGATGGAGAAATAAACAATCCCTATGCAGACAACAGAGGCTGGAGTGTCGAGATAGCCCTGCCTTGGTCTGTACTCAAGGAATGCGCATCAGAGGGCAGGCAGCCGACAGTGGGAGATACTTGGCGGATCAACTTTTCCAGAGTGGAGTGGTCAGTGGTTGTCAGAGACGGCCGGTATTGCAAGGAGATAGATCCTGCGACCGGACGTCCTTTTCCTGAGAGCAATTGGGTTTGGTCACCTATGGGAATAGTCAATATGCACTACCCGGAGCTTTGGGGGTACCTGCACTTTTCTGTCGGGCCAGCGGAGTTCACTATACCTCCTGATGATTTCATCAAGTGGGAACTGAGGCGGCTCTACTACAGGCAGCGCAACTACTACGAGCAACATGGCAGATTCTGTGCAAGCTTCGAACAGTTGAGGGGAGACGACCACTGGACTATTGAGCCTGAGATCGAAGTCACAAGCAGTTTGTTCCAGGCTTCGGTGACTTCCACTGATGGCCGCTCGCGCATCTGCATACGTGAGGACGGTCGTGTATGGAGGGAAGAGAGGACATGAACCCTTTTGGGCTTGACGACAGTTCTATACAAGAGATCGAAAGGGAGTTTGCTGCAAAACGGAATATCGCCGTTAGGCGCAAACGTCGGCTTTTTGATGTGTTTGCAGAGGTCCGAAGTGACGAAGAAGAGCTGGGGCTCAAGTTCTTGTACGCGTATATGCCGCTGAGGGATTTGGCGGATTACGATGGCACTCTGTTCTTGCAGCATGTTCGCAGGAGCTTGGAGGCTCGACAGAAGGTTCCCTGGGGCACCAAAGTTCCGGGAGATCTGTTCGTGTCATTCGTTTTGCCTTACAGGATGAGCAACGAAGCTATCGAGGACTACCGCGGTTTATTCTTTGAGGAGCTGATAGGCCGCGTCAAGGACAAGTCGATGTACGATGCGATCCTGGAGATCAACCACTGGTGTCATGAAAAGGCGACTTACACATCAACGGATCCGAGGACCGCGTCGCCGTTGACTGTGGTTCGTACGGCTCTGGGGAGGTGTGGTGAGGAATCTGCTCTCCTGGTCGCAGCCCTGAGGAGCCTCTGCATACCCGCCCGACAGTGCTACACCCCTCGATGGGCTCATACTGATGACAACCACGCGTGGGTAGAGGCATGGGCTGACGGATCTTGGTACTTCTTGGGCGCGTGCGAGCCCGAACCTCGCCTCAATATGGGATGGTTTGCCGGGCCCTCACGCAGAGCGATGCTGGTTAGCGCCAAGATTCCGGGTTGCTACAAGGGACCCGAGGAGCGAGTCATGTCCTACGACGGGTATCTCAGCATCAACCTTCTCAGCAACTACGCTCCTACCCGGAAACTCACTGTAACAGTTAAGGATCGGCAAGGAAACCTGGTGGATTCTGCAAACGTCAGCTTCAATGTTTTCAATTATGGCAGTTTTGCTCCTATAACCAGGCTGATGACCGATGAAAACGGCGAAGCCACCCTCACTACCGGGCTAGGCGACTTGCTGATTTACGCAGCAAACAGCAGGGGCTATGGATACGCAAAGTCGAGCCCGGGAACGGGCGATAGAGTAGAGATCGTTCTAACGAGCGAACTGCCGGAAGATCTGGACCTCGAGCTCGAGTTGACCCCGCCTCCGGACGACTACTGCGCGAGCGACGAGATATCTGAAGAGGAGAGGAACTTACACAACCAGCGCCTGAAAGAAGAAGATCGCATCAGGGCTGAATACGAGCAGACCTTTGTTTCTGAACAGGAGGCGCGAGAGCTTGCAACTGAGCTTGGCCTGCCTTCTGAGGATGTGTGCTCTGTGATCAAGAACGCTCGAGGCAACAGCCATACGATCGCCGCGTTTTTGCGGGAGCACACCGCGCAATACGGTGAGTATGCGCTCAAACTGCTCCAAGTGATTTCAGCCAAGGACCTCACCGACACCACTCCTGAAGTGCTGCTGGACCACCTCGAGGCTGCGACTGCGTTTAGGGACGACTTTGATCCTGAGGTGTTTGCGCGATACGTGCTCAATCCCCGGGTGTCTTACGAGGTCTTGGCGAGATATCGCAGGTTCTTTCAGACCGAGTTTTCAAGTGAACAGCAGCAGCGGTTTAGGGAGGATCCCAAGTCGCTGGCTGATTGGGTGATGGTCAACATTGGCTCTGCGCCTGCAGGAATTGTCGCAGGATGTGCTACTCCTAGAGGCACCTACGAGTTGGGATTGGGCGACTTAGAGTCTAAGAAGGTTCTTTTCGTGGCACTAGCGAGGAGCTTCGGCATTCCAGCGAGGTTGAACAGGGCGGACCGCAGGGCTCAGTTTATGACAGATCAGGGTTGGGTGGACGCGTTCCGCCGTGCGGCAGATAAGCATGAGTGCGAAGGGGCAGCTGCATCGACAGGGACTCTTCGCATCCGGTTGACCGGGGAGTACCCGGAGAAACCCGAGTATTTCCGCAACTTCACGATCTCGAGATTCGAAGGCTACGCTCCGCGTGTTCTCAATTTGCACGGCCTTAGCGGTGACGCAGTTGGCGAACCACTGACTCTGCCTACAGGCTATTACTGGCTGACAACGGGTTATCGACTGGCTGACGGCACTGTGCTCGCCAAGATCGTGTCATTCAGAGTGAGCAGCGGTGATCAGACAGAGGTAGACCTCAAGATTCGCAAAGACGAAAAGCAGCCTGAGCAGTTTGGGTCTGTTCCTGCCGGCCTGGCTATAGCAGGTATGGATGGTACTCGTGAGGAGCTCGATGACCTTTTGTCCCGCGGCGAGGTGCTCCTAGCGTTTATTGAGCAAGGCCGCGAGCCGTCGAAGCATTTGCTCCGCGAGCTCAGCGAGCTGAAGGACGAATTCGACGAAGCCGGGATACAGATTAGACTGCTTGTAGAAGCTGAGCGCCTAACACAGCCGCTCAATGAGAGTGACTACAGACAGCTACCTCTGGCTGCGCGCTTCTGCCTTGATGAGAAGGAGGTTCTACTGTCGAGGGTGAAGGAGTGTCTGGTTGATCGGGTCCAGGACAGTCTGCCACTAGTCCTTCTGATCAGCAAAGACCGGGCTATTCGCTATGTATCTGTCGGTTATAGGATTGGGACAGGCATGGATATCCTGCGACTGATTGGTAGCTCTAGAGCAGCATGATGCTATCTGCAAAGATGGGAACACAACTGGCCTAGTATGCTGAGGAGGGTGACAAGCCTAATGTACTTTACCGTTGACAAAGCCCGCCGGTACATCAGGGATCTCAGGAGCTATGTGTATGATGATCAAGTCGAGATACCGCGGTTCAAGGTGTGCGAAGAAGACGTCCCGCAAGCATTTAAACCCGAATTCGATGATTCTGCTTGGAGTGACTTCAAGATCGGGAGTGAGTGGGGTGGAAGAGACAGGACCGCCTGGTTCCGTACAACAGTAGACGTACCGGAGCATTGGGTGGGCAAGAAGATCGCGCTGTACTTGATTGTTGGTGCAGGTCGAGAGGGTGGCCTAGGAGGTTCCGAGGCTTTGCTCTATGTCAATGGTAAGGCAGTTCAAGGGCTTGATGCTCACCACAGAGAGGCCTGCCTGTTGCCCGAGCATATCGAATCCGGCAGGTTGAGTATAGCCATCAAAGCTTTCAGCGGCCTGCAAGACGAAAAGCGAGTGTTCAGAACAGCGCGCCTCGTACGCATACACGAGGACGCCGAGGATTTCTTCTTTAGAGCATCCACTGTTTTGATGGCCATAGAGACTTTGCCGGAGAGCGACTATGACAGACAGAACCTCGTTCGGTTCTTGAACGAAGCGATCAACACTCTTGACTTCCGCAAGCCCGGCTCTGAACAGTTTTACTCGTCTGTCGCAAGAGCGAACGACCTCCTAAAGGCGAGGCTGCTGGCGTACAAGCCTGCAAGCGAGAACAAACCTATCATAACTGCGGTTGGACACTCACATATCGATGTAGCGTGGCTCTGGCAGTTGAAGCACACAAGGGAGAAATGCTCACGGACGTTCTCTACAGTCAATCATCTCATGAAGCAGTACCCCGAGTATGTGTTCTTGCAGAGCACGCCGCAGCTTTACGAGTATATCGAAGAGGACTATCCGGAGATCTTTGCTGAGATAAAAAAGAACATCGAGGCCGGCAGGTGGGAAGTAACCGGTGGGATGTGGGTCGAAGCCGACTGCAATGTCCCTTCTGGTGAGTCACTGGTTCGTCAGTTCTTGTTTGGCACTCGGTATATGAAGGAGCGCTTTGGTGTCGAGTGCACCGTTTTATGGTTGCCTGACGTGTTTGGTTACTCATGGGCACTGCCTCAGATCATCAGAAAGAGCGGACTCAAGTACTTTATGACTACGAAGATCAGCTGGAGCCAGTACAATCGTTCAGAGTACGACACTTTCATGTGGCGCGGTTTGGACGGCACTGAGGTCCTGACGCACTTCATCACCACGACAGAAGGAGAGACTCCGCGCTTTTTCACCTACAACGGCAAGCTGACGCCTGCAAGTGCCAAGTATATCTGGGAGCACTATCGACAGAAGGATATCAACAGCGAGTTACTGCTTGCCTACGGCTGGGGCGATGGTGGGGGCGGCCCGACCAAAGAGATGATTGAGACCGGCCTCAAGATGCAGGAGCTTCCCAGAGTCCCCGAGGTTCACTTTGGCAAGGCCGAGGATTACTTCGATCGGCTCGCCGCCACCGTTCAAGGCAATCCGAAGCTTCCTGTGGTCGATGGGGAGCTTTACCTGGAATACCACAGAGGGACTTACACTTCCCAGGCCCGGACCAAGAGGAACAACCGCAAGAGCGAGATCCTTCTTCACAATGCCGAATTGTTCAACAGCCTTGCCTTTAGGTGCCTAGATGGATATGAATACCCACAAAAAGAAATCAATGAAAGCTGGAAGATAGTGCTCAGAAATCAGTTCCACGATATCCTCCCGGGCTCTTCGATTCACGAGGTATACATAGACAGCGAGAAGGAGTTCGCCCAGGTCTTTGAGTCGGGGACAGCTCAGCTTCAGCGTTCGCTACAGGCGCTCGCAGATTCGGTCTCACTGAAGGGACGCAGGATTGTCGTCTTCAATCCGCTGTCTTGGTCTAGGGGCGGAGCAGTCAGGGTTCCGTGGGCCGATGAGTTCTCCAAAATGGCTGTAGTCGATGAGAGCGGCTCTCGCCTGATTACTCGAGTGGTAGACGGCAAGTGCGGCAAGTTCTTGGAGATTGATGTTCCGAGCGTGCCTGGCTTAGGTTACCGCACCTTCCCGCTTGTTGCGGCATCAGACGCCGTTGAGCCTTTGGCTTCGCCTGAACACGAAAGTGACCGCGTCACAGTCGGTGACAGATGTGTCGAAAACCGCTTTTTCAGGATCGAGTTCAACAGGTTTGGCCAGATAGTTTCTATATATGATAAGGAACTTAACCGCGAAGTGATCCCGCCCGGGCAGGCAGCAAATGTGTTCCAGGCTTTTGAGGACAGGCCGATGCAGTTTGACGCGTGGGATATAGACCTGTATTACCAGGAAAAGGAGACGGTTGTCAAAGACCTTGTCGGATGGGAAGTTGAGGAGTGCTCACCTGAGCAGGCAGTCATCCTGTTTAAGTGGAAATTCCTTGATTCGACAATCGAACAACGGATGGTGGTTCGCAGAGATAGCCGCAGGATTGACTTCCGCACAAAGGTCGATTGGAGAGAGCACTCAATACTGCTCAAGGTAGCGTTCCCTGTAGACGTCAGGGCAACAAAGGCGACGTACGAGATCCAGTTTGGCAATGTCGAGCGGCCGACTCACTGGAACACCAGCTGGGACTACGCGAAGTTTGAGACTGTCGGGCACAAATGGGCAGACTTGTCAGAAAGAGACTACGGGGTCAGCTTGCTCAATGACTGCAAGTACGGATACGACATCAAGGATAACGTCATGCGGCTGACTCTCATCAAGTCGGGTATCGAGCCGGATCCTATGGCCGACCAGGGAGAGCATCTGTTTACGTACAGCATATACCCCCACGCAGGCGACTGGTTTGAGGGCGAGACGGCCAAGCAGGGGTATGAGCTCAATTATGAGCTGTTGGCTGCAGTCGCCGATGGGCCAGGTGGAGGCCTTCCAACTCAAGGAGCGTTTGCTACTGTCAATGCAGCCAGTACAGTGCTGGAGACGATCAAGAAGTCTGAGGACGACGATTCGATCGTGCTTCGCTTCTATGAGTATGGGAACCGCCGCGACGATGTCGTGGTCGAATTCCCGCGTAGAGTCAAGGAAGCTGTGGAGTGCAACCTAATGGAGAAGCCGGTTGAAAAAGCGGAGCTCTCAGGAGACAGGCTGACATTCCAGATCAAGCCGTATGAGATCAAAACCTTCAAAGTCAAGTTTGAGTAGTCTGGTTTTTTTGATTTAGTTGAGGTCTCAAGAAGGAAAAGCCCAACTTGTATTGAAGTATTCCTATAGTGGTATGGTGAAAAAACTAACCTTGCTGAACCACTCTTGCGATTTGCTTAGATGTACCGCTGTTGGAGTGCTTTAGAAATATGAGGAGCGAGTCGTACTATGGGGAAACGAGTGGACTTCACTAATCGGAGGATGCTGTACCGGCAGGTCAAGGACTTCCTTCTTGGCCAGATCCAGAAAGGCGTTTATGCACCCGGAGAGGTTATTCCGGCTGAGAGGGAGCTTGCAGACAAGCTGGGAGTCAGCAGATACACTGTCAGGAGAGCTATTCAGGAGCTTGTTGACGAAGGCATCCTCTACAGGGTCCAGGGCAATGGCACCTTTGTTCACGAACGCAAGCGGAGCGCGCATCCAAGAAGCAACAGCATAGGGATTGTACTGCCGCTCTGTGATGCAGAGATGGAGATGCTTCTGCTCAATGGAATGCAAAGGGCTCTGAGAGAGACCAAGTATAGCATGACTCTACTGGTATCGAACAACGACAGTGAGAAGGAACTCGAAGAGATCAGGCATCTGAGGGATGAACAGGTTTCCGGGCTCGTCATCATGCCCAGCCAGGAGCCTCGAGGTGGATTGGCTGCATATGAGCTCAAGAAAGACGGTTTCCCTTTCGTACTTGTAGACAGGAGGGTGCCCGGTTGTGAGACCGACTGTGTGATGTCCGACAACATCCAGGGCGGATCACTTGCTACCGAGTATCTCCTTGACCTAGGCCATGAACGGATAGCCTTTGTCAAGCACGAGAGCGACCAAACGAGCAGCATGAAAGACCGCTTCGTTGGGTACCAGCAGGCGCTCTGCAAGCGAGGCCTTGGTGATGGCCTCATGTTCTCACTTACTCGCGACGGTGGTCCATCCGAGCTCAAGGCGCTTCTGGACGAATACACTGCTATTGTAGCTGTCAACGGCTATGTGGCAGTTGACGTAGTCAAGATGTGCCGAGAGCTGGGGGTCGTCATTCCTGATGACCTGTCCATCGTCAGCTTCGACGACTTGAGCATAACGCGGCTGTTGGATGTACCCTTGACTGCCGTGGCGCAGTACTCTGAGATGATCGGTTACAGAGCGGTGAAGCTGCTCCTAGAGAAGATCGAGATCCAGCAGAGGCTCGAGCCTGGCGAACCTGTGTATTTCACTCAATACTACTATCCCACTAAGCTTGTAGAGAGACAATCCTGTCGGGCGCTCAGATAGACAGGTCTGAGAGGGGTGGCAACGTGAGAAAGCAGACGGTTCAAACAGGTTTGCTTTCGGCGGTGACAGTTTCTTTCCTCTTGGTGTTCGTGTCAATGAACGGCTCTGCCGAGCTGCTGAGCTATCAGACCGTCGTCGACTATGAGACTTATTTGCGTCAACACATTGAGAGCGGCGCGGCCTTCCCCGAATTGGACATCTATGTCAGTCCTGGTGATTACGCTCGAGCAAGTGCTGAGGTCGAAGCAGCCAATTTGGAAGGAGTCGACTGCATCGTAATAGGTGAGGAAGGCTTCGTCGAGTGGGAGGTTGTGGTTCCAGAGGCCGGGCTGTACAACATTGAGATTCAGTATTACCCAATCGAGGGACGAGGCACCGCGATCGAGCGCATGGTGGAGATCAACGGCGAGCTGCCGTTCGAAGGTGCTAGGTACCTGCGATTTTATCGCATCTGGGGAGATGCCGAGGATATCATAGTCGACAATCAGGGCAACGAACTGCGTCCGCTGCAAAAGGAGTACCCGTTTTGGACCAGTCAGGTCTTGTGCGACTCGATGGGTGACTATCTCGAACCGTATAAGTTCTATTTCAAAGAGGGACTGAACACAGTCAGACTGAGTTCGCGAAGGGAACCTGTTGCTATCGGAGCGCTTCGGATTTTCCAGATACAGAGCGCGCCCACGTACGAGGAATACCTGGCTTCGCATCTCGATCTAGGCCACAAACCTGCATCCGGATTCTCCATCAAGCTTCAGGAGCGGGATTCTACGTACCGCTCGAGTTCCACGTTGTCTCCTCAGACGGACTCGGGCGATCCCACTCTTGAGCCATATCACCCAGTCCTTCTTCGACTCAACTCAATTGGCGGGTCCGGCTGGAGCCAGGCGGGCGAGTGGATTCGCTGGGACTTCGAGGTGCCGCAAGACGGGTTTTACATCATCGCTGTCAAGGCCAAGCAGAACCTCCACCGTGGTGCCTACAGCTCAAGGCGTATCACAATCGACGGGGAGTTGCCGTTCCGCGAGCTGCAGGCTATCCGATTCCCATACAGCACTTCGTATCTCATGCATCTGATAGGTCCGCGAGACAGCGACGAACCTTACCTTATCTATCTGACAAAAGGCCATCATTATATCACTATGGAAGCTGTCTTGGGAGACATGGTCGACCTCATTCGCACTGTTGAGAACAGCGTCTACGATCTGAACACCCTCTACCGCAAGATCATAATGATAACTTCGCCTACTCCGGATCCCTTGAGGACCTACCAGCTCGAAGAGAGAATTCCCGGCCTTGTGGAGGAACTGATTCGCCAGGCTGAGATAATAGCTAAGGTAGCTGAAGACCTAGAGGCCTTCACAGGCCAAAAAGGCGGGGCGACGGTAGTCCTGCAGAACTTGGCTCGCCAGCTCAATGATCTTGCCGACAAGACAGAGACTATCCCGTCACGCATAACTGAGTTTAGAGACAATCTCGGTGCTTTGGGCACCTGGTTGCTCGACATTCGGCAGCAGCCTCTCCTAGTGGACTACATCGTGGTCGCTTCTCCGGATCAGACGTTGCCGCCTACCGCTCCAACCGCATTTCAGCAGCTTATCCATGAGGTAAGGGCTCTGATTGCGTCCTACACGCATGACTATAAAGCTGTTGGCGATGTGCACACCGAAGAAGGCGATGTGACGCCGCTTAAGGTCTGGACCGGAATGGGCAGAGACCAGGCACAGATCCTCAAGCGGATGATCGAAAACGACTTCACTCCAAAGACCGGGATTCCAGTCAACCTCGAACTGGTCAGTATGGGCGTTTTGCTCCCTGCAACTCTAGCTGGACGAGGTCCGGACGTAGCTATGGGAGTATCTACAGCTCAACCCATTAATTTCGCATTCAGAGGCGGTGTGGTCGATCTAGCGCAGTTTCCTGACTTCGATGAGGTGGCGGCTCGATTTCATGAGAGCGCGCTCGTGCCGTTCATGTTTAGAGACAGCGTATATGCAATCCCAGACCAACAGCCGTTCTTGATGATGTTTTACCGCGCTGACGTCCTTGATGAGCTTGGACTTGACGTGCCTCAGACGTGGGACGATATGCTCGAGATAATTCCGGTCCTTCAGAAACGCAACATGCAGATTGGATTGCCGTTCTCTTCGCCTCAGCGTTCCGTGAGCGCGGCGATCGGAGACGTAAGCGCGACTATAGGAAGCTTGTCTGCCAGCGGTGGAGTGGTCACCTTCTTGAGTTTCCTCTATCAAAACGGTGAAGAGCTGTTCAAGGAAGATGGAATCGCTACCAACCTGGACAACGAGGCTGCTGTAGATGCATTTACCCTTTGGACCGAGTTGTATGAGCTATACAAGCTGCCATTGGAATTCGACGCTGCCAACAGGTTCAGGACAGGTGAGATGCCCATTGTTTTGACCAGCTACACTTTTTACAACCAGCTTCAAGTCTTTGCCCCGGAACTTCGCGGCAAGTGGGACTTCACACTGATTCCGGGAACGCGACGCCCGGACGGCACTATTGATCGATCCGTTCCTGTCGGTCCGTCTCCGACAAGTGCGGGCCAGACTGGTACCATAATCCTCAGCGCCTCAAAGCAAGTCGAGGCAGCTTGGGAATTCGTCAAGTGGTGGAGCAGCACCGATGTTCAGGTGGCATTTGGACGTCAGATCGAAAGCCTGCTTGGTCCTGCAGGCCGGTATGCTACTGCTAATATTGAGGCAATGCGCAGGCTGCCGTGGTCTGTTGAGGAGTATTCGAAGCTGAGGGCACAGTGGGAATGGGTTAGAGGCGTGCCGGAGGTGCCCGGCGGTTACATGATCGGGCGCTACCTCGACAACGCGTTTAGACGGGTGGTTTACCACGCAGAGCCTGTTCGCGATACCTTGATCGAGTACAATCGCATGATCAATGAGGAGATCACGCGCAAGAGAGAAGAGTTTGGGCTTCCTACCACTTATGAGGAGCTGGATCCGGCTTATCGCAAACTCTACTGGGTGAAGGAGTAAGGATGGATCGGAAGGAGGCGCACCATGCGACCGGTCATTGCCACTAGTGCAGCGAGCATCCCTGAGCCAAACTGGGCACAGAGGCTGTGGAAAGAGATAAAGGCCAACAAGGCGGCTTACTTCTTCCTGGCACCTTATGCGATTCTGTTCTTTTTGTTCACCGTGCTGCCTGTGCTGATTGCGATCGGCTTGAGCTTCACGCACTACAACATGCTTCAGCCGCCTAAATGGATCGGCTATCAGAATTACTTGAGGCTGTTTCTTTCCGACGATGTCTTCTTGATCGCAGTCAAGAACACGTTTGTGTTTGCGATCATCACAGGGCCGTTGAGCTACTTCGCTTGCTTCGTCTTCGCCTGGCTTATCAACGACCTGCAACCCAGGATTCGAGCAGTATTGACCTTGATGCTGTATGCGCCGTCGATCTCAGGCTCGATGTTCATGATATGGACTGTCATGTTCAGCGGAGATGCTTACGGCTACATAAACGGGACCTTGCTTAAATTCGGCATCATCGACGAACCTATACAGTTCTTGACCGATCCTCAGTGGATGATGCCTGTTGTGATCATCGTAGTCCTGTGGATGAGCCTTGGAACCAGCTTCCTGGCGTTCATTGCAGGATTACAGGGAGTAGACAGCGAGCTGTATGAGGCTGCTGCAGTGGACGGAGTCCGCAACCGTTGGCAGGAGCTGGTCTTCATAACGCTGCCCCAGATGAAGGGTTATCTGATGTTTGGTGCGATCATGTCGATCACAAACTCATTTGCTGCCGCCGCGCAGATCATACCTCTTGTTGGATTTCCAAGTACAGACTACGCAGGCCATACCATAGTGACGCACTTGATCGACTACGGCAATGTTCGTTTTGAGATGGGCTACGCGTCCGCGATTGCTGTCATCTTGTTTGTTGCGATGGTCGGCACGCAGCGTCTTGTTCAGAGGCTGCTGAACAGTCTGGACTCTTAGGAAGGGGATTCGCAGTGATTAGAAGGTTGATCTGGACACACAAGCCGACTCGGTCACTCGGTGGCAATCTGCTCGTCCTGCTGTTCATTTTGGCAGGTGCGTGTTTCTCAGTGCTGCCATTGATCTACGCTGTCTCGAATGCGTTCAAGCCTTTGGATGAGCTGTTTATCTGGCCGCCGCGGTTTTTCGTCAGAAACCCGACTCTCGACAACTTCATTGACTTGCTTGTCTTGATGGCGGGTTCTTGGATCCCATTCTCCAGATATGTTCTCAACACTGTCTTGATATCTGTGCTGGGAACTGCCGGGCATGTAATCTTGGCTTCAATGGCCGCGTATGCACTGTCAAAGCACAAATTCCCCGGAGCAAATCTCTTTTTCTCGATGGTGATCCTGTCTTTGATGTTTGCCAGGCAGGTCACAGCGATCCCAAACTACCTGATCATGTCTCGTCTGGGGTGGGTGGATACTTACCTGGCGATTATTCTCCCGGCCTGGGCGATGAGTCTGGGGCTGTTCTTGATGAAGCAGTTCATGGACGCCATGATCCACGATTCACTGCTTGAGTCTGCCAGGATTGAGGGAGCAAGCGAGTGGGTTTTGTTCTGGCGAGTGGTTATGCCCAATGTTCGGCCGGGCTGGCTCACTTTGATCATCTTGGCGTTTCAGAGCCTGTGGAATGAGACCGGCGGGCAGTTTATCTACAGCGAGCAGTTGAAAACCTTGCCTTATGCGCTCAACCAGATCCTCGCGGCAGGGATAGCACGAGCCGGAGTAGGTGCGGCTGTCGGCGTGGTCTTGATGATCGTGCCCATCACAGTGTTTGTGGTCAATCAGAGCAGAGTTATAGAGACCATGGGTGCAGCAGGCATCAAGTGAGATAGCCCGGAAGGGGAGGGACAGAATTGACGCGGCTAAGAACAACGCTGACCATTGTGATCACTTTGGGTATTCTGGCCAACGCCCTTTGTGCGTCCGCACTGGCCCAAGGCAGCTATACTTATAGTTTCCAACGCGAAGCTGTTCCAGGCCCTGAAGTCTATACTCACAAGCGTGAGGTCTTTGGGCAGACGATCGGTGTTGGCTCGTTTAGAGAACCTGAGGACCTGTTTGTAAGCAGTGACAACCACGTGTACGTTGCTGATACCGGTAACAACAGGATAGTGATCCTTGATGAAGGCCTGAACCTCGTGCGGGTGTTAGACGGGTTCGAGGTCAACGGCGCTATGCAGAGTTTCCGCAGTCCTAGGGGCTTGTTCGTGACAGACGAGGGAGACCTCTATGTTGCAGACTACGGGAATGCTCGAGTTGTAGTCCTAGACAGACAGGGCGAATTTGTCAAGTTCATAGAAAATCCTAGGGACGAGGAACTGATCCCCGAGTCGTTCTTGTTCAAGCCGCTCAAGGTTGTTGTAGACAGATCCCGCAGAGTATACGTGATCGCCGAGGGTGTGCTCGAAGGGTTTATGGAGTTTGACGAGTACGGGGTGTTCAGCGGGTTCATCGGCGCTCCGAGAGTCAGCCCGGACCCTCTGGAGCTTCTATGGCGAAGGATCATGACCGATGAGCAAAAAAAGCGCTCAGTCATGTTTCTCCCTACTGAGTACAGCAACGCTGACATCGACTCCCGCGGGTTTATCTATGCGACTATCGCCGGGACTACCACAGAGAGTGGCCATGTTATCCGCAAGCTGAATCCTTCAGGCGCTGATGTACTTCGAAGGAACGGCTTTACTGCCCCTAGAGGCGACGTCGACGTGATTTTCCAGGAGCAATATCTGACAGCGTCGATCACCGGCCGCTCGTATCTAGTTGATATCGTCGTCCGGGACAACGGGATATACAGTGTCCTCGACCTCAGGCGCGGGAGAGTCTTTACATACGACGATGACGGCCATCTCTTGTACGCGTTTGGTGCGCCGACTGTCGAAAAGGGAGGCCTCAGAGCACCAAGTGCCATTGACACTCTGGGAGACGATCTCCTGATCCTTGACAAAGGGCTCAACGCGATTGCGGTGCTGGAGCCTACTCAATACACCAAGACCATCCACGCTGCCATCGAGCACCTTCAGGCTGGCAGATACGACGAATCCACGGAGATGTGGAGAGAGGCGCTCAGGCTCAATCCCAACTTGGATATTGCTTACAGCGGTGTAGGCAGGTCGTTGCTCAACCAAGGCCAATTTGCCGAAGCAATGCGTATGTATCGCCTTGGCAGCGATAGGAGAGGGTTTTCAAAGGCCTTGAGGCTGTATAGAAGGGACTGGGTCGACGAGAATTTCGCATTGATCTTCACTCTGGCCGTCCTGTTGATAGTTGCAGTTGTGGTCATTCGCGTCATGGTCATACGCAGGAGGTCTGCAAGGCCGCAGGAGTACAGGAGACAGGTTTTCAAGAGAAGCGACCACTGGCTTAAGGCATACCTCGAAGACCTGAAGTATGCGTTTTATGTGATAGTTCATCCATTTGACGGTTTTTGGGATCTGAAGTACGAGAAGCGCGGCAGCATTGCTTCAGCTCTGACAATACTCGTGTGCGTGTCTATAACGTACATTTTGGCTTACCAGTATACAGGCTTCATATTCAACTACAACGATATCAGACGGCTCAATATCTATATGGAACTGATTAGCGTTCTTCTACCGTTCCTTTTGTGGTGTGGAGTGAATCTTGCCCTAACAAGCCTTGCCGAGGGCAAGGGCTCCTTCAGGGACATCTTCATTGCGACCGCATATGGACTCGTGCCTGTGGTGCTGATAAGGATCCCACTTGTTGCACTGAGCAATGTAATCACCTTGGAAGAGGGCGCCTTCTACTATGCCTTAATGGCAATATCGGTCATCTGGTCCGGCTTCCTGGTCTTTGTCGGACTCCAGACCGCCCACGAATACGACTTCAGGACCAACCTGTTTACGTGCGTCTTGACAGGAGTCGGCATGGCAGTAGTCGTCTTCATGTGTCTGCTGTTTGTGAATGTATTGGCTCAGACCTTTGGGTTCGTGAACACCATCTACACAGAAATGACTTTCAGGCTGTAGGGAGGTCACGAGAACCAGTGAAGAACGCATTCTTCAGGAGCTTGTCTCTGACCATATTGGCTCTCGTTCTCTGTTGCACCTCAGCAGTGGCGAACGAGGAGTATCTCTCCAAGTACACGCTGGTGTCAGAAAACGAGTATCTGCAGTTGTACGTGAACGAAGAAACGACAGAAATAGCGGTATTGGATAAGTCAACTAACTACGTCTGGTTCTCCAGTCCGCCAGACCTTTCGATGGAGAGAATCAAGCGCGGCAGTGCCAGGGAAGGCATGAGGGCTTTGCTTTCACTGAGCTACTACACTCCGGACAGGTCGGCGCGAACCCTCAATTCCTATGTGGACAGCGTGCTCAACGAGGAGTTTACTATCACTCCGGTTGACGGAGGCATCCGCATAGACTACCTGCTCGGCAAGAGATGGCCTGATGACGCCTACGTGCCGGCAATGATCAGAAAAGAGAAGTTCGAGGCCGTGCTTGAGAAGGTGGAAGACAAGTTCGACAGAGAGATACTTGAGGAAGACTACACGCTGCTTACTCTAGTAGAGACTGCCGGAGATCCTTACGAGAAAGTCAATGTGTACGGGATAGATCCTCAACGAGTGTTTGGCAACTGGGACCTGATTCCTCTATCGGGGCCCGTCCTCACGAGGTCTTACGGATTGCGTGACACTCCCGAAGAGCGCAAGAAGTACTTGCTTGAGAGGTTGTCAGACACGATCATCCTGTATCGCAACGACATAGACATGAGGAACCTAATCACAGCTGAAGATGTGGAGCACATGAAGAACGCCGAGGTCTATGTTCTCTTGGACGGCACCTATCCTCGGTTTGACAAGGATGAAATACCTCGGATCTTCAGGGAAGCCGGGTATACGCCTGAGGATGTGATCGAGGACCACATCGCGGCTAGGCTCGATCCTCCCATACCTAACCCGGAGGTCTTCACCATTCCTATAATCGTGACGATTGATGGGCCCAATCTGGTTGTAACAATACCTGCCGGCGAGATCGAGTATCCGATAGATGTGGTAACCAAGGACGGCGAGATCGCGACGTTTATGCCCCAATCACTCGATCTGCTGCCGTACTTCGGCGCGGCAGATACTGCAGCCGAGGGGTATATATTCGTTCCCGATCGGTCAGGCGCGCTCATCAGGCTGAACAACCAGAACAAGCTGACCCTGCCCTCATTTCTTGGGAGCGTGTACGGGGTTGACAGGTCAATAGCACCTCAGCAGGAGAGGATCGCCAGGGGCTCTCTGATCCGCTTGCCGGTCTATGGGCTCAAGAATGGAGACAGAGCGTTCTTTAGCATAATCGAGGACGGCCAGGCCTTGGCATATATTCGTGCCGAACTAGCAGGCAAGACTGACTCGTTTAACAAGGTATCTTGCGGTTTCACTCTGACTCCAAGGACAACTATTACGCTTTGGGGAGTCCGCGAAGAAGGGGAGATAACAAGCAGAGACGACCGCCTGGTGGATGTATACCAGACTCGGCCTTACCAAGGGGACATCACTGTCCGCATCGCGTTCCTCTCAGGCGATGAGGCAGGTTATTCAGGCATGGCGAACCTATATCGGTCGTATCTGATCGACCGATATGGCCTCAGTAGAGTTGCCTCAGACAGCACCGTGCCGCTTTACCTGGAGTTGATTGGCGGGATTCACAAACAGGAGGTCGTGCGAGGCGCTCCCAGAGAGGTCATAGATCCCTTGACGAGCTATGCGCAGGCTCAGGAGATAATCAGTGACTTGCTGGAGTCAGGCGTAGAAAACATCAAGGTGCGATACGTTGGCTGGACAAAGGGCGGAGTGCATCACTACTTTGCAGACAAGTTGGAACTCGAGAAGGCGCTAGGTACTAGGGACGAGTTGGATCAGCTGATCGGGTTTGCAAAGGAGCACGGTGTTGAGATCTATCCGGACATCGACTTATTGACCGTCTACAGAAATACGCTGTTTGACGGCTTTAGGTTGGGTAGAGATGCTGCGAGGTATCTCAACAAGGATGCGGTGCACGTCTATGATTACAACATCGCGACATTCCAGCGCATTCCTGAACAGAGGTACGCAGCTGTTTCGCCGAGGCGCCTGGAGCGATTGGTGAGCCAGTTCCTCAAGGGCTTTAGTAACTACGGCTTTGGCGGGGTCTCGCTGCGCAGTATGGGACGAGTCGTGTACTCCGATTTCCGTGAGGGTCTGCAAGAATTGGTAGACAGACAGCAAGCCGCGCAAATGATCCAAGCCGCCATGGATAGTCTGCGTAGCGAAGGGCTCTTACTGATGGTGTCAGGCGGAAACGACATAGCGTTTCCGTATGCCAAGCACATCGTAGGCGCTCCAACAGAAGGCAGCAACATGCATTTCTTTGACGAGAGTGTACCGTTCTACCAAATGGCATTGCACGGTTATATCAATTATGCAGGCGAGCCTCTCAATCCCAACTCCCAATACAGACAGGCGCTGCTGAAGTGTTTGGAGACCGGCTCAGTTCCGTACTACAGGTGGACTTATGCAGATTCGGCGGCTGTGAAGGATACCCTGTTTAACTACCTTTTGTCGACCAACTATACAGGATGGCTGGATGAGGCGGTTGCCCTCTACAAGGAGGTCAGCTCCGTGCTAAACGAGGTATGCGACCAGGCCATAGTCGACCATCGAAAACTCGACGAAGGGATCTACCGCACCACGTACGAGAATGGCCTGACTGTGGTCGTCAACTATACGACTGAGGATTACAGTTTCGACGGGGTCACCGTCGAAGCAGAGAGCTACATAGTGCTGGAGAAGGAGAGAGGACAATGAAGGCACGCGCTAAAGGCAGGCAGGCGTTCTCACTAGCCCAGCAGAAGGCATTAACGGGGTATCTCTTCTCTGCTCCGTTTATCATCGGGTTTATCCTCTTCTTTCTTGCGCCGTTCGTTCAAGCGATTGTGTTTAGCCTGAACAACCTAAAGATCATAACAGGTGGGTACGAACTCGAGTATATTGGCCTCGAGAATTTTAGATACGCTCTGTTTGTTGATCCCGACTTCGTCAGGGTCTTCGCTGAGACAGTGGTCAAGATGCTGGTGGAAGTCCCGTCAATCATCTTCTTTAGCTTCTTCTCGGCGCTGCTTCTCAACCAGCAGTTCAAAGGACGTCTGCTTGCCAGAACGATCTTTTTCTTGCCGGTAGTGATGACGTCCGGAGTCATCCTGACGCTCGAGAGCGGAGACTATATGAGCAATCTGCTGGAGCAGACAAATACCTCTGCTGCAAATGCATTGACCGGGCCGCTCTTGACCGCGTTTCTCATGCAGTTGAAGCTGCCGAGAGAGATGTTGTCGTACGTTGTTACAGTTGTAGAACATATACCGGATGTCATTAGAGCATCCGGCATACAGATACTGATCTTCTTGGCAGGCCTTCAATCAATACCTGAGACCTTGTACGAGGCGTCAAAGGTAGAAGGTGCGACACCATGGCAAACGTTCTGGATGATCACTATGCCGATGATGAGCCCCATGGTCTTTGCCAATGTCATTTACTCAATAATTGATTCGTTCCTTTCATCGTCCAACCAACTGGTCAGGTACATCAGGGATACAGCGTTTGCAGGTGCAGGTTTTGGTATAGGAACAGCTATGGGTGTCATGTACTTCGCAGCAGTGACGATCATTCTTTTGATCGTGGCTCGCATTATGTCCGGTTGGGTTTTCTATCATGAGTAGCTCTTCTGTCTGAAGGAGGAATACCCATGTCTGCATCAGCAGAGAGTCGCGTAAGCAAGGCGCTGTCAACGTCGAGGTTTCGACATGCTTCGCATCGGGTATCCCAGGTCTTGCTTGTGATTTTTAGAGCCGCCTTGATCATCGGGATCTCGTATATCATCCTATTCCCGATTCTGATGAAGGTCTCTTCGTCATTTATGTCGCGCAGAGACCTGGTTGATCAGACTGTGAAATGGATCCCGAAGCGCTTCACATGGGACAACTACAGATTGGCGGTTGAGATGCTGAAATTCCCGACAGTGTTTAGGAACTCCCTGCAGCTGTCGGTGATAGTCAGTATCCTGCAGCTGTGCTCCAGCATACTCGTTGGGTACGGCCTTGCAAGATTCGACTTCAAGGGGAAAAATCTGATCTTTGCCGCAGCAGTCTTTACTCTGGTAGTGCCTCCTCAGATGATCATGGTCCCGCTCTATCTCAACTGGAGGTTCTTTGACCTCTTTGGGCTGCTGCCTGACAAAGGTTACAACCTCTTGGGCACTTACTGGCCCTTCATCCTTACGTCTATCACCGGGACAGGGCTGAGGAACGGCCTGTTCATCCTGGTCATGAGACAGTTCTTCAGGGGCATGCCAAAGGATCTTGAAGAGGCGGCTTATGTTGACGGGGCCAGTCCGCTGATGACGTTCTTCAGAGTCATGCTGCCAAACGTCAAACCTGCCGCAGTGGTTGTGTTTCTGTTTGCATTTGTCTGGCAGTGGAACGACTCTTTCTTGACAACGCTGTATCTCGACTCGAATTTCTTGCCGGTGGCACTGGCCAACTTGTCTCGCACCCTTGCAAAGGAGTTGGAGATGAACCATCCTCAGTACTTCTCACTCGTCGTCAACGCAGGAAGCTTGATGATGATACTGCCGGTGCTAATACTCTACGCTTTTCTCCAGCGGTACTTCGTAGAGAGCATAGAGCGCACGGGGCTTATCGGTTAGTCCGGGCGAGTTGTTTTATGTCTTATTTTGTGAATGGTATGCAGGAATTCGCGGGACCATGGTGAATTTATAGTCATACGGAGAAAGTTCCATACCACTGAGACCTATTAGTTGTCGTTTTGGCTGATCAGACAGACTGTGATTCTCGAAACATCATGACCTGGTAAGCCTATGTGACCTGCATAGACCCACTTTCGCGGTGGTTGTCATTGGTTGAACCTAGACTGGTGGAGGTGATGGGCCTTATCCAGGTATTTCGGGCGTGGTACGGTGAAAGCCATGTTATTAATGATCAAGGAGGAGGAAGCTAGATGAAGAACGCCCTGAGAATCATCTCTGTTGCGGTCATGTTGTCTATGTTGTTCGGGTCAGTGGCTCTGGCTGCCACTGGAGGATTCGACCTTGGCGGCAAGACCATTACTGTGGTGGCTGCAGTCGACAAGCTCGAAGGACTGCGGAAAGAGGGAAGAGTGGCTGAAGCTGAGCAGCTGTTCAACTGCAAACTCGAGTCTTTGGTCTTGCCAGTCGACACGATCGTTGAGACTATGGTCACACGACTCATAAGCGGGGACTCTGAGTATGACGTATGGGGCATTGACAATGACAACTTCTTTGATCTAGTTGGAAGAGACGCTCTCCTTCCGATCAATGCGGTTCTTGGCGACGCTTACTTCGACGAAGCCCGCAAGTACGCCGAACCAGCGATCAGGCACTTCAGCGTTGGTGGCAACATCTATGCCTTGAGTAGCTTCGAGACTCTGCCTAATGGTGCTACGACGTGGTTTGCGTTTAACAAGGACATCATAGAGGCAGAAGGCCTACCGGATCCGTACGACTTGTATGAGGCTGGCGAGTGGAACTGGGAAAACTGGCGCAACATGATGGTAGCCGCCACAAAGGACCTTGATGGCGACGGCACACCTGACCAGTATGGTGTCCAGGGATTGGCGGTATGGGCTTACATTGTCTGCAGCAACGGCACAAACCTCTTTGTCCCAGGCCCGGATGGCAAGCTGAAGTACAACTGGAACAGCGAGAATGTCCTTGAGGCTATCCAGTTTGGCCGTCAGCTCGGGTATATCGACCAGGTCGCCGCATCCAGCGGATTTGACCAGGGTACAGTCCTCTTTGCATATCAGGCTACCTGGCAGTTGGATGGGCTCAAGACTTCGGGGATGAATTACGGTCTGATCCCGTTCCCGAAGGGCCCAAGAGCTGAGGGGCACACCATGTATACCGGGTTCTGCGGCGGTCTCGCTCTGCCCTCGAACTCTGCTGAGCCTCATGCTATAGCAGCTGTCATGGACTATTTGTTCTATCCTGAGGACTTCGAGACCTATCTGGATGAGAGAAACCAGACCATGATCAACGACTACTGCCCGGATCGTCGGTCCGCGAGGATCTTTGCTGAGTTCCTCCCAGAGTTCAACAAGACTGGACAGATCCTCAACTACTCCTTGACCGCAGACGAAGTCTGGGATGCCTACGTCGCAGCAATGCAAGGCGAGAAGACCCCTGCCGAGGCAATGAATGAGGTTGCCGCTCAGGGTCAGGCCTATCTTGATGAGCTGTTGGGTCAGTAGTATAGGTAGTGTAGAATGATCGGCTATCTCATACGTGAGTAGCCGATGACTGCCAGCCCCTCCCTGAGTGCCAATGCAGCAGTCGGGGAGGGGCTTCCATATGTCTGGAGAATGAGTTCAAAGCGAGGTAATCTCAGATGAAGAAGCCCTACTGCCGTTACAAGGATAGGACCGTACCTATTGAGGACAGAGTCAGCGACCTCTTGAGCCGCATGACCCTGAGGGAAAAGGTCCGGCAGATGGACATGTATGTAGGTTCGAGTTTTGTCAAGCTGCGCGACGGCACTTCTGTGGTGACTGATGACGCTGAGATTCTGTGGGACAAGGTAGCTGAGGCGATTGGCTCCGAAGGGATCGGGTGCATTCACGACCTCTACGCCACTGCCAAGATCAACAACGAGATCCAGCGATATGCGATCGAGAAGACGCGGCTTGGTATTCCCATATTGTTTAGCGAGGAAGGGCTGCATGGCTTGTGTCGGCCAGGCTGCACGATCTTTCCTCAGAGTATCGCGTTGGCATCGACATGGCGGCCCGAGATCGTAGAAGAGGTAGGCAGGGCAATTGCGAGGGAGACCCGGAGCTTCAATATACACGAGATATTCGGGCCAGTGCTTGACCTTGCAAGGGACCCGCGCTGGGGGCGTATGGAGGAGACCTTCGGAGAAGACACTTACTTGAGCAGCCAGATGGCTGTTGCTATGGTGAGAGGGCTTCAGGGCAAGCGGCTTAGTGATCCGGACAGTGTAGTCGCAGAACCAAAGCACTTCGCAGGCTACGGAGTCCCTACAGGCGGGCTCAACTGCGCACCCGCTCTCATTGGAAAAAGAGAGTTGTTTATGTACCACCTTCCGATCTTTGAGGCAGCGATAGTAGAGGGTGGAGCTATCAATGTCATGTGTTCCTATAACTCTATCGACGGGATACCGTGTTCGTGCGACCACGAGTTGCTTACCACAGTGCTGCGGGATCAGTGGCAGATGCGAGGCTTCGTTAGAGCGGACCTCGGAGCACTGGGGAATCTCTATCATTGGCACAGAGTAGCCGAGTCTCGAGAAGAGGCGATCAGGCAATCAATAGAAGCAGGCCTGGACATGCAGTACTATGACTACCCGCATGAGTTCTTCCAAAATGCGTTGATCAAAATGGTAGAAACGGGTAGGATGAAAGAGGAGACCATAGATCGAGCAGTCGCTCGAATCCTGAGAGTCAAGTTCATGTTAGGGCTCTTTGACAATCCGTGCATTGATCCGAAGTTATCAAGATCAGTAGTGCGCTGCGAACAACACAGGCAGGTCGCTCTGCAAGCGGCGCGGGACGCCATTTGTCTCCTGAAGAACGACCACGGACTCTTGCCGCTACCCAAGGATATTGGCTCAGTAGCTGTGATCGGGCCAAATGCTGCTGAGGCGAGACTCGGCGACTACACTCCTAGGGTCGAAGGGTTCGAGCCTGTCACTGTCCTTGATGGGATTCGCAGCATAGTCTCTCCTCAGACGAGGGTTGACTACGTCAAGGGCACGTCGATCGCTCCGGTAGACTTGAGGCCGCTGCCTTCGGCCTGGTTGCAAACTCCGGAGGGCGATAAAGGCCTGAAGGCAGAGTACTACGACAACCCCAGCGGCAGCGGCGACCCTGTTTTGGTCCGGATTGACCAGGAAATCAACTTCAACTGGATCGTAGCAAAGCCATGCGCGGAGGTTGGCCCGAGCGACTTCTTCGTCAGGTGGACCGGCACGATGACCCCGCAGTATAGCTTCGATGGGTACTTGGGCATCGGGACGTTTGACAGCATGCGGGTATGGGTGGATCAGGCGTTATTGCTTGACAGCCGCAAGCCGGGTGCAGAGGGCAGCCCCGACTCGGGTGTGGAGGGTGTGCGACGGGTCCCGTTTAGGTTTGAGGCAGGCAGATCGTACGCCATCAAGATAGAGTACTGCAAGGACGCAGGCGGCGCGCGTGTCGTCTTTGGGTGGAGCAGCGAGCAGGATCAGATCGATGAGGCGGTGAAGTGTGCCAAAAACGCGGATGTCGCCATCGTAGTCCTGGGCGACTCCAGTGAGACGAGTGGGGAGGGGCTTGACAGGGTGGACCTCGGCCTGCCTGGAAAGCAACTTGACCTGCTCAAAGCGGTATACGAAACAGGCACTCCGGTTGTGCTGGTGTTGCTCAATGGCAGGGCATTGACGCTCAACTGGGAGGCAGCTCATATTCCAGCGATCATTGAAGCGTGGTTCTGCGGAGAGCAGGGCGGGACTGCCATTGCAGAGACGCTGTTTGGAGATATAAATCCTGCAGGGCGATTGCCAGTCTCCTTCCCCAAGGCTGTAGGCCAGCTCCCGGTCTACTATAATCGTCAACCGGGCGGTAGGCATACCTATGTGGAGATGGACTGGGAGCCTTTGTTTCCGTTTGGATATGGCTTGAGCTACACTCGCTTCAGCTACGCCAATCTTAGAGTTGTTCCTCAAAGGATTAGGCTGGGCGACTGTGTGGACGTTCATGTAGATATTACGAATACTGGCGACAGAGACGGAGAGGAAGTTGTTCAGCTCTACATAAGGGATCTATGGAGTTCGGTCGTTAGGCCGCACAAGGAACTCAGAAGGTTCAGGCGAGTGGCCATTTCGGCTGGCCAAACGGTGACTGTTTCATTTACGCTCGATGTGAGAGACTTCAGGCTCATGGACAGAGAATACGAATGGGTGGTCGAGCCGGGTACCTTTGAGATAATGGTCGGCCCTCATTCTGGTGCCTTGGACCTCAAGGCCCATCTGGAGATATACTGACGACCAAAAAGGACTACAGACGATGGAGGGTGGCTATGCGACGCGTTATACCGCTTAACTTCGGCTGGAGGTACGCTGACTCTTTTTGCGAAGACTATCTCAAGGAGAATGCAGACGAGACAGGTTTTGTAGAGGTCGACCTGCCTCATACCAACAGAGAACTGCCTTACAACTACTTCGACGAGTCTGAGTTTCAATTCATATCCTGCTATCGCAAACATTTCGACATTCCCTTGGAGTACAAAGGCAAGCGCATCTTTGTCGACTTCGAGGGCGTGATGTGTTATGCAGAGGTTTATGTCAACGGCGTCTATGCGGGAGAGCACAAGGGCGGGTACACTCCATTCTCCATTGACATTACTGACAAAGTGCGCTTTGGAGAAAACAACGTCTTGTCCGTCAAGGTGGACTCAACCGAACGTCCGGATATCCCGCCATTTGGTAACGTGGTTGACTATCTGACTTACGGAGGAATATACCGTGAGGTCAGCCTGCGGGTAGTCAATCCGGTATACATAGCCAACGCGTTCTTTGCCCCATCAGACGTGCTTCAGACAGACAAGGAGATACGCGCTAAGGTATTCGTATCCAACCCCGAGCAGAAGGCGGGCGAAACCGTTGTCTGCGTAGCGCTCAAAGACGGCGATACCGTCATCTCGGAGCAGAGGAAGACCCTGCAGCTTACTGGAGACGACAAGGTTATGGTTGAGATCGTCCTCTCCGGCATTCGTGATGTAGAGCTGTGGGATCTCGACAACCCAAGGCTTTATACGTGTGAAGCGTATCTTGTTGACAGCAATATCTCAGACTGTGCCGCAGATTGTGCCGGGTGTGACAGAGGCGTCGACAAGGGTGTGCTCGATCGGTTTTCAGCAAGGATTGGATTCCGCGAAGCACGTGTCGAGCCTGACGGCTTCTATCTCAACGGCAATAAGATCCAACTGCGCGGACTCAACAGGCATCAGTCTTATCCGTATGTAGGCTACGCTATGCCTGAGCGAGTCCAGAGGCGGGACGCTGACATACTCAAGTACGAGCTCGGCCTCAACTTGGTGCGGACATCGCACTATCCGCAGTCAGTGCACTTCCTCGACAGGTGTGATGAGATTGGGTTGCTTGTCTTCGAAGAGATTCCGGGCTGGCAACACATAGGAGATGCCGAATGGAAAAAGGTCGCATGCCAAAGCCTCAGAGAGATGATAGAGAGGGATTGGAACCACCCGTCGATTTTCCTGTGGGGCGTTCGCATTAATGAATCAGGCGATGACCATGACTTCTACACCGAGACCAACAGGATAGCGCGTGAGCTAGATCCCACCAGACAGACCGGAGGCGTGCGCTGGCGCGAGCGCAGTGAGTTCCTGGAAGACGTCTACACGATGAACGACTTCATCCACAGCGGCGGCGAAGCTGTCCTCAGAGACCCGTCCAGGGTAACGGGCCTGCCCGAGCCTGTCCCGTATATGGTGACTGAGTTCAACGGCCATATGTACCCGACCAAGCGCTTTGACCAGGAAGAGCGGCTGGTTGAACACGCAATGCGACATATCAGGGTACAGAATGCCGCTGCGATGGATCCGGGGATCTCAGGAGCGATCGGCTGGTGTGCCTTTGACTACAACACTCACAGTGAGTTTGGCTCAGGAGACCGCATCTGCTACCACGGTGTCATGGACATGTTTAGGATACCGAAGTTCGCAGCATACGCTTATGGCAGTCAGAAGGATCCAAGCCAGGGCGTTGTGTTGGAGGCGGCTACTCTGTGGGCTCGCGGTGAGCGATCCATCGGCGGAGTTATCCCTCTAGTGATCTTCACAAACTGCGACTATGTGGATCTAGTCCTCAACGGAGTTGTTGCAGGGCGCTACTACCCCGCCAGAGACGAATACCCTGGATTGCCGCATCCACCTGTGGTCATAAAGGAAAGCCCTGAGCAGTTTGGAGTTTGGGGATTCAGGTGGCCCGATGGAGAGATCGTGGGTTATATCAATGGCAAGCCGGTTGCCAAGAAGGCCTATGCCGGTCAGCCTGTCGCTACCAGACTCGAGGCAATTGCTGACGACGATGTCTTGACTTTGGGCGAGACATATGATGCCACAAGAGTGGTGTTCAGAGTAGTTGACCAGGTGGGCAACCTGACTCCGTATATCAATGAGTCAATAGAGCTCGATATAACCGGCCCGGGGCGGATAATCGGGCCCAGTGAGCCGACCCTCATCGGAGGATGCATTGGAGTCTATGTGCGCACTACTGGCCAGTCCGGTGAGATTCGGTTGACCGGGCGTTCGAGTCGGTTTGCCCCTGCAGAGGTTGCCATTCGAGTGCAGTAGTCGCACACCAGACGCTAGATTCCAAGGGAGATGAGTCCAGATGAGCGATGCTGACAAGGAAGCCCAGGAAGGCGTAGTAGAGCGCGGCAAGCACAATTACAGCGCTGAGGACCGCTACGTTAGGCCGGACGACCCCACCCTATTGGAGCGGTTGGAGTGGTTCAAAGATCAGAAGCTGGGTTTGATGATACACTGGGGCCCCTATTCGCAGCTGGGTGTCGTTGAGTCGTGGGCGCTGAGTGATGCAGATGCGGACTGGTCGCGGGTCGGATATGACTGGTTTGACGACCCGGAGGAGTTCAAGCGTCAGTACTTCAATCTGAACACCACGTTCAATCCCATCCGGTTCCAGCCGGAGGTATGGGCGGACCTGGCTGCGGATAGCGGGTTCAGGTACTTGATATTCACGACCAAGCACCATGACGGCTTTTGTATGTGGGACACGAAACAGACCGACTACAAGATCACGGGCCCTGACTGTCCGTTTCGCACCCACAAGTACGCCGATGTCTGCAAACACCTGTTTGATGCATTTCGCAGCAGGGGGCTCGCAATCGCGTGCTATTTCTCAAAGGCGGACTGGCACACTCCGTATTACTGGGCTCCAGGGATGAAGCGCAGTAAGCCATCCTGGAGAGGGCCGTCCTATGATCCAGCGGAATATCCGGAGCTTTGGGAGAAGTTTGTGCGGTTCACTCATGCCCAGATCATGGAGTTGATGTCAGAGTACGGGCGGATCGATATTCTGTGGCTCGATGCAGGGTGGGTGCGGCCGGAGACCGGGCAGGATATCCGGCTCAGAGAGGTGGTCGAAAAAGCGCGACAGTTGCAGCCTTGGCTGATATGCGCAGATCGGACCGTTGGAGGGCCGTATGAGAATTATGTGACGCCTGAGCAAACGATTCCGGAACGCCCAATGAGCATCCCGTGGGAAAGCTGCATTACTATGGGCACGTCGTTTTCGTTTGCCTATGAGGACACGTACAAGTCTCTCAGGGAGTTGGTCTGTATTTTGACTGAGGTCGTGGCAAAGGGCGGCAACCTCGCCTTAAACGTCGGCCCTCAGCCTGACGGCAGGCTGCCTCGGGGGGCCGTGCGGTGTATGAAGGAGCTAGGCGATTGGCTCAAGTCGTACGGAGAGGCGATCTACGGCACTAGGCCCTGCGCGCCGTACTTCAAGAGCAATTGCGCGTTCACGAGCAAAGACGACTTGATCTACTGCATCTACCTCTATCCAAAGGAGCCGAGCACAGTGCCTGACAGTGTGGTCATTCCTTATGCTGGGCCTGTGAGTGCAGTCGACTTGGTCTCAGGCCAAGAAGGGCTTGAGTTCGAGCGTACAGATGGCGGACTGCGAGTGGCTTTGCCTGAGAGCGATCTGGCTGCAAGCGATTTGGTGGCTCACGTGTTTAGGCTGAGAAAGGCCATATAGGCGCAGATCGATGTGGGCCCGTGCAGACTACGCGGGCCTGCATTCAGCGCGGGTGAGCGATCATTTTCGAGATGCCTTGGCGGAGGGAAGCACATGGACGATTCTATCCGCGCAGCTGTGAACGTCGTGCCTTCAGAGCGGCAGATCAACTGGCAGAGGACGGAGTTCTACGGCTTCATCCATTTTGGCATAAACACATTTACCGATCGCGAGTGGGGAACAGGAAAAGAAGACCCCAAGCTGTTCAACCCGACTGAGCTGGATGCAGATCAGTGGGTCAGGACGTTCAAGGCAGCCGGGATGAGAGGCCTTATCCTGACCTGCAAACACCACGATGGGTTCTGCCTTTGGCCGAGCAAATACACGGACTACTCTGTCGCGGCTAGTGACTGGCGCGGCGGCAAAGGCGACCTGGTGCGCGAGGTGTCCGATGCCTGTAGGCGAGGCGGCATCAAGTTTGGGATCTACCTCTCGCCGTGGGACAGGCATGAGAGGACTTACGGAGACTCTGAGGCCTACAACCGCTTTTATCTCGCGCAACTCAAGGAGCTCTTGACTTCCTACGGAGAGATATTCAGCGTGTGGCTTGACGGTGCCTGTGGAGAGGGGCCTGACGGCAGGAAGCAGGTCTACGACTGGGACGCGTACCATCGGCTTGTCAGAGAGCTTCAGCCGGGTGCGGTCATCTCAGTATGCGGTCCGGATGTCAGGTGGTGCGGAAACGAGGCCGGGCACTGCAGGGAGTCAGAGTGGAGTGTAGTGCCGGCTGTTCTCAGGAAGGCCGAGTTGACCCAGGAGAAGTCTCAAAAGGTCGACGACGGCACGTTTGCACGGCGGATCAACACTGAGGATGCAGACTTGGGCAGCCGCGAGGCCATACGCGGTGTGAAGGAGCTGGCCTGGTACCCGGCTGAGGTCAACACATCTATCCGGCCGGGCTGGTTTTACCATCCCGCTGAGGACGACCAGGTCAGAACTGTGGATGAGCTCTTGAAGATCTACTACGGCTCAGTCGGGGGCAACGCGTGTCTCCTCCTAAATGTGCCTCCTGACCGCCGTGGGCTTATACACGAACGTGACGCGGCTGTCCTGGAGGAACTAGGCAGAGTCATCCGAGACACATTTGCAGAAAATCTAGCAGACAATGCAAAGGCATGGGCGTCTGATACACTCGATTTCAACCATCGAGTTGAGAATATCCTCGACGGCAACCCGGACACCTACTGGCGCCCGTCTGAAGGGAATGAGACCTGCTCGATCGAAATCGATCTCGTGCGGCCAGTCGTGTTTGACCGGGTCGTCCTTTGTGAGCATATCAGATCAGGGCAACGGATCGAGAGTTTCTCAGTTGATTACTGGACTGATGACGGTTGGGTCGAATGCTACCGCGGCACAGTAGTAGGCTACAAGCGGATTTGCTGCTTCGAGCGCGTAAAGGCTCAGAGGCTCAGGATCAGGATCACTGGATCACGCTACTACCCAATACTGTCCGAAGTGGGGGTTTATCTCGAGAGGCGTTGAGTCTGCTGTTGCGCTCATTCTGGCGCTCTTGATCCGGTAGAGCGTTTAGACAGATTTAACGTTGTTTTAATGTACGACAAATTGTCCCTAAAGGTTCTCCTGTTACACTGTAGTCAAGATGACGGTAAAGGAGAATCGCCATGGAAATGCTTGATCAGATCGAGAGACTTAGGGAAAAGGCAAATGTCACCTATGAAGAGGCCAAGAATGCTCTTGAGGCTGCCAATGGAGACCTGTTGGACGCGTTGATTCTTCTGGAGAGACAGGGCAAGGTGCAGCCGCCTAGTGGTGACGGCTACTACAGCAGCGCCAGAGACAGGGAAGGCGCAGGGCAGAGCCACAGCGGGCCAGAGTCAATTCAGAGCTCACGAGGAGAGGGGCTTGGCGATGTCTTTGACAGGATTGGCAAGTTCCTTGTTGGGCTAGTTGACAAGGGCAACAGGATCAACCTCGAGGTGTTCAAAGATGGCGGCAGCAAGGTCAGGTGTCCGTTGACCGTACTAGTGCTGCTGTTGATATTCGCACCGTGGATTGTCATCCCATTGGTTGTGATTGGATTGGTGCTTAATTATAAGTTCCAGTTCAACGAATCCAATGCGTCCAACGGAGCTGATGCGTCTGACAGGGCATAGCGCAAGCCAGTAGGTGTTTACAGCGCTGCTGTGGGTCTATGACAGCGTCCGGAGGGAGTGGCAACTCGTCTTGAGCGCGAGGATTCTTGTCGTAGACGACGAGCCGAAGTTCGCTCGATTTCTTGAAATGGAACTGACGTATGAGGGCTATGAGGTCGCCAAGGCATTCGATGGGCGTGTCGGCCTTCAACTGGCGGAGACTGGCGAGTTCGACTTGGTTCTCCTTGATATCATGCTGCCCGGGCTAAACGGCATGGAAGTGCTCAGGAGGATACGTCGAGTAAGCCAGGTCCCGGTCATCATGCTGACAGCGAGGGACAGCGTGATCGACAAGGTCTCCGGGCTCGACCAAGGGGCTGATGACTACATAACCAAGCCGTTTGCTATCGAAGAGCTCCTGGCACGCATACGGACAGCCTTGAGGAAGACCGCTGCCAGATCAGCTCCCCAGAACGCGCTCGTTCTCTCGGCAGGAGATGTTCGACTCGACGTGCAAAGGCGCATTGTGACTGTGAGAGAAACTCCCGTGGAGTTGACCAAGCGCGAGTTTGACTTGCTGCAATACATGCTGGAGCATAAGGGCGTCGTGTTGAGCCGCGAGTTGCTGCTTGAGGATGTGTGGGGGTTTGACTTCGAGGGGCAGACAAATGTCGTCGACGTGTATATCCGTTTCCTGCGGTCGAAGATCGATGAGGTGTTTGGCATCAAACTAATACATACTGTTCGCGGTCACTGCGGTTGCCACCATGATCTATGCAGAGCGGACCGCTGCAGATATGGCAGCGCTGATCGAAGGTTCTATCATCCTACCAGGGGATTCAGCAGAGATTCGGACTGGTTCGGGTGTGCGCATCGTTCAGCTGGACCGGAACCCTGAAGGCTGGCACCCTCCCGGCTTTATCAGGCCTGTGTTCCCTGATTCGACCAAACGCGCGGCTCGCAAGTATGAGTTCGCAGAAGAAGTTACCCAGGCACACTGGCGGCATATCGAGCACCTGACCTTCAGAATCGAGGATATCTACAATGGCTTCCCGTACGCGGTCGTAGTCGAGCTTGAGCCTGTACTCAGATTTGCCAAAGCCCTCATGCTGACTCTCCTAATAGTCCAGATCTACGCCGCTATACGCAGTTTTCGAAGCAGCGGCCGGATCATTCATCGCACCTTGCGCCCAATCGTCGAGCTCGCCGAGAGGGCCCAGAGCATTGATACGGACAGGGGGCCTTTCACTCCTGAGGAGGTGCAGGCTCTTACAGGCAAGCTAAACCGAATCAACGCAGCAAGGCTTGACACCCGAATTGAGGTCGACGGCGCCAAAGATGAGCTCAAGGGCCTGGCCTCAGCCATTAACAACATGCTCGACCGCATCAATGAGTCATACAAGGCGCAGGCACGCTTTGTGTCCGACGCTTCGCACGAGCTTAGGACTCCCATAGCTGCCATTCAAGGGTATATCAACCTCTTGGATAGATGGGGCAAGCACGACGAACAGGCTCTACAGGAGTCCATAGACGCCATAAAGCATGAAGCTGCAAACATGAAAGATCTCGTGGAGCAGCTTCTCTTCTTGGCACGCGCTGACAACGACGTTGCCGGCCTTACAATGGAAACGTTTGATCTCGCCGAACTGGCCTCGAGTGTCTGTCAGGAGACGCAGCTGATAGACCAGAGCCATGTATTGGAGTCTCGTCTGTCGTCGGTATACGTGCACGCGGATCCCAAACTGATCAAACAGGCACTTCGCATTTTGGTTGATAACGCAATCAAGTACACCCCTGCAGGAGGGAAGATCGTCATCTCTGTACAAAGACGCGGGCCTAGGGCTTGGATCACTGTTCAGGACGACGGCATTGGCATTCCGCCGGACGCGGTTCCTCGCATCTTTGACAGGTTTTATCGCGCAGATGTGTCTCGGGCCAGAGAGACAGGAGGAACGGGCCTCGGACTGGCGATCGCCAAGTGGATCGCTGATCGTCATGGCGGACACGTCGAAGTGTTGAGCCGTGAAGGCATCGGCACTCGTTTTTCAATCGTCTTGCCCGCGACTATGCAGCAGCCCGCAGTCTCCTCTCAGACGACAGCCAGCCTCTGAAATACATGAACTTGATAGGTAGTCGACACCTGGATTCTTGGGCAATCCAATGAAGTCGGACCAAATCTAACCGGTTCGATGCTCACCAAGAGTCTACAATTGCACCGTCCGTATAGAGTCATCCGATGTGAGTCTCTTCAGAGTTCTCAACCCCAGTGTAACATAGGCAGCCTTTGGGCGGTTAGGTCGTCTGCGGCATGCTTGTTTTTAGCTTGCCATTAGGCAGATTTCAACAACCCCGCGAATACAATTTAGAGAGGAAGGATACAGCCTTAGCTTAGGTTGGACGATTTCGATTGGAGTTGGATGATGGCGTCCCGAGTATGCTAATAGCTCAAGCTAAACGCATTATGGAGGTCAGAGCCATGAAATCAAAGAGTATCATCACCTTGACTCTTGTGGTACTCTTGGCGCTTCTCCTGAGTTTCAGCACGTTGGCAGCGGACGCATATCCAAAGTACACTAGGAAGCCCACCATGATAACTATGTGGGTGTGGACGAGCAACGAGAACTACTCGATCAATGAGTGGCTCGATGAGGAGACGTTTGTTGAGCTCCCTGGCGGACAGAATCCAGGTAAGCTCCTGCTAGAGGCTCATGAAATGGTTGACACTGCCTTTCACTTGCCGATCATGTCTAACGTTGCGAGCAGCATCAGTCAGCGAATGCAGGACTACCTGAATGGCAAGATAGACAGATTTGTAGACATCCTCGCACTTTGGGACAAGGATACCATCGAGTACATAAGAGAGTTTGAGTATGACAACGTAGTCTATGGGCGACTGCCGTAACTATATATGAAAGGGGCTGTGTTGGCCCCTTCCTGTTTACATCAGCTGATTGGCGTCGCTACTTTGGGAGGAGAGGGGTGATGCAGCCAATAGGACAGAGAGCGCATGCTGCTACGATGCTGGGATGCTAGGCTTTCACATGGACCGCCAAATACCAAGTGGTAAGGAGTGACGAGTCAATGAAGAGGATTCTAGTGGGGATTCTTATACTCCTATTGCTCAGCTCCTGTGCATCGGCTACAGACTACTATCCTGAGTACACCGGTGAGCCGGTCACGTTGACAATGTGGGCTTGGACCAGCAATGAGAACTACTCGATTGAGGAGTTCGAGAAGGTGTACCCAAATATCAAAGTCATATGGGAAGACTTCGGAGTCCACTACGACAAGGCTCAGACTGCTCTGGCAGCAGGTTCAGGGCTGCCAGACGTATTGATGATCGAGTACTCCTTTGCGCCTCAGTTTATGGACCTTGGTGCATTTCAGCCGATCAACAAGTGGCTCGACGAAGAGACGTTTGTCAAACTCTACGGCGAGGCCTCTCTTGGTCTCTGCTCTATGGATGGCGAGATATACGGAACCCCTCAGGATAGCGGTGCCAACGCTCTCTTCTATAGAAAGGATATCTTTGACAAGTACGGTTTGAAGGTCCCTACCACCTGGGACGAATATGCAGAACAGGCTAGAAAACTAAAGGCGGCTGCTCCCGACCTCGAGTTTGCAGCACCCCCGATCGGTTATGCATTGGTGTGGGTAGGCATGATCTGGGGAGCAGGCGGGAAGCTGTTTGACTATCACGACGGCAATTGGTACATAGACTTCACCAACCCTATTGCAGAGGAGTTCTTTGAGTTCTGGGGTGAGTTGTTCGACGAGGGAATTCTCGACCTTCAGATGTGGTGGAATCCTGACTGGTATTCTTCACTCAACGAAGGCAAGACTGCAACAGTTATCGTGGGCTCATGGTTCGGCGAATGGCTCAGGTACAATGCCCCAGAGTCTGCAGGACAGTGGAGAGTCGCTGTGCCTCCGTTCATCAGGAAGGGTGAGGAGCACAACGGCATGATAGGCGGCTCCGGCTTCTACGTTACTTCCCATTGCAAGAACCCTGAGGCTGCTGCCATATTCGTCAACTGGCTCAACTCGCATCCTGACTCGCTCAGGTGTCTGCACAGGTACAGCAATCTGCCGATTATGGTCTCCACAAGGTATGAAGAGATTCTCGACGAGATAGCCGGGCCGGACGAGTTTTTTGGCGGCCAGAATATAGTTGAAGAGCTCTGGCATGCTCATGAGCTCGTAAACACGACCTTTGTTGCTCTACCGATTTGGTCCAATATGGACAGCGCTCTGAGCCTGCTTCTGCAGGATTATGTCGACGGCAAGATCCAGAGATTTGCAGATATCCTCCCGGTGTGGGAAAAGCAGGTTATTGAGACCATGGAGGAGTTTGGCTACACCAACCTCATAGTTGGAGAGCTTCCATAACCAAGAGAGTCATAACCCCTCTTGCGGCTGGGCTGAGGCTGGATACCGCGGTATCTGGTCTCAGCCCATGGATACAGCCTGACCACATGGAGCGACGACAAATCCAGTTTAGAGGTGCTGACGCTATGACCTCAGTGACAAAAAAGAAGCTAATGACGACGTTAAAGGCTTATCTCTTTTTGGCACCCTTTCTCGCTCTGTTTATCCTCATGGTCATATACCCGATAGGGTTGGGTGCGAAGCTCTCTTTGTATGGACAGAGAGGCGCAAGAATGTGGTATGTCGGCTTTGACAACTACTTTCGCATATTTCAGGACAAGAAGTTCTGGGAAGCGTTCAAGATCCCCGCATTCCTCTTGTTTGTTCAAGTGCCACTGATGCTGCTCCTTGCGACTATTGTGTCACTCATGTTTGAGACCCGTAAGCGAAGCGGGTCTGTTTTCCGCTTTATCTACTACTTGCCTTACTGTATTCCGGGGATCGTGGCCGGCATCGTATGGTCCTACATCTTTTCCGACTCGATGTCGCCTCTAAAGCCGCTGCTTCAGTTTTTTGGCTATCAGGGTGAAAAACTGCTGACGCGGCCCAACGTCCCGCTGATACTTCTGATCATCATCTTGTGGGAGTTCACCGGTTACACAGCATTTGTCATCTATTCCTCTCTGATCTCCATCCCAAGGGAGTATTCGGAGGCTGCTCAGTTGGATGGCGCCGGGTTTTGGCAGATCGCGTTTAAGATCAAGATCCCCCTGTTGAAGGACGTGCTAATCACCCTGTTTATTTTCAACGCAATAGGAGCAATCCAGGTGTTCAACGAGCCATGGATGCTTGGAGGCCTAGTAGTGCTGCCCAACAACTACACGCCTGCCATGTACATCTATTCTTCGGCTTTTTCACAAGGCCGGTTTACATATGCGGCAGCCATGGGAATGATCTTAGCGTGTGTGACCTTTGTGTTTTCTCTGTGGGTACTCAGAACTGCGGCTAAACAGCTCCTAGGGAGCAAGTCCTAGGCCGGGGGTGTGAGCCTAGAGGAGGGGTTGGAGTGAGCAAGCGAGTCATGGTCGGAATAGGTGTAACTGCTATCTTGGTTGCTCTGGCTGTGTATTTCATATTCCCGTTCTACTGGCTCGTAATTGGAATAACTAAGGACGTCGGACAGCTATTCCAGAAGTCTCTGCTTCCTGGAGTTCCAAGCCACCTGCGCGAGAACATCCAGAGAGTCTTTGCATACGAGAACGGTGTGTTCTTCAAGTGGCTAGGAAACTCGTTTCTGTACGCCACAGTGGGATCTGTAACAGGTGTGACAGTCGCGGCTTTGGCCGGGTTTGCCTTCCGCAGATACGACTTTTTCTTGAAAAAGCCGCTGTTCATATTGATCTTGGGTTTCTCAATGGTTCCGGGATATGCCACCACATTGCCGCTGTTCATGATGTTTAGGGATCTACGTCTCATCGATACGCGCTGGGCTGTGCTTTTGCCGGCCTTTGTCAACGTGTTTGGTGTGTATATGATGGTAGCCTATTTCAACCAAATAACCGACGACATGTTCGACGCTGCTGAAATCGATGGGGCCAACGACTTCACTATCTTCCTCCGAATAGCTTTTCCGAACATAGTGCCCGGGTTCATTACCTTGGTGCTGTTGTCCTTTGTAGGTTCTTGGAACAACTTCTTCTTGCCGCTAGTCGTGTTGAACAGCAGAGCAAAGATGCCTCTTATCTTGGGAATTACCACTATTACAGACCCGCAGGGATTCCCGGTGTACAACTTGACTCTGACTGCAAGCTTTTTCACCATATTGCCGCTGCTCATCATGTTTACCGCTCTCCAGAGATATTTTAGGCCGCAGCTGTATGTGCGGTAGTGCAGTCGCAGCAGCAGGAGTGTTCCTTGGCAGCAGGAAATCTGGCCATTGATGTAAAATCAGGTTATCTATACGCTTAGGTGTGTACTGATGGGAGGATTTGTACCACAGGAGGGCACCGATGCCAACCATAAGAGATGTAGCAAAAAGAGCAGGAGTCTCGGTAGCAACAGTCTCAGCAGTGATCAATGCCGATTCGGGTGTTAATGTCAGCGAAGAGAAGAGGCGGAGCGTTGAGAAAGCTATCGAGGAGCTGAACTACAGACCCAACAGGATCGCTCAGGCACTGTCCAAGAGGCAAACCAAGACCATAGCGTATGTGGTGCCTACGATCAGCAATGAGTTTTTCTCTCAGATGGCTCACTTTATCGAGGACAGGGCGTTTGAGCGTGAGTACGGCGTATATCTATGCAATACGCACAGCAATCTCGAACGCGTCGATCTGTATATGGACATATTGATCGAGAACCAAGTGGCCGGTGTAGTGACGACGCTGACCTGGGATATCATCGAACAAGGTTTCATCGACGGTATTAGAGCAGAGGGAATTCCCATCGTAGGCCTTGCAGGGGCGAGAGTAGTAGACGGTTTGGATACAGTTACAATAGACGACGTGATGGTTGGCAGAGTTGCTGTCACGCACCTAATAGACCGCGGCCATCGAAAGATCGGCTTTATCGGTATCAAGGATAGCCGGACTACGGGCGAGCGGCTTGCAGGCTATTTGGAGGCATTGCGCGAATCTGGGATAGAGGTCAGTGATGACTACATAGGGCTTGGGACCGGCTTCTCTCGTGAGGACGGCTATCAGCTGGCTGGCGCTCTATACAGTAGGTGCCCTGAAATGACCGCGGTATTTGTCTACAACGACGTTATGGCTGCAGGGGCGATCGACAGATTTCGCGATATGGGAGTGAGGATACCCGACGAGATGGCTGTAGTCGGCTGTGACAACAGTATCTCGGATTACACAAGGCCCAAGCTTACCACCCTCGACTTCTCAAAAGAAAAAATGGTCGAGGACGCGATGGACTTGCTGTTTAGACGGATTGCCAAGGAGAAGTCCCCCTACAACCAGATCAAGGTTGTGCCTCAGTTGATAGTCAAGGAGTCTTCGTGACAAACAGGAAAGGCCGATAAGGGCAAGCGTGGGACTGATACCCGTTGCGTAACAACGGCGGTCTAATCGGTTAGAAAATCGAAGGCTCCGCTAGGGAACAGGCGCTTAGCTCCGGAGACCTGGTTGACCGAAGATGCAGCCAGAGTGACCCGGGGTGATGTAGGAGCATCGACAGCCAAGTGGAGGTGTGTTTGTAGTGAGTACTCAGGCGAACCTCTATGTTGACACCAACTACAAGCTGTCCAAGGTGGACAGCAGGCTTTTTGGTTCGTTTGTCGAGCATCTTGGGAGAGCGATCTACACCGGCATATACGAGCCTGACCATCCTCTTGCAGACCAGGACGGATTTCGACAAGACGTCATTCAGCTTGTCCGCGACCTTGACATCCCGGTTATCCGGTATCCCGGAGGGAACTTCGTGTCCGGATATCGTTTCGAGGATGGTATCGGGCCGAGAGACCTGAGGCCCACCAAGTTGGACCTTGCTTGGCGTTCTGTAGAGACAAACGAGGTTGGCTTGAACGAGTTTGTCATCTGGACACGCAAGGTAGGGGCGGAGACTATGCTTGCAGTGAACCTGGGGACCCGCGGCATAGATGCAGCCAGGAATCTCGTGGAGTACGCCAACCATCCTGAAGGCAGCTATTGGAGTGACCTGCGCAGAGAGCACGGCTTCGACGAGCCTCACGCAATAAAGCTGTGGTGCCTGGGCAATGAAATGGATGGGCCGTGGCAGATTGGCCACAAGACGGCAGAGGAGTACGGTAGATTGGCAGCCGAAGCTGCAAAGGCAATGAGACTCGTAGATCCGTCCATCGAATTGGTGGTATGCGGAAGCTCGCACAGGGATATGCCGACATATCCGGACTGGGAAGCCACGGTGTTGGCCCACACGTACGACTTCGTCGACTACATCTCCATGCACCAGTATCTCGGGAACAGAGAGAATGACTTGGGATACTACCTAGCCCAGACCGAAGGCGTGGATGAGTTCATCAAGTCGGTGATAGCTACGTGTGACTTCATAAAGGCGAAGAAGAGGACTAGTAAGGTCATGAATATATCGTTTGACGAGTGGAATGTATGGTACCACTCAAACGAGCAGGACAAGAAGGTCGACCCATGGCAGAAGGCTCCTCCGCTTCTCGAGGACGTCTACAACTTCGCGGACTCCCTTGTAGTGGGCTTGTTCTTGATTACGCTCTTGAGACATGCAGACAGGGTCAAGATCGCATGTCTGGCTCAGCTGGTCAACGTCATTGCTCCTGTGATGACTCGAAAACGCGGCGGAGCTTGGAAGCAGACGATCTACTACCCCTTCCAGCACGCCTCGAAGTACGGTAGAGGCACTGTCCTGCAGACTTTGATTGAGGCGCCAGTATACGATGCGCGTGAATTCAGAGATGTCAAGCTTGTCGATGCAGTCGCAGTCCTCTCAGACAACGAACGTGAGCTTACCATCTTTGCAGTCAATAGAGGCCAGGAAAACGCGATCACGCTTGAGTGCAGCTTCGGAGCAACATCAGGGTTTGAGCTGGTAGAGCACATAGTATTGGAGAGTGATGACGTCTACGCGGTCAATACCGAGGATCAGCCGGACAACGTGAAGCCACACACAGAAGGCAAGTCGGTCTCTCGAGGCGGCAAGATCCTGGCAGAGTTGCCGGCACTGTCGTGGCATGTCATCCGGATGCGCCGATGAGTAGGACGATTTTCAAGCACCACCAGGAGACCATAGACCGGGTGGCGGACGAGTTCAGGGCAAAGAGCGATGTCCTCGCAGTGATTGTAGGCGGATCGGTGGCTCACGGTTTTGCGACCGAGACATCGGACGTGGACGTCATGCTCCTTGTTGACCCGCAGGAGTATGAGTCCAGGCTGCGTACAGAGAATCTTACATATGTCAACCATGAGATCTGCACGTACCAAGGCGGTTATGTTGACGGCAAGTATATCACTACAGACTTCTTGAGGCAGGTCGCTGAAAAGGGCAGCGAACCTGCCCGATTTGCGTTTAAGGACGCGTTTGTGGTCTTTAGCCGCATAGAGGGGCTCGAAGGCTTGTTGGCTGCAGCGAGTAGATACCCAGTTGAGCTCAAGGAGGAAAAGATACGGAAGTTCTACGCTCAATTCGAGGCGTGGAGATGGTTTATTGGCGAGGCCAAGAAGATCGGTGACTCGTATCTGTTGACCACCGCGGTGGCCAACTACACGCTGTTTGCAGGACGGCTGATACTGGCCCACAATGAAGAGCTTTACCCTTACCACAAGTGGTTTATCAGGGTGCTGGGACAGGTGAAGGATAAGCCGGAGGGCCTGATCCGGCAGATCAATCTGGTTTTGCAGCACAAGGACGACAGAGACATCGACACACTCTATTCGATGATCACCGAGTTCCGTGACTGGGGCTGTGACAAGCATGAATGGGCAAACAGGTTTCTGTTGGATACAGAGCTCAGCTGGATGCGCGATGCTGCGTCGGTCGCAGACCTGTGATGAACGCCAACGACAGAAGGCAAGGAGGCGAGATGCGTGTCTGTTACGAGGGAGGCCGCCATCGTCTTTGCACTGATGTGTGTGTTTGTGCCTTGTTTGCTGTTGGGAGCTCACGCGGTAGCCCTGGCGCAGAGCATCCCCAAAAAGGAGGCTTGGTACCCGGTTTGGGATATGCTTGGGGACTTGACTGCTCATGACCCGGCTATTGCGGAGGAGGATGGGGTATGGTGGGTGTTTCACACAGGAGCAGGCCTGCAGGTGAAGCGTTCAGATGACGGTCGTATCTGGACTCAGGATCAGCCTATATTCCAGGAACCCCTGCTATGGTGGAAGGACTACGCAGCCAACATGAACTACAACGACGTCTGGGCGCCGGATATTAGCTGGTATAACGGCAAGTGGTGGCTATACTACTCCGTATCCGTATTTGGCAAGAACACCTCGGCCATTGGCCTTGCCTCAACTACGAGTATAGCCTCTGGTGAATGGAAAGACGAAGGCGTAGTTGTGCATTCCAACCTGTTGACTCCGTACAACGCGATCGACCCAAATCTGCTTTTTGATGCTGAAGGCAAGCCGTGGCTGGTATTTGGCTCCTGGTTCAGTGGCATTCAGGTAGTACGTCTCGACGAGAACACTATGAAACCTGCTCTTTGTCTCGGTGGATCATTGCTGCGTCAATGTGCGGAGCGACTACAAAATAGCGGTCGGCCGCTCCAAGAACGTAGAGGGGCCGTATGTTGACAAGAACGGCATAGACATGATGGACGGCGGTGGCACGATCATCGATGCAGGTAATACCAGGCATAACAGAGTTGGCGGCCAGGACGTCTACGAGAACAAGTTGCTGATCCGACACGCCTACGACCGGGCAATACGGGGTGCACATGTCCTCCTCATTAGTGACCTGCAGTGGGACGATGAGGGATGGCCTGTTGTGTGTGAGAGTGAGATCAACGGTTACTACCAGATCCAGAACAAGGCCAACGGTAAGTTCCTGACAACAGCCTATGGCAACACGGCGGTTGGCGCCAAGGCGGTCTTGGAGGCCGACCCCAAGGGAGCCCCGTTTGACTGGCAGATCTACAGAAAAGAAGAGGACTACTACAGAATCCAAAGCAGAAGCAATTTCAACTACCTCGAGGTTGCAGCAGGAAGCACAGATATAGGAGCAGCTATACAGCTGGGCAGTTACGAGAACCGTGATCAGAGGCTGTGGAAACTCGTGCAGCAGGACAACGGGTGCTTCAGCATAGTGAACAAGAACAGCGGGCTTGTGCTCGAAGCGTCCGATGACCCAGACAGCGGCAGGTGTTCAGTGATTCAGGGAGCAGACAGGGGAGACGACAGCTAGCTTCGGCGGCTAGTTTTTGTCAAGAGATGAGAGCTTCGAACCAGGCTGAACGAGCCTTAGGGAGGTGTGAGCCGTGAGGATTAGGCCTTTTGTCGGTCTGTCAATGTTCATTGCTGTACTGGCCTCGCTAAGTCTGGCGCATTGTGCATTTGCCGCAGAGATGGGGGCTCCGACGCATTCTGCTGTGTTGACTGTTGACACAAGCAACCCGGGCATAGAGATCAGCCAGATGCTGTACGGAGTCTTTTATGAGGACATCAACTACGCTGCAGACGGCGGGATTTACGCTGAGCTGGTTAGGAATCGATCGTTTGAGTTTTTGCGCAGGCTGGAGGGATGGGGCCGGTTGCTCAAGCAGGATAACGGGACTATCGTGATAGATAACCAAAATCCGCTCAATGAGAACAACAGGTACTACGCGAAGCTCGTATCCGACGGAAGTGGAAAAGAACTGGGCCTGATCAATTCCGGCTACGGCGGAATCGCCGTGTCCGAAGGCAAATGCTACGATTTCAGCGTCTATGCGAGGTGCGAGGACGGTTTTGACGGGCGACTCCTAGTGACTTTGGAAAGCCTTCAAGGCGAGGTTTACGGAAACACCGTGATTTCTGGCATTACTGATGAGTGGCAGAAGTACACTGCAGAGATCTTGTCTGCGGAGACAGACAAGGCAGCCCGGCTGGTGGTGAGAGTCGAGGGAGAAGGCTGTGTCTGTTTGGACATGATCTCGCTTTTCCCAAGAGACACCTGGATGGGGCGTGACAACGGGCTCAGGCCAGACCTCGTGGAGATGCTGGTAGATCTCAAACCCGCTTTTCTCCGGTTCCCAGGCGGGTGCATCGTCGAGGGACATAGCATCATAAACGCATATCGTTGGAAGGACACAATCGGCGATGTTGCAGAGAGAAAGGTGAACAGCAATCTGTGGGGGTACTACCAGTCGTACGGACTAGGATTTTATGAGTACTTCCTCCTGTGCGAGGATCTTGGAGCAGAGCCTGTGCCAATCGTGAATGCCGGCATATCTTGTCAAGTCAGGGGCGCGGAGTATGTGCCAATGCACCAGTTGGACGAATGGGTCCAAGACGCGCTCGACCTGATAGAGTTCGCGAACGGCCCTGTCGACAGCACTTGGGGAGCTGTGCGTGCAGCTCTGGGGCACCCGGAACCGTTCAACCTCAAGTACCTAGGGATAGGCAATGAAAACTGGGGCCCGGAATACCACAAGAGGTATGAAGTGTTTCACAGAGCTATCAAAGACAAGTACCCGGACATCAAGTTGATAGCAGGCCCCGGCGTATCATATGAAGGCTCGAGCTATGAGGCTGACAAAGCGTGGGCCGAAGCCACAGGAGTTGACATCTTTGACGAGCACATGTACTGCCCTCCACAGTGGTTTTTCAACAACGCAGACCGATATGATGACTATGCACGGGGAGATATGAAGATTTTTGTAGGCGAGTACGCTGCTCACGGCCCAGGCAGGCGAAACAACCTCGAGGCAGCGCTGGCAGAGGCCGCCTTCATGACAGGCCTCGAGAGGAACTCCGACATAGTGCACATGGCCGCGTACGCACCGCTGTTCAACAAGGTCGGCTCCAGTCAGTGGGTGCCTGACTTGATCTGGTTTGACAACACCAGGGTATACGGCACGCCGAGCTACTACGTTCAAAAGATGTTCAGCACAAACCTGGGCGATCGGATACTGCCTCATGAGTATGAGACAGATGAGGCTGTGCCAGAACAGGAGCCGATCTCGGGAAGAGTTGGACTTGGGGCCTGGCGAACCAGGGTTGAGTATGATTTCATACGAGTGACTGCTGGCGACAGTGTGCTCCTATACGATGATTTCGACGATGAGCTTGTCGGCTGGGAGAGCAGGCGCGGGCTGTGGGAGCTTTCGAACGGGATGCTCAAGCAGACGGTCATAGACGACGATTGCACTATTTTGGCAGGCAGCCGCGATTGGAGCAACTATACGATTGAGGTCCGTGCACGAAAGATCTCCGGGGCAGAGGGCATGTTGATCCCTTTTGGAGTCAAGGACAGCAACAACTACTACTGGTGGAACCTCGGCGGCTGGGGTAATACGCAGACAGCCATTGAAAAGGCAGTTGCAGGCCAGAAGACGATCATTGGCGGCGGAACAACCCTGCGCATTGAGGCCGGTATCTGGTATGACATAAGAATAGAGGTATCCGGCAGGACAATCCGCTGCTACTTGAACGGCGAACTGATCCACGATGTAGTGGACGAGGACGACACCACTCAACTGTACCTAGTGTGCAGCTATGACGAAGGTGACAATGACGTGATAATCAAGGCAGTCAATAGGTCGAGTGTGTCACGCACAGTCGAGGTCAGGCTGGCCGGCAGCTTCAAGCCTTCGGGCAAAGGCACTGCAGAAGTGCTGACGTCCGATGATCTTGACGACGAGAACTCCTTTGTCAGGCCGTTTAACATAGCTCCGGTAGTAACGGAATTAACAGAGCTTTGCAGTAAGTTCGAGTATACGTTTAAACCGTACTCTGTCACTGTCTTGAGAATAAAGGGGACTTGATCTTTACGCCGACTTCCATGGTTAAAGAGGCCACGTGCAGGCAGGTGGTTAAGCCCGCCAACAGACTAGGCCTGCCTGAGCAGAGGAGCGGTGAGCCTTTGGGGTAGGCGCTTTGTGTGCCTACCCCTTTAGGCCTGTAGTTGCAATGCCTTGTATGAAGTACTTCTGGAAAGCCGCGTATACCAAGATCACAGGAATGAGCGCACAGACTGACGCAGCCATTATTAGCCCGTATTCGACTCCGTACTGAGTGTAGAATTTCCTAATCCCGAGCTGAATCGTCTTGTTTTTGTCCGATGTCAAATAGATCAAGGGCCCGAGGAAGTCGTTCCAGACGAACTTGAACTGAAAGATCGCAAGTGTTGACAAAGCGGGCTTGGCTAGAGGGAGTATAATGCGCGAGTAAATCCCAAACTCGCTAAGCCCGTCTATGCGGGCACACTCGCACAACTCGTCTGGGATGGTCATGAAAAACTGCCTCAAAAGGAACACGCCAAACGGCGAGAAGGACTGCAAGACGACCAATGCCCACAGAGAATCGCTCAGGCCCAGATTTTTCATAAGGATGAACTGGGGGATCATGATCACCTGAAATGGGACCGCCATGGTCATGATGTAGACGAGAAACATAGTATTGCGTTCGGGAAACGGGATCTTGGCAAACGCGTAAGCGGCCAGGCTGCTAGTCACCAGCGAATTGAACGTGACCACAAGAGTCAGCCATATCGTGTTTTTGTAGTAGGTGAGGAAGTCGATCTTCTGCCAGATCTCTACGTAGTTTTTCCACCGGATGTTTTTTGGAATCCAGTCAATGGGATACGAGAAAACCTCGTAGCCGGGTTTGAGCGATGACGAAAGCATCCACAAAAACGGCATGATGAAGGCCGCAGCGCCCAAGACTAGCAGCGCGTACACCAGAGCCCTCTTGATGAGGTCTTTGATCCTAATGGCCTTGGGTTCCGAGGGCAGCGCTCCACGGACCGTCATGTTATGGGTACTCATAGCAACCACTCCTAAGCCTGAAGTCTTGAGGCGCTTTACATCATGGTGTAATGAACCCACTTTTTCTCCATTCGAAACTGGACGATTGTCACAATGAGGACCAGGGCAAACAACACTGTAGCTATGGCAGAGGCATACCCAAACCTGAAGAGCAGGAACGCCTGGTAGTAGATGTAGTAGACGAGCACGTTGGTCGCCCTACCAGGCCCGCCGTCTGTCATGATCACGATTTGGTCAAACACCTTGAATGAGTTGATCACCAAGAGAATGCTGACGAGGAAGGTCGTTGGGCTGAGCATGGGTAGTGTGATGTAACGGAACTTCTGCCATGAATTCGCGCCGTCGATTGTCGCCGCCTCGTACAGCTGCTCGGGTATTCCCTGTAGGCCGGCAAGAAATATGACTGTGTAGTAGCCAACCTGCTTCCAGACGCTCATAAGTATGACTGCGGGCATCGCCCACTTGACTGAGGCGGTCCATCCCGGAGGGTTGTCAATCCCAATGGAGCGCAAGAAGCTATTGATTGGCCCCATAGTTGGGTGATAGAGCATGTTCCATACTACAGCGACTGCTATGATCGAGGATATCTCGGGGAAGAAGTATATGGTCCTGAAAAACTTGATCCCTCTAACCCTCTGGTTGAGCAGGGCTGCAAGGAACAGCGCGAATACGATTGTCAAAGGCACTGAGACCGCAGAGTAGTATATGGTGTTCTTGAGTGAGATCTTGAATCCACTGTCCCTAGCTAGCCGCATGAAGTTCCTCAGGCCGACAAACTTCGCAGGATTTGCGAAGTCCCAGTCCAAGAACGACAGTCCAAAGGCTGCAACTATCGGGATCAGGGTGAGAGTCACAAACCCCAGTATGTTTGGGAGCAGAAACGCATAGGCAGTGAGGCGTCTTGCCTGCCGCAGGCTCCTCGACTTTCTCTTGGCGATATTTGCTGTACTCATGCTGACGCCGCCTTTCCTGTTTCATGAGGGGAGCCCTATGGGTTTTCACCCATAGGGCGCCTATGCACACGGAGACGTGTAACTGACAAAGGCCTTACCACCACTCTTCCTTGATCTCCTTGGCGCGCTCGGCCATGTTCTTAAGCCCGGCATCGAGCGAGATCTGGCCTGTCATTATCATGCTGTGCTCCTCGCTCAGCATTTTGTCGATAGCATTTGAATACACGCTGGGCGGCAGCTCTACAGTGGTCTCGGCAGTCATGAGTGCTTCGGCCCCACCCTCGGGGAAGCCGGGTGCAGAGGTGTAGATCTCGAGCACTTCAGGTGTTCTAAGCGCAGGCAGGACTCCTCTGGACGCAAAGATCTTGGCGCCCTTCTCACCGCCGAAGTAGCTAACCAATTTCCATGCAGCGTCTTTTTTCTTTGACTTGGAGTTGATGGCGAGAGTTGTCAGGCCTTCGACAGTTGAGCCGGGATTTGTGCCGGGCCAGTGTGGCGACTTGGCTATGCCCCAATTCACATCGTGCTCATCGATCAAGAGCGAGCCTATGAACCAAGTGCCCATCCAGAGCATCCCAACTCTTCCACTTTCGAACAAGCCGCGATAGTGAGTGTTGGAGGTGCGAATCTCTGCGAAGCTCATGACCGACTTGTCCTCGTTTTGCATGGCCAATGCCAGTTCATACGCAGGCCTGAGGAATTCGTAGTCGCCGTCTACCAGTGTCAGATCGGTGGTTAGGAGTATAGGACACTGGATCTGGCTTCTCCAGGAGTGGAAGTAGGCTCCATAAATCTTCTCATTGCCCTCACCGCTGGTGAGCTTCTTAGCGACTTCGCGGAACTCCGGCCATGTCATCTCATTGGAAGGGTAAGGCACTCCCGCCCTATCAAAGATGTCTTTGTTGTAGTACAAGACATAAATGTCGCTCCTGTACGGGAAGCCCATGAGTTGTCCTTCGTGCATGACGTACTCAATCGCTGATCCATATTGCGATAGATCAACGCCGTCCGCTTCGATGTAGGAGTTGAGTGGAGTGAGGTAGTTGCGGTGGAGGTAGTTGGAGTAGCTTGCGAAGTCCTTTACTGCAAACACGTCGACTTCTTCACCGGCAGCAAGCATGACGGTCATCTTGTCAGGATACTCCGCAGCAGCAATGTCAATAACTTCAACCTTGATGTCTGGATACTCAGCCTCGAAATCGTCGATGACCAACTGATACTCAGGCGACATGCTGAAGTCCCACACGGCAAACCTGATAGTTGTCTGCTGTGCACCGACATGGAGAGTGAACAAAGACAGAACGACCAATAGACACACGGGCAACACAAGGCTCAACCGCTTTTTCACTTGCCTATTCCTCCCTTGTCAATTTGGTGCTATTGTCATTCTAGGGCCTTGTTGGTATGAGTGGAATGTCCTTGAGTCGGATAATTTGTCTTTGGGCGAGTGGACAGCCCTGCGGAATGGGGTAGTTTTTTCAGATTCCTAATACTTTCGTCAGAATGCCTTTCCAGAGTACTCAGTAGGGGTGATTCCCACGATCTTTTTGAACACCCGGCTGAAGTAGTACGCGTTTTGATAGCCGAGCATCTCCGATACCTCATAGACCTTGTAGTCCGTCTCCCTCAGTAGCCTTTTTGCCTCGTTGATCTTCACCCTTGTCACGTAGTCAGTGAAGCATACTCCTGCCGACTGTCGAAAGATAGTGCTGAGGTATGCGGGACTGATGTTGATAGATGAGGCCACTTGCTCCAAAGTGATTCGCTCCATATAGTGATCAAGTATGTACCGCTTGGCCCTCGCGACTACGCGGTTCATCTTGGGCTGGTCGTCCCCTGCGACCACTCTGCATATCCTCTGTTCCAATCCAATCAACCAGTTGATGATCTGAGCCAGGGTTCCCAGGCCAAGGATGGTTTCGTAGAGGCTCAGATCTCCAAATATCTCCCTCAGTTTTTCCTCGCCGATCTCCGGTGAACCGCTGATAGAATACGCTATCTGAAAGCAGATGTCGTAGGCTTGCTTTCTTGATACGTTGGGCTTGTTGAGCAGCGAGATAATCGACTCAAAGACCTTGCCGATCATCTGAACGTCGTGAAGCTCAAGTGCTTCGGTCAGATCATCTCGCAGAGCGGATACGTCGATTTGGTCTGGGTCTTCGTAGTCCCTCGGCAGATCCCTGAACAGGAGAACAGGCTGATCTCCGGTGTAGTAGCTCTGCTGAGCTGCCCTGCAGGCATTGAAGTATGCTGAAGCAAGATCTGAGTACCTGCAGCATGGGTCGCTGATTCCCACTGAGACCTCGATGCCGAAATATTGATCCAGGACTTGCGTCAATCTTTCGCCCAAGGCCGTTGCCTTGTCTCTGAAGGCGGCTTCGTCCGTTTGTTCAGGGATTGCGAAGACAACGACGAATTCGCCATGGCTCCACGAGAACGTATATCCGTCATATACGTCGTTGACTATCTCATCGATTGTGCTGCGGATTACCGCTTCAAATGATGTGATCTCATCTTCTTCGTACTTGTCGAGGACAGATAGGTTGTTGATTCGAACGGCCGCGCACGTGAGCCTGCCGCTCAGTTTGAGCCCGAGGTGTTTTGCCTGTTCGAGTAGTGTGGATTCAGCCAGCCCGGGTTTAGCAATGATCTGCCTGAAAAAACTCTCTCGGAATAAGTGGATGTTCTTGCCTATGTTTTCGTGCAGTGGCTTCTGAGCCAGAGTCCCTCCGCGCTCGGCTATGATCTTTTCCCGAGCTGCAGCCAGCGCATGCTCAAGGGCCTCTGATTCAAGATCCAGCTTAATAAGGTATTCCTCAGCTCCAAGTTTCATTGCCTGTTTGACCAAGTGGAATTCGTCGTACCCACTGAGCACGATATATTTCGGGTGGCGCCCTGCTTGGGACGCGAGACGCATCATTTCCAGGCCGTCCAGCACGGGCATTTTCACGTCGGTAATTACGATATCCGGGTTGTGTTCGATGATCAGATCCAGTCCCTGGCGACCGTTTGCAGCCTCGCCAACGATCTCGTAACCGAGGTCCTCCCACCGCAGCATAGACTGAAGCCCAAGCCTCACCAAGGGTTCGTCATCAATGATCGCTACCTTAGTGTTCGGCATGTGTATCACCTCGCTTCTCTGTTGCTGGCCCTCCAGTTTCTGCAGCAGCTGCAGTAAGGTCGGAAGGCTGGCTGCTCTCTAGCGGTACCTCTATGAGCACCTCTGTATACTCGCCGACACTGCTCCTGATAGTGAGGCCGTACTCTTGGCCGTACGCCAGTTTGATGCGCTCGTTGACGTTTCTTATGCCAATCCCCGAAAGCCCACGAGCCTTTTGTTTAGGCGGCGCATTTAGTGCTGCTTCGATTTCTGCTTTGGTCATGCCCACTCCGTCGTCTTTCACACTAATCACTAGACGGCCGCCCCGCTCGGATACTGTTATGGCTATCCGGCCGGAGTCGCGCTTGGGCTCGATGCCGTGAAAAATGGAGTTTTCGACAATGGGCTGAAGGGTGAACTTAATGATACGACAGCTCAAAAGCTCCGGCCTTTCCACGTTGCACTCCAGTTGTATTCGGCCGCGATAACGCATGTTTTGGATGTAGATGTAGTCATTCAGGAGCGAGATCTCCTCTTCAAGAGTGATGGTTTCAGACGCAGTCTTGGAGAGATACATGAGAAGCCTTCCAAGAGCCGTAACCATCCGCTTGATCCCGTCCGCTTTTTGGATGGACGCCATCACTTTCAACGAATTTAGGGTGTTGTAGAGAAAATGAGGGTTTACTTGGTGTTGGAGCACCTGCAATTCAAGCCTGCGTTTCTCCCGTTCGTCCTCTATGACCTGATTCAAGAGGCCTTTGATGTTGTCTGCCATCTGGTTTACAGCTCTGCCGAGCGTGCCTAGTTCATCGTCGCCCTCAATCGACGGATCTCTCTCAAAATCCCCGGAAGCTATTGCCTTGGTGCGGTGCAGTATGTTGGTCAACGGCTGAGTCAGATTGCTCGATAAATAGATCGTCAAGAGAGTCACAAATACGAAGCTCAAGAGGAGGATAACTACAGTGATTCTGAGCAGGAATCCTTTTTGTTTATTGAGTTCTGCCGACGACAGGACCTGTACTATGCTCCATCCAGTTGACTCAGACCTGGCGAAAGTGATGTGCCTTTGCTCGTCGTTGATTTTGGCACTTGTGTTGCCTTGCAGGGTGTCCTGGCGGATCACGTAGTCGATATAATCAAGATCGGCCAGGTCGTGCCCGATGCATGCAGGGTTGCTGTGGTAGACTGCACGTCCATGCGGGTCTACTACCATAAGTGTTTCGTCAGGCCGCGGCTTGAGCCCCCTAAACAAGTCGGATATGAGGCTGATCCTAAAGCCGATGATGTGCCAGCCTATCTCCCGGTTGTTGATGGAGTGGAAGACAGGCCTGACAAGCGGCAGGATGTACCTCTCATATACATCTCTTGACGGGTTTTCGACTATTCCGTACCATCCTTTCTTGCCTTTTAGAGACATACCGTACTTGAACCAGTCAGTCTGCTCGAGTTGGGCAAGGTCCAGCAGAGTTCCCTGAGGTTGGCCTGCCCGTAAGTCCACGCCGTTGTGCCCGTGTATGAAGACTGAGTAGACGTACGTTCCGACCGGCGAGTTGAACCGCAGCTGGTAGTCCTTTAGCTCAAGAAATGCGTCAATGTCAGCGTCGTATCCGCTTTCGAGCTCTGAGTAGTCTTTTGTGAGGACCCTGTCGAGGTTCTTGTTCATGAATAGCCAGTCCGACAACTGTGCCGCGTGCTCAAGCTGCTTCTCTATGATTGTGACTGTGTAGGCTAGATTGCTGACAGAAGTACCTATCATGTTTTTCTCAAGTGTCTGGTGCGAGTTTCTATAGTAGTAGTAGCTGATCACGGCTGAAGGGACGATTGCGAGCGCGAGAAAACAGATGATCAGCTTGCTCTTGAGCGTCTTGAGGGGGCGCAGTTTGGCCAATGAGATCACCCCAGGCTCAGACTAGCGAGTACGCGCGCAAAAGGCAGAGGGGCCCTCTTTGCGGGGCTCCCTGCGGAGATAGCCCTAGAGTTGGACGGAAATCTCACTGTCTGCAAATCGATATGGTGTGATCTTGATTCCATCCTCGGTAATCTCAGTGTTTGCTCCGGCAGCCGCCTGTACGCGGTCGACCCCTCTTAGCAGCACACTCCACGGCTTGCCAGTGCCTGTCGCTTGGATGTTTAGCTTGGCGTCCTGTCGCTTTGCTATCACTCTTAGCTTGGGCTCACCGTCCATTGCGTAGACTGTTGTCGATGTGCTCTCACCGTCACCAAGCTCAAACAGATGCAGGGTAACCCCGTCGTCGTAGTCATAGTCGGGTCTTGTGTCTACGTTTCCTACAGCGACGATGGACCCTGGGCGGGCCATCAACGGCAGGCTCATGTATCCGTGTTGTTCCGTGACCCATCTGCCTCCCTCCACCTTTTCGCCTGTCACAAAATGCGTCCAGGTGCCAGCGGGCAAGTAGTATGTGACCATCCCATCGGGCCTCATTATCGGAGCGACGAGCAGTGAATCACCCAGCATGTATTGTCTATCGAGGTAATCGCAGGCAGGGTCCTCTGTGAACTCCATTACCATTGGTCTCATGACCGGGATGCCCCTGTCGTGAGCTTCAACTGCAAGTCTGTAAATATAGGGCATCAGGCTGCATTTAAGGTTCGTGAAGTACCTGAGGACGTCGATTGCTTCTTGGTCGAACATCCAGGGAACCCTGTACGAGCTGTTGCCGTGGAGCCTGCTGTGCGATGACAGCAAGCCGAACGCGATCCACCTCTTGTACAGGTCTGCAGTGGCCGTATCCTCAAACCCGCCTATGTCGTGGCTCCAAAACGCAAACCCCGACATGCAGAGAGACAGTCCGCCGCGCAGGCTTTCTGCCATGGACTCGTAGGTTGCTCGGCAGTCTCCGCCCCAGTGGACGGGGAACTGCTGCGAGCCTACTGTAGCGGAGCGGGCGAACACAACAGCGTTTCCTTTGCCGTATGCGTGCTCGAGTTCTTCGAACACGACCTTGTTGTACAGATAGGTGTAGTAGTTGTGCATTTTCTCCGGATCGGACCGGTCGTAGTACACCACGTCAGTAGGGATGCGCTCTCCAAAGTCAGTCTTGAAACAGTCGACACTCATATCTATCAGCGCCCGCAGTTTGCTAGCGTACCACTCGCAAGCTGCCGGATTGGTGAAGTCAACTATCGCCATTCCAGGTTGCCACAGATCCCACTGCCAGACATCACCGTTTGGTCGCCTGAGCAAGTAACCTTTTGCCTTTCCTTCATCAAACAGCTTCGACCTTTGAGCGATGTATGGGTTGATCCACACGCAGATTTTGAGGCCTTTTTCTTTGAGGCGTTTTAGCATGTCAGCAGGATTGGGGAACGTCCTTTCATCCCACTCGAAGTCGCACCAGTGGTATTCCTTCATCCAGAAACAGTCAAAGTGGAACACGTGTAGTGGGATCTCGCGCTCTGCCATTCCGTTGACAAAACTCATGACTGTATCTTCATCGTAGTCCGTGACAAACGAGGTCGTGAGCCAGAGCCCGTACGACCAGGGAGGTGGAAGAGCAGGCCTGCCCGTCAGGGCAGTGTATTTCTCCAGAACTTCTTTTATGGTAGGGCCGTTGATGACGAAGTAATCCAGAGATTCACCTGCGACACTAAATTGGACCTTCTGTACGCGCTCTGTTGCAACCTCGAACGAAACCTTCTCCGGATGGTTGACAAGGACCCCGTATCCTTTGTTTGTGACATAGAACGGGATGTTCTTGTATGCTTGCTCGCTACCTGTGCCTCCGTCTCTATTCCAGATCTCTACCTCTTGGCCGTTTTTCACAAAATGCGTGAATCGCTCACCAAAGCCATATACACACTCGCCGACACCAAGGGATAACTGCTCCTTCATGTAGGTACGGCCGTCATCTGCCTTGACATACCCCATCGACTTGAAATCACTGCTAGTGATGCACTCGTCTTCGTCATAGAACCCGACAAACCATTCGGACTTGCTGACTCTTACCGATAGATTGCCGCTTTTTAGTTCGATGAAGTCCTCGCTGTCACTGATCTTGACATCTGCGTCCTGCTTGTTGATCGCAAATGATGGGCCTCTGTCGAATGCACCCCTAAAGTGGGCGACCTGGACACGTATGACATCATTCATAGGTGAGGAGAGCTTGATCGTGAAGAGTGGGCCTTCAAGGGTCTGACCTCTGTGATGAACGCGTTGGTAAGGTGCGTAGATGGTTACTGAGTCGCTTTCAACCTGGGTGTCGTACACTTGCGCGGGGTGAAACAGGGTAAAGCCATCTTTGATTCTCCAGAGACCGTCAGTGAATTTCATGATCTTGCCTCCTAGATCGCTTGGCTTGGGTAAGCTGTTGGTCTAGGATTGCATTCACCATTACCCGGCTCGTTTTCAATATATCACCTACCAGACGCAGGTGTAAAGCCAGGGAGGCCACAGATCCACTTCCCGTTTCTCGTGGGGCCGCGAGTGTTTTCTACTGTCATCGCTGTCAGGCATCGGTGTGAGCTAATCGCGAAGGAACATCGGTGTCAGTGCGCAAATACAACAGGATAGAGGTATTCTAGAAGACTCTGGGACAATTTGGCACAGCGCTTCTTCGTGGGATTCCAGAACTTACCGGTGACACTAGGCATAGGAGGGTGATCGATGGGTAGGCGAGTATTGGTTACATATGCAACCAAATATGGTGCGACAGCAGGGATTGCTGAGAGGATTGGGCAAGTGCTCCGTGGGGAGGGTCTGCAAACTGATGTGATCCCGGTGGAACGGGTGCGCGACCTGGCTCTGTATGAGGGGGTTGTCCTCGGTAGTCCGCTATATATGGGTAGGTGGCGCAAAGATGCAACTAGGTTCCTAGCAGACAAGCAGGGTGAGTTGGCTACGAAGCCGCTGTGGCTGTTTTCTAGCGGTTTGACAGGTGAGAACGATACAGACGCCACAGACGAGTCAGGCCTGCCACAGGCAGTGAGATCAATCGCAGACCGGCTAGGGCCTAGAGGTATCATCTATTTTGACGGACGGATAGATCCGAGGAAGCTGAATGTCTTGGAGAGGCTGGTTATGAGAGTTGTCAAGGCCCCCGTTGGTGACTTCCGGGACTTCGGAGCGATCACGGAGTGGGCGAGGAGTATAGCTCGTGATCTGAAGGGAGGCAACTAGCAAGCATGAAGACACGATTGTCGATCGATGATGTGCTCGAGCTAGATGAAAGCCAGCGGAGGTCATTGCGGCTGCTTTGGACGCCTCGTCCCTGCGACATTGCTGTAGCTTTGGTCTGCAGGGATGTCGAAAACGACGTATATGAGCCCGTCGTATTCGCTGTTGGTGAGATATCTATCACTCCACACGGCATGATCTTGGGCAACCTCGCCTCAGAGGCTCTCTTTGCCATCACTCCACCTGATTTTCACGAAGACGAGGATTCAGCTGCTCCTTCTGACCAAGACGACGCTATTGAGACTCAGTTGCCGTTCGCAGGCGGTTCGTTTTCTAAGGAGGAATGCCTTCCTCTGCTAGACATAGGCCAGATGCTCAGGATACTGGTACAGCATCATTCCAGCTACAGAATTCGCCTTGATATTGCTCCCGAGCGCTTGACGTGCACTGTCGACGGTGAAGAGTGCGGTCCTGAAGAGCTCTGCGACGCACTCTGGGAGGCAGTTCGGATGCTGCTTTGACTTTGTAGAGAACTTCCAGGCACGACCAAGATATCAGTATGAAGAACTGCATTACCTCCACGTGCATCATGCCTAATAGGTCACGCCGTCCATTGGCCTCATCAACATGGCGGAGTTGAGAGAGGTCGGAGCCCAAATACGTTAGGGGGTATGATGCGTGAGGAGGTCAAGTATCGTCAGTGTGTTGGTCGTGCTTGCCATCCTCAGTGCCGCGTCAACTATGGCCAACCAAAACATTTGGATCGAGTGGATGAAGGAAGAACTGAAGCTTCCCGAGTACGCGAATATGAGCCTTGTCTCCATAGTCTACGGAGACGACCTCAGGGAGAAGAGCTACAACGAGGCGATCGGACTCTTTAGGTCGTATCCCGACCTCAGAGGAATCATCGCACCTACGACTGTCGGAATCGCGGCGGCTGAAAGCGAGTGGCACCGGAATCATCTTTATCTCGCACAGGCTGAACGAGGTTTTTGAAATATCGGACAGGATCACCATACTCCGTGACGGCCGGTACATCTCCTCGCACCTGACACACGAGATAACGGAGCAGCAAGCTATCCAAGGCATGGTTGGACGAGACGTCGCTAATCTATACGTCAGAGATCCCATCGAACTCGGAGAAGAGGTCTTGCGCGTTGAGGGCTTGACGAGATACGGGGAGTTCAGAGACGTCTCCTTTAGTGTTCATCGCGGGGAGATCATAGGCTTGGCCGGGTTGGTTGGAGCCGGCCGTACAGAGGTGGCCAACACTATCTTTGGGATTAGCAGGCCTGATAGAGGTTCTATCCTGGTAGAGGGGAGGCCTGTATCCATAGGCAGCCCGAGTCGCAGGCATCAGTGTTGATAGGATCAGGTTCTTTGTGTACGCGGCAACAGGCTGTCTGTACGGTATGTCTGCGGTTCTTTGGGTCTCGAGATATGCTTCTGCGCAGAGTGATTCTGCCATTGGATTTGAGTTGTCGACCGTCGCAGCGGTGGTCATAGGCGGGGTAAGCACGTTCGGCGGCAGCGGCAGGATAACAGGTGTTGCTTAGAGCACTCCTGCTCAGCATAATCGAGAATGCGCTAAACGTGACAGAGGATCAGCCGATTGGCCGCGTTGACACTCGAGGCACAGCCCGAGGGTTGGACCAGCAGTCTTTGTAGGAGTCGCAGAGTGCAGGTTGCCCGCCTAGACAGGCACCAGAGCCGCTGTTATTCGTTCTTGCAGGCTGCGTCCTCCTTGTACGCGACTATCAGAGAAGGGTTGGACGCAATACTGCGGTATTCGAAAACCGTCTCTACTCGCCGGAACCCTGCTTCTCTCAGCACTCGGCGTTCTGTATGCATGGAGAACGGAATGTCTATGTGATAGAGCTTGTTCTCATCAAGCAGTCCGTCTTCCTTGAGTCTCATGTAATTATCCAGGAGTCTGTATTCCTCGTCTGGAGTGACTATGTAGTCAGCAACGACGAAACGCCCCGTCGGCTTGAGGCATCTATAGACTCTCTCGTAGAGCTGTAGTTTGTCCGCGTATAGCCAGTGGTGCATGGTTTGCGCGGCGACCGCGTAGTCGAAGGCCTCCTCGCCGAAGTCATAGTCGAAGTATGACGCGTGAATGATTGTGATCTGATCCATCACTTCAGCATATTTCTGTTCCAGCCGATCGAGCATCTCCTTGCAGAGATCGATGCATACGAACCTTGCATTGGGCACACGCCTGAGAATGTATTCGATCTCCATCCCGGTCCCGCAGCCTAGATCAAGAATGGTAACAGGCTCTGAAGTCACATCAAACTGCTCGGCCAGCTGGGCTTGTTCAGCCTCGTATGTAGGAGACTCCTTCATATGGTCTTCATACCCATCTATCCTCGCTGAGAAGAACTTATCCATCGTCTCCGGTTTGTATGAACTTGACAAGGACACTCACTCTCCTGCACTCTGCTTTGACTCCATTGTACCTGTGGATGCATGAGACGGTTAGAGCAATACTGCTTCAGAATGGGTCGATGTGTAGTCTCCTTTGCTTGCCGCTCGCAGGGTCGATGTGTGGTCTCCTTTGCTTGCCGCTCGCAGGGTCGATGTGTGGTCTCCTTTGCTTGCCGCTCGCTTCGGCGTCCTGCCTTCGCTCGCTGTGGAAGGTCCAGCTCTCCGTCCTCCTGACTCCGAGCTGGACCTACAGTCGCTTCGGAGACCACACATCGCCCCAGACCTGTTATCGACCGCGGTCCGTGCTACTTGCTTGCTTCCTAGCCGATCGACACCACTCGCTGCAGATGCTCCGATTCGCCGCCGTCCATGGCTCCGAGTCGGCTCTACAGTCGCTTCGGAGACCACACATCGCCCCAGAAACATTAGCAACGCTAATCTGCTCTGCGTAAGCGCAGAACCATAGAGAGGATAGAGAAGCAGGAAAAGGGGTTTTTGTTTCTAAGATATCAAATTGACACATCTAGACATTGCTCGAGGGATAGATTCACACCAAATCAACATGAAAAGGTGAGTGCGTTCATGAGTCGCGTGAAGGTGAACAAGGATGGGATCTTCGTTGACAATCAGGCCACGGTAATACTGTGCGGTTCGCTGTTTTACTACCGCATTCCCCACCATCTGTGGGAAGATCGCATGCGCAAGATCAAGAGAGCCGGTTACAACTGCATCGATGTCTACTTCCCGTGGAACTTCCATGAACTAAAGGAAGGCGAGTGGGACTTCACCGGTGATCGAGATGTCGAACGCTTCTTGCAGCTGGCGCGGCAATACGAGCTATACGTGGTGGCCCGGCCCGGTCCCTACATCTGCGGTGAATGGGATGGCGGGGGGCTGCCTTCTTATTTATACACAAAGGGCATCAAGGTCCGAGATAATGACGAGAGGTTTTTGGATTATGTAGATCAGTGGTTCCGGCGCATCGTCCCTATTATCGCCAAGTACCAACTCGATCAAGAGGGGACTGTGTTGGTGTTCCAGGTCGAGAACGAGTTGGACTTCTACAAACGCTGTGAAGATCCAAAGGGTTACATAGAGCGTTTGAGGGAGATGGCTGAGAGATACGGGATAACTGTCCCGATATTTGCGTGCGTCGGCAACTTCGATATAGGCCGCGCTACGGGTTATGCTGAAGGCGTGATGCCGACAATCAATATCTACCCGGATCTTGCGACCCCGAAGCTGGAAGCGCGGAGCATTCATTACTACAAGTACATGCAAGAGCGGAACTACCCGCTGATGGTTACGGAAACCAGCCGTGAGCACCATCTGCTGCGCCGGATGATGCTAAACGGCGTGAAACTGCTCGGGCCTTTCAACCAGGTTGGCGGCACGTGCTTTGGCTTTACTAACGCCATTAACAACTGGGGCAGGCCTCTGTCGTTTCTGACCAGTGACTACAACTTCGGCGGATTGATAAACGGACAAGGTGAAGTGAGCGAGGAGTTCTACGAAGCCCGGCTGCTGTCGAACTTCATTCATTTTTTCAAGGAAAAGCTGGGACAAGGCCGGGTTGTAGAGAAAGAAATCGAGTTCATTGGCAAGGAAGATGTCAAGAGCTATCCGTATATCCTAGAGCTGCACGATGGGGGCTATGTAACAACTGCAACCAATTACGCCAACGAATTGGAGTCGATAAAGGTCAAGATAGACGGTGAAACCTATCCGAGGAATTGCGACATCCAGTTGAAGCGCCTCAAAGCACCCTTTCTCTTGTGGAACACGCCACTAAACTTCCTGGGCATTGATGCTGAGATAGAGTTTAGCTCTTTGGAGTTGTCTCAGCACTTCAAGTTGGGCGACCGACATATCTTGGTTACTTACACAGATCATATTGGCGAGATGCAATTGAGGATACAGCAGGAAGCTGTAGAGTCAATCCGATGTGATGGGAAATACGAGTTGGAGGATGAACGGCTGGTCGTCAACCTCCATGCCGGACAAAGCTGTCATATCAACACTGACCGTTTCAACTTGACGATTTGCGCACTGACACCCAAAGAAGCAGCGTTGGTGGAAAGAGTGACCGAGGACGAAATAGTCCTGATGCGAGATGGACCCGTCAAAGGCGCCTTGCTCCTCAAGCCGGCGGTTACTCGCTACCATGCAATACCGCTAACCCAGTTCTGTGAGATGAACTACGTGAGAACAAGCGAAGTCAAGCATATAGAGCAATACGGCCGCTATCGCGGTTATGCAAACTATCACTTCGAGTTCGCAGGCAGAGACGACATTGTCGGCATGCTCGTCAATGAGGTTAGTGATGTTTGCAGCGTCTACCTGAACGACGCCTATCTGGGCACCAGCGTGACATGCAACAATCATTACTACCTCCCGCTCGATGGTAAGAGTTTAGAAAAGGATAACAACCTGTTGATTAGGACAGAGGTCTGGGGCCACACCAACTTCCATGATGAGGCGCTGCCTTCTTTGCATCTCGACTCACTAAAAGGGCTGGCAGGCGTCACTTTGATCAAACATAAACAAGAACTCGGCGGTTCGTGGTCGGATGGCGACAAGACGCTGACGGTCCGCCTTCCCTATGAGAAGCTGGCCGAAGCATCCGCCTTCTTAAGGCTGGAGTTGAACCATTGGGTTGCAGTCAAGGTCAATGGCGAAACTGTCGGATACTTCAACCAGTTGCACAACGTGGTCGACATCAACGCGCATATAGCCAAGGGTGACAATGTCATTGAAATATCCTCAAGAGAGCCCAATGCAGTATCGCACCTTTGGCTGCTTTTTGGCGAACGCGCGGATTTGGTTGGCGTCAACTTCATTGAGGAAGCGGACTTCGAGGCTCTGTTGAATGCACCAGAGCAAGTCCCAGTGGACCTGCCATTCGCCATTAGGCCAGGAGAGCTGGCAGCACTGACTGTGGAGTTGCCGCATCTCGCTAACAGGAACGCTTACCTGTATCCAAAGGGCAAGAACCTGAAGCTGACAGCCTTTTACAACGGCCGCTTGGTAAGCCGGGTGTGGTTGGACAGCCCCAACAGGCCGTTTATGGTCGGTGGAAATCCAAACATGGTCTATCTACCGAGTCATCCGGTAAAGGGTGACAACCGAGTTGTCTTGTTTGTCGAAGCGGTTAACAAAGACGAAGAAGCGGTTTTGGACAGCGTGACTGTCACCGTCTTGAATGACTGATACAGCTATTTCAATCAGGGCGAGGAGGAGCTATGTTGACGCGCAATAGGATATTGGCAGAGACACCGCCGATGGGGTGGAATAGCTGGGACTGTTACGGAGCAAGCGTCAGAGAACAAGAGGTCTTGGCGAACGCTCAGTATATGGCGGCTAATCTGAAGGAGTACGGCTGGGAATATGTCGTGGTTGACATTCAATGGTACGAACCGGGCGCCTACTCGTCGCGATACCGTCCTTTTGTTCCGCTGGAGATGGACGAGTATTCCCGCCTCATTCCAGCGGTGAACCGCTTTCCGTCTGCCAAGGATGGCAGGGGGTTTAGGCCTTTGGCAGACAAAGTGCATAGTCTAGGCTTGAAGTTTGGGATTCACATCATGAGAGGCATACCTCGTCAGGCTGTTCATCAGAATACGCCGATTTTGGGGACTGACGCACGAGCAAGAGACATTGCTCACCCGAACTCGATCTGCCCGTGGAACACAGATATGTACGGCGTCAATCCCCAGGCCAAGGGCGCACAGGAGTACTACAACTCCTTGTTCAACCTCTACGCAGAGTGGGGAGTCGATTTCGTAAAGGTCGATGATATTGCCGCTTCTCGCCTATACGGAATGCACAAAGAAGAGATAAAGATGATTCGCCATGCGATTGATCAATGCGGCAGAGAGATGGTCCTAAGCCTCTCGCCCGGACCGGCACCACTTGACGAAGCCGAGTTCCTCGGTGAGCATGCCAATATGTGGCGCATGACGGACGACTTCTGGGATAAGTGGGATATGCTCTATCGGATGTTTGAGTATTGCGAGAAGTGGTACCCTTATGTCAAACCCGGCAATTGGCCAGACTGCGATATGCTGCCGATAGGCCGTATAGGCATTCGATCAGTAGATGGTGGAGCGGGCGACCGTTTCACCCGCTTCACGAGAGATGAGCAGTTGACCATGCTATCCCTGTGGGCGATATTCCGATCGCCTTTGATGGTCGGATGCGAACTGAATGACAATGATGAGTTCACCCGTTTATTGCTGACGAATCGTGATTTGTTGGATATGCATCGATATTCATATGCAAACCGGCAACTGTCACGAAAGGGCGATCTGGTAGTGTGGACAGCCAAGGGGCCGACAGGCGAGACGTATGTAGCGCAGTTCAATTTGACAGAGGAAGAACAGTCAATGACAACTCGGTTGAGAGAGCTGTCATTGGATGAAGAAGTCGCATACGAGGCTCTTGATATTTGGACAAAAGAGACTCACGAGATCACAACCGCTATTGCTTCGGTGGTACCAAAGCACGGTGTCAAGCTGTATCGATTGCGACAGATGGACAGGGTTTCTTGACGGTCGGCTGGTTTGGGGCGCAGCTTTTCGCGTGAAATGAGCAGCTGGGAGGTTAGGATGAATGAAGTGCACAAGGCTTAACATGCTCTTGATCTTAGCTCCTCTCGTTGGTCTGGTGGCTTGTGCGACAACCGCAGGGTCTGCCTACTCAACCGAACCCGGCAGCGTGGAACATGACTACGAATATGTCATAAGCAGCCCTGCAGACACAAAGAACACGTTTACTAGTGAGCCGATGCGCACGCACATCAAGACGATTGATGGAGTAAACGTTGTCTACCAGTATGACCAACCGGTGCCGTCCTTTGACACTTGGGAAACAAGAGAAGAAGGCCGAAATCACATGAGCCTAAACGGAGAGTGGTACTTCACCACAGACCCCGAGGACAGGGGAGTCGAGGAGCAATGGTATTCCCCGCTGTATGACCACAGTTCATGGGAAAAGCGTCCCGTACCTAGCTGTTGGGACTTGTACGACTATAGCCCCTATAATGTCTGGGGCGAAGGGTATCCATTTTACGACGGGTATGCTTGGTATGTGCGAACATTCGAACTCGATGATTCCTGGTTGGATCAGTATGTGAAGCTGAATTTCTTGGCAGTGAATTACCGGTGCTGGGTCTATATCAACGGCCAATATGTAGAGGCGCATGAAAGCGGTAACACGAGTTTTTCTATGGACATAACAAAGTACCTGAAGAAAGGCAAAAACACTGTAGCCGTTCGTGTTTACCGCCGGCCGGATTTTGAGAATTACTTCGACTTGGCAGATGCCAAACGAGTTGTTGACCTCAACGGCCTCCCTCATGCACCCGTAGACTACTGGCCGTATGCCGGCATTACGAGGGATGTTTACTTGGAAGGCACAGATAAGATCACCGTCAGCAAAATCTTGACGAATGCAAAGAATCAATCGTTGGATCTGTACGCCGTCATATATAACACGGATGATCGAGAGCGCGAGGTTACTGTGGAGTTTGACCCGGGAAGCGGCACGGGTGGGAGTGCAGCGCATCAAAGCATAACAGTTGAGCCCAAGAGCGCTCGCGTAGTGAAACAGACAATCGCCATTCCGGCCGCCAAGGAATGGAGCTACGTAGCGCCAAGCCTCTATAGGGCGTTTGTCAGGTTGTACGAGGAAGGCACCCTCATTGACTCATTGTCTGTCGTCTATGGAATGCGTGAGTTCAAGGTAGATGGAACGAAGGTACTGCTCAACAACCAACAAGTATTTCTAAAAGGTACAAATTGGCACGAGGAAACACAAAAAAGCGGCAGGTCAATGACAAAGGACGAGTATGATGTTGAACTGGGCCTGGTCAAAGAGATGAACATGAACTTCATCCGCAATAGTCACTACAACCGGCATCCATATGCGTACGAATACGCGGACCGCCATGGAATAATGGTGATGGATGAGACTGAAAACATGTGGTTGGATCAAGCGGCTGTCAGAAACCAGTATCGCAATTACGGGTTGTCTCGCGCCGCGGTAATGATGACCACATGGAACAACTTGAACCACCCGTCAGTCGTCATCTGGAGCTTGTGCAACGAGGTCTCCTATGGAGGAGATTACAACTCGTGGATCAAAGAGATGTACGACATAACAAAGGCGATTGACGTTCAGCAGCGGCCGATCTCCTGGGCCGCACGAGATACCAACGACCCCGCGTTTCATTATGCAGACATAATCGGGTTCAACGAGTATGCCGGGTTTTTCTGGGGGACGAATGAGGACTTGACTGGAGTGCTGAAGGGCATTCACAGGAAGTTCCCTAACAAACCCATTTTGATAACCGAAAACGGGTCGTGGTCATCCTTCGGTACGCTCGGTTCGCCGACTCAGACAGGTTCGGAGCACTGGCAGGCAGCCAACTTCCGCTCTCACTACAACCAAACGGTTGCTCATAAAGACTTCATGGTAGGGTACACATTCTGGGTGCTAAAAGACTACAAGACTCGTGCCGGTTACAACTTTGATTCGATAGGCATTTCGACTATGGGAACAGTCCCATGGGGTTTCACCGAGGAGTTTAGGGACAATGCATCAAGGATAGGCCTGGATCCACACAAAGTGGTGTATTATGCCATTCAACGAGCGAAGATCCCTTATGAGTACGTTGTAGATGACTGAAGTACTGACGAATGCAAGATGCAAGCCACTGATCGACGGTAAACTGCGGCATTGATAACGTTATCAATGATATCTGATTGCTCGGAGTATCTCTGTTTCCGGGAGTAGCTTTTTTTAGTTTTTCAGTCGGTTTATCTCAAAATGTTTTGACATTGCTAAGCGGTTTGATTATAATAATGACATACATATACTCAATAGACATACTTACTCAGACTACTCATGGGGGTTTTACATAAACCGCTTTGTAGACGGTGGAGAAGTCCTGCGATTGATAACGTTACCAAGAAGACGTTAGTATCGTGTGCGTTTCTCCATCTTTTGAATATAGGCCTTCGTTTCGCGATTTGTGCGTGAATATCAGTAGACAAAACGCTTGAGTGTTCATACAAGCAGACGAGAAAGACCTGTAGCTAGTAGTAAGTTCGGGACAAGGGGCATCGGACAGGACTTCTGAACTCCTGACTTCTTGGAACGTTTCCTTACAGAAGGGAGAAATACGAACTTGCGTAGCAGCTCAGGTGCGATAAATAGAGAACTGACAAAGAAAGGCCTTATCCTGCGGTTATTGCTGAGTATAACTGTCTTCTTGTTTGTGGTGTCTCTGACAGCCGCTGCGTCTGCGCGCGAGTCAATCGACATGGCTGCTGTCGGCCTCCTGCCGTATCGATTCTACCTGGACCAACACAGAGATGCTGATCGACCTGATGAAGTCATTCGGATTGACCTGTTGGACTTTGAGATCTCGGGCGATATGCATGTGCTTGTAGAGGGCGACACCGTTGTTACCGGCGAACGTGGCGCGATTACCTGGGCCTTCTCTGTCGAGAAGGAGGGCCTTTACAGTCTAGAAATTGAGTACTTGACGCCTGAGGGGAAGAGCTCTTCAGTCCAGCGGGAAATACGTTTGGACGGCGAGATTCCTTTTGAAGGAGCTCACCAGATCCTGTTCTCACGCATATGGGTCGACGAAGGGCCAATCATCAAGAAGCGCGACAACGAAATACGCCCCAATCAGGTCGAGGCGTTTGAGTGGCAGACAGGTTTTGTCAGCGACTCACAGAAGTACATTCCCGGCCCGTTTGAGTTTTACCTGTCGGAAGGCACTCATAAGCTGACTCTTGTTTCGGTCCGTGAACCTCTTCAGATCCGGAAGCTCGAGTTCAAACAAGCGCCAAAGATCCCCACATATGAGGAATACATTGCTGATAAGCTGCAGAAATACGATGTCTATGCTGGTCCGAATATCAAGTTCCAAGCAGAACGAACCGACGGAGAAGGCAATCACACAGTAGCGATACAGAAGTCTTCTCCGACCCTGCACGCGGTGTCCAACTTCAGCAGCTCCCGCTTGGAGCCCAGCCACCCTTACAACATACGCCTGAACACGATAGGAGGCTGGAACTGGCGGGTCATAGGCGATTGGATCAGCTGGGATGTATACGTCGAAGAAGAAGGGCTGTACCAACTGAATTTCAGCGTGCTTCAGAACACCAAGCGAGGAGTGTTTTCTTCAAGGCAGCTGCGAGTCAACGGCGAGGTGCCCTTCCAAGAAGCCTATGCTTTGGAGTTCAAGTACAACACTGGCTTTGAGATGTACACGGTGGGTAATGAAGCCGGTCCCTATTTGATCCACCTCAAGAAGGGCATAAATACAATCGAGCTGCAATCAACACTCGGACGGATGGGGCCGATCATCCAAGAGGTCAAGGAAAGCGTAACAATACTAAATGACCTTTACAGACAGATAACACAGATCACCGGACTGACTCCGGAGAAGTACATAGATTATCAGCTCGAACGCAAACTGCCTCACATGCTGTCTACGTTTGAAAAAGAGCATCAGCGGCTGGAGCGCCTGGTCAAAGAGATTGAGCAGATTGCCGGGGACAGAAGCGACCAGACGGCTGTTCTCAACCAAATGGCTGTCCAGTTGGGCGAGTTCGTCAGAAATCCGAGGAAAGTGATCCGTCAGATTCGAATGATGCAGGGCAATATCTCTGCAATGAGTACTTGGATCTTGCAGGCGAGTGAACAGCCCCTTGAGATCGACTACTTTATCCTGTCTTCACCTGAGAACGATCTGCCAGATGTAAGGCCGGGTACACTGGAGAGATTGCGTTTCTCTGCTGTGCGGTTTTTCTCTACGTTCTTTGTTGACTACAACATCTTTCAAGCGGACTCGGTTGACGACTCGGACACTATAGAAGTGTGGATTCAAAGCGGCCGCGATCAAGTTCAGATACTGCGCAACCTGATTGACAATACGTTCACACCTGTGACGGGGATTAATGTGAACTTAAAACTTGTTCCCCAAGGCGTTGTACTGCCAGCGACTTTGGCAGGTGAAGGCCCTGACGTTGCATTGGGATTGGCCGGCGATACCACCGTCAACTTCGCGATGCGGGATGCTGCCTATGATTTGTCGCAGTTTGACGACTTCGAAGCAGTCGCAAGTCGATTTTCCCCCAGTGCTTTTGACACTGTGAAATACCAAGGCGGAGTATACGGCCTGCCGGAAACGCAGAGCTTCTTCATGTTGTTTTACAGAAAAGACGTTCTGACAGAATTGGGATTGGGTGTTCCCGAGACGTGGGAAGACGTATACGAAATGATCCCCTACCTGGAAATGAACAACTACGAGTTTTATGTGCCCAATACCCTGCAGATGTATGCCACGCTTCTCTACCAGATGGGAGGGAAGGTGTATCTTGGCGACGGCAATGACCTGGGAATTGAGAGCGGCCTCAGCTCAAAGGAGGCTATGGAGGCATTTGAGAAGTGGACTGACTTCTTTACTGCCTACAAATTGCCAGTAGAAGCCGATTTTCCAAACCGCTTTAGGACGGGCGAGATGCCAATCGGCATTGCTGATTATACGATACACAATACGTTGTCAGTGTTTGCTCCAGAAATTAGCGGCCTTTGGGGTTTTGGTGTCTTGCCGGGGGTCAGGCAACCAGATGGATCGATCAACAACACGTCTGTATCTGCGGTGAGCAACTGCATGATGCTGAAAGACGCCAAGAACAAAGAGGCCAGTTGGGAGTTTATGAAATGGTGGACAAGTGTAGACACGCAAGTCAGTTACGGCCGGGCACTGGAAGCCATCATGGGGGCTGCCGCACGTTACAACACTGCGAATCTCGAGGCGGTTGCCAGGCTGCCCTGGGACTCCAAGAGCTACGATCAGCTGAGTGAGCAGTTCAGCAACCTTTGTACGATTCCCGAAGTGCCTGGAGGCTATATCACTGCTCGTCACGTTGACTACGCATTGCGGGCTGTTTTGAACGAAGGGCAAAACCCTCGTGAAGCCCTGTATGAAAACGTCAAAGTGATCAATGAGGAACTTACGATTAAGCGCCTCGAGTTTGGGTTATCCACGCGTCCGGGGAGGGGCAACTGAACATGGCAAGCAGCATGCAGCAGGCAAACAGATCATTGAGAGCGCCTTTTAGAGAAAGGCTCGAGGATTTGTGGAAAGAGATCAAGCGCAACAGAACGAAGTATGTCATGGTTGCCCCGTTCATGATCTCGTTCTTTCTGTTCGTGTTCTTGCCTGTTGTCTCTTCGATCATCTTGAGTTTTACGGACTTCAATATGCTTCAGACGCCCAATTTTGTGGGATATCGAAACTACGTCAAGCTCTTGCTGAACGATGAGGTATTCGCGATAGCCATAAGAAACACACTCTTGATTGCTTTCATAACAGGGCCCTTGAGCTATCTCATGTGTTTTATGCTGGCTTGGCTGATCAATGAACTGAGCAGGCCGCTGCGTGTGTTCCTTACGGTTGTGTTTTATGCACCGTCTATTTCTGGAAATGCGTATTTGATTTGGAAATTGATCTTCTCTTCAGACTTGTATGGGTATGCAAACTCGAAGCTGATTGATTGGGGATTCATTCAAGAACCTATCCTGTGGTTGCAAGACCCGAAATACATCATCTGGATTGTGATCCTCGTACAGTTGTGGCTGAGCCTGGGCGTTAGTTTCTTGGCCTTTATAGCAGGCCTGCAAAACGTTGACCGCACTCTGTACGAGGCTGGAGCCATTGATGGAATCAAAAACCGATGGCAGGAATTGTGGTATATCACCTTGCCGTCGATGAGGCCCCAGTTGTTGTTTGGTGCGGTTATGCAGATCACTTCCTCGTTTTCTGTCGGCGAGGTATCGATGCAGTTGGCCGGGTTCCCGTCTGTGTCTTATGCGGGAAGAACGGTGCTGACTCACATGATCGACTACGGTACTGTGCGGTTTGAGATGGGATATGCATCTGCAACTGCGACACTGCTGTTCTTGGCTATGATCTTTACGAACCTTGTCGTTCAGCAATTAATTCGAAAGGTAGGACAGTAATGGCCAAAGGGAGAAAGCTGCAAATCAGATTTGGGTCACGGCTAAACCGTTCCATTTATGGGGACATCATATTGTTCTCGTTTTTGGCCTTGCTCGGGTCGTTTAGCGCTTGGCCCATGGTGTTTGTTGTCAACAACGCCTTTAAGCCGCTGAATGAAATACTGCTTTTCCCGCCGCGGCTGTTTGTCAGGAACCCTACCCTAAACAACTTCAGAGACTTGGTCAGCCTGATGAGCAATTCGTGGGTTCCGCTTTCCCGCTATGTGTTTAACACGCTACTCATTACTTTTCTCGGTACACTGGGAAGCGTGTTTATCAGTTCGTTGGCAGCTTATCCTCTGGCTAAGTTCCGCTTCCCCGGATCGAGACTTATGTCGAGGATGATTGTCTACTCCCTCATGTTTAGTACGGCAGTAACCGGAATACCCAGTTATCTCATCATATCCAGGTTGGGATTGCTTGATAGCTATGGAGCAATACTGTTTCCGACATTTGGGACGACATTGGGCCTGTACTTGATGCAGAACTTCATGGGACAGGTCCCCAATGACTTGATCGAATCAGCGACAATAGACGGTGCGGGTGATTTCAGAATATATTGGTCGATCATGATGCCGTTGGCGAGGCCGGCTTGGTTGACACTGGTGATCCTCCAGTTCCAGGGACTCTGGGGCGCGACGGGCGGTACCTACATCTACAGTGAGAAGCTCAAACCATTGAGTTATGCCCTCTCGCAGATCGTCGGTGGCGGGGTCGCGCGGACAGGTGTAGCCGCAGCAGTTGCTCTATTCATGCTGATTGTTCCTCTGACTGTCTTTGTCATTTCTCAAAGCAATGTCATAGAGACCATGGCGACTTCCGGCATCAAGGAGTAAGGGGGGGAGATGTCGGTGCAACGAGGTTTCTCAATCGCCCTGTGCCTCATGATTGGCCTCATCTTCATAGCTGCTGAAGCAGGTGCAAACGCAGAGCTGCCTCGTTCTTACAACTACAATCTCTGGCAAGAGACAGTGCCTAGCGCGCCTGCGTATCGCTTAAAGAAGGAGATAAACGTTGGCACAATTCCGGGTGTGTATAACTTTGGGGAGCTGGCCGACATTCATGTAGGCAAAGAACGGATTTATATCGTCGACCGAATCGGCAGCCAAGTCATAATCACGGATTACGACTTCAACTTCGTCTCGCGAATCACTTTGCTCAAGAACGAGGAAAACCGCATTATGACTGAGGGCGGAAACCAAATGCGGTTGACGCTGCCCGAAGGAGCGTTTGAAGCCGAGAACGGTGATTTGTACATAGCAGACTCCGGGTACAGAGATCCAAAGACCGGAGAAGCGCGTATCGTCGTCTTCTCTGAAACAATCGATTCTCGTGGTAACCCATTCTATTACGCAAAGAACATAATCAAGAAGCCGGACAATTTCGTAGGCCGAACTCAGTTTATCCCGTCGAAGCTAGTAGTCGACAATGCCTATCGTATTTACGCTGTTGTGCAGGGTGGAAGCGAGGGCATAGTCGTCTTGAACGCTGACGGTTCGTTTTCTCACTACTTCGGAACCAACCGGATTCGGTTCAGTCCTATAGAGTATTTCTGGAAAAGCTTGGCATCCGAAGAACAACTGGAGAAAATGGCGTTGACTTTTGCACCGCCATTCAACAGCGTCGACATAGATGAAAACGGCTTTATCTATACAACTAATTCAGATCCGCGGTCGATTGACAAGGTCGCTCGGTTCAACCCGAGTGGTGACAATATCATCCGCAAAATGGGCTACTTGCCGCCCATTGGCGATGTGCCTGACTACCTAACCGGAGACGAATCAGAAATCATCAGTGTGACCGTAAACGACCACGGAATGTACGCGATCTTGGATTCAGGAAAGGGCCGCGTATTCGTCTACAACTTCGACGGCGAGTTGCTGTTTGTTATCGGCAACCAAGGTCTGGCGAGGGGGGAGTTCATCAGCCCAGGCGACGTGTCCTGGCTGAACGACGACATAGTAGTTACTGACAAGAAAAAGGGAACCATTACGATCTATACCCCAACAGAATTCGGTCAGTTGGTCATTGATGCAACAAAGGAGTACTACGTTGGCAATTGGGATAGCGCGGGAGAGAAGTGGCTGCAGGCTCTGAAGTACAACGCGAACTACGACATCGCCTATGTTGGTTATGGGAAAATGCTCTACATGCAAGATAGGTACGAAGAAGCTCTGGAGTATTTCAGACTCGGGAATAACCGCACGTACTACTCGATGGCTTACAAGAAGTACCGCTCTGAACGATTGAGCGAGAACTTCGGCCTGTTCATACTGCCGCTGCTGATACTGTTTGGAGCCGTTGTTTTTGCCGAGTACAAATACCACAAGAGGGCAGGAGTACAATGAAACAGTTCCTGGAGAAGCTAAGCTACACAAAACACGTGATCGTCAATCCATTTGACGGCTATTACGAAATCAAGTTTCGTAATAAGGGCGATGCGCTGATTGCCACCTTGTTTTTCTTGATCAACAGCGTATTGGCAGTTGTTTCTACTCAGTATAACGGCTTTGTCATAAACACGTTCAACATCAAGAACATGAACAGCCTTCTGATCATGTTTTACAGCTTGTTTCCGTACCTGATATTCGTTGTTGGCAATTATTCAACTACAACCTTGTTTGACGGTAAGGGAACCATGCGGGAGATCTACATCGTCGTCGGATATGCTCTTTTTCCCTATATCGTCAGCCAAGTGATCGGCGTAATCTTTAGCCAGTTCATCACCATGGAAGAAGTGCCGATTTACCGTTTGATCGTTTTCGCAGGCTCAGCGTGGTTTGCTTTCTTGGTATTCTCTGGGTTGATTGTCGTTCACGAATACGGTGTTCTGAAAAACATCGCCACGCTGCTCTGCACGGTCCTTGCTGTTTCGATCATATTGTTTCTTTGTCTCCTGACATATTCGCTGATCCAGGAAGTCCTCGCTTTTGTCCAACTGTTCATAACAGAAGCGATTGTGAGAATCGAAGGATGGTCGTCATGAGAGACAGGTCGCGTTCAGCCATGAAATCGGCATCTAACATGCTTCAAAGGGCGCTAGCTTGGGTGCCTGAAAACAGGTACAAGGCAGTGCTTCTTGTCCTTGTCCTTGTCATTGCAGCCTTTGGATTGATGCGGTTGGGCGCGTCTGGATTGAGCGTCCAAGTGGTTGAGGCCGAAAGGAGCTACCTGGAAACACCTATCGAGCCCATAGACAAGAACATCGGCGAAGTTCTTGTTTGCGAGAATGAGACAAAGGCGATGTATGTAGATACCAAGACCACAAACATCCGCATTGTCGACAAGAAAACGGGGGCTATATGGGAGACCCTGGCCACGGGGGCTGCTGTTGCCGGTTCGGATGGGACTATTAGCGAGTCATATGGCAAGTTTGTTTCGCCGTTCGAAATAGACTACGTCAACGACAACGGCGTTCGTGGTACGATGAACGCCTACAACTACAGCATCAAAGACATGCAGTTCACAATCAACAGGTTGGAAAATGGGGTCCAGATCACCTATGAACTGCAGGACAAAGCGATCCGTGTTTTTGAGCACTTGCCCAGGCGGATCTATTTCGACCGGTACGAGGAGGTCATTGGTTCCAGACTCGACAAGGCGCTTGAGGAAGGGTTGATTACACAAACCGAGTACAACAATTTCAAGATGTTTTGGGATGCCTTCTATAGCAAGAATTTGGAAGGCGGGTTTTATGTCTATTCTGTTGGGTCCCTTCCGCCGACCTCTTCAATTCGCCTAATGATCAAAGTACTGAACCTTATTGGCTACGATGCAGAGGAACTGATCTACGACAACCTGCAGTTTGGCGAGTCAACGAACTTCACACTGAGAACTGTCTTTACAGTCACGATTGAGACAATGCTGGACGGCGACGACGTAGTAGTCAAAGTGCCGACTGCTTATGTGAGGAGCAATAATGACTATGACCATATTCAGTCTGTTTCGGTATACCCCTATTTTGGAAATGTGCACGCGGGCGTAGTCCCAAGGGAGGAGCCCGGGTTCATCTTTGTGCCGGACGGCTCCGGGGCACTGATTTCACTAAACGCTTACAATCAAAACCAGACAGCCTACAACAAGCCTGTCTACAGCAACGATGCTTATGACGAGTACTACTACCCGAAAGACTATCAACAAGACATAGACATGCCCGTGTTTGGCATGTATGTCAATCAGGAGGATTACTGGAAAGGATTTCTAGCGATTATCGAGAACGGCGCTGAATTGGCGCACATCAGAGCCAGCTCGGCAAACAGGTCCAGCAGAGGGTCTGCCAATCAAGTAAACGCAGCTTTTGATATCGTTCAAACCTCTGACGTGAAGCTCTTTGGCTACTACGCAACAGACACGACATCTCATTTGACGAAGTCTGTAAGATACGACTACAACGCAGTGGTGCGTTACAAATTGCTGGTGGCCGATAGGTTGGAGTACTATGATTTGGTCAAGACCTTCAGGGAATACTTGATTGACCGCTATGACCTAGCAGCCAAGTTCGAAAGCTATGAACCCAAGGTGTTTATCGATCTGATCGGGACCGTGAACGTCAAGAAGCACTTCCTTGGGATACCGTATCAGTCTTACGTTTCGATGACGACTTATCGAGAAGCGATCGAGTTGTTGAGAGAGCTGGAAGGCATCAAGAAAGTGGTGAATTACCGCGGGGCTGTTAATCGTGGAATCAACCAATCGCTCCTCAGCAGGATCGAGTTCGAAAGGGCAAATGGCAGTGTCGCAGAGCTGGAGGAGCTGAAGCGATACGTCAGTGAACAGCACGATGAGTTCTTCGTTCACATCAATCTGTTGAAGACCTACACAAACAAGAACGGCTTCAAACCGAAGATGGGTATGTACGCCCTAGACAGCAAGCCGCTTCGTTTGACGCTGTTCAACCCCTCAAACAAGCGGTTTGAACGCAACGCGTCTTACTATCAGATTTTGAGCCCGACTTACCTGTCAAGTGTGGTTGAGCGGTTCATTGAGCAAAACAAGGTGTTCGACGCCCTAAGCATAGGTGACTTGGGCAGCACATACATGGTCGACTATCGCAAACAGAACGTCGTGACGCCAATTGAGGCTCAAGTCATAGAAAGAAAAAACCTAGAACGATTGTCTGATTACAGGCTGATGTTGAACGATCCCTTTATCAAGAACATCTGCTACGCAGACTACGTTCAAAACGTCTATCGCACAAGCAGCGACTACATAATGTTTGCGGCTAGCATACCTTTCAAGCAGCTTGTGTTCAACGGCATTGTTGAGTATTCGACAGAGGACATCAACCTCAATACTGACAAACCGCCCAGATACTACATCCTGCAAGCTTTGGAACTAGGGGGACATCCCAAGTTCACTCTAAGCTACAAGGATCCTTCGCTACTGAAGGACACGGAGTTCAAGTACCTGTATTCAACAGGACTAGACACTTGGGAGAGCGAGATCAGGTCGATATATAGCGAAATATCTGCAGCCTATCAGAGAATTGGAACTAATGAAATAGTTCACCACAAGATGCTGGCGCCGAATGTATTTCAAACGACCTACAAGAACGGGGTCAAAGTACTGGTGAATTACAACTACTACGATGTGGAAGTTGACGGATACGAGCTCGAGGCCTTGGACTATGAGATCGTGTTGAAAGGAGCACAGTGATGGCATTGACGCACAAGCAGTCTCGGCGGTTGAACGGTTTCATATTCGTTTTGCCGTGGCTAATCGGCTTTTTCCTCTTTTTCTTGATCCCCATTGTCAATACGTTCATCTTTAGCTTCAACATCGTCGGGGTTGCTGACCAAGGCGGACGTACTTTGGAGTTTATAGGTGTCAAGAACTATGTTGACCTGTTTAGGGTCGAATTGGCGAGTGACAATCAGACCCAGATCTATCGGATGTTCTACGAGGAGTTTACAAGAATTGTTGTCAACACCCCGCTCATTGTCATCTTTAGTCTGTTTGCAGCAATCCTGCTGAACATGCAGTTCAAGGGGCGGGATGTTGTTCGAGTGATCTTCTTTCTCCCGATCGTTCTGGGCCTGGACGTCGTGTTGAACCTGATGCTGATGTCCACTGGAGCGACTTATATGGATGCGCAGGCCCAAAGCGGTGCTTTCTTGCAGGCGGATCTGGTCGAACGAGTGCTGTTAAGCTCGGGGTTGCCCACTGGCTTCGTCGGATTTCTGTCGGATTCTGTTGGCAGAGTTTTCGAGCTAGTGGCGAAGTCCGGCGTCCAGATTCTCACATACCTGGCTGGCCTGCAATCGATCGACAAGTCCTTGTACGAAGTGGCGGACATCGAAGGAGCCAATAGGTACGAAACCTTCTGGAAGATCACGTTGCCCATGGTTTCGCCTGTGATGATGTTTGTCACCATATACACACTTGTCGATATGTTCCTAGCCTCGTCATTGACGAACGAGATCTATACCTTTACGATCCTTGAGAACAAGATCGGAATAGGCTCTGCGCTCTCAGTCGTCTATCTCGTTTTCGTATTGCTGATCGTCGGCATAGTCTCACTCCTATTCTCTCGGGTGGTGTATAAGAATGTTTGATCTTGATTCTAGCCCGTACAAGTACAACATAAGGCCAAAGACAGAGAGTCTGTCCTACAAAAACCTGCGCCTGTATATCTTGCAGCAACGAGTCTTTAGCATTGTCAGCAAGATCGTCCTGTTTGTGTTGGTTTTTGGATTGTCGTTTGTGATCCTCTATCCGTTCTTGAAGTTATTGCCCTTGGTGTTCAACAACTTGGAGGATGTAGGCACACCGGATGTCATATGGATACCGCGACGTTTTTCGGTGCAGTCTTTCCGAGTAGCTGCACACCTCTTGTTCAATGCCGACAACCTCGTAATGGTCAAGTCTCTGCTCTACGCCCTCTCGATCGCTGCCATTCAAACAGCAGTGAGTGCGATGGCGGGTTATTCACTTGCCCGAGTGGATTTCAAGGGTCGGCAACTCGTCTTTGCATTAGTCATCCTGACATTTGTCATTCCGCCTCAGGCAACGCTGATTTCTCAGTATTTGCGGTTTAAGGATTTTGACGTGTTCGGCATCATGAAACTGATTTACGGCAGGTCCGTTGATCTGATCAACAAGCCGATTTCCTTGTACTTGCTTGCTGCCTTTGGGTTTGGCCTAAAGCAAAGCCTGTTTGTGTTCATCTTTAGGCAGTTCTTTTACGGCATGCCGACTGAATTGGAGGAGGCGGCTCTAATAGACGGATGTGGGTTTTATGGCACTTTCTTTAGAGTCATGCTTCCCAATGCAGTTCCGGCTATCATGACAGTTTTGATCTTTGCGTTTGTCTGGAATTATGGGGACAACTACTACGTCAACTACTTCCATCCGGACGGCCCGTACTTGAGTATAATGCTCGATCGCACGTTCCAAGAGACTCAGTTTGACTTTGTGAAGAGCCTGTCTTGGAACAGGTTTGATATTCTGACCTTCAACACGTTTACGTTTGATGCAATAAAGCAGGCAGCCTTGATCATTTACTTGATCCCTCTGTTGATTTTGTACTTCGTCGTTCAGCGACGGTTTGTCGAAACCTTTGAGCGTTCCGGCATTGTCGGATAGGTTGGCAGTCGTATCCATATCCGCGTCTTGACTAGCACCGAATGCAGAGGGGGGATGGTTGGTTCTTTGACTTCCAGTGATTAGGGACACAGCGAAGCAACTGAAACTAATCAAGGAGGTAAAGAGTTAATGCGCAAGAGGTTGTTAGTAGCTTTTCTCGTTCTTTCCTTGTTTCTGAGCTTCTGGAATGTTGCACTGGCGGAAGCTCAAGGACTCAGGAAGATCCGTGTTGCGCTTTGGTGGATTGCAGGAGATGATCCGACATACATCGATCCTGCAACAGGCGAGCACCCTGACACAATGCCGACTGCTCTGAGGGAAGCAAGACTGAAGGCCCTCGAAACAGTCAAAGAGAAGCTCGGAGTAGAGCTGGAGTTCGTCCAGTATTCTCTGGACCTGCAGCAGCAGATCCTACAGACTGTGCTGGCAGGAGACCCTGTTGGTGAGATTGTCGGAATGTGGGGAGGCTCCCAAGGCACTGTCCTAAACCAGAACGTCCTGCAGGACCTGACACCGTATCTCGACGCCTTTGGTGATGAGGAATTCTGGATGGTTGGGCCAATGAACTTGTATGGGAAGGTGCTCGGATTTGCCTTGTATCCGATGGCTGGCTTCCCCGTTTGGCCGCTGGTATACAATATCAACTACCTGAAAGAGTGCACCACCCTGGAGGACGGCTACGCTGATGAGAATGGAAACATCATCCTGCCAGCGCAGCTGTGGCAAGAGGGACGTTGGGATTGGCCGACCTTCAAGGATTACCTGTCAAAAGTCAAAGCCTACTACTACGATCAGGGAAGAATCGGCGGAACCCGTGGCCGGGTCATTCATGCCTATGAAGAGGACTACCGTCAGGCGTACAACTACCTCTTGGCTGCCAACGGTGAGTTCGTCGTCCGTCCCGACGGCACGCTTGGGGTAAACAGCGAAGCATCCATCGAGACGATCGAGTTCCTCCAAGACCTGATGCGCGAAGAGATCATGTGGTCGGAAACTTACGACGACGGCTATACGCCAGGTTGGACATGGAACGGAAACAACTTCTCCTCGGGTGAGACGGTCTTCACGTCCATGCCTTTCTGGCTGATGGATTCGGCTGTTTCCAGCCTGACCGAGAGAGGCGAAGAGATGGGGATGGTCCCATGGCCGGTTGGTCCTAAGGTAAAAGCCAATCCTGATCGATACCAGTATCACGTGCCGTTCTTCGGCGGCGATACCCTGGGTATTCCGAAGGGCATCGATGCAGAAACAGCGCAGTTGGCTATCAAGGCATGGGCGATGTACAATGCTGAGACCTTCAAGAACCTGGGTCACGCCAACACGCAGGATTATCTCGACTCACAGGCCAGACTCACGGCGATTAAGTACTTCCCTGTCGCAGACGAACTGTACGGTGAGTCCTTGGTGGCTGCGTACTCTGACTGGATGAGCAACTTCATGTTTGACTCAGGTGAGATGCTCGGGGTCATTGCTCCGCTGCACGACACCATAGCACAGCTGATCGCGAATCCTTCTAGCAACGCACGGGCGAGAATAGAAGAAGAGATGCCTAAGTACGAGCAGGCGATTTCGGGGCTGCGGAAGACGTTGGAAGGCGACGCAATCGTGGACAACCAGGCGCCGATTGTCAGCCTACTCGAGGGCAAGGAGTTAGTCTTTGAAGTTGGTGCGGACTTGACAGCCGTCGATTGGGGCACATACTTCGACGCCTATGACATCGGCCAGGACAAGGCGTTCTCGATATACGACGTTGTGTTTGATTACGGCAACATCGACAACACCGATGCCAACAACACGTCAAAATTGGTGCTGAACGCGACAGACAGCTTCGGCAACTCGACTACCCCCGAATTTACGGTTGTTTTCTACAACCCGAACGAGAAGGTCGAGCCTGTTATTGAGTTGTTGGCGACCGATGAGATCACGTTTAACCTCGACCAAGACATCAGTTCAGTCAACTGGGCTGATTACGTCAACGCTTACGACAAGATCGTCTTGAGCGATGGAACGGTCCTTGAGGATTCAACCTTTGACCTGAACAGCAGGCTGGAGACAGACGTGTCGCAACTCGACGTGTCTTATCCGGGATTCTATCCCGTCACGTTCAGCGTCAAGGACTACGCAGGAAACGAGGCAACACTCGAGATCGAAGTTGAAGTTGTAGTGCCCGAAAACTACTAGAAGGTAGAGTGCGGGCTCCCTTGGGAGCCCGCACTGCCGCTAGATGCGGAAGAGGGGACTATAGCCTGTGTGTCGAGGTTACTCGTAAAACTGCTCGTACTTCGCCCGACGCTCGTTTATTATCGCCTGTCCGCCGGAGTTCAGGTAGTCCTGGAACCCTCTGTCCCACACTGCATCGAAGTCCTCAGGTTTGGCAACTACGGCCTGAGCCAACAGAGTGTCCCGCTTCTCCTTGAGTGCAGGACCCATGCCTTGCTCAGCCACAATATCGCCTACCTGGACGTTCTTCTCGTAGCGCGCGTCTCTGTTGGTCAGCATGTATGCCTTCTCGATGAACCTCTTGTCAACACCGGCGTATCCGAGGGCTAGAGACCTGCTGGTAAGCTCCGGATCGCCGAGTTCGAGCCCATTGATAGTAATGGTGTAGTCGATGTTGTTGGGTGAGTTCATTATCTTATCACCAGTGGCGGCAATGGTCTTTATTGTGCCGTCCTCGAGCACCTCGTGGGTCACGCCCTCTTGGCCGATCTGCAGGAATCTGCGGTTCTCGAACTTAGTGATCCAGTTGAGATACAGCAACGAGGCAAGAGGCTCGTCATTGGTTGACGGGAAGAATACCTTCCTGTCAATGGGAGCCGGGAGGTACTTCCTGTAGAGGCCTGCGTCGTTCTGGAACGGGTCGACTGCGATAAACACAGCGTCTTCGCCAACCATCCTGCGCAAAGTGTTGTGAATGCCCTCTTCGCCATCGCGGTACGGGTAGTCCCAGTTGTGCTGGAAGGCGCCTACATAGCCGGCTTTTATCAAGTTGTCCTCAGTCCTGTCGCCAGCGCCGTACAGCGGGAAGTCCTTCCAGATAAGGCCCGCGTTGTACCACTCGTTGAGTTTCCTGACACCTTCCTTGTAGCCGGGGAGCAGCAAGTGCCTGTCGTCAAAACCATAGACGTATATATCCTTGTCAGTGATGTCGTTGGGCACAAAGGAGGTCAGCAGGTAGTTGTTGCGCCAGCCCACATCAAAGCTTGTGGAGTACGGAATCATCTTGTCAGCGTCTTTGCCGAGCAACAGCTCTGCATTGTCTCTGAAGGCGTACAGCATCTGCTCGAACTCCTCCAGCGTGGTCGGCTCGGGAATGCCGAGCTTATTCAGCCAGTCCTCGCGGACGAATGTGTTGATTCGTGTGTTGTGAGCGAGCCTGGCCTCGATAGCCCACACTGTGCCTGTAATGGGGTCTTGATTCCAGTAGAGGTTTTGCTCTCCCAACCAGTCCCACAGGTCGGGTATCAGGTCTTTGTATTTCTCGAGGTAAGGAGCCATATCGAGCACTCCGCCCATATTGGCGTATGTCTGAATCGTTGGGTAGTCGTAGGTGACGCAGATGTCGGGGGCGTCTCCTGCAGCCAACAGGTTGTTGAGCACCTCTACCTCAGTCCAGCGAGGCACCGGGACGAACTCGACAACGACATTGTGGTCGCGCAGCATGCCCTCTTTGATAAAGTCCGTGTAGAAGTTGTCCTCCGGGGGAGAGCCTCCAGGGTTGCTGCGGTCGTACACTTCGACTGTGATGTACCTGGTCTCAACAAATCTGCCATTGACGATTTCCGGATCAGCCGCAGACGAAAGGATGCCGAACGAGCTGACTGCCAGTAGAGTGACGATGATGAGGCTACCGACTAGACGTAGACGAGTCGTGTTCATACGTTTTCCTCCTTATTATCTGGTTTGATGTGAGGCACGCCGTGCCTAAAGGCGCAACTTATTCCTTGACGGCACCTAAGGTTGCACCTGCTATGAAATACTTCTGCAGCCACGGATATACAAGCAATATTGGCACAGTGGCAAACACTACAGTTGCTGCCTGGATCGTGTCACTCAGCCCCGGAGTCGTGAAGCCTTCCTGCGTAGCAACATCAATGCTGGTTATGCTCTTGATGATGTTATACAGGAGCAACTGAATCGGGTAGTACTTCCTATTATTCCCCATATACATCAACGCATCCGAAAACCCGTTCCACCGCCCTACAGCATAAAAGAGTGAGAGAGTCGCAATCACAGGCTTTGAGAGTGGAAGATAGATGCTAACGAGTATGCGGATGGGCCCGGCACCGTCTATCTCAGCAGACTCGCGCAGGCTCTCAGGGATTCCATAGAAGTAGCTGCGCATGATGATCATGTTGAACACACTCAGGCAGTTTGGGATTATGAGTGCAACCGGCTTGCCGAGCATCCCCAGATCTTTGAGCAAGAGATAGTGAGGAATCGTGCCTGCGTTAAAATACATGGTCAATATGATCAATGTGTTGAAAAAGCGGCGTCCGATGAGTCTGTCATAGGTGAGCGGATAAGCGCAGATGATTGTCATGAACATGGACACGAACGTGCAGATGACTGTAAGTATTGCAGTCCAAATAAGCGACCACGTGTATGTCGAATCACCGAGCACAAAGCGATAGGACGTCAAGTTCAGGCCTTTGGGCCAGAGCAGGACTTCGTTGCGGATTATTGCTTCCGAAGAACTAAGAGAGCGCGCAACGATGTTGAGCATTGGCAGAAGACAGATGAGAATCAACAAGAAGCAGACAAAGGCAATGATCCAATCACCGATTCGTGTGCTTTTTGACCTGATCATGCTGCATGCCCTCTCCTTTGTAGTGTTGTGAACGCTCTACCAGATGCCGCGTTCGCCGAACCTCTTGGCTAGAGAGTCTGCTGCGAACAGGAAGATGACGCATACCACCGACTGGAAAAGGCCTACTGCCGTCGTCAACGAGAACTGCAGGCCGCGGATGCCGTTGGTATAAACGAAAGTGGCGATAACATTGGAGACGCTCTTGACCAAAGGATTGCCGAGAGCATACGGCCTGTCGAACTCGCTGCTCAGAATGCGTCCAAGATTCAGGATCAACAGCGTAACTATGGTCGGCCTCAAGCCGGGCAGTGTTATGTGCCATATCATCCTAAAGCGGCCGGCTCCGTCTACTGCCGCAGCCTCGTACAGTTGTGGATCGATACTCGTCAGAGCGGCCAAGTATATGATGGTGTTCCAACCCACGCTTTGCCATACTCCCAGAAGCACGTAGGTCCATACCCAGTGAGTGGGACTGTTGAGAAACGGAACCGAATCAAAACCCAAGCGATTTAACACGATGTTTATTAGACCTGATGTGGGAGCAAGGAGATGCAGCGCCATGCCGTAAATGATGATCCAGGAGAGGAAGTGCGGCATGTATGCAACTGTTTGAGTGATGCGTTTGAACCGCTTGAACGGCAGTTCGTTGAGGAGTAGAGCCAGAATGATTGGAGCGGGAAAGCCGACGAGCAGATCAAGAAGGTTCAGCATGACAGTGTTGCGCAGTGCGTATAGGAAGTCGCGATTGGAGAATGCCTTGATGAAATACTCGAAACCGTGGTTGTCCGCCCATGGCATTTCCCAAACACTCTTGATGATGCTGTATTTCTTGAACGCAATCAGGATATAGGTCATTGGAATGTAACGAAAAACAACAAAGAAGGCAATCGGCAGAATGAGCAGGAGGTAAAGGGTCCAGTGCTTTTTTAGGTAGTTGATTATTCGCTTGCGATTGCGAAGTGATGACTTCAACACAGCTGTCTTCATTGCTGCACCTTCCTCTTCAGGCTCTCAACTAAAGCCGGGTTTGGGTCGTGTGTATCTGAACAGGCCATCTCAGATTGGCGGCGTTCACAGACCTCAAGGTGTAGGCTGGATCTTGCTGTGTTGTCCTTACTAATCTGTATGCAATTTTGTCTATCTTATTGACAAAATGACCCTGATCTGGACCTGATGCAGATCACAATAGCCGAGAGAGACATCTTCTTGGCGGATGATCCAGTCACACAGCAACAATCCTATCAGGGGTATCAAGCCAATCTGACCGAGTCTGAAGAAAGGTGGAACGAGTTTATCCAGTACGAGCTCACTCCAGAGCAGAGAGACAGGGCAGCCGAGTATGAGGCTGCGAGAGCCAAATGGCTCGAGGTCAGCAACCGTATCGTGTCTATGGCAATGTCAGGGGATCCTGAGCTTAGAGCTGAAGCCCAGAGACTGGCACTCAGCGACGGTAGGGCCCTGTTCGGAGAGATGAGGGGCCACGTGAATGCTCTTGAGGAGATGCTGGGTAGCGATCAAGAGATGCTGAGGGCGGATTCGCACAAACTAGCTCAGAACATATCAAGGATTCTAGCATGGGGCATAGCGATTGCACTAGCTGTTCAACTCTTGTTTTCGTTCTTCGTCACGAGGTCGGTTACCATACCTATTCGGCGAATGGTCGAGGCTCTTAGGGACATATCCGAAGGCGAGGGAGACTTGACAAGGCACCTCAGTGTGGCCTCTAAGGATGAACTTGGCGAGATGGCCAAGTGGTTCAACGTTTTTGTGGACAAACTGGCAGCTGTTATTCGCGAAGTAGCTATAGCAGGAACAGAAGTCGAGGAAGGGGCTTCGCAGCTGGCGGATGTTGCGAATGAGCAAGCCGACTCCACAAACCAGATCGTCACAGCTATAGCAGAGATTGCCACTGGTATCAACGAACAGAACCGAGGGAGATCAACAACTAGAGAATCTGTTCAGCAACTAGTCTCTGCTATCGATCAGGTCGCTCGAGGGGCTCAGGAACAGGCTGCGGAGGTCGAAAAGACTTCGACTTTGGCAGATATAATGGCCAAGGACGTCCAAGAGGCGGCTGATGCCGTACGGAGCATAGGTGAGGAGAGCAGGGCCAACCGAGACCGCGCACTTAGGGGTACCGAGGCAGTGGGTACGGTCGTCAGTGGGATGCGCAGCATAAAGGATGGCGTTGACCAAGCTTTGACGAGTGTGGCTGAACTTGAGTCGGGATCCAGGCAGATAGAGGAGATCCTATCTGTCATCAACGACATAGCGGATCAGACCAACCTACTGGCACTCAATGCAGCTATCGAAGCGGCACGAGCAGGTGAGGCGGGCAAGGGCTTTGCTGTTGTGGCTGATGAGGTCCGCAGACTGGCTGAGCGCTCGACTCAGTCGACCAGCGAGATTGCAGCTATCATCGAAGGACTGGGGCAGTCAATCAACCAGACTGTACATGCGGTTGAGAGCAACGGCCGCTTGGTCGACGAGGGCGTCAACTTAGCGGTAGGCGCAGAGAAGATCCTAAAGGAGATCGCGAGCGGTGCCGACACGGTTGATGCGTCGGTCAACGACTTGGAGACCCTCATAGAGAGGCTGAGCCAGAGGAGCAAGGCGGTCAGTGATGCGATGGCCAACGCAGCAGCAATCACAGAGGAGAGCAGTGCGGCTGCAGAGGAAATGGCGGCTAATGCAGATGATATCATGCGGCTGATCGATGAGATCGCCAATGTCAGCGACCAGATTGCGGCGAGGTCCGATGAGGTAGCTTCGTCGGCACAACAGCAGAGCGCAGCAATTGAGGAGGTATCGAGCTCAGCATCTACTCTGGCAGGAGCAGCTACGAAACTGGCGGGCCTGGTCGGCCAGTTCAAGGTCGCGTAATCGGCGTTCATATGACGTTTATGCCGTTTATGTTGAAATAGAAAGGCGAGGGGTTGGTCGCCCCTCGCTTTCATGTACAATTGCTAAGACTCTGTTGGCGACTAGAAAGTCAAACCTACAGATATACCGAACTTCATGCCTCCTGAGTCGCTCAGGTTGCCGGCAGCCTTGGCGCCCACGTAGAACCCCTCAGTGAACACATAGCCGACTCCGATGTCGTAGACGCTGCGAGCAGAGAGGTTCCCTGTCTGGAAAGCGTAGTCGAAGCTGCCTGATACGAACAGCTGGTCGCTCAGTGTGGCCTTTCCTGACAGCCCGATCGTGGGAGCGTAGTCAGTGCTACCCGAACTGGTCACGGCGAGAACACCTGCTGACGCTCTCAAGGTACCCTGGTCAGTCTTGGATATGTCATAGCCCACAGATGCCTTGAACTGTGACTCGCCGCCTCCGAAAGGCCAATAGCTGCCCCAGGCAGACACCTTGTCGGTCAGGTACAGTCCTCCCTCAATCGCCCAGTTTGAGTCCACCCACGATACTGCGACTTCTCCTCCGGATGCTGCGGATGCAGAGAACACAGCTGTAAACAAGAACAGGGTAGATAGGAACACTAACAGAACGGTTCGCTTCATACTGACTCCTCCTTGAGTATAGATAAATGAGCGTAGGTTGTACTGAAGTATCTTGGAGATGGATGTTAGTAGGCTGCAAAAGCCATAACATATATCTTCGCTCATAGTTCTCCAAACCCTCCCATAGGCTCCTGTATAGTCGATCTTTAGTCTCCTTCGCATGTCGTCCACTTCCGCCGCGCCAGGAGGCCTGATCGATGGTCTCCTCCGCACGAGTCGAGATACTACTAGTGCACATTGAACCATCTCCATTGACGGAGTGACGGAGGACTCGGCGCCTGGGGATCATGAGGGAACCACAAGTCGGCAGCTTTTTGTGATATGATGTCGTATAGTAGGCTCTAGCTGTCATATAGCAGCTACTTGGTGCGAGACTTAGGTCGATTCTACGCGAGTCATCCTTGCGATACCGTAATTAGAGGTGATAGATTTAGATGCATCTGAGTGCCGTTATCTACGATTTTGACTACACCCTGGTTGATTCTTCGGTAGGTGTAGTTAAGTCCATTAGTTATGCATTGACACGCGGCGGTTTTCCAGTGCCGTCCCCAGAGCAGATCAAGCAGACCATAGGGTTGTCACTTCCCGGAGCGTTTGACCAACTCATTGATCAGGAGCTCACTGAGGAGCAGATCGATGCCTTGGTTACGAACTTCATCGCTCGTGCGGATGAAGTCATGGCTCCCGGGACTAAGCTGTTCCCCGGGGTGAAGGAGGCTATCCTGGCTTTTCACGAGGCCGGGATTCATCAGGGAGTTGTTTCCAATAAGCTCCGCCGCAGGATCGTCGAAGTCCTCAAGAGAGATGGCATAGACCATTGCTTCAGTGTGATCGTTGGAGCAGGCGACGTGCCTGCCCATAAGCCCGATCCCACTGCATTACTCAAGGCAGTCGAGTGCATTGGGTGTTCGAGAGATTCTGTCGTTTATGTCGGTGATCACCTAGTGGATGCTCAGGCGGCTACAGCTGCCGAGCTGCCGTTTGTTGCGGTCCTCACAGGATTTACAAGCAGGGAGCAATTCCAAGCATACAAGCCGCTAGCGATCATTGACAGCGTAGCCCGACTCCCTGAAGTGCTGGGATCCGGAGCGGCCGAGTCACGGGCCTTGGCGTAAGCGGCATCAATTCGGCGACACTGAGAAGTACAGAAGGGATGGAGAACCAACGGGCAATCTGCGAGATTAGCAGGTCGCCCGTTGTTGTTCATGAAGGTCAAACACCTGGATTGCCCTTGGCAATATGCCTTTGATGTGTGAGATCAGGAGGCCGTAGTTGGTTATTGGCACTCCGGCAGAGCGCGCGACTCTGAGCCTGTTGAGCATCTGCCTCCTGTTAACCATACACCCACCACAGTGAATGATAAGGGCATAGCTGCTAAGATCATCAGGAAAGCCGCCGCCTGAGCAGAAGTCAAACTGCAGATTGCCCACGCGTTGCTGCAGCCACCTCGGTATCTTTACCCTGGCGATGTCCTCTGCTATCGGGTGGTGCGTACAGGCCTCGGCGATCAAAACCTTGTCACCCGGTTTCAGCGAATCCACCGCCTTGATACCAGCCTTGAGTTGGTCAAGGTCTCCGCGATGGCGAGCAAACAGGATCGAAAAGGAAGTAAGCGGAACCTCATCTGGAACAACCTTCGCTACCTCGCTAAACACCTGGGAGTCTGTTACAACCAAGGCAGGAGGCGACTTGAGGTTGTTCAGAGCGTCTCGTAGCCGGGCCGGCTGAACGACCAGAGCAAGTGCATCGTGGTCCAGTGTGTCGCGTATGGTCTGCACTTGAGGAAGTATCAGCCTCGACTTAGGCGCCTCTTCGTCTATTGGGCATACTAGTATGACCGTGTCTCCTGGCTCTATTAGGTCGCCTATGATCGATACTTCAGATCGGTTTTGCGATGCCTGCTCCGCCACAGCCTTTATGGCCTCAATCAGCTCATCGACTCCGCCTCTGTTCTTGGCACTGACTGCGCAAACCGTGGTGTTCTTGTCTAGACTTGCGCTTAGGGTTTGCGATGTCTTGACCAGCGCTTTTCTCGATTCCGGGCTGTCAAGTTTGTTTACCGCGACCAACAGTGGCAGTTTGCGATCACGAGCCAGTTCGATGACTCTTTTTTCGTCATCGTCTATGACCGGCTCGGGAGGATCGTGATCAGACGCCTCTGTCACCAAGACGACTAGGTCGGCTTTGTCAAGCACAGCGTATGAGCGCTTTGTGCGCTCCTTTCCAAGTGCGCCCGTGTCGTCGATCCCGGCCGTGTCTATGAGAACGACAGGGCCAAAGGGCTGCAATTCCATTGCCTTGTACACAGGATCGGTAGTCGTGCCCGGTGTACTTGAAACGAGCGATATGTCTTGGTTTGCGATCGCGTTGATGAGGCTCGATTTGCCGACGTTTCTCCGGCCTACTATGGCGATGTGGTATCTATTGCTTCTTGGAGTCGTATTCATGAGTTGCAACACCCTCTTAGAAGTACAGGTCTCTCTCTCCTGACTCGAGACGCTTGAGTCTATCGATTGTCTCAGCGCGAACTCTATCCGACTGGATCTCACCCAGTGCGGATTTGAGAGCTGATTCGCTCGCGGTCCGCAGCTCGTCGTCCGCATAGTCGAGCAGATACTCCTTGAATGTGATTATCGCGTTGGGAAGGCAGACGTTCTGGATCTCTCCGGTCTTGGCAAGTGCCATAAACCTGTCTCCAGTGCGGCCCTGCCTGTAGCACGCTGTGCAGTAGCTCGGAATGTACCCGGACTTGCACAGGCTTAGAAGAACCTCATCAGGAGTCCTGCGGTCGTCTACAGAGAATTGGTCGTACTCGTCGCTCCTGCGGTAGCCTCCAACGCTAGTCCTCGACCCTGCACTTATCTGTGAGATTCCGTAGTGTATTAGCTCATCTCTGAAGTCTGGACGCTCCCTTGTGCTCAGGATTATCCCCGTGTATGGCACTGCAAGCCTTATGACTGCCACGAGTTTTTTGAAGTCATCGTCACTTACGAGATAGGGGTAGTCCGAAAGGTTTACGCCAGCGGCTTCCCTCAATCTCGGCACAGAAATCGTGTGAGGCCCGACTCCAAAGGTTTCTTCGAGATGCCGCGCGTGGTAGAGCAGTGCCAGCGTCTCCAGTTTCCAGTCATAGAGGCCGTACAGGACTCCCAGGCCCACATCGTCCAGTCCTGCGCTCATGGCTCGGTCCATAGCATACAGGTGCCAGTCATAATCACTCTTTGGCCCTGACGGGTGCATGAACTCGTACGTCGGACGATGATAAGTCTCTTGAAACAGCACGTATGTGCCTATCCCTGCCTGCTTGAGGCGCCTGTAGCTGTCTTCGTCACATGCTGCTATATTTACGTTGACTCTACGGATCTCGCCGTTTTTTGCCTTGACAGAGTAAATCGTGTCTATGACTTCGAGCACGTAGTCGAGCGGGCAGTTGACCGGGTCTTCTCCTGCTTCTACAGCTAGCCTCTTGTGGCCCATCCGCTCCAGTGCCTCTACCTCGGCACGGACATCGTCCAGGCTGAGGCGATGCCTGTGAGTCTTGTTCGAGTGTTGATAGCCGCAATAACGGCAGTTGTTGACGCAGTAGTTGCTGATATACAGAGGGGCAAACAGGACCACCCGCTTGCCGTATATCTCCTGCTTGACAGCTGCTGCAGCGTCCAAGATCTGAGACACCAGTCCCGGGTCGGAAACCTGGATCAGCGCAGCCGCTTCTTCGGGCTCAAGCCCGCGTGCCTGGCGTGCTTTGTTGAGTATAGATTCGATCTGGCCAGAGCTTAGCCGCTGACTATCCTCGAGCATCTGCTCAAGAGTTGCTTTGTCGATAAATCCCATATCCAGTTTGTTCATTGCTTTGCCTCCCATGTCTGAGCGCCGGGTAGCTGCTTGTTTCTGAGGTATCTCGGTGAGTGCCCGTACCCGGTTGCAATACTGCGGCCGCAGGATCGAACTCGTAACCTCATGCAGTCTGCGGATTGCTTTGGGTCCTCGTCTACACTCGTCTTTCCGGGATAAAGCGTGTACATCCGTCGATACTTGGTCGGTGTCACGTTGGGCATCATCACGTTTGCTCCCCAGCGAAGAGCCAGTTCACGCCCATGCAAATCAAGCGTGTCCAAGGCCGTTGTTGCCGGAATCATAACGTCGGGCATCAGCACTCGGAGAATAGCCATTTCTCTGAGCACCAAGTCAAGCGTTCCGCCGTTGGAGTTAGCCAAAGGAGTACAAGGATTTGGAACAAAGGGGCCAATGCCTGCCATGTCAACCTCGAGCTGTTTCATCAAGAGCAGGTCGCCTGCAATGTCATCGACCGTCTGTCCCGGGAGACCGACCATGTTGCCTGCTCCGATCTGAAACCCGGCTTCTCTGAGCATGTGCAAGTGATCGATCCGTTCGTCCAATGAGTGGCCCGGGTGCAAGTACGCGTAGAGGACCGGGTTGGAGGTCTCATGACGCAACAGATAGCGATCCGCACCAGCAGCCGCCCAGGATCTATACGCAGCCTTATCGCGCTGTCCGAGTGATAGAGTCACTGCCACATCTAGGCGCGACTTGATCGTCTCGATGAGGCGTGCGATGTCGCTGACTGAGTAGTACAGGTCCTCTCCCGATTGCAGCACTATGGTCTTGAAGCCGAGCGAAGCCGCTTTTTCGGCTGCATCGACTATCTCCGAGAGGCCCATGCGGTATCTGGGCTGGCCGATATTTGAGCGCCTCAAACCGCAGTACAGGCAGTCTTGCCGACAGTAGTTCGAGAACTCAATTATCCCGCGGAGGTGTACGTCGCTGCCGAACACCTTGAGGCACGTGGTCTCCGCCCTCGTCCTCAACACCCTGATCTCGCTCTCGTCTGTGGTCGTCAACAGGCCTATGATCTCGGCCCGATCCAGGATCATGACTTGCTTAGGGCAGTCCGAACGCTGACGCCCTCGATGTTGCCGAGCTTGCCGGTCATCGCTCCTATTTCATCTGTTGAACCATCGACGATCAAAGCGATTATCGATACGCCTCTTTCTTTGTACGGCAGGCCCATGCGGCCGGCGATGATGCCTCCGAATTCGCTGAGTATCTGATTGACCTTCGGAGCTGCCGCATGCCTATCCTCAATCACTATGCCAACTACTCCAACGCGCTTATCCACAGCACTCACCCCACAAAAAAACTCCACCCTCGGACTCGAGGATGGAGTTGTTCGTTCGAAAAGCATGACTCGTCGTCAGCCAGGTAGTACATCAGCTAAGTAGTACAGGCAGTACGACAACTACTAACTTCTGCTTCCCCTCGACGTCAGGACCTCTACCCATCCCTTCGTCCCAGGTGACGATTAGGTATGTCCCTTCCTAACAGCGTAGTCCTTGCGGTGCTCGCTCACAGTCGCTCCGAGCTCAAGGGCCTCTGCCGTTTAGGGCAGGAGATTGTGCAACGATTCACAATCGTCAAGTCGATTATACAGGCAGCGAGTGGAAACGTCAACCCGAGCAGCCCCGATGTTTCCACTTGCCCGTATCAAATCCACACCTAGGCAGCCTACCGATGGAAGTTTAAAGACTGATTCCATCGAACAGTCAAGTGTGGTAAGATGTGCTTGATAGCTTTATTGCTAAATAGGCGCTTGCCGCAAGTGGTCAAGTTTTCCTGATCCTGCAGGGGCCGAGAAAAGTGCAGGCATTTGAGCTGGGGGTTGGATTCGTGAAGAAACCTTCTCAGGATTGGCTGAAGATCCTGATAGCTGTTGGAATCGTAAGTGTGATTATGACTGGAGCCGTCATTCGTTCTGTCAAAAACTTCGTCCGTGAAATCGACGCAACTGTAGACAGTCTTGTCATCAATGATGTTGATATCAGTCAGATCCCAGATGGGACATATACGGGGAGCCATGACTTCAAGATAGTCGCTGCCGAGGTAAGCGTTGAGGTCAAAGGCGGGCGTATAGTGGCAGTGGATATATTGACTCATACCACCGGGCGAGGCAGACTCGGTGAAACCGTCGTTGATGAAGTGCTAGAAAAGCAGAGTTTATCAGTTGATGCAGTGACCGGTGCGACGGCGAGTAGCAAGGCGATCCTCAAAGCCATAGAGAATGCCCTGACTGCTCAAACTCCTGCAGCAGAGGCGGAGTAAGTGCGATACCTCCAAGGGATTCGGCAGTGCTGAATACGCTGCCCGCCAGGCCTGATGCACAGAGGAACTGCAGCGCGCATACAGAATCTCTGAGTGCGTGTTTTGATGCCTTGTTAAGGTACTACTTGAGATTGGGAGTGATGGTGCTGTGAAGCTGATAGTGAAGAAAGATTACGATGAGCTGTCCAGGTACGTGGCAAACGAGATTGCCGAGTGCATCCGTTCAAACCCGCGGACGGTTTTGTGTTTGCCTACAGGCAACACCCCAGTAGGAGTCTATAGAGAGCTGACTAGGATGTACAAAGAGGGCGATGTGAGTTTTGCCCAGTGTGTGGTCTTCAACCTCGACGAGTATTATCCTATCGATCCAGACGATCCAAATAGCTACAGGAGTTTTATGAAGCATAACCTCTTTGACCACGTGGACCTGCCGCCCGAGTCTGCGAATATTCCCAATGGGCAGGCAGCCGATCCTGAGGCCGAATGCGAACGCTATGAAGCCGAGATCCGTGAGTCTGGAGGAATAGACCTCGCCTTGCTCGGAATAGGACGAAACGGCCACATAGGGTTCAACGAGCCTGGCCGCGAGCTTTGTCTTAGGACTCATGTAGTGACGCTCACGCAATCGACTCTCGAAGCCAATCACGGCCCTTTTGGTTCGATCGAGGCAATGCCCAAGAGGGCTCTGACAATGGGCATAGGCTCGATCATGTCCGCAAAGCGCATAATCGTCATTGCATCAGGCCCCAGCAAGCGACAGGCTGTTGAGGCGATGCTGAGCGGCAAGGTTACGACAGACGTCCCGGCTTCTCTGCTGCAGCTACATAGAGACGTGACAGTCGTATTGGATGAGCTTGTCGGAGTATCGCAGTGTGATGGTTGATATCCGGCTCGAGGTTCAGGAGGGGCGTTGGCGCGCCAGTGTCAGGCCTTCCTAGTGGTCAGCTAGGACGAGAGGCTCTAGGGATTGACAGTAGCGGCTGGTGCGGGCAGAGGCCTCGGTCTTAGATTGGGGGTGTTGTAGGTGCGCATTGGCGTTTTTGTACTCATGCCTCATGTCTTGGAGAACGGCTTTCAGGCGGTCCGAGACCTCGGCGTGGACAACTGCCAGCTTGGGTGCTGGGACATGAATCTGTATACCGACGCAAACGCTGAGAAGGTACGCAACGATATGAAGCGCTCAGCAGTGGATGTGACTACACTGTGGGCTGGGTGGCCCGGCCCTGCAGTCTGGGACTTCGTTGACGGACCCCGAACCCTAGGTGTAGTCCCGCGTGAATACCGAGCGGCTAGACTCGAGGCCCTAAAGGCCGGAGCGCGGTTTGCTGCAACGATTGGAGTTCGCAGCATTACGACGCACGTTGGTTTTATACCTGAGAACATGTCTGATCCGCTCTATACAGAGGTCGTCGAAGCAGTCAGAGAGATCGGCTCATACTGTAGAGACATGGGCCTCGAGTTCTGGTTTGAGACTGGGCAGGAGACGCCTATCACTCTCAAGCGCCTGATAAAGGACACCGGCCTGGACAATCTGGGAATAAACCTTGACCCTGCAAACTTGTTGATGTATGGAAAGGCCAACCCTGTGGACGCGTTGGATGTGTTCGGCACGTTCGTGAAGGGCGTGCACGCCAAGGACGGGGACTATCCAACCGATCCAAATGCCCTGGGACGTGAGTACCCTATAGGACACGGGAGAGTTGATTTCCGGTCACTTATACTCAAGCTTGCACAGCTGGGTTTCCAAGGTTCGCTTACTATAGAGAGGGAGATCAGCGGGCCGCAACAGTATGTTGACATCAAGGCAGGAAGAGACTATCTTCAGGCCATCTTGGACGAATTGCCGGTTGAGTGACTGCTTGAACAGTGTCTCCTGCTGCTTTGCCTCAGGTCACGGTGCTGTCGCTAGGGTCATAGCCGTGAGCAGAACACGCAAGCAGGGCTTGTTTATGGCATACTAATGGCACTGGTTGACGAAGGCCAGTTTGCCAATTGTGTGACAGATACCGCGGGCTAATTGCTCGCGGACAGCATTGCTAATTTGGCATAGAATGGAGAGGTGACGCCATTGGCTCGACCTTCGGGTTCTGCGCGGGCCAAGCTGGCTTCGGTGGTAAAGCGAATTGGAGGGAGTGCCCACGTGCAGGATTTGTGGACAACAGTTGTTGACACCTTGATCGGAGTATTGCCCATAGTAGGATTTCTCCTTTTCGTTCAGTTAGTAATCCTTCGTGTACCGCTTGCCAACCCCAGGCAGATATTTATAGGGATTGTGTGTTCGATTGTGGGGCTTACGTTGTTCAGTCAAGGACTCAAGCTAGGCTTGTTGCCACTTGGTGAGGAAGCCGGTCAGAACTTGCCGAGAGCTGGCAAGATGTGGGTGGTTCTCACCGTAGGCTTTATAATGGGCTACGGGGTTACTCTAGCAGAGCCTGCGTTGCATTCTTTGGGACTGCAGGTGGAGGAGTATAGCGCCGGGCTCGTAACCAAGAACGTAGTGATCCACTCAGTGGCAATTGGTGTTGGACTTGCTATTCTGCTCGGACTTCTCAAGATAATATTCAGGATACCTCTGATCGCCATGGTTGGTCCGTTGTACGCAATAGCGATCTTGCTAGCATTGGTAGCACCCAAGTCTATTGTCGGCCCTGCATTTGATTCTGGAGGAGTCACTACAGGCCCTGTTACTGTCCCGATCACAATCGCAATTGGTGTCGGGATGGCGAACGCACTGGGCGGCAGAGACCCGCTGCAGGACGGCTTTGGCCTAGTCACTCTAGCGGTGGTTTGTCCGATCATATCAGTCCTTCTCGTCGGAACGATTATAGGATACAGGTGAGGTGCTACTCATGACTTATAACACGATATTTGCTGTGCTTCCACGCGGCAAAGCTGATTCGGTAATGGAAGCTGCAAAGAAGGCTGGTGCTCCAGGAGGGACCATCTTCTTCGCGAGAGGAACTGGTGCTCACGAGGCGAAGACGTTTTTTGGCCTGACGATCGAGACCGCAAAAGAGGTACTAATGATTGTTACCAAAGATGAGGATACTGACAGGATACTGGAGACGGTGATAGAGGCGGGGCGACTCACTGAACCCGCGGCCGGTATCGCTTTCGTGGTTAGGGGTGTGGATGTGTACGGCCTGTATGAGAGAGGCAAGCCCGTGCACCCACACGGCAAGCGCGAGTAGTCTTCAGGCTCGGCTGATTAACTGTCGTCATATGACTGCCTGTACGAGGTGGTATATTCTACAGCAAGTGCCAATAGGTGGATACAGTTGATTACACTCAGTGTGCAAGACCTAGAGACGCGAGCGGAGTTGAGAGAAGTACCGCAGCGGAGTTGAGAGCAGCACCGTATATCCACCAATACGGGTAGGTGGCTACGCAGTGGCTTATCAGCTGATTCCTTACGCGTGGGTCCTATTTGGTTCTGCCCTGGTTTCTCTCAGTTTGTGCGTCCTGGTCTGGCCTCGACGACAGATGGCCGGTGCCAAGCCGTTTCTTGTACTTATGATATGCTCGGTTGTCTGGTCCATCTCCAATGCTCTTGAGATGATGGGGTTGGATCTTGGCACCAAGCTCTTCTGGG
>Ga0116179_1000050_pt1 | contig 88095 bp, 74 predicted proteins | sample AD_UKC071_MetaG_FD_89751 | JGI IMG/M metagenome (GOLD analysis project Ga0116179, IMG submission 89751) | Active sludge microbial communities of municipal wastewater-treating anaerobic digesters from USA - AD_UKC071_MetaG | ecosystem: Engineered > Bioreactor > Anaerobic > Digestate | place: USA...
CGTGGTGACGTCCTTGAGGCCGACGCACGCGGCGATGTCGCCGGCGCGCACTTCCTTGATCTCGTCACGCTGGTTCGCGTGCATCTGCAAGATGCGGCCGATCCGCTCTTTCTTGCCCTTGACCGGGTTGAGCACCGTGTCGCCCGAATTCACCACGCCCGAGTAGACGCGCACGAACGTCAACTGACCGACGAACGGGTCCGTCATCAGCTTGAACGCCAGCGCCGAGAACTTCTCGCTGTCGTCGGCCTTGCGCGTGACCTGCTGCTCGTCATCGTCCAGACCTTCGACCGGCGGGATGTCGACCGGCGACGGCAGGTAGTCGAGCACCGCGTCGAGCATCGCCTGCACGCCCTTGTTCTTGAACGCCGTGCCGCACATCATCGGCACGATCTCGCCCGCGATCGTGCGCGTGCGGATCGCCTGCTTTAATTCCTCGACCGACAGATCGCCTTCCTCGAGGTACTTGTTCATCAGCTCCTCGGACGACTCGGCGGCGGCCTCGACCAGCTCGCGGGCGGGACCCGAGACGCGGCGGGCGGCGCGAAGCAGCTCGGCGGCGCCCTGCACGGCATCGCCGACCAGGTCTCGCAGACCCCCACGCTGCCGCAGCCGCTGATCGACCTCGCCATGGCCGCCTGGAACCAGGTGCAGGCCGCGGCCGGCGACCTCGGCGGCCTCAACAGCACGCTCGCATCGCTCAGCGCCGACTGCATGGCTGAGACGGGCGGGGCGCAGGCGTACTGCGACCGCGTCGCCGCGGCGGCCGGGCAGTCCGCGGCGATCTCCGGCTCGCTCGAGACCGCGAAGGGCCTCGCCAACCAGCTTGCGGACGGGCTCAAGGCGCTCGCCGAGGCGGCCGGTCCCGCAACCGGCCAGCTCGTCGCCGGCCTGCGAACCATCGCGAACGAGACCCAGGGCCTCGGAGCCGGCCTCGACACGATCGCCGGCGGCATCGGCGCCTCGGCGTCCGGCGCGCGCGACCTCGCCGGCGGCGCGACCCAGCTGCAGTCGGGCGCGACGCAGCTCGGCGACGGCGCGACGCAGCTCGCCGGCGGCATCGGCGCGATCGGCGACGGCGCGAACGAGCTCGCGAGCGGACTCGACCAGGCCGTTGCAGCCCTCCCCGCCTACGACGAGCAGCAGCGCGCGAGCCTGGCCGAGGTCGTCGCCAACCCCGTCGGAACCAACGCCGCAGGCAGCTCCCTGTTCGGCGCCTCCGCGATCCCCCTGCTCTCGGTGCTCGCGCTGTGGATCGGCGGCATCGGCACCTACATCGCGTTCCAGGCATCCAGCCGTCGGGCGCTCACCTCGCGCAGCTCGTCGCTCGCGCTCGCTGCTCGCGGCTTCGTGCCTGGCGCCATCATCGGCGCAGTCCAGGGCATCCTCGTTGCCGGGGTCGTGCAGATCGCGGGCTCGTACGCCTGGGGCGAATGGTTCGGCTTCGCCGGGCTGTGCGTGCTCGCCGGCGTGGTGTTCGCCGCGGTGAACCAGGCGCTGGTGGCCGCGTTCGGCGGCATCGGGCGCTGGATCGCGACGGCCGTCGCGGTGCTGGCCATGGCGACCGGCGTCGTGTCGACCGTGCCGGGCGTGCTCACGGCGATCGCGGGGGTCATGCCGACCGCCGCCGCCTACCAGGCCATGCTCGGCGCGTTGACGGGTGCCGCAGGAATCGGTGCCGGCGTCGCCGGACTGCTCGTGTTCGGCGTGATCGCGTTCGCGGTGACGGTGTTCGCGGTCTCGCGCCGCCGCACGGCCTCTGCCGCGCGGCTCGTGGCGGCCGCGGCGTAGGCGCGGCCGCGCCCGGCGCAGGCGCAGGCGCGGCGCAGCGGCGTCGGCGCAGGCGCAGGCGCAGCGGCCTCGGCGTCGGCGTCGGCGCAGGTGCAGGTGCAGGTGCAGGCGCCAGCCCTGTAAGCGCCAGCGGCGCACCGCAGTCCGGCGCTGGCACCCCAGCCCGAGCGCGCCGCAGCTCCCCGACACCACTTGGGGACTCCGACTGCACCGAAGCATCGTGCCTGTCCTCACGCACAGCGCCTGGCCGTGCGCCTCGACCCAACCGCGATGTTTCGCCGAGCCGATGGGTGCCAGTGAGACCGAGCACGGACGTCTCAGCTACCCGGCCTCACCCGACCACCTCGACGAGAGCGTTCGTCGAAACACAGCGCCCGTCCTCAAACACAGCGCCTGTCCGTGCGCCTCGATCCAAACTGCGACGCCGAGCCGATGGCGTCGGCGGAGCGGAGCTCCGGACCACGGTCCGTGGCCGCACCGCCGCGGCCATGCCGCCGCACCACAAGCCGCCGCGCGGGCCGCAGCGGCCTACGTCAGGCCGCTGTACGCGTGCAGGCCCTTGAAGAACATGTTCACGATGGTGAAGTTGAAGATCACGGCGCTGAAGCCGATGATCGACAGCCACGCCGAGCGGTTGCCGCGCCAGCCGCGCGTCGCGCGCGCGTGGATGTATCCGGCGTACAGGACCCAGATCACGAAGGTCCAGACTTCCTTGGTGTCGAAGCCCCAGTAGCGGCCCCAGGCATCCTGCGCCCAGATGGAGCCTGCGATGAGCGTGAACGTCCAGAACGCGAAGCCGATGATGGCGAAGCGGTACGCGAGGCTCTCGAGCGCGTCGGCGCCGGGCAAGGTGCGAAGGAAGCGCAGGCCGCGAGCGAGCGGCTTGCTGTCGGGCAGCTTCTCGAGGCGCTCGCGACGCGCCTGCAGCAGCTGCAGGACCGACAGCCCGAACGCGAGGGCGAAGAAGGCAGTGCTGAGCGTGGCGACGAACACGTGGATCACGAGCCACACCGAGCGCAGGGGCTCAGCGAGCGGCACGACCTCGACATAGAAGGTCACGGCGGATCCGCCGAGGAGCACGAGCGCGAGCCCCGCGATCAGCACACCGAGGTAGCGCAGGTCATAGCGGATCAGCACCACGAGGTAGACGAACACGATCATGAGCGTGCCGGTCATCGCGAACTCGTACATGTTCGACCACGGCACACGCTCGGCGGCGATGCCGCGGGTGATCGTGCCACCGAGGTGGAACAGGAACGCCAGCACCATCAGCGTCGTGCCGATGCGCGCCATCACCATCCGCTTGGGGGTGGATGCCTCGCCCGCGCCGGAACCCGCAGCCGACGCAGCGCGGTTCGGCGGGGCGACGGCGGTGGCCGCCACGGCGTCGCCGAATTCGATCGACACCGCGCCGGAGCCCGACGAGGCGCCAGCGCCGGCGCCGACCAGCTCTCGCGCCTTCGCGGCGGAGGTCTCGTTCGAGCCGCGTCCCGCGGCGGAGGTGCCGTTCACGCCGCGTCCCGCGGCGTCCTTGGCGTCGGTCGCCGCGGCCGAGCGCACGCCGAGGTCGATCGCGTAGGCGATGAAGGAGAGGGCGTACAAGACGACCGCGGTCCAGATCAGCAGCACTGAGGCGTCGTCGAGAGTCAGACCGAGGGGCATGTTTTCATCCTACACTTTCGGGTTTTTGCGCTTCCAGGGGAGCGAAGCGCGCGGGCTGTTGCGGGCGGTGCGTGTTGCGGTCGTGCGGTCCTGCGGTGTTGCGGGTCGTGCGGTCCTGCGATTCGGCCGGGTGCGGTGCGGCCCTCGGGCTGGTGCCCTGTCAGCCGGCCACCGCGGGCTCTGCCGCGGAACCGGGCTCTGCCGTGGAACCGGGCCCTGCACCCGCCTCGGCCGGGGCCGGGGCGATGCCGAGCGACGCTCCGTGGCTGCGTTCGAGCGACTCGACGGCAGCGGCGAGGGTGGGGTCGTCGCCGCGGGCGAGCGCGGCGTACTCGAGGTGCACGCGGGTGCCCGAGGCATCCGGCGTGGCCTTCACCCACATGCGTCGGCGCGGCACGAACAGCGCGGTCAGCAGACCCGCGAGGCTCAGCAGCGCGAACACGAGCACCCAGCCGGCCGAATCGTCGTGGTGCACCTGCAGCGAGGCGAAGCGCTTGACCGACTTCAGGTAGTTCTCGCCCATGGGCTTCGCGTTCTCGAACGTGATGGTGCCGAGGCCGTTCGGCAGGTCGACGGTCTGGCCCGGGTCGAGCTGGATCGAGTCGACGCCGGTCGTGCGACCGGTGAGCTTGGTCATGTCGCTCGTGTCGAGCGCGTAGACCGAGCGCGGCACCCCATCGTCGATGCCGAGGTCGCCCTCGTACACGTCGAGCGTGAGCCGCGGACTCACGAGGGCCGGGAAGCTGGAGGTGAGCGCGCCGGATTCAAGCTCGGCGACGGTCGGGTAGAAGAAGCCGACGAGGCCGATCTGCACGGGCAGCCCGTCCGGCACCTTGACGATGCCGAGCGAGGTCATGTTGTCGTCCTGCGGGAGGAACGCGACGTCGTCGTGGAAGACGACCTCGCCCGCGGCATCCCGAATCGTGATCGTGGGCGCGTAGCCGTTGCCGAGCAGGTAGATCTTGTTGCCGTCGATCGTCAGCGGCTTGTTGACCTGCACGACCTCGCTCTTGGGCTCCTCGCCCGGGTGCTGGGTCGACACGTGGGCGACGAAGCCCGTCGCCATGCCGATCGCGTTGTCGTTCTCGACCTCGTAGTCGACGGTGAACTCGTCGAGGGTGAGCGAGTACAGCGGCAGGTTGTCGGTGTCGACGAAGCGCCCGGGGTTGAACGAGCTGTAGTCGAGGAGCGTGTTCGTGAACGACGTCCCTTCGATCACCACGCGCTGCCCGGTGTAGGCGAGGCCGCCGCCGACGCCGACCGCCACAAGCACGCCGACGAGGCCGGCGTGGAAGACGAGGTTGCCCGTCTCGCGCAGGTAGCCACGCTCGGCCGAGACCGAGTACGCGCCGCGCGAGTCGTAGCGCGCGACCCGATACCCCGACGACCGCAGCTGCTTCTGCGCGAGGTCGATGGCTCGGGATGCCGCGGCAGCCGCGTCTTCCGCGGGCGCCGTGCCGCTGCTGACCGCGGCGCCGTCCGCGGCGGCGCCGCTCGCCTGGGCAGCACCGGCCGCAGTTCCCGCGCTGCTCGCCGCTGTGCCGACCGCGGCCGAGTCGCCGCTCAGCTCCCAGTCGCGCTCACGGAAGTCGGCGAGGCGCGCCAGGCGCGCCGGCGTGCGCGGTGGCTGCGAGCGCAGCGCCTGCCAGTGATGCTTGGTGCGCGGGAGCACGCAGCCGATCAGCGAGATGAACAGCAGGATGTAAATGGCCGAGAACCACGGCGACGCGTAGACGTCGAACATGCTGATCGAGTCGAGGAATGGCGCGAGCTCGGGGTAGTTGCTGTAGTACTCGACGACGCCGTTGGGGTCGGCAGAGCGCTGCGGCACGAGCGAGCCGGGGATCGCCGCGATCGCCAGCAGCAGCAGCAGGATGAGCGCGGTGCGCATGCTGGTCAGCTGGCGCCAGCCCCAGCGCATCCAGCCGACGAAGCCGAGCGCCGGCGAGGCGACGCCGCCGACGGCCGCATCGGGGCCCGCGGCGCCGCTCGAGCCGTCGACGTAGTCGGCCGGGCGCAGCGGGTCGGCGCTTCGTGCTTGCTTGTCCATTGCCTGGTCCTTCGGAGGGGAGATCAGAGGGGAAGTTCGACGCTGGTGATCACGGAGGCGAGCCGCGACATGATCTCGTTCCACAGGCCAGTCACCATGAGCAGGCCCAGAGCGACCAGCAGGCCGCCGCCGATGAGGTTGATCACGCGAATATGCCGGCGCAGGAATGCAAGCGACTTCGCCGCCCAGCCGAAGCCGAGCGCGATCACGATGAATGGGATGCCGAGACCCAGCGAATAGGCCACGCCGAGCGTCGCCGCCCGGCCGACATCACCGGTGTTGATCGACAGCGCGAGGATCGAGCCCATGGTCGGCCCGATGCACGGCGCCCAGCCGACGCCCATCGCGACCCCGAGCAGGGGCGCGCCGAGCAGGCCCGCGCGGCCACGGAACTCGGGCCGCAGGGTGCGCTGCGCGAAGCCGAACACGCCGAGGAAGACGAGGCCGAGCGCGATCACGATCACGCCCATCACGCGCGTGATGACGTCGCTGTACTCGATGAAGAACAGGCCCACTGTGCCGCCGAGCACGAAGATCGTCACGAACACGGCCGTGAACCCGCCGATGAACAGCAGCACGCCGGCCATGAGTCGCCCGCGGCCCCGTGCCCGGCGCGCGGCCACAGGAGCTGCCACAGGAGCAGGCGCAGGCGCGGCGTGACCCACCGGGACCGTCGTCGCGACACCGGCGCGCACGCCCGCGCCGCCCGCGATCGCGGCACCGGCGACCACCGTGCCCGTCGGCGCGGCGACAGCGCCGTCGACGGTGCCGGTCGCCCCGCCGCGAAGCGCGGGATCGTCCTCACCCTCGGTCATGCCCGAGAGCACGCCGAGGTAGCCGGGCACCAGCGGGAGCACACACGGCGAGAGGAACGAGATGAGACCCGCCGCGATCGAGATGCCGATCGCAAGGATCAGGCTCCCGTCGAAGATGATCTGCCCGGGGTTCACGAATCTGTCTCCGCCGGCCCCTCGTTCGCGGCGCCCTCGCGCGCTGCGCCCGTGGCGCCCTCGGCGATCGTGTCGCGCACGAGCGTGCTCAAGGTCGAGGTGCCCTCGATGGGACCGACGATGCGCGCGGCGACTCGACCGGTCGCATCGATCACGAGCGTGGTCGGGGTGGCCTGCAACGGCGCCACGGCCGCGAACGCCATCTTCAGCGGGCCGTCGCCGGCGGCCATCGCGCTCGGATACGTGACGCCGTACTGCTTGGCGAAGCTCAGGGCCGTGTCGGGCTGGTCGTAGATGTTCACGCCCATGAAGCTCGCGCCCGCCTCGGCAAACTGCTCGTGCACGGCCTCGAGGTCGGCCGCCTCGGCACGGCACGGGGCACACCCGGCGTACCAGAAGTTCACGACGAGCACCTCGCCGAGGTAGTCCTCGCTCGAGAGCTCCTCGCCCGTCTCCGAGACCCCGGTGAACACGACGGGCTCGCCGCGCTGCTCGATCGGAATCTCGACGACGCGGCCGTCGCCCGAGATGAAGCCCTTGTCGCCGCCCTCGCGGAACTGCTGCGTGAGGCCGTCGTTGTCGCTCGAGCACGCGGCCAGCGAGAACAGCAGCGCGGGCAGGACGAGCACCGCCGCGAGGCGAGCCCGCCAGCGGCGCGACTTCGCAGCATCCATGAGCAATGCGTCCCTGGTCATACCGCCCCCACATCCACGGCCGAATCGGTCGCCGCCGGCTCGGCGTAGGCCACCTCGACCCAGCCCGAGCCGCCGCCGGCACGGGCGAACGACGTCACGCTCGACAGCGCGCAGCGGCGCGTGCGCGGGTCGTGCGCCAGGCGCTCCCCCGCGACGTGCAGGTGCGTGATCCAGATCGGGGCCTGGTGCGAGACGATGACGACATCTCCGTCGTCGACGCCCTGCCATGCGGCATCCATCGCCTCGGCCATGCGCGCAGCGATCGAGGCGTTCGGCTCGCCCCAGCTCGGCACGCTCGGCCGGCGCAGATGCCACCAGTTCAGGGGGTTGCGCAGCGCGCGCCGCATCTGCTTGCCCTCGAACACGTTCGTCGGCTCGATCACGCGCTCGTCGATGCGCGGGGTCAGCCCGAACAGCTCGGCGAACGGCTCGGCCGACTCCTGCGCGCGCTGCAGGGGCGACGCGACGAGCTCGCGCACGGGGCGATCCAGCGAGCGCATGTACTCGGCGGCCGCGAGCGCCATCCGGCGGCCGTCATCGCTCAGCCGGAAGTTCGGCAGGCGCCCATAGAGCACGCGATCGGGGTTGAAAACCTCCCCGTGGCGCACGAGATGAACACGATTTGCAGGCACCGTTTCAGTGTACGTGTGAGGTTCCTGAGGGCATCCCGTGAGGACGCCATGAGCCCCGTCACACTCGGCGGCGACGGCCGCCGCGGCACGCATCGTCTGCCGAGAACCGGTCGGGGTGCCCGCTCGACCCTAGCCCAGGCCGTGCAGCAGCAAGGCCCCGATCCCCGCATCGGCCCCGGCCGAGAGGCCGGCGCCGCCCGCCCCGGCGCCGATGCCGGCGAGGACGGTGCCCAGCGCGAAGATCAGGCCGACGGCGCCGATGCCGCACAGCGGCGCCCACCAGGCGACCCGCCGCACCGTCAGGCGCGCGATCGTGATGACGAGAAAGACGATGGCGGCGATGATCACCCCGAAGGTGCCCAGGAACAGCCCCGACACGATCAGCCCGCTGTTGCAGCCGGTCAGCACCCCGCACCCGGCGCCGGCCCAGCCGATGAAGGTGCCGAAGGTCGCGGCGAGCGCCGTGGCCGCGGCGAGCACGACGAGGCCGATGATCGCGACCGGGAGATCCCACGTCGGCCGCGCGGCACGCACCGCGCGAGCGGGGCGCGGCTCCCGCACGCCCGCGCGCACGTCCGCCGAGTCGGTCATATGCACACAGTAGGGGACGCGGCCCGCATCGGGCCCATGCGCGCACGCGAATGGGGAGAACGGGCGCACAACCGTAGACTGGACGGCGTGAACGAACGCGCATTGGTAAAGCAGCTTCTTGGTCGTCCCGACGGCGCCGTCTCGGTGTCAGGCTGGGTCGAGACCGTCCGCGACCAGAAGAAGGTGCAGTTCATCGTCCTGCGCGACGAATCCGGCGCCGTGCAGCTCGTGAACCCCGCCACCCGCGAGCTCCCCGAGGGTGAGGCGCCCACGGCCGAGGCATCCGCTGCCCTCGCGCTGACTGAGACGATCTCGCACCTCACGCAGGGCACGTTCCTGACCGTGCACGGCGAGCTCAAGCACGACGAGCGCGTGAAGCTCGGCGGGGTCGAGGTCAAGATCACGACGCTGGATGTCGCAGCCCCCGCCCTGCCCGAGAACCCGATCGCCGTCGACTCGGGGCTCGACAAGCGCATGGACTGGCGCTTCCTCGACCTGCGCCAGGAGCGCAACAACCTCATCTTCCGCGTGCAGACCACCCTCGAGCACGCCATGCGCACCTACTGGATCGAGCGCGACTACATCGAGGTGCACTCGCCGAAGCTCATGGCGAGCGCCTCGGAGTCCAACGCCGAGCTGTTCGCGCTCGAGTACTTCGACACGACCGCCTACCTCGCGCAGAGCCCGCAGTTCTACAAGCAGATGGCGCAGTCCGCCGGGTTCGGCAAGATCTTCGAGATCGGCGACGTCTACCGCGCCGACCCCTCCTTCACCTCGCGGCACGCGACCGAGTTCACGTCGGTGGATGCCGAGATCTCGTGGATCGACTCGCACGAGGACGTCGCACGCATGCAGGAGGAGCTGCTCGCGTTCGCGATCGCGGCCGTCAAGGAGAAGCACGGCGACGACATCGAGCGGCTCTTCGGCCTCACGGTCGAGGTGCCGAGCCTGCCGTTCCCGCGCATCCCGCTCGCCGAGGCGCTCGAGATCGTCGCCGCCCGCGGCCACGAGATCCTCCGCGCCGACGGCGACCTCGACCCCGAGGGCGAGCGCCAGATCTCGGCGCACGTGAAGGAGGCGCTCGGCCACGACTTCGTCTACATCACCGACTACCCCGCCCACATCCGCGCCTTCTACCACATGCGCGACGAGGAGACGGGGCTCACCAAGAGCTACGACCTGCTCTACAAGGGCGTCGAGATCACGACCGGCGCGCAGCGCGAGCACCGCGTCGACGTGCTCATCGAGCAGGCCAAGGAGAAGGGACTCGACCCCGCCGGACTCGAGTTCTACTTCGACTTCTTCCGCTACGGCGTGCCCCCGCACGGCGGCTTCGGCATGGGCCTCGCCCGCCTGCTGATGCTGCTGCTCGGCGAGTCGTCGATTCGCGAGGTCACGTACCTGTTCCGCGGCCCGACCCGCCTGCAGCCGTAGGCGCCACTCGCCGCGCGCCCAGACCCTAGGCTGGGCGCATGACTTCACACCCCGCCATCACCGCCACGCTCGACGGCGCGGTGAACTTCCGCGACCTGGGCGGCATGCCCCTCACCGACGGCGGGCAGACCCGCCCCGGCGTCTTCTACCGCTCCGAGGCGCTGAACACGCTCACGACGAAGGGCGAGGCCGAGCTCGCGGCGAGCCCCATCGGCGTGATCGTCGACTTCCGCATGGATTCCGAGCGCGCAGGCGCGCCCGATGTGCTGCCCAAGACGCGCCCGTTCGAGGTCGTGAACCTGTCGGTGATGCAGGGCGGACTCGCCGGCGCGGCACAGGCCGCCTTCGCAGCCGCGGACGGCAGCGGAGCGACCGCGCCCGACCCGGCGGCGATGCAGCAGCTGATGGCGAAGGTGCTCGCCAACATCCCCACACTCGGCGAGATGTACGTGCAGATGCTCTCGGGCGGCGCGGCGGCATTCGCCGAGGTCGCCGGCCTGGTCGCGGCATCCACCGACGAGACGCCGAGCGCGGTGCTCATCCACTGCACCGCCGGCAAGGACCGCACGGGCGTGAGCGCCGCGCTGATCCTCGATGCCGTGGGCGTGGCCCGCGACGCGATCGTGGCCGACTACGCGAGCTCGGCGCAGAACCTGGCGGGCCCGTGGGCCGAGGGCATGCTCGGCATGATCACGCGCATGGGCGCGCCGACCACGCCGGCGCTCGTGCAGCTCGTCACCGGCACGCCGCCCGAGGCGATCGAACAGGCCCTGGCGTGGGTCGACGAGCACTTCGGCGGCTCGGTCGCCTACCTGCAGTCGGGCGGGCTCACCGACGCCCAGCTGGCCGCGCTGCGCGCCCGCCTCGCGGCGTAGCGACGCGGCCGCGGCGCCGCGCAGGGCGCTGCGGACCAGGGGCACAGCGGCGCAGCCGCATCGCCGCGTCGAAGCGGTACAGCGACGTCGCCGCGCAGGCGCCCAGGAGCGCATCGGCGGGCGACCCGTACGGCGCCCGTGCCGGGCTGTGTCAGCGGCGCGTGCCGGGCTCGGCCGGGGCTCAGAGCGTGAAGTCGACGGCCGCGCGCTCGGCCGCCACGCTGCGCACGAACTTCGCCGCCTCCTCGTGGCTCGGGTGCACGACGTAGCGGGCGAGCGCGTCGAGATCGGCGAAGTCGGCGACGAGCGCGACGTCCCAGTTCTGCCCCTCGTAGGCGACGTTGGGCGCCACGGTGATGTCGATGATCTCGGGGACGACGCCCTTCAGCGCCGTGAGCAGCTCCGCCACCTGCTGGGCCTGCTCGGCACGGCCGGCGGCGTCCTCAGCGGACATTCTCCACATCACGATGTGACGAATCATGGGGTCTCCTCAGCGAGTCGGGTTCTGGTTCTGGTTCGCCTGCAGCAGCGCGCTGCGCAGGCGTTCGGGGTTCAGGCGCCAGTGCGCGTGCAGCTGGTCATCGATGAGCACGACCGGGATCTTCTCCCACCACAGCTCGAACAGCGCCGGGTCATCGCTGATGGATGCCTCGCGCACCTCGATCCGCTCGGCCACCGCTTCGGGCAGCTCGGCGAGCACCTGCGTGGTCACCTCCCGTGCGACATCGCACAGGTGACACTCGGGCTTGCCGATGAGGGTGATCGTGGTCATGGCTCAAGTCTGGCATGCGCGCGGCGGGCACCTTGCGCGCAACCAAAAACGCCGGCCCCGAAGGACCGGCGTCTGGATGTGCTGCCGCTTGCGCGATCGCTACTTCTTGTTGCGACGCTGGTGGCGAGTCTTACGAAGCAGCTTGCGGTGCTTCTTCTTCGCCATGCGCTTGCGGCGCTTCTTGATGACTGAACCCACGGAAAACCTCACAAAGATCGGGGCATGGATACCACTGACGGCATCCGGGTACGTACAAACAAATGCCTTGGGAGAGTCTACCCTACGGCGGAACCCCAAACGCAACGCGAGCGCGCATGCACCCCCGGGTTTCGGGCCGCGCCGTCAGCCGACGTCGGAGATCGGGCGCTGCAGCGCGTTCGTGACGGCGGTCTCAGGCACGCGATACGAGCGGCCGAACCGCACGGCCGGGAGCTCGCCGGCGTGCACCAGCCGGTACACCGTCATCTTCGACACCCGCATGATCGCCGCCACCTCGGCGACGGTCAGAAACTTCACGTCAGGCAATGCAGCCATGTCTGCTCAGCACCCCATTCATCCCCACGAATTCATCCCCACGAAACTGAGCCTCACTCTAGGGGTTGCTGTCGAGCAAAGTAAACCCGCGTGGCTGGTGTGACTCGTGGGATTCTGACCGGTCGCGCGGGATCCACCCGTGCCGAGCCGTCAGCGGCGCGCCGGGCGAGGGCGGCCCTCGGCGCACGGTTCGGGCCTCGGCGCACGGTTCGGCCCACGGCGCACGGTTCGGCCCACGGCGAGCAACGCCGGCCCGCGGCGGCCAGATACACGCCGCAAGGGGGGCGAGTCAGCGACGCCGCGTCGAGGCACGACACCCGAGGCGCTAGACCCCGAGGCGCTTCATCGCCGTCGCGACGACGTGCTTGGCCTGCGCGGCGGTGCGGCCGAACACCTCGGCAGCGTGCTGTGCGCCCTCCGGGAGCGACGGGCTGCCATCGTCGTCGGCGTAGGGGTCGGCGAGGATCGCGGCATCCGTCTCGTCGATGAGAAACGGCACCAGCCAATCGTCGACGGTGCCGAGCGGCCCGGCCTCAAGGCTGTAGAACCGGTGCTGACCCTCCTCGCGCACCGAGACGAGCCCGGCGTCGCGCAGCACCTTCAGATGCTTCGACACGGTGGGCTGGCTGGCGCCCAGCGCCTGCACGATGTTCGACACGCTGGTGCCCGTGTCCTGTCCCGATCCGGCACTCTCGAGCAGCAGCTGCAGGATGTCTCTCCTCGTGCCGTCGGCAATCACGTCGAAAATGTCCGCCATACCCATAGGTTAGTGGCGCGGGAGCACGACTACCATGACAAGGTCCCGGCCAGCGAGGAGGCGACATGTCGGTGGACATGAGGAGCAGGCGGTCATCACGACCGCTGCTTCGCGCTGTCCGCTCGGTTCCCTCGGCCTTCCGCGCCTTCACGACCGCCTCGCCCCCGCGCTTCGCGCTGCTGGTCTTCTCCAGCCTGGTGCTGCTGTTCACGGCTCTGCTCTCGCTCCCGGCCGCGGCGGCCGACGGTCAGCGCACGCCGCTCGCCGACGCGCTGTTCACCGCGGTCTCGACCATCTGCGTCACCGGACTGAGCACGGTCGACATGGCGACGCACTGGTCGCCGTTCGGGCGCGTCCTGATCTTCCTCGGCGTGAACATCGGCGGCATGGGCGTGCTCACGCTCGCCTCGATCCTGGGCCTGGTGATCTCGAAGCGCCTCGGGCTGCGCGCCAAGCTGATCGCCGCGAGCGACACGAACCCGCTGCGCGCGCACGGCGGGCCGGTGAACGAGAGCCAGACCGTGCGCCTCGGCGAGGTCGGCCAGCTGCTGCGCACCGTGGCGCTGTCGACCCTCGTCATCGAGGGCATCCTCGCGATCCTGCTGTTCCCGGCCCTGGTGCTCGCGAAGGTCGACGCCGTCGCCGCGATCTGGGAGGCGCCGTTCTACGCGGCGATGGCGTTCACGAACACGGGATTCACCCCCAACCCCGGCGGCCTCGCCCCGTTCGCCGACGACTACTTCATCCTCACCGTCCTCATGGTCGGCGTCTTTCTCGGCAGCATCGGCTTCCCCGTGATCTACACGCTCGCCCGGCACGTCTGGCACGTGCGGCGCTGGTCGCTGCACGCCAAGCTAACCCTCATCACCACGACGGCGCTCTTCTTGGCCGGCGCGCTCGCCTTCGCCGTGCTCGAGTTCGACAACGTCGAGACCTTCGGCAGCATGGACGCCGTCGACACCACCTTCCAGGCGTTCTTCCTCTCGGCGATGACCCGCTCGGGCGGCTTCTCGGTGGTCGACATCGGCGAGCTGAACGGCTCTTCGCTCATCGTCGGCTCGATGCTCATGTTCGTCGGCGGCGGCTCGGCCTCGACCGCCGGCGGCATCAAGGTGACGACCCTGGCCGTGCTCGCGCTCGCGGCGTGGTCCGAGGCCCGCGGCCGCGCATCGACGCAGGTGTTCGACCGCCGCATCCCGAGCGACGTGCAGCGCGTCGCGCTGAGCGTCGTGGCGTGGGGCTCGACGATCGTCGCGCTGTCGACGATCACCATCCTGCAGATCACCGGCGCCCCGGTCGGCGACGTGCTCTTCGACGTGATCTCCGGGTTCGGCACGGTGGGCCTGTCGACCGGCGTCACCGCCGCGCTGCCCGACCCCGCCATCTACGTCATGGCGGCGACCATCTTCATGGGCCGAATTGGTACAGTGACACTCGCCGCCGCTGTCGCCGCGACATCCCGCTCGCAGCTGTACTCACTGCCCGTCGAAAGGCCGATCGTTGGTTGATCGCATCAGAAACGACGCCCCGGTTCTCGTGGTCGGACTCGGCCGATTCGGCGCGGCATGCGCCGGCGAGCTCGACCGCCTCGGTCGCGAGGTCCTCGCCATCGACGAGAGCCACGAGCTCGTGCAGAAGTGGTCGGAGCGCGTCACGCACACCGTGCAGGCCGATGCCCGCAACCTCGACGCGCTCAAGCAGGTCGGCGCCCAGGACTTCTCGGTGGCCGTCGTCGCCGTGGGCTCGCTGATCGAGGCGTCGGTGCTGATCACGGCGAACCTGGTCGACATGCAGGTGCCGCAGATCTGGGCGAAGGCGGTCTCGCAGTCGCACGGCAAGATCCTCTCGCGGGTCGGCGCCCACCACGTCATCTACCCGGAGCGCGAGGTCGGCGAACGAGTCGCGCACCTCGTCTCGGGGCGCATGCTCGACTTCATCCGCTTCGACGACGACTTCGTGCTGGTCAAGATGTACCCGCCCAAGTTCATCCGCGGCGTCGCGCTGCGCGACTCGCGCGTGCGCTCCAAGTACAAGATCACCGTCGTCGGCGTGAAGTCGCCCGGCAAGGAGTTCCGCTACGCCGAGACCGACACCATCGTCTCCAACCACGACCTCATCATCGTCTCTGGCACCAACGCCGACGTCGAGCGGTTCGCCGCCCTCGATCGCTGACACCGGCACCGCGGGGGGCGCCCGGCATGCAGGCGCGCCTTCGGCCGCGGCAGGGCTCATCATCAGGGCCTCGACCGCGCAGCATGCCGCTGCGGCGCAGCGTGTCACTGCGGCCCGCCATGTCACTGCGGCTCAGGATGCCTCGGCCGCCAGCTCTCTCGCGCGCGCCAGCGCCGCGTCCGTCGCCTCCGCGAAGGTCGCCTCGAGCCCGGCCGCGTCGAGCACCGCGATCGCCCGCTCGGTCGTCCCGCCGGGGCTGGTGACCCGGCGGCGCAGCTCGGCCGGCTCCTCGTCGCTGGCGTCGAGCAGCGCCGCGGCGCCGATGAACGTGCCCTCGGCCATCAGCCGCGCCTGCTCCCGAGTGAAGCCCTTGCCCTCCGCGGCGCGCGTGAACGCCTCCATCAGCAGGAACACGTAGGCCGGCCCCGAGCCCGAGATGGTGCTGAGCGCGTCGATGCGGGATTCCTCGGTCTCGATCACCGCGCCCACGGTCTCGAACAGACGTCGCACGAGGGCGACGTGCTCCTCGCGCGCGTGGGTGCCGGCGGCGATGCCGGTGACGCCCTTGCCGACGACCGCCGGTGTGTTCGGCATCGACCGCACGACCGGGATCTCGCCGCCGAGGCTGGCCTCGCACGTGGCGATGGTGACCCCGGCCGCCAGGCTGACCACGATGGTGCCCGGGCGCAGCGACGGCGCCAGCTCGCGCAGCAGCGCGGGCACCATGGCCGGCTTGACGCCGATCAGCACGATCTCGGCAGCGGCCGCGGCATCCGCGTTGCCGTTCGGCGACGTCTCGAGCGCGACGCTCGTCACTCCTGGGAGCACCGCGAGCTCGGCGGCCTTGACCTGGGTGCGATTGGTGGCGACGAGCCCCGAGGCGGCCAGCCCGGAAGCGGCCAGCCCGTGCACGATCGCGCCGCCCATCGAGCCCGCCCCGAGGACGGCGATGGCGGGCAGGGGCGTGTTCTCGGGAGCGCTCATGCCGCAATCCTACGAGAGCGCGCGGCGCCGGAGCGCGGGCTGAAACCCGAGGGCAGCGCGCAGATCGCGCGGCTATGATCGGGATCAAGACAGCATTCTGCTTCACCGAAGGACGGCAATGACACTCTTTGCAGGCATCAGCGCGCGAGCTGTCAAGACCGAGCGGCTCACCGTCGGGATCTTGGAGCGCGACGCCGACCGGGCGCTCGCCGCCGACGCGCCGGCGGTCGTGTTCGTGCACGGCAGCCTTTCGTCTTCGGTGTTCTGGCAGGAGGCCATGCTCGACCTGCCGCGCGGCGCGCGCGCCATCGCGGTCGACCTGCGCGGGTTCGGCGAGAGCGATGTGCTCCCCGTCGACGCGACCCGCGGGCTCGCCGACTTCAGCGACGACCTGCGTGCGCTGCTCAGCGCGCTCGGCATCACGAGCGCGCACCTCGTCGGCTGGGCGATGGGCGCGGGCGTGATCATGCAGCACGCGATCGACTACGGCGCGCTGAGCCTGACGCTCGTCTCGCCGATCTCGCCGTACGGGTTCGGCGGCACCCGCCGTGACGGCACCCGCCTGACCCGCGACGACGCGGGCACCGGCGCCGGCACCGCAAACCCCGAGCTCGTGGCGCGACTGGCCGCGGGCGATCTGAGCGACGAGAACCAGAGCTCGCCGCGCACCGTGTTCCGCGGCGCCTTCGTGAGCCCGAGCTATGTGACCAGTCGCGAGGACGAGCTGGTCGAGGCGATGCTGCGCACCGCCACCGCCGAGGGCAGCTACCCGGGCAACACCGTCGACAGCCCCAACTGGCCGGGCTTCGCCCCCGGCGATGTGGGGGTGCTCAACGCGATGGCGCCGAGGTACCACAACGTGTCGGGCATCGTCGAGCTGCCGATTCTGCCGCCCATTCTCTGGGTGCACGGCACCGCCGATGCGATCGTTTCGGATGCCTCGTACTTCGACGTGAACTTCCTCGGCCAGCAGGGCATGTTCCCGGGCTGGCCCGGCGAGCGCGATGCCCCCGCCCAGCTGATGGTGACGCAGACCCGCGACGTGCTCAGCGAGTACGCGGCCCACGGCGGCTCGGTCACCGAGGTGACGTTCGACGGCGTGGGCCACGCCGCGCACCTCGAGCGTCCGGCGCAGTTCGCCGCGGCCCTGGCCGATGTGATCCGGCGCACGCCGGCGGCATCCACGCCCCGAATCGACCCGCACCCGCCGACCGAGGCGTTCATCATCCCCTCGTCCGACTAGCTTCGCCCGGAGCGCGCCCCGCCCTCGCCCTCACCGCCGATGCGCGAGCGACAGGCGGCACCGCGCACGCGGGGCGGCAGCCACGGCACGCCGCGTCACAGGCGTCCCGCCGTCGGCGCGGCGCAAATAGGATCGACGCATGAGCGCATCCGGTGGCAGCAGGGCGATTATCGCCGCGTTCCTCGCGAACATGGGGATCGCGATCGCAAAGTTCGCGGCGTGGGCGATCTCCGGATCCGCCTCGATGCTCGCCGAGGCCGTGCACTCGGTCGCCGACTCGGGCAACCAGCTGCTGCTCCTGCTCGGCGGACGCCGGGCTCGGCGCGCGGCCGACCGGGAGCATCCCTTCGGCTACGGCCGCGAGCGCTACGTGTACGCGTTCGTCGTGTCGATCATCCTGTTCTCGATCGGCGGCGTGTTCTCGATCTATGAGGGCGTGAACAAGCTCACCGACCCGCACATGCTGACCGCATGGTGGATCCCGGTGGGCGTGCTCGTGATCGCGATCGTGCTCGAGTCGTTCTCGCTGCGCACCGCGGTGCGCGAGAGCAACCACGTGCGCCTCCCCAGCCAGTCGTGGGTGTCGTTCGTGCGGCACTCCAAGGCCCCCGAGCTGCCGGTCGTGCTGCTCGAAGACGTCGGCGCGCTGCTCGGCCTGTGCTTCGCCCTGTTCGGCGTCGGCATGACCGTCATCACCGGCAACCCCGTGTTCGACGCCATCGGCACCCTCATGATCGGCGTGCTCCTGGTCGCGATCGCGGTCGTGCTGGGCATCGAGACCAAGAGCCTGCTTGTCGGGGAGGGCGCGAACGAGGCCGATCACGACGCGATCGTCGCCGCGATCGAGTCGGGCCCCGAGGTCGAGAGGATCATCCACATCAAGACCCTCTACCTCGGCCCCGACGAGCTGCTCGTCGCCGCCAAGCTCGGATTCGTCTCAGACCGGCTCCTGCGCGAGGTGGCCGTCGACATCGACGTGATCGAGGCGCGCGTGCGGGCGGCCGTGCCGATCGCCAAGGTGCTCTACCTCGAGCCCGACATCTACCGCCCCGAGCTCGAGGGCGCGCGGCCGGCAACCGACACGATCGTGCTCAAGTCGGCAGACTAGGCCCATGTCGACCTCTCCGCTGCTGCTCGCCGGCATCCTGATCACCCTCGCCATCCTCATCGTGTGGCTGGTCTGGTTCGTGCGGGCGCGCAGATCGAGCGGGGGCCGCGCTGTCTGGAACACGGAGGAGGCCCCACCGCCGGTCGTCGCCGAGATGCCCCGCGTCGACCTGCTGGAGTATCCGTTCACGGTCTCGCTGGTGCTGAACCCAGACGAGGCTGCCAACCTCGTCGACGCGCCGATCGTGCGCACCTCCTCGCCGCTCACGGTCGACGGCATCACAGCGTTCGGCCGCATCGACATCCCCGGCCGCGCGAGCCGCTACGCGTACTTCAACACCCGAGGCGTCGGCGCCGACCACGGGCTGATCCGCGCGCGCGTGAACATGTTCGATGTGGATGCCTCGGCCCCGGGCCGCATGCCACGCGGGTATCCGGGCGATGAAGACCTGTACGTCTTCCGCTCGGAGATCGACGTCGTCGCGATGCCGCAGCCGCCGAAGGGGCCGCCGCCGGGTTCGGCGCCGCTGCCGGATGCCGGCCCGACCCCGTATCCCTGAGCGTGCGCGCGCCCTGGCCCGCGCACGCCGCCCCGGCGGCCAGGATGGTGCCATGGAATACTGCATCTTCACCGAGCCCCAGCAGGGTGCCACCTACGATGAGCTGCTCCGCTGCGCCCAGGCCACCGAGCGCCTCGGCTTCACGGGATTCTTCCGCTCCGACCACTACCTGGCCATGGGCGGCGACGGCCTCCCCGGCCCGAGCGACGCGTGGACGAGCCTCGCCGGTCTCGCGCGCGAGACCGAGCGCGTGCGCCTGGGCACGCTCGTCTCCTCTGTCACGTTTCGCCACCCCGGAGTGCTCGCCATCCAGGTCGCGCAGGTCGACGAGATGTCGGGCGGGCGCGTCGAGCTCGGCCTCGGCACCGGCTGGTATGCCGCCGAGCACTCGGCCTACGGCATCCCCTTCCCCGAGAAGCGATTCGGTCTGCTCGAGGAGCAGCTCGAGGTCATCACCCGCTCGTGGGCGACGCCCATCGGCGAACGCTACTCGTTCGACGGCGCGCACTACTCGCTGGTCGACTCGCCCGCGATGCCCAAGCCGATCCAGGCGAAGGTGCCGGTGATCGTCGGCGGCGGCGGCCCCACGCGCACGCCGGCGATCGCGGCGCGCTACGCGGATGAGTTCAACATCGGCTTCCAGCGCGAAGCGGTGCTCGCCGAGAAGATCGCCGGGGTCAAGGCCGCGGCCGAGCGCATCGGCCGCGATCCCGAGTCGCTGCGATACTCGGTGGCGCTCACCACGTTCGCGGGCGGGAACGAGGCCGAGGTGCTCCGCCGGGGCGCGGAGGCCGACCGCTCGCCCGAGCAGACGCGCAGCGAGGCGAACATCTGGGGCGACGCCGAGCGGATCGCCGAGAAGGTGGCGCGGCTCGCAGAGCTGGGGGCGCAGCGCGTGTACTTCCAGGTGCTGAACCTGCGCGATCTCGAGCACATCGAGTACCTCGGCCGGGAAGTGCTGCCGAAGCTGCCGTGACCCCCGATCGCGCGCGCGCTCGCGCGCGGTCGCAAGGCGGTTCTACGGTCGCCTTGCCTCGAAGAACTCCTGCAGCAGGACCCGGGTGTCGTCCTCCCGCACCCCGCCGATCACCTCGGCGCGGTAGGGCAGGCGGCGGTCGCGGAGCAGGTCATGCACCGAGCCCGCGGCGCCGGCCTTCTCGTCCCACGCCCCGAACACGACGCGCGAGACGCGCGACTGCAGGATCGCTCCCGCGCACATCACGCAGGGCTCGAGGGTCACGACGAGGGTGCAGCCCTCGAGATTCCAGTCGCCGCGGGCCGCTGCCGCCGCCCGAAGCGCGACGACCTCGGCGTGCGCGGTGGGGTCGTGCGTGCGCTCGCGGAGGTTGCGGCCCTCGCCGATGACACGGCCGGCGGCATCCACCACCACCGCCCCGACGGGCACGTCGCCCTCGTGCGCGGCCAGCGTCGCGAGCGCCAGCGCGCGCGACATCCATTCGTCGAAGATGGCGGGGGTGTGCAGCACGCTCCTAGTACACCGCATCGCGGCCGCGCGCGCAGTCCGCGCCGGCCACGACGCCGGCAGCCACTGCCCCGGCAGCGGCGGGTGAGCGCCCGGTCCGTCGCATCCGCGGTCGTCGTCGGGCACGGCGACGCAGTAACCTTGCCCCATGCGCGTGCACGTTGCCGATCATCCACTCATCACCCACAAGCTCACGGTGCTGCGCGACCAGCGCACCACCTCGCCGGTGTTCCGGCAGCTGACGGAGGAGCTCGTCACCCTGCTCGCCTACGAGGCGACCCGCGGTGTGCGCATCGAGCCGATCGAGATTCAGACGCCCGTGACGACGACCATGGGCGTGCGGATCAGCGAGCCGCGCCCGATCGTGGTGCCGATCCTGCGTGCCGGCCTCGGCATGCTCGAGGGCATGGTGAAGCTGCTGCCGACCGCAGAGGTCGGCTTTCTCGGCATCGTGCGCAACGAGGAGACGCTCGAGCCCTCGACCTACGCCGAGCGGCTCCCTGACGACCTGAGCGATCGCCAGTGCTTCGTGCTCGACCCGATGCTCGCGACCGGAGGCTCGCTCGGTGCCGCCATCGACTACCTGTTCGACCGCGGTGCCGTCGACGTGACCGCGATCTGCATCCTCGCCGCGCCCGAGGGGCTCGAGGCGCTGAAGAAGCTCGTGGGCGACCGCGACGTCACCCTGGTGCTCGGCGCCGTCGACGAGCGACTGAACGAGCACGGATACATCGTGCCCGGCCTCGGCGACGCGGGCGACCGCCTGTACGGCACTGCGTAGCGCGCGGTACTGCCGCAGCGCTGCGTTCGCCAGCGCGGCGTTCTGCAGCACTGTGCGCTCTTCGCGCTCCGCTGCGTTCGCGCTCTGCTGCTGTGGCGCGGCGGTTCTCTCGCCCTGTGTGCTGTGGCGCGGCGGTACGCCAGCGGCGCATCGCTGCGACGGCACGGGGCCGCGGTCCGGTCCGCGCCGGCGCGCCGCGAGTGCCCGGGCCCGCCGTCAGCCGCCCTCGACGAGGCGGGCGAATCCGCTCAGCTGCGCAAGCCCCTGCGGGCTGCGCGGCAGGTCGTCGAGGAGCGCTGGCGAATACAGCAGGTAGGCGGCGTACTTCGCGCGCGAGATCGCGACGTTCAGCCGATTGGGCATCAGCAGAAACTCGATGCCGCGCGGCACATCCGCACCCGATGATGCCGCCAGACTCGTGATCGCGACCGCGGCCTCCTGCCCCTGGAATTTGTCGACCGTGCCGACCGGCACGCCGCCGAATCCCTCGGCATCGAGGGCCGCGCGCACGCACTGCAGCTGCGCGTTGTAGGGGGTGACCACGATGATGTCGCGCTGATCGAGGGGTCGCGGCGGCTGCGCGATGCCGACGCCGTCGAGGCCCGCCCGCACCTCGGTCCAGGGCAGGCCCAGCACGTCGCGCACGATGCGCACGACCTCGGCGGCCTCCTCGGTCGATGCGATGGCGTTGCCGGCGTGCGCGACGGGCACCGCGTGCAGCCCGGGCTCGACGCCCTCGAGGTGGCGCACGCTCGCGGAGGGGTGCGAGGCGAGGCGGCCCTCGTACGAGAGCCGCGACACCGGCGCGGCCACGGCTGGATGCATCCGCCAGCTCTCGCCCAGGAAGAAGCCGAGCGCCTCGGGCAGCACCGCGTGCTCGCCGATCACCCAGCCCAGCGCCGAGGTGTCGACGGGCTCCGGATGCGTCCCCTGGCTCACCTGCGGAAGCTGCTGCGGGTCGCCGAGCAGCAGCAGCCGGGGCGCCACGAGCGACACGGCGATCGTGTTCGCAAGCGAGAACTGACCGGCCTCGTCGATGACGAGCAGATCGAGGCTCTCGCGGGGCACCGTCCGCGGGTTCGAGAAGTCCCAGGCGGTGCCGCCGAGCACGAAGCCGGTCGCGGCATGCTCGCTCGCGAAGCCCGCGGCCGCGGCCTTGTTCGGCAGCGCGGTGAAGCGGTGCGCCTCCGGGCTGGAGCCGCCGAGCGCCTTCGCGACGAGCGATCCGTCGAGCCCCGCGGCCACCACGCCGTCGAGCACGTGTTCGACGACGCGGTGCGACTGCGCGACCACGCCGATGCGCCAGCCGTGCTCGCGCACGAGCCGGGCGATCACCCTCGAGCCCACGTGTGTCTTGCCGGTGCCGGGCGGCCCCTGCACCGCGACGAAGCCGCGGCCCAGCCGAGCGAGCGCCTCGACGACGGCGCCGACCGTGTCACCGGAGCCGCCGTGCGCGTCGTCGGGCCCCCCGCTGCCGCTGTCACCGCGGCCGCCTGCCCGGTGCACCCGCGAGGGGCGCCGCAGGAGCACGTCGGTGGCCGGATCTGCCGCGAGTGCCTCGTCGGCGAGCAGCCGCGACGCCCAGTCGGCGATGGCCGCCTCCTGATTCGTCGTGCGGATCGGCCAGCCCGGCGCGACGGCCATGGGCAGCGCGCTCCAGGCGCCGCCCGCGGCGCTTTCCTCCACCAGCAGGCCACTCGACGCGTCGCCGTCCAGCACCTCGAGAATCACGGCATCCCGCGTGGCCCGCAGGTGCGGGCCATAGGGCGACTCGAACGGCGCGGGCGCCTCGTAGAGCACGAACACCGAGTCGCCCGCGCTGAGGGTGAACCCCGGCGCCATCGCGCCGTGCAGGCGCAGCGTGCGACGCGCGTTGCGCTGCCGCCCCGTCGTCTCCCAGTCGCGCACCACGGCGCTGCGCATGCGGTCGACGAGCAGCACGTTGCCGCGCTCGGCCCAGGTCTCGACCGGCTGCTCCAGGCGGAGGAAGTGCTCGGCCCAGTAGCTCTTGCGCTCGCGCGGGTAGTAGTCGAGCGCGGCGGCCGCCAGGCGCAGCGCATCGGCCTCGGCGAGCGCCGCCGGCTCGGGCGTCGCGCCCGGCCCCGAGCATCCGGCCTCGATCGCCCGCGCGCGCTCTCGCAGCCCGCGCGCCGTGGGCGACTCCTCGAAGGTCTCCTGCTCCGCCTCCGGGACCATCGCGGGCACGATGCCGCGTGCCCGCGCGAGCCCCAGCATCCAATCGCGCAGCTTCAGCGTCGAGACGCAGTCGTACTCGTTGTAGTCGGCGATGCCCTGCAGGATCTCGGCCGCCTCGCCGTCGCGCCCCTGTGCGACGGCCTCGCGCCAGCTCAGATACACCTCGATCGACTGATCGCCCTTCGTCACCGCCATCTCGGAACGAGAATCCTCGCCCATGTACAGCGGCTCGAGCATCTTGATCGAGTACGAGCGCGAGCCCACCCGCACCGCGCGCCGCACGATCGGGTAGAGGTCGACGAACACGCCGGCTCGCAGCAGCCCATCGACCTCGGCCTCGCACACCCCGTAGCGAGCGGCCATCGCGCTCAGGTGCGCGGTCTCGTACGGGGCGTAGTGATAGATGTGCATCTCGGGATGCCGCGACCGGCGCTCCCGCACGAACCCGATGAAGTCGATCAGCGCCTGCCGCTCCTGCGCGAAGCTGTGGGCCCAGAGCGCATCGAAGCGCCCCTCGGCATCGACCCAGCCGAACAGGTAGTCGAGCCCCCACCAGCGCCCGGCCCCCTCGGTGTACAGCGGGTCGCCCTCGAAGTCGAAGAAGAGGTCGCCCGCGTCGGGCCGCGGGATGGCGGCGAGCGCTTCCGGCTGCGCCACGCGAAACGGCGGCGGCCCGACGTGCCCGGGAGCTTCGGCGTGCAGCTGCAGCTCCGCCTGCGCGCGCAGCCCCTCGAACGACTCGACCGGCATCGCGTCCGGCCCGGAGCTCGCCTCGGCGAGCGCATCGATCGTCGCGATGCCGGCCTCGATCAGGCGGCGCCGCTGGGTGGGGCGCATCCCCGCGACGAGCAGCAGGTCGCGCTCGCGCTCCACCTCGGGGGCGCACCACTCGCACCGCCCGCAGGCCCGATAGCGGGGGTCGCCCCAGGGCACGGCCCCGCGCGCGGCCGCGCGCTCGGCGACCAGCGCGCGCAGGCGCGCCCATTGCCGGACGAACACCGGCATGATGTCGTCGACGCGATGCACGCTCACCGTGCCGTCGCCGAGCAGCAGCTCCACCGTGTCGGCGCGCGGGATGCCGAGCCGGTCGAGCTGCGCGACGTACGCCGCGAGCTGCAGGAGCGCGGTGACCCGGGCGGTGCGCGCGAGCTTGGTGTCTTGCACCTTGTACCGGCCGTCGCTCTCGCGCACGATGAAGTCGGCGAAGCCGATGAACTCCTCCGTCGCGAACGTCGCCTGGAACACGACGTCGGCGCCCGAGGCGAGCGCGGCGATGCTCTGCTCCACCGCGCCTCGCAGCGAGTCGTCGTCGCGCAGATCTGGCTTGGGCACCTGCACCACTCGGCGCCCGGGGGCCTCGAGCAGCGCGTCCAGCACGCGCCGCTCGTGCGCGTCGCCGAGCGCGGCCGCGCGCACCAGCATCGGGTCGTCGGGCTCTGACACCGCGTCGATGCGTCCGAGCAGCGCGTCGAGCCGGCGGAGCACGGCGAACTCGCAGTGCGATGCCGCGCTCAGATCGCTGGCGCTGGTGACGATGCTGCCGTTGTGGATGTACATGCGCTCCCCCGTGTTGCCAGACACGCTACCCGGCGCCACGGACACGGCAGCATGCCGCCCGCATTCTCGCGCGGGATCCGGATTCTCGGCCCGAACGCACCAGAAAGCCGAAAAGACGCCGATAGGCTGGAAATTCAGCAGTCCCCGCAGCAGAGGAACCCCAGTGAGCATTCCCCAAGACCCCCAGCAGCCCGGCGAGCCGACGCCGCCGTTCGACGGGGAGCAGCCGACCGCCGCGTACCCCGCAGGCGGTTTTCCGACCGAGCAGCCTCCGGTGCCGCCGTACGGTCAGGCGCCCGGCTACCCCGCCCCGCAGCCCGAGCAGCCCGCGTACGGCCAGCCCCCCGCGTACGGCCAGCCCCCGGCATACGGTCAGCCGCCGGCGCCCGGGTACGAGCAGCCCGGCTACGGACAGCCGGTCTACGGCCAGCCGGTCGCGCCTCCCGCACCGGGTGGCGCGCGTCCCAAGACGCTCGCGATCATCGCGCTCGTGCTCGCCGTGCTCGGCCTGCTCATGTCATTCATCCCCGGCGTGAACCTGTTCGCCGGAGTGCTGCTCCTGCCCGCGTTCGTGATCGCGATCGTGGCGCTGGTGAAGAAGATGGGCGGCAAGGGAATGTCGATCGCCGCGCTGATCATCTCGGTGGTCGGCTGGATCGTCTCGATCGTCATGGTCATCCTGTACTTCATCGGGCTCGCGGCAGTGAGCTACCTCGAGAACCCGAACAACTGGAACGACTCGTCGTCGTCCGAGGAGGACGACTCGTGGGTCGACGAGACGCCCGCCGATGAGGGCGACGCCGCGGAGGAGGCCGTGCCCGGCGCCTACGACGAGGCTGCCTTCATCCGAGTCGCGAAGCCCGAGGTCGTGCGCATCTTGACGGCGGAGATCCCGAACGCGACGCCCGAGCTGGTCGCTGCGATGTTCCCCGACTCGGTACTGCTCGCGCTCGGCCAGGCCATCGTCGCGCAGGACAAGATCGCCGGCGGCCTCATGGACGCTGGCGCGGAGGAGGAGTTCCGCACCGCGTTCGTCGAGTCGATGGCGTCCTCGGGCGGCATCTCGCTCGAGGCGGCCGGTGCGTTCTTCGACGTCGTCGCCGAGAACGCGCGCGCGTACCTCGTCGAGTAGCACCCGCGTCTGCGCCACGCGCAGCGCACTGGGCGGCTCGGGTCTGCGGACCCGAGCCGCTCACGCGTCCACGGGGTTCCTGCACGGGGTGCCGCAGAGGGCGCGATCCACTCCGGGCGCCCACGCCGTGCGCCGTGTGACGCTACCCGAGGGAGATGTCCGCAGCGGCCACGAGCGATCGCACCTCGCTCCACCCCTGCGGGGCGACATCGACCAGCAGGTGAGCGTGGATCTGCTCCTTCATCGCCTCGACGTGGCTGATCAGCCCGACCACCCGACCGCCCTGGCGAAGGTCATCGAGCGTGGCCATCGCGATCTCGAGGGTGGCGCCGTCGAGCGAGCCGAAGCCCTCGTCGATGAACAGCGTGTCGAGCGTGATGCCGCCGGCACGTGCCGACACGACCTCGGCGAGGCCGAGCGCCAGCGCGAGCGAGGCGAGGAAGGTCTCGCCGCCGGAGAGCGAGTGCGTGGGCCGGAGGCGGCCGGTGTGCTGATCGAGCACCGCGAGCCCGAGCCCCGACTGCTTGCCGCGCGCCGCGAGCTCGTCACTGTGCTCGAGGCGGTACCGCTCGCCAGACATGATCGCGAGGCGCCGGTTCGCCGCCTCGACGATCTCCTCCAGCTCGGCGGCGAGCACGAACGCCTCGAGCTTCATGCGGTGCGTGTTCGGCGCGCGGCCGGCGACGGCATTCGCCAGGCCCTCGATCAGCGCGTGCTCGGCGTCGAGCTCGGCCACCGCTCCGCCGCGGCGCGCCGCCTCGTCGATCGCCTCGCGCAGCTGGCGCGCGAGCGCCTCGATGCGAAGCTGCGCACGCAGGGCGACGTCGTGTCGCCCCTTCGCCTCTGCGCTCGCGGCGCGGGCGTGCTCGGTGTCGACGGGCTCCTCCGGGAGGGCGAGCAGCTCGGGCTCGAGCAGCACCGACCTGTGGTGAGCCCGCTGCTCGCCGTGCGCTCGCACGCGAGCCTCCATCGCCGCGACCTCGGCGTCGGTGCGGAGCGCTTCGAGCGCCTGCGCGGACGAGGCGAATCCGTGCCCGCCCAGCGCGACGTCGCGCGCCACGGTCGCCGCGGCATCCGCCGCCGCGCAGCGCTCGCGCTCGGCTCGCGCCTGCGCGAGCTCCCGGGCCCGCTCGATTCCGCGCTCCGCGTCTTCGCGGCGCTCGCGCACCGATGCGAAGCCTGCGCGCGCCGCCTCGACCTGGGTGCGGGCGGCCCGGTGCTCGCCCTGCGCCTGTCCCCGCCGCGCGATGACGGCGCTGTGCTGCGTGCGCGTCTCGTCGAGCTCACGGGCGGCCGACTCGTGCCGCGCGAGCAGCGCGGCTCGTGCGGTGACAAGCTCGCCGTGGCGCGCGGCGACGACTTCGGCGGCCGTCAGCTGTGCCTCGGCAGCCGCGAGCAGCGGCCGCAGCGCACCCAGCTCTCGCCCACCCGACCGCACGCGCGCATCGGCGAGTGACTGCTCGGCTGCGCGCGCGTGCTCGGCGGCGGCCCGCTCGCGCTCGATGCAGGCATCGCGAATCGCCATCGCCTCGTCAATCTGCTCCTGCGTGATCGGCTCGCCGTCGCCGATGCGAGGTGCGGGATGCTCAAGCGCACCACACACCTGGCACGGCTCGCCGGCCACGAGCGCCGCGGCCAGCTCGCCCGCGATGCCCCGAAAGCGCAGCTCGCGGAGCCGGTCGACCTCGCCCGATGCCGCCGTGAGCTCGGCGCCTCGATCGCGCAGCCCGCGCTGCGCCGCGAGCGCGAGCTGCGCGATCGATTCGGCCTCGCCCGCGGCGTCGACGGCGGCCACCAGGTCTGCGACGGCGCTTCGATCGTCGTCGACGCGCGCAGCCTGGGTGTATGCCTGTGCGATGGCCTCGTCGAGCTCGCGAACTCGCGCGGGGGCGAGCGCCGCGGCGGCCTCGGCCGCCTCGATCGCCTGCCCGAGCTCGTCCGTCTGCGCGTCGAGCGCCGCCACCTGCGCCGCCTGCTCCGGCAGCGCCCGCTCGAGCGCGAGCATGTCGTCGAGACCCCCGCTGGCGCGCACCCGGGTGTCGAGGAGCGGCGCGAGGGCATCGTCAGCCACCTCGGGCTCACCCGCCTCGCGCCACGCGAGCTCCGCTGACTCCAGCTGCGCCTCCGCGCTCGCCCGCGCGTCCGCAGCGAGGAGCGCGGCCTCGATCGCGTGTCGCACCGCCGCCGCCTCGCGCGCGAGGCGGACCTCCTCGCGGCTCGCGGCGATGCCGGCCTCGGCGTCGTCGATCTCGGCCAGCGCGAGCAGCGACGCGTCTCGTCGCCGCTGATGAGCCGCGACGGCCTCGAGGCGGCTCACCTCCGCCTCGAGACGACCCCGCTCGGCCGCGAGCGCCTCGAGGCCCGCCTCGCCGCCTGCACCCATGCGACCACACGCAGCGCGCCGAGCTCACAGGCGGCGATGCGCGCGGTCAGCGCGCCGGAGCCGCCCGCGTCGCCCGATTCGCCGAGGCCCGTCGCCTCTGCGTGCACGGCCTCCCCCTGGGCGTGCAGCGCGTGCGCCTCGGCCAGCGCGCCCTCCGCCCGCAGCACCGCCGACTCGAGCCCGTCGCCCCCGCGTTCGAGTCGGGTTCGCGCGTCTCTGCGCCGCGTCTCGAGCGCGGTCTCGTAGTCCTCGAAGCGGCGCGTGCCGAACAGCGTGCGCAGCAGCGCCTGCCGCTGCGGCTGCTCGGCCTGCAGAAACTGCGCGAACCTGTTCTGCGCGAGGAGGATCACCTGGAGGAACTGCTCGCGGGTGAGTCCGATGATCTCGCCGAGCAGCTCACCGACCTCCTTGCCGCGCGCGGCGAGCCCCACCCAGTCGCCGTCCACCCACTGCGCGAGCTGCGCCGTGGCCTTCTGCGGCGTCATGCCCGCTCCGTGCTTCTTCGGCCGCAGGTACTCCGGCGTGCGCTCGACGCGGTATCGCCCCGCGGCGGTGCTGAACTCGAGCGCGACGCGCGACGGCTCGCCGTCGCGAGCGTGGTCACTGCGCACCCGGCGCGCACCGCCCTCGTATCGCGGCACGCTCTCATACAGCGCGAAGCAGATGGCATCCAGGATGCTCGACTTGCCTGCGCCGGTCTTGCCGGTGATCAGGAAGATGCCGTCGTCGGCGAAGCCGTCGAAATCGATCGCCTGCGCACCACGAAACGGGCCGAACCCCTCGATCTCGAGCCGGTGCACCCTCACGCGAGCACCTCCGCGCTCGCGTGCGCATCGAGCACGTCGCCGATGAGGTCGCGCTCCGCGTCGGAGAGCCCCGTGCCGGCGCGCACGTGCCCGAGAAAGGCGTCGACGAGCTCGAGATCGCTCGCCGCGGCACGCACCCGCTGCCCGTAGTCGCGGCCGTCGCTCTCGCGCGCGGGCGGCTTCAGCATCAGCGTCGCGCACCACGGGAAGCGGGCCTGCAGCTTGCGCATCGGATCGATCGGCGGCACCGCGTCGGTGAGCACGGCGCATACCCATTCGCCCGTGTGCCGCTCGTACTCCTCGCGCTCCAGCAGCTCGTCGAGCGTGCCCGTGAGCGTCACGAGCGCGCGCGGCACGGGCAGCGCCATCCATTCGACGGACGCGAGCCCCGCGGCATCCAGCTCGACGATCCACGCGCCCCGCGCCTTGTGCTGCTCGCTGAAGGAGAAGAACAGGGGTGCGCCGCAGTAGCGGATGCGCTCGCTCAGCACGGCACGGCCGTGGATGTGCCCGAGCGCGACGTAGTCGGGGCCGTCGAAGGTCGACAGCGGCACGACGTCGATGCCGCCCGACTGGATGTCGCGCTCGACCCCGGGGCTCGGCGCGGTGCCCGCCGCGAAGCAGTGCGAGACCGCGACCGAGCGCACCGCGGGTCGCGCCGCGAGGTCGCCACGCACGAGCGACATCGCGTGCTCGAGCGCCTGCGCCTGGGTCCGCATCGCCACGCCCGGCCACTGAGCCCGCACGATCGAGGGCTCGAGGTAGGGGATGCCGTAGAACAGGACTGGCCCATGCTCGTCGTCGATCACCACGGGCGCACCCACCGCCGCCGGATCGGTGAGGATGTGGATGCCCGCGTCGCGCGTGAACTCGGCCATGAACCCCAGGCGCGCGGCCGAGTCGTGATTGCCGCTCGTGATGACCACCCTCGCGCCCGCCGCGCGCAGCCCCGACAGCGCGGCGCTCAGCACTGGGTAGCAGGCGGCCGAGGGCGTCGCCGAGTCGAACACGTCGCCCGCGACGACCACCACGTCGATCGCCCGCGCGCGAACCTCCTCGACCAGCGCACCGAGCACCTCGGCGAGCGCATCGAGCGTGCTGTGCCCGTGGAACGTGCGGCCGATGTGCCAGTCGGAGGTGTGCAGGATCCTCATGCTCCAAGGCTAGAGACCACCTCCGACATTGCGTTCAGGCGCCCCGCGCCGCGGCGCACCTCCCAGCGACCCGTGCCGTCACGATCACCTCGCACCCAGGTGGGCCGGGCACACTTGAGGGGTGCCGCCTGACCACGGCGCCCAAGGAGCCCGAATGACCACCCCCGCCGACGCCGCCAGCGTGGCCGGCCTTGCCGACGACGTCCGCAGCGACTTCCCGGCGCTGCGCGACGAGCGCGGTTCGGCCTACCTCGACTCGGCCGCGACCTCGCAGACCCCGCGACAGGTGATGGATGCCGAGCGTGCGTTCGTCGACGCCGGCACCGCCGCCGTGCACCGCGGCGCGAGCGAGGCGACCGGACGCGCCACGCTCGCCTTCGAGGACGCCCGCGCCGATGTCGCCCGCTTCGTGGGCGCGCGCGACGACGAGATCGTGTGGACCCAGAACGCCACCGACGCCCTGAACATGGTCGCGCTCGGCATGGCGGATGCGAGCGCCGGGCTCGGCGATCCCCGTTTCGCGCTCGGCCCCGGAGACGAGATCCTGGTGACCGAGGCCGAGCACCACGCCAACCTCATCCCCTGGCAGCGCCTCGCCCGCCGCACCGGCGCGACGCTGCGCTGGGTGCCGGTGCGCGAGGACGGCACCTGGAGCATCGACGACGCCCGCGTGGCGCTGAACACGCGCACGCGCGTCTTCGCGTTCGCGCACGTCTCGAACGTGACGGGCCTCATCGCCCCGGCGGCGGAGCTTGCCGAGCTCGCGCACGCCGTCGGTGCGACCGTCGTGCTCGACGCCTGCCAGTCCGTGCCGCACATGCCCGTCGATCTCGCCGCGCTCGGCGTCGACTTCGCCGCGTTCTCCGGCCACAAGATGCTCGGCCCCACCGGGATCGGCGTGCTCTCCGGCCGCGCCGAGGCGCTCGCGGCCCTCCCGCCAGCGCGCACCGGCGGCTCCACGATCACCACCGTCACCATGACCGACGCCGAGTTCCTGCCGCCCCCGCAGCGGTTCGAGGCCGGCACGCAGCCCGTCACCCAGGCCATCGGGCTCGGCGCCGCCGTCCGCTATCTCGAGGGGGTCGGCACCGCGCGGCTGCACGCTCGCGAACAGCAGCTGGCGGCGGCGCTGATGGATGCCGCGGCCTCCGTGGACGGCGTGCACATCGTCGGCCCCGCCGCGGGGCACGAGCGCGCCGCGCTGGTGAGCGTCGTCGTCGACGGCGTGCACGCGCACGACGTCGGGCAGTTCCTGGATGCCCGCGGCGTCGCCGTGCGCGTGGGCCACCACTGCGCCCAGCCACTGCACCGCCGCCTCGGCGTCGCTGCCACCACGCGGGCGAGCGCCTACCTTTACACCAGCGACGACGACGTGGCGCGCTTCGCCACCGCCCTCGCCGAAGTCCGTCCCTTCTTTGGAGTCACCCCGTGAGCAGCGAGCTCGAAACCCTCTACCAGCAGGTCATCCTCGATCACGCCCGCAGGCGCAGCGGCTTCGGCCTGAGCGACGTCGCGACGGCGCGCCATCACGAGCTCAACCCCACCTGTGGCGACGAGATCACCGTCGGCATCGCGCTGGATGCGGACGGCGCGATCCAGACCCTGGGCTGGGAGGGCCAGGGGTGCAGCATCTCGATGGCCTCGGCATCCGTGATGTCGGAGCTGTGCGCGAACCGCGACGCGGCCGAGGTGCGCGCCATGATCGACGACTTCCGCACCATGCTGCGCAGTCGAGACGGCGGCGAGCCCCCCGAGTCGCTCGAGGACGCCGTCGCCTTTCAGGGCGTCGCGCGCTTCGTGATGCGCATCAAGTGCGCCATGCTCGGGTGGGTCGCGCTCGAGGCGTGCCTCGACCAGCTCTCGACGCGGGATGCCGCGGCCCCGGCCGCGAGCTGAGCGCACCGCCGCAGAGCCGCACCGCGGCGGCGCCCCGAGCGCGCCGTCAGCGCTTCGGCAGCACCCACCCCGGGCGCACGAAGTGGCACGTGTAGCCGTTCGGGATGCGCTCCAGGTAGTCCTGGTGCTCGGGCTCGGCCTCCCAGAACGGGGCCTCGGCCTCGATCGTGGTGACCACCTTGCCCGGCCACAGGCCCGAGGCATCCACATCGGCGATCGTCTCGCGCGCCACGCGCTCCTGCTCGGCGCTCAGCGGGAAGATCGCCGATCGGTAGCTCGAGCCCACGTCGTTGCCCTGCCGGTCGAGGGTCGAGGGGTCGTGGATCTGGAAGAAGAACGACAGGATGTCGCGGTAGCTGGTCGCGCCCGGGTCGAACACGATCTCGATCGCCTCGGCGTGACCGGGATGGTTGCGATACGTCGGGTGCGCGTTCGCCCCGCCCGTGTAGCCGACGCGGGACTGGCGCACGCCGGGCTGCCTGCGGATCAGGTCCTGCATGCCCCAGAAGCAGCCGCCCGCGAGCACGGCGGTCTCGGTGCCGGGGATGTGTGTGATTGCGCCGGTGTCGTCCATGTCTCAACCGTAGCCCCGCGCGGCGCGGCGCGGACGGTTTCCGGGCGCCGTCGTGCCAGGCGCTCGAATCAGATCATGTACCCCGACCACTGGCTCGGGTCGGCCGGTGCGTCTTCGAGCTGGTGCCGCTCGGCCCGGTAGCGCTCGCGGCGCTGCGCGAGGGCCTCCTCGGCCACCGACTCTGCCACCTCGGCGATCTGCTCGAGGTCGTCGCCCAGCTCCGCCAGCGGCAGCGCGGCGTTCACGTGGATGTGCCGCCGCGCGCCGCGTCGCTGCTCGAACACGCTCCCGGGCAGCACCCCGATCCCCCGTTCTGCGAGCCGCCGCACCACGGCCTCATCGTCGACGACGGGGATCCACAGCGACGGTGCGCTCGTGGCCTCGGCCATCGCGAAGCCGCGCGCCGTCAGCCAGTCCCGGGCCTGCGCGTGGCGGCGCTGATACTCCTCCGACGCGTCGCGCACGACGATGGATGCCTCCGCCGAGGCGAGCTGCGCCGCGAGCGCGTCCTGCATCACCCGGCTCACCCAGCGGTGCGAGTAGGCGATCTGCTGCTCGATCCGCGCGATCACGGCCTTCGGCCCGCCGACGACGGCCACCTGGATGTCGAGTCCGTGCGAGTGGCTGTACCCCTCGACCAGCACGGTCGCCCCAGGCACGTGGCGCCCCAGCGTCCGGCGCTCGGGATGCAGCAGCGGGAAGTTGTCGAACTCCACCACGCGCGCGTCGGCGCGGCGCACGAGCTCGGCCGCCTCGTCGATCCACGATCGGCTCACCGAGAGCCCGGTGGGCGAATGGCCGTTCGGCTGCAGCACGAACACCTTCGCCCCCGCGTGGAACGCGCGGGTCAGCTCGCGCAGATCCGGGCCGTCGTCCTGCCAGCCGATCGGGAGGGCGCGGGCGCCGATGCGGTCGATGATGTCGAGCACGCGAGGCACGGTCGGGTCTTCCACCGCGACCACGTCGCCGCGCTCGAGCATGGCGGTCAGCGCATGCTCGACGCCGTCGATGCCGCGGTGCACGGCGACCACCGCGCCGGCGGCGAACGGCCAGTGCCGCTCGACCGCGGCGCGCAGCTCGGGGGTGATCGGCGGCGGATCGGAGCGGTTGAGGTCGTCGGCCCGCCGCACCACCTCGGCGAGCGCGCCGCCGAGGTCGGGAAGCAGCCGCGAGTCCGGCCTCGGGCGCCCCAGGTCGACGCGGGTGCGCCCGACCACGTCGCGCAGCTGCGCGAAGCGCAGCGGGTGCTGCGCGCGCGGCGGGCCGAGCACCGTCGTGCCGCCCCGCGTCTTGGTCTCGATCACGCCCTTGGCGCGAAGCTGCTTCCACGACTGCCCCACCGCGGCGGGGCTCATCCCGAGCGCGTCCGCGACCATGCGGATCGGCGGGAGCTTGTACTCGGGTGGGATGTCGCCGGCTTCGATCAGGGCGACCACCGCGTTCGCGAGGCGCGTGGCGTTGGGGTGGTCGATCTCGAGGGCCAAGCGCGACAGCAGCGCTGCGTCATCCATTCCGGGCCCTTTCCACGCGTCTTGTCTCAAGAATATCGCGCCGTAACAGGCCCGATCGGCCTGCGAAGTCCGTTGCTATCGTGGCGCTTGACCGGGCGAGCGCCGACGCCTCGGATGAGCCCCGCCCCGAAAGGAATGCGCCAGATGACGTACGCCCGCTACACCCAGTTCGAGTACGACCCCGCCCGCCGCGACGAGGTCCTCGCCCACTGGCGCGACCCCGAGACCTCGCACCCCACGAACGAGCCCGGCTTCGTCCGCGGCTTCGTGCTCGACTCGGTCGAGCAGCCCGGGCTCCTGCGCGTGATGACGCTGTGGGAGCAGCCGGAGCAGTTCGACGCGTACTTCGCCTCGCCGGGGCACCAGGCCATCGGCGGCACGATGGGCGAGCGCTCGGCGAAGATCACCGTGCGCGACGGCCTCGAGGACGTCCTGCTGCTCGCCCCGCCCGCACCCCTCGAGCGCGACGACGCGGGGCACGTGCGCATCATCCGCGCGCGCATCCGCGACAACGCGAGCATCCCCGCGCTTCGCGAGTTCTGGCGCACGAGCGGCCGCAAGGCGCTCGAGTCGGCCGAGGGCGTGCACGCCTCGCGCGCCTATGTCGACGAGGCGGCCGGCCTGTTCATCATCCAGGTCTGGTGGTCGGATGCCGAGACCGCGACCGCGTTCGTCGCCTCCGACGAGCACGAGTCGGCGCTCACCGTGCCGCTCGACCAGTGGGTCGACCGCATCGACCGCGCCGAGGCGACGCCGCTCGACTAGGACCACGCGACCAAGCCGAGCGCCCGGTGCCGGTGCCGCCCTCGCGGCGGGCCGGCACCGGGCGCATACTTGTGCGCATGAGCGCTTCGCCGCAGTCCCCCGTCATCGTGCTGGTCGCCGGCCATTGGCTGGGCGCGTGGGCATGGGACGAGGTCATCGCGCAGCTGCGCCGCTCGCACGACGCCGCGGTGACGCTGACGCTCCCGGGGCTCGATCCGCGGGATCCCGAGCGGCGCACCCGCACCCTCGACGACCAGGCAGAGGCGATCATCGCCAGGATGCTGGCCGCGGGCGCGAGCGCCGATCGACCCGCGGTGCTCGTCGGGCACAGCGGCGCGAATGCACCGGTCTGCACGGTGATGGATCGCCGCCCTGAGCTCGTCGCCCACGTCGTCTGGGTCGACACCGGGCCCGTGGGCGATGGCACCGTGTTCGAGCCAGACCTCCCTGCGGACGTGGCGGAGGTCGCGCTGCCCGAGTTCGCCGTGCTCTCCGCGGAGGCGAGCATGGCCGATGGCGACGCCCTGGCCGGGCTCGAGCCCGAGGCGCTCGAGCGGTTCCGGCGCCTGGCGGTGCCTGAGCCCGCCACGATCCTGCGCGCGAGGATCACCCTGCACGACGATGCCCGCCGACGCATCCCCACCACGATGGTGTGCTGCTCGATCTCGGCAGGGCAGATCACGGCGATGGTCCGGGCCGGCCACCCGATGGTCGGCGAGATCGCCGCCACCGAGACGCTCGAGCTCGTCGACCTGCCCACCGGGCACTGGCCGATGTGGAGCCGGGCCGAAGCGCTCGCGCGGATCATTCACGAGGCGGGCGAGGCATCCGCCCTCACCCGCTGACCCGCGCGCCCGGCCCGGCGCTACTTCGCGAGCGCCCGCGAGAGCCGGTCGCCGCTGAACTGCGTGATCTGGGCGATCACGACGAGCACCACGACACAGGCGAGCATCATGTTGCCGTCGAAGCGGCTGTAGCCGTACGAGAGGGCGAGATAGCCGAGGCCGCCCGCACCGACGGCGCCCGCCACGGCGGTGAACTCGACGATGCCGACGGTCGCGATCGTCACGTTGCCGACGATGCCCGGCAGCGCCTCGGGCAGCTGCACGCGGCGGATGACCTGCCAGCGAGTGCCGCTGGCGGCGAGCCCGGCGTCGAGCAGCGGGGTGTGCACCTCGCGCAGGCTGGTCTCGATGAGTCTCGCGAACAGCGGGATGGAGGCGAGCGAGAGCGGCACGATCGCGCCGGCGACGCCGAGTGCCGTGCCCATGATGAAGCGGCTGAACGGGATCACCGCCGCCATCAGGATCAGGAACGGGATCGATCGCAGGATGTTGATGATCACCGAGAGCGTGCGGTGCACCGCCGCGCGCGGGAACAGCCCGCTCGGCGAGGTGTTGTGCACGATGACGGCCAGGGGCAGGCCGATCACGAGCGAGATGACGAACACAATGCCGACCATCTGCAGCGTCTGCCACAGCGCCGGCACGAGCAGGTCGAAGATCTCGGGCCACGTGCGTCCGGCCATGGGCAGCATGCCAAGCGCGATCATGCTGCGCTCCCGTCCACGTGTGTCGTTCCCTCGTGCGGCGCGCGCGGCTCCGCGCGCAGGCCCAGCGGATCGAGCACGGCCCGCAGCGGCTCGAGCGTGAGGTCGATGCCGATCACGACGTATCCGACAGTGCGGCCGTCGACCTCCTCGACGCTCGCGCCCTGGAACGACACGGGCAGGCCGGCGCGCTCCGCAAGCCGCGCCATCCAGTCCGACGGCACGTTCGATGACGCATAGCGCACGGTGTAGCTCGGGATGCCGGCGCTCGCGCCCACCTGGCGGGGAACGAACAGCTCGCGGCCGAGCGACGAGTCCGGGTTCAACAGCAGGTCGCCGGTGCCGCCGCGCTCGATGATCTGGCCCTGCGCCATCATCACGACGTGGTCGGCGATCTCGCGCACGACATCCATCTCGTGGGTGATCATGACGATCGTGAGCCCCATCTCGGCGCGCAGCTCGCGCAGCAGGTCGAGGATCGAGCTGCGGGTGTTCGGGTCGAGCCCGGTGGTCGCCTCGTCAGCGAGGAGGATGTGCGGCTCGAGCGCCAGGGCGCGGGCGATGCCCACGCGCTGCTGCTGGCCGCCCGACAGCTGTGCGGGGTAGGCATTCGCACGGGCCGTGAGGTGCACACGGTCGAGCAGGGCGGCGGCGCGCTCGCGCTGCACAGCCGCCGGCACCCCGGCCATCTGCATCGGGAGCATCACGTTCTGCAGCGCCGTGCGCCGACGCAGCAGGCTCGAGCCCTGGAAGATGGTGCCGATCGCGCGGCGCTGCCTGGCGGTCGCGCGGTCGGAGAGGCCGCTGGCCACGACCCCGTCCAGCAGCACCTCGCCGCTGGTGGGCTGCTGCAGCAGGTTCATGCAGCGCGCGAGCGTGCTCTTGCCTGCGCCGCTGGGCCCGACGATCGCGGTGATGCTTGCTCTCTCCACAAACAGGTTGATGTCGGTGAGCACCTGATGCGCGTGCTCACCGACACCGAAGACCTGCGAAAGAGATCGGGTCTCGATCACTCCCGAATGCCGGTGGCGATGTCGCCGAACTCGGCCTCGACGTAGTCGGCGACGCGGGGGTCCTTGAACGCCTCGATGAGCTTCTTGTAGTTCGGGTCGTTCGCGTCTGCGCCGCGGACCACGAGCTGGATCGCGTACTCGTCGGGGAACGACATGGTGACGACCTCGACCGAGTCGTCGTAGCCGGCAGCGCGCAGGAATGAGGTCGGGAGGAATGCGAGGTCGGCGTCTTCGACGCTGCGCGCGAGCTGGGCGGCGCCGGCGGGAACGAAGGTGACCTGCTTCTCGTTCTTCACGATGTCCTGCACCGTGTACGCGGCGGGCTCGACCGAGTCGTCGAGCTCGATGAGGCCGACCTGCTGCAGCACGTTGAGCGCGGCGGCGCCGTTCACCGGGTCATCCGGGATGGCGATGAGCGCGCCCTGCGGCAGCGCCTCGATCGTGTCGTGCTTGGTCGACGCGAGCGTGACGAGCGAGGTGTAGATCGGAGCCACGGCCGCGAGGTCCCAGCTGGGCTCGCCGGCGAGGACGATGCCCAGGTAGGGCTCGTGGATGGCGACGTGACCGTCGATCTCGCCCGCGGCGAGCGACTCGTTCAGGATGCGGCTGTCCTGCAGCTCGCGCGTCTCGATGGTGATGCCGTAGTCGGCGGCGACCTCGTCGCGGACGAAGGCGAGCACGCCGCCCTCGAGCGGGTTGTCGGCGCCCGAGGCGAGCATGAACACCGTGCCCGCGTCGGTGTCGGTGGTCTCTTCCTTGCCTGCAGGCGCGCAGGCCGAGAGCGCGAGCGCGGCGGCTGCTGTGACGGCCACGACTGCGGCAAGACGGGTGTTACGGGCCATGTCATCTCCTGGGGCTGCGGGGCGGATCCGGGCGCGCTGGGCGCACCGGGGATGGCACAACTCTAGGCACGGCTCCCGCATCGCGCTCCCCGCGTTACGGCGCAATTTCCTGTAGAAAATTGCGGGTTTCGGCGTGTCCCCGCACGCACTGGCACGGGGCCGAGCAGTGGCGGCTCAGCCGTTGGCGGCGGCCAGGCGGCGCAGGCGCTCAACCGTCACCGCCGCGACCGCGACCGGGCCCGCGACGGTCGGGGCCGCACTGCCTGGCACGTAGCCGCCGGCGGCCTCGAGGCGCTGGCGCAGGTCGTCGCCGACGGCGACGAGCGGCGCGTCGATGGCGAGGCTGCGCATCGCCATCACCGTGGCGCCCCGGCGCTCGCGCGACGAGCCGAGCAGCCCCGTCAGGCCGTTCACGACCATCTCGACGACGATGCCCATCGCCGTGCCGAACGCGCCGCCGCGCGGCAGGAACGCCCGGACCAGCTCGGCGTCGGTGGTCGGCTGCCCCTCGGCATCGATCGCGACGCCCTCGGGCACCCGCTCGCCGCGTTCGCGCAGTGCGCCCCAGCGCCCCTTGGTCAGCAGCGACGACGAGGTGTCGACGACGACGGGGCTGGTCGACGACGGGATGGCGGTCGCCACCGGATTCGTCCCGAGCGCGGGCGCGCGCCCGCCGTGCGGCGCGACGAGCGGCGGCGAGCCCACCGCGATCACGCCCAGCAGGCCGCGATCGGCGACGGCCCGGGCGAATGGGGCGATCCGGCCGAGCGAGCCCGGCGAGGTGACCGCCACGATCCCCACACCCGCCTCGCCCGCGCGCTCGCTGGCGAGCAGCGCGGCCTGCGCGAGCACGATCGGCGCGAAGCGATCCTCGGCATCGAGCACGACCGCTCCCCCGTGATCCTCCGCGACCGGTGGCTCGCCCCAGCGCACCTCGGCGGACTCGAGGGCGCCCAGCGCGAGCGGGAGCCCGAACTCGGGCATCCCGACCCGCTCCGCCTCCACGATGGCGGCCGCCGCCATGCGCGCCGCCGGGTCGTCGACCTGCCCGCGCGCGGCGAACGCCGCCCGCAGCAGCGCCTCGAGCTCGCCCGATTCGACGGTGACGCTGGGCACGGGGCTCGGCGCTGCGGGGCTCGGCGCGCTCCTGTTCGGCGCGCTCCTGTTCGGCTCGGTGGGGTTCGGCATCGCGGCACTCCGGTTCTCGCGGCATTCGGAAGCCCCAACCTACCCGCCCGGCCCACACGCGCCCGCGCAGGCTGGCCCTCGCTGTCTCCGAAAGCAACACAGCGCCCGGCCGCGCCGCACGCAAGTATCGTGGCCAGAGTCGTGCGCCGCGCGGCGCGCGCGGCTGCCTCGGCCGAGGCATCCGCCCCGCGCGCCGGCGGCAGCACTCTGCCAACTACGAAGGGACCACCATGACTGCGCCAGAACATCTCAAGGGCCAGTGGCGCGAATGGCGTCACGCCCGCGTCGCCGAGCTGACGCGCCCCTATGGCTGGACCGCGCTCGTGGCCCAGGACTGGCTGAAGGAGGGCGACGCCGGCGTCGAGCTCGAGCTGCTGCCCGGGACCTGGTCGGTCGAGGGCGGAAAGGTCATCTACACGCCCGGCGCCGACGGCCCGAACCTCTCGGTCGACGGCGAGCACCCCACCGGCCCCGTCGAGATCGTGCCGGGCCGCAACCAGACCTACGGCCACTTCGCGAGCGTGCCGGTGTACTCCGGCGACCTCGAGGTCGAGACGATCGCGCGCACCACCGACGACGGCGAGAGCCTGTACGCCGTGCGCGTGCGCGACCCGCGCGAGTCGGCGCGCAAGGACTTCTCGAACCTCGAGTCCTACGACTACGACGTCGCCTGGCGCGTGCCTGCCTCGTTCACGCAGACCGAGGCGCTCGACATCGAGACCGTCACCGTCGAGATCGGCGTGCGTGAGACGACCACCCGCATCGGCGTGCTCACGGTCGAGCTCGGCGGCGAGCGCTACGAACTCGCCGTCATCGGCAAGACCTCCGACAACCGCGGCCTCGTGCCCGTCGTGCACGTGCGCGACCTGACCAGCGGCGACACCACCTACGGCGCGGGCCGCGTGCTCGAGCTCGAATGGGCCGACGAGGCCTGCACCCAGATCGACGTCGCGGACTTCAACTACCTCACGCCGCTCCCGTGCGCGTTCACCAACTTCGTGACGTGCCCGATCCCGCCCCAGGAGAACCACCTGCGCCTCGCCGTCACCGCGGGCGAGAAGCGCCCCGAGGTCACCCTCGAGCGCGTCCTCACCTTCGCGGGCTAGCGCATCGCTTGCGGGTGCGCGAGAGCGCCCCGGCGAGCAGCGGGCACATCGACGCCGGTCGGACGCGCTCCGACCGGCGTCGTCGTTCGCGCGCGGCGCGGCATCACGGCCGGCTCACGCGGCCGCGCCGACCTCCGGCCAGGGCAGCACCTCGTACACGTCGATGGTCGCGCCCGGGGTGTCGGCGATGTGCGGGTGCGTCTGCAGCAGCGCCGTCGCCTCGGCCATGTCGGCCGCCTCGAGGAACGAGTACGCGGTCGCCGTCCCATTGAGGATCGGCCGCGACGTGCCGCTGTGCGTCACCGAGTGCGCATCGCCCAGCAGGGCCCCGGGCTCGCTGAGCCGCGCGCCCGCGTCTGCGGCCCACGCCGCCCACGCCCGAAGCTCTGCATCGGTTCGCGCGCGCAGCTCCTCCGCAGGAAGCTCCCACTCCGACGCCGGAGAGTGATAGACGACGATGAATTTCGGCATGGCAACCTCCCGGGTTCGGGCGCTCGACGACGGCGCCGATACCGCGGATTCTACGCCGGATGGCGCGAGAAATCCGGGGTGCGGGCAGCGCGCGGCGCCGCCCTGTGCCACGCCGATGGACGCCCGCGAGCTCGCCGGCTACCGCCCGGGGATCTCCTGGCGCAGCTGCGGAAACTGGTCGTCGCGCCACTCGATGGTGGTGATGCGCCCCGCGGCCAGCTCCTGCTCGCGCATGCGCAGCTCGACGCGGCGAATCTTGCCCGAGATGGTCTTCGGCATCTCAGAGAACTCGATCCGGCGGATGCGCTGGAACGGCGCGAGGCGCCCGCGCGCGAAGCGCAGGATCTGCAGCGCGACCTCGTCGCAGGCTTCGTAGCCCGCGGCGAGGGTGACGTAGGCCTTCGGCACCGCGAGGCGAACCGGGTCGGGCGCGGGCACGATCGCCGCCTCGACGACGGCGGGGTGCTCGATCAGCACGCTCTCGAGCTCGAACGGGCTGATCTTGTAATCGGACGCCTTGAACACGTCGTCGGTGCGGCCGATGTAGGTGATGAACCCGTCGGCGTCTCGCGTGGCGACATCGCCGGTGTGGAAGTAGCCGCCCTCGGTGGCGCGCGCGTTCTGCTCGGGGCTGCCCACGTATCCGGCCATCAGCATCGGCCGCTGGGCCGAGAGATCGAGACAGATCTCGCCCTCGTCGCCGAGGGCGCCGGTGAGCGGATCGATCAGCACCACGGGGCATCCCGGCAGGGGCCGCCCCATCGAGCCATCGCGCACCGGTGCGCCGGGCGTATTCGCGATGATCGCCGTCATCTCGGTCTGGCCGTAGCCGTCGCGGATGGTGAGCCCCCACGAGTCGCGCACGGTGCCGATCACCTCGGGGTTCAGCGGCTCGCCCGCCGAGATCGCCTCGCGCAGGCTCCCGGGCCCGCCCGAGAGGTCGGCCTGGATCAGCATGCGCCACACGGTCGGCGGGGCGCAGAACGTCGTCACCCGCTCGCGCCGCAGCGCATCCATGAGCGAGTGGGCGTCGAAGCGCGGGGCGTCGTACACGAACACGGTCGCCTCGGCGATCCAGGGGGCGAAGAAGCATCCCCACGCGTGCTTGGCCCAGCCCGGCGAGCTGATGGTCAGGTGGACGTCTCCCGGGCGCAGCCCGAGCCAGTACATCGTGCTGAGGTGCCCCACCGGGTACGAGGTCTGCGTGTGCTCGACGAGCTTGGGCAGACTCGTCGTGCCCGAGGTGAAGTAGTAGAGCAGCGGGTCGTTCGGCGCCGTGCCGGGATGCGGCGTCGGCGCGGCCGGCCGCGCGAACGCGTCGGCGTAGTCGTGCCAGCCGGATGCGTCGCCCTCGCCGGCCTGCCCCCCGCTCCCGACTCGGATGCGGGCGAAGTCGCCGGGAACCTCCGCGAACTTCGCGACGTCGTCTTCGCCGCAGATCACGTGGGTGACCCCGCCGCGCGCGATGCGGTCGATGAGGTCGGCGGGCCCCAGCGCGGTGGTGGTCGGCAGCGTGACCGCGCCGAGCTTCATGATCGCCAGCATCGATTCCCACAGCGGCGCCTGATTGCCCAGCATGAGCATCACGACGCTGCCCTTCGCGACGCCGCGGTCGCGCAGCCAGGCCGCGAGCCGGTCCGATCTGGTCGCGAGCTCGTCGAACGTGCGCTGCACCCGCGAGCCGTCGGCCGCCGCGATCACGAGCGCGGGGCGGTGATTGCCGCGCGCGATGTCGTCGAACCAGTCGACCGCCCAGTTGAAGCGCTCGCCCACATCGGGCCATTCGAAGCGCTCGAGGGCGCCGTCGCGGTCTTCACGCAGGCGCAGCAGCAGGTCCCGAGCCGCACGATAGTTGGTGATCGACATGCCTTGGCTCCGCCTCTCGTTCGGCGCCGCCGCGCCGTCCCGGCGCCATGGTGGGCGCCCCGGTCTCATTCTCGCGCGCGCAGACGATCAGGCGCGAATCGCCTCGCCCACCGATTGCGAGTGGATGGCTGAGCTGTGCGACGCCCCGCCGAGCTCGAGGTACAGCTGCCCCTCGGTCACCGACACCGTCAGCGCGTTTCGGCGTTCGAGCGAGGCCGCCGCCGCGTCGATGAAGCCCGGGTCGAAGCTGCGCAGCACGATGTCGTCGGCCCGGTAGATGGACTTGCCCTTCCACGCCCCCATGACGCGCGCGGGGTCGCGGTGCGTGTAGATCACCGTGCGATCGGCGAGCTTGCTGCCGAAGTGCAGGCGCGCCGCGTCGGGGGCGCCAACCTCGATCCAGGCGGTCACGCGGCCCGTGGCATCCCGCACCAGCACCGCCGGTTCGTCGCCCGCCGCGATCCCCTCGCTGAACGCGATGCCCTCCTCGTACTCGAGCGCATAGGCGAGCACCCGGGTGAGCATGTAGGCGCTCGTCTCGGACGCGTGCATCGCCACGCGCAGGCTGAGGTCCTCGTAGATGCCGCGATCCACATCGGCCAGCTGGACGGTGAACGTGTGGATGGTCGCGCCGATTGCCATAGCGCCCGATTCTACGCGCGCACGGCGCTCCAGTGCGCCCACGGCGCCCCATGCGCCGCGCGCGTTCCCGAAAAGCGAGACGTCGCCCGGCCTGCAGAGGCCGGGCGACGTCTCGTATGCGTCTCGGTTCGCCTACCAGGCGCGGGCGACCTCGGCGTGAGTGCGGAGGATGCCCTCCGTGGTGCCCTCGGGCGCGCGGCCGATGCCGCACTCGGTGCCCACGCCGAAGCCCTCGACGAACTTCGACGCCACGTCGATGCGGCGCTGGGCGCCCTCGGCGCCGTCCTCGCGGTGCACGAGGCCGAGGTAGAGCTCGGTGCCCGCGGGAACCTCGAGCGAGGCCAGCGGCGCGTAGTAGGCGTCGTCGGTGCGCTCGATCGGCACCGGCAGGTGCAGCCAGGTGATCGGGCGCGGCGCGGCCGCGAACAGCGCGTTGCCGAACTTCACGAGGTTCGCCGAGTCGCTCGGCTCGATGAAGTGCTCCTCGTTCGCGTCGCCGTAGCAGAGGTGGAACCCGAGCTCGACGTCGGCCGGCACCTGTGCCGCCTGCTGGACCGCGCGCTCGATGATGCCGGCCCAGACGTCGCCCCACCACGCGGCGAACTGCGCGCCGAACTCGGACTCGTAGGTCGCGGCCTCGATGATGGCGAACTCGACGGCGACATCCCACTGGATCGCCAGGTCCTCGTGCGGGATCGCCTCGAGGATCTCGGCCAGCTCGGCGAAGAGCTTGTCGCGGTAGACGGGCTCGATGCGGGCGCGGTCCTCGCCCTGGAAGAAGACCGAGACCACGGCGACCGGCGTCGGCAGCGAGACCTGGAAGCGCTTGCCTGCGGGGATCACGCCCTCCTCGCGGAGCTTCGTGAACAGCGCGTACGACTCCTTCGCGGCGCTGGCGTAGCCGAGCGTGGGAATGACGATGGATGCGGCATCCACGCCATCTGCGATGCGCAGGCCGCGCGCGTCGAGGTGACGGACCATGATCGGCTCGTCGCCGACGCGCTCGAGGCCCTCGGCCTTGCCGAGCAGGTCGCCCTGGAAGATGATCCAGTGGTAGCGGTCGCCCACCTCGCCGTCGGGGAAGCGCTTGAGCTGGCCGCCCAAGAGCTCCGCCGCGGTGCGGAAGGTGGTTTCGGCGTCGTTGTAGTTGACGCTGCCGACGAGGAGTGCGCCTTGGGGCTGAGCCATATCAGTTCGCTTTCGCGTAGGAGGAAGCCTCGGGCTTCCCGGGTGATGGGGGCCGCAGTCCTTGCCCGATGCGATGCGGCTGTCAGCAGCCGTGACCGGGCGCGAGGCCTCGCGTCAGCCTGCGTGCATGTCTGACATCCATCGTCTCACCGCGCCCGCGTCACGACAAAATTCCGCTCAACGTTTCGTCATCCGCGCGCACGGGCCCCGCCGCCGAACGTGTCGACCGCGGGGCCCCCGTGTGCGCGGCGCCGAACGGCGTCGAGCGGATGCATTCGAGCTACGCCTTCGAGGCGCCGGCCCTCTCGGCGTCGAGCAGCGCCTCGGCGCCGCCCTCCTCGGGCTCAGAGAGGTAGCGCTCGAGGCTGTCGTCGAGCTCTGACAGCCACGGCGTGTGGTGCACGACGGCCATGGTGCCCGTCATCACGGAGGTGTAGACCTCGTCGCGGTAGCCGAGGATGTTGGCGCGCTTGTCGGCCTTCCACTCGAGGAAGATGCGGACCACCTCATCGAGGTCGAACATCGGGTAGTCGGTCATCTCGATGAGATCGCGGATGTAGTCGGCCTGGAAGCGGATCTCCTCCTCAGCGTTCGCGATCTTGTCGGCGCGCGCGAGCCAGGCCGCCATGTGCGCCTCCTGGGCGTCCTGGCTGGGCAGCTCGATGTCGCCGAGGATGACGTCGCGGACGTACCACGCCTGCGCGTCGAACATGTTGAAGGTGAACCACTGGTCCTGGGCGCCAAGGTAGAACAGCTTGTCGTTCGCCTGCGACACGACGCCCCGGTACAGCGTCGCCGGGTAGATGCAGTTCGGCGAGTCCAGCGCGAGGTCGGAGGGCAGGAACGGGTAATGGTGCAGGTACCCCGTGCACATCACGACGGCGTCGAAGTCGCCGCTCGTGCCGTCGCTGAAGTAGGCGGTCGAACCCTCGAAGCGCTCCACGAGGGGCACCTCGCACATGCCCTCCGGCCAGTCGAAGCCCATCGCCTGCGTGCGATAGCTGAGCGTGACCGAGCGCGCGCCCATCTTGTACGCCTGGACGCCGATGTCCTCGGCCGAATAGCTCGCGCCGATCAGGAGCACGTCCTTGTCAGCGAACGACTCCGCGCCGCGGAAGTCGTGGGCATGCTGGAGGCTTCCCGTGTAGGTCTCGATGCCCTCGAACTCGGGGACGTTGGGGAAGCTGAAGTGCCCGCTGCCGACGACGACGTGATCGAACTCGCTCGACTCGGTCACGCGGTTGACGAGGTCTTCGACGGTGACCGTGAACTTCCGGGTCTCCTCGTCATACTGCACCCAGCGCACGGCGGTGTTGAAGCGGACGTACTTCTTCACGTCACTGTGCTCGGCACGTCCGCTGATGTAGTCCCAGAGCACGGCGCGCGGGGGGTACGACGAGATCGGGCGGCCGAAGTGCTCGTCGAAGGTGTACTCGGCGAACTCGAGTGCCTCCTTCGGGCCGTTCGACCAGAGGTTGCGGTACATGCTGGAGTGCACCGGCTCGCCGTTCCCGTCGGTTCCCGTGCGCCAGCTGAAGTTCCACTGGCCGCCCCAGTCCTCTTGCTTCTCGAAGCAGACGATCTCGGGGATGTCGCGTCCCTGTTCCCGCGCCGATTCAAACGCGCGAAGCTGTGCCATTCCGCTAGGTCCGGCTCCGATGATTGCGATGCGAGCAGTCAAATCTGTTCCAATCCTGGCCATCGGCCATTTTGCACCGTTGGCGCCGACCAGGGCCCGCGCAGGCAACGTGAAAAGAAATCACCGTCTCGCCAGTCGCGACATTGGCGCAACACTTGCGAAACGGGCGCACCGCATGGTAAACGCAGTGCGTTCTGATCGAGTTTACCACGCTGCATTTTTCGCATCTCAAAAAGTGCTGATCACGGCGTCACATGCGCACGCGTGGCGCGTCCGGGAGACCGGCGGCGCATGCCGTCGGCGGCGCCCGGCAGCGCGTGCGACAACGCCAAAGGGCCCCGGCGATGCCGGGGCCCTTCAGTGTGGAACGGGTTCGATCAGTCGAACTGGTTCATGGTGTTGTCCTTGCCGCCAGCCTTGAGGGCTGCGTCACCGGCGAAGTACTCCTTGTGGTTGTCGCCCATGTCGCTGCCGGCCATGTTCTGGTGCTTGACCGTGGCGATGCCCTCGCGGATCTCGCGACGCTGCACACCCTTGACGTAGGCGAGCATGCCCTGGTCGGCGAAGTAGCCCTTGGCCAGGTCATCGGTCGACAGCGCGGCCGTGTGGTACGTCGGCAGCGTGATGAGGTGGTGGAAGATGCCGGCCTGTGCGGAGGCATCCTTCTGGAAGGTGCGGATGTTCTCGTCAGCGACAGCCGAGAGCTCGGTGTCGTCGTACTCGACGCTCATGAGCGCGGCGCGGTCGTATGCCGAGACGTCCTTGCCCTCCGCCACGAACTGGTCGTAGGCCTGCTGGCGGAAGTTCAGCGTCCAGTTGAACGACGGGCTGTTGTTGTAGACGAGCTTCGCGTTGGGGACGACCTCGCGGATGGCGTTGACCATCTCGGCGATCTGGCCGACGTGCGGCTTCTCGGTCTCGATCCACAGCAGGTCGGCGCCGTTCTGCAGCGAGGTGACGCAGTCGAGCACGACGCGGTCGATGCCGGTGCCCTCACGGAACTCGTAGAGGTTGCTGGCCAGACGCTTCGGGCGGAGGAGCTTGCCCTCGCGCTTGATGACGACATCGCCGTTGCCGAGGTCGTCGGCGCTGATCTCTTCGACGTTGAGGAACGAGTTGTACTGGTCGCCCAGGTCGCCGGGCTCGTTCGAGACGGCGAGCTTCTGGGTGAGGCCTGCGCCCAGCGAGTCGGTGCGAGCAACGATCACGCCGTTGTCGATGCCGAGCTCGAGGAAGGCGTAGCGCAGCGCGTTGATCTTCGCGATGAAGTCCTCGTGCGGCACGGTGACCTTGCCGTCCTGGTGGCCGCACTGCTTCTCGTCCGAGACCTGGTTCTCGATCTGGAGCGCGCAGGCGCCAGCCTCGATCATCTTCTTGGCGAGCAGGTAGGTCGCCTCGGGGTTGCCGAAGCCGGCGTCGATGTCGGCGATGATCGGAACGACGTGCGTCTCGTAGTTGTCGATCTGGTCCTGGATCTCGGCAGCCTTGGCGGTGTCGCCGGCGGCGCGGGCGTCGTCGAGCGCCGTGAACAGGAGGTCGAGCTCGCGGGCGTCGGCCTGGCGAAGGAAGGTGTAGAGCTCCTCGATCAGCGCGGGCACCGAGGTCTTCTCGTGCATCGACTGGTCGGGGAGGGGACCGAACTCCGAGCGGAGGGCAGCGACCATCCAGCCCGAGAGGTACAGGTAGCGCTTGTTGGTGCTCTTCAGGTGCTTCTTGATCGAGATGAGCTTCTGCTGACCGATGAAGCCGTGCCAGACACCGAGCGACTGGGTGTAGACCGACGAGTCCTCGTCGTACTCAGCCATGTCCTTGCGCATGATGTCAGCCGTGTACTGAGCGATCTCGAGACCGGTCTTGAAACGGTTCTGCGCACGCATGCGGGCGACGTACTCAGGGTTGATGTCGTGCCAGCTGGCACCGTTGGCTTCCTTGAGCGCCTGAACGGCCTTGATGTCGTCTTGGTAAGCAGTCATATGGTGTTCCTTTGCTGTGGCGTAGACGCGATATATCCACCATGCGCCAAGAAGAAGGGGTCTTCAGACCAAACGACGTGAGAAGATCAGCGATTCTTCTCTCATTCAAAAGAAGCTGCCGCCCCGGTGCCCGATCCGGCACCGGGGCGAGGACCGACGCGGTCACCGCAGACGCGACGGCCCGCTGATCACCTGGATCTCGGTGAAGCTGGCGAGGCCCCAGGGCCCGTTCTCGACGCCGAGTCCACTCCACTTGTGACCGCCGAACGGCAGGTGCATCTTCACGCCGCCACCGTGCCCGTTGATCGAGACCTGCCCGCTGTCGATCTCGCTCGCGATGGCCGCCGCGTGCGCGGCATCAGCCGACCACACCGACGCGGTGAGGCCGTACTCGCTGTTGTTCGCCCGCTCGATCGCCTCATCCTCGTCGCGGAACGCCATCACCGGCAGCACCGGCCCGAACTGCTCCTCGCGGACCACGCGGAAGGAGTCGTCGACGTTGTCGAGGATGGTCGGCGCGTAGAAGTAGCCGGGCCTGTCGATGGCGTGCCCGCCGCTGACCACGCGCGCACCGCCGTCCACGGCATCCGAGACCAGACCCTTGATCCGCTCGAACTGCGGCTTGTTGTTGAGCGGGCCGAGCTGGGCTCCCTCCACCATGCCGTCGTCGACGCGCGCGCTGCGCGCCAGCTCGCCGAGCGCCTCGACGAGCGCGGGCTGCACGTCCTCGTGCGCGTAGACGCGCTTGACTGCGAGGCAGATCTGGCCGTTGTTGCCGAACGCGCTCCAGAACAGGCTGGCCGCGACTGACTCGACGTCGGCGTCACGCAGGATGATGGCCGGGTCGTTGCCGCCGAGCTCGAGGGTCACACGCTTGAGGTCCTCGGCCGCGGCCACCGCGACGCGCTTGCCGACGGGCGTCGAGCCGGTGAAGCTCACCTTCCGCGGAATCGGGTGCGACACGAGAGCGGCCCCGAGGGGGTCGGGCCCGGTGACGACGCTGAGCACGCCGTCGGGCAGCACCCCGCGCAGCACCCGGGCCAGCGCGAGCGTCGTCAGCGGCGTGTACGGCGACGGCTTCACGACGATGGTGTTGCCGGCCCGCAGCGCCGGCGCGATCTTCCACATCGCCAGCGTGATCGGGAAGTTCCACGGCGTGATCGCGCTGACCACGCCCAGGGGGCGCCGGTACACCTCCTCGAAGCGCTCGGCATCGTCGCGAATGATCTCGCGCGGCACGTCGAGCTCGGCGAAGTATCGCAGCCAGGCGCCGGCGGCGAAGATCTCGCCGCGCGCATCCGCGAGCGGCTTGCCCTGCTCGGCAACGAGGATGGGGGCGAGCTCCCCGACGGCGCCTTCGACCGCCGCCGCGGCAGCCAGCAGCACGGTGCGGCGCAGCGCGTCATCGCGCTTCCAGTCGCGATAGGCGCGCTGAGCCGCGGCGAACACTCCGTCGAGCTGCTCGGGGGTGACGGCCGGCGCCTGTGCGAACACGTGCCCCGTGCTGGGGTTGATGACGTCGAACGTCGCGTCGGCGGCAAGATCCCTGCCATCCGCCGTGGCGAAGAACTGTGTGGATGACAAGTCAAGAAGGGTCATGAAAGCACCTTTGCTGTTCGGCCCGTCAGACAGCGCTGACAAGCATGACGGGTTTGATGGTGGCGCCGGAGAGCGAGTCCGCCTCGGCCTGGTTGATGTCGTCGAGCGAGTAGGTGCGCACGAGCTTGTCGAAGGGGAACAGCCCGCGCTGCCAGTACGAGATGAGCTCGGGGATGAACAGCTGCGGAACCGCGCTGCCCTCCAGCACGTAGGTGACCGAGCGCCCGGCGAGCAGGCTCGGCGCCACGGCGAGCTCGCCGCCACCGGCACCGACGAGCACGGCCCGGCCGCGAGGCGCGAGCACCGCGATCGAGGTCGCCATGACCGACGTCACCGCCGTGGTGTCGAACGTGAAGTCCATGCCCGCGCCGTCGCCCACGATGCGCCCGCGGAGCTCTTCCGCATCACCGCGCACGACGCGCGTCGCCCCGAGCTCCAGCGCGAGCTCGAGGCGCGCGGGGTGCAGGTCGGCCACGACGATCTCGCCCGCGCCCGCGAGCCTCGCCGCCATCACCGCCGCCATGCCGACCGCGCCCGCGCCGAAGATCGCAATCGACTGCCCCGCGGCGAGGCGCATCTCGTTCAGCACGGCACCCGCGCCGGTCTGCAGCCCGCACCCGAGCGGGCCCAGCAGCTCGAGCGGCAGCTGCCGGTCGACCACCACGATGTTGCGCTCGGTGGCGACCGAGTACTCGGCGAACGACGACTGCCCGAACCACCGATTCGCGATCGCCTCGCCGTCGGCCCCCGTCGCACTCGTCGTGCCGTCTGCCCGTCGACCGCTGACGTTGCGCGCCATGAACTGGGTGCAGTACGCCGGTTCCCCGCGCAGGCACGGCGTGCACCAGCCGCACGAGTCGAAGCTGATCAGCACGTGGTCGCCGGGTCGCGCGCGCGTCACCGCGGCGCCGACCGCCTCGACCACGCCGGCACCCTCGTGCCCGAGGATCGCCGGCGCGAGCGCCTCCGCCATCGCGGGGCCTCGGAGCAGCATGTCGGTGTGGCACATGCCGACGCCGACGATGCGCACGAGCACCTCGCTGGCCTCGAGCGCGCCGAGGGTCACCTCTTCGATGCCGTAGGGCGCGTCGTGCGCCCGAAGTACAGCCGCCTTCATTCGCTTCACATCCTTGTGTAGCTGGGGAAGCGGGTGGGCGACGCGTGCGCGTGCCCCCGCCGTGACAGCACGACTCTAGCCGCGCAGGCGCACGCCTGTATACCGTCGATCTCCACTCACCCCCGGGTGAGCCATGGGGTGAAAGCTTTCGCCCCTCCCCATCGGTGCAGCGGGCCTGGATACCATCGCGCCAAAGCACACCCGGCAGCACTGTCGGACCGACCTTGTGAGGTGGACCGGATGACGACCGCGTTCGACGCGTCAGCACCCCCCGCACACCGATACGGCTGGCGCGCCCACACCGGGTCTGCCGTCGGCCGGCACGACGTCGGCGAGTGCTCCGTGCTCTGGGGCGGCGCCGACAGCGTCGCCGATGCCGTCGCGGCGCTTCGCACTCCCACCCCTCGGGCGCTGATCGTCCATGCGCTCGAGCCGCGCTCCTCCGTGCTGTGGCGATCGCTCATGGCCATCGACGCCGGCGCCTTCTCTGCAATCGCCCACTCGCCCGAGGCGCCGCGAGTCGTCGCGATGCTGACGCCGGTGACGCGCAGAGTCACGGCGCCGCCGATCGTGCACCTCGCCCCAAGCCAGATCGTGCGGGCCTCGCGAGTGCTGCTCTCCTCGCTGGTGAACCCCCCACCCGGGGCGAACGCGCCGGACGCGCACCTGGACCGACTCCTGATCGCCGTGTCGTGCGAGATTCTCCGCGCATGCACGAGCACCGGCGAGCTCTGCACCGAAGACACCTCCATCGAGGCGCGGCTGCGCACGCTGCTGCACGAACGACACACCGATCCCGAGCTCGATGTCGCGCAGATCGCGCGCGAGCTCCACGTGAGTCGGCGCCAGCTCTACCGCCACACGCAGGAGGGCGAGGGCATCGCCGCGCTGATCGCGAACCTGCGATACGACACGGCGCGATCGCTCCTCGAGACGCGACACGACCTCACCATCGGCGAAGTGGCACAGCTCGCCGGCTTCTCGACGTCCGCTCGACTGCGCGCGCAGTTCCTCGCCCGGCACGGCGTCACCCCCAGCGAGCATCGCAGACGCAGCTCGACGTCTTCCTCCTCGCCGAGCCACCCGTCCCCCGCGTTCGTCGGGATCGTGCCGAGACCCGAGCGTCTCGTGCCGCCCCCAGGCTGATCGAGGCATCGCCCGCGTACGTTGGTGCACTCCGAGACGGAGGAGACGAGCATGCAGCAGTCGGGGGCGAGACGCCGGACGGCCGAGGAGGCGACATTCGAGCTTCTGCGCCGCCTGGAGCAGGAGACGATCTTCGCCGGACCTGGCTGGCCGTGGCGATCCCGGCATCCGGCCGCACCGGAAGGCTTCCGAGTCGTCGCGAATGACCAATGCGCGACCGCAGTGACCATGGCCTCGGCGTACGCCCGCATCACGGGCGCGCCTGCGACGGTCGCCGTGGCCTCTGAGATGGACGTGCTGAGCACTGCCGCACCCCTCCTGGCCGCGACGCAGGGCGGCGACCCGCTGGTCATCGTCGTCCTCACCCGGCCCGGATGGCGCGACTCGGCCGCCGCGCGCATGCTCCCCGGACCGTGGGCAAAGGGCATCCTTGCGGCCGCGCAGCGCCGCTTCGCACCATCGGTGCTGGCCGCCGCCTTCGAGCTGAGTGTGCAGTCCCCGCCGGGTCCGGTGCTGGTCATGGTGCCGGCCCAGCCGGCCTCGCCCGGCACCCCGTCGAGCTCGCCGCCGCCCCAGCGCGGGCCGCGTCCCCAGCCCGCGGCACCCCCCGCCGGGCGCCCCAGCCCGGGAGTCGCCGAGCGACGAGCACCGGGCCGGTCGACCCTGGGTACGCTCGACGTCGCGCGCATCCTGCGCGACGTCGCCCCGGAAGACACCGTGCTCGTGGACGACGGGCGGGTGCCACGGGGGCCAATGGCCGTGGCGTGGCCCACCCCACAGCCCGACATGCGCCACAGGAACCTGCACGGGATCTCGGGATGGGAGCTCCCCTTCGCCGCTGGTGTCGCGCTCGCAGAGCGCGACCTCGGCAGGATGCGACCGGTGCTCGCCATCGCTTCCGCGGCGTCTCTCGTCGCCACGCTCTCGTCGCTGGCGGCTGCCGTCCACCTGCGCCTTCCGTTGCTCACGGTCGCACTCAACGAACACGGCCAGCAGCTCCACGCGCCCGCCGCCGCGTACGGCGCCCACGTCGTGAGCGTTCGAGGGGTCGATGCGCTGACCGAGGCGGCCGCGGCGGCCTGGCGCCACGAGAGCCCGGCGATCGTCAACCTGCTTCCGCGGTGAGCATCACCGGCCCAGGGCGCTGACTATCGCCGGGGGCGCGGACCGTCGAGCAGGCTCCAGCGGATGGCTGCAGCGATCGCCTCGTCCCGGGTGTGCGCCCCCAGCTTGCGGTATGCGGTCCGAAGCTGCGTCTTCACCGTGTTGCGTGAGACGAACAGCGACTGCGCGATCTCATCGACCGAGGCACGGTCGACCAGCGCCTGCAGCACCCGCAGCTCGCTGCGCGAGAGCGGTGGTGGCGGGGATTCATTGCGCAACGCCGGCAAGGGCTTGAGCGATCGACGAAACAGCGCCAGCTCGTCGTCGCGCAGGTGCACCTCGATGGCGTCGCGCACGTGCACCGGGAGCGTGACCGCGAGCAGCCGTCGCCGCGCCGTGCCCTCGACCAGCCGTGCGATGGCCGAGGCATCAGCCACGTCCAGCCCCCCGCCGAGATCGGCCCGGATCCACACGCCGAGCAGCTGGATCTCTTCGCGCTGCGCCGGTGGCAGGGTGCGCGCAGCGCTCAGACGCCGCAGCTCGGCGAGCGCCCGCGCCGGGTCGCCGCCGACCAGTCGGAGCTTGGCCAGCGCGACAGCCGTGAGCAGGCCCGGCGCCCGCAGCTGTTCAGCAATGGCACGCGCGCCGGTCACGTCCTGCAGTGCCAGGTGCGCCTCGATGCACTGCGACATCGATACGTCGGCCGCCAGCCCCTGCCCGGGCGCGCCGTCTACCGCGGCGCAGACGATCTCGAGGGCGTCGGCAGCGACGCCGCGCACAATCGCCGCACGAGCGCGCGCCAGCATCGCGAGCGGCCAGAACTCACCCGCCTGCGCCTTCCAATCGCCGCCCCGCAGCGTCTGCAGCGACTCCGGGTCGGCGCGTTCGACGCCGACGAGCTCGGCCGCGACGCGTTCGGCCGCCCGCGTGCTGCCCGCGAACCAGCGTGCCCCCATCGGGAGATCCAGCCCCTCCGCGAGCGCGAGCTCCGCCTCCGCCAGCGAGCCGCGCACGGCATGCGCGACCGCGGTCAGCGCGAGGGCGAGGCGGATCACCGGGCTGGTCGGGCTGTGCTCCGCCAGGTGACGAGCAGCCATCGCCGCGCGCAGCGCCGCCAGGCTCTCGCCAGCGAGCAGCCTCGTGATCGAGATCTGCGCGAAGGTGAAGGGAATCGAACCCCGGGCGATGGCGATCGACGGCACCCGCGGCACCGACAGTGCGGCCGTCAAGCGATCCGCGGCGCCCAGCGCCGACGCCACATCGCCGCGGCGCCTCGCCGCGATCATCTTCACCGCGAGATACTGCAGCCGCTTCGCGCGGTCTTCGGCGGTGCGTTCCGCTGCTGGAGGTTCGGCCACGCCGAGCGCCGCAGCCATGGGATGCAGGACGGCGAGAATGGGATGTCGAGCCAGCGTGGCGTCGGGCAGCGAGGCCAGAATCGCTTCGAGGTCGCCCGGCCACTCGGTCAGCAGCGGCCAGAAGTGCCGGCTTGCCGCGTCGGCCACGCGCTCGGGGTCGCGCGAGCTGGCAGCCGCCGCGAGCTCCGCCTCGGCGATGCGAAGATCGCCGCCCTCGGCGCTGACAACAGCGCTCGCGCGCCACGACGTGTGCGGGTCGTCGGTCGCCATCAGGGTCCTCCGATGCATGTTCTCGCGCGCAATCACCGCCGCGCCACGCGCGCCTGAGCACCAGCCAACCCGGTTCTTTCCGCGGTGGGCTATCGGATTCCTGCAGGCTCTCAGCGGATTCGCGCAGCGCCGCCGGCCGTGATCAGCGGTCGCTGCCCGGGGATGGCGCCGCACGGTTCGCGGCCAGCTCGCGCGTCACCGCGGACGGAAGCATCCCGAACTTCATCCTGAAATGTGCGCTGAACTCTCCCTGGTGCCCGAACCCGCTCGCGAACGCGACCTCCGCGATCGTCGCGTGCGGGTCGGCGGCCAGCCGCTCCCATGCGCGTTCCAGCCGACGCTCCCGAAGCCACGCGGTGAACGTGGTTCCCAGCTCGTCGCGAAACGATGCCTGCAGGGCTCGCGGGCTCACGTGCACGCTCTCGGCGACGCCGACGACCGTCATCGGCTCGGCGAGATGATCGAGCATGTGCCGCATCGCGCGACGCAGTCGCGCCGATCCGGCCGATCCCCGTTCCGGAAGCAGCTGCCTGACGGTCGGAATGCTCAGCAGCACGCTCTCCAGCGCCACGTCTGCGGCCCGCGCCGCGTGCGTTCCGCTCGCACCGGCATCTGCCCCGAGCGCCGCCACCGCTTCGAGCTGCAGCATCGTCCCTGCGCCCGGCGCGAACGTCTGGGCGTGCACGTCGAGTGTGGACACCTCACCAGCCGTGAGCCGTGCGACCGCGTGCTCGACCCGCGCCTGGCTCGCGCGGACGATGACCTGGTCGAAGCTCTCGCTGAGCTCCGAGCGGAACGCCCGGTACGGCGGGATGATGGCCGCGTCGTGCGGCCCTACCACCACCCCCGCTCCGCCATAGCGCAGGTGCCCGCGCCCGCCGACGCTCAACGGAAACAGAAACTCACTCGAGCTCGCATCGCCGGGGATCACCACCAGCGGCGCGCCATAGCGCATGCGCGTGAATCCCAGGCCCCCCACCACGAGGGCGTCCGCCGATGCGTTCAGGACTCCGGGCCGCTGCATCGGAATGATGCGGTGGGATCGCGTGTCATCGCTCGTCAGCTCGGCGAGCTCGTCTGCGTCGCGCACGCCGCTGATCACCCGCGCCCCGCTCTGGCGGACGCGCTTCGCGAGGCTCCTGGCGACCATGCTGCTCCCAACACTGCGTGGCAACACACTTGCACACCCGCTCGAGCGCTGTAAACCGGCCACGCCGCCAGCGTCGCTCAGCCCGAGGCGATGGGCAGCCCGGCTTCCCGGCGCGTGCGTCGCGAGGCCTGCGGGGTGAGCCGAGGAAGGAACCGTGCCGCGATCAGCCAGCCGGGCAGCGCGATGCTCGCGGTGACAAGCACGCCGACGCCCAACGCGCTGGCGGCGGATGCCACGGCCAGCACCAGCGGCGCGAGTGCACTGCCGCCGTCCATCAGCGCGCGCCAGATGCCGAAGAACTGCGCCTGGTTCTCGTGGACCACGTCCCCGGCGATCGTCAGGAGCAGCCCGTTCCCGAACCCCACTCCCGCGCCGAGCACGAGTGCGCAGACCGCCACGGAGGCCTCGGTACTCGTAAATGGCAGGGCCGCGAGCGCGACGGCCGACACTGCGAATGTGGTGGCCAGCGGCACGAGTCGACCGAATCGGGTCGAGAGCCGTGCCGAGAGCGGGGTCGTCGCGAGGTTGCCGGCCGCGTACAGCGCGTAGACCAGCGACGTCACGGCCGGGTCGAACCTCAGGTGCTCCGTCCACAGCGGGAGGCCGAACTGAGGCGCCCCGCGCACCACGCAGGCGAGCGCGGCGGCGACCCCCAGCGTGAGGATCACTCCACGCGTCTGACTGAACACCCGTCGTTCGTGCGTGCGCTCGACGGTTGCGCCAGCCGCATCCCCGCGAAGAGCGGCCGCTGTCGCGACGAGGATGACTGCAATCGCCGCCATCGCCCCGCACCACCACAGCACCGCCCAGACCGACACCAGCTTGATGATCGCCGCCCCGATCAGGGGCCCGACGAGGGCCCCTGCGCTGGCAAGCGCCGCGAGCGTCGTCATCGCCGCTGGCCGCCGATCGCCCGGCACGACGCTCGTCAGGTACGTCTGCTGCGCAACCAGCAGCGCCACGCTCCCCAGCCCGGCAAGCGCGACGCCGAGTGCGAGGAGCCAGATGGCGACACCGGTCGCCGCGGCGATGAACCCCACCAGGGCCACGGCACAGGCGAGCGTCATCGTGCGGCGAATCCCCAGCCTCGCGAGCACCGCACCCCCGGGGATGTCATAGAGTGCGCGGGCCACAGGCAGCAGCGCGACAAGGATCGCGGCGACGGCGAGCGTCCCACCGAGGAGCACGGCCGCGTGCGGAATGATCGGGATCGCCGATCCCACGCCCAGCGTCATGCACATGCCCGGCGCGTACACCGCGCGGATCTGGCTTCGAAGTGTCGGTGCTTGAGTGATCATGAGCTGTTGCACTGCGGAACGAACACATTGTGAGGCTCGTCGCGCAACGCCGCGCGACGAGCCTCACCGTAGTCGAGGGCGGCGTCGGCCCGTGAGACACAAATGTGCCCGACCGGCGCGTGATTGTGCCACCGCACCGGGACACCCCGCTGACCCCCGGAATTCACCTCCCGCCGCGCCGCGAGCCCCTCCTCGAAACCGCACGACGCAGCGCGGTCTGCGCGGGCGAAGCGGATTCGCGCTGCACGGCCGGCGGCTATTCGAGCACGATCGGGGCGAACTCGAGCAGCTGGCTGCGCCCAGCGAGTAACATTCCGCGCGCCGCACGGCGCATCCGCCCCCTTCGCGCGCCCGTGGTGAATACTGCGAGAAACATCCTGGGAGGCACATCGTGAAAGACACCACCCCGATCGAGCACATCGTCGATGAGCTCGGTTCCACCTTCACCCAGCTCAGCGACGAGATCTGGGATGCCCCGGAGCTGCGCTGGGAGGAGCATCAGTCGGTCGAGAAGCAGATTGCCGTCGCGGAGCAGTTCGGGTTTCGCGTCGAGCGCTCGCTGACCGGCATCCCCACCGCGTTCTCGGCAGAGAAGGGCGAGGGCGGCCCGATCATCGCGGTGCTCGGCGAATTCGACGCACTCGCGGGCATGAGCCAGGCCGACGGCGTCGCGCAGGTGCAGCCGAACCCCGACACCGAGAACACCAGCGGCCACGCGTGCGGGCACAACCTCTTCGGCGCCGGTTCGCTGCTCGCCGCGGTGGCGGCCGCTCGACACCTCGAGGAGCAGGGCCTGCCGGGCCGGGTGCGCTACTACGGCTGCCCGGCCGAGGAAGCCGCGGCGGGCAAGTCCTTCCTCGTGCAGCGCGGCGCGTTCAACGACGTGGACGCCGCAGTGTCGTGGCATCCCGGATCTGCGATGCGCACCAGCCAGGGCCTGTCACTCGCGTACACGCAGGTGTACTTCCGCTACCGGGGCCTCGCGTCGCATGCGGGCGCCGCGCCGCACCTCGGCCGCAGCGCCCTCGATGCCGTGGAGCTGCTGAACGTGGGCGTGAACTTTCTGCGTGAGCACATGCCCGACACCGCCCGCGTGCACTACGCGATCACCGACGCCGGCGGGGTGTCGCCGAACGTGGTCCAGGCGTACGCCGAGGTGTACTACATCGTTCGCGCGGTCAACGTCGCCCAGATGCGCGAGCTGTACGGCCGCGTGGTCAAGATCGCCGAGGGTGCGGCCCTGATGACCGAGACCACGCTCGAGATCGAGTTCGATGGCGCGAGCTCGGAGCTGCTGCCGAACGCGACCCTCGAGGCCGCGCTGCACGCGAACGTCGAGTCGATCGGCGGCGTGCCCTTCGACGACGCCGACCAGGCGACGGCAGCGAAGTTCTCCGCCGCGATGGTGCCGGCCGAGCTCGCGCGCGCCCGGCAGCGCCTGGGCGTCGACGCGAGTCAGTCGCTGTTCGCCGGCATCTCGCCGCTGGTCAACCCCGCTTCGCGCAACCAGTCGACGGGGTCGACCGACGTCGGCGACGTCAGCTGGAGCGTGCCGACCGTGCAGATCAGCGGCGGCACCCACGCCATCGGCACCCCGCCGCACTCGTGGATGATGGTCGCACAGGGCAAGCTGCCCGCCGCCCACAAGGGCATGCTGCACGCCGCGAAGGCCATGGCCTCGACAGTGGTCGACATCGCCGCGGATGCCGAGCTCCTCGCGGCCGCGAAGTCTGAGTTCGACGGGATCATGGCCGTCACACCTTACGACTGCCCGATCCCCGACGGCATCCTGCCCCCGCCGATGCGCGCGGGCAATGCGGCCAACGCCATCTAGCCGCACGTTCGCGACGGGCCCGGTGGGCGGAGCGTGCTCCGTGCGCCGGGCCCGTGTGTACGCGGAGCCACCCTCCGCGACCCCGGCACGCCGACCGGATCGACCGCGCCGCGGCGCCCGCGAGCCCCTTGTCGGCGCGGGTGCGCGGGTGTACCTTCACTTCATCGCGCGACCGTCGATCAGATGGCGCGCCTCGCGAAGCCCGCGTGCTGGGGACGGACTCGCGCCTTGTGCTGTGTACCCGACGGCGCCCATGCCCGCGCGCCGCCCCATCCCAGCCCGTCATCACGGAGGGATGCATCATGATCAAGATCAACCAGTCGCCGGCGACGGCGTCGCCCGTGCGCAGGACGCTGCGCCGGGTGCTGACGCTCGCGGTCGCACTCGCCGCCGCGAGCACGTTCGGGCTCGCCACCGGCGCCGCGGCCGCGCCGGGCTCGCCCGGCAGCACGGTGTGCTCGGGCGACCTCGCCGCCGGCAGCTACAAGAACCTGACCGTCGAGGGCACCTGCAACATCGACGGGAGCGCGATGGTCAGCGGCAACGTGTCGGTGGATGCCGGGGACGCGCTGTTCCTCAGCGGAGCGGAGCTCGGCGGCAACCTGCACATGTCGGCCGGCAGCATCGTCATGGCGTTCTACACGACGTTCCACGGCAACATCAACGCCGCGAACGCGCACGCCCTGTACCTGTTCAACAGCACGGTCGACAAGAACCTCACCTTCGTCGGCGGAGGCTCGGGCCCGGAGTGCGTCGACCCCGACCCGAGGCGAGCTTGGGCAACGACACCATGGTGAAGGACAGCTCGATCGCCGGAAACGTGAAGTTCGACAGCTGGTCGGGATGCTGGTTCGGATTCCTCCGCAACACCGTCGGCGGCAACGTGCAGATCACGAACATGTACGCCAACCCCGAGAACATCAACTACCCGGGAACCCCGCAGGAGGTCAACCAGGGCCTCGACTCGACCGAGGTCATCGGCAACGTCGTGGGCGGCAACCTGATGTGCAGCGGCAACACGCCCGTCGCACAGATCGGCGACGCCGCGCCGCTGCCCAACACCGCGCGCAAGCTGATGGGAGAGTGCGCGAATCTGATGTAGATGAGCGCCTCGCCCGCCCTGCGGGCGCGGCCGTTCGGTGGGAGGCTCCGCAAGAAGGGGCCTCCCACTGCGGCGTCTCAGGCGCCGTGCGGGCCGGGCTCGTGCGGGGCCGCTTCGCCGGTTCGGCGCACGGGCTGCAGCCGAAACAGCCGCACCGTGCGTCCCGAGCCGCGCTCATAGGCGCGGTAGCCGGGCCACTGCGCCTCGATCCGCGCCCACGCGGCATCCCGTTCGTCGTCGGCGATCCGCTCGGCATGCACCGGCATCCAGCGCCCGCGCACGGTGATCGCCGCGTCGGGGTTGGCCAGCAGGTTCGAGGTCCAGGCGGGATGCCGCTCCCCCGCGAAGTTCGTGCCGGCGACGATCGCCCGCCCCTGTCCATCGGGCGTGTACATCAGCGGAACATCGCGAGGTGTGCCGCTTCGCGCTCCGATCGTGTGCAGCACGAGCGAGGGCACGAGCAGGGCGCTGACCTGCACCCGCCCGCGCGAGACGACCGCGATCATCTTCTCGACGGGTGGCAGCACGACCGGGCCCATGCGGCGAAACAGGCGAGTGCGCGTCAGCGGCGCGAGGAGGATTCGGACGGTGTCGACGAGGACGGTCATACGGTGCGCTCCTCTGCTGCCGTGGGCCCGCCCCCAGGTGCAGGCGGGTCGTGCTGGTGGGGAAAGACTAGCGACCACGGCGGGATGCTGGCGGGATTTTCACCGGTGAAGACCGAATTCCCCGGCACGTGTGCCGATCGTGCCGTGGGGAGCCCGCGGTCGGTGCGCACAGCGCGACGGCCGACCGACTTCGCCGCTGGCGCGGCACGTTCGACATCGATGTCGCCACTCGGAACGCGCACCTGACCAGCGCGAATCCCCGCCGTCGAGCCGCAGCTGCGAGTGGCAGGCGACGCCCGACGACGGGGACCCGGCGCGAACTGGCTAGCCGGACGTCGGCCCGTTCGAGTCGCCACCGGACGCTGGAGGCGAGGCCGGAGCGGGCGCGGGCGCGGCTTCGGTACCGCTGGCTGCCGCATCACCGGCGTCCGCTCCCGGCGCCCCGACGCTCACCGGGACCTTCGATCCGGCGTCTGCTGACGCAGCGGCGGCGGCAGGCGCCGGCACGGGCGCGGGCGCACTGTCGCCCGCGTCCGCTTCGCTGGCCGCGTCCGCGGCCGACTCGGGATGCGCGGCGAGCGCGGCGTCCACCGTCGTCTTCCACGCTGCCTTGCGCGCCGCGAAGATCCACAGCGGAATCCCGAATCCGAGGACCACCGTGATGCCGATGAGCAGCACGAGGTTCCAGAAGCTGTTCGAGACGAAGGTGAAGTACGAGCCGACGGCGATCGTGAGCAGCAGGACCACGACGACGATCCAGAGCAGCGTGTTGCTCTTGCCCCCGCCAATTCGGAACGGCCTGGCTGTCGCCGCCTGGGTCTTGCGCAGGCGGATGATCGCGATCGCCATCAGCACGTACACGATGATGTAAAGGATCGAGGTGGCGGTGACCAGCACGAGGAAGGCGTCGTTGACACCGGGGACCACCACGTACAGGAGCGTGAAGAGCGAGATGATGGTCGCCTGCGTGAGGATCACGTTCCGCGAGACGCCGTACTTGTTGCTCTTCCAGTACCCGAGCTTCGGGGGATAGAGGCCCCGTCGCGCGCTGTTGGTGATCGTCTTGGCCGGCCCCGACGCCCACGCAGACAACTGCACGGCGACGCCGATGAACACGAGCGCCGCGAAGACGTTCGCGATCCACGTCGGCCAGCCGAGAACCTCGAGGAACAGCACGACCGCCTGGGCGATGTTGTTCAGCTCCATCTTGCCTTCCGGCACGATGTTCGCGACGAGGAACGCGAGCACGACGTTGAAGAGGAAGACGAAGATCAGGGCGATGAAGATGCCCTTGAGGTAGGTCTTGACCGCGTTGCGGAGCCTTGTGATGTAGACGGATGACATCTCGATGCCCGTGTAGATGAAGATGATGGCCAAGAAGAACTGGAGCGTCGCGCCATCGGTGAAGTCAGGGATCAGCTTGCCCCAGGCGAAAGTACCGAGCGTGGATTCCGCCTTGATGCCGGTGACGGCGATCGCTCCGATCCCCAGCGCGAACATCACCACGATGGGGATGTACAGCCCGAGCCAGATCCCGATCTGCCCGCCGATCTTCGCCATGTCGAAGAACAGGTTCAGGATGCTGATGATCCAGTAGACGACGAGGATGCAGACGAGCGTGAAGATGTTGTTGAGGCCGAGGGCGTCATTGTTGAAGGTGGTGCCGAGCATCGGCGCCAGTACGGATGCAACCATCACCATTCCGGGAAACATCTGCACCCAGAGCAGCCAGGACGTGACAAAGCCCCACCGCTCTCCGATCCCGGTGGTCACCCACAGCTCGGGGCCGCCGTTGCGAGGCATCATCCCCGCGAACTCGCCGGCGATCAGGGTTACGGGCAGTGCGAAGAGCACCGTGGCGATGAGCATGAAGAAGAACATCTGCCAGCCGGTCGCGGCGATATCCGGGATGTTTCGGATACTCGCCACGAGGGCGCACGTCATGCCGACGAATGTCAGCGTTCCGACGGCAAGCGTCGTGGATTTTGCCTTAGTAGACATGGCATTCCTTGGGGTCGATAGCAGTGACGGGTTGGGGTCAGTCGCCGAGGGCCTCAGCGGTCCTGCGCTGCAAGGCGGAGCCGATCTGCTCCGAGTAGAAGGCGAACAGCGCGTCGTCGGTCAGGTACGGCGTCATGATCGCGGCGCGCAGGAGTGTGACCGAGCCGGTCTTCTCCCACTCGTCCTTCGTGAATCCGAGCTTCTCCACGAACGGCAGCGGGCTGTCGCCGTAGTCAGCGGTCGAGAACGCCGTGTGTGACGTGATGAACCGGTTGTTGTACGCGGGTCCGTCCAGGTAGGACGAGTAGTCGAAGAGCTTCTCCGTGAGGGCGTTGAGCTCGGCGAGGGATCCGATCCCTTCGGGAACGAGCACCCAGTCGACCATGTTGAAATCGGGACGGCTGAGCGGGACGGCCTTCACCGTCTTATCGCCCACCGTGAAGGAGAACTTCGACAGGAACTCGCGGAACCGGTGTGCCGCGTCGATCGACTTGGCGACGAGCCGGCCGTAGCCCGAAACGTCGAGCGGCAGAATGCGGTGCGCAACCCACACTGCGGCCGCGGTGGCCCCGGCCTTCGACCCCTCGAGGATGTAGGCCCCGAGCATGTCAGGCGCCTGGATCCCCTTCTCGAACACGTATGGAGCGAAGTACGAGATGACGTTGCGCATCTCCTTGTGCTTGATGGCGATGCCTCCGGCCGCGTACGGCACGTAGCCCATCTTGTGGGGGTCGATCGTGACCGATTCCACGTTCTCGATCGCCTTGTACCCCGCCCAGACATCACGGCTCACCGCGGCATCCGAGGTGAACACGTTGTGCTGGGCGTGCACTTCCGCGAGCTTCTCATAGGGGATGTACGTGCCGTCGACGTCGCGGAACAGCGCGCGACCGTATCCGCCGTACGCCGCGTCGCAGTGGATGTAGAAGTAGGTGCCCTTGCGCGCAAACTCCTCGCGCAGCTCGACGATCTTGTCGACGTGATCGACCGCACCTTCCTCGGTGGTGCCCACAACTGTGACGACGCCGAGAATCGGCGTCTTCTGAGCGACGAGCTTCTCGATCTCGGTCTTCAGCACATCGACATCCATGCGGTAATGCACGTCGACGGGAATCGCGACCATCTGGTCCAGACCCACACCACTGATGTCGAGCGCCTTCACCCACGAGTAGTGCTTCGTCTGCGGGACGATCCACTTACCCAGCTGGGGGATGTTGCGCCCGCTCCGCGAGGAAGCAGCCTTGACCGCGTCGTACTCGTCGGGTGTGAAGTCGCGGACGAGAGCGAGGATGTCCTCGACGCTCATGTTCAGCAGCTCCCAGTCCGACTTCCCGCCCACCTTGTCGGGGAAGACGTCCTTGACAGCGAGCGGAATGGACTTGATGCATCGCGCGTACCAGAGGCCCTCGAGGTTTGCGATGGAGCCGTCCGCGCTCAGGTGCCCCCATCCGTCCTTGAAATCGAAGAGGGCAGCGAAGTCGGCCCCGATCTCCGCCTCCATCGCCGATGTGGCCATCGACGACTCCAGCGCGACGTTGTTCGGGTTCCAGAGCATCGCAAATGTATACGCGAGAATCGATGGCATCAGGGTCTCAGAGTTCATCTGCCCCCAATAGCGACCGGCGCTGTTCCACGGGATGGACCCCGAACGCATGCGCTGTGAGAGTTCGGTCATCACCGACTGCACACGGTCGGAGGTGGCCACGAACGCAGGCGCCCGGCGGTCCTCCTGGGAGATCGCGGGGACGTCCGCGGCGATGTAGTTCTTGCGCCAGCCGATGTGGTCGTCGATCAGCGTCCCAAGCAGGCTCCGAAACGTCTCCTCGTTCTCGGCTTTGTCGCCCAGAAACAGGGCACGAACATCGATGTCAGCGCTCATAGTGCGCTCCCTCCCATTGAATGGCGCCGAGCGTCATCGCTCCGCCAGTGGACACGAGCTCGGTCGCCTCACCCCGGCGGCCGTCACGTCATGCGTTTGAGACACAAGGTAGAGTTCGGTCGCGCCGAATGGGGGTGCCGGCGCAAGGTTGGCACGAAACGAATGATGGGCGAACCCGCGCGGATACGAGGGACGTCGACGGTGACCTTGCTGGTTCTCACGCGCGATCGGCACGAGCCGTGCGCGCCTTCATCCCGGACGCCGCCGGCCGCGACCCCACGCCCACGGGACACCAGGCGACGCCTGCGGCGTCCTGCGCGCGGCACATTTTGACGGGCTGCCAGCCGAGCTTGGGCGTTCCGACACGCAGGGCGCTCACATCATGCGCGGAGCGGGAGCGGGTCGTCCAGCCCGTAGATGTGCACCGCCCCAGGGCCCCCGGCGAAGAACGCCTCGAAGGCGGGTTGCTGGTGCACAGGGAGCACACGGACACTCACTTCGGGCGCGGGCTCGAACGTGGCGTCGTGTGCGCCGCGACCGTGCTGCGCGCCACCCACCGCTCCGGTCTTGACGCGCGCGAGCTGCGTATGAGCGCCGTGCGTGCCGCTGGCCGGGTCACGGTAGTCGGTGAAAGCGCTCGGCACTCCGGCGACGACCTCCCGCTGGGGCGTACCCGCCTGCGCCGGGGTGCCAAGCGCGTACTGACCGTCGCAGTTGAATGCCCACCCCCCGGCTCGAGCGGCCACCGACGGCACGTGCAGCTGCATCCCGCACGAGACGACGAGGTGCAGATCGAGCCCATCTGCGCGCTCGGGCCACGGGTTGCGGTCGATCCCGTTGCGGATTCGATGGTCAGAGTGGTCGAGGCACACCTCCACCGCGATGTCGACCGTCGCAGTGCCCGGGATGCGGAACACGGCGAACGGATCGTCGGGTTCATGCTTGAAGTCGCCCGCGCTGATGTCGATGGCGGGGTACGCCGTCATCTGCTCGGTGATGATGGGCCTGCCGGTGACGTCCCACAGGAGGAAGTCCTCGTTCGAGTCGAACGACTTCTCGGTCGTGAGCGCCGTCGAATCGAGGCCGCCGACGACCCCAGACACGGGTGACGAGGAGACGATCAGCGCGCGATTTCGCACCTCGACCGCCGGGTAGGCATGACAGCTCTTGATGAAGCCCACGAGCATGTCGAAGATGACATCGGCCAACGGACCGTCGGCGGCGTTCCATGCCTCGCCGAGCGTGCGCACGATGTCGTTGCGCACGCTCACCGTCGAGGAAGCGAGCACCTCGTCAATGTCAGCGACTCGCGCCGTCACGACGGAGCCGAGCACAAGCAGAAAGTCGGGGTAGTCGTCGGCGGTGAAGCGGTCCTCGAGGAGTGCGAGGATCTCCTCGCCCGGATCGCGCTCGGCGGGTCGGTGCACGTATGGCCCCATCGTGCCGTGCCAGAAGAACTCGGGCGCGAGAAAGACGTTGAGCACACCCGATTCGCCGATCGGCAGCGCAGCCTTGGCCGTGTCGACAGCCGCCTGCAGCACGTTGGCGCGGCCACGGATGTCTACGATGAAGTCGTCTGCGCCCCGGTACGTGCCAGCGACCGCGCCCGAGCCGTTCGGGTCTCCGACGGCGACCAGGTCGGCTGGCGACGTGGGAACCGCGTAGCCGATGAAGCGAACCTTTTCGTACGCGCGCACGGCTCAGCCCCGCGTGCGCGCGTCGGCCGTGGGCGTCTCCGATGCAGCGACACGCTCGGTCTGCCACGTGAACGGGGCGAAGTCCGGGTCGTTCGCGTCCCAAGAGGGCTTGCGGAACTGGTAGATCACGTTCGGGATCGCGTAGAAGACGACGGCGAGCGCAACGAGCACGACGACGTATACGACGGGACTCCCGACGTTGATCTGGTCTGGAGGGATGAAACTGAACACATACGCCGCGAGCGACGCGACAAATCCGAGTCCCGCGACGATCCACACGAGCGCGTTGCTCTTACCCAGCCGGAACGGTCGCGGCCGTCCCTTCTGCGTGTACCGGAGCCGAATGATCGACGCGAACATCAGCATGTAGACCGTGAGATAGAGCAGGTTGGCGAGCTGATTCAGGATCTCGTACGCGGATTGCACCGACGGGAGCAGCACGAAGAGCACGGAGACGAGCGTGACGATGACCGCCTGGGTCAGCATGATGGTCACCGCTGCGCCGTGCCTGTTCGTCTTCTGGAAGACCTTCGGCAGGTACCCCGCCTTGGCGACGGCGAGCAGGCCGGTCGACGGGCCCGCGACCCAGGTGGTGATGTTGACGAGCACGCCCACGGCGAGCATGATCGCCACGACCGAGCCGGCCCAAGGGATGCCCGCCCAGCGGAAGATGTCGAAATAGGTGACCAGGATCGCCTGCGTCAGGCTGATGTCCTTCGCGGGCACGAGCCAGGCGATCACGAGCGTTCCGAGGACGAAGATCAGGACGGTCACGATGGCGGACGCGAAGATCGCCACCGGGTAGTTGCGCGTGGCGTCCTTGACCTCCTTGACGTGCACGGCGTTCATCTCCATGCCGGCGTACATCAAGAAGATGCTCGCGGCGAGCACGATCGTCTCGAACCCGGAGAAGTCGGGGATGAGCTTGCTCCAGCTGACGTCCATCTGCGGCGCATTGCCCGCCGCGGCATACGCGATGCCGAAGGCGACGAGGACGGCGATCGGGATGAACACGCCGATGACCCCGCCCCACTTCGCCATCGTCGCAAAGCCCTTCGACCCGAGTAGCGCGATGCACAGCGCAATCCAGAACACGACCAACACGACGCCCAGCACGAAGATGGGATTGGAGGAAAGCGCTGCCGCCTCATGCTCGTCGGGGTTGATGTAGGCGAGCGACACTGCGCCGAATGTCAGCGATGTGGGGAGGAACACGCAGACCTCAACCCAGGCGATGAACATCGCGACAAAGCCGATCCGACCACGGAAAGCCTCGCCAATCCAGCGGAACACGCCGCCCTTCTCCGGCCATCCCGTGGCGAGCTCCGCGGCCACAAGCGCGACTGGCACGAGGAAGAAGATCGCCGCGATCAGGTAGTACGCGATCGAACTCAGACCGTATTCGGCCTCAGCGGGCAGGTTGTTGAGTGAGATCACCGCCGTGACGTTCAGCAGGATCAGGCCGAACACCGAGATGGTGCCGCCCTTGGTGGAAACTTTCGTGCTCCTGCCGGTGTCGGACCTGGTAGACGCAGACATCTCAAACCTCCAAGCGATGGCGGGTGGTCGAGACGGTAGCGGCAGATTCACGGGCGAGAGTCCGCTTTCTGACATGCCCAGCAGACGAGGCACGAAACAGCGGTTCCGCGGGGCGCACGCGGTGCCGATGCTCAGTCGGGGGCGGGCCTGCCGGTGTGGCGGCGACGGCGCCGGTAGAGGATGGCGGTCACGAATGAGAGCGCGAAGACCCCGAGGAGCGTCGTCCAGGTTCCCAGCTGGCCCTGCACGATCGTGTGGGCCAGAAGCAGCGCGAAGAGCCCGAAGCACAGCACGGCGGCGATGATCAGGAGCACCGCGTTCGCGCCCGTCTGCTTGCGCACGCGCAGATGCCCCAGGTTGACGCTGCCGTAGACAATGAGGAATGCAAGGCTCGCCATCTGCCCCACTGCATCGAGCGGGAACAGCGCGACGAACGCCATCGTCACGCCGGCTGCCACGAACAGGCCGACCTTGCCGCCGCGCCACACGCCGCGCGCGAATCCCCGGGGAAGCTCCTCGTCTCGCGCCATCATGTACGAGAGGTTCGCATCGCCGTACAAGGTCGCATTGGCGGCGGACGCCGTGGCCAGAAGCGCGGCCACGCTGAGCAGGACGAAACCCGCCGGCCCCATCACCGTGCGTGCAACCTCGGCGAGCACATGCCCCTGATCCTTTGCCATCTCGGGCAGCGGCATGACCATCACACTGACCGCGCTCACCGCGACGTAGACGATGACCACGATGGTGAGCGCTGTGTACATGGAGCGTGGAAGCTGCTGGGCGGGGTGGCGCATGTCGCCCGAAGAGTTCGTCACGACGCCGAAGCCCTCGAAGGTCACGAACAGCAGCCCCGCGGCGAACAGGACGTTCAGCCAGTCGACACCGCCCGTGCTCGACGCGGCCGTCGCGAAGACCGCCGGGTCGAGCGAGCCCAGCGCGAAGCCGAGGACCACGGCGAGGATGGCGAGCTCGATCACGATCACGAACAGCTCGGATCTGCTGACGAGTGCCGAGCCGAACAGATTGACGACCACGATGATCACCACCAGCGCGAGGCCGATCGCCTTGGACGTCCAGCTCGGCGCCGCGGGGATGAGTGCCGCGGCGTAGCTGCCGAAGCCGACCGCGTACAGCGCGATGGCGATGATCCAGCCCGCGAACTGGAAGAGGTTCAGCCCGGCCGCGACCACCCCGTTTCCGAAGCAGCGCACGAGAAACTCGCCCGCACCCCCGCCGCCCGGAAAGCGAGCACCCAGCTTCGAGTACGAATACACGCTGAAGGCGGCGACGATCCCGCCGACAGCAAACGCGAGCGGAACCCACACCCCGGCGATCGTGGATGCAAGCCCGAGGAGCGTGTAGAGCCCGGCTCCCATCATGCCGCCGACGCCGATCGCGATGGCTCCCGCAGTGCTGACGCTCCCTCGCGCCTCCGGTCGCGCTGAACTCACGCGGCCAGATTAGCCACGTGCCGGTCGATCGGCGCCCCAGATTGGCACGCTGCGGCGCCCGCCGTCGGGCGGCGGCACAAATCGACCGCAGGCGGACGACGCGGCGCGCGCCGTCGGACCCCGACGCATCAGCCGCCCGGGCCGGTCGGGTTGATCGGCGCGCCGTCGCCGTGCTCTGGCAGGTCGCCGCGGTCGACCGGCGCCGAGACTCGTGCCGGTGCATCCGAGAAGAGCACATCGAGCTCGACGTCTGACGGCACACGCACCGCCATGGCTGCCGCCAGGAGGTCGGCCGGCGGCGCGCCGCGCCCGACGAGCCGGATCAGCGCCGTCCCGCTCGCTGCAACGTACTCATGGATGCCACCCGCCGTGCGATGCCACACGCCCTGTTCCTTCGCGCATACCACCACGGCGTCGGGCGCTTCCCAGAGCGGGGTCTGCTCGCAGGTCTGCGCCGTCAGCTCCCCGCGTTCCGTGCGGAGCGTCACCATCGTCCCCGTGCCCGCGTTGAACCACGTGGCCGACATCCCGATCTCGCCGCTCGATCCGACCGATTGCGGTGCGAGCTCGTACCCGTCGACCGCGGTCGTGAAAACCAGATCCGGGGCGATGACGAGGCCGCCCATGCGCTCGGCGATGCGCGTGGGCTCAGCGGGGGTCGGGGCACCGCCGGCTCCGCCCGCGCAGGCCGCCGCCGCGAGTGCGACCGCGACGGCGAGCGCCGTCGCCGCGCACACACGTGCCACTGCCGATGGAAGCATGATGGGATACTCCCACGATGCCGCGTGCGCTCGTCGAGCGCACGCGGCATCGTGTCGGCTCAGCCGGCGAGGCGGGTCTGCCGAACGGTCGCCAGCAACGCGCCGTCGGGCAGGTAGATCCAGCCGTCTTCGACGGCGAACCCGTCGTGCGAGTGGAAGGCGTGCATCCGGGCGGCCAGGTACTCGTCTTCGCCCAGCGTCCAGCTCCCCCTCGCGTCGTGGATCTGCAGCGAGTACTCGATCGTCACCGCGCGCTGGGGGCCGCTCGCCCGGGTGAAGACCGCCGGCGGGAAGTAGTCGCCGAACATCGCGAGCCACGCGGCGTCGAAGGTCGAGCCGTCCTGGGGCCGGCTCCACGCGAGCCACTCCGCGAGCTCCGTCTCGGCGAACATCTTCGTGTCGGGGTGCAGGTGCGTCTCGACGTTGTTGATGTGCGATGGCCGCTCGGGCCGCGCGAGAAGCACCGTGCCCTCCGGGCGAATCGGCATGGGCGGCGCGGCGCTGTAGACGGGCCCCTCCCAGGGGGTCGAGTGGTGGAACCGGGCGACCGTCGTGGTCTTGCCGCCCTGACTCGTCGTCGCGTGCGAGGTGACCATCGCCCGGCCGCGCCGGATGACGTCGACCTCGATCTCGATCTCTCCCTGCACGTTGCCGCTCACGTAGCCGAAGGTGGCCGCGCGCAGCGTTGTGGCGGGGTCGACCCCCAGCTCGGCCAGCACCCGCTCGGTCGCCGTCAGAGCGAGGGCCGCGACGACGCCGCCGTGCACGCCCTGGAGCGAGGTCCACTGCTCACCGACCCGCGCACGAAACCGGCCATCGCCGATCGGCGCAATGGCCACGGAATCGGTCCAGCTCGCTCGGATGCCCTCGGCCGCGTGTTCTGTCATGCGCCCGACTCTATCGGCGGGTCACTTCTCGGCGTCGCTGACACTCACCGTGAACCGCAGCGGCTGGATCCCGCGCTGCTCGTTCGTCATCGTGACCTCGGTCGATCCTGCAGCGAGCGCCTCGACGCCGGGGTTGAACGTCGCGCTGGCGTCTTCATGCCCCGCGGTGAACTTCGCGATGCTCGGGTCGGCCACCTCTCCGCTGTAGCTGTCGACTGCGAGCGACCCGGTGTCGATGTTCAGCACCTGGCCGACCACGAGATCGACGGTCGCGCCCTGCAGCGCATTCGCCTCCATCGTGACTGGGGCGATGACGGGCTCCCGTCCCACGGGCGCCGAGCACCCGGTGAGCGTCAGCGCCGCGGCGAGCGCCGCGATGGCCAGGTACGGAATCGTCTTCATGCGGCCAGCTCGGCAGTGATTGATGCCTGCTGCACCAGCACCTCAGCGACAGCCATGGCCTGCATCGATCGCTGCCGCCGCGATGGTCAGGACGAGCGGATGGTGGCCGAGGCCTTCGGCGGGAGCGAACAGCGTCGTCAGCGAATGAGAAAACCCCCGCGATCCCAATGTTTCCAAGGGATCTGCGGGGGTTTTCGGTGGCGGTGACGGTGGGATTTGAACCCACGGTAGGGGGTTACCCTACACAACTTTTCGAGAGTTGCACCTTCGGCCGCTCGGACACGTCACCGCGAACGAGTGTACGGGAATGCGGGGGCGCGCGCCAATCGGCGCGGCACGGCGGGGCGAAGCATCCACTCGCCGCCCCTCGAGCGCGCCGGGTGCACCCCTCGCGGGCGCCCCGCCCCGCTGACAGACTGGCGCCATGAGCGCCATCGAGAACTCGAAGCTCGCGATCGTCGGCGCGGGCAGCGTCGGCACGAGCCTGGCCTACGCGGCGCTGATCCGCGGCTCAGCGCGACACGTCGCCCTGTACGACATCGCGAAAGAGAAGGCGGATGCCGAGGTCTTGGACCTCGCCCACGGCACGCAGTTCACCGGCTCGAGCGACATCATCGGCGGCAGCGACATCGCGGCGGTGCGAGACGCGCACGTCGTGGTCATCACGGCGGGGGCGAAGCAGCGCCCGGGACAGACACGCCTCGAGCTCGCCGGCACCAACGTGCGGATCCTCGAACGCCTGCTGCCGGGACTGCTCGAGCAGGCGCCGAATGCGATCTATGTGCTCGTGACGAATCCCTGCGACGTGCTGACGGTCGCCGCGCAGCGCATCACCGGCCTGCCACCGCACCGCGTCATGTCGTCGGGCACGGTGCTCGACACGAGCCGGCTGCGCTGGCTGCTCGCGAGACGCGCCGGGGTGGCGACGTCGAGCGTGCACGCATCCATCGTCGGCGAGCACGGCGACACCGAGTTTGCGCTCTGGTCGGGCGCGAGCATCGGCTCGGTGCCGATCCTCGAGTGGGCGATGCCCGGCTCGCCGCCCTTCTCGACGAGCGAGCTCGACCGGATCGCCGACGAGGTGAAGAACGCTGCCTACCGGGTGATCGCGGGCAAGGGCGCCACGAACTACGCCATCGGGCTCTCGGGCGCGCGCATCGCCGAGGCGATCCTGCACGACGAGCACGCGGTGCTGCCCGTGAGCACCGTGCTCCGCGGCGACTACGGTGTCGACGGCATCGCCCTGTCGATGCCGAGCATCGTCGGCGCCCACGGGGCCACTCCGGTGCACGGCACGCCGCTCTCCCCCGAGGAGTCGGGCAGGCTCCTCGCGTCGGCCGCGGCGCTGCGCGAATCGCTCGCGACGCTCGGGCTCTGACCCGCGTTCCGCTCCCAGCACGCGCGAGGGCGGCCGCCGCGCCGCGCACGCGACGGCCGCCCTCGGAAACGCACGGCTAGACGCGCGCGGCCTCGCGCTCGTCGACGAGCTGCATGGCGCGCTCGACGACGCTGACGTCGCGCACGGCGCCCTTGTCGGCCGACTGCGCCATCACGGCGTAGGCGCGCAGCGCCGGAGACACGACGCGCTCGCGATCGCGCGGGCGGTAGCCACCGGCATCCAGCAGCGCCTGGCGGCGGGTCTCGAGCACGTCGTCAGAGACCTCGAGTGTCATGGCGCGCGTGGTGATGTCGATCGAGATGATGTCGCCGTCCTCGACCAGGGCGATCACGCCGCCCGACGCCGCCTCGGGCGAGACGTGCCCGATCGACAGGCCCGAGGTGCCGCCCGAGAAGCGGCCATCGGTGATGAGCGCGCACTTCTTGCCGAGCCCGCGGCCCTTGAGGAACGAGGTCGGGTACAGCATCTCCTGCATGCCGGGCCCGCCCTTGGGGCCCTCGTACCGGATGACCACGACGTCGCCCTCGGCGACCTGCTTGTTGAGGATCTTCGAGACCGCCTCGTCCTGCGACTCGCAGACCACGGCGGGGCCCGAGAAGGTGAAGATCGAGGGGTCGACGCCGGCCGTCTTCACGACCGCGCCGTCGACGGCGATGTTGCCGCGCAGCACCGCGAGCCCGCCGTCCTTCGTGTAGGCGTGCTCGACGTCGCGGTTGCAGCCGCCCTCGGCGTCGAGGTCGAGCGCGAGCCAGCGCTCCGACTGCGAGCCGCCGACCGAGGTGCGCTTGCCGCCGGGCGCGGCGTGCCACAGCTCGAGGGCCTCATCGGTGGTCTTGCCCGAGCGGACGTCCCAGTCGTCGAGCCACTGGCTCACCGAGGCGGAGTGGATGGTGCTGACGTTCTCGTCGAGCAGGCCGCCGCGGCGGAGCGCGCCGAGAATGGCGGGGATGCCGCCGGCACGGTGCACGTCCTCCATGTAGTAGGTGCGGTCGCCGGCCACGTTCGGGGCCACCTTCGCGAGGCAGGGCACCCTGCGCGAGACCGCGTCGATGTCGTCGAGGCCGAACTCGACGCCGGCCTCGTGCGCCGCCGCCAGCAGGTGCAGGATCGTGTTGGTCGATCCACCCATGGCGATGTCGAGCGCCATCGCGTTGCCGAACGCCGCCGGGGTGGCGATGTTGCGGGGCAGCACCGAGGTGTCGCCCTCGTCGTAGTAGCGCTTGGCGATGTCGACGATGAGCTTGCCGGCATTGTTGTACAGCGCGCCGCGGGCGGTGTGGGTCGCGAGGGTCGAGCCGTTGCCCGGCAGCGAAAGGCCGATCGCCTCGGTGAGGCAGTTCATCGAGTTGGCGGTGAACATGCCCGAGCACGAGCCGCACGTGGGGCAGGCGGCCTCTTCGATGCGCTTGATGTCGGCGTCCGAGACCGATTCGTTCACGGCCTCCGAGATGGCGTCGACGAGGTCGAGGGTGCGCACGGTGCCGTCGACGAGCGTCGCGCGGCCCGACTCCATGGGGCCGCCCGAGACGAACACGGTGGGGATGTTCAGGCGCAGCGCGGCCATGAGCATGCCGGGGGTGATCTTGTCGCAGTTCGAGATGCAGATCAGCGCGTCGGCGCAGTGGGCCTCGACCATGTACTCGACCGAGTCGGCGATGAGCTCGCGCGAGGGCAGCGAGTAGAGCATGCCGGCGTGGCCCATGGCGATGCCGTCGTCGACGGCGATCGTGTTGAACTCACGCGGGATGCCGCCGGCCGCGATGATCGCCTCCGAGACGATGCGCCCGACGGGCTGCAGGTGCGTGTGCCCGGGCACGAACTCGGTGAAGCTGTTCGCCACCGCGATGATCGGCTTGCCGAAGTCGGACTTGTCGACGCCGGCGGCCATGAGCAGCGCGCGAGCGCCCGCCATGTTGCGGCCGTGGGTGACTGTACGTGAACGCAGAGGAATCGCCATGATTCAACAATCCAGGGTGGATGCCTCACGAGCAAGTCTGTGTCACTCCTAGTAGCAGCACTACTAGTCTGAAGGCATGAGTCAGCCAACCGGGCGTCGCGCCGAGCTCGGCGCGTTCCTGCGGGCCCGCCGCGAGCAGGTGGTGCGCAGCGATCACGGGCTGCCGCCTGTGGGGCGCGGCCGCGCCGTGGGCCTGCGCCGCGAGGAGGTCTCCTACCTCTCGGGCGTGAGCGTCACCTGGTACACCTGGCTCGAGCAGGGCCGCGACATCAACCCCTCCGCGCAGGTGGTGGATGCCGTCGCCCGCGTGCTGGGACTGAACGACGCCGAGCGCCGCTACGTGCGCTCGCTCGCCGGGCTCGCGCCCGGGCTCCTCCTCGATGCGGCCGGCACCGACGAGATGCCCGCCCACGTGCAGCACCTGCTCGACGCCCTCGGCGACAACCCCGCCTTCGCGCTCACGCCGAACTGGCGCATCGCCGGCTGGAACGGCGCGTACGAGCGGCTGTACCCGAACGTCGCCCGCATCCCCGCGCAGGAGCGAAACCTGCTGCGCGTGGTGTTCACCGACCCCGCCGTGCGCGAGCTCCTGGCGGACTGGCCCGAGACGAGCAGGCGCTTTCTCGGCGAGTTCCGCTCCGAGACGGCTGCCCGGCTCGCCGATCCCGAGCTGACGGCGTTCGTCGAGCGGCTGCGCGCCGAGAGCCCCGAGTTTCGGGCGGGGTGGGCGCGGCACGACGTGGGCGGCTTCACCTCGCGCGAGCGGGTGTTCAACCACCCGGACGACGGGCTCGTGCGCTACGAGCACCATCAGCTGCGGCCCTCCGACGCCCCGGGCGTGCAGATCGTCGCGTACACGCCGGTGCGCTGAGGGCGGGTCGGGCTGTCGGTCGCGGCAACCGCACCTGCCGCGCGAGCCGAACCGGCGCTGCCCGAACCGGCGGCGCCCGAACCGGCATTGTCGGGGGCGGCAACTAGCCTGGAACCATGTCGACCCGCAAGCCCGCCAAGACGCCCCCGTACAAGTGCACCGAGTGCGGCTGGACGGCGGTCAAGTGGGCCGGCCGCTGCGGCGAATGCCAGCAATGGGGCACGGTCGTCGAGGCCGCCGAGCAGACGGGCATCCTCCGCGGCTTCAGCCCCGTCGCCCCCACCGACGAACGCGCCGCCAAGCCCATCACCGCGCTGACCACGGCCGACGCTCCCCGGCGCGCGAGCGGCCTCGGCGAGTTCGATCGCGTGCTGGGCGGCGGCATCGTGCCCGGCGCCGCGATCCTGCTCAGCGGCGAGCCCGGCGTGGGCAAGTCGACGCTGCTCCTCGAGGTCGCGGCGAGCACCGCCCGGCAGGGTCGGCGCGTGCTGTACGTGAGCGCGGAGGAGTCGCCCGGTCAGGTGCGTCTGCGTGCGGAGCGCACGGGCGCGCTGCACGACGAGCTCTACCTCGCGAGCGAGACCGACCTCGCCACGGTCGTCGGGCATATCGACCAGGTGCGGCCGCAGCTGCTCATCGTCGACTCGGTGCAGACCGTCTCCTCCTCGCTCAGCGAGGGCCTCGCGGGGCACCCGGGGCAGGTGCGCGAGGTCGCCGCCACGCTCATCCGCATCGCCAAGGAGCGCGATCTGCCCGTGCTCATCGTCGGGCACGTCACCAAAGACGGCTCGATCGCCGGCCCCCGGCTGCTCGAGCACCTCGTCGACGTCGTCTGCCACTTCGAGGGCGACCGGCAGACATCCCTGCGCTTCATCCGCTCGCTCAAGAACCGCTTCGGCCCCACCGACGAGGTCGGATGCTTCGAGATGACCGGCGACGGCATCGCCGAGGTGCCCGACCCGAGCGGGCTGTTCCTCAGCCGCGGCGCCGCCGTCGCGGGCACCTGCGCGACCATCGCCCTCGAGGGCCGCCGCGCGATGCCGGTCGAGATTCAGGCGCTCGTCAACCGATCGTCGGCCCCCAACCCCCGCCGCGTGACCAGCGGCGTCGACTCCTCGCGCCTCGCGATGATCCTCGCGATCCTGGAGCGCCGGGCCGGGGTCACCGTGAGCGACAAGGACGTGTACGTGTCGACCGTCGGCGGCGTGCGGCTGACCGAGCCGGCGGCCGACCTGGCGATCGCGATCGCGGTCGCCAGCGCGATGGCCGACTTCGCCGTGCCGCACGAGGTCGCCGCCGTCGGCGAGCTGAGCCTCGCGGGCGAGGTCCGCCCCGTCACCTTGGCTGGGCAGCGTGCGGCCGAGGCGAAGCGCCTCGGGTTCAGTGCGGTCATCGACGCGAAGGCCGAGACCCTCGCCCCCGCGATCGCCCGCGTGAAGGCGCTCGCAGCGCGGGACCTGGGGCACGCCAAGCTGCGCGACGTGCCTGTGTTCTAGGCGCCGGTGTTCTCGCCGTCGGCGTTCTCGGTATCGGGGCCTTCGGCCCCGGCGTCCTGGGCGCCGGGGTGCTCGAGCGCCTTCAGCAGCTCGGCGGGCGACGCCTGCATCGGATGCGGCCCGGCGATGTCGAGAAAGACCGTCGTGATCTCCTCCTGATACCGCTTCAGAAAGCTGAGGAGCCAGTACGGGCTGTGCAGCCCGACCGCGGGCGGCAGGTTCTCCGGCTTGTTCGCGGCGTCGCTGAACAGCAGGAGCGCGACGTCGCCGGTCTCGGCATCCCGATACGTCCACACCTCCCCGCCGTCGAGCGGGCGGTCGCGCGGGCCGGGCTTGAGCAGCGGCACCACGGTCGGCCCGTTGCGCAGCGCGAACGCGACCGCCGCCATGTCCTGCCGCTCGAGCGCCCCGGCGAGCACCTGCGAGCGAAACTCGAGCGGCGCCTTCGCGCCCTTGCGCTTCTTACCCTTGGATGCTCCAGCCATGCCCCCAGCCTATCCGGGCCGAGGCGGTGCAGACGGCGCCCGCGGCGCATGGCGGCACCCCGCGGCTCGCGGCTACCCGTAGAGCAGGATCTGCTGGGTCGACTGCGAGGGGATCCCGCCGATCTCGACGGCGACGTGGTACGAGGCGCCCCCGCCCGCGGCGCTGGGCCGGCTCGGGTTGTCGCACGACGACGGGGTGGAGCGGGTGCGGTCCCACACGACGGGCGCGCCGCTCTTCACGGTCGAACCGGCCTCGATCAGCACCACCATGTCGCTGGGCTCCGACTGGCAGTCGGTCGAGCGCCACCAGGTGTCGCCGCCGCTGGTGACCGTGAACTTCTGCTGCGCCGTCCCCACGTTGAGGGTGCAGTCGGCGCCGCGGTTGGTGAGCTGGATCGACAGCTGCGGCAGCTCGCCCGCGGCGTAGGTGACCTTGTCGGTCACGGCCTCGACGAAGATGTCGGCCGCGACGCATGCGGCCGGCCCGGTGGGCTCGGTCTCGCCTGAGTCGGCGTCCGCATCCGCATCCGCATCCGCATCCGCATCGGCGGGTGCCTCGCCCTCGGGCGCCGTCGCGGCATCCGCATCGCCCGCACCGTCGACGACGGGCGCCTCGGTGGATGCCCCGGTCCCGGCATCGCCGTCACCGTCGGATGCTCCCGCCCACGGCTGCGCGACGAACAGCCACACGAGCGCCGCGACCACGACGACGACGCCGCCGAGCAGCACCAGGCGGCGCCGGCGGTAGACGGCGCGGGATGGGCGCGTCCGATTCGAGCTCATCTCTCCAGGGTATGCCCGTCATCCCGCGCGAGCAGCTTGAGCATGCGGGTGTTGCCCAGGGTGTTGGGCTTCACGCGCGCGAGGTCGAGAAATTCGGCCACGCCCTCGTCGGGCGAGCGGACGAGCTGCGCATAGACGTCGTCGGCGACGATGCCCTCCCCGATCGGCGCGAACCCGCGTCGGGTGAAGAAGTCGACCTCGAAGGTCAAGCAGAACAGCCGGCTGAGCCCGAGCTCGAGGGCGTTGCGCTCGAGCTCGGCGACGATCGCGCGGCCGACCCCGCGGTGCAGCCACGCGTCGGCGACGGCGAGGGTGCGGACCTCGCCGAGGTCCTCCCACATCACGTGCAGCGCGCCGCAGCCGATCAGCGTGCCGTCGCTGGCCTCCGCCACCACGAACTCCTGCACCGCCTCGTACAGCACGACGAGCTCCTTGCCGAGCAGAATCCGGCGCTCGACGAGCCCGGCCACGAGGCGCTGGATGCCGACGACATCGCTCGTGCGGGCGCGCCGCAGGGTGTACTCGTCCATACGGATCAGCATACGGTCGCGCGGAGCCGCCCACGTTCGCCCCGCCCGAGGCGACCGCGCAGCGGCGCGGGCCGCCGCCCGAGAACGAAGAAGAGCGGATGCCGCAGCATCCGCTCTTCTTCGTGTCGATCGCCGATCGTCAGTCGTTGCCGCCCAGGATCATGTCGGGCGTCGCCTCGATCGCGCCGGGCGCGACCTGGCCGACGGCGACCTTCTCGCCGCGCGGGCCGTTCGTGAACACGAAATCGGTGCCCTCGAAGTCGACGTGGATGTGATCGCCCGCGTGCAGCTCGCCGTGCAGGATGCGCTCGGAGAGGCGGTCCTCCACCTCGCGCTGCATGGCGCGGCGCAGCGGGCGCGCGCCGAGCGTCGGGTCGAAGCCGATCTCGATCAGGCGGCTCTTCGCGGCCTCGGTGAGCTCGATCGTCATATCGCGGTCGAGCAGGCGGTCGCCGAGGCGCTTCGTGAACAGGTCGACGATCTGCAGCAGCTCCGGCTTCGACAGCTGCGGGAACACGATGATGTCGTCGAGGCGGTTGAGGAACTCGGGCTTGAAGTGCCGCTTGAGCTCCTCGTCGACCTTGCCCTTCATCCGCTCGTACGAGGTCGTCGTGTCGCCCTCGACCTGGAACCCGACCGGGCCGCCCGCGATCGCCGACGAGCCGAGGTTGGTGGTCATGATGATGACCGTGTTCTTGAAGTCGATCACGCGACCCTGCCCGTCGCTGAGGCGACCCTCCTCGAGGATCTGCAGCAGCGAGTTGAAGATGTCGGGGTGCGCCTTCTCGATCTCGTCGAACAGCACGACGCTGAACGGCTTGCGGCGCACCTTCTCGGTGAGCTGTCCGCCCTCCTCGAAGCCGACGAAGCCGGGAGGGGCGCCGAACAGGCGCGAGACCGTGTGCTTCTCGCCGTACTCCGACATGTCGAGCGAGATGAGCGCGTCCTCGTCGTCGAACAGGAACTCGGCGAGCGCCTTGGCGAGCTCGGTCTTTCCGACGCCGGTGGGGCCGGCGAAGATGAACGAGCCCGAGGGGCGCTTCGGGTCCTTGAGGCCGGCGCGCTGACGGCGGATCGTCTTCGCGAGCGCCGCGATGGCCTCGTCCTGGCCGATGACCCGCTCGTGCAGGGTCTTCTCCATGAACACCAGGCGCGAGGACTCCTCCTCGGTGAGCTTGAAGACGGGGATGCCGGTGGCCTGCGCGAGCACCTCGGCGATCAGCCCCTCGTCGACGACCGCGGCGGTCGCGACGTCGCCGCTGCGCCACTGCTTCTCGAGGCGCAGGCGCTCGGCGAGGAGGTTCTTCTCCTCGTCGCGCAGCGATGCGGCCTTCTCGAAGTCCTGCTCCTCGCTCGCCGTCTCCTTCTGCGCGCGCACCGCGGCGATCTTCTCGTCGAACTCGCGAAGCTCGGGCGGCGACGAAAGGATCGACAGTCGCAGGCGGGCGCCGGCCTCGTCGATCAGGTCGATGGCCTTGTCGGGCAGGAAGCGGTCGGCGACGTAGCGGTCGGCGAGGTTCGCGGCGGCGACGAGCGCGCCGTCGGTGATCTGCACCTTGTGGTGCGCCTCGTAGCGGTCGCGCAGCCCCTTCAGGATGTTGATGGTGTGCGGCAGGCTGGGCTCGGCGACCTGGATCGGCTGGAAGCGACGCTCGAGCGCGGCATCCTTCTCGAAGTGCTTGCGGTACTCGTCGAGCGTGGTGGCGCCGATGGTCTGCAGCTCGCCGCGGGCGAGCAGGGGCTTCAGAATGGATGCCGCATCGATCGCGCCCTCGGCGGCGCCGGCGCCGACGAGGGTGTGGATCTCGTCGATGAACACGATGATGTCGCCGCGCGTGCGGATCTCCTTGGTGACCTTCTTGAGGCGTTCCTCGAAGTCGCCGCGGTAGCGCGAGCCGGCGATGAGCGAGCCGAGGTCGAGCGAGTAGACCTGCTTGTCCTTGAGCGTCTCGGGGACGTTGCCCTTGACGATCGCCTGTGCGAGGCCCTCGACGACGGCGGTCTTGCCGACGCCGGGCTCGCCGATCAGCACGGGGTTGTTCTTCGAGCGGCGCGAGAGGATCTGCATGACCCGCTCGATCTCCTTCTCGCGGCCGATCACGGGGTCGAGCTTGTTGTCGCGCGCCGCCTGCGTGAGGTTGCGGCCGAACTGGTCGAGCACCGCCGAGCCGCCCTGCGTGGCCTGCGAGTCGTTGTGCGCTGCGCCGCTGACCGCCGCGGGCTCCTTGCCCTGGTAGCCGCTGAGCAGCTGGATGACCTGCTGTCGGACCTTGTTGAGGTCGGCGCCGAGCTTGACGAGCACCTGGGCGGCGACGCCCTCGCCCTCGCGGATGAGGCCGAGCAGGATGTGCTCCGTGCCGATGTAGTTGTGGCCGAGCTGCAGCGCCTCGCGAAGCGACAGCTCGAGCACCTTCTTGGCGCGCGGCGTGAAGGGGATGTGGCCGGTCGGCTGCTGCTGCCCCTGGCCGATGATGTCCTGCACCTGCTCGCGCACTGCGTCGAGCGAGATGCCGAGCGATTCGAGCGCCTTCGCAGCAACGCCCTCACCCTCGTGGATGAGCCCGAGCAGGATGTGCTCGGTGCCGATGTAGTTGTGGTTGAGCATCTTCGCCTCTTCTTGGGCGAGCACAACGACACGACGGGCGCGGTCTGTAAATCTCTCGAACATTGTCACTCCTTCAGGCATGCGGCGGTTGCCTTGTAATGAGGGTAGCCAGCAGGTGGGTGTCGTACGCCCTTGTTCGCCCTAGGCATATCCATCGGGAGGGTGGCGCCGGAGCCGGCCCCGCGGGCCCGAAGCCTCGCCCTGACGCGAGTGAGGGGCCCCGCGATGACTCGCGAGGCCCCTCACTCAGGTGGCGTGTGTGCCGGAGGTCAGTTGGCCATGATCACCGTGGTGCCGGTGATCTCGGCGCCCGAGAGCAGGAGCGTGACGTCGACCTGGCTCGCGAGGCCGTCGACCTGCACCGCCATGGCGCGCGGCGCCATGTCGAGGGTGCAGGGCTGGTCGGCGGGCAGGGCCGCGAACACGACGGCGACGTCGGCGTCACCGGTCGCCTCGACCGACTCGATGGCGGGCACGCAGGTCGAGCTGCCCCAGGTCAGCAGCACGAAGCCGCCCTGGTCGTCGTACCAGCCGGCGCTCGGCTCGTAGTCGGTCATCTCGCTGGCCGGAGCCTCGGCGAGGGCGCTCAGCTGCGCCGTGATGTCGGTCTCGGCGACGACGATGTTCAGGTCGCTCAGCACGTCGGCGTCCTCCGGCACGGGAACGAGAGTGACGCGCGGCACCATGTCGCGGGTGCAGGCGGCGCCCTCCTCCTCCTCGGCGAAGATGACGGTGAGCACGTCCTCCTCGGCCACGGCCACCTCGGCGACCGGAACGCAGGTGGAGCTGCCATAGGTGACCAGACCGATGAGTCGGCCTTCATCGAGCCACGCGGCGTGGGCCTGGGGGGCGTCGACGCCGGCGTCGGGCGACTGCGAGGTCTCGACGTCGGGTTCGACGGGGTCGCTGGCGCACGCGCCGAGAGCGACGGTGAGGCCCAGCAGGGCGCTCGCAACGATGGCTGCCTTGAATTTGCGCATGGCCCAATCTTCGTACATTCCGCGCGCGCAAGTCTCAGCGGCTCGATGACGGTCCGGTAACGAACCCGGTCGCCCGCGGGCTTGCGCGGCACCCCAGCGGGCCGCTCCGTGCGGGTCCCGCGCGGCTACTGCAGGGCCGACGTGAGCCGGGCGAGATTGTCGAGCACGGTAGAGCGCAGGGGCTGCTCCTGCCATTCCTCCAGCGTGAGCTCGCGGCTCAGGGAACGGTACATCTCGGCGACGTCCTGCATCTCCTGCACGAACTCCTCACCCCGTACCATCAGCGAAACTTCCATGTTCAGACCGAAGGACCGCATGTCCATGTTGCTCGAGCCGATCACCGCGACCTCGTCGTCGATCGTGAAGCACTTGGTGTGCAGGATGTACGGCTTGCGGTACATCCAGATGCGGACCCCCGCCTTGAGCAGCACCTCGTAGTAGCTTCGCTGCGCGTGATAGACGACGGCCTGATCGCCCTCCTCCGAGACGAACAGCTCGACGTCGACGCCGCGCAGTCGCGCCGTCGTGAGGGCATAGAGCAGCGCCTCATCCGGCACAAAATAGGGGCTGACAATGCTGATTCTGCGCTGCGCGTAGTAGAGCAGCCCGAGGAACAGCCGGAGGTTGTTCTCGCCGTCGAACCCGGGACCGGATGGCACGATCTGGCAGTCGAGATCGCCCGAGCCCGAGACCACGTCGTCCAGGTTGATCTGCGTGCCCTCGTCGAGCACCTCGTCCGTCTCGCTGTACCAGTCGGCGAGGAAGATCGCGTTCACGCTCGCGACGATGGGGCCGTCGAGGCGCACCATCAGGTCGACCCAGTGCAGGCCGCGGCGGATGTTCTTCTTCAGGTTGTAGCTCGAGTCGATGACATTCTGCGAGCCGACGAAGGCGACGCGGTTGTCGATGACGAGCAGCTTGCGGTGGTTGCGCAGATCGGGCCGCTGGTACTTGCCGCGCAGCGGCTGCACGGGCAGCATCAGGTGCCACTCGGCGCCCATCGCCGTGAGGCGCCGCTGGGTCTGCTTGTAGCCGGGCTTGCCGCGGTTGGCCCAGTGGTCCATCAGCACGCGCACCGTGACCCCGCGGGACCGCGCCTCCTCCATCGCCGAGAAGAAGTTCTCGGTCGCCGCATCCGCCGAGAGGATGTAGAACTCGACGTGCACGTAGCGCTCGGCCGAGCGGATGGCGTCGGCCATCGCGTCGAGGCTCTCCTGGTAGTCGGCGATCAGGTGCGCTCCGTTGTCGCCGGCGAGCGGCATCGCGCCGAGCTTGGTGTTGAGCGCGACCATCGAGTCGAACCATTGCGGCGCATCGGGGCGCAGCGTGCCGAACTTGAGGTTCGCGCTCGCGGCGCGGATGTAGTCGTTGATGCGCTGTTGCTTGCGCCGGCGCTTGCGCGGCAGGCGCGGGTTGCCGATCAGCAGGAAGAGGAACACCCCGATGAAGGGGATGAAATAGATCGCGAGCAGCCACGCCATGGCCGCCGTCGGCTTGCGGTTGCGCGGCACGACGATGATCGCGATGACGCGGATGACGATGTCGATCAGAAGGACGAGCAGCGCCCACCAGCTGAGGTCGATCGTGATGTCCACGCAGGTCCTCCGCTCAGCGCGCCGTCGTTCGGCTTGCCCTCACCCTATCCGGAGGGCGCGACGTTCAGCGCGCGGCGGGCGTCTCGGCCGTCGCGGCGGGCTCGGGGCGCGCCGGCATGCCGCGGCGAGCGCGCTCCTGCGCCTCGATCTTGGCGTAGCTGCGCCGCTCGGTGCGATCCATGCGGATGACGCTGCGAACCACGTAGAAGAAGACGATGCTCACCACTGTCGTCGGCAACAGCGACCACACCACCGCAACCCAGTAGTTGTCCATGTCCCTATCGTACCCGGCACTTCCCCTGCACAGCGCCACGCCGATGCACGCCGCCCCACAGTGACGAGCACCCGACGCCTCCGCGGCGGCGGCGCGTCGAGGCTGGCGACATGCACACCGTCATCACCGCCAAGAGCGCCGCCGATTTCCTCGCCCTCGTCCCCGCCCTCACCGGCTACACGCCCACGCGCAGCATCGCACTGGTCGCCTTCCGCGGCAGCCGGACACTGGGGGTGCTCCGCGTCGACCTGCCGCCCGCCGACGCCGACGCGCAGAGCCTTGCGAGCGCCGCCGCCACATTCGTCGGCATGATCTGTCGCCTCCCCGACGCCGACGGGCTGGCCCCGGTCGTGTACACCGAGGGCCCGTTGCGCGCGGGCACCCCGCCGCGGCAGTCGCGGCGGGGTGCCGCGAGCCCCGACGGCGCCGTCCGTCGCGACCGCGCGCCCGACAGCCCCCACGCGCGCATCGCGCATTCCGAGCTGATCGACGCAGTGCGCCGCTGCGCCGACGCCTGCGGACTCGCGGTGCGCGATGCGCTGTGCGTGGCCGCGGACGGCTGGGCCTCCTATCTCGAACCGCACCTCGCGCATCCGCTCTCGGCGCTGGACGCGGCGGCGGCGCGCGCAGACCTGCCCGCGCACACGGCGCCCACGCGGGGCGATCAGCACAGCGGCGCCGAGCTGCCGGATGTCGACCCCTGCGAACGTGTGCGCGTCGCGATGGCGCTCGCCGACCTGCAGGAGCTGCTCGAGGCCCTGGACGCCGGCGCGGGCACACCGCGCGGTGACGATCCGGAGGATGATGACGACGTCGCCGTCGCCGCCGCCGCCGAGCTTGACGACCTGTGCGACGTGCGGCCGGCGCGTGCCGGCGAGCCGGGGCGATTCCGCGCATTCGCGCGGGCGGCGACGACGTCGGCGCTCGCACCCGAGCCGCCCGGTTCGCGCGCCGCGGCGACCGCGCTCGGCGCGCTCTGCGACATCCCCGGGCTGTTCGAGCGCGCCCTCGACGCGGCACCCGATCAGCTCGACACCGGAACCACGGCCGCGCTCCTGCTGTGCCTCTCTCGGCCACCGCTGCGCGATGTCGCGCTCAGCCAGTGGTCGTTCAGCATCGCTGTGGGCGCCGAGGTACTCGAGGCCCAGGTGCTGTGGCACGACGGCGAGGCGTTTCCCGCGCGGCTCGCGACGCACATGGTCGGCGAGGGGCCGAGCCCGGATCTCGCGCGGGTGCGGGCCGCCCTCGCGCTGGTGCGACACCTCTCTGCGGTGGCGCCGGCGCAATGGCGCTGCGCCCCGCTGACCGTCGCCGCCTGGCTGAGCTGGGCGCTCGGACGGTCCACACACGCGTCGGACTTCCTCGCGCTGGCGCTCGAGATCGACCCCGGTTACGGCCTGGCCGAGATCGTGTCGACGATGGTGCGTAGCGGCCACCTGCCCGAGTGGGCGTTCGGTCGCTCCGACACGCTGCGAGCCCCCGGGCTCGACCGCGAGACCGGGGGCTCGCGCGGTGCTACTTGACCAGAGGGAAGAGGATCGTCTCGCGAATGCCGAGGCCGGTGATCGCCATGAGCAGGCGGTCGATCCCCATGCCCATGCCGCCCGACGGCGGCATGCCGTGCTCGAGCGCGCGGAGGAACTCCTCGTCGACGCGCATCGCCTCGACGTCGCCGCGCGCGGCGAGCTTGGCCTGCTCGACGAAGCGCTCGCGCTGGATCACGGGATCGACCAGCTCCGAGTACGCCGTGGCGAGCTCGAATCCGCGCACGTACAGGTCCCACTTCTCGACCACGCCGGGCTTGGCGCGGTGCTCGCGCACGAGCGGGCTCGTGTCGAGCGGGAAGTCCATGACGAAGGTCGGACGATCGAGCGAGCCCTTCACGAAGTGCTCCCAGAGCTCTTCGACCAGCTTGCCGTGCGTGGCGTGGGCCGGCTCCGGCACCTCGTTCGCCTCGGCGAGCGCCAGGAGCGCCTCGACGCTGGTCTCGGGGGTGATCGCCTGACCCGCTGCCTCCGAGAGCGACTCGTACATCGAGATCCGCGGCCATTCGCCACCCAGATCGTAGACGGTGCCGTCAGAGAGCGTCACCTCGGTCGAGCCCGTGATGGCGATGGCGGCGTTCTGCACCATCTGCTGCGTCAGGTCTGCCATCTGGTTGTAGTCGCCGTAGGCCTGATAGGCCTCGAGCATCGAGAACTCGGGGCTGTGGGTCGAGTCGGCGCCCTCGTTGCGGAAGTTCCGGTTGATCTCGAACACGCGCTCGATCCCGCCGACGACGGCGCGCTTGAGGAACAGCTCCGGCGCGATGCGCAGGTAGAGCTCCGTGTCGAACGCGTTCGACTGGGTGATGAACGGCCGCGCAGAGGCGCCGCCGTGCTGCACCTGGAGCATGGGCGTCTCGACCTCGATGTAGCCGTGGCCCCCGAGCGTGGCGCGCAGCGAGGCGTTGAGCCGGGCGCGCGCGATGACGGTCGAGCGGGCCCGCTCGCGAACGATCAGGTCGAGGTAGCGGTTGCGCACGCGCGTCTCTTCCGACAGTTCCGAGTGCAGGTTCGGCAGCGGGAGCACCGCCTTGGCCGCGATCTGCCAGTCCGAGACCATGATCGACAGCTCGCCCCGGCGGCTCGAGATCACCTCGCCGGCCACGAAGACGTGGTCGCCGAGGTCGACGAGGTCCTTCCAGGCCTGCAGACGCTCCTCGCCGACGGCGGCAAGCGAGACCATCGCCTGGATGCGGCTGCCATCGCCCGCCTGCAGCGAGGCGAAGCAGAGCTTGCCGGTGTTGCGGCTGAACACGACCCGGCCCGCGACCGCGGCCCGCACGCCCGTCTCGGCGCCGACCTCAAGCTCGCCGAAGCGCTCGCGCAGCTCGGGAATCGTGTCGGTGATGGGCAGGGTCACCGGGTACGGGCCGCCCGCGGCGTCGGCGCGCTCGGCGAGCAGTCGCTCGCGCTTCGCAAGACGCACGGCCTTCTGCTCGAAGACCTCGTCTTCGCTGGGCTCGGCGTCGGGGGTGGTGGCGTCGTTCTGGGTCATGCGGGAGGCTCCTCGAGATCGCTCACGAGTCTATCTGGGGTCATCCCCCAGCTCGTCCTGGCGGGTCTCGGTGAGCGCCTGGTCGACCGCGGAGCGCACGAGCGCGGAGAGGAAGCTGCCGGGGTGCTCCACCCCGATGTCGGCGAGCAGGGCCGTGGCCTGCTGCACGATCGCGCGCGAGAAGGTCGTGGCCGTGGCGATCGCCTCCGCATACGCCGGCCGATCCCGCTCCGCGACGACCACGGGTTCGCAGCCGAGCTCGACAGCGAGCGCCTGCGCGATCGGGAGCACCGCCCCAGGCGCCGTCACCGCGGCGAAGCTCCCCTGCAGCTGCAGCAGGTCCATGCTCGTGCC
>Ga0116179_1000058_pt1 | contig 79624 bp, 68 predicted proteins | sample AD_UKC071_MetaG_FD_89751 | JGI IMG/M metagenome (GOLD analysis project Ga0116179, IMG submission 89751) | Active sludge microbial communities of municipal wastewater-treating anaerobic digesters from USA - AD_UKC071_MetaG | ecosystem: Engineered > Bioreactor > Anaerobic > Digestate | place: USA...
CCCGCCAGCAGGAAATTGAAGCTGCCGCAGCTCAAGTATCCTATAAAGAAGCTGCTCTGCAAAAAGCTCAGCAGGATCTAGCCCGGGCTGAATCCCTTTCCCAGGCTGGAGCTCTATCCCAGGAAGAACTGGAACAAGCCCGGCTAAAATTGCAGCAAATTGAAACCGAGCTCAAAGTAGCCAAGGCACAGCTTAACCTGCTACAGGCGGGTAACCGTCCGGCTACCATTGAAGCTGCTCAAGCAGAGGTAGAACGCAGCCGCGCAGTATTGCAGGCCAGCCAAGCTATGCTGGACGACTTAAAATTGATTTCTCCCCTTAGTGGAACCGTAGTAAGCCGCAATTATGAACCAGGTGAATATGTAACCGCTGGAGCAGCTTTAGTCACCATAGCCGACCTCAGCTCCATGTGGATTAAGGTTTATGTACCCACCGTTGATCTGCCAAGAATTTATTTAGGGCAACCTGTGGCAGTCACCGTCAGCGGCAGTAACCAGACCTTTGCCGGTACTGTTTCTCACATAGCCACCCAGGGAGAATTTACACCTAAAACCATACAAACCGAAAAAGAACGAACCAATGTAGTATATGCTGTCAAGATATTGCTGGATGAGCCGGACAATATCCTTAAGCCAGGCATGCCGGCCGATGTTACCTTTTTGAAGGAGTAACCCATGATCAGAGCGGAAAATATATCGAAAAGATTCTCCTCCATCCAAGCTTTGGACCGGGTCAGCCTGCAGGTCAACCAGCAGGATATTTTCGGGCTGATCGGACCTGATGGTGCCGGTAAAACTACCCTTATGCGCATTATCTGCGGTCTCATGTCTCAAGACGAAGGTCAAGTCAGACTTATGGATCAGGCTCCTGAACTGATTGACCGGCAGAACCTGGGCTATATGCCCCAGCGGTTCAGCTTGTATCCAGATTTAACTATCCAGGAAAACATAGAATTTTTTGGTTCTCTTTATAGCTTGCCCAAGCAGGTCATACGCAACCGTGCCAAGGAGATTTTGGAAATCACCGGTTTGTCACCTTTTACTAATCGCCTGGCCGGCAGCTTGTCGGGAGGCATGAAGCAGAAGCTGGCCCTCACCTGTGCCTTGATTACCCGTCCGGCTCTGCTGGTTTTGGATGAACCCACCTATGGAGTTGATCCTCAATCGCGCCAGGAATTCTGGCGTATACTCTACCAACTCAATCACCAGGGTATGACTATTATGGTTTCCACTCCTTATATGGATGAAGCGGAATTATGTACCCGGGTGGCTTTTATTAATCAGGGACATATCCTGGCCTGCGACACCCCGCAAAATTTGAAGAAACCTTTTAGCCAGCGGGTTCTGGAGGTGCGCACTCCCTGTCAGGATCCCCGCCTGTTTGACAACCTGGAGGAAGTCGAAGATGCCTCCTTTTTTGGTTATAAGTACCGGCTGGTAGTTAGCGATGGTCCCCAGGGGCAACAGGCAATACGGTCATACCTGGCTGCCCAGGGCCTGGATGGCATTATCGAGCCGGTTTCACCAGCAATGGAGGACCTTTTTGTTATTATGACCGGGAAGGATGATTGATATGGATTATGCGGTGATTACCCAGGATCTCACCCGCTGCTTTGGAAATTTTACCGCCGTAGACCGCATCAATCTTGCTATTCCCACCGGACAGGTATGCGGTTTTTTGGGACCCAATGGCGCCGGTAAAACCACCGCCATGCGCATGCTGTGCGGCATACTGGAACCCACCAGCGGTTCAGGCGAGGTACTAGGATATGATATCGCTACCCAGAGCGAACTTATAAAACAGCACATTGGCTATATGTCACAAAAATTCAGCCTGTACGAAGACCTCACTGTGTTGGAAAATCTGGATTTTTATGCGGGTCTGTACAATTTGTCCGGTTCTGCCAAACGCAGGCGGATTGAAGAGATGATCGAACTGGCCCAACTAAAGGAACGCAAAGACCAATTGGTTAGTACCCTTAGTCTGGGATTTAAGCAGCGCCTGGCTTTGGGTTGTGCTCTGGTGTCTCACCCGCAACTGGTATTTCTGGATGAACCTACCAGCGGGGTCAGCCCTGCCAGTCGACGGGCTTTCTTTAACATCATCCAGGATCTGGCTGCCGGCGGTACTACTGTGATTGTTACCACCCATTTTATGGAAGAAGCTGAACGCTGCCACCAGATCGCCTTTTTCTCACGGGGAAAACTGCTGGCTTTAGCCTCCCCCGATGAGCTCAAAAAGACCACTTTGGAAGGAATACTGCTGGAATTGATCCTGCCTGATCCTTTAAGGGTTATCGATGATCTGCTGAATTTGCCCTATGTGAAGAATTGCAGTGTGCATGGTTCCAGCCTGCATGTGCTGGTAGAAGAAGAATCCTGTATCCGGCAGCTGGCCGCCTATATTGGTGTGCAGCCCAAATTGATTACTCCTACTTTGGATGATGTATTTGTTGCTCTGGCCAAGCGACAGGAAAGCGAGGTACCTGTATGAATCGCATTGCTGCTGTTATACGCAAAGAATTTATCCAGATGCGCCGTGACCGCATGACCTTGGGTATTATTTTCCTGATACCCTTGGTACAGTTGGTGTTGTTTGGCTATGCCATTCAAACGGAAGTAAAGCATATTCCCACCGTAGTGTTTGATCAATCCCTTTCGGCAGAAAGCCGGGATTTAACGGAAGCCTTTTCCAGTTCCAATTACTTTGATATAGTGGCTTCAGTCGACAGCTATGAAGAAGCAAACCGTATGATTGACAGCGGTAAGGCTAAGGCAGGAATTATCTACCCGCCTGACTTCGCTACCAGGTTGCAGCGGGGGGAACCGGCTCAGGTGCAAGTTATAGTGGATGCCAGTGACAATATGGTATCCAATCAGGCCATAGCTATCGCCAACTCCATTGGTTTACTGAAATCGCAGCAGGTATTAATCGAAAAAGTGCCTTCGGCCAGCCTCCCCTACGATATCCGGGTTCGCCCCTGGTATAACCCGGACGGGATCACGGCTTACTATATGGTTCCAGCTATTCTGGGTATAATCGTGACCATGACTATGGTTATCCTGACAGCTATCGCTATAGTACGGGAGCGGGAACGGGGCACCCTGGAACAGCTGATAGTTACTCCAATCAAGCCTTTTGAGCTAATGATTGGAAAAATAGTACCTTACATCACCCTGGGCTACCTGCAGATAACCGTAGCCCTCCTGGTGGGAGCTATTTTCTTTCAGGTACCTATTCGGGGCAGCCTACTGCAGCTCTACTTGCTGACCCTGTTTTTCATAACCGCATCATTAGGTCTGGGATTGATGATTTCCAATATAGCTCAAAATCAAATGCAGGCTTTTCAGATGGCCTTCTTTGTTATGCTGCCCAGCATACTGTTGTCTGGGTTTATGTTCCCGCGGGAAGCCATGCCCCAGATAATTTATTATATCAGCTGTCTTATCCCGATAACCTATTACCTGGATATTATCCGGGGAATTGTCTTAAAAGGGATTGGTTTTCAGTACCTGTATGGCCAGGTTACAGCCTTACTCGTGTTCTCCGTGCTGTTTCTAGGGGTGAGTACGGCAAGATTCAAAAAGAAAGTTGTTTCCTAAGGAAAGGAGTAGCAAATGGGAATAAATCAGCGTATTATATCGGCGGTACGCCAGTTAACAACTGAAAGAGGCTTTAAAGGCTGGACCATGGATGAACTGTCGGCCCAGGCTCACATCAGCAAACGCACTCTTTACCGTTACTATTCCAGTAAGGAAGAACTTATTGCGGCTGTGATTGATGACTTTCTCGCCAGCATGAGCTCCAAGGCTGATGAATTAATAGCCTCTGGTTCTGCTCCCCAGCAAATAATCCGAACCCTTCTAGCCCATTTGCTGGATCAGGGTAAATTCATAATATCCGCTCGAAGCTTGGAGGACTTACGCCTCATCTATCCCCATCTCTGGGATAAAATAGATGCTTTTCGCACCGAAAAAATACGTATCATTATCGATTACATTATCAGAACTAATTCTAATTCACCAGTATCCGATATTGACCTGCGCATTTTTTCTGCAGTTGTGACTGCTTCTATTCAGGCCGTGGTTAATCCTGACTTTATTTTGGAAAATGGTCTCACCTTTGAAGAAGTCAGTGCCCAGCTGATCCGCTTTCTATTGGCTTCGCTAAACATAGCCTTGGACTAGCCGCTCTTTCCTGATTTGTCTCTTAAATTCAGATCATCCTTACTGCGCGTCAAAATTTGGGTAAAATCATTTGTTTTGCAGGCTTATACGAATTTTTCCCGAAAAAAGAGAGCAGGAGATCTATTATTTTTGTTTAATTAGTTAAAACATATCTGCTAGTATTTTCAAGGGGAGGGTGGTAGCTAAATCATTTATAATGTTATTTATAAACTGAGGAGGGCGATTGAATTGATAAAACCTGTTAGACGTAGTATTGCTTTACTGGTAGTTATGGTTATGCTGGCTGCCCTGGTAATTGGCTGTAGTTCTTCTGGTTCAGACACCGGAGAACAGACCCCGAAAGCCCAGACCCAATACATAAATATCGCTACTGGCGGAACCGCCGGTACTTATTACCCTCTGGGCGGAGCTATGGCAGAAATATTAAAGGACAGTATTCCTGGAGTGAATGCTACCGCCGAGGCCACCAATGCATCAGTGGCCAATGTGAACCTGCTTAACGGCGGCAGTGTACAATTAGCCTTTATTCAGAATGATGTCAGTTATTATGCCGATAAAGGGGAAGAACTGTTTCAGGATAATCAGGTAACAGGTCTGCGGGCCCTGTGCACCCTTTATCCGGAAACTGTGCAGATGATTACCCTGAAAAGTTCAGGAATCAAGTCGGTGGCTGACATGAAGGGCAAGCGTATCGCGGTGGGTGCAGCCGGCAGCGGTGTAGAAGCAAATGCCCGCCAGATCCTGCTGGCCAATGGTATTACTTACGACGATATACAGGTACAATACCTGTCCTTTGCCGAAGCTGCCAATGGCTTGAAGGACGGTAACATTGATGCCGGCTTCATAACGGCCGGATTCCCCACGGCAGCTATCCAGGATATTGCCGCTCAGCACGATGTGGTGCTGATTCCGGTAGATGATGCCACAGCTGACAAGCTGATGGCCCAGTACCCGTTCTATACTAAAATCACCATTCCCGCAGGTACCTATCCAAAGCAGGAAGCTGATGTACAGTCATTGGCAGTCAAAGCCATGCTGGTGACCACTGAGGACATGGACGAGCAATTAGCCTATGATATTGTCAAGGCGATCTATTCCAACCTGGATAAGTTAAAGGCTGCTCACTCCGTGGGCGAACTTATAAACAAGGAAACAGCTAAAGAAGGTATTTCTATTCCCATGCATCCGGGAGCAGAAAAGTACTTCGATGAATAGGGATTAGGAAAAGGTGAAAAGCAAGGCTTGGATTAAAAGGCTATTAGCATTTTTATGTATAGTGCTGGCAGCCGGGTTAATATTACACCCGCTGCCAGTGCTGCAAGTTAAGGATAATAACCACCAGGCCTTGCTGATCCCTTTGGTAAAAGGAAAAAACTTTTCTTTGGAATATGTCCACTCTGTGCAAAAGTCCCCAGTCCGGGAACATTTTGTTGTAGTGGCAGGGAATCAAATACAACTTGTTTCTACCACCTACCAATCCCTGGGAGTAGGCCTGCCTTTCCTACCATCTGAAGGCCAATTGGTCAACAACCAGGGTACATTTGAACTAAGTGGCTTAAACCGGGTATTCCGGGAAATACGACTGGCGGTTATGCCCGTGTCCTACCAGGGCCTGGTATACAATAATCACCGTTATTTATTGAGCAATTACTTTTTGCCAGGCAGTCTGGTAGAGATCAGTATTCAGTCGTATTCCCCAGGATACCTGATCTGGCACAGAATCGCAGCTTTTAAGGGAGGATTATTGTGAACAAACCAGACGTCACACCAGGAAATGAAGTAAATATAGATGAATTGCTGGCCCGCTATGATCGAGAATCGGATTACCGCCGTTTCGGAGGCTTTGGTAAATGGGTGGTGGCCCTTATAGCCATCAGCTTTTCTCTGTTCCAGCTTTACACCGCAGCCTTTGGGGTACTGGATGCTCACCTGCAGCGGGCAGTTCACTTGGCTTTTGCCATGAGTCTAGTGTTCTTGCTATATCCCAGCCGAAAAAGTTGGTCCCGTGAACACCTGCACTGGATAGATGCGATTTTGGCGGTAGTTGCCACGGCAATGCCCCTATACATCGTGATCTTCTACAAAGAACTGGTGTATCGCGCGGGAATGGCAACCACCATCGATATGGTAATAGGAGCTCTGGGTATCCTGCTGGTTTTGGAAGCCGCTCGCCGTGTGGTAGGCTGGCCACTGGTAACTGTAGCTCTGATATTTATCGCCTATGCCTTTGCCGGCCCTCATATCCCCGGCACCTTTGGTCACCGGGGCGTACAACTGGAATTACTGGTTGACCATCTCTTCTTCACCACGGAAGGTATTTTCGGCATACCTTTGGGGGTTTCGTCCACCTTTATCTTCCTGTTCATTCTTTTCGGTGCTTATCTGGATAAAACCGGACTGGGCAGGTTCTTCATAGACCTGGCCAATGCCGTAGCGGGCTGGGCCAGCGGAGGCCCTGCCAAAGTAGCGGTGATCTCCAGTGGTTTGATGGGGACCGTCTCTGGAAGTTCAGTAGCTAATGTGGTAGGCACCGGAAGCTTTACCATTCCCATGATGAAGAAATTGGGCTACCGTCCGGAGTTTGCGGGTGCTGTAGAAGCGGCTGCTTCTACCGGAGGTCAGCTTATGCCTCCCATTATGGGAGCAGCGGCCTTTTTAATGGCCGATTTTGTGGGTATACCTTATATAGAAATAGTTAAAGCGGCGGTAATTCCTGCTCTGCTATATTTTACAGGTGTCATGATCGGTGTTCACCTGGAAGCCAAAAAACATGGATTAAAGGGCATGTCCCGCGATGAATTGCCCAATGTATGGCGTTTGTTATTGGACCGGGGTCATCTGGCCTTGCCCTTGATAGCCATTGTCTACCTTCTGGTAGCGGGCTACACTCCCATGCGAGCCGCCTTATGGGCCATTGGTCTTACCATTGTAGCTTCCATGCTGCGGAAGTCTACCCGTATTTCCTGGCGCACTATAATCAAGGGTTTGGAGGATGGAGCTCGTTCAGCTCTGGGGGTAATCGTTGCCTGTGCCACCGCCGGTATTATTATTGGCGTAGTAACCAAAACCGGCCTGGGATTAAAACTGGCTTCCTCCCTGGTAGATCTGGCACATGGCTATCTGCTTCCCACCCTATTCTTTACCATGATTACCTCGATTCTGTTGGGTATGGGGGTTCCTACAACTGCCAATTACGTTATCACCTCAACTATTGCTGCTCCAGCTATCATACAGCTGGGAGTTCCTGTACTGGCGGCTCATATGTTTGTGTTCTATTTCGGAATTATTGCCGATATTACTCCTCCGGTAGCCCTGGCGGCCTTTGCTGGCTCCGGTATAGCCAGGAGTGATCCGCTCATTACGGGAGTGCAGGCTTCCAAATTGGCTATAGCCGCTTTCATCGTACCCTATATCTTTGTAATGTCACCGGTTTTATTAATGGTGGATGTTACCCTGCCTAAGGTGCTGATGATAATATTGACGTCTACTCTAGGAATGTTGGGAATAGCAGCAGCGGTTTCCGGTTATTTGCTGACTTATGCCCACTGGCTGGAACGCATCCTGTTCTTTGTGGGAGGTTTGCTGATGATAGATCCCAATGTCACCTCCGATGTTATTGGTTTTGCATTGCTGGCCATCACCTTTATTATTCATAAGGTAAGGGCTAACGTTGGGTCCAATAAAAGTAAATCCGGCCCCGTGTTAAATTAAAAAAGGCATCCTGCCAATGCCCCGGAACGTTCCTATGATCCGTTCTGGGGCATTTTCTATTGCCCATGAAGTTATAAAAAGCTTGTCAATGTCTTACACTGTGTTAAACAAGTAATTCTTTTAGCTAGAAGGGGGACAGCTCTTGGCCCTATGGCTTGAAGTAACCGTCCAATTATACCAGCGATTTAAGGAACATGACCTGACTGCGCTTGCAGCTCAGCTCACTTTTTACCTGGTGCTGGCCTTTTTCCCATTTCTAATCTTTTTAATCACCCTGCTCAGCTATTTTCCGGTAGCCAATGACCTGCCTCTGGACCAGCTGGCCGGCATATTGCCCTGGGATGCTTATGTACAGGTGCGAAGTATTATTGAGGAAACCTTGCAGGCCCGTTCCCATACCCTGCTGTCCATTGGTATGATTATTACCATCTGGGCAGCTTCCACAGGTGTCAGTGCTCTTATTCACGGCATAAACCAGGCACATTGTGATAAAGAAAACCGCTCCTTCTGGAAGGTGCGGGGATTGTCACTGCTATTCACCCTGGCTTTGGCTTTAATTATTTTATTTGCTTTGGTTATGCTGGTCCTGGGCAGGATAATGGGCGAGTCTTTGTTTTCCTTACTGGGTGCAGATCATTACTTTACCCGTATCTGGAGATATCTACGCTACTTGATTCCCATGATCACTATGCTGCTGGTTTTCAACCTGCTCTACCGTTTCAGCCCCAACCTTAAACTGAATTCCCGGGAAGCTCTGCCCGGATCCATACTAGCCAGTTTGGGTTGGATCGCTACCTCCTCCGTGTTTGCTTGGTACGTGGAGCACTTTGCCGATTACACCCTCATCTATGGCAGTCTGGGCGGGATTGTAATACTGCTGATCTGGCTCTATCTAAGCAGTGTGGTGATACTGCTGGGAGGAGAATTGAATGCGGTATTGCGCCGCATTACACAACTCAACTAGATGGCTGGGTACCAAATAACACAATTTGGTTATCCCCCAGCTGCTTGGCAGCATACATGGCCTGATCAGCCTTGTTCAAGAGATCATCCAGAGTGGTACCATGGTCGGGATAAATACTTACGCCCAAGCTAAGGGCTATCGGTATCAATTGTCCGTCTATAGAGAAGGGATCGTTAAAGCGATTTACTAGTCTCTCAGCAATAGCCAAAAACTCCTGACGATTACTGCCCTGCAAAACTACAACAAACTCATCCCCGCCCACGCGGGCCAGCAAATCCCGGTCCCGTACGGCTTCTTTCAGTCGTGCGGCAATCATTCTTAGGAGTTTGTCACCCGCCTGGTGTCCCAGACTGTCGTTAACAGATTTAAATCTGTTCAGATCCATAAATAATACTGCCACCTTACTATCCGTTTGCTTAGCCTCTTGCAGTATGTAATGTGAACTTATCTCCAGATAGGCTCGATTGGGAAGTCCGGTTAAACTATCATGATATGCCAAATGTTCAATCTTTTCTTCCATGTGTTTATGATCAGTAATATCTATTATTACCCCGGCTGACTGCGTAATCTTTCCCTCTTTATCCACAAGGGGAAATATCCGGCTCTGCATCCAGCGAATGCTTCCATCCTTGCCAATAATCCGGAAGTCAGCCGTGGCGGGGATTCCCTTATTAGTCTGATGCAGAGCTGCTTCTATTAACTTGATGTCTTCGGGATGAGTAAACTTTCGCCAGGAATTCTCGTCTTGATTAACAAGTTCAGTAGGGACACCGGTTACCCTCTGCAAACTGGAAGACAATTCAAACTCACCAGTCTTTACATCATAGGTCCAGGTAGCAATATCTACATTCTCTAAAATATTGTTAAGCTGAATTTGGCTTTTTTGAGCTTTTAGCCATAGATTACGGATGAAGCGGGTCATAGCCAGCAAGATCAGAGTTAAGAATATATTAAACAGTATTATGTAGACAAAATGTGAATAAGGTACCTGGGGGAAAATAATATCATGCTTGATGAAAAAAAAGCATAAAAGCTGATCAGCAGAGAAAAAGTACCTGACAATACAATAATGATATAGGACTGGTATATAGCACTAAAAACTAATCCTAGCCACATAAACAGAAAATTTACTAACAGCGGGGATCCGGTAATAAGCAGAAAAAAATATAGATATATTAAGCAGATATATCCATACATGACAGGAATTGTGAAGACTTTCTTTGCCACAAAAGCTGTAAGAATTAAACCCAGAACCACTGCAAACATAATAGGATGAACTAACAGAGCAGCTAAGTCTTTCCCCATATGCAGTCCGGCTATTAGGGCTACTGCCAAAAATCCCCAGGATAACTTGCAGACCAACAGGTTACGTTTATGAACCAAATATGTTGTCTGATCCATTGCTTCTCACCCCAAAGCCTGAATACAATTCTATTATCACTTAATTGGAAATAATTAAAAAGTTCCTATTCATAATTGTACAAGAGGAAAAATGAGGTGCATTAAGAGATTATCTCCATATCATTATATTTGCGCGAGTAAATTTCTCCTGCGGGCATAAAGGGCTTGCTGTACAAATTCAGTTAGCCGTATTCTGCAGCCCGGCTGGTACTCGGCCAGACCGTGGCTTATAACCGGCTGCCATTCATAGTGGCTCAGCTGTTCATCAAGCTGGCAAGCGATATCTATTCTATCTGTTATAGCAGTTGCCTCCTCTATTGAACACTGAGGCAAGATAACCATTAATTCGTCCTCACCCATGCGAAACACAGTTTCAGAAATGCGAATATTGCTCTGGATAATCCGGCTCAGCTCTTTTACCATTTGATCTACGCAATCATGTCCATACCTTTCCTTCACTTGCTTGAGATTATCAATATTAATAGACCAGATAGTAAGTGGCCACTGGTAACGTTCCGACCTTTGCATCTGGCTAACCAGCAAGGCCATGCCTGTTCTTCTATTAGGTAATCCTGTCACTGAATCAGTAGTGGCTTGGTTTTTCAATTGTTCGGCTAAAAGGCGGCGTTGTTCACTTTCCTGGTCTAACTGGGTAACGGCCCTTTTTAACTCGGCCTTCAAGAGGCTGACTTTCTGTTCCAGTGCGGCATTGCTCACCCGCATTTTTTCGGTCAGCATACGCTGATGATGAACTATATACCTGGCATGCCGCAGCTTGCTTAAACCATATGCCACCAGACCTACTGATACAGCCAACAGCACGTTAAGTATTACCAAAATGCTTGTTACCATCATATTAAAGCCTTGGTGATCATACAACTGGTGCGGCAATTCTCGAAAAAAGTCATGAATCACCATCAGGAGATAAACAGCTCCTCCTGCCAATGAAAGCCATAAAACGATGCCGGCAACTAGAGTAGTTTTACACTTCATTGGCTAGTACTCCGCTCCCATGTTATATTCAAAATGCTTTCTCCATGGGGTCATATTTTTCCTCCTATCCTGTCGAAATCTGGTCTTAGGTCCCTGGCACTCTTACAGGTGTTTAGGCAAATTGTCTTAATACGATTATTACGCAACTATTTAAACTCCATTGGTCTTGGGGAGGTAACGTACTTCCCTTTAGTACCTACTAAATACCGGTACCAATAGTCAGCTGTCTGGTCCATTATCTTTTCCCGGAGGTTACGTGGCCACCCCCGCTTAGTGCTAACCAAATCAAATATTTTTTCTGATTTACTCAAATCCCGGTAACTTGCTCGAAGCAGGTTCAGAAATTCTTCCAGATGATATATTTTGAATCGCTCCACACCGCATCGCCCCGCAATTTCCTCCAGCAACCGCAGCCCTATTTCCTCATAATCGGACTGTTGATTTATTCCCAACAAGTCGCAGTAACGCGGTAAAATCTGCTCAAAAAGCATGCGCCGGTAAGATCTCCCCTTAAAACCCATCAGCCGGCCTAGGTCGCGTACCATCTCTTCATCCAGTGATAGAAAACAATCCAGAAAATAATCATTATCCCAGGGGTAAATATAAAAGCGGAAACCCTTTAATTGGTGCAGGGTTTTAAAGGCATCATAGTATCCCATTCTTAGATTGGTGCGGGCTCTTTCTGGACTAAACTCCAGTATGCCCCCCAAATGGTCTGATGGGCTGATATAGGTGAGATGCAGTCCTTTTTGCCGCACCCGCCGGTAGCGTCCTGGCCCATGGGTTCGCAGAATAATAATCTCCTGGTACCCTTTGTCCACCAGCAACTTAACCGGCAGGTTATCATGCAGCCCTCCGTCAATCATGCGGCGACCTTCCACCGGATCTACCTTAAAACCGGGAAAACTGGCACTGGCCATCAGGTAATCTGCCAGCATTCCCTGGGGAATATCTTCCAGAAACAACTCCAGAGGGCGCAGGTCATGGAGGGATACTGCCACCAGGCCAAAGTCCAGACCGGCTTGGCGAATCACTTTTTCCTTAACAACCTCGGTTATTAGCTCTTTCAGCGGAGTAACATCCAGACCTCTTTCGTGGAAAATTTCCCGCAGGCGCTGCAGCAAGCGAGGCAGGCTTTCCCTCCTTAAGCCCAGGCTATTGATGTGTTTCATTCCCGCAGAATCCAGCTTAAATACCCGATCCGGTGTGATATCCCACCACAGTTGATAGGCAAGTTCAGCATCGCCTTGAGCGATCATGGCACCGTTCAGAGCTCCCACTGATGTTCCGGCAATACCCCTGATTTCTATTCCTATTTCCTGAATAGCCCTGTAAGCTCCTATTTGATAGGCACCCCGAGCTCCTCCGCCTTCTAGTACCAGTCCGATCACAGTTCCACCCCCGTAAACAATGTATCGCCATTAGCACCTGTGGAACATGCCACGATGAACGAAAACAAACATCGCTTTACGGCTTAAGCAGGAGTATTATCCGGACGAGTGACGTACGACGAGCCGTTGCAACGCACGGCGAAACCGGGGGCAGCGAAGCGGAGCGAGAAACAGGATGTTTCTAGCAGCGAGGACTGAGTGCTGGATGCCTAACTCCGAACGGTTCGCTTCGCACCGAAGTAAGCCCATGGGTTGCATGGCGAGGAATTCCGGAACGAGCCGGCTAACACTCTGCCAAGCCATGGTTAGTGTAGATCGACACAGAGATTGCCACACCCCTTGCGGGGCTCGCAATGAACTGCAAAACCCCCCGCTTAATTCAGCGGGAGGTTTACCATCTTATCATTAGCATTTCATCACTGTCACATTTTATTCTAAGCTTCTGACAGGCATATAATACAGGTAGAGCTGGAAGAAACCTTTCCCAAACACCTTTTTATTTATCAGGTAATATCTTCTGCCGGATGGCTATATAGTTCACGAGCAGCCTTCTGGGTAAATTGGACACCTACCAATATAACCAAGGCGCCCCCAAACTGGAGCAGGCTAAAGCTTTCCTCCAAAACCAGCCAGGCTGTGACCACGGCAAAGACAGGAGTTATATTATTAAATACTGCTACCCGGGTACTGCCTAAATATTTTATTCCCCATCCCCAGACTAGGTTTCCCAGGGCTAAAGCCAGGATTCCTGAATAAGCCACACTGGACCAGCCTAGGATGGTAACCTTTTGCCAATCTGCAGACAACAACTGTGGCAGGGTACCAGCAGTAAAAAATACTGCCGCCACCGTGAGCAACCAGGCCATGATCTGGAAAGGATGATATTTCTCCAGCAAAGGCCGGGAATAAACTGTGAAGTATGCACATAGGAACTGGGCAGCCAGCATAACCAGCACCCCTTTTATATCAGCAGCCGATATGGACAAACCAGCACTGCTGCCCAGTACAATTAATATTACCCCCGATAAGGAAACACCTACCCCTGCTGCTAATTTGAGGCTGCTTTTTTCCATACCAGTAAAGCGGTTGATAATTAATACGCTCACCGGAATCAAAGCCATTATTATCGAGCAGTTTCCAGCTGCAGTTAGGCTGACGCCAAAAGTTATACCTACCTGAGGCAAAGCAAAACCTAGAATACCCAAGGACAATACCGCTCTGCGATCCTCAGGCAGCATGGTCCGGTATATCCTCATCGCCCCAACACACGCCCAAGCTGCCCCAGCGCTTACAACCAGCCGGGTAGTATTAAAAACCAGGGGGGAAAGTTCCTGCAGCCCCAGCTTCATTACCGTAAAATTGGCTCCCCAAATGGCAGTAACCACCGACAGGCAGAAGGCTATACGAAGCGGACTCATTTTTAGTGCTTCCCTCCATTGCACCGGTAATGATCAACCCAAGCAAAAAGGCTGCCCGGTGAGGCAGCCTTGGTTTTTTTAGCCTCAGCTATCCCGGCTTTGAATTTTAGCCCAGGAGTCACGCAAACCCACCACACGATTGAAGACCAGCCGTCCGTTTCTGCTATCCGGGTCTACCACAAAATAGCCTTGCCGTAAAAACTGATACCTGCTTTCCACGGGAGCATCGGCTAGACTGGGTTCTACCAGGCAATCAGTGAGAACCTCCAAGGAATTCGGATTTATAAAACTGGTAAAATCCGTCCCGTCTTCATCATCATCCGGGTTCTCTTTCAGGAAGAGGTTATCGTAGAGGCGCACTTCCGCCGGTATGGCATGGTCAGCAGATACCCAGTGCAAAGTACCTTTCACCTTGCGGCCGGCATTAGGTCCGCCTGTTTTGGAATCAGGGTCATAGGTGCAGTGCAGTTCTATAATATTGCCCTGGTCATCCTTGATTACCTCCTGGCACTGAATAATATAGGCACTTTTTAGCCGTACTTCTCCTCCTGGTTTGAGCCGGAAAAACTTTTTGGGAGGGTCCTCCATAAAATCTTCCCGCTCAATAAATATCTCCCGGGTAAAAGGTATTTCCCTGGATCCCATTTCCGGCTGCTCCACATTATTTTCCGTGGTCAGCCACTCCACCTGGCCCTCGGGATAATTGGTAATAATCACCTTTAAGGGACGGAGAACTGCCATCACCCGGGGAGCCCGGCTATTTAGGTCTTCGCGAATACAGTGTTCCAGCAATGCTATATCAACTGTGCTATTGCGTTTAGCCACCCCGATACGATCGCAAAAATCGCGAATGGATTCGGGAGTATATCCCCGGCGCCGCAATCCGGCAATAGTTGGCATGCGCGGATCATCCCAGCCCCGTACAAAACCTTTTTCCACCAACAGCCGCAGCTTGCGTTTGCTCATTACCGTATAGGTTAAATTCAAGCGGGCAAATTCAATTTGCTGGGGCCGGCCATGGATTTCCTTGCCATAGTCAACATTATCAACGAACCAATCATACAGAGGACGGTGATCGGCAAATTCCAGAGTACAAATGGAGTGGGTAATGCCTTCCAGGGCATCGGACAGCGGATGAGCAAAATCATACATAGGATATATGCACCATTTATCACCGGTGCGGTGATGATGGGAATGCTGAATCCTGTACATAACTGGATCCCGCATATTCAGGTTAGGGGAAGCCATGTCGATTTTGGCCCTCAGTACCCGTGTTCCATCCGGGAACTCTCCATTTTTCATGCGCTGGAACAGGTCCAAATTTTCTTCTACGGAGCGGTTGCGATAAGGACTTTCCCGACCAGGTTCAGTCAGAGTCCCCCGGTACTCCCTAATCTGTTCGGCACTCAGATCGCAGACATAAGCCTTGCCCTTTTTAATCAATTGGCAGGCAAATTCATACAGCTGATCAAAGTAATCAGAAGCATAATACAGACGGTCATCCCAGTCAAAACCTAACCAGCGCACATTATCCTTTATGGATTCAACATACTCCGTTTCCTCTTTGCTGGGATTGGTATCGTCAAAGCGAAGATTGCATAACCCTCCATTAGCAGCTGCCAAGCCAAAGTTGAGGCAAATGGACTTAGCATGTCCAATGTGAAGATAGCCATTGGGTTCGGGAGGAAAACGTGTGTGCACCCGTCCATTATTTTTGCCTGTTTTTAGGTCCTCATTGATTATAGTCTGGATAAAATTCACGGGCAAACTGTCAGCTGTCTCCTGATCCAGCGATCTTTCGTCCCGGTCATTCATAAAATAACTTCCTCCTATCCTCAAAGCATACAGCCATTCTTAAATCTCAAGTCTTATACCATCATAATTAATCCCCTTGCTGCTTTCAAGCCATTCGCCCTGCTTCGAATAAGATCAGCTTCCCTCCGTTAATAATAATGTTAACTCAGCAAGAAAACTAGTTCTTACTTCATGCATACCGCAGCAGAAAAATACTCACATTAGTAGTATGTGGCACAGAAAGGAGTTTGTGATCAATGCGCCTTGAAATCGGTAATTTTCCTGTGAAAGACATTCGCTTCGGTGATCGGACTGAATACCAGCAGGGCATCCTGACGATTAACAAAACCGAAGCTCTGGAGGTAGTTTATGAAGACGATCACATTATTGATGCTGATTTGGTAATTGCCCGCCCTGGGGACTCGGTGCGGATTACCCCGGTTAAGGAAGCTATTGAGCCGCGCTGTAAAGTATCAGGCGGGGTCATGTTTCCCGGAATGACCAATGACTTAATACGAGCCGGGCAGGGCAGAACTCACGCCCTAAAAGGTATGAGTCTCACCGTAGTGGGCAAACACTGGGGCGGGTTCCAGGATGGGGTAATTGACATGAGCGGCCCGGGAGCTGTCCATAGTTATTATTCCAGTCTTATAAACCTGTGCCTGGTGGGAGATACGGATGAGGAATTTGAACGGTATGAGCAGCAGAAGAAAAACCGGGCTTTGCGCTGGGCTGGGCATCGTCTGGCCGAGTATATCGGTAAATGTGTGGAAAACCAAACTCCTGAAGAAATTGAGGTATATGACCTTCCGCCCATTACCCAGCGTCCACCGGACGTAATGGCTTTACCCGGAGTAGTATATGTGATGCAGTTGGATTCCCAAATGGAGGAGATGGGTTACAATGCCCTGGTGTACGGCTGGGACTCCAATCACATGCTCCCCACTCTTATGCATCCCAATGAAGTTTTAGATGGAGCTATAGTGTCGGGAAGCTTCATGCCCAGTTCCTCTAAGTTCTCCACTTACGACCACCAGAATAACCCGACTCTGAAACGTCTCTACCAGGAACATGGGAAGACTATTAACTTCCTGGGGGTTATCATGTCTAACCTGAATGTCAAGTTAGTACAGAAAACCCGTTCCGCTTTGTTCGTAGCACAGATCGCTAGTACTCTGGGCGCCCAGGGAGCCATTGTAGCCGAAGAAGGTTATGGTAATCCCGATGCTGATTTCATTCAATGCATCGTGGAGCTAGAAAAAACCGGAGTTAAAACGGTGGGCATCACCAACGAATGTACCGGGCGCGACGGCAAATCCCAGCCTCTGGTGGCTCTGGATCGCCTGGCTGATGCCATTGTCTCCACCGGTAATGTCTCCGAACTGTTAGACTTACCCCCCATGCAAACGGTGATCGGTGAACTGGAATCCCTGGCTCGTGATGGCAATTCCGGGGGCTGGGCAGAGTCCGTTAGACCTGACGGCTCCATTATTATCGAGGATAATGCCATGTTCTGCGGAGATATGATTTGCGGTTTTTCTACCAAGACGGTTAAGGAATACTAAGGGGGCGAAAAAGGTGAAAAAAGGCATTCACTATGTCAATCAGTTTTTCGGTCAGATAGACGGTGAGGAATCAGCGGATTTTGAGCCGGTTATCCGGGAAGGTTTAGTAGGACCAGCTACAGCTTTAAACGAAACTTTAGCCGATGTTACTATTACCCACACTATTATTTGCGGAGACAACTATATGGGGTCCAATACGGAAGAGGCCCTAAAAAGAATCAGCGATTTTCTGCGGGACAAGGACTTTGACATTTTCTTCGCTGGCCCCGCTTTCCGGGCTGGACGTTATGGCATTGCCTGCGGCAATGTGTGCCAAATGGTCCAGGAACAATTCAATGTGCCGGTGGTTACATCTATGAATGATGAAAACCCCGGTGTAGAAATGTTCCGCCAAAAAATGTACATCCTCAAAGGCGGAAAAAGTGCAGCCGATATGCGCAAAGATATCAAGGCCATGGCCCAGCTGGGACAAAAACTGGCTAAGGGAGAGCCCATAGGTTCAGCCCAGGATGAAGGCTACTTTGGTCGCGGAGAGCGTCACCAGACCCTTTTAGATCCACCCATACCTGCTGCCGACCGGGTAGTGGATATGCTGTTGAAAAAGCTTAATAACCAGCCTTTTCAAACGGAACTGCCTATTCCCGAAGCGGACCGGGTTCCGATTGCTCCAGCCGTTAAAGACTTAAGTAAAGCAACCATAGCCTTTGTCACCTCCGGAGGCATTGTACCGGCGGATAACCCGGACCGTATCCAGTCTGCCTCGGCAACCAAATGGGGTCGTTATAATATTTCCCAATATAAGGACCGTTTGCCGGCCGGGGAATATAAGACCATCCACGCCGGCTATGATCCAGCCGCTGCCAACGAAGATCCCAACCGGATTTTCCCTCTGGATGCTCTGCGGGCGTATGAAAGGGAAGGAAAGTTCGGCAAGCTGCACGAGTATTATTACGCCACGGTGGGAACAGGTACCACTCAAGGTGAAGCAGCCCGTATGGGTCGAGAGATCTCTGAATACTTGCATGAGGCTAATGTAGACGCAGTTATTTTGGTTTCCACCTGAGGGACCTGCACTCGTTGCGGAGCAACGATAGTAAAAGAGATTGAGAAGACCGGCCTCCCCATTGTGCAAATGTGCAACCTGGTGCCCATTGCCCTCACCGTAGGTGCCAATCGAATTGTACCCACTATATCCATCCCTTATCCTCTGGGAGACCCTGACACCCCTCCGGAAGAACAATGGAAACTTCGCTATCACCGGGTCGGAGTAGCTTTGGATGCTCTGGCTACCGATATAAGCGAGCAAACCGTTTTCCGGGTAAAAGTATAGTGAAAAGGAGATGAACTCATGGGCAGTTCCAGGTCCAGCAACTCCGTCTATTACATTTCACTGGTAATCACTTTCCTAATCTCTGCATGGGCTATTGCTCTTCCTGAACACTTTGGCGGGGTGGCTAAAGCAGTATTCAACTTTCTGGTTACTGACTTTGGCTGGCTGTATTTGCTGGCTATGTTCGTATTCGTTGCATTTTCCCTGGGGTTAGCCTTCAGCCGCTATGGCAATATTCGCCTGGGCAATGACGACGACCGTCCTGAATTCTCTACTCTAGTATGGTTTGGCATGCTGTTTGGTGCCGGCATGGGCATCGGCCTGGTTTTCTGGGGTGCTGCTGAACCCCTAAATCACTTTGCAAGTCCTGACCTGGGAATAACCCCGTTTTCTCCCGAAGCCGCGGATTTTGCCATGTTTGCCTCTTTCTTTCACTGGGGATTTCACCCCTGGGCCAATTACTGTATTATAGGAATGGCCCTGGCTTATTTCCAGTTTCGCCGGAATAAGCCAGGCTTGATCAGCACCATCTTTATCCCCTTGTTAGGTGAAGAAAGGGTAAGAGGTCCCATCGGACAGACTATTGATGTTTTGGCCGTGTTCGCAACCGTAGCCGGGGTGGCTACCTCTCTGGGACTGGGCACCCTGCAGATAGGCAGTGGCCTTAATTTCCTGTTTAACCTGCCGGTTACCACCATAACAACTCTGGGGATTATTGCCGTAATCGCGGTAATCTACATCTGGACCGCGGTCAGCGGCATTGAGAGAGGCATAAAGTGGCTGGCCAATATCAATTTGACTCTGGCCTTTGTTATTGCGCTGCTGGCTATTTTAATAGGTCCTACCGTTAAAATGATCAATGTTTTTACCAATTCTTTGGGCGTTTATATAAACCAGTTCATCCAGGAGAGTATGCGTATCAACGCCTTTGGTGACAACTCCTGGATAGATGGCTGGCGTATTTTCTACTGGGCCTGGTGGATTGCCTGGGCGCCTTTTGTGGGCACATTTATTGCCCGTATATCCCGGGGCAGAACTATCCGGGAGTTTGTTCTGGGAGTAACGGTGGTTCCTGCTTTGGCTTCCCTGGTATGGTTTGCTATATTCGGAACTCTGGCTTTGGAAACGGGTCCCGAGATTGCCAAACAAGCCGTACAGGTAACGGAAACCGCTTTGTTTGTGGTACTGCGGCAGTACCCGCTGTTTACTTTAATCTCAGCTATTGTGGTGGTACTGCTGGTAACCTTTTTCGTAACCTCAGCCAATTCAGCAACTTTCGTGCTGGGGATGTTTTCCTCTCACGGTGATTTGGACCCTACCGCAGGTAAAAAGCTAGCCTGGGGAGTAATCCAGGCTCTGCTGGCTCTTGGCTTGTTGTTGGCGGGCGGTCTAAAGACCCTGCAGATTGCTTCCATAGCAGCAGCTTTCCCCTTTGCCATCGTAATGCTGCTAGCCTGCGTTTCCCTATACCGGGCGGTTCAGGAAGAGTATCCCGCCGTGAATGCTAAGGACGGTTGATAGCCAACCGTCCTTAGTTTTTATGGTTGTACAGGTTTAAGACGGGCTCCGCTTTTTATACCTAAACTTCCGTCCCGCACTACCAATTGCCCGGGCTGGATCCCCGATACAACCTCTACGAACTGTTGATTTTTCTCTCCAATTTGCACCGGTTGAATAACCATACGGTTATCAACCACCATCATAACCTGATTGCTGCCATCACTATTGACCTGCACCGTCTCCCGGGGCAGCAGAACAACATTTTCCTTATGAACGGTTTCTATGTTTACCCTTACTTCATACCCAGGACGCAAATTCCCGGTTTCATCAAGATTTATCAATACCGGCACCCTTCTTTGGATAACTCCCAGAGCAGATACTCTCTCATAAGCCTGGGGATAGATTTTAGAAACCTGGCCGGACAGGCTCTCTTCTCCTAAAACCGGCGAGGTTATGATGGCCTTTTGACCAATTTGCACTAACCGTATCTCATCGCTCAAGAGTTCGGTTCTTACTTCCATTCCATTCCCGGCGGCGATTTGGGCCAGCAAGGTTCCGGGGGCTACCAGCTGCCCTTCCTTGACCGGCACATCCAGCAAGGTGCCCTCTACGGCACTTCTGACCTCCAATTCTGCACTCTTGCGCAAAAGAGCATCCAGCATCTGCTCCTGGTTTTGCAGCTGCTTGGTCAACCCGGCTGTGCTGCTTTCCAGCTGGGCCAGCTGATTCTCCATTTGTGACAGTTCCAGCAGGGCAGCCTCATACTCTGCTGCTGCCAGAGCCCCGGCCTCCAGCAACGCTTTCTTTCTAGCCAGGTTATCCTGGGCCTGCTTTAGCTTAGCCTGCCCGGAAACCAAAGCCAATTGGGATGCCTCCAGCTGTGATTCCACCTGAGCCAGCTGAGACTGTACTGAAGCCAATTCTGCTTCCAATTCAGGACTGGTCAGAACCATCACCAGCTGCCCTTTTTCCACCCTATCCCCGGCTTCCAGCAAAACCTGGCTGATCTTTGCGGCCTGGGTTGCCTGAATCTGCTGTTCCTCAATAACCTGCACATATCCAGTTTCCTCAATAACCTGGGTAAATGTCCCTTTCTCAGCCCGGACAACCTCTACCTGCTGTCCGCCGCTCACAACCGCCGCCGCTGCCACCAGCAGCACAACTACAGCTACAACAGCGGCTAACCAGGTTTTCTTGATCTTCATAGGCGCTCTCCCCTCTTAATCTCGGTTTTTCAGGGCTTCAACCATATCTATTTGTCCTGTTTTGCGGATAGCCAATTGCTGGCCTATCCCGATGAAAATTAAAGCCAGCAGGGCGGCAATCAAATAGGTACGAGGATAAATAATTGCCGGCATGCTGTAAAGATCGGTACTGATACTGGCCATCAGGGCACTTCCCATAACTTTGCCAGCCGGCAATCCGATTACAATTCCCAGTACAGCCTGTATCCCGGTCTCCTTACGCAGCAGGCCGGCTATTTCCCCCTGGGAAAAACCAAGGACTCGCAGGGAAGCCAGTTCCCTTCTGCGTTCCTGAAAAGTCATTATCGAAGTGTTGTACACGATAGCCAGCCCCAATAATCCCGCCATCAGAACCATAATGGCAATAAATACAATTATGGTGTCCATATACTGCAGAAAAGCAGCTTGTTCCCGCTGGGGACTCAATACTGAACTGACCCCGGTCATTTCATACAGGCGAGTCTCCACGCTTTTCATTTCCGGCCGGTCCAGTTTCAGCATCACTGCGGACACCGCCTGGCTTTCCCCTAGGAGACGGTTAGCCGTTTCCCATGATATATAAGATCCGCTGCCGGACATAGGCTGATTAACTCCTGTTATGCGCAGGTGATCGGTCCGGGTTGGTCCGATTCCTAGAGTGGTTTGCACCTCTACCTCATCACCAGGTTTGAGTCCCAATTTGTCAGCGATTCTTTTGCTGAGCAAAATACCCTCTTCCGGAATCTGCTTCTGCTGGCCATGCATGTCGTATACTTTTCTGAGCTCACCGGTTACCCCAGCTCCTACCAGCAGTTCGTCCTCCGCCCGTTCACCCACTTTTATTTTCACGGGCACTTCCAGGAGGGGTTCCATTTTTTGCACTTCGCTCCAGCGGTTCCAGTAGGCAACATCGGTATACTTGACCGGTTGGGTAAACCTGACTATATAGTCATAGCGGTTGCTCATGGAAAAACTCTGCTGCAGCAAGTAGTCTACGGCATCATTGGAAAACAGAGCAAAAATCAGCAGGCATACTGTAAATACTACTCCCAGCACGGTAACCGCAAAACGCATCCGGTTGCGCAGGATAGAACGCAGGCTCATCTTCCAGCTGCTGCTAAGATGCTGCCACAGCCAGGTCCAGTTTTCCAGCAGGGTATGCTTCCCGGAAGCAGGCGGTTCCGGGCGCATGGCTTCGGCGGGACGAATGCGGACTACTGACCGGGAAGCATACAGTCCCGCTGCCCCACCCACCACCAGGCTGATTACCACACTGCGGATTACTACAGATAGATTGATTCCTCCGATAGTACTGGGCAGATTAAAAAACTGGGCATAAACCTGAGACATACCTGCCGCCATGCTGATTCCCAGAGCAATTCCCAGAACTGAACCGACACCGCTCACCAGCAGAGCGTAACTGGTATAATTACCCATAATTTGCAAGCTGCTGTAGCCCAGAGCTTTCATCACACCAATCGGCAGTCGCTGGGTCTTTATCAACCGGCTGATAATCACAGACTGAATGGCCGCCGCAATCAAGAAAAATACCAGCGGCAGCGAATCAGACATGGTCTTCAGCCCCTCCAGTTCTGCCTGCAGGGCAGCATGGCTTAACTGGTCACGGCGGGGATAACTGGCCAAATTGCCATAGGGCTCCAGAATTCTTTCTATTTCTCTGACCACCGCACTCTCATCTGCTCCCGGTGCCAGGTCAATTACCACTTGATTAATCTGGCCGGAATAGTTCAGAATTTGCTGGGCCTGTATTTGCGGTATCATAATAATGCCAAAACGCCCCGGCTCAGGTACAAGAGCCCCGCTATCCGGCATGGGATAAATAAATTCCGGGCTTATAGCAGTTCCTATAACCGTCAGGGCTGCCTTCTTGCCATCGGCAATAACCTCCAGCCTATCACCAATGGACAGGTGGTTGGCGGCAAAAAACTGGGGATCAACTAAAACTCCCACATTTCCTGCCGGGCTTTCCTCAAACCAGCTGCCCGACAGCAAATGCAGGCGGTTTACTTCTCCTTCCAGAGGTAGGGGATAACCGGTCAGCCTGCCGATAGCCCGTTGGTCCTCAGCTTTGACAATGGGTATATCCTTTTGCACCCGGCCGGTAGCTTTTATAACTCCCGGTACCGCTTCGATCCTGCTCACTACGGATTCGGGAGCCTTCACCACAGCAAAGGTATAATCAGCGAACCGGTATTCCTGGTAAAACCGCTCCTGGGACTGGCTCATATTGGAAAAAGCCGTATTCATACCGATATATATCATGACTCCCAGCATAACAATCAGAACCAGAGCCACAAACTGTCCCCAGCTGGCGGTTACCATGCGTACTAGTTTGCGGGTTAGGGTAGTCATCACCAGTCAATCCTTTCTGGGGGAACCGGTTGCTGGTTAACGGTAATATCAGCGATTTTTCCGCTGCGCATACGCACCACCCGGTCGGCTATGGCACCAATAGCAGTATTATGGGTTACAATAATTACCGTACCGGAGCGTTTTTGGCGGATATCATACAGCAAACGGAGCACATTCTTACCGGTTTCAAAATCCAATGCTCCCGTAGGCTCATCACACAGCAAAAGGCGGGGCTGCTTCACAATAGCCCGGGCTATGGCCACCCGCTGCTGCTCTCCGCCGCTTAATTGGGAAGGGAAGTGATCCCGGCGATCCAGCAGGCCTACTTCCTGCAGTACTTCGTCCACCGGGCGGGGGCTATTCACCAGCTCAGCAGCTAAAGCCACATTTTCGGCAGCAGTCAGGTCAGGAATCAAGTTGTAAAACTGGAAAACGAACCCCACCTCACGGCGGCGATAATTGGTAAGTTCTTTTTCCGCTGCACTAGTAAGAGGTTTCCCCGCAAAATATATTTCTCCAGTGCTGGGCTGATCAATACCGCCCATCAGGTTCAAGAGCGTGCTCTTGCCTGAGCCGCTGGGTCCCAGTATCACCAGCAGTTCCCCGTCATAAATATCCAAAGTGGTCGCTTTTAGAGCTTCCACTTGAACCTCGCCCATAACATAAGTTTTGCTGACACTTTGTAAGCTCATTAAAATTGGCGATGTCATTCCATTATCTCCTTTGGTACGGTAATGCCCTGATACTAGGCTATTTATCCTTGGAAGCACCCAACCCATTTTGCAAAAATTCCATATAGTAATCGGTCTGCTGCTTTATCTGGGCTTGATCCAGATCGCCATCGCTGCTGTCCAGTATCAGCTGGCCAAGTGCCATCAGGGTATATTTGAGCAGTTTCTTGGTAAATTCGGGGTCCATATCCTGGCGCAGTTCTCCCTTTTGCTGCGCTTCGGTCACTGCAGCATCAAAGGCCTGGTCATAATATGCCGGCATCAGGGCTAAAGCTTTGGCTTTCAGCTCCGGGTTTTTCAAGACATTCAATAGAAAAGCACTTAATTCCGGGCGCTGCCTGGCAAATTCAATCCCCCCGGCCATCTGTAAACGAAGCTGGTCAAAGAAACCCAGGGTTTCATGGCCAGGACAATTCTGCACTATCCACTGGCTGATAAAAGCTAACTTCTCTTGAGCCGCGCGATGAATAACATTGTTGAACAACTCTTCCTTGTTGGCGAAGTGATGATAAAAGCTGCCCTTGGAAATACCCGCTCGCTTGATTATCTGATTCAGGGACGCTGAATCAAAACCTCGGTCCGCAAATTCTTTCAAGGCTTCATATATCAATTTTTCCTTGGGGGTAAAGTCTTTGTCTTCCATAGGTTTAACACTCCCGCTGGGTATGGACCAGCCGGTCTAGACCAGTTGGTCTAATCCCAGTCTAGTTTAGTTTTCCCGCCGCGTCAATGGGGCTTTTATCCACCTATTCCTGCCCCTTCAGACAGTACTTCAAGGTGTTTTTAGCAAGGGCGGATTTTCTGAGCTGCCACAGGGAAATATAGGGAAAAGCCAACAAGGTAAGGTAAGTTATGAAAAGAGTACTGGTAAGCTTTCTTTTATTGAATGTGGGGGCATTTATGGACGCCGCCGGCTTCTACTTTTTCCTGTCCCCGGACAACATTGCTGCCGGGGGCATTAACGGCCTGGCGCTGGTTCTTAATCACTACCTGCCTTTTTTGCCTTTAGGGGCTCTGGTATTAATATTAAGTATTATATTGTTAACCACCGGATTCGTCCTGATTGGCACCAGTTTTGGGGTAAAGACCGTTTATTGCAGCATTATCATTCCCCTTTGGATATGGGCTTTGGAAAAGCTGTATCCCCTGAAAAATCCGCTGGCAGAAGATTTGCTCATTCAAATGATTTTTGGAGTCATAATATCCAGCATCGGTTTAGCCATTCTCTTTAACCAGAATGCTTCCTCAGGAGGCACTGATATTGCTGCCCGTATCCTCTACAAGTATTACAGTCTGGATATGGGTAAAGGGCTGTTTGTTATTGATTTCTTCATTGTTATTTCCGCCGCTTTTACTTTCGGCATTGAAAAAGGCCTCTATGCTTTACTGGGTGTTATATTATACAGCTTTGCCATCGATTACATAATCGAAGGAATCGACACCAGCCAGCAGGTTACCATTATTACCCGGGAAACGGAAAGGGTCAGGGAATTCATAGTGAATGAGCTGGGACGGGGAGTAACCATCTATAAAGCTCAGGGCGGTTACTCCTTGGAAGATAGGGATGTATTAGTAACCATAGTAAAACGCCGGGAATATATCAAGCTGCGAGATTACATCCGCCTCCTGGACAACCATGCTTTTATTGCTGTACAAACTACCCACAAAGTATTGGGAGAAGGGTTTGCCCCGCTGGATTAGGCTGTCATTTATCAAACAGGTGACGGTATTCACCATAGCCTTCCTTCTCCAAGTCTTCCTTGGGTATGAAACGCAGGGCGGCTGAATTAATACAATAGCGTAAACCGGCAGGTGCCGGACCGTCGTTAAATACATGACCCAGGTGAGAGTCAGCCTGGCGGCTGCGTACTTCGGTGCGCACCATACCATGACTCTTATCCAGCTTTTCTATAATACTGCTGTGATCGATGGGACGAGTAAAACTGGGCCAGCCACAGCCGGAATCAAATTTATCCAGAGAAGTAAACAATGGCTCCCCGGACACTACATCCACATAAATCCCTTCCCGGTTATTATCCCAATACTCATTACGAAAAGGCGGTTCGGTAGCATTGTTCTGGGTCACATCAAACTGCAGCTTGGTTAACCTTTTACGCAGCTCATCAAGATTTAAAGCCGGCTTTCCCCAGGTCTCTTCGAGAAAAGCCTCTCTTCCTGACCCCCGCTTATATTGGCCATAATGAACCGGGTTTTTTTTATGATAATCCTGGTGGTAGTCCTCCGCCGGGTAGAATTCCGATGCAGGCAGGATTTTGGTAACAATCGGTGCTTGGAAATACCCGCTGGCTTGCAGGCGGTCTCGTGACTCCTCGGCCTGCTTTTTTTGCTGCTCATCATGGTAGAAAATTGCCGTCTGATAGGACTGGCCTCGATCATGGAACTGCCCTCCCGGGTCAGTGGGATCAATCTGCCTCCAAAAAATCTCTAACAACTCAGGATAGGAAATGCGGCTGGGATCATAAGTTACCTGAACTGCTTCATAATGCCCGGTTTGACCGGAACATACTTCTCTATAGGTAGGGTTTTCTTTATGGCCGCCGGTATATCCTGATACTACTTGCAGGACCCCTTCTTGTTCCTGAAAAGGTGCCACCATACACCAGAAGCAGCCCCCGGCAAAAGTGGCTTTATCTGTCTTGAGGTTCTCTTTGTTCATAAATGTTCACCTCAACAATTGGTTTTATCATCTAATTTTCCAAAAACCCGGGGTTCTCATGCAACCAGTAAATAGAAAGCGCCCGAAGGGGCGCAGGCTGTGACAATAGCATAATGCGGGCAGATTATAGCTTTTCCCCGCACTCGGGGCAAAACTTGCTGCCCGGGGTGACTTTATTCCCACAGGCAGGACAATTTTCCCGGACCTTCAAAGGTGCACCGCATTCCGGGCAGAACTTGGCATTAGATGCCAAGGGGGCTTCACAATTGGGACATGATGCTCTGATATTTTCCCGCCAGTATTCCTTACCCAGTTTTTTGTCTTCTTCGGCCATAGCCGCATGAGCCCACACTTCCTCTACTGATCTACTAGCTTGGGCAGCTGCCATTTCCACACCCAGATCCGGCGCACAGGCTTTGCATAATCCCTTTTTGGTGTTCCAACATCCCGACCGGCATACCCAGCTGGAACAGCGTGGGCACTGAACAAAATCAGGTTTCATTTCCTCAATAGCTGCTTCAAAAGCTTCGTCATGGGCTTTTTCCCAGGATACAGAACGAACCCGCTCGCTTACATCAGCCGCTCTGCTGAAAAGGCCTCCAAAAAGGCTGCCGGCGGCATCGAAAACCCCTGCTACTGTACCCGTAACCGATGGTTTGAACCTGGTCCTGAATCCGCTGCCGCAGCGATCACAATAAAATTCGAATTGAAATCCCTTGTTGGTGCTGAGGTCACTGTAATTCCTTACAAATCTAATCTTGTCCGCCACACCGTCTCCTCCTACAAAAAGCAATTCTGGTTTTAGTGTAGCAAATTTATGGTATTCCTACTATATACTTCTCAATTGAAAAAAGCCTATTGAGTAGACACAACCTCCAACCTATGAACATGAAATATTTATTTTGGTGATCGACTATATATGACAATATCTCTAAAGGAAGTTTTTCGAAAGTGTCAAAAGTTGTTTTATGTAACATTTTTTACAACCCGGCCTGATAACCTATGGATCTGTATTATTCCTGTCAAAGGCACTGATCATTCTAGTGAGGAGGACCTATGGATTATCGATTGACCGACCTGATTGATACCGAATTACTGCAGAGATCGACTGAACGATTCTCCGACTTAACCGGCATCGCCACCAGCATAATAGATCACGATGATGTTTTGATCGCCAGCGCCGGCTGGCAAACAATTTGCACCGACTTTCACCACCGCTGTCCAGCTACTAACCAGATCTGTCAAATGAACTATACCCGTCTTAAACAACTGGTAACTAAACTACCTTATGCAACCTGTGAATGCCTGAGTGGATTAACCCATTATGCTGCGGCTATCGAAATAGATGGGGATCATTTAGGTACGGTTATTACTGGACCAATCTTTCTTAATAACCCGGACCGGCAGCGTTTTATACAGCAGGCACGCCAATTTGGGTTTGATGAAGAAGCTTACCTGCAAGCCCTGACCAAAGTTACCGTCATATCCCCCCAGCAAATAGAGAAAAATATGCGGTTCGTCACCGACCAAACTCAGGTGCTGGCCAGAATTGGATTGGAACGCAAACAACGGCTGGAAGCCGAAAAGAAAGCTTCCACCAGCGAAACTCGTCTCAAAATGATTACGGAATCAAGCAATGACGGCTTTTGGATCTGGAACGAAGATAATTCTTTTATCATGAGCCCCCGTTGTGCAGAGATTTTAGAGTTCTATACGGAGAAATACGATACCTTGACCTGGTTGAGCAGGATTCATCCTGAGGATGTTGATCAGGTGATTAATCAAATAAAAGACCATCTGGCTGGCTATATTTCTCATATTTCTACTGAATACCGGGTACGTACCCGGCGAGGCATGTGGAAGTGGATTCACTTTAAGGCGCGGATAACCCGATATAATGCCAACGGCTGCCCCAGTCAGGTGGCAGGTTCTATCAGCGATATAAGTGAGAGAAAGCAGTTCGAAGCGGACCTGCTGGAGAGAGAAAGCTTGTATCGCTCCCTGGTAGAAACCTCTCCCAGTGCCATCGTCCTGACTGATCGTAAAGGTATTATCAAGTTTGTAAACTCCCAAGGAGCCATACTATCAGGTTGGAATGACCCTGCCAAGTTGGTTGGGCAGAGCGGTTTGGTTTTGCTGCACACAGATCAATGGGGCCAAATGGGCTTGGATTATCGCCAGATAATAGCATTGGGTTGCTGCAAACAGGATGAATATACCTGTGTGCGAAAGGATGGCTCTACCTTCATAGCTGAGCTAAATATGGCCCCTATCTATAACGCCAATCAACGCCTGACCGGCTGCATCAGCATAGCCCAAGATATCACAGCCCGTAAAGCCATGGAAAGTGAACTTTTGCAGCACCGCAATCACCTGCAAAAGCTAGTGGAGCAGAAAACCAAAGCCTTGCGCTTATCGGAAGAAAAATTTGCCAAAGCATTTACAGCCAGTCCCATCGCTATGAGCATTACCACTTTAGAAGAAGGACGATATATAGAAGTCAATGATGCCTTTTGCAGTTTGATAGGTTATCAACGGGAAGAAATCATTGGCCAGGCATCACTGGTAATCTGGAATGATCCGGAAGAACGTCACAATTTTAAGCAGTTGATCCAGGAACACGGTTTAATAAAAGATCACGAATTTAATTTCGTCACCAGGTCCGGGGAAGTTCGGGTAGGTCTAATATCTGGTCAATATATTCAAATTGGGGAAGATACCTGCATATTAAGCTCAATTAATGATATAACCGAAAAACGCCGCATTGACCGGGAGATGGAAAGACTGGACCGCCTGAATCTGATCGGGGAGATGGCCGCCAGCATAGGCCATGAAATCCGCAACCCTATGACAACTGTGAGGGGTTTGCTGCAGATACTGAGCAACAATCAATCATATGCCCAGGAGCGGGAATTATTTGAGCTAATGATTGAAGAGTTAGACCGGGCTAATTCTATTATCACTGAATTTCTGTCCCTGGCTAAAAACAAGCACGTGGATTTGTTGCCCGGCAATCTATCAAAAATATTGGAAAGTGTTATTCCCCTGATCCAAGCCAATGCTTTGAGTCATGAGATACATGTAGATTACCAGCTCAATCCGGTCCCCGATATTCTTTTAGACGACAAAGAAATCCGCCAGTTGATTCTTAATCTCACCCAAAATGGCCTGGAGGCCATGCCGAAAGGCAAGAGCTTAACATTACGAACCTACCGGGATAACGGGCAGGTAGTCTTGATGGTTAAAGATGAAGGCTCAGGCATTGATGATGCTGTTTTGGATAAACTAGGATTACCTTTTGTAACTACTAAGGAGAAGGGTACCGGTTTAGGCTTATCAGTCTGCTATCGTATCGCTGCCCGTCATAATGCGGTCATTGATGTGGAAACCGGTCCCCATGGAACCACCTTTTTTGTACGTTTTCCGCTGGCGCTGCAATAAATCCATATGGGGGACACACCGAGTCCTTTCTAAAAGTAATACAGGAGTTCGGAACTATTTAATATGCACCTGTCATTTCAACCGGGGACCCTACATAGGGAGGTCCTATTATTTTTTATTTACCGAAAATTATCCGGCTACTTGTACCGTTTAAGGTTTTCATATATAATACCCCTAGGGGGTAATAATCCCTTAATTGCAAATAAGAGGTGATATTAGATGGAGCTAATTACTGCCACTGCCAGCGTGGTAGACGATATCAAGCAGGTACTTTCAGCTCAGGGAATCAATAAAAACAGTCTTCGCATTGCCATGAATATGGGCTGAGGGGGAGCCTCTTTTTATCTGGTTCTGGATGAACCAGGTGATTCTGACCAGGTACAGGTTATCGATGGAATTCAATTTGTAATCCAGCAGCCACTTATAGATATGTTTGAAGGTTTTACCCTGGAATCCGTTAAACGTGATGAGCAAACCCTGTTTCGAGTTATTCCCAAAGTTGATCAGGACAGCGGAGGATGCTCTTCCTGTACATCCTGCGGATAAAATTAAGCGAGCCTTCGGGCTCGCTTCTTATTTTTGCAGAATTGTCCAGAGAAGATTAGATAATGTCCAGCACGAATTTCTCCGGAAAACGAGGCGTAATATGCCGGTAGTACTCTATAACCTGCTGCATATCCCGCTGGTAATCCCCGCTGGGATAAAAAGCCAATCCCACATGAGCAATTTTCTTCTTGTAATCCAGTGAACTCAATACAATCGGTACTTTGGCCTGCAAAGCCGCTTGATAAAAACCGGTCTTCCATTTCCCTTTCAGTTTGCGGCTTCCTTCCGGGGAGAGTAAGATCACCAGTCTCTCAGAACGGTTTAATAGCTCTACCATATGACTGACCAGGTTTTCTGATTTATCACGCCGCACGCTAATACCTCCGGTGGCCTTGAAAAATAATCCCAGCGGGAATATCATTAACTCCTTTTTAATCAAATACTTGACTGGTCTATTCATCATATACAAAGCGGCGCGGGAGTAGCCAAAATCAAAATTACTAGTGTGAGGTGCACCCACCATAATACACTTTTTTATCCCGGAATCCAGTTCCCCCTCCAGCTTCCAGCCACTGAGCTTATAATAAAGTTTTGACAAAGTTCTCATTATCATTATCTGTTTCTCCTTATATAAATGAATTCGTCAGATAGCGGCAATATCTTCAAAGCGTACCCCTTATTTTCCTCTATTTCAATAGATAATGCCACGTTAATTTCTGTCACCTCCTGAAAATACCGTCTCCAAAGCAGGTACAACACCGAAAACCTGCCTCAGGGTGATAGAGTCATAATACCTTTGAAAACAGCCCAATTTTATGAATATTCAGCGCATCATTTCTGAAGCACGCAAAAGATGGCTTAACCGCCTATGCTTGCTCTCGTTTTCACAATCACAATTCCAAACGGTTTGCTTCATTTTTGAAGCAGCAGCTGTCTTGCAGGTATTTCTTCCCTGTTACCCTGACTTATTGTTAAGTAAACAACTGCTGATTGGACCGCCGAAGTTACCGCCATTGCCTGTCTTGTATGGTTAATTGCCAATTTCAATTTCCTGGTTTAGAAGATTGGCACACTCCTTGCTTTAAATGGTGGCAAGTCCTTTTTCTGGTGGAGCGGAGCCAGCCTATCCTATTATACCATAGCGCAGCAGCAAAACCTTAGCAGGGGACCTTAGCCTCCTACACATCTTCCCCGCCGCTCCTCTGATTCTGCGAGACCTTGGCATAGGTCTTTCAACATACCTATTTTGGCGAAGAAAGGTGGTGGAAAGAGTGTCATACCAGAACATTGTCTTGGAAAAGCAGGAGCGTATTGCTATCCTGACCGTCAACCGCCCTCAGGTATTGAACGCTTTGAACCAGGCCACTCTGCTGGAAATCCGCCAGGCGGTCCTGGAAGCAGCCAACGATGACCAAGTTGATGTCCTCATAATTACAGGTAGTGGTGATAGAGCTTTTGTGGCCGGAGCTGATATTGCTTATATGCAGGATTTTGAGGCGGTTGAAGGGCGCAGCTTTGGTTTGCTGGGTCAGGAGGTTTTCCGCCTCATCGAAAAAATGGAGAAGCCCACCATAGCCGCAGTGAATGGCTTTGCTCTCGGCGGAGGCTGCGAGTTGGCCATGTGCTGTGATTTCCGCATTGCTTCCACCAAAGCTAAATTTGGCCAACCCGAAGTAACCCTGGGCATTACTCCCGGGTTCGGGGGTACACAGAGATTGGCCCGTTTAGTAGGGCCAGGGATGGCCAAGCAACTTATCTTCACCGGAGAAACCATTGACGCATCTGAAGCATTACGTATCGGCCTGGTTAACCGGGTGGTTGAACCCCAGCAGCTGATGGACGTGACTCGTGCCATAGCCAGGCAAATCTCCGGCAACGCTCAACTGGCAGTACGCTTCTGCAAGACCGCTATAAACGAAGGACTGCAAACGGATATTGACCGGGGTATGACCATTGAAGCGGATCTATTTGGCATGTGCTTTGCGACTTTTGATCAGAAGGAAGGCATGCAGGCCTTTCTAGACAAGCGCCGCCCTCAATTTATTGCCCAATAAGACGGTAAACAGAATCGAAGGGAGGATGGGTATATGGAAATTAAGAAAATCGGAGTACTGGGAGCAGGAACCATGGGAGCAGGAATTGCTCAGGTCTGTGCTCAATCCGGGTATCAAGTAATTCTCGTAGACATCGAGCAGGCCATCATTGACAAAGCCCTGAAAACCATTAACAAAGCCTGGGGCAAAGCAGTAGAGAAAGGCAAGTTAACAGAAGATGCGGTCCAGAAAATGCAGTCCCTTATCACTACCGGCACAGACCCCAAAGATTTTGCCGATTGTAACATCGTTATCGAAGCCATTGTAGAAAACATGGAGATAAAAAAGAAAGTCTTTGCCCAGTTAGGCGAAATATGCCGTCCGGAAGCCATTCTGGCTACTAATACTTCAGCTCTCAGTATTACCGAGATTGCTGTTGCCAGCAAGCGCGCCGCCCAAGTAGTAGGTATGCACTTCTTCAATCCCGTTCCCGTAATGAAATTGGTGGAAATCATCCCCGGGGTGGAAACATCGCAAGAAACCGTGGATATCGTTACTGATCTCAGCATCAAGATCGGCAAAGAACCTGTTCCTGCCCAGGAAACTCCCGGTTTCATCGTTAACCGTCTCCTACTTCCTTACATAAACGAAGCTGCTCATTTGCTCCAGGAGGGAGTTCCTGCCGAGCAAATCGACAAGGCTATGATGCTGGGTGCCAACATGCCCATGGGACCCTTGGCCTTGGCCGATCTGGTAGGTCTGGATGTCTGCCTGAACATCTGTGAATATTTCTGGAAAGAATTCGGTGATTCCAAGTATCGTCCGGCTCTTATTCTCAGGAACAAGGTGCGCGCAGGTCATTTAGGCCGCAAGACCGGCAAAGGGATTTACGATTACACCAAAAGTCTATAAAACCGCTGATGTACAGGACCTAAAACAAAGGGAGGCAGCTATTATGAATTTTAAGCTCAGTGAAGATCATCTCATGATTCAAAAAACCATCCGTGACTTTGCCCTCAATGAAGTGGCCCCCAGCGCAGCCGAGCGCGACGAAGAAGAACGTTTTGACATAGAAATCTTTCATAAGATGGGTGAGTTAGGACTGACCGGTCTGCCTTGGGAAGAAAAATACGGCGGCGCAGGTTTCGATTTTCTGGCTTATGCCATCGCTGTTGAAGAACTTTCCAAGGTATGTGCTTCCACCGGCGTTACCCTGTCGGCCCACGTATCCTTGTGTTCCTGGCCGATATGGAAGTTCGGCACCGAGGAACAGAAGTTAAAATACCTGGTTCCTCTGGCTGAAGGAACCAAGCTGGGCGCTTTCGGGATAACCGAACCTTCCGCTGGTTCTGATGCCGGCGGCACCAAAACCACCGCGGTTTTGGACGGAGATGCTTATGTACTGAACGGAACCAAGGTGTTTATTACCAACGGTTATTATGCTGATACCTATGTTATTATTGCCCGCACGGGTCCCAAGGAGCTGGGTCACAAGAGCATAAGTGCCTTCATCGTTGAAAAGGGGACCCCGGGCTTTAGTTTTGGCAAGAAGGAAAAGAAACTGGGGATTCGCTCCTCGGCCACTTATGAACTGATTTTTGACAACTGCCGCGTACCTAAAGAAAACCTGCTGGGCAAAGAAGGTGAAGGCTTTAAAATCGGCATGATGATTTTGGACGGCGGCCGTAACGGTATTGCTGCCCAGGCTCTGGGAATTGCCGAAGGCGCCTACGAGTATGCCCTGGATTATGCCAAGCAGAGAATTCAGTTTGGAAAACCCATCGCGGATCAGCAGGCCATCCGCTTCAAATTAGCCGATATGGCCACCAGGATCGAAGCCGCTAAACTGCTCACCTACAAAGCCGCCTGGCTGGAGGGTCAGCATGAGCCGTACGGTCTGGCTAGTTCCATGGCCAAGGTATTCGCCGGCGATACCGCCATGTATGTAACCACCGAGGCGGTTCAGATCCTGGGCGGCTATGGTTACTGCCGTGATTACCCGGTGGAGCGGATGATGAGAGATGCCAAGATCACCCAGATTTATGAAGGCACCAATGAAATCCAGCGGGTGGTTATCTCCAACCTGTTGTTAAAAGGATAAGGCAAAGGAGGTTTGCTCATGAGAGAAGCCGTTATTGTCAGCGCCTGCCGTACCCCGGTAGGAAGTTTCGGGGGCAGCCTGAAAGATGTGTCAGCCCGGGAATTAGGAGCCATAACCATAGCTGAAGCGGTTAAAAGAGCCGGTCTTAAACCGGATATAATCGACGAAGTCATCTTTGGCTGCGTTCTCCAGGCTGGTCTGGGGCAGAACATAGCCCGCCAATGCGCTCTGGATGCCGGCTTACCCGTTGAAGTACCAGCCTTCACCGTAAACAAGGTCTGCGGTTCGGGTTTGAAGACAGTAGAGTTGGCTGCTCAGGCTATTAGAGCCGGAGACGCTGACATCATCGTGGCCGGTGGAACAGAGAACATGTCAGCCACGTATTTCGGCCTGGCCAAAGCCCGCTTTGGCTACCGGATGAACGATGGCAAGTTGGAGGACCTAATGATAAAAGACGGCCTGTGGTGCGCTTTTAACGACTACCATATGGGCATAACCGCTGAAAACATCAATGAAAAATGGGGAAATACCCGTGAAGAGCAGGATGCCTTTGCCCTGCGCAGCCAGCAGCGGGCCGCGTCAGCCCAGGCAGCAGGCCTGTTCGAGGAGGAGATCGTCCCGGTAACCATCAAGACCAAAAAGGATACCATAACCTTTGCCACAGACGAATTCATCAGACCCAATACCACTGCTGAGGGCCTGGCCAAGCTCAAGGGAGCCTTTAAGAAAGATGGGTCGGTTACCGCCGGCAATGCCTCCGGAATCAATGATGCGGCTGCTGCCGTAGTGGTCATGTCAGCGGATAAGGCCAAAGAATTGGGGATTAAGCCCCTGGCGAAAATAGTCAGTTATGCTTCCGCTGGTGTAGACCCGTCCATAATGGGTATAGGCCCCTGGCCTGCCTCTCTCAAGGCTCTTGATAAAGCCGGCTGGACCATAGACAACCTGGATCTGATTGAAGCCAATGAAGCCTTTGCTGCCCAATCGGTGGCGGTTGCCAAGGAACTGAAATTTAACATGGATATTGTAAATGTTAATGGGGGCGCCATTGCCATCGGCCATCCCATTGGAGCTTCCGGATGCCGCATACTGGTAAGCCTGCTGTACGAAATGAAAAGACGAGACGCCAGGCGGGGACTGGCAACCTTGTGCATCGGCGGCGGTATGGGGACGGCCCTGCTGGTAGAGCGTGAATAAAAAAGTACATCTGTATTAGACTATTAACAGTTTGCCTAGGGGCTCGGTAGCATTCAGGAACTGGGACCCCAAAGGGTATTAACCGGTATCCCCACGGATGAAGGATCTGCCGGATTGCCCTTCATTCCGGCGGATCCTTCTCCCCCCCCCCAATAATTTTGGAAGGAGGACAGAATATGCCATCATACCTGCAAGAATACAAGCAGAAACTGGTCACTGCTGCCGAGGCGGTTAAAGTAGTAAAATCAGGTGACTGGGTAGAACATGCCTTTGGGGTGTGTGGTGCCAATGAACTGGACCAGGCTTTAGCCCAAAGGGTCAATGAACTGTACGATGTCAAGATTCGCGTTGATATTGGTGTCTGGCCTCACTATTCCCTGGAAGCGGATCCCACGGGGGAGCATTTTCAGTGGCATGCCTGGCATTTTGGCGGCCTGGACCGCAAGTATTACAATCAAGGTCAGATGTACTATGTCCCCATGAAATTCCACGAGTGTCCCCGCATGACCCGCAACGATTGTGCCGGTCCCAATGTATTCATGGCTACCGTAGCACCTATGGACAGACATGGTTATTTCAGCTTCGGGGCAGGTGCTCCTTCCGCCATGGCTGCCGCTGAAACGGCTGATTATGTCCTGCTGGAAATCAACACCAATATGCCCCGGGTCTTAGGAGGCAACCAGGAACATATCCATATCAGTCAAGTAGACTACGTGGTAGAAAGCAGCAACCAACCCCTGCCCACTTTACCGGCCGCTGAGCCCAGTGAAGTGGAAAAGATAATTGCCGGTCATATAATTGAGCGCCTCTATGATGGCTGTTGTATTCAGCTGGGAATTGGCGGAATACCCAATGCCATTGGCACCATGGTAGCAGAATCTGACTTAAAGGATTTGGGTGTGCACACGGAAATGTATGTGGATGCTTACCTGAAGATGACAGAAGCCGGCAAGATTACCGGCGCCAAAAAAAACTTGGACCGGTATAAACAGGTATTTTCCTTTGCCCTGGGAAGCAGGGAACTTTACGAATTTATTGATGACAATCCCGGAGTCATTGCTTATTCGGTGGATTATACCAACAATCCTTACATAGTGGCCCAAATAGATAATTTTGTCTCCATAAACGCTTGTATAGAAGTGGACCTTTTTGGCCAGGTATGTGCCGAAAGCGTGGGAACCCGTCATATCAGCGGTACCGGCGGGCAGTTGGACTTCGTAGAAGGGGCTTACAAATCCAAAAACGGCCAGAGCTTCATATGCATGCCATCCACTTTCGAGTCCCAGGGACAGGTAGTATCCCGAATCAAGCCCATATTAACCCCGGGGTCCATTGTTACCGACCCGCGAACCGCCACCCATATGGTTGTGACTGAATACGGCATAGCCAATATGAAAGGAAAAAGCACCTGGGAACGAGCTGAGGCTTTAATTAATATTGCCCATCCCGGCTTCCGGGATGAACTCATTAATGAAGCCGAGAGCATGCGGATATGGAGAAGAAGCAACCGTATTCCCAGTAATGTTTAGCCGGTACCGGTCTAATTACATACCATAAAGGAACCCGGTAACAATACCAGTGCTCAACTAGTACAGCACGGCAATTAGTCCTCCTATTAGGCCCTTTACCGGTCTCAGCAGAGAAAGGAGCAGTCTTTTGACTGCTCCTTTCTCTGCCGGGACTAATCCTTTTGTGAGCCCAGAGCTATTCCATATTTATGGGCCTTGCGCAGCAAGGTGGCCTGACTGATTCCCAATTCTTTGGCGGCCTGCCGGCTGCTTTTGCTGTTCCTAATGACACTCTCCAGCAGTCGCCGTTCAGCAGCCTCATTTACTTCCTTCAACGAAGGAGTTTTAAAGTTCTCGCCATCCTCCAAGCCTTCAGATTTGGAGCGGTAGGAATCAGGTATGTCCAGCAGGGTGATGAAATCCCCCTCCGACACAATAGCCAGTCGTTCAATTATATTCTGTAATTCGCGTACATTACCCGGCCACGGGTAGCGGCACATCCACTTCTTGACTTCGTCGTCCAGCCTTTTATGCAGACCATACTTGTTATTGAATTTCTGCAGAAAATAATTCGCCAGCAGCAGGATGTCTTCAGGGCGGTGTTTCAAAGGCGGGATGGTTATGGGCACGACACACAAACGGTAGTATAAATCCTCGCGGAAGCGGTTTTGGCGGACCAGCTCTTCCAGATCTTTGTTGGTAGCGGTAATAACCCGGGCTTTCAAGCGAATAGGAGTAACCCCTCCTACCCTGCGGAATTCTCCTTCCTGCAGCACCTGCAGCAGTTTGGCCTGCAGCGAACTTGGCAAATCTGCTATCTCATCCAGAAAAATAGTGCCATCTCCGGCCAGTTCCAGCAGTCCAGGTTTGCCCTGTTTCTTGGCACCGGTAAAAGCCCCTTCGTCATAACCAAACAATTCCGCTTCAAATAAGTTCTCGGGAATAGCTGCGCAGTTCAGCTGTACAAAAGGCTGGTCCTTTCTCGGTCCCAGTTCGTGTATTTTCCGGGCAATAACTCCTTTGCCTACCCCCGACTCTCCATTCAAGAAGATATTGCTGTCTACCTTACTGACCTTCATTACTATGTCCAGGACATCATGCATCTCTTTGCTGCGGAAAATCAGGTCCTCGCCGGCATCATGCCTTAACTGCTGTTCATAAAACATGCGCAGATTGGCCTCTTTTTCCAGTTCGCGGCGCATTTTTTCCAAAGCGGTGATATCCCGGGAGGTATAAACAATGCGGTACACTTTACCGTCCTCGTTTAAAATAGGATTGGCGCTGACCAAAAGCCGTCGCCCGCTCTTAACAATGGCTTCAAAATTCAGGGTCTTTTTCTCCTCTAGAATTTCCGCCATACGGTAGACATCTACCGGGGACAGGAAAGTGTAAAATCCTCCCTCCACAATATTGGTTAGTTTCTGGCCGACCACTTCTTCCATGGTAAACATATCCAGCAAGGCATGTTTCTGGTTGATCATTATAATGGTGCTGTCAGCCTTGGTGACCAATATGCCATCGCTGACCAGATTGGCAATGGTTATTAATTGGTCTATAATACGTTCCTTTTTCCTGACAATATCCTCTAGGTCGGTCATTGTGAAGACTTCCCCTTTTCACAGCGATCCAGATAGAGTGTCAAATAAAATCTCATTAAAGGAAGTTATTGCAGATTAAGTATATTGTAGCCGATTTTGACTTCAGTATAAATAATTTATGAAGATGTAAATTACTGTCTTTAATATTGTAGATTTGGGTCATTTGAGAGAAAAAAAGATTGGTCTGGCAGAAAGGCATAAAAATACCTGCTGCCCAACCGGACAGCAGGAGGGTAAGTACAAATGATTAGCGGGCCTGGCAGCAACTCCAGGCCCGCCAAGCTTTAATGAACCGAACTTAGATTCCCAGAGCTTGTTTAACCATTTTCAAGGTGCCAATAACCTTTTCGTCAGTAAAGACTTTCACCAGTTCGTTAAAGTCAAACTCATCGATTCCCTGGCGGATAATGCTGGCATGATGCTCACGATGAATCTTTTTCAAACCGATAAAGGGGCGACCGGGTGTGTCAATGAGAGCTACAACCTTAGCTTTGGCCTTTTCCATAAGCTCTTCCGGACTATCAGCCAGTTCATCAAATATACCTCTTTCCACAGCCTCGGTGATAGGTATTAATTCGCCTTTGAATATGATATCACGATAGTTCTTCTCGGTATCCAAACCCCAGCGCATCAGGCCTGCTTCAGCCGGAGTCAGGGACAAGCCCAGCTTGATTTCGGTCATACCTACTTTAATTTTAGGATGGTTCATGCCAATACGGTAGTCAGCAGCACAAGCCACAATCATACCCGCAGCAGTAGCTGCACCGTTTACCGCTGCAACAACCGGTTTACTGCATGTAAACAATTTGTAGAGCACTTCTTCTTCAATTTTGAACCAGTCAATAATTGCCTGAGCATCAGGGAAACTTACAAATTCATTGAGGTCAAAACCGCCGGAGAAATAACGATCCGTCCCCACCAGGACAATACCTTTCAGTTCTTCCTCATTGTTAACCCGATCAATAACCTGGTCCAGGGCTTTCAAGGTTTCCAGCTGGATGGAGCTGACTTTGTTGCTCTTAAACTGGAAGATAACTATGTTGTCCTCAATTCTCATCTCATACGCCATAACTTCATCGCTCCTTTACTTCGAATCCAAAATTTCTGTTTCGAACAATTCGTCTAACTATATTATTGGTCAACCTATAGTTGGTGTCAATGTTTGATGAAAATGAGGATTAACTCAGTATTTTCAGTAAATTTGACCGGAAAAATGCCGTTCCTATAACTCGTACTGTCATAATCAGAATCACGAGCTGACTTTTTTTGTTGACCCTCTGGTGCCCTGATTAAACTTCATGCTCCCCATTCTATATGTGTACAATAATATTAAAGGGTACTTATGGCGCTAAGCCGAAGGGAAGGGAATATATGGAAGATGATCTTAAAAAGAATAACATAGCTCCGGGGGACAAACGCTTCTGGGAAAAAGAAATATTTGCCCAGATAAAAGATACCAACTTTTACCGCCAAATGATGGAAACCATACCTGTGCTGGTCTACGCTTATAAAAACAGTAAGGTGGTTTATATAAATCCGGCTGTAGAAAAAACTCTGGGATATACTTTCGAAGAAATGACCCAGAAAAACTTTTGGGATATCTGTCACCCGGACTATCGCAACCTGATCAGGGAAAGAGGCCTCGCCCGCTTGCGAGGTGAAAAAGTTACCACCAATTACGAATTTAAGATCTTAAAGAAAAACGGGGAAGCTATCTGGGTAGACGTGTTCTTTGGAACCACTCGTATGAATAATGAGCTCATCGGCATCGTAGGGGCTGTCGATATTACCGAACGCAAACTCCTAAAAGAGCAGTTACAAGCTGCCAGGGATGAATTGGAACTCCGGGTAAAACAGAGAACGGCTGAACTGAGTCTGAAAAACAAGGAATTGACTATGCTTAACCGCATTCTAAACAATGTGGTTAACAATATGTCCGATGGTGTCATAATAGTAAACCGGACCGGGGAAATTGAACTCTCCAACCATGTTTTCGAACAGAACTGGGGCGCTTTAGCAGATAGTATTAAAATGAAGCTTAAGGATGAAATTTTGCAGCGGAAAAATGACTTCATTAACGATATGTTTGACCGTCGCATCCCTTTTCAGGATGAGGAGTTTATATATTTTGCCTCCGGCAAGCAGGTCCATTTAGTGGCCTCAGGTACACCGATTATAAATGAAGAGGGAGTTGTCAGCAGCGGGTTGCTTATTATTCGGCCTATTAAGGATGTTCATAAACTGGTTAATCGCTTTAGCGGTGCCAAAGCCTCCTTTAACTTCGAAGATATCATAACCGGCAATCCGACTATGCAAGAACTAATTGACAAGGCTAAAATGGCTGCTTCCACCGTAAGTAACGTACTTATTGAGGGCGAAAGCGGAACCGGAAAAGAACTATTTGCCCAGGCAATACATAATTACTCCCAGCGCAGCAAGGGCCCTTTTATTGCCATTAACTGCGGGGCTATCCCCAGAGACCTAATTGGCAGTGAGCTTTTTGGTTATGTTGAGGGTGCGTTTACCGGAGCCCGTAAAGGAGGTAACCCAGGGAAATTTGAACTGGCTTCCGGCGGAACAATTTTTCTGGATGAAATAGGTGACATGCCCTTGGAACAACAATCAGCCCTGCTACGAGTGATTCAGGAAAAAAGTATTACCCGCATTGGAGGAACACAGGCAATCCCCGTTGATGTCCGCATAATCTGTGCTACCAACAAGGACCTGCAGACCGAAATGCATAATGGACGCTTTCGCAAGGATTTGTATTACCGCCTAAATGTAATTTCTATTAAAATTCCACCCCTTCGTGAACGTAAGGAGGACATACGGCTCCTGGTAAATCACTTTTTGAGGAACAGTTCGGCCAATTGGAAACCCGGCCAAGATAGTATTACCCCCGATATGCTGCAAGTTTTAGAAGCATATGATTGGCCTGGCAATGTGAGAGAACTTCAAAATGTAGTGGAGCGCATGGTTAACAACGCCAAAGATACCAATTTGAGCCTGGCAGACTTGCCATTCGAACTGTTTTTCCCAGAAGCGATCCCCAAAAAAGAGTTCCTTCATGGCCAGTCATCACCAGCAGGAGGCGGAAAAACCATTCTGGAACTCATGGAGACAAGAAAAAAGCGTATAAAAGACGAGGAGCGGCGTCTGATCATTGATCTTCTGAAAGTTCATAATGGAAACGTCAGTATGGTAGCCAGGGAAATGGGCATATCCAGAACTACCCTCTATAAAAAAATGAAACTATATAAAGTGGATGAATAGAATATTGCCTCATTATTGTTAATACATGTTCATAGATGATCAGTTAGTTAACACATGCTAACAATCATTGACTGGAACAAAAATTCGAGCAATTTAACTAAAAAAAGACAGGTTCGGGCTTTGGAGTGCTCAACCTGTCTTTTTCATGATATGGCATGGTTATTGCTTAACAATGTTTTAGAAGACCATGGTCGGCATTGGTTTGCTTGTCCGGAAACCACCTGTAATTTAGCAGTGAAAGGATGGTAGATATGCTTACAATTCCCTTGAAAGAAAAACTGTTGAATGAATGGAAGCTCCCTCTAATAACCGATTACATCAAAAAATGGGCTACGATTACCCCGAATAACCCGGCACTGGTCAGCGCCGATACTGGACAAACTTACACCTTTAAAGACTTCGATGAGATGGTTACCCTGTATGCCCTGCGCCTGAAGAAAATGGGGATAAAAAAAGGCGATGTAGTAGTTTCCCAGTGGTTGGCGTGGCCTGAGTTTTTTATGCTCACCTATGCCTGTGCAACCATTGGCGCTATCATGACACCGCTGGACGTTCGCTTGATGTCCCATGAAGTCATCCGCGACATGAAAAAAATCGATCCAATCGCCTTTTTCTGCCTTGGTAATACAGCCGTTCGCGATTTTAGAGATTTAGTCAGAGAAGTTCAGAAGACCGTCACAACTCTAAAATATATTGTGCAACTGACCCCCGGGGGTGGCAAGCAAGATCTGCTTGAGGGTTGTCTGGATTTTGAAGAGCATTTCGCACCAGCAGCATTGGAGGAGTTAAAACAGGATAATAAATTGATTGAATCTCTGCGCCAGGAATATTATGCATTGAATACCCGCGACCCACACATTATCATATTTACCACCGGTTCCACCGGCATACCTAAACCAGCGCTTATTTGCCATGAAAACACTCTCACCAACAATGCAGTATTTTCACGCGAAGTTGGTCTATACGGAACTGACAATCGTTATTTAAATTCAATGCCAACCAGTCACGTCGCCGGAACCTGCCAGGGCCCTATGACTGTGTGGTTTACTGGCGGCACTGTAATCTCCTTGAGCATGTACAACCCGCAGGCTGTCTTGAAAAACATAGAAAAATACCGTCCCACCTGGTGGGGAGGTGTTCCTACTATGTTCCGCATGCTCTGGTCAGACCCCAATTATGACAGTTATGACTTAAGCAGTCTGCGCTACATTCTTTATGGTGGCAGTGCCGTAGATGTTCCTTTCCTGGAAAAGATGGCAACCATGGCTCCGACATTTGGGACCTCATTAGGGATGACCGAATGCGCTGGCTATTTTACTGCTACTCCACGCGGTATTTCACTGGAAGAAATGGCCGGCCAGGTAGGCCAAATCTTTCCAGAGTATGCACCGGTTACCATTCGCAAGCCTATGAATGAAGATGGAACGGCCGGTGAAGAACTCCCTATCGGAGAAGTTGGGGAAATATGCGTGCATGGACCCATAGTGTTTCTTGGCTATTATAATGACCCAGAAGCTACCGCTGCTACCATTTCCAAAGAAGGGATCTTATATACCGGTGATATGGGATATTTTCATGACTTCGGCAGCTACTTAGGTCTAAAATTTGCAGGGCGCAGAAAATTTGTTATAAAACCCAAGGGCTATCTGGTATTTCCTGATGAAGTGACTGATTATATTTCCCGTCATCCGAAAGTTGCTCAGGCACAAGTTTTAGGACTACCCCATGATATATTTGTTGATGGTGTTTTTGCCTTCGTCCAACCCAAGCCCGGCGAAGACCTGAAACCGGAAGAGATTATGGAGTACTGCAAAAACATGGCCGCCTACAAAAGACCCATTCATGTTGAAATATGGCCGGTCAGTGAGCCTTTCCCCCTTACCCGGGTAGGCAAAGTAGATGTACCCGCATTAATCGAGGCGGGTAAAAAAGTCGTGGAGAAATTGAGAGCTGAAGGCAAGTGGGACCGAAGTAAATAATCTGTTCTACGTATTGTTTAATGTTTTTAAGATGCAGTCTCTTATAAAAGCACTCAAGGGACTGCATCTTCTTAGAAAAGGATGAAATTAACAAAAAGTTCCTCCTCGTTCCATACTGTTTAGATGCTGATCCTTGGTATCATATTTTAATAACCCTGCTGCCTAATGAGATTAACTCAGTATTTTTCATTGACTTCAAAGAAAAATGCCTGTTCTGTAACCAGGACAGGCATCATCTGCACTATGAGATAGCTTAATATGATCAGGTCCAGTTGATATAGAGACGCGGCCACAAGGTGGTATCGGGGAACTGCTTGGAATAAAACCCTACCAGGTTGTTAGTGAACTCATCGCCGGTAATCAGTACCCCCACATTTACAGCCCCGCCGTCAAACCATCCTCTGACCAGGTTGGTTAGATTAAACTCAATCGTGCCCAAGCCGCTGGAGACGGGGGCGCTGTATACTGGCGTCAGAGCATTGAAATTGGGCTGGGTGTTCCAGGTAACCGTGTTTTCCGTCCAGGGGGATAACAGCTGATACGCATTCAACAAATTGCTGAGTCCCTCCGGAATAAGATTACGATATAGGGTCAGCCGCAAAAAAGCTTCATTTATCGTGACTCCAGGCGGTATCAAGTCAGAACTTAAGCGGGGACTGGACAAATCGAAAAGCAGCAAGGTACGATAAATATCCCCCGGCCCCTGAAAACGACCCGCATACAGGTAAGGTGAATCACCAAAGTTTAGGTTCCCGTAAAATTGCGCAACATAGGTGTCACCCAGGGGTTCAAAGAAAATATTGGGCACCTTTGCCATCCCCTTTCCCTTTTTTCTACATAATATTGGAGCGGGAGGCAAATGGTTCCACACATAACCATTAAACTAAAGCTGTCTTAATAATTAACCCCAAACCAACAACATAAATATATACCTTTATATCTTTAATGTCCCTGTCGCAGTAATGTCAGGCAGCTTAATGCTCCTAGAACAGACATTACCACTAAGAACATAAGCCCGCTGGCATAACTGCCGGTGATCTGAATTAAAAAACCTATTATGAAGGGGGTCATTGACGAGAACAAGTTAGCCGTACCGCTGATCATTCCTGAACTGGCTGCCATCAGCCTGTCCGGGGTGATGGCTTGCAAAATAGCCCAGGCTGCCGGGAAAACAAATTCATTTATACCTACCGCCAGAATGATACAAATTACAGCTCCTCTCGAGGAAGGTAGGGCTGAAATGCCAAAGGTGGCCAGGGCTACACTTGATAAAGCCACAAATCCCACTATGCTCTTGTGCTGTACCCGGTCCACCAGTCTGCCACCTATGAAGCAGCTCCCCATGGCAACCAGGTAGGTAATGGTTACATAACTGGTCATACCGGACATATCAAAATTACGGGCTTGTACCAGGTATTGAGGTATCCAGGTGAGCAATCCCCACCAGCTGCACATAAATGCCGCATAGGCTATGCACAACAACCAAAAAGCGGGATTATGCCATATCTGGCTGGTTCCTTTTCCTTTCTGGTTGTTATCTTCAGCAGCTGGTAAGACGGGCTGATGGCTTTTTATATAAGCCACTTCCCCGGCAGATATGGAAGGATTATCGTCCGGCCGGCTGGTAATCCAGCCTAACAGTAAAGGAATAACACAAACCAGTCCCAAAGCGGCGGGGACAAAGAAGCTGTACTCCCATCCCCAGGATGAAATTAGCCAGCCAAACAGGGGTACAGCCAGAGCCGGGGCAAAAGTCCCGCCCATACTATATATGGCATTGGCGGTACCCCGTTCCCAGGGCGGAAACCAGTTCTTTACCAGCACACTGAAATTAGGATATTGAATACCGTGGGCAATACCCAGAAGTATGCGAACGGCAATAATAGCCGCGAAGGAGGCTGCCCACCCTCCGAACATCAGTATCAATGATCCCATAACAATACCCAGTATTAGGGACCGTCTCGGACCCAGGCGGCTAATTACGGGAATCATTAAAATATTGGACAGTGAATAAGCCAATAGAAATACGGTCATCAAAAGGCCTTGCCGGGCAGTCTGCCCCAGCAAGTTCACTTCCTCCAGGAAGCGAGTATCCACCAGCAGCATGCTTACATTGGTTCGCTGCAGATAGATAAACATGTAGGTGACAGCCAGAATTGCTATCAAGCAATAACGGTAGTTTCCTCTCCCCGAGCTGATCATAAAAGCACCTCTATTTATAGCTCATGCTCTACATTATAGACCTGCCGGTTGCTTAATTCATCAAAAAACTACAAAACAAGCCAATGCGCCCTCCCTGATGATTGAGAAGGGCGCATTAGGACCTAAGTGAGACCGAAGGGGACCAACAAAAACTCTGGTTAGAACTCACAGGAATTAACCGTGCGGGGAAAGGGAATGACGTCCCGGATATTGCTGACCCCGGTTAAATACATAATCATTCTTTCAAAACCCAGGCCGAAGCCAGCATGCCTGACTCCGCCGTATTTACGCAGTTCCAGATACCACCACAGTTCTTCCTGGGACATATTCAGCTCCTTGATACGGGCTTCCAACCGCTCCAGTCTCTCTTCCCGCTGGCTGCCGCCGATCAATTCACCTACTCCCGGGACTAGTAAATCCATGGCTGCCACAGTCTGCCCGTCATCATTCTGCCGCATATAAAAAGCCTTGATATCCCGGGGGTAATCAGTAACAAAAACCGGCTTCTTAAAAATTTTTTCAGTTAAATAACGTTCATGCTCAGTTTGCAGATCATTGCCCCACTGGGGCGAATACTCGAATTTTTCCCCGGAGGCTTGCAGCAGCTTGATGGCTTCCGTATAAGTAACCTGAGCGAATTCCTGGCTGACAATGGACTGTAGTCTCTCCAGGAGGCCTTTATCCACAAACTGGTTGCAGAAATTCGTCTCCTCCGGGGCCTGTTCCAGAACATAGTTGATAATATGCTTGACCATGGCTTCAGCCAGGCGCATATCATCCTGCAGATCCGCAAAGGCCATTTCCGGTTCAATCATCCAAAACTCAGCAGCATGGCGGGCCGTATTGGAATTTTCCGCCCGAAAAGTTGGTCCAAAAGTGTAGACGTCCCGAAATGCCAGCGCAAAAGCCTCGGCTTCCAGCTGGCCGCTTACCGTCAAATTGGTTTTGCGTCCAAAGAAATCCTGACTGAAATCAACCTGGCCATTCTCATCCAGGGGCGGGTGCAGGGGATCCAGGACCGTAACCCGGAACATTTCTCCGGCACCTTCTGCATCACTAGCGGTGACAATGGGGGTATGCACATACACAAAACCCCGCTGCTGAAAAAACTGGTGGATAGCATAGGCTGCCAGTGAACGTATCCGGAAAACGGCGGAAAACAAATTGGTCCGGGGGCGCAAATGGGCTACTTCCCGCAGGAACTCACGAGTGTGCCGTTTGGGCTGGATGGGGTAATCTTCCGGGGCATCTCCTTCCAGAATGATCTCCTGGGCCTTGATCTCCCAGGGCTGTTTGGCCTCGGGGGTAGCAACTACTACACCCCGTACCGTTATCGCCGCTCCGACTCGATAGCGGGCTACTTCGGCAAAATTGCTAAGGGTCTCTTTTTCATAGACCACCTGTGCCGTATTAAAATGAGTGCCATCATTGAGGGCGATAAAGCCAAAGGATTTCTGGTCACGGTTGTTGCGTATCCAGCCGTTAACCTCAACCGGCTGATTTAAATAACGATCGATATCCCTGAATAGCTGCCTGACTACTACTTTATCCATATCTATCCTCCCAGTAATTATTACCTGCCGAACAGGCTACGATGAGTGAAAACGTCGCTGCATGGCATCAGCAGGAATATTAGCCGGCGAGTGACTTACGACGAGTCATTGCAACACACGGCGAAATTGAGGGCTGCGAAGGGGCGCTGGAAACAGGATGTCTCGAGCAGTAAAGACCGAGTGCATGGATGCCGAATTCTTAAGCGGTCCGCTTCGCATCGAAGTAAGCCGATGGGTTACAGGTGAGGAGTCCCGGAGCGAGCCGGCTAATACCCCTGCCTTCCAGCTAACACTCCTGCCAAGCCGTGGTTAGAGCAGATGGACATAGAGATCGCCACGCGCTACGCGCTCGCGATGACAGTATAGCTGTCTTTTGCACTAACGCGAGGACAGTTTTCACAGCAATGACACAGAGAAAGCTATTTTCACCACAATAATGGATCATAACACCATTTCGTTTTTGCTGACCGGACTCCTTCCTGTTGGTCGTGCTTATTATGCCAATTAAATAAGATTGTCACTCACCAGAATAGAAGTTCTCGAAATCTAACCATCACCGGGCAGCTTAAATTCTCATTATTTATGGCAAAACCGGACAAAATATGCCCTTAATTGACCATCCCGTTAGCTTGTGAAGGTATAATTAGCTGCTTTGCATTATAATAGTGGTATAAGGGAAAGAACTGTTTTTTAATCAGCTTAGTAGCAGGCGATGCAGCACTGCTAGAAGACAACGTAGGAGATGTTTTTATGAGCTTGATAGAAGTTGATACCAGCAAATGCCAGCGGGATCGCATCTGTGCCCAGGAATGCCCGGGCAAACTCATAATTTTCCCGCAAAAAGACAGCTATCCCACTACGATAGAGCAAGCCGGGGAATTCTGCATTGACTGCGGTCATTGCATAGCCGTGTGTCCCCATGGAGCCCTGAAGCTAAAAGGCCTTGGCCCAGAAAAGCTAGAAGCTGTAAATCACCAACTGCTGCCCAGCCCGAGCCAGGTGCGTCATTTCTTGACCTCGAGACGTTCAACCCGTACTTTCAAGAAAAAGGTGGTAAGCCGCCAGCAAATTGAGGAATTAATTGATATCGCTCGTTATGCCCCCAGCGGCAGCAACAAACAACAGGTTCACTGGCTGGTTATAGAAGGCCAGGACAAAGTGCAGCATTTGGCTGGTATGGTGGCAGATTGGATGTGCATGATGCTGCAGCATAGCCAGGACGAAGCTATGAACCGCCGTTATGCTCGGGTGGTGGAAGCCTGGGATCAAGGTGTAGACCGGATTCTTCGCCGGGCTCCTTCGGTGATAATTGCTCATGCCCCCGCTGATGTGTTCGGTGTGGCCACTGACTGCGTAATTAGTTTAACCTACCTGGAGCTAGCCGCTTATTCCCAGGGGTTGGGTACTTGCTGGGCCGGTTTCCTGACTACCGCTGCCACTTACTACCCTCCCCTGCAAGAAGCCCTTGAGCTGCCTGCGGGACACCTGCCCTATGGAGCTCTTATGCTAGGCTATCCAGTATATCAATACCAGCGAATTCCCCAACGCCAGCCAGCCCGGGTTATATGGAGCTAAATAAGTAGTTATTAATTCAGACATATTATACATACGGCTGCAAAATCTAACCAAGGAAGGAGTTATTTAATGACGAATAATGATGAACAAAAAAAGGCCCTATTAGAGAATGCTCAGGTGATCGCGGTAGTAGGTCTGTCGGATAATCCTGATCGTCCCAGCAACCGTATCGGCAGGTACCTGCAGCAGCAGGGATATAAAGTTATTCCGGTCAACCCCTCCCTCACGGAAGTCTTGGGCGAAAAATGCTACCCCGATCTTCAATCCATCCCCTGCGATGTGGATGTGGTGGATGTGTTCCGGCGCAGCGAAGAAGTATACAACATTGTCAAAGCTGCTCAGGAGAAAAACATACCTGCGGTTTGGACCCAGATGGGGGTCCGCTGTAATGAAGCCAGTCAAAAATTAGCCCAGGAGCACAACATGACCCTGATCGAAGACTGCTGTATCATGAGAGAACATCAACGCCTGTTGAAATAAAATAAAAAACAAACCCCCATTCCTTGGCGTTGAGGGGATTATAGACTATCGAAAAAGGCACGTAAAGAGATCGCCACGTGGCTACGCTTCTCGCAACATTAGTCGTGAGCGATAGCGAACATCAGCAACCTTAATTGTGGTCGTAACCCATAGGGTTTGAACACATCGGGAGTACCCGAAGGGTGTAGTGCCGGAACGGCCGATGACACAACCGAAAGCCCATCATATGTGTCATTGCTGTGAAAACAGACTTCGCGATGATGAAAAGACTTCTATTGTGTCATCGCGAGGAGCGAAGCGACGTGGCGATCTCATCCAACAGGCCTGCTGTCCACGTTGAGATTGCTTCGCTGCGCTCGCAATGACACAAATGGTGCCTTTTCATTTATTGTGGCCTGCACCGCGGGTGACAATTGCTGTGAAAACAGATTCCAGACGTGTCATTGCGAGACCCCGAAGGGGTCGTGGCAATCCCAATGCCGATCTACACTAAACACGTCTTGGCAAGTATGTTAGCCGGAATGCAGGAGTATTAGCCGACCGCTTTATTCCAGCATCAATTTCTCCAATTCCAGGGGCTGCAGATGCCGGCCGTCTTTGTATGCCCGCATATTGCCCCCGGATATTTCATCTATTAAAACGATCTGTTTATCCGGACCTACCCGGCCGAATTCAAACTTAATGTCATAGAGTTCGATCCCTTTTTTCGCCAGCTCATCTTTAACAATAGCGGTAATCTTCCGGGTTAAATCTTTTAAGACTGCGTACTCCTGATGGGTAAGAATACCCAGCATGTCCAGAGCATCCTCAGTTATAGGCGGGTCCTGGCGAGCGTCATCTTTCAGGGTTACTTCCACGAAGTAATCCAAGGGCTGCCCCTCCTGCACATAATCTCCATAGCGGCGCAGAAAACTACCTACTGCCCGTAAGCGGCAAATGATTTCCAGCCCTTTGCCAAAAAGAGTCGCCGGTCTAACGGTCATGGTGGCCTGCTCAATATCAGCATCTATGTAATGAGTAGGGATACCCTTTTGATGTAAAACCTCAAAAAAATATTGGGTTAGCCGCAAACCTGCCCGCCCGGCTCCTTCTATGGTTAATCCTACCGAGTTAGAACCTGGATCAAATACTCCATTTTCACCGGTGGCGTCGTCTTTAAACTTTAGAAGTAAATTGCCGTCTTCCAGTTGATATACGTCTTTGGTTTTACCAGTATAAACTAGCTGCACAATTACCCATTCCCTTCCTCTGATGGTACTGACACGATTATACTATATGCTGCTTGGCCTTAAAACGCAAAAAACATGCCACCATACATTTGGAGCCACCCGGTCCTTGCAAACTATTCCAAGTGTTACTAAAACAGACTGTTCGGATATGTTACAAAGTAGCTACATGTTACTGTTTGGTTGCTATTGAACAAGCAGTTTACCTGGGAAAAACTACATATCTAATCGGGGTGTCCCCGAAGCGGCTATGAACATACAATAAAGCAACTCATTTAGTAACCAATTAAAGGAGGTTTTATAAATGTCCCGCTGGCATAATAGAGTACCACACTGGGATGATTGTCCTTCCTGGGACAGTACCCCTTTTTGGCATGGCCGCAGACGGCATCACTTCCACGACGAAACCCCACCCGATGAAGAAGTAAGATTGTTCAGCTTGGTGGCTTCTGATCCGGCCAATGGTGCTGTGGACGTCCGCTCCGGCCGCTTTACCGTGACTTTGACATTTGATGAAAACGTGGTAAATAATGGTGCGTGGGCGCATAACCGCCATAGAATAAGAATGTGGGCCGGTACTTTCCGCATTCCCATTCGCGTTACCCACAATGGGAAAAAGGTCTTTGTAACACCCATTAACGGTCTGCCGGCTAATTCCAAAATTACTGTAGCCGTAGCGCCAGATTTTATGTCCTCATCGGGCCACATTCTAGGGAAAACTGCTATCATAATCTTTTCTACCGCTAAATTTTCTTCTACCGTCAGAATTACCCGCCGCCGGCTGATTGCTGCCGTCGAAGAATAAATTTTAATAGTCAGGTCCTGGAGCAGCTGCCCAGTGGTTGTTTCAGGACCTGACCCTCTTAACAGGTCAAACGGTGGACCTTATTCCTGAAGCCATAGTCAGCAAAACCTGGTTACGGTCCTCCATGTTCAAAGCCTGTTCCATGCCCCCGGCATCAATATTCATATTAATGGCTTCCTTGGTCAGTCTTAAAACCATGGGATTGCGTTTGGCGATTTTACGAGCCATTTCCAGTCCGGTATCATATAAAGCCGATCTATCCACCATACGCGAAATCATGCCCAGATCAACTGCCTCCTGAGCCGAGATGAACTCACCCAAATACATTATCTCGTAAGCCCTTCCTGCTCCAATTAAGCGCGGCAACAGGTAGCTGCAGGCCATATCTGCTCCGCCCAGGCCAATATTAATGTAAGCCGCACAAAAACGAGCATCGGTAGAAATGATGCGAATATCAGAAGCCAGTACAAAGCTGAAACCCAGACCGGCAGCTGCTCCATGCACCAGGGCAATAATTGGCTGCGGTGCCCGGCGCATAGCCAGATTCAACCGGCCCAGCCTGGCTTGAAACTTATAAAAATCGGCCGCATTTGCTAAGGCACTGTTTTCCAAAGTGTACTTCATATCCAGACCGGCACAAAAACCCTTTTCTCCGGCCCCCCGCAACATTATTACCCTGGTATCCATGTCATAGAGGCGGTTACGCCAAAATTCCTCTAATTCATCCAGCATTTCCCCGTTTATGGAGTTATAGGCAGCCGGACGATTAAGGGTAAGCAAACCAATGCCGTCTTCAACTATTTCCCAGATAATACTGCGGTATTGTTCCATATATCCTCACTCTCCTTAAACTATTGTCTTTACAACTGTGCCACTTCCTGTGGGCTTTGCAAAGTTAAATTTATTATACTTCTCTTTTATAGTTCTATTATACAAAAGCGGTAACCGGAACCTGGGAAATCATACCCGTACCCCGGGTTAATATGCGGCTCAAGCTGTCTATACGGGGCAGTTCATACTCAAAATAATAACTTAAGGTATGTAATTTCCCCTGGTAAAAATATTGGTCCTGGCCATGCCCATTGGTGTCCTGAGCCTGCCGAACCGCCAGTCCCTGAACCAACCACTGCCATCCGACAGCAAGAATACTGGCCAGTTCCAAATAAAGGGTGGCATCTCCGAGGAACAGCTCCAGGTCCCCCTGACCGGCGTACTGTAATAAATGCGTGGTTACCTTATTCATGACCTGCAGAGATTTTTCCAGAGCTTCAGCATAAGGCTGCAAAAGAGCGTCACCCCGCGCCTCCTCAATGGTTCTTAGCACTTCCTCGCAAAAATATTGGTAAGCCTTCCCCCTTTTCATAGTAACTTTGCGCCCCAGCAGGTCCTGTCCCTGGATACCGGTAGTACCTTCATGAATCGGATCAATGCGGATATCACGGTAATACTGCTCTACCGGGAAGTCGCTGCAATAGCCATAACCTCCCAAGCACTGGATAGCAGCGCTGGTAGACAGTATCCCCATTTCCGAGGGGTAAGTCTTGACTATCGGCACCAGGAAATCTACCAACAGTTCATGTCGTTCCCGATCTTGCCCAATACGAGCCAGGTCAATATACTTGCTGACCTGCAGGCAGAGGGCCAGAGCGCCTTCAGCTACCGCCCGCTGAAAAAGCAGCATCCTCTTGATATCAGGATGTTCAATAATAGGAATTTGAGGGGATTCCGGATTCTTTTGGGAAAGTCCCCGCCCTTGCAGTCGCTGCCGGCAATATTCTAGAGATGCATAATAGGCAGCGGTTGCTTTTCCGGCTGCACCTATGCCTACATTTACTCGTTCTTCATTCATCATCTGAAACATATAGGTCAAACCCTTATTAGGTTCACCCACTAGATATCCCCGGCAGTCGTCATTGTCTCCCAGGGACAGCTGGCAGGCTGGACAACCCCGGTAACCCAGTTTATGTTCAATGCCGGTACAAATCACATCATTGGAAACCAGTCCCGTATCATCAACCCGTAATCGGGGTACCACAAACAGGGAAATTCCTTTTACTCCTGCCGGGGCACCCTTAATCCGGGCCAACATCATATGTACGGTATTATCGGTAGCATTGGTACAACCTGCGGTAATAAATATCTTCTGCCCCTTGATTTTATAGTATCCTAATCCAGTATCTTCAGCGGTAGTCCTGATATCGGCTAAAGAACTTCCCGCATTGGGCTCGGTAAGGGCCATGGTGCCCTGCCAGCATCCGGTTAACATGGGCTGCAGGTAGGTTTCCTGCAGCCGGGGCGACCCAAATGCCGCTAACAGGTTGGCTGCCCCGGTAGTCAGCTGCAAATAGGCCGACAATGAAAAATTGGCTGCCCCCATGATGAACATCAGAGCTGAGTTAACCACACTGGGCAATTGCTGGCCTCCTTGCTCATAGGTCATGGTAGGATTTACCCATCCTCCTTCCCCACAGGTTTTCATAAAGGATCGTACTTTTGGGTGAACATGGGCCACTCCATCCACAAACCGGGGCGGATTTTTATCCATTTCTTGAAACAGCGGATACATTACCTCCCCCGCCAGTTTGCTTATGGTATCCAGACTCAAGGCAAAGATCTCCGGGCTGTGATCCCGGTACAGATCATACTGGGTCAACTCTTCCACTTTTAAAACCTCCTGCAGCAGGAAGTCGATATTGCGCCGGCTGAAAAACTGCTGTGCCATCTAATCCGCCTCCTCTGAAAAATCCTTCTAGTAATACCATCCTGCTGGTTTGCAATATTAATGCCAAAGCTGGGTTGGCTGCCACTTATTTGCAGCCAACCTATATAGAGAGCAAAAATGTGAAATCCCGGGCTTTTTCGTGGGCCCGGGACGGTAGTCTATTATTCTGTATCCGCTAGGATAACACTGGCTTCAAGATTATCTGTCCAATTTTTTGGACACGAAAAGAGCTATAACCGCTTCAATGGGATAATAGCTCTATTTATAGTATGTCCATAAATATATACATGTCCAATTTTATGGAAGAGGCTCTCTATTCGATGCCCAGTTCCACCAGCTTATTGTATAAGGAAGATCGGCTGATTCCCAGCAGCTTGGCGGCCTGTTGACGGTTTCCTTCGCTGGCCTGCAACGCATGGCGAATAGTTAACTTCTCAGCCTCCAAGCGCGCTGTCTTAAGGTCGAACCCGGGATAACTATAGTTCTTAAGGAATTGTCCCTTGCCTACCCCCAGATAACGCAGAATATTTGTCATAGTGATATCTCCTTGCTGGGCATCCAGGCAGGCGCGCTCCACGGCAATAATCAGCTCCCGGACATTGCCGGGCCAATGATAGGCCATTAAGAAATCCATAGCATCCTTGGTAAAACCGGTAATCTCGGTGCCGTTTTCCCGGTTGTACTGGTCAACAAAATGGTGGCATAGAACCGGAATATCCTCAGGTCTTTCCCGCAAGGGCGGTATGTAAATGGTGAAGGCCGCTAACCGGAACATTAGGTCCTTGCGGAAGCTCCCTTCCTCCACTAACTTGGTCAGGGGTTGGTTGGTAGCTGAAATAACCCGGGCATCGATTGGTATTAAATGAGTTGAACCGACCCGTTCGATTTCATTTTCCTGCAGAGCCCGTAATAGCTTGGCTTGAGCGGTACGTGACAGTTCACCGATTTCATCCAAAAATATGCTGCCCTGGTTGGCTAGTTCGAATTTCCCTGGTTTGCCTCCTTTACGGGCTCCGGTAAAAGCACCTTCATTATAGCCAAACAGCTCCGATTCAATAAGGTTTTCTGGAATAGCGGCACAGTTAACCCTTATAAAAGGGCCATGGCGGCGCGGGCTTTCCTGGTGCAGAGCATGAGCAATCAGTTCCTTGCCGGTTCCAGTATCCCCTTGAATCAACACCGGAACATTAGAAGGAGCTATAATTTTAACTCGTTCAATGGCCTCCACTATTCCTTCACTAACACCTATGATGGCTGATAAATCATATTTGGCGCTATCCAGGGACCGATTCCCGGGCAGGTTATTCAGGAATTCCTGCAGCTGTCGCATCAGCTTCCGGGCATCAGCTTTACTGTGTACCAGGCAGAAGCCCACTGCCCCGATAACTTTCCCTTCAGATGCCACCGGCAAGGCAGTAATCATGTGGAGTTGACCATTAGGCAGCTGACAGACTTTACTGGCAATCGGTTCGCCGGTAGTCAAAACCTTTATCAGAGGGGTATCGGGCCAAACAGACTCTATCTTTTCTCCTATAACCTGGTCCCTTTTTAAACCGGTGACACGTTGGTAATAAGGGGATATCTCCCTAATGATACCATTTTCATCTATAACAATGGCTCCCCCAATGCCAGCCAATACTGCGGCAATGCTTTCCAAATCGCTCTCATTTATTTTGCTGGGAAATACCATGGGTTCCACCTCTTCTGTCAGCTATCTCTCAAAGCCTCTGCCAATTCCTCCAATTCACGGCGGGCCAGGTCATCTCTCCCGGCCATAGACTCCAGATGGTGCTGCAGTTCATGTAGGACCGTATCTATGATTTCTTCTCTCCATACTTCCTCCGGTTCATCTTTCAATAATTCCGCAAAAGAACCATAATAAAACATGATGAAGCAGCCCAGCTGATCATCTTCAATATATTCTCCTAAAATCCAGAAATCTCCCTCCCGCCGGGCCTCCTCCTGCAAGTTGAATCCGCCAGTCAGCTCACGGCAATAGCGAGGCGGAATCCTCTCCACCGCCTCATCCAGCCACTCGGCAAACTGATCAATGGAAAATTTGGTCATGAAGCAACTCCTTACCGGGAATTTTTGAATAATGATATTCGTTAACTATTAACTATTATTATAATTTGAGTTTGTGCAAACCGTATAGGCATAGAAATTGTCACACCCCTTGCAGGAACTGCAATATATGATAGCCAGCAGGTTTGCCTGCGATTCAGGTAAGAGGCGTTTTCACATCAACCCTTTTCTTCCTTCTGCATATACTCTCTCCACCAGACTGAGCATGGGTAATCGGGATCACCAATGATAACTGGCTGTCCTATGTGTGGGGTGGTCACCTGCTGGTTTTTGACGGCTGCCGCTTGGGTCACCCGTTCGATAGGGTCGGTCCAGCTGTGCAAAGCCAGGGTAAAGGCAGCCCAGTGAATGGGCAAAAGCACCTTTCCTCTCACATCAATATGAGCTTCTACGGTTTGCTCAGGCGTCATATGAATGGCCGACCAGAGTTTATCGTATTGTCCGCACTCCATCAAAGTCAAATCAAAAGGGCCGTACTTATCTCCTATCTGCTTAAAATGTGATCCATAACCGCCATCCCCGCTGAAGAATACCCTGGCGTCCGGGCCAATTATTACCCAGGAACACCACAGGGTGGAATTGCGGCTGTTAAGGGTTCTCCCGGAAAAGTGGCGGGCAGGTGTGCAGGTAAATCGAAGCGACCCATATTCAACCTCCTCCCACCAATCGCACTCGTTGATCTTGGCGGGGGGAATTCCCCACCTCTCCAAATGGCTGCCCACTCCCAGAGGGACAAAGAACTGCCCCACCCGGTTTCTAAACTTCCGTATGGTCCCATAGTCTAAATGATCGTAATGGTCATGGGATACCAGTACTGCATCTATAAAGGGAAGATCAGCGGTATTGACTGGCACTCCTCGGCTGTATCTTCGCCCCCCCAGCGGCGGCAGCGGTGATGGGATCTGTCCCAGCATGGGGTCCAACAGCAAGAGTTGGCCAGCCATACGCAGCAATAGAGTGGAATGGCCTAACCAGATGGCCTGACTGCGTTGGTCGGTTTGCAGGTAAGTCCGATCCAGCCGGTCCACTTTGAGGGGATGAGGAGGCCGGGATTGAGGGTGTTTCTTAACCCGGCCGGTCAATATGGCCCAGGCTATATTCCCGCCGCCTTGCATACGTGCCGGTTTAACGTTGACGAACTTTCCCCTCCGGTAATTGGGCGAGAAGTTAAAGGCCCCGCTTTTGCGTAAATAGGGATTGGCTCCGAAGGCAGGCAAACACCACAGGATAATTACAACAGCTGTTACCAACGCTAGGATGACAATGATGGCCTTCATGTGTTACCCCCAATAGGTCAGTACTTGGCTTCTTGTCCCTATTCTACTACTGGCACCCAATCGGCACCAGCATTTAGGAATGATCTTCCCGTATAAGCCTGGACCGCTGCCGGAGCAGTTCCTGGTATTCCTGATCAAGAGCTGCATATTCAGGTCGATCGGGCTTGAGCAGGCTCAGTTCACTGAGTACCCGGGAGATGCGAGTCTCCAGAATTAGTCTCTCCTCGGCGCTGGTTGCCACCGGATCTGCTTTTTTATCCTCACGCTTCCTGTTTAAATAGTCAGTAAGCTGCCCTTCCACCCTTTTTACCTGCTGCTGCTCAAAAACCAGCATATGATCACAAACCCGGTCCAGTAGGTAGCGATCATGGGAAATGAGCAGAATGGTTCCCGGGTACTGGAGCAAGCTTTCCTCCAGAGCTTCCCGGCTGTACACATCCAGGTGGTTGGTAGGTTCATCCAGTATTAACAGGTCATTCTCACCCCAGATGGCCAGTCCCATGGCTATCTTCATTCTCTCTCCCCGGCTCAGCTGGCCCAAGGCTACCTGGAAGCGATCATAGCTTAAACCCAAAGCTATCAAAAGCTGCATAAGCTGCTTCTGCTGATCGACAGGCCAATCCCTGATGATATCCCGGAGGCTTTCTGGTTCTCTCTGGGGCAGTTCCTGGCTGATATAGGCAATTTTAGCAGAACAACTTACAAACAGCTGCCCTTCATCCAGTTCTTCCTGACCCAAAATAATGCGAACCAGAGTAGTTTTGCCGCACCCATTGGCACCGAAAATTCCTGCCTTCTCACCCCGGTTTATATAAAAGGAGCTATCAGTAAAAAGAATTTTTTCCCCATAGGCTTTGCTTATACTGTCCGCTTCCAAAACCCGCCGGCTGCCTTTGGCAGCAAAGTTTACCTGGAACTGTACCCGGGGATCGGCAGCGGGCCGTTCCACTTGTTCCTGGCGCATTCTTTCCAGTCGTTTCAGCTGGGACTTAACAGCCTGGTCGCGTTTCTTGGCTTTTTTGCGAAAGAATTCCTTCCCGCCTTTTATGCCTTGGCCCTTACGCCTTGACTCCCGGTGAGCTTTTTCCGACCAGGTTTTTAGCTGTTCAATGGCCTGATCGATCTTACGCTGCTCTTTTTGCTGGGATTGGTACAAGTGCCATTGGCTTTCCCGCAGTTGTTGTTTTGTTACCCGGAAATCAGAGTAGTTGCCGGGATAAATGGTGATGGTTCCGTTTTCTATCTCCGCTATCCGGGAAACAGTTTTATCCAGAAAGAAGCGGTCATGGGAAATAATCACCACAGCTCCGGGAAACCGCTGCAGTTCTTGAATTAAATATTCCACTCCCTGATAGTCCATATGGTTGGTGGGTTCATCCAAAATAGCCAGGTCCGGCTGAGCGGCCCAAACCGCCGCCAAGGCCAGTTTGGTTTTCTCGCCGCCGCTCAGCTGGACCAGCTGCTCCTCCTGCAAGTCACTGAAACCAGTTACACCTAAATGACTGGTCAGCCGCTGCAATTCCCCGCTCATACCAATTTCATTGATTATAATATCGCGAAAAATCCTGGCATCTTCGGCCTGGCGCAGGTAGCCCACTTTTATCCTCTGCCGGGAAGAGGTGATGGTACCTGCATCAGCGGTGCTGCTTCCGGTCAGAATATCGGCCAGGGTAGACTTGCCTGCTCCGTTTCTGCCCACCAGGCCGATCCGGTCTCCCCGGCAAATATCTAAATCTATCCCATTTAACACCACTTTGTCGCCAAAGCTTTTCTTAATATTACGACAGCTGATTAGCATATTTTCCCTCCAATAAATAAAAGGCTGCCAGAAACTCCTGTTTCCTGCAGCCTATCAGCTCATCAACGATCCCGGTGCCTTCTAACTCCGGAGTTATTTTATTTTCAGCAGCAACAAGTATTCTGGTCATAACAGGACCAGCAGATATATCTCTGCCAACCTGCCAGTATTTATTTAAGCCAGAATACTATTGCGCATGCCCTTTCCTCTGTCTTTCTTATTTATGACAAGATTATATTAGCATGAATAAAAGGCGCAGACAAGTACTGCCCGGTGGGTCCAGAAGCGTTATTCAATGGACGGATGCTAATAGAATTGAACGCCCTGCTCCGTCAGCTTGTCGATCCATATCATTTTCAGCAATTCCAGGTCATCCCGGTAATCTGTTTTAGATTCATCCTTGTCATATTCCAACTGCTCCAAGACTACTATTTGGAAAGCTTGCTCCCCTTGTTCATTCCAATCTTTCTGCAGTTGGCGGTTAATATGGCTGCCGTTCTTTAACTGAAAGGCCACACTGTTCTGCTTGCCTTTCAAGTTAGTTGCCGCCTCCAGCCAGCAGCGCTTGCTATCCATATTGATAACCGCCAGTATGCCCATGTCCGGTTTCATCTGCTTAAATTGTTCCTGCAGTTCCTTTTTTCGTTCACCGGAAATTTTCATGATGGTCACTCTCCTGTGGTTAATACCCTAATTCTTTTAAAACCCGGGACAAAGTTTTTAATCGTTCTCCAATCAATTCATCATCCCGCGCCAGGCAATCCCGGAATAACTTCATGTCCTCATCGATCAATGGGTTATCTGTACATATCTCAACCGTCATAGCATCACCCTGCAAACCAATGCGGCCGATGGTGGTGTTGTCCGGATCATACAGCTTTTCATATCGGTAGGCTTCCATGAAATGCCGCCGGGCTTCACAGATCAGCAGGGCTAAATCCAGTACTCTATGCAAGGGCAGCTCCTCTGACTGGCGCGACCATTTCTCCCCGGTATATCTCCATACTTTGGCGGAAATATCTAACTTGCCGCGATCATTCCACTGCGCCAGTCCCACCGACAGTCCTTTGGCATCGGAATTATAGGCCTGTCTGCCGTCAACCTGTTCATAATTGTTTACCACTATTACCGGTTTGTGCTTTAAGGTGGTGGGGATCTGCATGCTTCACACCTCAGTTCTTTGTTTAGTAATTTACTAGTCTACTAATTCACTTATTAAGTATATTGTGTGTACGGCATACCTGTCAAATTATTCTTTTCGCTTACATTTTGGCCGGGAGAAATCACCAAAGTGATGACGATTCGCATACATAGTTAATGGAACCGATTATACTCTTTTCGGCTGCCAGCAAAAAGTACCGGTAATCAAAATGTGAAGAAAGCGGTGATGTTGAAAATGGCTGATAACCAATGGCTGTGGCGCAACCCTCTTCCCCAGGGAAATGCCCTGCGGGCGGTTACCTATGCAGAAGGACGATTTGTGGCCGTAGGCCAATTCGGTACGATTATGACATCTCCCGACGGCAGCAACTGGACTATACAAAACAGCGGCACTACTAATTACCTGTCCGGAGTAGGCTATGGCAATGGCCTTTATGTAGCAGTAGGTATGGAAGGTACCATTCTTATCTCCCCCAATGGCGTAATCTGGAGCCCTCAAGAATCAGTCACCTCAGCCTGGTTGGATGATGTTACGTATGGCAACGGTGTGTACGTAGCTGTAGGTCAGCTGGGAACCATTGTTACCTCCACCGATGGTCAAAACTGGAGCAGCAACGGGGTGTCGGTTTTCTGGCTGCAAGGGGTAGCCTTTGGTAATAATACCTTTGTAGCAGTAGGAATAGGAGGCTCCATCTTTACTTCCGCGGACGGTATTAGTTGGACTAACCAGGGTTCTTTCGGTGGTTTCCCCTTAAACAGTGTAATTTACGCCCAAGGTCAGTTTGTAGCTGTAGGCGGCGGGGGTACTATTCTCACTTCTTCTGATGGTGAAACCTGGAGCACTGCCGCTTCCAACAGTACTGCCTTCTTAGAGGAAGTAACTTTTGGCAAAGGGCTATATGTTGCGATAGGGCGAGACTTGGATCTTAATACTGGGGTGGTGTTGACCTCCACCGATGGCCAGGAATGGAATGTACAGCTCACTGATGATCTGCTTTTATCATTAAGCATTGCCAGCAGCCCTGATTTGTTTGCCGTCACCGGCTTGGGTGGAATCATACTCACTTCATCGGATGGGATCAGCTGGACCAGGCAGAGTTCCGGTGTTTATGAGGAACTGCATGATGTTGTTTTCGGCTCCAATATGCTGGTAGCAGTAGGTAATAACGGAACTATTATGACCTCCCCCGATGGTCTTATCTGGCTGGCACGAAACAGCAGCAGCTCCAACCACCTATGGGGTGTAACTTACGGTAATAAAACCTATATAGCGGTAGGGGATAATGGAACCATACTCAGGTCCTCCAATGGAGTCAACTGGAGTCTGGAGCCAGTTCCCATAAGCAACCGGCTTAAAGCCGTCACTTTTGGAGATGGGCGGTTTACTATCGTAGGAGAAAAGGGTATCATTTTAACCTCTGGGGATGGTAGGGATTGGCAAGTGGTGGAATCAGATGCCACCTCAACCCTTAATGGGGTAGCTTTTGGAAACGACCGCTTTGTGGCTGTGGGCAACAGCCGCATGATTCTGGTTTCTTCCGATGGTCAGGACTGGCAGCAGGTGGAAGTCGAAGCTGGCTTTGAGTCTCTGCTGGGTATCAGTCATGGCCAGGGTTTGTTTGTAGCTGCCGGCGATGCGGGTCTGGTAATGACTTCCCCTGATGGCCTCACCTGGACAATACTCAGAATAGGTGAGGATGCGCCTTTCTGGCTGGATGTGGTATTCTGCCAGGACCGCTTTGCTTTAAGCGGCACCCCGGGGAAAGTGGCTTACTCCAATGATGGCACTATATGGGAAGTGCAAAACACCGCAACCGATCATTTCCTCTACGGCATAACCTGCTCACCTGAGGGGGATGTGGCAGTAGGCGATTTCGGTACCATTCTGCAGTCTCCTTCTTCCGGAACCGGAGCAGGAAAAAATGTTTACTCATCTGATATTGCCTGCTGATTGTATTATATGTATTATTGCTGTTGCCAGTGTAGCGGAAACTTAAGTTTCCGCTACCAAACTTGGCCTTTGCTAATATACTTCCATCTCTTTTATGAAATACTCATTACCGGATACCAGGTCAAACTTACCGTCATTAGAGCAAGACGGGCAGGAAGCTGCTCCCAGCTGCTCTTTTTTAATTTGAAAAGAACATACGCATTGGGGACAGCGAAGGACAATGGGGGTGTAGGTAACCCGCAGTTCTGCACCTTCCGCCAAGGTATTATTACTTAAAAAGTTAAAATAATGCTGCATCCAGTCTGCTTCCAGATCACACAGTTCCCCTACCATCAGGCTGATGGAAACTATCTTTTGTACCTGGTTCATTTCGGCATGCTTCATTACTATGTTCAGAATGCTTTCCATTACAGGCAGTTCGTGCATGGTTATACCTTCTGCTTCTATGTTATATCAGGTATTGCGTACATATTCCCGCGGCCGTACTTCTTTAAGAGATAGAGCCTGAGTCGGGCATGTAATTACACAATTACCGCATCCATAGCATTTATCAAGATCAAATTCCGCTATCCGTTCGGATTTAGGGCGGCTTCTATCCAGGGTAACAGCCTTAAACTGGCAGCGCTTAACACATTTGCCGCAGCCGTTGCAGGCAGCCTCATCCAGATAGACCTGAAAGCGGGATTTGGCATATACCGCATAATCAAGCTTGTGGGTCATATACAAGCCGGTGCAGCAGCAGGCGCAGCAGTTGCACATTAACATGTCTTTTTTAACATTATTGCGTACCTGGTGTACCAGTCCGGCGTCTTCCGCCATACCAAGACGGCGCAGGGCTTCCTCCTGGCTGATCTGTTCCCCGATACCCCGCTGCACGAAATGGTATGCAAACCTGTTTATCTGCAGGCATAGATTGACTTCTTTGGGGGCGGGGCACTTTTCTCCCCTGCCCACCTGCTGTGCCTGAGCCCGGCATGGGCAGGTGGTAGCGGTTATTATTTCTGCCTGTTTGATTATCTGCCGCGCGGAATCGATATCCAGAATGAGATTTTGGGAGGGCACCGCTTCTTCAATAGGTACGGTACGCAACAACTGTGGAAAATTGGCTTGCTTCCAAACCGGAACCACCTTTTTTAGGTCTTCCGATATCAATTGCTCCCACAGCTGAAACAATTTATGGGGAGCCTGGGGATATACCACGGTAGCATCCCTTAGTTCTATCATCGCCCCAAAAAGCTTAAACTTATCCCCAGGTTCCAGGTAACGGGCAATGGCACCGGTACGATACAGGTAAAAAGTTGCCTCTTCCACTTGTTGCTTGGACAAACCGGTTACCGACACGATTTCATCAATGGTAGCTGGTTTTGCCAAAGCCTCAAATACCCTTCTGGCATCCCCTTCCGGAAAAAGCAGTTCCAGTATCTCCAGCATGGTATCCGAATCCGGAAATCCCAAACGGGCTGCGTAACTTTTGAATGTTTCCGTTGCCACCGTAATCCCTCCCCATAGAATGCTGTTTAATGCATATGTTTCCTTATACACAAATTTTACTTTTTGAAATATTCGATACTTAAGCTTTTTTCCCCTGCCCAGGCTAATCAGGTGGCTGTCTTATTAGGGTATTCCTCAGCAATAAGTCCCCAAGTAATCCAAAACAAAAAAGCCCTACATAAGGCTTATAGTTCTCCTTGACTAAATTGTAATTCCCGGATATAATAAATTGCCATTAAAATTTAGTTATTTAGTATAGCACATAATTTGCATTTTGTCAAGACATTATGGAGGTGAACAATTGTCTGACCTCATTCAGTTTAGGCTCTCACTAGATAGTTTAGCCAAGCAGCACATCATACGCCAAATTATGTCCACCAATGCTGTCTCCGGTCAGTTTGGTCTGGCCTTGAATGAAGCGGACGCCGAACAGATTTTGGCTGCCCGCCATATTATTTTGAAAAACTTAGGTCGGGTAGAAGTCGAGTCCGGAGTTATTAGTCAACTGATTATCGTATTCTGCCGCTCTCCCTTCATAAATCAGGAAAACTACACCTCTGTAATTATAGACCTAATCGAAGCTTTCTATTATTTCAAAAATGAAACTAGGGATGAAATTAGCGATATGGAATTAATCGAGCTTATGAAAGAACGCTTTGACAACTATTGTGCAGGTTCTACCGAGCTCTTGGTAAGCAGGGAGCTGGAGGATGTGCTCCAGGCTGTCCGCCAGGAAAAGTATTACAGTACTTTATGCTGTGATCAAAACGAGGTGAGCGAATGAATAACCTGCCATTTTCAAAACACCCGCTGAAGCCATCTGCCTTGAATCCTGATAATTATTTAGTATCCCTCTTAAATACCGCTTTTGCTTCCCAATTGATCAGTGAAATCGATATACAAACCATTCAGGCTCAGGTTATGGATGTGTTTAAAGAGGTGCTGTTTAGATATACAGGCGGCCTAAGCAGTTCTGTCACTACTGCTACAGCACAGTCATTAATAAACTCTATCCTTTATTGCATCGATGCCCGCTTGCTGGCTTTGAACTCGCCCGAAGAAAGTCTTAGGGAATTGCAGAGCAAACCGGTATCAGAAATATATAAGGATGGTCTGATCCTGGTTGAATCCTGTTTGGAAGAAACCCGGCAGCTATATGCACTAACCAAGGCATCCCGGATTGCAACCGATTTAATTGCTTATAATTCTACTATAGATAAAGGTCTGCCAGGGTTTTTGGCCTATTATGACCCTAGATTTCGGGCTCATGACACCATGGCTGATATTGATTATCCTTTAGCCAGCAACTGCCTGAACCAGCGGGGTATATTTTATATCCAAGAATACATCCGGATGCTGAACCTGGAAAACCAATTCTGCTCTAGATTTGCGGAGTCAGATATCAGTAGATTGCTGCAAAACTACGGCCGTACTTATCACATTGACTATCCTGAGTTTTTATTGAACATTTTCGAGATCGTGTTCACTAATGCTGTATTTGCCGTTATGCTGGGTCAAGGTGCCTGTCATTTGAGCATTTCAAAATCAGATAGCGACTTTTTACGCTCCCAGCTTTATTCCCTGGACTTATCCTTGATTCCCACGGTACTCAAGCAAACGGTGGATAGATTGATTGTTCAGTTGGGTATAAGTAATTCTGAACTTATTAGTTATATCAAATCTGCTGAGAATAGCCTGATTCACCGGGTGCTGCAAGCTCTGAAAAATGACAGCCTGGACAAAATACTCATATCAGATTTTCCCGACCGGATAGAATCTGCCACCTTGAAGCAACATGAAATTATGAAGGATGCTGATTTCCGCAACTTAGTGAATCAACTCAGCCAACCAGTTGATAGTCAGACGAAGTCTGCCCTGATTTTGGACAATATTCACACGTTGACTGATTTTATAGACATTTTAGAAGCAGATTGCCTGGATAGCCAGGACTATCAGGTTCTTTTTCAGCACTTGGGTGATCTCGAATTATCGATGCTGGCCAGCCAGATTATGCCTGATATCTGTTGGGATGAAGATGCACCATTGATGCAGCGGCTCAGCAGCACCCATGCGGAGAAGGAGTGGGAAGCACAACTGATTCTTTATTTAACGAATATGAGCAGCGAGAAGCTAAAAGTTATTCAGCAGCTTATCATCCAGCTGGTATAACAACCCTGGTTTGATTTTATCCTGGAATATGCTACCTTACAATTTTGCCATGAATATGCTATTTTGTTAAAAAGGAGGTTGATTTACATGAGTAGTCAAGGATCCCCAAAGAATTTGGTTGGTTTTGAAGTTCGTATTATTTTCCGGGACACTCAAGCCATCGACCTGACCAAAATGGCGGAAGCCACTAAGAAATCTATGTTCGACATGATGCGCATTCATGTGGACAAAATCAAGCTGAAAAAGTATGGCCTTAAACTGTTAGGCAAAGGCCCTATCCAGGAAATCCTGCGGATTGGTGAAAACTTCTACCAGCTCACAACTGATGGAGGTCTGGAAATTATCGTCAATATTGGCAGTACGGAATGCTTCTATATGAAAGAAGGTTGCATCCATGATCTGCGGGATGGAAGCGCTCCCGATATTGCCGTACCTACCTTCGATGATGATGCCGAACCTGATGAGGAAGAATATGCCCGGATAGGTCTATAACAGCCGGACAAGCCCCGCTGATGAAAAGCGGGGCTGATTTAATTTAAAAGGTTTTTCCCGGTTTTAGACCTGAACAAACTGTAATTATAAACTCACCCATTGATACCCAGCTCACTTTCCATCAGGAAAAACTCTCATTTGGTTAGTTTGACTCTAATGGTTTTAACCTGAGCTTTAGCACTGTTACCGTCAGGAAGATGCATCAGCTGCACTTTAATTACCTGTCCGATTTTTTTGTTCAATACAGCTTCCTGCAGTTCCTGACTGGTAGTTACCTTCTGGTTGTCGATTCGGGTTATAATGTCAAAAGGTTCTAGGCCAGCTTTATCAGCCGGACCACCTTCATGAGGCTCAACTACTACTCCATGATAAATAGGGAGTTTATGGTATTTGGCCTGATCCGGGCTTAATTCTCCTACTATACGCACTCCCAGTATCGGCCTCTGTACCTCTCCATAACGCAGCAGGTCTTTAGCTACCATTTGTACCTGATTGGAAGGTATGGCAAAACCCATGCCTTCAAAGCCTTCTACGGCGATCTTGGCGGTGTTTATGCCAATTACTTTCCCCTCCAGATCTGCCAGAGCTCCACCGCTGTTGCCCGGATTAATAGCGGCATCGGTCTGAATAAGCCGGTAGGCAAAACCTTCCTCGGTGCTGAGCAGCCGGTTTAGTCCGCTTACTACGCCGGCGGTCACAGAACGAGCAAAACTAAGTCCCAAGGGATTACCGATGGCCACCACTTCCTGGCCCACCGCCAGGTTATCAGAATCACCAAATACTGCGGGAGACAGTTCCTCATCTCCTTTTATTTTTATTACTGCTAGGTCGGTACGGGAATCAGTTCCCACTATTTTAGCTTCCCTTTCTTCTCCATCTACCAGGGTAACGATCAGCCGATCTGCACCGGCAACCACATGGTTGTTGGTAATGATATGGCCTTCTTTATCCAGTATTACACCTGAACCAGTGGACTCGCTGTCGCGCCCGTCAAATACCCCTCCCCCTTTTTGCAGGCTGGTAACCCCTACCACAGAGGGACTAACCAGAGAAGCTACTTTACTTACCCCTCCTGCTGGCGGCGAATCTTCCTGCACCATGGGTTTGCTGGGAGCCAGAGCTGCATTAACCATGCTATAAACCGCCAATCCTATTAAAAATAAGGCAAAAAACGCCAATACGCCCTTGGCTCTTTCCCGGTTCATACCATTCCTCCTCATACTTGGTACAGATATTGTGCGCGAAGCTGATGGGCTTATACTGTTCAATATCTTCCATTGGAACTAAAAAAGAGGCCAAAGGCCTCTTCTAACTGTCTATAAAGGTTATCATTAATAAGATCGCTATTACTTATATTCTTCCTGATATGCTGTCTTATCGCATAATTGAAAATGTTATTCTGCATATGCTAGGATTTGCAGTTAATTCACTAAAGTGATTGAGTCAGGAATTTTTCAATTCGATCCATTCCCTCTTTGATATTGTCCAATGAATTTGCATAAGAAAAACGCAGGTACCCTTCACAATTCGGTCCGAAATCAATGCCAGGGGTAACAGCTACGCCAGCTTTCTCAAGTATCTCGAAAGCGAAGGCATAGGAATCGTTGGTATACTTTTTTACATTGGCCAGAGCATAAAATGCTCCGGTAGGTGCTATCCTGGTGGCGATCCCCATTTCGTTAAGTCTCCTGAGGACATAACGCCGTCTTTCATCATAAGCCTGCACCATATCTTCAATATACCTGTCACACTGGGTAAAGGCGGAGATAGCCGCAGTTTGTGCAAATGAAGGTGCACATATAAATAAATTCTGCTGCATCCTCTGCATGGGGCGGACATATTCAGGCGGAGCAATAACCCAGCCTAAGCGCCAGCCGGTCATAGCATACAGTTTGGAAAAGCCATTGATAACAAACGCCTGGTCGGTGAACTCCAGAATAGTGTGTTCTTCCCCCTCATAGATGAGACCATGATATATTTCATCTGATATAATTGTTGGGCCTATTTCGGTCATAGCTCCCAATTCCTCGGCTGAAAAAACCGTGCCGGTGGGATTGGCCGGCGAATTTACTATTACCCCTCTGGTGCGTGCACTAATCGATTTCTTAATTGCTTCTGGACGGTATTTGAATCCATCTTCCTCCCAAACCGGTATAAAAACCGGCTGTCCGCCGAGGTAACGTATAAAATTGGGATAGCAGGCGTAATACGGATCGGGCAGAATAATCTCCTCTCCCTGTTCCATTAGAGCTGAGAAAACCAGCAGCATTCCGGGAGAGGTACCAGCTGTGATCAGAATTCGATCGGGTGACACCTCTACATTGTATTTTCTTTTATAATGAGCTGCGATCGCCTCCCGCAGCTCAATTTTACCGGGGCTGGAGGTATAGTGTGTATCGCCTGCTGTAATGGCCCGGATGGCTGCTTCTTTTATAGGCAAGGGAGTGTCAAAATCGGGTTCGCCGATTTCCATATGGATTATACTCTTTCCCTTTGCTTCCATTTCCTGGGCTCTTTCCAATACGTCCATAACGATAAAAGGCGGCATTTCCGCTGCCCTAACAGGTAACACACGTTCCAGCAAATTCATCACCCTGTTTTATTTTATCATAACCAATACTAAACCCCTGCTAAAGCTGTGTTTTAACAGGGGTTTTTAACAACCTGAAGAGGCCAAGGGCCTCATATTATCTTATTTTAGCTCCCAGATTTCTCAGCTTTTCCTCAATATTCTCATAACCCCGGAAAATATGGCCCGCCTCTTCTATTTCCGTTTCACCCTCGGCCGCTAAAGCTGCCAGTACCAGGGCCGCACCTGCCCTCAGATCGGTGGCTCTTACCTTGGCCCCGAACAAACGAGTTCCTCCCTCAACGACCGCGGTGTGTCCTTCCACTTTTATGCGGGCTCCCATCCGTTTCAACTCATCCACTACCTGAAAGCGGTTCTCAAATACGTTTTCCACAATAATACTGGAACCTTGGGCAAAACACAGCAAAGCCATCATCTGGGACTGCATGTCGGTAGGGAAACCGGGATAAGGCAGGGTTTTGATATCTACCGGAGCGATAGGCCGGGCAGCACGCACCAGAACGCCTTGCTTGACTTCCTTTACCTGAGTGCCGGTTTCCTGCAGTTTAGCAATTATGGGGTGCAGGTGGGTGGGAATAACATTTTCCACCAGTATTTCTCCACCGGTAATAGCTGCAGCAATCATATAAGTCCCTGCTTCAATCCGGTCCGGAATTATAGCATATCGACCCGCTTTTAAGGTGGAGACGCCTTCTATTCTGATAACATCGGTCCCGGCACCGCGGATACGTCCTCCCATGGAGTTGAGAAAGTTAGCCAGATCTACTATTTCCGGTTCCTTGGCAGCATTTTCAATTACCGTCTGACCCGGCGTCTTGGCAGCCATCATCATAATGTTCTCGGTAGCCCCAACACTGGGAAAATCAAGATATACCCGGCCGCCAGACCGGTGAGGAGCTTTAGCATTAATATAACCATATTCCAAATCTACCTCGGCGCCCAGAGCCTGTACACCCTTAATATGCAAATCCATAGGTCGGGAGCCTATATCACATCCACCTGGCATGGATACCTGCGCTTCACCCTGGCTGCCCAGCAAGGCACCCAGAAGTAAATTGGAGGCTCGCAGCTTCTTGGAAAGCTCATAGGATGTACGGGTTTTCAGGTTAGCTGGAGGGCAAATAGATAGACTGCCATCTTCATTCCAGCGAATATTTACGCCCAGGTCTTCCAATATCTGTACCAGGACCTCTACATCCCGGATACGGGGAACATTATCCAGAATGGTTTCCCCATCTGCCATGATGCTGGCAGCAATTAAAACTAATCCTGCATTTTTAGCTCCGCTGATGCGAACCTGTCCATGCAGTGGATATCCACCTTCGATAAACAGTACATTCTTCAATAACTTTACCCCTCTCGCCCATTTCCATCCAGTACGTAGTATAAATCGTTCTCAAAAGAACTATAATCTACATCCAGGGTCCTCTCTATGGCCTGTTTCATGTTCAACCCTTGCCCCAGATATTTCATAATATCGAATAGGCATTCCTGCCCGTATTTATCCACCAAGTATTCTACTATTTTAAAAGACTGCCAGTAAGCAACCTGCTGGTTCAGGCTGTCAAAACTTCTTTCCAAGGAATCCATTTCATAATAGTACGGGGTGCGTCCGCCGGAAAATGGATCAGCAAACTCGAAGCCGGTAATATTCTTTTCTACATACTGTGCTACCCCTTCAGTCCACCAGCGATTATAGTTGCCTTGGGTGATTTCGTCAACCATCAAATGAGCAAATTCGTGCACCATTGGTCCTTCCTGAGCGAAAACCTCCTCTGCCTCAGCAGGGCCAACCCATTCCCGCGGTGACAGGATACGAATGGACCCGCCCCAGTAAACCCCCATAGCCTTTTGATCACGCTCCCAGCCGAAACTAGCAGCGAGACTGGCGGTGTCAGGGTAAACCACGATGACTGTCTTACCCTGGGGCTCCTGGCCAAAAACCTCACTTACTGACTGGTAAGCCTGTTCAGAAGCCCGGCAGATCATAGGAACATAGTCCTGGTCTACGCTGGTATATTTTATTTTGAAATGCTCAGTTTCCGTCACACTAAAGTGGGCGGTTTTCAGATTGATTTCCTGTCCTACGGCAAACTTTAGCAATACGTTGCTGTATCTTGATATCACCAAAACTGCCAGCAGAAGCAAAACCAGGATCAAGCTGGCCGTTTTAATGGAACCAGGCCCTTTTATCCCCAACATGCTTCTCTCTCCTCTCTAGAGCCATTATACAATGGCCCTTTCCCAAGGAGAGTAAGCAAATAGTGGCTCTATTCCTTCAAGTATCCAGTAACAGCAATCCCTGCCAGAGCACCATCCCCAACTGCGGTGGCCACCTGCCGGGCTTGCTTGCACCTGATATCTCCAGCTGCAAATATTCCTTCCACCGAGGTTTGCATGTTCTGATCAGTAACAATATATCCATCTACGGTTTCCAGCAGGTCGTCCAAGAAATCAGCAGCAGCCACCAGTCCAATGTTGACGAACAGGCCTTCCACTTCCAGGACCTCTTCCTGGCCGGTTTTCACATCAGCCAGCACCAGGCGCTGCATCATATTCTGGTTGCCTTCCACTCGCTTAACCACTTTGTTGAGTTTCAATTCGATCTTATCATTTTCCAGCATTTTATCCACAGCGGTTTGATTTGCTCTAAACTGTTCACGGCGATGTATCAGATAAACCCGTGAAGTCAAATCAGAAAGATAGAGAGCTTCCTTCACAGCTGAATCTCCGCCCCCAACTACAGCTACCGGTACCCCCTGAAAAAAGGCTCCATCGCAGGTAGCACAGTAAGAGACCCCCCGGCCTAAATATTCTTTTTCTCCCGGTACCTCCAATTCCCTGCGGCGGGCACCCATGGCTATAATCACCGCCCGAGCCAGGTATTCCCCTTGGTTGGTAATAACCTTCCTGCCCTCTGGAACTACTTGCAGGTCAACCACTTTTTCCATTTTCAGCTGGGCGCCAAATCGCTGGGCTTGCCGCCAAAAGCTTTCCATCAGCTCAGCACCATTAATGCCAAAGGGGAAACCGGGGTAGTTTTCTATCAGATCAGTCTGGGCAGTGTTTCCCCCGATCATATTCGATTCAATTATCAAAGTGTTTAACTTGGCTCTACCGGTATAAATAGCAGCAGTCAATCCAGCCGGTCCAGCACCAATGATTATTACATCATACACTTTGATCTCTCCTTTGCTTACACTTTACTGACACATAAAAATAAAACCCCCACCCCTTAGGGCAGGGTTTAGTTTGATCTAGCGTAAATAGCTGAGCGGATTTTGGAAGGAACCACCAGATAGTACCTCAAAATGGAGGTGAGGCCCAGTACTGCGTCCGGTAGATCCTACCGTCCCCAAGGTCTGGCCACGGGCCACCTGCTGGCCTTTAGATACAGATATGCTGGAGCAATGAGCATAACGGGTAACAATGCCATTGCCGTGGTTAACAATAATGAAGTTACCGTACCCCCCCTGCCAGCCGGTAAAAGTAACGGTACCGCTGTCAGCCGCTTTAATGGCTGAACCAGCTTTGGCAGCGATATCCAAACCGGTATGACCTCTTCCATAATAGCAGGTAATAGGTCCGTAAGCAGGCCAATCCAGAGAACCTCCGCCACCACGAGAAGCTACTGTTATTTGATTCCCTTTCACTATTATTCTGGCTACTGCTTCTTTGAGAATCGTTTCTTCCTTGACTTCCCGTTCCTCTAACACCCCATTAACTTTGGTGGCTACATAGACTATCTTCTTTTCTCCGTTGCGGCCATCCTGTTTGATCCGGACCCCGCTGGCATTTTTATCTATTTCCGTCTTGGTTTCGAAAGGAATTACTTCAATTTTTTCCCCTTCTACCTTAGCAACTACATTTATGTATGGCTGGCTTTTTACCAGAATTAACTCATCCCCGATCTGGAGATCTTCTGATTTCAGCTGGTTGGCTCGCATGATGTCATCCACATACATGTCATTGCGCCGGGCAATCAGCCACAGGTTATCTCCTTCCTGGACAATGTATTTCTCCGGCTTATCAGTTCCTGTGGTGACCAGTTGGTAGGCTTCATCAAAGGTCATAACTTGCTCTGAGCTAACGCTTTTTTCCGCAATGGTTACTTTCTCAGCAAAAGTAACGGAAATAAGTTTTTCTCCATCGTCTACTACTGCGCATTCTTCCTTCAGTTTCTTTAACAGTTGCTCAGCCTGAGCTTTGCTTTCCAGATAGGCAATGGGGTTTCCATTCACTATCAAAGCACTGGCTGCCATTGTAAAATCAACAGTATCGCGAATGATCTTTTCTAACTCTTTCCCAGAGATAATATCTCCCCGGCTAGCAAAGGTACGTTGGTAATCAATTTTGCTGCTCAATTCCAGCTTAGGCTGATTTGGCTTGGCCTGCTGCTTCTGTATGCTCAGCAGGGTATCGGCAACATCAGATTTATTCTTTACTACAAAAGCTTCTTCCCCGTCCACTATTACCACATAGGCCGGTGTCCGGATAACGTTGGTCCAGATCACAGTTAGTAACACTATGACGACGATTCCAATGGCTAATCTGATAGACAGCTTCTTATTCTGCAGTAAATAATCAATCATATGACACTCTCCACAAAGTATAAAGTTTATTAGACCTCAAATTCATTCTATTTGTTCCAGTATTTTTCCTGCTTTTAAACGAAAGTTTTTCCTCTAAGGGGTTATACGTTTTTTTAGGTCCAGATAAATAGCAGCTTCTACCCGTCGCCGGTGCATGGCACATGCTACCTGGGCAGGTTGGCCAATATCCCCGTTAGTGAAATAATTATTGGCATGACAGCCCCCGCCGCAGAAATTGCGTGCCCAGCAGTGACGGCATTCCTCCTTAGTCAGCAGGGTATTGTTAATAAATTTTTGGCGAATGCCTGTTCGCAACTGACTGTTTTCCAGAATGTTTCCCAAACAGTAATCACTATGGCCTACGAACTGGTGACAAGGATAAATATCCCCTTCAGGGGTAATAGCCAGATAATGTAAACAGGCTCCACAGCCCGTCTGCCGCTTAGCCAGGCAAGGGCCTTTCTGCAGATCGAGATCGTAGTGGAAAAAGTGAACCTGCCGGCCTTGCTGGTGATACTCCAGCAACAGTAAGGCCAGTTTCTCATATTCTTTTAAAACCTGAGGCATATCTTCCTCACGGATGGCCAGATCATTGCCAGCTCCTACCGCTGGTTCCAGGGACAAAGCATTAATACCCAGATCAACTATATGGCGGACATCCTCACAAAAATCCAGGTTGCTGCGGGTATAGGTGCCGCGAACATAATAGCTGATGGGTCCCTTTTCTATCATTTTATGAATTTTCGGCAATATGGTTTTATAAGTACCCTCACCATTGTTTAACACCCTATACCGATCATTGACCTCCTGTCGTCCATCCAGGCTGAGTATAACGCTAATATTCTCCTTGACCAGGTAATCCATGATTTCCTCATCCAGTAAAAGACAATTGGTAGTCAGGGTGAAATTAAATATCTTGTCCGAATTAGCTTCAATATGCCGGCCGTATTCTACGATATCCTTGACAACTTCCCAGTTAAGCAGGGGCTCTCCCCCGAAAAAGTCCACCTCCAGGTGTTTTACCCCCTGGCTGTGTTCCACTAAAAAATCCAGCGCCCGGTGTCCCGCCTCACGGCTCATTAAAGAGGGACTAAGGCCAAAGTTTCCCTGACTGGCAAAACAATAGGTGCATTTCATGTTGCAAACATGGGCTACATTTAAGCACAGGGCTTTAATGGGAGCATCAGTAAAATCTATTACCGGGTCTTCGGGATCACTGAATAAACTGCCGTCTTCCCACAAACCGGTTGCTTCCAAAGCAACTTCCATCACTTTTTCCCAATCATAGCGAGCCGCACAAATTTCCATAGCCCGGTAAAAGTCACCGCGGCAATTTATAAACGCCTGAATAAACTCAGCGGCCAGCTGGTCAACTACATGAACAGCGCCACTGTTGACATCCAGCACTATATAGATATCTTGAAAGGGATAAAGGTGGACATTAGCAGGAAAGTCATAATCAGATAGGATGATCATAGTTGCTCCTCCTGGTTGCTCCTCCTGGTTTGCAACACAAAAAAGGGGCACGGGCCCCTTGTATGTAGTTTTTTGCTAGTTACGACAGGTTTGATTGCCTACGGTGCAGGATGTTTTGCAAGCTGACTGGCAGGAAGTAGCACATTCCCGGCAATTGATATGGTCGACATCACGCTTTAAGCTGGGCTTAATAACCGTGGTAATATGTTTCATATGATATAACCTCCTCACAACTTATCCAGAGTCTTCTCCGCTTCTCGTAAAAACAAATGGAGCGGGAAACGGGGTTCGAACCCGCGACACCCGGCTTGGGAAGCCGGTGCTCTACCACTGAGCTACTCCCGCACGCCAAAAAATTATACTCTATGGGGTACATCCCGTCAAGGTAAGTTCCTTTCTATAAATAAAAATATGGTCGAAATAAATGAAATATTCTATTTAATCTGGCGGAGCCGACGGGATTTGAACCCGCGATCTCTGGCTTGACAGGCCAGTATGCTAAACCGCTGCACCACGGCTCCGCGCACTAGTATATTAGCAAAAACCTATACCTTTTGCAAGTCACCTCTTTTTTAAGAAAGGCAGGGTCACTCTAGACTACCGGGTATAATAATTTATACCGCAACTGCCAGGGTGGCCCCTTTGGGTGGATCTCATGCTAGCTTTGTGCTACCAGAACAAGTATTTTGCAAATATTTTGCACAAGGAAACTGCCGCTTTCGCCTAGAAACTTTTATAACAACACCATTTGCTTAAGATATGGATTAGGAGGAAGGCATAATGACAGCAAACCATGAAAACGAATTATTACAATTAGAAGATTTAAGTCAGGAAGATTTGGCCCGCTATATCCTGTCTATGTTGCATCGTATGAATATTCATCACACCCTGTGGTTTCGGGAAACTGAACACCAGTTGGGAATGGACCGGGCCCTGGATATACTGGAAGAGGTTACCGAACAGAGCAGCAAAATCGAGATACAGCGCCTGGGAAAAGCTTTGGGTTTTGCAGTTCACAACGGGATTCCCCAGCCCCTTTTGGATCTGCCCCGGGAAAAACTCCTGGAATTAACCGCGGAGATAGGCAAAAACTGGTTAGCCATGGATGGCCTCTGGTTCCAGGCTATTGAGAGATCCTATGGCATGAATGATGCCAAGCGCTGCAATGATTCATGCTGGAACCGTTTTTCCCAGGTTGAGGCCCGTTTAATAAAGAGCTTCCTCGGCCTGCCGGAAAAACCAGGACTGGAAGGGCTAAAACAGGCTCTGGGATACCGCATGTACTCACGCATCAATAAACAGTCTATTATCGATGAAAGCCCTACCAGCATTGTATTTCAGATGAATGACTGCCGGGTACAGTCAGCGCGCCAGCGAAAAGGTCTGGCAGATTACCCCTGTAAATCAGCAGGCCTGGTAGAATACAGCCGCTTTGCCTGGGGCATTGATGATCGCATACGTACCGAATGTGTAGGCTGTCCCCCGGACGAGCATCCAAAGGAATGGTTCTGTGCCTGGAGGTTTATCCTGGACGTATAGATATTCAATGTAGAAATTCACGTCAAAGCAGGGAGCGATGACAACACTCCCCTTTAGAGTGCGGTGAAAATACACCGGTGTGGCCGTTCTGGCACTCCCGATGTACCCTGCCAGGTACCACTAAGGTTGCGAGACCCCGAAGGGGTCGTCGGTCTACACTAACCACAGCTCGGCAGGAGTGTTTGCCGGGATGCAGGGGTATTAGCCAGCTCGTCGTATGTCACACGCCGGCTAATACTCCTGCTTAAACCGTGCAGTGATACCTTCATTCATTGTGGTCTGTTCTACCGGTGACAATTACGAGGAGCATTAGCGAGCGCGATGATGAGGGCATCGCACCTGCTATGTCTTACGATTCAGTCCAGGCCAGTACTTCCTGGTAAAGCCAGTCTGCCCAGGCCTCCATACCCTGACCGGTTTTGGCTGATACTTCAAAAATCTTAATATCCGGGTTTAATGCATATACCCGTTTTTTTACGGCTTCCACATCAAAATCGGCTATGCCCAAGTAGTCGATTTTGTTAATTAACAGGGCATCACAGGTGGAAAACATCAGAGGATATTTAAGAGGTTTGTCATCACCCTCAGGGATACTTAAAATCATAGCGTTTTTTACCGCTCCGGTATCGAACTCCGCCGGGCAAACCAGATTGCCTATATTTTCGATGATCACCAGGTCCAGGTTGTCCAGGTCAAGCTCCTTTAATCCCTGTGAGGTCATGGTACTGTCCAGATGACATAGTCCTCCGGTTCTAAGCTGTACCGCCTGTACACCTACTGCAGCCATCTTTTCTGCATCCACCGCCGAATCGATATCCGCTTCCATCACGCCTATGCGCAGCTTATCCCGCAGCCGTTCGATAGTACTCAAAATAACACTGGTTTTCCCTGATCCCGGTGAAGACATCAGGTTCAACAGAAAAGTTTTTTGCTTATGCAAGGAATCTCTTAACTTTTCAGCCTGTTTATCATTGTTGGCTAATATGTTCTGTTTGACCTCAATAATCCTGATTTCGCTCAATTTCTATTTACCCCCTGTTATTTCCATCCGATTCTTTCCCAGTATATTTAGTATCTTTATCATAATCCAACCACACAAACATGCAAGTGCAACAAGATGAACTGCTCCCGATCAAGTCAAGGACAATCTCACCGCCCTCTTAACACCCCCAATTGGTGTAGATCCCACGTTCCCTCATAAACTCGATTTGACCATGGTTACACAGGTTAGGTTCTCGGCCCAGCAACTTATGCAAAAGCCTGTTTATGGTGGAAGAAGTGGCAACATAGAACAATAAAAAAGCAGCCTCTCGCCATAAGAGGCTGCTTAGCAGTTCGGAGGTTATTGAGTTTTACAGATCGATATGGGATTCGTAAAGCTCGGTCCAAACCTCATAGTCATCTGGGTTTTCTCTTTCATAATAATGGCCGTTGATAGCTTCCATCATTGCTTCATAATACCAGGCATTCGTACTGAGATCCGGGAATGTCTTGGCTTCCGGCAGA